>OAWO01000001.1_pt1 | contig 650779 bp, 486 predicted proteins | sample 1495421 | NCBI WGS metagenome assembly OAWO01 (sample SAMEA2580162, study PRJEB22360) | human gut metagenome | biome: human gut; feature: human-associated habitat; material: faeces | place: Denmark | collected 2008/2010
AGGCATACGACAGCAAGGGAGAGCTTGTCTGGGAGATGCTGCTGGATGTGTACGGCAAGGTGGCGGAATGCCATGGGGACCGAACGCTCGTGCCGTTCAGGTATCAGGGGCAGTATGAGGATGAAGAAACGGGACTGTACTACAACAGGTTCAGGTACTATGACCCTAATACAGGGAATTATTTAAATCAAGACCCCATAGGTTTGGCGGGTGGTAATCCTACGCTATACGGATATGTTTTCGATCCCAGTACACAGATAGACCCATTTGGATTGGATATTTTATATCATTATACAAATCAGTCTGGAATGGAAGGTATTTTACAAACCAAAACAATAAAACCATCTTTAAAGGAACTTAATCCTAAAGATGTTAGATATGGAAATGGACAGTATTTATCTGATATCGTTCCTGGCACAAAAACACCTTCTCAGTTAGGTCGTCAATTTATCAATGTCCCTAATAAATATAAATACACACACTATGTTGCAATTGATGTGTCTGGATTAGATGTGATAAAAGGAAGAGATGGTGTTTTTGTAGTGAGAGGGGATACTGATTTGGACATTTCAGATAGAATAGTTGGTTCAGGAAAAATAAAATGTAGAGGATAGATATATGAGATATTTCAAAATTCACTGGCTTCACACTTTTATAGATGAGCCAGAGTATATTTTCTCTGAAATAGATGAAGAAGGATATGAAGTAAGGAAGGTAGAGATTTTCAAAAATGGTAATCATATCCTATATTCCAATACTATCAATTCAGACAGATTAGTTGAAGGGAAGTATCCTTCTCTTGAGGAACTCAATTATGAAGAAGAAACAGAGGTTATGCAAACAATAGAAATTCCTAAAAGTGAGTTCTGTAACGTATGGTTGAAATATAGTGATGTTTTAAATTAGTTCTCCTTGATGGTTTTAAGGGATTTTTTCGGCTCTATAAACGGCATTATGTAAGAATTTAAATTAATATATACTGATACAATGGATAAGAAATTTACATGGCTACCATTCTATAAAGAATTATCCGATTGGCTATTTGGAAAACAGAATAGCCAACCGAAACTTATATCTACGCTAAAAGATATAGGTATTACCGGTTTTCGAGATGGTACAGAAAAAGGCAAAGAGATCACACTAAAAGAAATAGACCCGTTCACATTCTTGTCGTATCTCAACAAGTTTCACTCTGATGAAAAAAGAGTAGAAATCTTACAGGATTTAAGGCATAAGCTAAATTTTAGTTGTCCAGAACCAACAGATGTATCCGGTATCCCGACAACACATCCGATGAAAGTGCATCTATTCCCATGGAAGACAATCAGGGGCAACAATGATATAAATGTATTATGGGAATTGTTCGGACAGGTAAAAGAAGGGAAAGTAGATGAACGACTTTTTCAAACGGCATTGAACATAAAAGTGTCGGAAAGGGAAAGCTCAGCATTGTTCTGTTCTACGCTAATCCGGAAAAATATGTTCCTTTGGATTCCAACACTTCATTGTATCTAAGAAGCAAGAAACTGGGCTACACTTATGATAGCTTTGCATCATATAATGGGTTGTCAGAAAAAATAGTCAAGACTCTTGGAAAACGTCCGTGGGAGATTTCATACGAGGCATATAATTATACTCCGGAGAGTGATTCATCAAGTATTGGTAGTATCCGAACTCTATTCGAGAAACTTGAAGACGAATTAGAGGATGATATGGATTACCGTATCTTTTATCGAGGACAGTCAGATAAGAGTTTTGGATTAGTACCTTCCATATATCGAGAAGAGTTCTTAATCCAAAATGAAAATAGAATTTTCAGAGATATTATCGCTCAAAGTCCGGCTGATTTCAAAGGGTGTACATCTACCTTTGAGAAGTTGGTCAAGATGCAGCATTACTCCTTGCCGACACGCCTCTTGGATATTACTACAAATCCTTTGGTAGCTCTGTATTTTGCGTGCGAGAATGATGCCGTTGACGGTAAACTGTTCCGATTCGAAGTTCAAACATCGGATATTAAATATTTCGACAGTGATGCTGTCAGTGTCGTTTCTAATATCGCCAAACGCCCAATAGATTTCAGTATTGAAGATTTGAGAGAATTGGATAGGAATGAGTTCAACTCCGAAGAAGAAATCCAATATCTTCTGCATGAAATTAAGTACGAGAAACCTCATTTCCAAAATGTGATTGACTCAAAGGATATTGAAAAAGTCTTTTGCGTGAAACCTATGTTTGACAATCCTCGTATAATCCTGCAGTCCGGGGCATTTTTCCTTTATGGTGTCAATGGCAATAAAAGCAAACCTGCATTGCTTGACTTCAGCTACAAAGTGTACATCATCAATAAAGCGCAGAAGCAGAAGATCAGGAAGCAGCTTGAAGCTCTCGGCATAGACAAATCAACGTTGTTCCCAGAAGTCGAACACGTGGCCGAGCATATAAAAGACAAATATCATCTACCTAAATAGCCTTTCCCTCATTTAAAAAACAAGCCGAGCTATTACGCAGATAGCTCGGCTCTCAACTTGAAAAAATTACATCAAGTCTTAATCTCGTGGTATATCTTGAACTTGCAAGCATTTCTCTACTTTGTATAAATAATACCTACATTTTATTATTACAAATGTTACTATTATACGAGAAATTACTATATGCCCTATGAATAGAATGAGGGGAAAGAGCAATACAATCAGACTTATAACAACAAACGGGAACTCAAATTCAGAGAAAAACTTATAAGTCCAATCAAAGCTAACAATTCCAACTACAAATAGCGTAATAAAAAATATAAATCTAATATTTGACCATAGATTTCTACTATATTTCCTACAATCTTCTTGATAAAGGTTATAACCCGATATAAATAGCTCTATAACTAAAACTATCTGAGAAGTTACTAAAATATAAGTTTTTACAAGTGCTTCATGTTGAGACCCAAACATCCCGATACAAAACAAGCATAAGAAACCGTATAATCCAGCATATAATCCGATGAAACCACAACCTTCCAAATCAAGTTGGTTTTCATCAGTCAGATATTTTAAACGGCGATATGCCTTATCTAAATAGGCACTATTTAATATACATTCACTATTCTCACTTTTTAGACTCTCTGTTATAATATCATTAGCACGAGACAATACCGCCCGTACCGACAACTTTAAATCTTTCTGATATTTACGATAAATTTCAGTCAGCACATGCTTGTTATCAAGATAGTATAATCCAAAGTCAAAAGCAATTATAAATTGTATGAATGCAAGTAGATTAATACATTCTATTCCAGACATTTTTCTATTCAAGTTTTTTAGCTCTCCATTCTTCTCCGTTATGTTTTAATACATATTCAGCAACGTACTGTATTAAATCAACCGGATGGAAAGAATAGCGCAAATTCCCTTTACGATAAGTAACCGATAACATAAGTTCTTTCTTTTCTTTATAAAACCCAATAGCCTCATTATACTTGATTTCTAAGTTCTTTTGGTTTTCTTCCAAAAAGATACTATTGGTTATTTTTTTCAAAGAGTCTATCAATTTCTCGATAGAGCTTCCTACCGGAACTTTCAATAAGGTATGACGCAACTTATAATCAAACTTCAACTCTTTGTTTTTAGATTCATAGTATTCCTTATCAACAGCAATAACCACAAATTTTCCTTTCCCGATTAATTTTGCTGCGTCGGCATCTACTTTTCTGCATAGTAATTTATCACCATTAGAGATGTCTTCAGGTGACATAGAGGAGCCTTCAACAGTAAATATTAAGGGACTCTCAGATTGTTTATACTTAGAAATGTCTAACATTGAATTTTCACACGGAATCCTATCTGGTAACATTTCAAGACCTTTCAACGGAGTTACACTCAACGTAGGATCTCCAGCCGCCACACTCATAGTACCATCGGCATTCATACCGTTGGTATGCACTTCTTTCCCAAAGGCAAAGTGATAAAGATTAGATACTAACTGTTTCAATTTCAACATATTAATTAATAGTATGCGTCTAAGCGCACATTTATGATTCGCAAAGTTAGCGTTTTTTCTCATAACTCGCAAGTTTATAGGGGTTAAACATCAATAATGCCATCGTATGAGGCTCTTGCCTGAACTGTAACAAGAGGATCACACAACAGCCCTCACTCACTAATAAAACATTCTACCATAAAAACAAAAAGAATGCAATGAATGATTACGATTTAACCTCTTTTGTTTAAAAGCCGGTTTGCTTTGCCTGTGATGAATTGAATAGCAGGATGAAAAAAAAGACTATGTAAGATAATATTTTAGTGGGGAGGACAGCCTGTAAGCAGTGTTTCTTCTATTTTGTCGGTTAATAAATTTAATTGATTGCTTGTTAAGTTCAAGGGAAAATTCTATATTTGCGAAATATGATATCCTCCTTCTTGTCTTGAAAGCGGTCTGACTGCTTTAACCAAGGCGAAATGTCTTGGTTTTATAATAAATAATAAGATCAGCATGGCAGAATTAAAGGCAACCGTGTGCTTGCAAGGGAAGGATATAGAAGTGATTTCATCACATATTGAATTTAACCGCAAGACAGATAATAAAGGAAGGCCAGTGACAAATGTTATTGGCGGACGTATTACCATAACCGTTGAATCTACCAGAGAAACTACTATTCTTGAAGCAATGGTAAACAGTCCTTTCAAAGCGATAAGCGGCAAGGTGATTTATTACAACACTAAGGATAATTCAATCTTTCGTGTCGTGGAGTTCAAATATGCGTATATCGTATATTACAAAGAGGTTTACAATGTTGACAGGAAACGCCAAATGTATTCCACCATCACATTTTCTGCGGATATTATTATGATAGGAGACGCATATTTAAGCAATCAATGGTAAGAAGAAACATGAAATTTAGTTGTATGGATATTATCGTATCAAGAAATATCACTAACTTTGTTCATTGTGGATGTGGTGATAATGGATTTGCAGCGTCTTTTACTATTTCATATTTAATGTTCTTATTGCTACATTTCTGTTTCCCAATGGAGTTAAAATAGAATTATGTTAATAACAAAGGTATGAATACTTTGATTCTTGATTTTTTAAACAGCTATGCTGATAATACTAATCCTCAGTATGCCGTGATGCTGAAAGGGAAATGGGGATGTGGCAAAACTCATCTTATAAAACAATGGAAGAAGAGGTTTGATGAGACAGCAGATACCGACGGGGAAATTACGCTAAAGCCCATTTATATTTCGACCTATGGAATGGATAGCGTGAATGACATCAAGACAGCTATAGATAGGGAATTAAATCCTTTCTTCTATTCGAAAACGGGGCGTTTCATAAAGGGAGTTTTGAAATTAGCCGGTAAGGTAGTCTTCAAGACGAGTATGGATTTTAATGAAGACTCTAAAGAGGATGGTTCCTTTTCCGCAACACTGGATTCGTTGTCGTTACTACAAGTGAAAGACGACAGTATAAAAGGTGTAAAGTTTCTGATATTCGATGACATCGAAAGGTGCCTGATAGAGATGAAGGAATTGTTAGGCTTTATCAACTATTTTGTAGAGCATTGTAATTGTCATGTTGTCGTAATTGGAGATGAGAACCACCTTGAAGAACTTCCCAAGGCTGTATTGGATGAGTTTAAGGAAAAGACCATAGGCAAGGAATTTGAAATACAACCCGACATAGAAGAAGCCATCGAATACTTCCTTGGCGAAGTACCGGTATCCGATTATTTGAAAGAAATGCGTGATTTCATTATTGCCTGTTTTAAGTGTACAAAATCCGATAACTTACGGGTTTTGAGACAATGTTTATATGATTTTAAAAGCCACTTAAACAAACTTCCTCCCGAGCTGATTGAAAAGGATAATATCTTTCTTAAAAATATTCTTGGGTCATTTATTGCAGTGTATGCAGAGTATAATAATAGTGAGAACAAAGAGGTAATTTGTAATTGGAGTAGAGATTGTCGGATTTCACTACTCCAAGATAATAATGAGGATAAGCAAAAGATACAGCATCTAAGGGAAAAATATCACTCTTTGGACAAGGAGCTAATTTATAATGTCTTAAATCCGGAGTATGTTACGGCTATTATACAATATATTATCACAGGTGCTCCACTTGTAGAATTTATTGTTACGGAGATAAGGGATAAGCAAAAAGAATTGAAACCTTGGGAAATGCTATCCGGCTTTTTCGATATGGAGCAGCAAAAACTTGAAAGTATTTGTCAGGCTACTATAAAAGCCATATTGGATAGAGAGATAAAAGACGCTTATCAACTTGGTTATAGTATTGCGTATCTATCATATTTTCATGCTATTGGCATTTTCTATTTTATACAGGCTTATGTCTCTTTAATAAAAGTGAGAATAGCAGAAATAATTAATAGTCAAACCAGTTTAGAGGAACTTTATCTGCTAAGAGGGCTTTTTATTAGTGGATGGAACTATGTAACCACAGATTCCAAGACTTCAATAACGGATGATATTGTGGACTATTTCTTGCAGAAGATGAAATCAAAGATAAATGAGTTGCCGGATCAAATGCAAAAAGCACTGCGTAATTTGACTGAAGGAACAGTAGAACAACTTATAATTATAGACAGATTGCCTTATCCAGATAAAAGTTGTACATACGAACTTCGTGCTATATTTGCATCTGAAGATGCCAATGCTCTTTTTGATGCTATCTGCAAATTAAGCAATAAAAGCAGAAATGCTTTTACGCAATTTCTTGCTTATCATTATAATTTTGACTATGACCTACAAGATGTGAGAGACAGATATAAGGCAGATATTCCTTGTTTACTCAAATTGAAAGATTTGGTCGGTAATGAAATCAGTATATCAAAAGGAGTGGATAAACTTGCCTTCATAAGGTTAAAAGATGCCTTGATTGAAGCTATTAGGAGGTGTGAAGGCTAAAGTGATACATTGATGCCAATGTAGAAACTAAAAATGGCATATCGTAAAAAACGGGTATGCGATGAAAGACCATTCTCCCTATTGGGCTAAAATAGAGGATATGAGGGCTATAAAGGAAAGCGGGTGGCGGCGGGGAATCGGGGGAGGCTATAAAGGGAGGAAGGATGCCATAAAAGAGTAGAGCCGTCGGCAGACCGAAGCGCAAAAATCCCTCTGCCCGATCATCACGACCATACAGAGGGAACGGTTGAAATTATGATTATGTCAAGCAGCTTCGGCAATAGCTTCGTGTTTGGCTGCCTGCGGTTGTTCGGCCTCTTTCAGGCTTTCATCAATCCTGTGCTGAAGTTCCTTGCATTCCTGTTTGAGCCTTGACAGCTCATCAGTCTTGCTCCACTGGCGACAAATGATGTCCTGTAATGTGGGAATTTCGCTTTCTATCCGCTCTACCGCCTTTTGTTGCTTCTCGATAAGAGAGGGCAATTTGCTTAATGCTCCATGCGGATATTGTGCCGACTCAACGAAACCAAGCGGTAGCGCACCGCTCAGGCCGCATCGGTATTTCAATCCACTTATACCCTCTACAAAGAATGTATTGCGGTCAAACGTACCGTCTATGCTGTACTCGCTACGCACCAACAAGTTCAGCCCTGCATACGTGCCAATTGTGCCATACGCTCCGTTGCGGTAGGTCTTGGCTATACGGTGCAACTCCCGGCCTACTTCCTCGGTAGTGGCTTGCGGCAAGCTCAAAAGCAGGGTTGTCTTTGCTCCATTATACGAGTTGATGTATTCCAAATCCCTCATGAAATCGGCCTCAGTACGCTTTGCCTTTTCGACTTCTTCCTGACCGGCAGCTATTTTGCGCTCGGCACGGATGCGTTCTTTCTTGAAAATAGCCTGTTCCTTTTCAAGTTGCATAATCTTGTTGTCGAGCTTCGTCTTGTTCAGCAAGTCATTATTGCCTGACAAAATAGCCACGAACTCGGCGAAGTTCATACCGCTATCCTCATCCATGCTTCCCTCGTCAATACGGCGCACGGCAATTGTGCCGTTATTAATTTGGTTGATAAACATTTGCTTGTTTTTTAACAGATTAAACTTATAAGCATCGAGGGTCTTTTCCGTACCATAAATTACGATATCTACCACATTGCCACCCCACAGCTTTACGGTGTTGCCTTTGCGTACTGCCCTACCGTTTCGTTGCTCCATGTCAGCAGGTCGCCAAGGTATTTCAAGGTGATGCACCGCCACAGCCCTTTGTTGGGCGTTCACGCCTGTACCTAACATGGTCGTACTTCCGAAAAGTACTCGCACCTTGCCGTTGTTCATTTCTTCAAACAGTTTTTTTCTTGTCCTCTCGGTAGTGGCGCATTGGATAAACTGTATTTCATCAGCAGGAATACCGAGCCGTACCAACTTTTCTTTGATGTCGGTATATACGTTCCATTCGTTCGGTTTGTATGTACCAAGGTCGCTGAACACGAACTGTGTACCCCGATTGTCATTCGAGCGTATATAGTAGTCGTAGATTGTCCTCGCACAGATAGAAGCCTTATTATCGGCATCGTCCTTGAACTTGTCACCCAACAAGCGCATATCAAGAGCCATTTTTCGGGCTACATTAGTCGCAACAAGCATTTTCGCCTTATCGAGGTTGTCGGGTTGCGGAACGTCAAGTCCCAAGTCCTCCCACTGGCCGCTACCGGCAAAAGAAACCAAGCGTCCTATCATTTCCTCCTGCTCGATTGTCGGAGGATAAGAAAGGAAACGCACGTTCTTCTCAGGCACATCAAGATTTATCATGTCGGCTGTACGGTAATCCGTAATCTCACGCAGGAACATTGCCAGCTCCGGTACTTTGATGTAAGTACGAAAACGTTCTTTGCGCTTCACCGATCCTGTCACGTTCAACTCATAATCTGCCGTTTTCTTTGTGAATATGGCTGCCCACGCATCGAAACAGCTAATCCGTTGCCGTTTAAGCTCCTGCGGACGCAAATACTTGAACATCACATAAAGTTCGGTCAGTGCATTTACCACCACTGTACCCGACAGAAACGTAGCCCCAAGGTCACGACCTGTACGAAGTTGGATGTCACGAATGGCGAACAAGAGGTTCATTGCCCTTTGAGAGCCTTTGGTGTTGCCGATACCTGCCACACGGTTATGGCGTGTCTGGAACATTAAGTTCTTGAAAATATGGCACTCATCTACAAAAATATGGTCTATTCCCATTGTGTGGAAATCCACGGCATCGTCTTTCCGATTATTGATTTTCATACGCAGTTCTTGTAGTTTAGCCCCAAGGTTCTGTTTACGTTTTTCCAACCCCTCCTGCATCTTTCCGCTACGGTAACGCATAGTGGACTGCTCCAAAAATTCGAGGTTACGCTCCACATCGGCAAGTTCTTCCGTGAATATATCTATCATGGTCTCTTCTGACTGCGGTATCTTGGCGAACTGGTCGTGGGTCAGTATGATGCAGTCCCAATTGTTGTTCTTGATTTTTGAAAAGACCTCTTGCCTGTTGGCGGGGGTAAAATCTTCCTTGCCCGGATAGAGAACTTTGGCCGTAGGGTATGCCTTGCGGAACGTATCGGCGATTTCGTGCACATTGGCTTTCAGCCCGATAATAAGCGGCTTGTGTGCCAATCCGAGACGTTTCATTTCGTAGGCGGCAACACACATTATCATCGTCTTGCCTGTGCCTACCTCGTGCCAACAGATACCGCCTCCGTTCTGCTTAATCATCCAGATAGCATCTTTCTGTGAGGGATAGAGGCTATCGTATGGAAATTGCTCGAAAGAGAGCTGCGGAAAGGTCTGTGCCGAACCGTCATAGTGCGGCCTGACATAGCAGTTGAAACGCTCGTTATACACCCTCACCAGCTCGTCCCGAACCTCTATCGGCTGCCTGTCAAGCCAGCGGTTGAAACGGTCTCTAATCTCCTGTATCTTGGTGGCTGCCTCCTGTATGGCTTCCTCGTCCGGCACACGCACCTTATCACCATTGCGGTATATCTCTTTTGTGATTTCAGGTACAGTATCATGCAGGGCATGAACAAACAAATCCCCACCGTCATAGTTACGAACGGAATAGGTGTTGTAAGCCACCGGAGAGTAACTTTGCAGGCGTACTATGTAGGTGTCGTTCACATCGAAATACATTACGCTTGTCTCGGTCTCGAAAAGTTCAGTTGCAAAATCGGCATATAACTTTGTGTCAATCCAACGCTCACCCATGTTAATGTCGAGTTCCTCGTAGGGTATCGCTTCGGGTGTCACATCAGCCAAAGCCTTTACAGCAGTTTCCGTCCAATCTTTTTCCCTGTCCGTGAGTTCGGACAAGTAAGAACCTATCTTCTTGCATTTGGCTATGACATTGCCTGAAAGGAACTTGCCTTTGTGCTCCCACTCCCCGATAGCAGGATTGTAAAATATCTCACCTTTAAGGTCGCCGATGATTTCTTCCTCGGCACTATCCGTGGACTGCATCAGGTAGTCCATATCAACCCTGCCGTAGAAATTCAAGCTGCTTGCCAACGCTTCAATCGGTGTCAGCCGTTTGTTCGGGTCTATCTTCTTGAACGCCACAGGCTCACGCATGATGTCGGACTTGACTAAATCCTTTCCAAGCTGCATTTCTATTGTAAAGACTTCCACACCGAGGCTGTCAAGCATGATAAACTCCTTGTTGTCGTTCTCGTGGAAACAACCCCATTTGGCAACAAAGGCATCGTATCGGGCGTTCAGCTCTCCACGCAATCCGTTATCTTCTTTTTGTTCTTCCCTCTCTTTGATTGACAATTCAAAGTATGCCTTGCGTATAGGAAAATAGTCTTTTGCCCTATCTGCATTGACCTTACCCTCGTCCACCGGTACAAAATCAATGGCTACCTCTTGATAAAGACTTGATTTTCGGTATTGGATAGTACCCACCTGTCCCTCAAACAGCACCATTGCGCCGTCTTTCATCCATGCTTCCACTCCGTCCGTGTAGGCTCGTTTGCCTTTTGCGACTTGTTTCATGGCCACACTCCCGAAAAGGGACATCTGCATATCTTCGCTACCTTGTCCTTCCCCCATGAAAAGACTTTTGCGGAAATATCGGCCAAAGTCAAGTTTCAGCAGTGCGGCGAGATATTGTGACATGGCATTTTCATTGCCCTGCCATTGGTATTTGCGTACATATTTTCCGTATTGGTTCTGTACAATGCGGCTACCTGTCGCAAGGGTGGTTTTCGGTATGGTGAACAATTTGTTGGCGTATTCGGTCATTGTGCCTGTGGCGTCCGCCTTTTCCCTGCCTACTTGTAAAAACAGTTGTTCCCGCTGTGAGAGTGCCGCCTTGCGCGTGTGCTTTTGGAATATCAGCAGGTCGCTGCCTACCTCTATACCGCTTGTCTGCATGAAAAGCATATCGGGCAGACGGATTGCACTTATCAGGTCGGCATGATTTACAAGATATTCACGCACGAACTTATTGCCGGGCGTGTCGGCTATGCCCCTCGATGTGATGAAAGCTAACAAACCACCCTCATTCAACAACTCCATTGCTTTGACAAAAAAGTAGTTGTGTATGGTCTTGGTGGCCTGTTCGTACATACCGCCTTTCTTCCATAGTTCCGCATCGAACACCCTGAAATTGCCAAATGGAATGTTGGAGGCTATGACATCGAAAGTTGTATGCTCAAAACCTTGTTCTCCGATTGCTTCAAACCCAGTCGTCCGTGTAAGCGTGTTTTCATGGAGCAGGGAAAGTATCATCCCCGAAATGAGGTCTTTCTCAATAGCATAATCATACGTGCCGGACATGGCTATGGGCAGAAAACCGCCTATACCAGCACTTGGTTCGAGAAATGACCGCATTTTGAGACCGTTTTCGCTGAATGTGGCATGTATCTGCCGCACCACTGCATCAACAAGGAATTTCGGCGTGTAAAATGCTGTCAGTACAGATGCTTTGATGCCCTCTATGACATTGTGCCGCATGGGTTCTGTGAAATGAGGGTAAGCATTGATTAACTCCTGTAATCTTTGTATCGGTTCTTTCATATCACCACCTATGGGTTTGTCCGTACCTATATTCAATACTTCTTTGATACCCCCGAAACCAGAATATCGGGATAAAATTTCTTTTTCTTCCGCAGTGGCCTGCCTGCCTTGAACTTGGATTTTCATTGCCGTTTCTATGGCTTCCACGTTCGCTACCAATGACTTCAATTTGTTGTAACTCATAATTTAACCTTTCTTTTTTTTCCCTTTGTTCGGCCTGTTTGCGACCTCTGGGATTTATTTTTCTGCTTCCAAAAGGTGGCGGAAACAATCGGGACAAGGCTGATGCGGAAAAATACGCTCGACAGACGGAGAGGAAGATTTTTGCGGCTCACTCGCGGCGGAACGCCGGCATTGGCAAGATTGGAGCAGCCTATTACCTTTGCGGGAAAATAAGTCCACGAGAGGTCGCACGGCAGCAGCAAAACGATAATAAATGACAATCAAATAGAAAGGGATAAATAAAACTGTAAAACAGGGGTGTTAAAACAGGGTAACGGACAACCGGAACGGATTGACCGTACTATAATCGGGGGGAAGGTGAACTATAAAAGGAGGTGGAAGCGTATGGATTGGCCCATCTCTTGATAATTGCAGAATGACGACTGTATTAAATGTCGTGAAAAAAAATGCAACGGGCTATTTTTTTGTATCATGAGCGTATTATTCAGCAAATTAGTTGTATCTTTGTAATCGCATAGATTTTTTTGAAATGAAAACAGCTATACAGATTGCCAAAATAAGAGCGGTGGTACTCTACATCATGCAGAGTTTCACTCAAGGAGTGGACTATATAAAGTTATTTAAAATACTTTATTTTGCCCAACAGGACCATCTTGTCAAATATGGCAAAGTGATTGTCGAAGACTCTTTCAGAGCATTGAAACATGGCCCGGTGCCAGCCTATACCTACAAGGCACTGCAAATTGCAGAAGGCAAACCCTTGGATGGGAATTTTGACGAGTTCCTTTCAGACATAGAGGTTCGTGACAAGAAGGTATATACTTCTGCCGTACCCGATATGGACTATATATCAGGTGCCAACAAACGTTGTCTTGACGCTGCTATCGCTAAATATAAGGATACAGACCCTTATGACTTGTCCGATTTGTCGCATGACTCGGCATGGGAAGAAGCGATGACACGCATTCAGGATGATCCTCAAAAGAACTTCATTACCATTATAGATATAGCCCGAGCAGGAAAAGCTACCGAGGACATGGTAGATTATATCCGAGAAAAGCAGATTGTCAAGAACGCTTTATCTTAAATCAAATGGACGACAAAACCGGTGCATTGGAAAGGCTGAAAGCTATAATGGCCAAAACTGAACAAGTAGATATGTCATCAGTCAAAATTGGTGACATTATTTATGTTCCCTTGGACGAAGAGGACGGACTGATACTAAAAGACGGATATAAAGACCGCAATAAATATATTGTTATTATCGGCTTTACTCCGGAAGGTGTCGCTATCGGTGCCTTACTGATAAATTCGGAAATAGACTCTTCCAAAAGATCGGAAGAACTACTGAACTGCCAATATCCTTTGATGGTTCGGAACTATCGTGATATTCTGGACTATGACAGTTGGCTGGATTGTTCCGATATATTCGAGCTTTCAAAATTGAAAATCACGGAAAAGAACGGTAAACTGAAAGGTTGCCTGATTTCCGAAGACAGGGAACGGGTTATACAGTTTCTAAGAGAGACAGAGGTGTTCGATAATGCAACTAAAAGGCGTTATGGCATTATTAAATAATGGCGTTAAATCATACAATCCGAATACATTAACCCCACCAGTTATTTATTTAAAAGGTGAGAAAATCGGTTGTTTGAGTAAAAATGTGAATCTTACAAATCGTGTAGATCCGGACGTGCTTAATGACTGGATGATAAGTCAGCGATTATTTGATTAGTTTTCCATACAGAAAAATACATAAGTCTCCAGTCGTAAATTGGGAACTTATGTATTTAGTGGGTCAAATGCTGATGCCGTCCTGTAAAACGACTGGAGTTATCGTTGTAAGTGATAACTTCTTCAGACATCATTAATCTCTACTTTCCAATTTTATACATATTATCACGGGAGTCAAACCGCACACCGCAAAAAATGTAGTCAGGTGTACGCACTGCTCTTGCCGTGTATATATCTTTGCAGTTACATTCTTCAAGGTATCCTGCCAAACTATCCACCATAATAGCGCAACTTAATTCCGCTGTTTGATGCTTGAACCGCCTGCCGTTTATTTCGACTAACACATAAGGGGCGAAAAAATCAAACGGGCTATTGCTTTCGGGGGATAAGATGCCGATGTCTATCAGTCTGACAGGATTTAACTTTTCGTCCTTTGCCTTGTCGTTGTCCTTTTCAATTTGTTCACGTAGCAAGCGGAGGTAGCAATCTTTCTTCGCCTCAAAAGTATGTATCGACTTAATCCACTCACGAATCCGTTTCTTAAAGTATGCCATACTATTGGAAACAAAGAGCGTTATCCGTCCGTCTATGACAAAACCGTAATCGGTCATACCACTACTCCATTTACCCATACATTTATGGCGTACAGGCTCCCATGTCTTGCCTCCTACAAGAGCAACAAATTCATCTACTGCTGCTTTCTCTTTCCTTTTCATTGTATATAGTTTTTAAAATTCAGGAATAGTTCCTTTCTCAATCAAAACGTTATCGGCATAATACTCAATCGTACCAGTCGTAACACCAATATCCTGACAAACTGTTCTGAGATAGTTTTGATAGTCGTCTCCAGAAAAGTTCTTGCCACATAAGTTTTTGAAAATCATCGGAATGGATATATCGTCCGTACTCGATAGTATCACTTTGCCATTCTGCCTAATCTCTGTTTTCATAATGCTATTTTTGTTTTTATTGTTACTATTTCCCTTTGTTCGGTCTGTTTGCGACCTCTGGGATTTATTTTTCTGCCTCCAAAAGGTGGCGGAAACAATCTGACAAGGCTGATGCGGAAAAATACGCTCGACAGACGGAGAGGAAGATTTTTGCGGCTCACTCGCGGCGGAACGCCGGCATTGGCAAGATTGGAGCAGCCTATTACCTTTGCGGGAAAATAAGTCCACGAGAGGTCGCACGGCAGCAGCAAAACGATAATAAATGACAATCAAATAGAAAGGGATGAATAAAACGGTAAAACAGGGGTGCTAAAACAGAGCAACGGACAACCGGAACGGATTGCCCGTACTATAACATCTTTTTGATAAGGCAGGATGCGGTTCAGAATAGGCAACCTGAAAAACAATGTTTTTTGTTTGCTTATCCGCCAATCTTTCGTTATCTTTGTCAAAATGAAGACAGCAGACGGTACTTTCGGGTACGGTCATTGTCGTGACATGGAAGATTCATACTTGGCTTGGAAACAGGCAGAGATTGATATACATATTGTACGTTCACTGAACGTCTTGGAATAGAAAACTGACACTTATCAAAATGACAAGATGTATAGCAAAATATTCATACTGTATGTTTATACAGCAGGAGTTTGCTTATCTGCCTTTTAAGTATGACAGTACCTCTATTCCGGAATAGCGTGGGTTCATGCTGTTCTTTAAGGTGCAAGGTGGACATAATTCTTAAAAATATATTGAATATGAAACAGATTACCTTGCACGTGTACCAGTCCATCGACGGTTGTCCGGCTCCTTCGGACAAGCATTTTGATGCGGCAGTGGATGCCTCCAGTTGTGTGCTGATTGACGAAGAAACTTACCTGCGTATTTATATGAACCACTTGGGTTGGCCGATTACGGCGAAAGAGACTTTGGTTGTGACGAACGGCGGCATCGACCTGACGGAGAATGAACGAGTGAAGTTCATCCAAGGAGATGCAGTGGCAGAACTGCGACAGATGAAAGAAGACGGCGACGGTATGGTGGTGGCTTACGGTGAGGAGATCGGGGCTTTACTCTTGGATAACGGGCTGGCGGACGAAATCACAGTGACAACCGTTCCGGTACTAATCGGCGGCGGCGAAAAGGCATTGGAGTGTGGACTGAATGACGGCAGTGCTTGGATTGTGCGGTCAAATAAGGTGCTGGTGGACGGAAAAATGAGGACGGTGTACGGGAAGGTCTAATATGACAAATAGATATTATAGCAAAAGTGTAGCAACCGATTGCTGCACTTTTATTATAAAAGACGTGCCCTAAACATGCTAAATAGGCGAAAAGTAATACTTTTTAAGCCGAATACTAAAAAGGTAGGGAAAGACATAAGGAGGATGGAGCCTCCGAAGATATAAAAGTACAGCAACACCAACTAAACCGGCACATAGATAAAGCCGGGCAATACATCAGAACCAATAGCGTACTTTGCCATATCACGCTATGGCTGACAAAACAGCCTTTACATGAATGGCAAAGGAGTTACCGCTACGGTTCGGAATATGCGAAAACAAGATGTCTGTTATACGATTGAACTGCCATAGAGATTTATAACTTTTAGCCCATTCGCTGTAGCCTTACGATAAGTATAAAACGTACCACCCTTGGGTTTGCCATCATACCAGGCAATAAGAGACGAACTGTGAAAAACCATATAGTCGTTGCGTCGAAGCAAACAGCCATGGTAGTAGTGTTCACTCAGGATGATAACATCATCCGAGTTACGGAGGATGGTATCATACCGGGCTTTCATCGCATCGTTCCACCGCTCGGATTGTCCGCGATACGGTACTACGGCAATAACTTGCAAACCTGACAATTCGGACTGCAACGCAAGAGCAACTTCTGCCGCCAGCATATCAAACCCCATGGCACAACCACAGTAAAAATGACGATAACCTCCAGCGTATGCCTTGGTTATCACTGCCTTTAATTGCAGCTTCAGTTGCTTCCTGTATAGGAATGGAATATTGCGGTGTCCACTGAAGCAAACGGACACTGCCTTATCATACTTTGTCTGGGTCATATTATTTCACTTTGTAATGGGTTCTTGCGAGGAATATACCTCCGAGTACATTAGCACCAAGGCTTTCAAGCTGATTGGCATAGGTAGCATAACTCAGCCCTTTGGTTATTACATCATCAAAGACTACTACAGACCTGCCGTTGAAAAAAGCCGAATCAAACTCAATGACGTTTACTTTACGGACTTCTTTCTCTGCCTTACGGTTCTCGTGAATGGTCAGCCTCTCACCACTCACTGATACATGGTCATAGCCATTGATAGCTCCCGTCAGTTCGCATACTCTTTGGCAGAATGCCTTGTAACGTATCTCGTTCTTCTTATCGGTGGATGCCGGTACAGGAGAAAATACAATGTTGGTGCATGATGTTCCATAACGTTCGGTCATGTTGGCTGCCGTGCGTTGAGCAACCTCTTCGTATGCCCGTCCATCCTTGAAATCAAAGACTAACTTGCGGTCTGCTATCTCACGCTCACTCACATTGCGTATGCGTGCAGGAAAATACTTACAGAACCATGCCTGTGGCTTGTCCAACTGTTTTTGAAGTTCTATGTCTATCGTCTTTGCCATAACTCTGATAATTTTTCTTTTTCCCTCTTTTTGAAGGCTGTTCAGCCTGCTGAGGGATATTTTCTGCCATCAACTGCCGCCAAGAATACCGATAAGACAAAACGGGGACAAGAAATACGCTCTGACGTGTCAGAGGAAGATTTCTCGTTCCAGCGATAGTGGCGATTTGATGTTTGGTAAAAGGCGGCTTACTTTGCGGGAAATATGGCTACGGCAGAGCTGACCGACAAACAGAATATGCTTTCTTACTACAGGCGGTTGTCATATAGACATGTAGAATAGGTGCAAGATTTATAAAAGGAATGGGTGGGCAGTGGAGCGTCTGTGGCTTGCCGGTCCAAACTTCCCGATGAAGTGACCGTACAACTTAGTCTCAAATCTGGCGAAGCGTAAGCCTTGGCAGTTTGTGACCGAGGTGTACGGTCTTTTCATGTTTGGCTTCCGTAAAGAGTCTTTCACTCACCCCATAGCAGCTCTGCTGCCATAAGGTGAGTGAATGTCTCTTGCGGACAAGTCCTGTGACGTTCCGCTGATGGTGTGGGGCGAAGCTATAAAAACAGACAGACGGCATTGCCGGTTACAAAAGGACAGATGGTGGAGGTTGCTGCAAGGACAACAGGTTGGCTTGATTGACACTTGTGGCAAATGTGCCATCGTCCTTGCTTTGCCCCAAAGACGGGTACATAGCATATAGCAGACTTGTATGCCATTTGCCGCGTACCGGTCAAAAGGGCAAAAACATCCTCTATAAAAGTTAAGCATGTACACTTAAAAGAGGAAGTTGTATGGGTAAGACTTTATAATATAAGAGTGATATGGCTTACAAATTATCGGTGCTATTTTAGATTAGTGCCACGATTTTGCTAACTTTGCAAGTGAGTGAAAACGGATTCTGATAATAAACAATGAAGCCATAACATCCATATCCGATTATGCCGAAATACACCGTAATGTTGTAAATAACCGGATTGAAACGGACTGCTTCATTCAAATAAAAATACGATGAATGCAAGACTATTGTTCATACTCCTGCTTTTCGTTATCGGGGCATTGTGGTATATTATCGGCTACTGGCGACGAAAAGCAGGAGGAGCGGCATTCGCCGCCGCACGGTTGGCCGAAAAGAGCGAGGAACGTGAACGCTACTGTCGTCTGGCGGTAATGGCCGGTCATCGGGAAGCCTGCCGTATGTTCTGTCTCTTGCACCCCGAACAGTTTGATGGCCATTCTCCCCATAAGCCGTTCAAATCACGAGGCATCCGAATCTCTTTTTACGGGTATTACTATCCGTCACGATACAATGCGTTGCTCAATGATGAACAGAGGGCTTTCTGCCGTTCCATCTACCAGTTCAAACAAGGAGATATACACGGAATCGAGTTCTTTAAAACGTGCATGAATGCTTTGCAACTGAAAAAGAGACCTTACCATATCATGTTCATGCCGTGTAGCAACTGGATAAAATACGGCCAACGGTTCAAACGGCTCGACTGGTACATCGGCAAGCACCGACAGGATTTAACTTCAGGACTGTACGACGTTGATATTTGCGATGCACGAGAAAGCCTGCATGAAGCCAAAGGTGGAGAAAAGCGTATTCTCGAACGAAACTACCTCATTACCGGAAATATCAAAGGGAAAGAGATTATCATCATAGATGATGTGCTGACAACCGAGCAAAGCGTAGCGGATTACAAGGAAGAAATAGAACGGTGCGGTGGCAAAGTAGTGGCGGCTATCTTCTATGGCAAGACGCTCTCCATGCCTTCGATGCTCCTTGTACAAATACACGTCTGGGGCAACCATATTGCCCATATTATTGAACGGATGACAAAGTAACCGGAACGTTTTCAGTCCTTTTTACTTCTCTTTTACAAACCTGCCAATGCTGATATACACTCCTGCCGGATGGATTGGATATAATCAAGTATAAGCGAGGGGCTGATACTCCTGCCATTGAGCTTGCAGGTGATATGTAGGTGTTCGCCAGTGCTGCGTCCTGTGGAGCCGGTAATGCCAACCACATCACGAGGATGAACTATTGCCCCTTTGACGATAAGAATTTTAGAGAGATGACAATAACTGATGGTGTACCTACCATGCCGCAAGGTTACATACTTGCCGGAAGTCTTGTCCTGTCCGACCTTCACGACCACACCCTCCATCATAGCCATCACCTTGTCGCCACGTGCGCGCAAGTCCAGTCCGCCATGAAATTTACTCTTTCCCGTAAACGGGTCCTTACGGTAGCCGTAAGGCGAAGTGACCTTGATATAACGTAACGGGTAACTTACACTCAAGTAACGATCCATCCACTTTTTCTTATCCATATCTGCGGATACCGGGATACCTGTTGAAACTTCCTGTACGGAAATCTCGCTTTCGGATGCCGGTTCCGCTTGGTCTAACCCCATATCCAATACCTCTATCTTGTAGCGTGTCGGGGTAACGGCAACAGTATTGAATTGTGCTTTGGCCGTCGTGATACATAATGAGACACCTGTCATCATCAATAATAGAATCTTTCTCATGGCAGCAAAGTTAGCACGCTCTTCTTATGGTCTTTCCATTGCCGGCTGTTTTCTCTCCAAATATAACCATTTAATCAGTTTTGAATATGATTTTTCGCAAATAATCATATTCAAAACATTAAAAATATCACTTTATAATCACTTATAAAGAAATGTTTTAGTCATCAGATAAGAAATCAATCTATATTTGCTGAGTATAATTTTATAACATCATTCAGAATATGAAAAAAGAACAATTTGAGTTCAATGAACTGCCTTATCCGACATTGGCCCGCTTTGGGCTTACCCAAGAAATGATTGAAGATTTGCCCCTGCGTATCCTGAAAGAAATCGGGAAAGGCGGCTACTCGCCGGTACTGCCCATGCGTGTCACTAACGAGAATGGCGAAGTAATCGAAAGTCGCAGTCGGTTTGCCTTTATCCGTATGGATAGCGGCGAGGTGGATGTGGTCTTCTATCCCACGCTGAAATCCTCACCACTGGAATGCTACAACGAGGAACAGCAGAAACAGTTGCTCGACGGCAAATCCATCATTGCAGACGTGGCTATGGCGGACGGACGGCACAGTAAGGCTTTCGTGCAAATTGACGAGGAAACAAAACAGGTGATGTATGTTCCGACACCCATCATTGCCCGTAACCTGAAAGTGCTGGCTGAAGTAATGCACTTCGGTACAGTGGAAGTAAACGGAATGCAGCATGGTGAGCCTCTGACGGTGGCAGTGGATGGCGAACCTGTCACGGTAGGCATCGACCTTCACAACAAGACAGGCATCCGTTTCTGTGCGGGTGACGCGCAGAAATGGAAAGAGCAACCCAAGCGCGAATGGGATAAGTACACCTTCGGCTGCTACGGTTGCTGGGTGATGGATGATGACGGTAATCTCGACTACGTTCCGGAGGAGGAATACACCGAAGAACTGTGGAACGAACAGAAGAAAAGCGGCGAGCGTAACCGAGCGGCAGGCATTCACAAATAAAACCTATTTAATATAAGCGTATGGCACAACAGAAATATTATCCCGAAGAGATTCTCGTCGAGAAGATGCAGAGCGGCGAATACGGCTGGCTCGATTACATCAACCATTTTTCCGCCGAGTGGCAGGAGGAGTACGCCCATTACTGTGAGGAAAAAGGACTCACGGTCTGCGAGGATTCCGCCGCCGGGTTTGTACGTTTCAAAGACGAACAATTGGAAGCGGCTATGAAATACGGTAACGCATAACAAGTAACCATCATAACATCAGACTATGGCGATACGAACAAATACCAATCCCCGGCAGATGGACTTGCAGCCCGAAATGCGCAATCTACTGATGCGTAACGGACTTCAAGCCCATGTTGCATTTGACGGAGGCGGCTACCGGCTGATTGTGCAAGGGCATGATTCACCGTTACTGGTCTATCCTATAACCGAACGCCAGATGTTGGCCCTGACGGACTGGGGAACAAATACGGCCAACAAGAAGGCCTACAACATACTTACGAGCATCATAGGAAAAGACTTCTATATGCCGAAGAATTTCGTCCATGCCCGCAATGCCAACGGGCGTGTGGCGATGGGACTGCATGGCTACCGCATCGGTATAGGTGAGTACGGACACATGGGACGTCTGGGTATGCCCCCTCCATTTCTTGGTTGGACACCACGCGAGCAGTGGGGTTTCCACCTACGCAGAGTCGGCGGGCAGCTTTTCTTTCCGGGGCCATCCATCGTACCCGAACGCCCAGACGGGCGCATGAAGCCCGGCGAACTGCAATCGGGTGGCTACGGCTTTTACTACAAAGGCGGTCAACAGGAGCAACCCATTGTACAGCAAGATGTATTGAAGAACTTGCAGGAGGTCATTACACCGCTTGTCAGCCGTCCGCGCAGCAAGGAACCGGTACAACCGTACAAGGAGTTGATTGCTTCACCAGTCTATTTTTCCAACGAGAAATGGTCGGAGTGCCTTACTTCTCACGGTCTTATCGTGGATATGGAACGGAGGACACTGACCGTACAATCGGAAAGTGTCAATGCCGATATGGTCTATGACCTGACGGAAGAAGAAGTGAAAAAACTGGCCACCGCATCCATCGAGGAACAACCTGTGGAGAAACGGCTGGAGCTGCTGAATGGCATTATCGGAGCGGACTTTGCCGATAAGGTAACGATGGAACAGCTCAACAGCGAACAACGCATCAGTATCGGCCTGCATCCCGAAGTGCGGCATGAACTGGAAGAACGGCAGCGGCAGGAACAAGAATTATTCATGCAGCAAGAAACTCCGATACGGCAGGAATACATACAGGGCAGTATCGGTGCAGCCGTGGACGGGCGTGACCTGCAACTGCTCAACGAAAGCAAAGGCTGGTATCGTGAGGAGAAACATGGCCGGGAAGTAGAAATCAGCGACATTGCCGTGCAATCGGCACAGACGGAGGGTAAATACAAGATGTCCGCCGTTATTGACGGACAGGTCATCAGCCACGAAATCAGCCAGAAAGACTACGACAAGTTTCTTGCTGTGGATGATTACCACCGGATGAAACTTTTTTCGAAGATTTTCAACGAGGTGGATATGAAGACACGTCCTGAAGCGAACAAGGGGCTTGGCGTGAAGATATTCGCTGCCCTTACCGCCGGTGCGGTGGTGGCGTCGGAAGTCGCACATGGCTTCCATCACCACCACTCTCCGGAGTTCTATGGCGAACGTTTCAGCGGACCGCCACATCCATACTTCAAGCCCGGCGTAGATACACCGAGAGATGTGGCCATCCGTAATTTCGAGGCACAGATGAATCAAGATATTAATGAAATGAGAAGAGGGAGGTAAGCCTATGAGAGACGGAGACCTTACATACGATGACTTCCTACAACGACTAAACATCCAGGACGTATTGATTGACGCAGGGTATCACCTGAACCGTCGTGACGGGCTGCGCTATCCCTCGTATGTCCGTTTGGATAGCGACGGCAGACGTATCCGTGGTGACAAATTTATTGTGACACAACAAGGAAAATGCTGTTTCCACGCACAACAACAGAAAGTTTATAACATCATTTCCTTCATCAAGGAGCATCCGCACTTTTTCACGGAGTACCATGCGGGTATGTCTCCGGACAGACTGGTGAATCTTGTCTGTAACAGATTACTGAACATTCCTGTCACTGAACGGAAAACCAGAATAGTGAACCCTAAACGAGATGTAAAGCCATTTGACATAGCGGACTACGACATTCATAAGTTCAATCCGCAGAACCGGGAAACGCAGAAAAAATTTTATCCTTATTTTAAAAGCCGAGGTATAGACCTCTATACACAATATGCTTTCCATCGGCATTTTTATCTGGCTACGAAACACCGGGAGGATGGTACAGCCTACACAAACCTGTCCTTTCCACTAACCCTGCCCAAAGGCGATGGAGAGATTGTGGGACTTGAAGAACGAGGACGTGCACGTATGGACGGGAGCGGCAGCTACAAAGGCAAAGCCGCAGGGAGCAATTCAAGCGAGGGACTGTGGATTGCCAGCCCTGCCCGCACTTCTCTCACCTCCGCCAAGCATATCTATTGGTTCGAAAGTGCTTATGATGCGATGGCATATTACCAACTTCATCAGGCAGAAAATAAGGAGTTGCGAAAGGCGGTTTTTATCTCTACCGGAGGGGCACCAAGCCAGCAGCAATTCAAAGGAACGATAAAGGTAACTCCCCATGCCTCACATCACCTTTGCTTCGATCATGACCGTGCCGGACAAGTCTATGCCATCCACTTTGCTCTCACTCATGCAGGCTGGAACTTCTCCACCTGTCTGTCACAAATCGGCAGACTGATTGTACAGAACAACAGCGAAGGCTATCCACAGTATGAAATAGAACTTGAACCATTCAATTTTGAAAAGATTACAGCCATTCTGGGTATAAATGATGCAAAACAAAATTTGAAGAATGGAGAGCGTGACGACATGGGGATTGGTGACGGCTATCTACAGGAAATGAGAATGGTTTGTATGGATGAGTACAAAATGGCTCGTGACGAAGGTTCTGCCAGCGAGGAAGAATTAGAGGCAATGAGAAATAATCTGGCAGCCATCGACAAGGCGATTGGGGCTTTCAATCCCGGTCCGAAAGATGTAGGACGTGTCCTGTATGAATCTGCCGCAGAAGGTTATAAGGATTGGAACGACCAGCTACTCGACAAACGGATACAACCCAAGGAAAAGGAAGTTGACGATTGGGAAATCAGTGGTAAAGCCACCCTAAACCGAGCCTTGGCCGATTTACCCGAAGTCAATCCAGAACATGTCCGAAACGGATTATATGACGAAGCAGACCATGAGGCTGTGCGAAAGCGTCTTGAACGTGCGGACAGAGTAATATTCTCCTTTGAAACCAATGACCAGGGAATGTCAGATAAAGGTTTTCAGGAAATGTACAAGATACGGGAAGAACTTGCCCGGTTGGAAGTGGATATAACCAATTCTCTCTCCGGCATGAGAGAAGACTTTCACTCCCATTTTCACCGATAATCCATAAAACCTATGCAGAGAACTTATCATAAAACCATTGTCATCCATCCGCATACCGGGCAATTTGTCATCAACGAGCTGCCCACTCTCGTGCTGTGCGGCACTGTATGGGTGTACGGAGGCATGGAAGGGTTGCCATTGACAGCTATTGCCACAGTAATTGCCTTGATGCTCTCGTTGCTGTTACTCTACCGTTATCTCTACCTGAGGCGAATCCGTTACTGCATCGGTACGGAACAACTTGTCAGCGAATACGGTATTATCCGTCGCAAAGTGGATTATATGGAGCTGTATCGTATCGTGGATTTTCAAGAGCACCAAAGCCTGCTGCAACAATTTTGTGGGTTGAAAACCGTAAGCATCCTTTCAATGGACAGAAACACGCCCCGTCTTGACCTGATTGGTATCTTCCATAGGGACGACCTCGTGTCAATTATCCGTGAACGGGTAGAAACTAACAAACGAAAAAAGGGAATATATGAAATCACGAATCATTAGTCTGGGGCTGGTTGTCTCGCTGGTATGCCTGCTTCCACAGATGGTAGAAGCCCAAATTGCGGCTTCCAATCCGTTGGAATGGACAGCATTGGCCGAAGGTAACGAACTGATAAACGAGCAGATTGAAAAACAAATAAAGGGACAGACACAAACAGCCTTGCTTCAGAACAGCATCGCTACCGAGTTCAACCAAATCCACAAGTGGGAGAAGCAATACAACAGTTACCTCAAGACAGCAAGTGGTTACGCTTCATCACTGAAAGCCTGTACGCATCTCTACAATGACGGTGTGCGGATTTTCCTCACGCTGGGGAAATTAGGCAAGGCCATCCAAAACAATCCGCAGGGCATTGTGGCCAGTATGAACATGAACAACCTCTATATAGAAACAGCAACGGAGCTTGTTTCTGTTTTTACATTGCTGAATGACGCTGTGGCCAAGGGTAGCAACGAAAACATGCTTACGGGGGCAGAACGCAGCAAGACACTATGGGCGTTGAACGACCAACTATCGGATTTTAGCCGGAAGTTGCATCTGCTCTATTTGAGCATACGGTACTATACTTTCAATGATGTGTGGAACAACGTAACAGCGGGAATGCTTGACCGTGACAACGGTGAGGCAGCTCGTATGGCTCTGTCCCATTGGCACAGGGCGGCAGCTCTCGTCCGATGAAATATATCAGTTATGAAATGGACAATTTGGATAAGTATATTACTGCTGTGTCTTACCGGTATCGGTGAGGTACAAGCGCAGAATGACCCTGTACTGGCCGGAATGATTGCAGCATATACCGAAAAGGCAGAGAAGGAATTGAAAAATCAAGAAAAGGTCATGCTGATGCAGACCACCGGGCATATTTGGACAAAAGAAGAAGTGCAGGCGACAACAGACCTGCAACGAGAGTTCAATAACTATCTGAACTCTTTCCGGTCAATAGTCTGCTATGCGGCGCAAACTTATGGGTTCTATTATGAGGTATCGAGGCTGACAGACAATATGGACGACTTCACCAAGCAATTGAAGCGAAGTCCAGCCAATACGCTTGCCGTAGCCCTATCCACACAGCGCAACAAGATTTACCGGGAACTGATGATGAACAGCGTGGAAATAGTGAACGATATCCGCACAGCGTGCCTTTCGGAGAACAAGATGACGGAAAAAGAGCGTATGGAAATTGTCTTTGGTATCCGTCCAAAGCTCAAAACAATGAACAAAAAACTGCAACGACTGACCAAAGCGGTAAAGTACACGACAATGGGCGACATTTGGCGGGAAATCGACGAGGGTGCACGTCCCGAAGCCGATAAACGCAGTATCGTGGACGCAGCCAAGCGACGTTGGCGACAGATTGGAAAGAATGTAAGACCTTAAAAATGTAATGACATGGGAATTTGGGATTCAATATTGAAATATGGCGGCAAAGCAGCAAAAGCTACCGGAAGAAGTATGGGACATGCTGCACTGCATCCTTCACAAACCTTACGGGGTACAGGACAAGCCGTCAAGACCGCAGCCATCGGCGGTGCAGTTGGTTATGTGGGTTGGGAGAAACTAACCACAGATAAGAGCGTGGTACATATCGTAAGCGATGCGGTCATAGGGAAATCGGCTACGGATACCCTTGCAGATGCAGCGGACGGTGTGCGAGAACTGACAAGCAAGGCCGGAGAAGCAGTCGGTTCCGTCAGCGGTACGGTAGCCGGCATAGACTCAAAACTGGGTGGAGTATCGAATTTTCTGCGGCAAGTCTCCAATGGCGGAGTTTCCGATATGTTCGGTAACTTTTTCCGTAATCTCGGACAGGGTAACGTGTCGGGATTGAGTATAGCGGGACTGGTCGCAGCAGCATTTCTTATATTCGGACGCTTCGGCTGGCTGGGCAAGATTGCCGGTGCATTTCTCGGCATGATGCTTATCGGCAACAATGCCGGTATATTCCGCACACCTGACACGGGAAATATACAACGAGTACAGACACCCGCTCTTCCTGTTGAAGAACAGACGAATAGCGGAGGGATGAAAAGATAAGAATACGAATCAAATCTAACAACAATAATGAAATATACAGAAGAAATGATCCTGCAATCCGAAAGTGGATACTGTATGCCTTTTGAAGAACGGCAGGGCAAGGATGTGAAACTATCGCTCGGCTACGGCGAACAAACCGATCCGGCAACGGGCAAAACATATTTTCATCATGGCATCGACTTCGATGTACGGTGTTACACGCTGGCGGCTGTCGCCAGCGGTATCGTGTCAGGTATAGGCAATGACCCTACACTCGGCATCTGCCAGACTATACGCTATGGAGAGTATGAAGTGACCTATGGGCATTTGTCAAATATCTTCGCCCAGTTCGGACAGCGTGTCAAGGCCGGACAGACTGTAGCTTTGAGCGGTGACAAGCTGCATATCGGGATACGCTTCAAAGGTGAGGAACTGAACCCGCTGGAATTTCTAACCATGCTGTATGGTAATATCCAAGCATTGTGTCATGCCGATGGAGACGAAGCGGCAACATCTCCTGGCATGGCGATGGCACTGACCACCGATTACGAGCAGGACAGACAGGAAATAGAGGAATTGATGCTGCGTTTCCTGCCCCACTACATGAAAGACTTACAACGTGGTGCATACCGACTTCCTCCACATACGGAGCAGTCACTCCGCCATGTCTTTACAATGGGAGCAGTCAAAGAATACTTCTATGAAAATATGCCGAGTATATCCAACCCACTCGGACTGGGACATAAAGCAATGCCGCTTGCCTGTAAGGTGCAGAACCTACTCATTGCGGACTTCCTGCATTACCTTGCCCTACGGCATGGCGTGTACTTATCGACGATGGGCGGTGATGTAAAAAAAAACTCTATGACGAAGCCCTGACCCATAGTGGCATCATTGACCCACTGGCAGAATTGGACATAGACATCCAGAGTTTTGACATACCGAGAGCTGTCACGGTATATCCTGACCGGGCCGGTGTGCGCTGGTGGACCAAAGCATGGTTCAATAACCGGGAAGAGGGCGAAGCATCGGTGGAGATTGAGCGAGAACAAGCGATACGCTTCATCCACGACAACATCGAGAAAGATGTATGGCTGGAAGAGTTCTATCCCAAACAGATGGAAATTTACCACAACGCCATCGAGCAGACAAAAGAGCAATTATTAATGAATAGAATAGGATAAACAAATACATTATGGACGGAATCAAGCATAGCGGACGGTTTGCAGAAATGGAACGCCTTGTGAACGACTATTTCAACTGCCATATTGCACCCGTCATGTCAAAAACGCGAACTGACCTCATACGGAATCAGGGAGAGGAAATGAAAGAATATTCCACCTCTTTAGGTGGTATTCTCAGTATGATGGCATCTTCGGCACAGCCCATGAGCGACCCCTATCAGACACTCAAGGTCACAGGCGAATGGAACTCCAAAACGACAGAGGACTATATCGAGATGTGCAAGACGGAGATTACCGGCTCCAAGGAAATGCAGCAAGACCTTGCGTACATGGCCGGGCAGTGGCGGGATACCGTCGTGCAGGAAATCGGGAGGGCACGTTACGATGAGTTGTCAGAACAGCTCGGTTGTGACCTCGCCTATGCCTATATGGACCACCGGATAGAGGAACTGATGATTGACCGGCTGGTGAAAGAACGTATGCCCAAGTCTTCCGCTGACTACATCGTCCGAAAGGCTGCCGAATCAAGTCTGCTGGGATTATCGCAGACGTTAAGCCGTTCACCGCTGACCGATGAAATAGAGGCACGAGGCGAAGCAGCTTATCGCCCGAACAGATGGGAAAAAGGTACGGGATGGATGTTGGGCACAGCCGCAGATACCTTGATGATGGGTGGTGCTGGTTCATGGACGGCACTGGCAAAATTTGCCGGTACAGATGTGGTTATTGCAGCCATCGCCAATCATTTTGAAGGCAAGAAGCCTGACACTCTTTCAGTAGAACAGTGCATCAGTAAAGGAGTGTTCGGCAGCGACAGAAACGTATTCGACGATTTTCGCAAAGAGGCAGCCCAAATACAAGTCAAAGAGAACACGGCGATTGGTACAGACAACAAGCAACTGAAAAAGAAAATCCCTGTCATGGGCTTTGGCTTCATGGAGTGGACACAAAACCAGAATAATGGTTTATTGTGGCCGAATGTACAGAACAAGGAACAACAGAAGCATGAGGAACGGTACAAGGATGTGCCGATGGTTGTTGCTCCCGGACAAGAAGAGGCCTACTTGCGGTCTTTGGAACAACGTGACAAAGCGGAAATGGTCAGGACAGAACAGGATGAAACTATGAAAGAAGAGAAGCATGAAACCGTTGTTCCTGCCAATGATGCGGAACAACATGTACAAACGATACAAAGTGCGCAAGTAACACAGGGAAACGGAAACGGTTGGGGCGGACTGCTTGGTATGCTGGGACTGGATGGCATAGGTAATATGACAGGTAATCTCGGTTATGTAATGGCCATGCTCCCTGATGTTCTGTTGGGAATATTCACAGGCAAAACAGAATCGTTGCGCTTGGGAAACAATATGTTACCGATAGCGAGCATTGTGGCGGGTATGTTTGTGCGTAACCCGTTGCTGAAAATGCTCCTGATTGGTCTGGGAGGTATGAACCTGTTGAATAAGGTAGGACACGAGGCCTTGAAAGAACGAACAGAGGGAAAACTGAACGTAACAAACGGGAACAATGTACAGTACCGACACTATACGAATGAAGCTCTGAACCCACGTATCGTGAACCCTGTATTGCAAAATAGCACGTTGATTGCCACGATAGACCGAGTACCGTGTACCATCCAGTTGTCACCGGTTGTAGCAGAAGCCTACCGTACCGGAGCATTGCCTTTGAACACGCTGGCAAATGCTGTCCTTGCCAAGAGTGACCAGCTTCGCCAGGCTGCTGCACGGAATTATGAGGACGGAAAACAGGAAACCATCGTGCGTCCACGGGGTATTCAATAATCATATAATCAAATAAACGATATGAAAGAAAAATCGCAAATCGAAAAGAAAGCCGAGGAAAAACAAATCACCTTGCTTTCTACGGCTTTGAGTGAAGCCTCGAATGCCGGTGGACACTGGCTCAACGCATCGGGAAAGGGATACCCACGCTTCTATCCAAGGGGTGTTTCTGTCAGTGCATTCAATGCGCTGTTCATGACGTTGCATTCCGATAAAAATGGATGCAAAACCAACCAGTTCACGCTATTCAGCGATGCCAAGGCACAAGGAGCCTCGGTGCGTGAAAATGAGCAGGGAGTTCCATTTTTGTTTTACAATTGGAACAAGTACGTTCACCGTAATAATCCGGAACAGGTTATCAGCCGTGATGACTACATGAAACTGTATGAAGAGGAACAAAAATTATATAAAGGTGTACACAACCGTGAAATTCGTACTTTGTTCAACATTGACCAGACGACACTACCTTACGTGGATAAGGAGCGATACGAAACGACGTTGCGGCGGTATGGCAGTGCAGTGGAAAGAGGATATACGGAAGCTGACAACCGACGGTTGCATATTCAATTCAACGACTTCCTGCTGAGGATGCGGGACAACCTTGTGCCTGTGCGTTCGGACGGAAGCGGTGTACCCCACTACGAAACAGATAAGGATGCGGTCTATATGCCGCGACAAAGAGAGTTCGGACATTATCACGACTATATACAGGAAGCCTTGCGGCAAATCGTGAGTGCTACCGGACACCAACAACGGTTGGCGCGTGAAGGTATGGTGATGAAGAACGGTGTGGCTCCCTCGGAGGATGCCGTCAGACAGGAGCGGTTGGTCGTGGAACTGGCTTCGGGAATTAAAATGTTGGAACTGGGGTTGCCAGCACGGTTGTCTGAAGAAAGTCTGAAGACAGTGGAATACTGGTGCCGGGAGCTGAAAGAGAACCCAAACTTGATGGACGCCCTCGAAAGTGACGTGAACAATGCCATCGAAGTAATCAATAAAGCGGAACGGGGCGAGAAAATCGAATACGCCACCATGCGCAACCGGCGGAACACTTCAACCATGCAGGAGCAGATGCCCAAACATTATTTTGTGGCCAACGAGATTCGGCAGCATCCGGATAAAGAAACGAAAAAAATTGTGCTTGTTATTGATCCACAGGCAAAAACCGCAGACGTGATTCTCCCAGCAGGGGCATCAACAGAGGTAGATAACGAGATACCAGGAATGAACAAGGGACGCATCATGCGAGCGTTGCAGAAAGAGGGAATCGAGCAGGTACGCTTCTACAATACGGATGGTGCATTAGGTTATCGGCCCGATGACAGTTATTTTGCCGAGAAGATGATTACGTTGGCCCGGCTGAAGAACTGGGCGATGGAGAAACTCTCCACACTGGACGTGGCTTCGGCAGTCAAACAGGCTAATGAGATCGGATTTGACCACGTAGAGATGATTCAAGACGATAAGAAACGATGGGCACTTTATATCAAACCCGAAAATAAGAGCGGATATAGCATCTATCCTGATAAAGAAGATATAAACCGCTTCTTTTCAACGCTCAAGCAAGCGATGGATAACATCGGTAAGGTGCGGATGGAACTGGCGCACAAGTATTATGCGCTGGCCGAGGTCAAACCTGACCTGAAGGTGGATTTGTTCCACAGCGAAATGCCGGAAATTGATTTGAACCGTATCCAGCGTGTTTCGGTTTTCAAAACCAAACAAGACGGCATACAGTGTGTCGCAACCATCGACGGACAGAAACAGCCTGCCCGAAGTGTCACTCCGCAACAGTGGCAACGGATGTGGATAGCGGAAGAACGTGACAGCTACAAACGTCATCTGGCAGCTACTCTGTTTGCAGATGTACTGCAAAAAGGACAATCGCTGGAAGCACACACCGGAGAGAAACGACAGAAAGAAGCAGAGTTGTGGCCGATAGAAACGACAGCGCAGGAACGGACGGAATCAGACAACGAGGGAATTTCACCGGAGCGGCAGTTGTGGGACAAACTTAAGGCGAACCATCCCGATGCCTTGCAACTGCTTCGCACGAAAGATGGTTATCGGCTCTATAACGAAGATGCGGTACAGGGTGCAAAGATATTGGGCATAGCCCTGAAAGAGTATCCGGAACGGGACATTACGGCTTCAACGGAATTTCCAACGGAACAGCTCGACAGCTATCTGTCTAAGCTCGTCCGTGCCGGGGCACGGGTTGCTATCAGTGACATGGAGGAACAAGAAACACACAGAGGTTTTCATAGATAAGGAGTAAGGAAATGAACAAGAACCAACAATACGCAATGAAATATGCAGAGTATGCTATGGAGCAGATGCGCCGGTACGGAATACCCGCATCCGTGACGTTGGCACAAGGCATACTGGAAAGTTCCAACGGACAAAGCCGTTTGGCGCAGAACGAAAACAACCATTTTGGCATCAAGGCTACGCCTGCATGGATTGCCGAAGGAGGAAGGTATGGCATATATACTGACGATAAGCCGAATGAGAAGTTTTGCAGTTATGACAGCGTGGGTGATTCATACGAACACCACTCCCGTTTTCTGAAAGAGAACAGCCGCTATGCCCGATGTTTTGCACTTTCACCCGACGATTACAAGGGTTGGACACAAAATATCGAACAGGCTGGTTATGCCACAGGCGGAGAATATGCCGAGAGCCTGCAACGGATTATAGAGCAAAATGGCTTACAGCAGTATGACAAACTGGTGATGCAGGAAATGGAAACACAGGGTAAGCGGTTCGGTGCGGAACATAATCCTCTCCGAACGTCTGAAAATTCAGAGTATGGTGCGGAATACTCATTCCCGGTAGAGCGTGAAGAGTTTCTTTTTGTTACCTCGCCTTTCGGTATGCGGCAAGATCCGATGGACAACACGAAACAACAGATGCACAAGGGAATTGATATCCGTTGCAATGGCGATGCGGTACTGGCTACTGAGAACAACGGGAAGGTGGTGGCTGTGAACCAGAACAAGAACACGCCCGGTGGGAAATCGCTGACTGTGGAATATACCCGAACGGATGGCAGCAAGGTACAATGTACTTATATGCACCTTAAGGAGGTTGCTGTAAAGGTCGGTGATGTAGTACAAGCCGGTGGAAAGCTCGGCACATCGGGCAACACAGGTACACGTACAACGGGCGAACATCTACATTTCGGCGTGACAAACTTCTATGCAGACGGAACAAAGCGTGACATCGACCCTGCGGCTTATCTGACTGAAATCGCACAGAAAGGTAATATCAAATTGGAAGTGTTGCACAACGGGAATAACCTGCTCACCCGATATAAAGGAACAGAAGAGAATGCCGCCGGCAAAAATCTTTCACCCGACGGATGGATGAAGAAGCTGCTTTCGTCAGAGGATAGCGGTGTGGGAATGTCTGGATGCAATGACCCTATAGTAGAGATGGCGATGACAGCCTTTAGTTCCCTTATGCTCTTGGCCGTACAAATCGACAACAAGAACGAGGAGGAGCAAAAGACTGCCATATCGAAACAAATGGACAGCGGGCGCATCAATCTGAAATCATTGTTGCCGGGCATGAAAAACTGTGAACTGGCAATCAGTGAAAATGGAAAGGCTATTCTGCGAGTGGACAATGGAGAGCTGCGTATGTCACGTGAGTTGACTACTGCGGAGCTAAGCCGTCTGTCGGCAACATTGAATAACAACACTCTCACAGAAGAAGCCAAAAGGATACGTGTAACCGGTATGCTGAATACGGTTATCCTCTCGGAAGCGGCTTCACAGAATTTTGAACAAGGGATGTCCCAACAGCAGGGGCAGACAGAGAACTTAAAAAGATAGAGGCGTGGCGATATGGTAAAATGCGTGATGATACAGCTATGCAGATGTCTGTTCGGACTGTCCTACCTTGCCTTGTATGTCCTGCTCTGCTACCAACTCTTCGGCTGGATGGCAACGCTCCTTATCATGAGCGTTCAACTGTTCCTTGCCGGATGGTTGATTTGGGCAATGATACGAGCACCCGATTAAAAGCAATGATTCAGCAGTTCAACAACAAATCATGGCAACACCGTTGTCGGGTGATTATGTATCACATTAAAAGACAATAGAAATGATAAAATGTAATGTTACGGTATGCGGCGTCATCGGACGTGATGCGTCGATACGCACAAACAAGGAAGGGAAAACGTTCCTGGTTTTCCCTCTTCGAGTGATGATTCCTGACACAGACGGGAAGACTCTGCCTATTGAGGTGGATGTCAGCAAAGATACTGCCGGAGAGGAGGTCTCCAATTATCGAAATGGTTCCCGCGTCGAGGTTTCGGGGACAATGTATCTCAAACACCGTGGTGACAAACTTTATTTCAATCTTTTTATTAACGAAATTCGTACAGCTACGGCAGATATGAAGGATATGGTCAAAGGCGAATTGGTATTTCGAGGTAAGGTCGGGCAGCATATCGAGGAAAAAAAGGATAAGAAAGACCAGCCTTACACAGTGTTCTCGGCATTCAGTACGGAAAAAGTAGAGGATGGCTTTGAATACCAATGGGTACGTTTTTTCTGTTTTGGCAAAGGACGCGAAGCATGGTTACAGCCGGGCGTGCGAGTGGATGCCAAAGGTGAAATAACCCTTTCAGCATATAACGGGAAGGTGAATGTTTCATGCAAAGTGGAAGAACTTGTACAGTATGTGGCAGATTCGTCTAATTCCAATCAGTAAAGGATATGGCCGGATATAAAAAACAGCACACGGACGGGCCGAACAGTGAGGATAAAGCATTAGACCTCTTCGCTGAAATGATGATTGAGAAAATCGAGAGTATCCGTAAGGATTGGAGAAAGCCCTGGTTCACGGAAGGAGCGTTGCAATGGCCCCGCAATCTTTCCGGACGCGAGTATAACGGCATGAATGCCATTATGTTGCTTATACACTGTGAAAAGGAAGGTTACAAGATTCCGCGCTTCTGCACTTTTGAGTGTGTACAACGGCTCAACAAATCCGATAAGGACAATCAGGAGAAACCTCGTGTTTCTGTACTTCGTGGAGAGAAATCATTCCCAATCATGCTGACTACATTCACCTGCATACACAAGGATTCTGGTGAGAAGATTAAGTATGATGACTACAAAAAACTATCTGATAACGAGAAGAAGGAATACAATGTTTATCCGAAGATGCAAGTATTCCGAGTCTTTAACGTGGCACAGACCAACTTACAGGAGGCAAGACCGGAGTTGTGGCAAAAACTCGAAAAAGAGTATTCGCTATCGAAGATTGAGAACGGAGAACATTTCAGCTTCGCGCCCGTCGATGCGCTGATAAAGGACAATCTGTGGATTTGTCCGATCAAACCACAGCATCAGGATAACGCTTACTACTCTATATCGAAAAATGAAATCGTTGTGCCGGAAAAGGAGCAGTTCAAATCTGGAGAGGCGTTCTATGGAACACTATTCCATGAGATGACACACTCAACCGGTGCGGAAGGAGTTCTTGACCGTATCAAGCCGACAACTTTCGGATCGGCAGAGTACGCGCGCGAAGAACTGGTGGCTGAGTTAGGCAGCGCATTGGTCGCCCAACGTTACGGCATGACGAAACATATAAAAGAGGACAGTTGTGCGTACCTCAAAGGATGGCTCGACGAATTGAAGGAATCGCCGCAATTCATCAAAACAACTCTGTTGGATGTGAAAAGGGCGGCTTCTCTGATTGCCCAAAAGGTGGATAAGATTGCACAGGAACTGGAGCAGAACATTGATGAAGAACAAACAGCAGCACCGAAAGAAAAAGTGTATTATTCTTCCGTGGCCTATCTTCAGCTTACCGATGACACGATGCGGTTGGACGCATTCAAGGATAAGGGGGACTACGAAGGACTGCTGACTCTCGCCAAGGAGTATTATGACGGTAACGGCATTAACGAAGAATATACTTATTCTTCTCCCATACAGAACCGAGGAGACAATCTTTTGATTGAGGACAAGGATTTTGCTGTAGTGTACAATGGGAGTGTCGGGGGAACTTATGACGTGATGCTGAAATTCACGGAAAAGGAAGTACGCGACCATATCAGGCGTTATGGTATTGAACATGCTGGAGATACGTTAAAAGGGGTAGCCAAGGAGATGGCTGCGGAACAATTCGCCATCATGACACAGCAAAAGACTCCTGCATTTGAAATGCCAAACGGTGACGTGCTGTATGTCAGTTATAACAAAGAATCCGACATGATAGATGTCGGGCCGGTTACTAATGCGGGAATTGTCGCACAACATCGTTTTCCATACGATCATAATGCTTCGTTGGATGCCAACCTGCAAACTGTGAACGAAAAATTGAATGATATGGAGGAATATCGGGAAGAGCTACAAGAGGCAGAGTACGGTGGCAGAATGCGCCGATAAAACAGAAAAAAGATGCGGAGCAGGTTTGCTCCGTACCTTTTCTTGTTTATTTGCAATTTATTACTCTAACAAATTATCTATCATAGACTGTAAATTTGTTATATCGCAATACTGATTATGTCCTCCTCTGTAATCTTTCGCATGTTGGGCTGTCCGTATCCAGAAAGAATCAAGTTCTATTTTTACACTGCGACCTATTCGGGACAAACCGGAAGAGTGACTGATGTAAACGAATTTGCCGTTGCGTTCAATGAAACAAGAGGTATTATAATGCCCTTTTAAGTTGGATATTACTTTTGCGCCAACGGCTGTTGCGTACTTGGAAATCTCACGTATCAAAGCTGTTTGAAAACTGCGGTATTCTTTTGAAACATAGGCTCCTGCATCTGCAAGGATTGCATTCTGCCATTTGGTATAAAAATTCTGTGCCATATTTTTAAATATTAATTCTGTAAATAATTCTCCCAATTCTCTTTGTCAATAGTTAATTTGTTCATTTCCCAATCGTATTCCACTTCCGGCATATCAGAATAAGGGAAGTACACAGTGTAGCCTATCTGTCCATAAGAACAATGTAGCGGTATAACGCAAATCTCCTGACCACAATAAGGCTGTGGCGTACAATATTTCTTCCAATCAAAACGACCTGCTGCTATATTACAGCAAAGTAATTTTAGAGTTACTATACCTTTCCAACTCTGAAAATCTTTTTTATAACCTTTTTTCATACTACTAATGTGCTATATTATAATAAACTTCGGGTTCACTTGACACGTTGTAAATCCAGCTTCCGCAACGTACCAATAGAGCATTCTTGCCATAATAGAGTTTCTTCATTCCGGTTATACTTCCTGTTATGTGAAAGTTAGGGAAACGACTGATGTCTATTTTCTGTGCATCGCATCTGTAGAGTGTTTTAGTTCTCATTGCATTTATTTTTTTAAGTTGTTTTTTATTTCCCTCTTCTTGAAGCCTTCCGACTTCACCCAAGAGGTTGTTTCATGTGCATTTTCAACGGTGGATGCAAGAACTATGAGCAAGTAACCGGAATGAAATTTTATGAATACCGGAATCTGTGATTGCGGAAGGTTACGTCAAATTTCATTTCAGGTAGCAACAGCGGTACTTGAACATCGTTTGCCACCGTACCTTTGCGCACGAAACAAACAACGGTGCATGTCGGGACTGTGAGAATGTAATACAATTAGAATAGGTAATATAGAATCGGTAAAAGAGGCTGTGAATTGGAACAGAGGTTCGGCAGAACATGGTCTATAAAAGTAACCGGACTGTTATATAGGAAGATGATAACCACCCGCTTGAGTTGCGGGTGGCTTTAAAAAAATTATATGGAGTATCAGAAGTGATAGTCGATGACTCCTCCGATATAGAGTATCGTTCCCGGTTCAAGCGTACAGACAAACTCCATAAATGCAAAAGATTTTTCGGCAAATGACTGGTATCCCTCTCCGTCCAAATAGAAATGATACGCAATATCCAATGGATTTTCCAATGCCTTTTCAAGTTGATAAACAGGGCCTACAAACTCCAACATATTTTCCGTCGTAATAGCTTCAGCTTTCTTACGGATGTTAGTCACAAAGTTCTCTTTCCATTGTTCCACACCACCAATGTAGCGCATGGTGTCATCACCTACAAGTTCGAACATATCTTTGGGTAGGGCAGTATTGACCAAATAACGAATATCTTCCTTACGTTCTTCGTCATCTATCTCCGCACAATAGTCATAGAAACTGCCATCTCCCTGATGGAGAGTGTCTTCATTCAGATAGTTTTCTTTTCCTATCCACATTTTAGAAATCTGAAAAATTCGGCTGTGCATAATTTTAAAATTTAAATGATTAAACTTTATTCCCTTTGCTTGAAGCTCTTCCGGCTTCTTGTCAGGAATGATTTTTATGCGAAATTGACAGTAAGGAAAGGATGGATAAGGCAAGTGAATAGTGAATGGAATGAAGTGGAATACCCAAATCTTCGATATGCGGAAGGCTGCCACAAGTATCCGGAAACTGTTAGCGCAGCGTTACTTGACGACCATTCTAAAGCTGTATCTTTGCATACAAAATCTCTCAGATAAGAACTGCCGATGTGCGATATAAAGAATATCCGGATTGGAAGAATATAAAAGACTGGAGAAGCACTCTGCGACTGTATAAAAGGGCTGAAAGAGACAAAGTCTCTCCAATCTGCATGGCAAATTAGAGAGGCTTATCGGATAATGATAGTTCGCTGAACGCTGTCAGCATACCGTCATTTCGTTTTCTGCATCGGATTAGTCTTAGCCTGCGGCATATTCATAGATGTTACAGAAAGATTTGTCATTTTCATCTTTCCATTGTTCGGCAATAGCAAGAATTTCTGTTATTGATTCGACAGACTGACCGCTTATCTCCTCAAACCACTTGAATATTTCTGTCTGGTTGACAAAATATTCCTTGTACCGTTTGCCGTCTGGAGTACATAGGTCTGCAATGTACTGGTCGGGAAAGTATTTGCCCTCTTGGTCATTTGTCCAATACTCAGCCAGACTTGGCTCTTCCGATTGATAGAAATAACATAGTGTTGGGAATTTCTCACATACAAGTTCAAATGTTTCATCACACGGAGACCAAGCTGTTTCCGTTGTGAATTTCAAGATATTACCCTCCATTTCGAGGTTACTCCAGTCACCTCGGCAATGAATTTTGTTATAATCGCCACCCAAAGCATTCACAAGGCATCCCAACCATGTTTTACCGAAACCGTTAGGAACAGACGGTTCTTTCTGTTCTTGTAACCTTTTCATCAACTTGTAGAGGCTCTTTACTTCTTCCGCGTCACCCTCTATAGCATATGACGCACTGCACCAATTTGGCATAATCGTAATTTTTTATATTAGAATTTCTTTTATTCCCTTTTTTGAAGCCTTCCGACTTCGTCCAAAAGGAGTGTTTTCATGTGCGTTTCAAACGGTGAATACAAAAACAACGGACAAGGAATCAGAAATGAAATTTTATGAATACCGGAATCTGTGATTACGGAAGGTTACGTCAAATTTCTTTTCAGGTAGTGACAGCGGTACTTGGACACTGTTTGTCCACCGTACCTTTGCACACGAAAACAAACCTACGGCGTATGTCAGGCCAATAAATGTGTTATACTGTTAGAAATGGAGTACGACGAGTAAAAAAGGAATAAGAGCGGTAACGGGAGTTCGGTGGAGCATGGCTATAAGAGTAATCAGGCTGAATATACAATACAAGGAAATGCTATCCACCTGCTTTGGCTACAGGTGGATATGTTGTTGTCATTCCGCACCTCTTATGATGGTGAGTTGGTCGGGACGGTTAGGAAACCAATAAGAATCACTGTCAATATATACACATCTGCCACTATTACAGAGATTCCCAAAAGCTAAGACCTCACAAGGTCCAAATATCACTCCATAATCGTTTGTAAACGCCACCATATCTCCCACACTCAAGTCGTTTTCCGTATCCATCACTTTGGAAAGGTGGTCGTAAAACTCAATACCTTCAGCTTCACGTTCTGTTTTCCAACGCAAAAAGTCTTCTTTATGACTTCTACCGGTATGTATCGGTGATAATTCTGAAGGAAAAACCTCCGCTTCCGAAGTATCAGATGCAATCAAAATAACGCTATCCTCTTCAATGTTTTCCGGAATAGAAGCCATTTGGTAAACCCCATTAGACAGACCACTATCTGGGTCATGCCAATAAAGAAGATTACCCAGCTTGATAAAATCGTATTTTCCCATATTCTTTGATTTATTATTTCCCTTTGCTTGAAGCTCTTTCGGCTTCTTGCCGGGGATTGATTTTTATGCAGGATTAACAGTGGAATAAGGGCGATAAGACAAGTAAACAGTGAATGGAATGGAACGGAATACCCACCCTTCGAATGTCAGAGCAGAAGCAGGCTTGTCCTTTTATACCTTGCAATGAGAAGGGGACTGAAAGTCAATCTTTGATTTGAGGAAGGCTGCCGTAAAATATCCAGGAACCGTTAGCATAGCGGTGCTTGACAATCGCCCGGACACTGTACCTTTGCATATAAAATCTCTTCGGCCAGATTTGCCGATGGTGCGATAAGGGAATACTCAGAATGGAAAAACATAAAAAGGGGTATCATGTTATAGGCGAAATATATAACAGAGCTAATATAAGTCCTAAAAAAATATTTTTGCTATCTTTGCCAACGTATTATATATATTAAGAACATAACAATGGAAAAAACATTTACACAAATCTGTGAATTGTTCGATCAATTCTCAAAAGATGCCAACCTCCAGATGGAGAAAGGCAACAAAGCTGCCGGAACTCGTGCCCGCAAAGTATCACTTGAACTTGAAAAACTTCTCAAACAGTTCAGAAAAGAGTCACTTGAAGCATCGAAATAACTTTCATTCTGGTTCTGACAGTAGGAATATGGCGAACTTCACGTGTACCATATCGAAAAAGCCTCTTCGCTTCACAGCGGAGAGGCTTCATTGATTATGACAAAGTTAAACATCAATTATGCGAAATTTCTATTTCGCTTTTGGAAAAAACAACTCCACTTTCGTATGTCTGTTGGCTTCCACGGGCATATAGTCGGCAATTCCACCTTTGCTAACTCTGATAATCCGCTTGGCTGGTATTCCACGTTGTTCCAGTTCTGCGGTAATAAAACCTGCTCTCGATATACTCAAAGAATCATTGATACTTGATGTTCCTGTAGAACTGTCGGCAGCACCAGTTACCCTCACGGATAAACTGTATTTCTTAGCTACACGAGCCAGTTCGTCAAGATTAAGCCTCTGTGAGGTATCCGTCAAATGTGTCGTATTGAGAGCAAAGAAGAAATAGATGGGTGCACCGATGCACTCTCCATCAGCGTATGAAAGAACCGTGGAATCCATAGCGAGAGTGTCCTGATGGGCGGACAGCACATTTCGGGAAGCCGTATAATTATACGATGGCTTTCCATTCTCAGTCTGAAGAATAGTCGTGTCAAGAGGTGACGACCCGTCCCAATAGCTATGCTTCAACCTTGCACGAAGCGAGTTCAAACCGCTATAATTATTTATAGGATATCTGCATCCGGTTATATCGTCGTTGTCAAAGATATGGCTATATGTATCGAGTAGTCCTTCGATTTCCAGAATTTTCTTTAATTCCACGAGCGTTCGCTTGTCTTGATTGTGACGTCCCACATAACGCCTGTTCTCCTCCGAAAGGAAGTTACCATAATCGACAAGCAGTTCGTTCCGATGGATGTAGGGTGCCGTATCCACCGCGCGCTTCCAGCCGACCTTACCGAGATGAAAGGTGAATCCGGCAGTCAGCGAAAGCATGTGATCGCCCGGACGGTTTGGATAGCCATACCCGTCGAAATCCTGGAATGTAGTTGTGTTAGAGAGTTCCAGCATAGCACTAACCCGTTTGGAAATACGGTATTGTGTTTGTATGCCGTAAGAAAGCGCAAAGGGATTGTTCCCGTTGGTGGCGTTATGTAGCAGACCGACACCCATAAAGGGTGCAAGTCTCCAACGTACCTGTTCCTGTCGGGCATATCTGCGTCCAAGGAGATTCCACAGGAGATCTGCATGGATATAATGGTAATCCTGCGTAGATAATTGTGCATCCTTAAACTGCAAGCCACTATAATTTACCCTTGCGCCGACCAAAGGAGTAAACCACTTGCCGACAGCGAGGCTGTACGAAGGTTTCACTCGTCCAAAAAGGTCTTCACAACCGAGAGGTGTACCAAGAAGAACTGTCGCACCTCCGGATATGCTAACAAACCAGTTGCCGGTTCGGGATGCCGGAAGTAGCACCCCGTTGAGATAGACGGGCTGCATCGGTTGAAGCAATTCCGCTACTTCATAATGAATAGTGTGTCGTACAGTGTCCTTCTGTACGGGTTGTACACTTGCTTGTGCCTGCAACGTGCAGAGCAAAGCGAAGATGAAAATAATTTGTTTCGTCATATTCCAATGATTTCATTAGTTATACTTTTAATCAGGTGTAAGGCGTATGCCATTTACCGTTTAGATTTCTTGCCGATAGTCGAGCGCATCATGCGGCTCGCCATCCTCATACAGCGGAGTGCCCATGCTCGATTGTCCTCGTCCTCGTCGCGTCCCCATTTGAGGTCACTCCCTCCGCCTCCACCACCATGTGATTCGGCAAATGTAGTGGCATCATCTACCATTCCGAGAAATAGCATTGTCGCACAGTGCATGATTTCCGTACCCCGCTCAGCAATAGACTGTACCAGTGAACCGTCAAAGAGCTGCCGTTCTGAAACATTCATTTGTGCCGATGCGTTACGATACTCGCTGATTACACTCTCCAGTAGGACGTCTTTAAACAAGCTATCCACTTTGGAGTGTACATCACGGGAATATTGATAGGCCTCCTCTTTGAGTTCTTCGGTACGTTCTTCAATGGCTCCCATATCCTTTTTCAGTTCGATGAGTTGCCGGTCAGCCGTCTGCAACTTTTCCTGCTTGTCTGCCAGTTGTCTGATGATTCCTTGCAGCTCTTTTTCCAACATTTGTATTTGGATTGCCAATTCTGCCGCATTGCCTTTGTTTTCTTTTAAATTGTACTCGGCTGCCGATAACAAGGTTTCTTTTTCAGTTTTCTGCTTTTCAAGATTGCTAACCATTGTCGTAAGCCCTTTGACTCTGCGTTCTGCCAACCGGATGTCTGATTGAAGTTCACCCAATACCTGTTGATGGTGTTTGATATTATCCTCGATTGTTGTACACTCTTCAGACAACATTCGGCGGTATTCCTCAGTCGTTCTGTGCCGTGCACCCGTTTCGGATATGCTTGTTCCTCTTGACATTCCCCACTTTGTATTGACTTCTGCGAAAAAGTCCGTATGAAGTTGTTTCATTCTTGCACTATATTCAAACTTATCCTTACCGGCGAAGATTTCCTTGTACGCAAAGCGACTATCCTTGATTGGCAGAAGCGTACAGTGGATATGCGGGTTCAATTCATCCAGATGTACAATGAATGCAGCGATGTTCTGCTCACCATATCTGCCACAAACGAATGAATAAACATCCTTGGCCCAGCGTTCAATGTCACGCTTCCGTTCGATGCGGGTATTGTCCGCACCTTTTTCAAAGTCCACCTGTTGCGTACCGAAAGCAAGTTCCTGCATTCGCTTCCGTGAACCGCCGAAGATGATATTTACCACCGTGCGGTATTTTGGTTCGAGCAGCCCCTCATTAGGATCTTTGATTCCACGGTGACTTAATATGTCCGCCATCCGTTTGGGAATGCTACGGCTTGTGTCGATGGGATGTATTTTACCTCCGGGCGCAATCTCGAAGTTCAGCCGTTTACGCGTAGGATCATAATTTCCCTTACTCATAGCGTACTTCTCTGCCTTTTCACTACGGTCACGCAGATGTTCATTACTTTGGGCGGTGGTAATCCCTTTCGACACCTGCACGTCGAGTACCTGTTTTTGATTTGCCATACGTTTTTCATATTGTTTCGGACAATCTACCGTGTCCCAGCTTGCTGCTTGTTCGGACACCCTTCCCACCAACGTCAGGCAGGTGGGGTATTAGGCTCCCCCTTCCCTTTGTTCGTGGCAGACGGGCAAGCCCGGATGCCTTCTATAACTGGCAGGGATCTTCACTGGAGACAAAAGTAGATTGTTGCGGTTATACGTTCTGTTTTCAATCTCCAATCTGGTACGTTGCCTCTTGTGCCTTTGCAGCGAATGCCAGAAAAGGCTTAAAAAGCGTTTTAAGGAACTCCCTGTCATCTTCATCATAATCGGTATTGTCATCCCTATCTACATCAAGAATAAGCCCGGCAATACCTTTCGAAGTTGCAACAAGTCCTGTCCAGTCCCCATACAATTCCAATCGGAAGTAGTCCATAAACTCTGCACTGTCGTCGAATCTCGACTTACGCAGTGCCCGTTGTATGGCGGCAAATGCAATGCACTCCAAAGCTACCATACGAATCTTGACAGCCCGTTCGTCATCATCCGCAGCCAGATTGATGCGAGTGATACTGTCCGGAGATGGGCAGTTATCGCATATGCCAGCTTCATCCATTGCCCGACGAACAAGTTGTTCACACTTGATACCGGTCTCGTCAAGGGACACTTTGCCGATTATCCAATCGGACAATACCTCACGTAGCTGTTCTGCAAGGTTCAACTTCTTCTGTCCATTGCAAGACTCCGTGGATTGGCTGGTTTGCACAGTCATGGTAATGATAACGCTTTTGGAAAGCCGGATGCGATTCAACAAGCCGAACTCTTCCATTACATCCAAAAAAGAACGGACAGTAGCCCTATGCCAATGCCATTCCGATGAAAGGTCGGAAACAGTCACGTGGCACTGGTTGGGTTGAAGTTCGTAGCCTTTGTTCCTTAAAAAAGGGGAAACAAAACCTGCCAAAGATTTATCCAACAAATCACAGAAGGCTTCTGTCTTTGTTTTTCGTTCACCGACTTTTTCCTTGAGGTAGTCAAATACTTCTCTGTCTGCCAATATAGGGACAGCTATTTTCTGCTTGGTTTTCATTTTCATTTCATTTTTAAATTATTACTATTGTGCGGATATATCAGTGTTGCCGCTATCCGCATCTTGCGGCAATATCGCGTGATGATGGTCATAATAACTTTCGGCTAATAGTCCGGGGAATTTCATCCATTCAGAGATTATGCCTATGTCCTGAAATTCGGTCATGACCCGAACAGAGGGATAGAACAGGGCAGCCAAAAGAAGATAGGCGGCAGTTACCGCCGTCGTGTACAAGTGTGGAACAAAACTGATGGCCAATGCCACCAATGAGAGTATGGCAAACATACATGGTCGGTCACATAAACCTCTTAATAACTTGTCCGCTCTCCTAAATGAATATATAGCGGCACAGACAGCGGTTGAAAGAAAAATACCTAACTCGCCAACATGTCCACTGATGTAAACATAGTGGAAGAGCAATAGCAGAATCAATACGACCCGTACATATAGTTTACGAGCCTTTACACTGTGTATCATAGCATCATAGAACCTTACCATAAAAGAACGGTGGCTCTTGTACAATGCTAATGGCAATACGAAAAGTATTATACAGAAGATAAGTTGTAGTATATTCCAAATCATAAATAATAGGGTTTTTCACGTATTTGAATGGGTGGTATCACCAACTCTAATTGGACAATATTGTGGGTGGCCAACAGGATGATAACTTCGGCATCCCTCGGTGAAAGGTATATCGCTGCTTTCTTAATACGTTGCTTGAACGTATGCTCCTGCTTGCGGTAGGCTGCCAATGCCTTATCCAGTTTATGTTCCGGAATTGTCCATGTCATGCCTTTGGCGTATGAGCCTTTGTCTTTGTAAGCCCGCAGTATCAACGTGCGGGAGACAATATAGTTGATATATCCGTTTCTTGACAAAGCATACTCCTTGTAGAAATTGTCATCAACAACCTCTATCCACGTCCGGTATTCCCTAATCCAATAAACCATTTGTCGGTATAGTGTATCCCGCATAACATGGTCATTAAAGGAAATTCATCAAGAGATCGTCTTTATTCTTCTTATACTTGAATGTGCCACTTTTGGAATGAAGTTCCAAATCAAGGCACAGCTCGCCGTACATCTGCTCAAGAGAATCATAGATGGTAACAAGAATGCTATTTACCTTACCGTCTGCATCTGTCTTGCAATTCATCTTGAACATCTGTCCAAATGCCGGGTTGGAGTATGCACAGGTGCTATGCCCGAATTTGTCAGCGTGCGTGGGGATGTGGTGGTAGAGAGTTATAAGCTCCATATCGTCCTCAAACAGATCCATCACTTCCTCCAAGTCGTAAGGGTCGCGTAGCGGGAAGGTCAGTAGGGCGTAGTCACCGTAGAATTGTGCTTCCTCCATTGTCGTCACATCAAGTAGTTGCGGTAGTTGCAGAGGGACAAATGTCATAAAGTCATTGAAAAAATGTCGTAACATATTCATATTTTTATATTGTTAGAGCGTCTGTATGAAAATATCCATAAGCATTCCTGGCAATTCAGTCAGTTGACCACTTTCCGATTGCAGGATTCGGCTCAAGGTTTTGAACGCCACAGGTGTCTGTGCCGCCATCCGGTCAAGTTGTTTCCGTTCTTTATCGGAAAGCAATGTCATAGAGAATCCGTCCAGTGAAGTATAAGGTTGGATAAGCATCCATATATAGGCATGTGCTTGCGAAGAGGTCTTGATTTTTTTGTTCCGAACATCTTCTATACAAATCTGCATATTTTGTATTTGGCGACGGTTGGTGCGCATCGTCAAATAAAGCATAGCCTCCCGATAGGTAATCTCTTTTCTCTCGGCGGCAAGGAATATCTGCGAACAACACTGTTCGGTACCACGTGTGATGTCAGCCATACTCTCACCCTCGAAATCGTGCAAGTGAGAGAGGAACGCACGGAATATGGCATCTTCTTTAGTGATATAAGTAATCAGTTCATTGCGGCTATGTATGCCGTTACGGATAGTTTGGGTCAGCAACATACGGTATGCCGCAAGGATTTGCTCTTTGTTACCCTTATGAAACGGAAGGTTATCCAGTGAGTTGAAAAATGGGCGGATTTCTCCAGCGGCATGATGCAGTTCCTCATCATTGTTATAAGGTGAGAACTCTCTTTTGAGAGCCAAAAGTTCCTGATAAGTACGCGTCTTTGAGAGAGCTAAGCGTGAGAACTCAATGCGGATAGAATCATGTAGTCTGATACATTCTTCACGCTGATTGGAATGGGGGTAACTGATCGTATCATTCCGGAGATGCCTAAAAACAGAGTCTTTTACAGTTTGCCATTGTAGGATATGCTCGGTCAATACTTGAAATGAGGAATCTTTCTGACGTCGTATATTGTACAAATACTCCCTGTATATTCCGGCAGGATCGTTCGTAGCTTCAGACAATGATTTGCCATTTCTATCGCTGCATGATATCAGGCCCAATATGGCCAATGAAACGATACATCTTCCAGTCAAAAATGATGGAGTCTTGTAGTATGATTTTGAAATTTTCATATTCAATAATTCATATTTAACGATGCAAATCTATATATTATTTTTGTTGTAGAAGCCCTTTTATATCGCATTTAGTATAATTTTTGGTATCATATTAACAACATGATTGTCAATGAAAATAAGTGCAAGAAAAAGAGCTACAAAAAGGATTCAGCGATATTTTTGCAGCGATATGATTTTAGATTCAAATGAAAGTGCTATATTTGCACTTGTTATCAAAACAGTGTATATTAAAATGGCAAAAGTTGGCTATATATTCAAGGAAAATAATGACAGTTTTGATGCTGAGAGGGAATGGATGCAGCGATACGGTTGTGTACAAATCGTAGAGGAAACAGTTGAACATGAAACATTGAGACCTATGTGGAAACAGCTTATGGCAAATCTTCAAAGGGGCGATGAAATAGTCATATCCAAATTCAGCAATGCTGCACGCGGCCTAAGAGAACTGGCCGCGTTCATCGAACTATGCCGTATCAAAATTGTACGTGTCATATCCATTCATGACAGAGTTGATACTCGCGGCGAATTATTCCCCGGTACGACAGCAGCCGATGTGTTGTGGATAATAGGGGCATTTCCGGAAGAAATTGCCGCACTACGAAAATATTCCGCTCATGTCGAAAAGTTACGCCAGAATATCAAAGCCCCGGCTGTGCCGAAGGTATTACCTAAAGCTGAACGAGATAAGACAATCGTGGATATGTATATCAACGGTCATTCTTTCGATGATATTTGGGCTGCAAGCGGTTTTAGCAGCAAAAGTTCTATTTGGCGCATACTCAATAAATATGGCGTAAAACTTGATCGTGGCCAAACCAGCGGTCCGCGTGTCAAACAGAAACCGGAAAAGGACGGAACAAATGAAGGTGACTCCTGATAGAATTTTCACATAATCAGGATCGTATATTTGTTTTTCGATTATTATTTTGTATTTTTATTATTGTTAAAACTATAAAAGTAAGACTTATGGGAGATATTATAATTGTATTGCTGGTATTCTGGGTTGTCGGCAAGCTCTTGAAGGGCGTGTTTGGCGGTTTCAGTAAAAGCAGCTTCAAAGATGATAAGTAGGCCAGCCAAGGGATGGGTAAATACGGTCAAAAAGACCGGTTCAAGAGGCGTGAAATTGTAAAAAGGGAGTGGAATGGAATAAATATAAACGGAGCTTTCGGCAACAGGAATCCAGGATATATCGGTTGAGATATACCCTGAATACATGTCGGATATTGTCTGTCCGGAGATATTTAGGCTTTCCACCTATATCCCTCGTCTGTCAGTTCCAAGTATTCCTCTAATCCCGGTTTTACGAAAAAGACAATTTCAAAGGCTTCGTTACTTCCGTTATCGGGGAATGTCATGTCGGTTTCTCCATTTCGGATAATCCCTTTACCCACGTTGGAACCAAGGTCTTCATCCGCATAGGCATACAGAAACTCGATGTCCGGAAATTTCTCGGAGAGTGTTTGGATAAGCAGCGGCACACCTTCCCAAGCCGTATCAAACCAAAGCACGTTCGGTTCTTCAAAATTCTGATTAAGGGCATTCCATTTTGTACCCCAGTTGGCGATAGACCACTCGTACCAAGTGGTATAACCGTACTTTCTTTGATTTTCCAGATACAATACTCCAAGCTGTAACGCTTCTTTTCTGTCTTCTTCCGTCAATCCTTCCATCCATTGAATGACTTTCAAATCGTCCGGAGAATTGAATGGCTTGCGTTGCATTGCTTTGAGATATTTCATACCAAATTCCCCAGAAGTGGACGCCTCTATCAGTAGGTCCTTTGGCATAGGGATAATGTTGTTGAAATCAATATAGCAAGGCGTACTGTCTTCATCAGTTTCTCCTTTTAAGAAATCCATCACATTTTGTACTGTTTCTCTGTCTGCGTTTATTTCTAAACGGTTTGTTACATAATTGGGCATGATTTTAATTGTTTAAAAATTGGTTAGTATTAACTTTTATTTTCCCTATTGTCGGTTCTTTACTGATTGAACCGTTTTGGGATTTATGGATGCGGCAAACGGCTGTTGATACAGCTTCATACGGCAACTTTTCTTGCCAAATTACTCTTGCGCAGGAAGGAAGAATTTTGCAAAAAATACATTTCAAGTAGCCGAATCAAGCGCGACAGCCGACCTTTGCATCTGATAAAACCAAACCGGTGATAGGATGAAGAATAGATGGGAGATAAAATGAAAAATAATTAATATAAAAGAGGAATGCTATTCTTTTTGCAGAAATATAAAAAAGGAATAGAATGATATAATTATAAAAGAAGGACTATTATTGCCCTCTCAATTATAAGAGGGTATGTTCTCAAACTCCGACCCTTGTTTGTAATAATGTAATACCGTAACGACCTTTAACGGAGGTGTTACGGTATTTTTTTGAATTATTCTTGTGTTACTTCCATAGCCTTGCTGTATTCTTTGATTTGCTCCTTTGTCAGCCATTCGGGTTTTTCGTTTTCCCGGAAGCTGTCGTGAATTTTCGTCATATACTCAATTTGTGTCTTTTCAGAACCAGCCCACAAACGATGAGGACTTTTGTTTCCAAAGCCAAGATAATATTCACAGTCGGCTTGCAAACGACCCAATAACATATACCTGAATTTTAAATCATGCTGTAATACTTCTTCTATTGTCATACTCGTTTTCGTTTTAATTAAGTTTTTTATTTTCCCTTTTTTCAAGTCTTTCGACTTTGCCTGAAGGGTTGTTTTTCATGTGCGTCCCAAACGACGAAGCAGGAACGCAGTGCAAGGAATCGGGAATGAAATTTTATGAATACCGAAATCTATGATTTAGGAAGATTACGTCAAATTTCATTTCGGATAGCGTAGCGATACTTGAATAGCGTTCGTTCGCCGTAATTTTGCACACGAAAACAAGACCGGGCGAAAGTCTGGATAACGACAGGAAACATCAACATTCATTACATAAGGACTGTAAAAGAGAGCAGGCAGTTACGCTGCTATAAAAGGGAAACAAGGAAATTAAAAAAGTGGGCACGGGGCAATCTGTAAAAAAGGGGGATGCCACCTGTCTTCGGACAAAAGAAGATACCATACCGATAGGATTTAACCGATACGGTATCTCTTTGGTAGTCATCAGTACCATACTTTCAGAAAACCATTTAAAAACATTCGATATTCGCCTCTTGGAAAATCTGCGGGGCGTGCTGATAAAGCAAAGGAAGATTCAATACCGCCATTGGATATTCTACAAATCCGCTTCTACGCTTGTAACCGGAATAAGTCGCTAAATTATTTGTCTCCAGAAACTCCATTGCATCCGGATAATGGTTCACATCAATAAATGTACGGTCTGGCAAATCGAGTGCATCCATGCTCTCCAAATTGACGGATAGCACGATATACTCTGCTTCATCTTCCACACTTTGCAAAGTAAGTGCTAACCAGCCATTGCCATAAAATTGAGGCATGAGATAAAAGCGTTCTCCACGAAACTCGTATTCTTTCCGCGTCAGGGAGCTGTCCGGCTCTACCAAGCGAAATTCATTCTCTCCGGAAACAAATTCTGTTGATGGGTCGCTGACATCCACATACGTTCCATTTACATTGTGACACAAATACTCTGCATTTTCTGAACGAACAATCACAAATTGAATTTCCATACTTTCAAAATTTAGCTATTAAACATCATGTTCTTTTTTTCCCTTTTTTCGGAAGCCTTTAGGCTTCTCCAGTCGGGATTTGATTTTTACGTGCATTCAAGATTGCCTTTAAGGAAAAGCAGGCAAGGAATTTGGACAGAATTTTTACAGTTGCGGTATGGAGCATATGCGACATTTGAGCGATTGAAAATCGGGAAAGCTACTGAAAAATTGTGTTCAAATAGCGTAGCGGTACTTGAATGTTTTTCCGTGGCAATACCTTTGCACAGGAAAAAACAAGTCCTGACTGGTAGCAGCCTGAAACGAAATAATTTCGTTTTATACAAGGGTAAAACGGAGTGATAAAAAAGGGAATGACCACACAAAGAACAGCCGACAAAAGCCGGCTTTCTTTTGTTCCTGTGGGAGGAGCTGAAGCATTCAATCTGTTACATCATAATAATAGCTTAGCTCGTCATCTTTCAGATACTCCATTGCATATTGACTGGCTTGTGCCCAAAGGGTATTATACAATGTCGCAATTTCCGGCCTTGTTTCATAATACTGCCATATCTTATGGTTAAGCACTAAAACCAGTTCCGTGAGATACTTGTAGTTCTCTTTCCACTCCTTAAAAGCACGGTTGAAAGTGTCCTGTACCGCCGAAAGACCAAATCGGTCAGCAATGGAAAAATCATTCCAAAAGGTTGTTTGCAATTCATAACCGTTCTCTAACATAAATTCTCTGAATGTCATAATGCCTCAAATTTTAAAGATTAATATTTTATTTATTTCCCTTCGATACTTCCTGTACCGAAAGGTTGATTATTTTTCTGCCCACGGGATTGGCGGCCAGAACAGGCAAGGAGGATGCGGAAAATACACTCTTCGATATTTCGGAGAGGAAGATTTTACAGCAGCAAGTGTCAGCGGTCCTTGACAGGGCGGACAGCCGGCAATCGAATTTTAGGGAAATAACCAGGCTTGCGGGATAGAAATATAGGGGGTAGCTGGGATGGGGCTATAAAGGAGGGCCGGAGTCTAAAAAAGGAAACTGGCACAAGCGGCCACCTACAACAGTTGGGCGGGGACATTCATAAATGTGTAAAAAGGACTGGTTTCCCACCACATTTTTGCAGAAATATACGGCATAAAACACAAGTGCCGTAACAGCCTCTTGAGAAAGCGTTACGGCATTTGTTTAAGTACAGGTTACAGGCTTTTTACCTGAACGAGGTTGTCCTGTAGAGTTTTCCAGCCATACACTGCTGCCACATAGGGGTGGAGGGAACGTGTAACTTGGCGAAAACCATTCTCGTCAATTTCATAGTTGTAGATTTTTGCGGCAATCTGTTCTGCGTCGTCACGATTTTCAGCGACACGGTACAAAACATAATTCGTGCCATCATGGTGCGACATACGGCCTCGTATATCGTAGCCGTCACCGTACCACTCTGCATCATACTGTGTAGATTGTAATATCCCGGCAATGTTGTCACCCAAAATTTGATAGCCTTGTTTACGTCCGTTCCACAATCCTAAATCTCCAAATGCAATAATGACTCCATTGACATCCTTGTTTAGGTTCTGCCGCTCATCCCCCAATTCATTATACACTTCGTCCGACCACTCTTCATCGCTGACTTTGTAGGCATCATCGTCCAGTTCTTCTCGCTTGAAATTTTGATAATACTCTCTTGCTGTTTCATCCAATAGAGCATCACTTGACCAAATTATTTGTTTCATACATTCTAATTTTTTATTTTCCCTTCCCTTCAGAGGCTTTTACCTCGTCCGGTGGGATTTGATTTTACGTGCAAACCACAAGGCGGAAGAAGGGAACAATGCAAGGAGGAAGCGGAATCCGAAGGATTTCATTTGAACGGCATTGACTGCAAATGAAACGCGCCTTGCAGGTTCACGTCCGACTTAACTTCGCACTGTAAAATTAATGGACGGTGGACGTAACCTCACTTTTGGGAAGAATATATGGTTATAAGAGGGACTGGAAAACTGCTCAGAGGTATGGAATTGAGAGAGTCTTCTTTTTTCTATTGAAAATCGTAATCTGCCTGTTCATCAAGCGGAGCTAAGTATAACAGTATTACCGGGTGAAGATTTCATTTGGAGCTTGGCATCGCAACAGCCACTTATAAAAGTATGATGCGTATTAATCCGGTCATGAGCAAAACAAAAGCGACCAGAAGGTCGCTTTGTTCATGATAAGGCAAGAATTATTTCTTGCCTTTTTTCACGGGCTTTACCGGCTTTTCAGGAACATCCTCCTTTTCGATAGGAGGATAAAACTTGACAGCCACCATAACAACACGATTGTGCTTCACACCGACCTTGTCGGTCCACTCTTCAGGCCTAAAGTAGCCTTCAATGGTGAGCATCGTACCTTTGGTCAGTTGGTCGAATGACCCAGTATTCTCGTTTTTACGCCAAGTCTCAATATTCATAAAGGCTGAAATGCGGTTGGTTTCCTCGGCATTCCTTTCCTGACGGCTTACGGCCAATGGGAAACGTGCGACACTGCTGTTGGTGAACTCTCGGATTTCAGCGTCTTTACCTAAGAATCCGGTTACTGTGAAATTGTTTTCAATCTTTTTCATGTTGAATTGCTTTTAGAAGTTATTAAATCAATTTTTACACTGCCTAAAAAGTAGATGTCGTTTAAGGGATGCGCCAAGGATAGCGCGTCAATACGCTTTATTTTTAGCCACAGGCAAAATCGAAGGCTCGATAAAGGAAGATTGAAGCAGCTACGCCATTGGTCAAGACAACCATGTCGTTCCCGTCGGCATACTATCTTTGCAGAGGAAAAATGATGATTGCTTCGATAAAAAGCGATTATGGAAAATGGGAAACAAGTAAACCGGTAATGATAAGGAAAAAGAGTAAATCCAAATGTCGGCACAAAGGCGAGACATCCGTCCGAAAGTCAGTGAAGAATAGCAAAACGAGACATGCCTGGCTTGAATTGAGACTGTAACAAACAGGATACCGTCCAATCAGAAAAAAGGTCACTGCATAAGAAATGTGTCAGCCAAGAGTGGACAGAAGCGTAGGCAGCCCATCCTTGGAGGATAGTGATATCCGCATCGAAAAAAAATGGAACTGGAAGGAAAAACGGCAGGGAGAACCAGACTTTTCACAAAGTGGTTTCCAATTCGCTTTGCGCGAATGGCCAGTTTCTACAAAAGGGAGTGGCGCAGCCAAAAGAAAAAGTTATAAAAGGAAAATGGAAGTAAGACTGAAATGGGTGATTCCATTCCAGCCAGTCGATGATATTTGTCCAAGGTATCATTGAAATTCAACCATCATAATACGATGCTCGAATATTTGTTTTTTGTCGCTGGGACGTCGCTGGCAAACCCAAAGGTGTCGTGCACCGTAACCGTATGTGAAGTACTCATCAAGTGGAGTTTTTTTCTCCAACTGTCTCATGCTTTCACGCAATTCCGCCTCATTGCCAGAAAAAAGAATCGTGTTAATGATTCGGAAATAAAGTTCAGTTACCTCGTCACAATAGGGGAAAAAGCTGTGTTCAATTGTTACTTTCATGCTTCTTTTGATTTTTATTGTATTTCGATTATATCTTCAATTCGACCATATAGGACAGAACGTAGTGCGGTTTTGTCAATGGCATAATATTCGGCAATATGTCCGTGTTGTTTCACGAAATACCGTTTGAGAACATCGGAGAAGTCAAAACGGTAGCCCATTAAAGCGATACCTCTTTTGAAATGGCAGCACTCTTTCACATTGCGGGTGAGCCAGTTTTTTTCTTCCCGACTCAACTTGTCGCCATTATCAAGACGTTCCCGTAATTTGTAAACCTTGCTATCTTTCAGTTTTTCCAATTCGGGCACATCCCATTGGACGAATTTCATTGCTATCTGTGTCATGGTTTCTATGTTATAAAAATATAAAAATTACTTTGTCACAGTATTTAATAATCTCTCTTTGCCACAGATGAAGCGAACAGTGATTTTGTTGTCGAAATCACCAACAATCGTTCTATCCGTGTGTCTCTTATAGAATAAGCAAAGTGTAGGATAGACCATAATTTTACTTTATCTTCTTCTTACTCATTCAGTTACTAATTTGACCTTCCATTCTCCCTGAGAGAATATTCTAAAGCTCACGTACTCGTCTTCAAATTCATAGGTTAGAATCTTGATATAGACTTTATCTTTGTCCTCCAACGATTCTACCATTTTTTTGATTTCTTCTTCTGGGTACACCCAACGAGAGGAAAATTCTGCATCTACACTATCACCATATCGATTGGTAAATTCGCTGAAAGTGTCATCCAAGAAATCCTCTATTTTGTCGAGGTCTGTTTTATTTTCCGTTCTTGCGTGGAAAATGTTGGTTGCATAATTTGCCATAAATACTAAGTTTTAAGTTTGTTACTTTCCCTCCTGTAGCATTTCACTTACTTTCGGGCTTGATTGAAATTATGTCGCTTCAACAGGTGGCATGGCTATGTATGCAGGGTTTCACTACAAAATACTACCTCTGCGAAGCGGAGCGTGGAGATTTTATAGTGAACCTTCAGGTTACAACCTTGCATACAATAAAGACATGGCAAATACCTTTGCGACACAATTCCCATCAGGCAGACCGAAAGTTGATATGCGAGCATGTGGGAGTTTACTCGGTACGGATGTGTGTAAAAGGTGTCTATGAAGTAAAAGAGTATCGCAGCGAAAAGAGAAAAGAGGCAAGAGCTTATCTTCTCTTTTGGCTGTATGGGTAGAATGGGAAAATCACAAAAGTAATATGAAAATCCAGTTTGGTTTAGTTTGTTAGCCTTATATATGCTAAACTAAATTAAACTAAATATAGGCAGGCATTTTTGGCTGCCTGTACAAAAAAGATTATCTTTGCTACAAGCAATACAACTTCAAGAGATAATAATTTGTATTCTCTTTATGAGCTGCAAATAATTTGTTAGTTAAAGTTAGGAGCAAATTCTTCGAATGATGAGAGCAGATAAAATTGCTCGGAATGCACTCTGAAAGCAAACAAACGAAAAGAAAGAAACAGAGTGCAAATAGAAAAATGAGAAATCACTTTAATTCCTATTTTTGTTCCTTATTTGTTTCTCTATTAAAATCACCTTTCTTATAACATATTGATTATAAAATATTTAAGTGTGTATTTTTAAGATGGTTTAAGAATATTACCAATAATCTCGACATTACGCAACAATTTTGTTCGATACCTTTTCCTAACCAGAAAGAAAGCGATGATGCCCAACCCTAATATGAATACAAATAAAAACAAATAAAAATAAGTCTGTTTCTCATTTTCCAGCCTTATCTGTTTATTTTCCAAAATAAGCTTATCATTTTCATACTTATTCTGCAAATCCAACAACTGCTTTTGCAGTTCAGCATTACGAGTCACCTCTAATAATGAATCAGACTTCTCTTTATACAAAAACGCTTTCAAATAATTACCATCTTTTTTATGCATATCAGCCAAATAGTAATATGCACCCGAAGACACAAAAATATTAGTTGCATTGATACAAGAAACAAAACAATCTTCAGCTTTTTTCTTTTGACCTACTTCAGAATAAACACGTCCCAAAGACAAACTATAACGATATTTATCATTTAAATTATCACAAACTTCCATTGCATTTGAAAAATACTCTATTGCTTGTGGATATCGTTTTTCATTATTGGCAATAAGTCCTAATAAATGTAGAAAAGATGCCTTCATACCACTAACAGTGTCACTCAACACAAGCCCTTTTTCAGCATACCAACCTGCACTATCATTATGATGTACCGAAAAATAGCCTCTTGCCATATTCCTATAACCATATAAAATACGACGTCTGTCACTCGCCAGTTCATAGTACCTGATAGAATGTTTAAAATTGTCTATAGAATTTTCATACAATCCTTGAACCGAGTTCAAATACCCTATATATTCCCAGACCATCCCTTGTACTTTATAATCCCTAGTTTCTTCCAAGAGACTCGATGCTTCCAGATAAGCCTGCATAGCATCTGAGAAGCGCTCCTTTAACAACATCACTTTTCCATAATAAAAGTAAGCCTTCCCTGCCTTCAATTTATCACCTTCCTGTTTATAATATTCTACCGCTATCATTATCAATGAGTCTGACTGCAAATTATCCAAATAGTTTTTATCCAAAGCCTGCGTTAAAAGCAAAGCATAATCTGCTCTCTGTTGTCCTCTCATACATTCGGGACATTCAATTTGACTCAGAAGCGACAAGGCACTATCAGGAAATAATTCCATACACGCTTCCACACGTCTTAAGACATTATTGTCCTCTTTTTCTTGTACACATGAGATAAACAATACAAGAATCATCAATAAATTAATTCCATTTTTCATCCCGGCATTCATAGCTCGCATATTTTAGCTTTCAGATAGCACATCTCTCCAATACCGAAAGGCAAGAATGGGTATAGGCTAATATGCCTTTCCTCGTTACTCTCTATCACACAATCTTGGCAAACAGCTCCAAATGCTCATCCACATAGCCGGCAACCAAAGCTGTATATTCCTCCTCTTTTTCCAAAAATTCATCTTCCAGTTCATCGAAAGCCTCATATTGCTCGTACATTGCCATAAATTCCTCGTCTGTGCGTTCGCGTTCCAAGTCGTCACGATGGCTATCGTATATTTTCTTGGCAGCATAAACCAACTTGCTCAAATCGCCCACTCCCCACAAACGCATCACTTTGGCAAACGGATTGTCGAAAATATAACCGCCATAACCATTTTGAATCAGTTGGCAGAAGCCCCCTTCCATCACTTCATCACGGAATATCTGATAGGCCAACAATGAATGCTGTTCACCGGTAAGCAAAGGCATCGTCCCGGCAGTCATTTCTCCGCCTATTTCTTTCTTATAAGCATCGGTGAATACGCCGATAAATGTATCCATCCCTTCGCCGGCAGCCTGGCGCAATGCCACATCTGTAACTTCTATCATAGTTTGTATTTTATTTAATTGTGCCACAAAGGTAAGACTTTGCAGTCATAGTCAAACACGGACTCCCCTTTATTTTCTTCGCCTTGCCAACCAGTTGGCAGGATTTTGCCTTACCATTGGCAAGACTTTGCCACCGTGTTGGCAAAACTTTGCCATAGGCATGGCAAAAGTTTGCCAAGACGCAAGCAAGGGGTTGGCAAAATTACTTCCTGATTGACAAGCACATACCCTATTGATTCACAAATCCTATCAGAGACGAGAAAAAACAGTCAACTGCAAACTCCACTTTACATTCCGCAGAAATTCAGCTTCTTATTACTTCTTTTTAATAAAAAAGTCAAATTGAACAGTTGGCAGAAACGGGGAAAACAACTAACTTTGCACCCGACTAATAAAAGTGGACTACGTTTTTTTTAATTATATCACTTAAAAAAAGAGCTAATTATGACTTATTCACACGAAGTGGAACACATGTGTGTTGTGAAGAAAGGTCCTAACCACGGACCGGCTCCTATTCCCGAAGAAGGTAAATGGGTAAAAGCTAAAGAAATTGTTGACATCTCTGGTCTGACACACGGTATTGGCTGGTGTGCTCCTCAGCAAGGTGCATGTAAATTAACCCTCAATGTAAAGGAAGGCGTTATCCAGGAAGCTTTGGTTGAGACTATCGGTTGCTCCGGTATGACTCATTCTGCTGCTATGGCATCAGAAATCCTCCCGGGAAAGACTATCCTCGAAGCATTGAATACTGACCTCGTTTGCGACGCTATCAACACAGCTATGCGCGAACTCTTCCTGCAAATTGTTTACGGTCGTACTCAGTCTGCTTTCTCTGAAGGCGGTTTGATGATTGGAGCTGGCTTGGAAGACTTGGGCAAAGGTCTGCGCAGCCAGGTAGGCACATTATACGGAACGTTGGCTAAGGGTTCTCGTTACTTGGAAATGGCAGAAGGTTACATCAAGACTATCGCTTTGGACAAGAACGACGAAATCTGCGGTTACGAATTTGTTCATCTGGGCAAGTTTATGGATGAAATCAAGAAAGGTACAGACGCCAATGAAGCATTGAAGAAAGTTACCGGTACATACGGCCGCTTCACTGAAGAGCAAGGTGCAGTTAAACACATTGACCCACGTCACGAATAATATAAGGAGGAAAGACATATGATTAGAGAAGTAAAATTTGAAAGCCAAGACCGTCGTATCAAGCAGATTCTTGCTGCATTGAACGCAAACGGTATCAAAGACATCGAAGAAGCCAATGCTATCTGCGAAGCTCATGGTCTCGATCCTTATAAGACTTGTGAAGAAACTCAGCCCATCTGTTTCGAAAATGCAAAATGGGCATACGTTGTAGGTTGCGCCATCGCCATTAAGAAGGGCTGCAAGAACGCTGCTGAAGCTGCTGAAGCTATCGGTATCGGTCTGCAGGCATTTTGTATTCCGGGTTCTGTAGCTGACGACCGCAAGGTTGGTATCGGTCATGGTAACTTGGCAGCCATGTTGCTGCGTGAAGAAACCAAATGTTTCGCTTTCTTGGCAGGTCACGAGTCATTCGCTGCTGCCGAAGGTGCTATCAAGATTGCCGCTAAAGCTGACAAGGTACGTAAAGAACCTCTGCGTTGCATCCTGAACGGTCTCGGCAAGGACGCTGCACAGATTATCTCTCGTATCAACGGCTTTACATACGTTCAGACTCAATTCGATTACTATACAGGTGAACTGAAAGTAGTTCGTGAAATCGCATACAGCGACGGTCCCCGTGCCAAAGTAAAATGCTACGGTGCAGACGATGTTCGCGAAGGTGTGGCTATCATGTGGAAAGAAGGCGTGGATGTATCCATCACTGGTAACTCTACGAATCCGACCCGCTTTCAACACCCGGTTGCAGGTACTTATAAGAAAGAACGCGTATTGGCTGGCAAGCCGTACTTCTCAGTGGCATCCGGTGGTGGTACTGGTCGTACTCTGCACCCGGACAACATGGCTGCCGGACCGGCTTCTTACGGTATGACGGACACCATGGGTCGTATGCACTCAGACGCTCAGTTCGCTGGTTCTTCATCAGTTCCTGCCCACGTAGAAATGATGGGATTCCTGGGTATCGGTAACAACCCGATGGTAGGATGTACAGTGGCTTGTGCGGTTGACGTGGCTCAGGCTTTGAGCAAGTAAGTAGCAAGTAAATAATTACATAGAAAAAGAGGATAGCCTTCATTGGCTATCCTCTTTTTCTATCTACCCACAATCGCCACCTTTATCACCCCCTCCAGCCTATTCTCAAAAATACGGTAGGCTTCGTCAATTTCCTCCAACGAGAAACGATGTGTGATAAGCGGTGTGGTATCTATCTGTCCCGCCGCTATCAGGCGCAGTATCTCGGCACAATCGCACCCATCCACACCACCGGTCTTGAAGACAAGATTCTTGCCATACATCTCCGGCAAGGGCAATAACTGAGGCTGGTCATAAAGCGCCACAATGGTGACAATGGCATTGGGACGGGCACACTCCCATGCCAAGCGGAAAGTATCTTCCGTGCCGGCAACTTCAAGTACGACATCTGCCCCACCATGGTCGCTATGCTTCCTCACAAAGTCTTTGCAGTTTTCCGGCCCAATGACCAGCACCTCCGGATAATGCTCGCGGACAAAACGGATTCTTTCGGCCGACTGCTCGCAGACAATAATGCGACGGGGCTTCTTCAGCATGGAACAAAGCAGGGTACAAATACCCGTCGGCCCGGCACCGATGATGAGTACAGTGTCTTCCTCGGTTATTTCGGAGATACGGGCAGCCCAGAAGCCGGTGGCCAACACATCGCCTACCAAGAGCGCCTGCTCGTCGCTTACCGTATCGGGAATACGGTTCAGTCCCTGGTCGGCATAAGGCACACGTACATATTCCGCCTGGCCGCCATCGATACGGCACCCCAAAGCCCAACCGCCATTGGTGTCGGTACAGTTGTTCACATATCCGTGACGACAAAAGAAACATTTACCACAAAAAGTCTCCACATTCACAGTCACACGGTCGCCGGGCTTTACCGACTCAACTTCGGCACCCACCTGCTCTACGATGCCCACCATTTCGTGTCCTACCGTAATTCCGGGTACGGCGCGCGGTACACTTCCATGCTTTATATGCAAGTCACTGGTGCATATGCTACCCAGTGTCACCCGCACAATAGCATCACGTGCATCTTCCAATACCGGTATCGGTTTCTCAAGCAATCCGAACTTTCCGTGTTCAATATAAGTATATGCCAACATAATATATGCTTTTTTGAGTTATCACTTCTAAACGCGAAGTTGCCAGAAAGCAACAGCCGCTGCGGCCGCCACGTTCAGCGAATCTACACCGTGCGCCATGGGGATACGAACCACATAGTCGGCTCCCGCAATCGCTTCGTGCGAAAGACCATCTCCCTCAGTACCCATCACAATAGCCAACCGGGGCTCGGTCTTCAAAACGGGATTGTCTATGGAAATGGAATTGTCCGTAAGCGCCATGGCCGCCGTACGGAAACCCAACTCACCGAGCGTATCCAGAGGACCGTCTATCCACGTCCACGGCACAAGAAAAACCGTTCCCATTGAAACCCGGACCGCACGACGGTTCAGAGGATCGCAGGAATTACGCGTCAACAGCACAGCATCCATGCCAAGAGCTGCCGCCGAACGGAAGATGGCCCCAATATTGGTGGTATCCACCACCCCGTCGATAACCACAATACGCCGGGCTCCCCGGCAGACGTCCTCCATACTCTTCGGAACCGGACGGCGCATGGCACAAAGAACACCACGTGTCAAAACGTAGCCAGTCAGCTCGGCAAGCAATTCCCTACCGCTTGTGTAGACGGGTATATCGCCACAACGCTCAATGATTTCAGCAGCATCCCCATAAATGTGCTTGTGCTCACACAAAAGGGCCAAAGGCTCGTAGCCGGCATCCAGAGCCACCTTGATAACCTTAGGACTCTCAGCTATAAACAGCCCTTTGTCCGGCTCAAGGCGATTGCGTAACTGGGCTTCGGTAAGGGTACTGAATATCTCCACACCGGGATGGGTCAAAGATGATATTTCGATAACAGGCATCGGATGATTTACTATTTGACGATTACTATTTACAATTCATGGCAGAAAGCCCTATAACCCCTTTATTGTCTTCATCAGTTGTTCTCCCAGTCCGATGGTATATCCTTGCGATACAAAGACCACCCGATTGAAAGTATCGGCTATGATGAATATCGGCAGGCTCTCTTTGTGCTTCAACTTCATGCTTTCTGCAATCTGCGCAGCGATACCGTCCGTATCTATACCATAAATAATGGTAGAGGGCAAATCGGGGAATGACTCGCGGGCGAACTTGCCGGCTTTGGCCTCATTAGGGAACAGCAACACCATCTTACGCCCCCACTTCTCCAAATCAGCCTTGAATGAAGCGATGTCGCGCAACGCATGATTGGTTGGCTCTTGATTGACACCCAGAATGCCTACGACAAAGTAACCGCGCCCACAAGCCTGCAGCAGACTCTGCCGGGCTGCGGAGCCGGCGTCCGGCAGCGGAGTGAAGAGAGACTCCGAATTAAAGTTCCCGATAACCTGCACCTCATCCTCGCTCTCGCGCATCACCAATTCAATTTCCGTTGTCTTCTCCGGCAGAATATTGAAAAAGGTGGTTTTAGAAAGTACCGCACCGCTGGCAAGGCGTGTACCGGTCACCAAAACATAATCTCCGGCCTCCAGAGCTGTTCCTTCCTTCAGCAGATTGCTCCATGTAGTACCGCCGCCCATATCTGCATCGCCTTCGTCATAGGAAAGCAATTGCAAACTGCCCTGCGGGGTCTGTTTGGAAAGAGTGAAATGAGAATAGTATTTCGGGTTATCCAACGAACGGATAGGCTTATAGGAAGCCACCAACTTTCCCTTCGAAGCAATTCCTTCTGCCATAAAGACCGGCTCTTCCGGATGATGGTTCAAGTCCACATCCATCGCACCATCATCCCCTATCAACTGTACTTTGCCGGTCACTCCGTTGATACGGGCAGGGATTGCCATGCTGCGTGCCATGGAGACGAAGAAAATGTCACGGCTATGGGCATCAGCCACACGGGCCTTCCAGACCCCTTCCGGAGAAATGGGAGCCCCTCCCAAATTACAGTCATTGTCTACCCGGATATTTTGGGCCACCCATGCCACCAGTTTCATCGGTTCTGCCTTGTATGCCTCAGCATCTTCCTTTGAGACGGCTTTCTTGAAAAATCCTTTATAGGGGGTCAGCATCTCGTTGCTTACGCGTGGATTGCGCACATATCTGCGGAAATGGTCGGCATTCTTGCACATACGGGATTGCATGTGGTCCATCAGAACTTCCAGTGTAACGTCGCGGAGGTCTTTTGCCGAAATCCGTTGGAGCAGGTCCAGACCTCCTCTTTTGGACTTTTCAGAGCGCAACCGTGCCATGAAGTCGGCAATGACCCGATGGTTTCCTCTGGAAGCGACCAGTATCCGTGAAACGGCATCTTCGTCGAGCTTGTACCGCCGGGCAAAATAACGCGCCGTCTCATCCGTCATGAACATAGACACATAAGCGTTGCGGATGGAATCTTCATGGACCATGCGGCGGTCATTCGCCGCACGCTGTTCGGGCGTAACCGCCGGCAACTCCGCATTTTCGGGGGGCGGCACAAGTTCAAAATCTACCGCATGGCCGCCGCCGGCAGTCTTATCCATCTTCACAACCAGTTCATGGTCCTTACCGAAAGACAGTTTGGCATAGCCGAATTTTCCGTCTTTGGAAGCCCATACCAGCATGTCACCCTTACCGGCCGTCAAAAAAGCCTTTCCCTCTGCATCGGTCTGCTTCCGGGCTACGGTATAGAACTCCGCATAATTATAGAGCTTGAACTCCACACAAGCATCAGACACCGGATTTCCATGTCCGTCCATGACCGTAACTGTGGCCTTAGCCGTCGGTGCATAGTTACCGATTACATTGATTTCCGTATAAGTAGGAGTGACAGACATCACTTCCTCCGCTCCTTCATAACGTCCGAAGACCTTGGTATGCATCAGCATACCGCGACTGGCCGGAGCATTGAACCAACCAAGGTTGAGTACCGGTTCGGGTTCGCAGGCTCCAAGAAAATACCATTTCCCGTCCGCCCATGCTTCTACCCATGCATGATTGTCGTCGGTATGCGCCCACCGGGGTGTGTAGACCTGACGAGCAGGGATACCCACCGAACGCAAGGCGGCAACCAGCAAGGTAGATTCCTCGCCACAACGCCCGTATGCCGTGCGTACCGTTGCCAAAGGCGAACTGGTACGGGCATCGGAGGGAGTATAGATAGCCTTCTCGTGGCACCAGTGGTTCACCTCCAGAATGGCATCATAGAGGGACAGAGACTTGACACGATTCTTCAGTTCTTCGTAAAACACTACCCGTGCACTGTCCAGATGCTCATTGTTGACCCGCACCGGAAGTACAAAATGACGAAACAAATCCTCAGGAATAACTTTTCCCCAAGGCATCTCATCGGCAGCCTTTTGGGAGGCTCGCACATTCATCAGATGAAATTCTCCGGAATAATCGGCAATGTCTGCCAAAGGCATATAGGCATAAAGGAACTCCAAAGCTTCGCGTTCGTACGACGTCAAGTCCGTATCGAATATGGCAAACAAATCGCCCTGCGGCAACCTTTCTTTTTTTTGATTGAAGTCCTGCTCCACACGTTGGCGGTAAGAAGTGTCTGTAATGAAAGAACGTTTGCCGCAAGAGGCAAGCAAACATACCAGTCCGAGAAATCCCAGAAGTCGTGCAACTCGTTTCATAATGCAATTATTAAGGTTGAGCCACAAAAATAGTGTAAATCGTCCGCAAAAGAAAATTAATTCCCGTTTTTACTTACATAATCACTCTACTTCAGATGTATCACCAAAGTCGTGTCTCCGGAAAAAGTGAAGCTGCATTTGTCATAAGACGGCGGGCCCATAACGCCTTGAGCATCATTACTGAACCCGTACTTCTCTGTAGGAATGCCGAAAACGGCAGTATCCAGTTTCCCGTTTCCGTTCTCGTCTTGAAACAGCGAAATGGCATACGTACCCGCAGGTAACCCCTGGCAAGGAATGGAGAGCGACGTATCTTTCACATCTATCCGGAAGGCGGTCAAGGGTTTCTTCATGAATGTTTCTTCCGAATTGTAGATGGCGACATAGAGATGCCCCTCCACCTTTTCAATGTCACACACTTCAATAGTCAGGTTCTGGGCAAAGAGCAGCTGGGCGGTACTTTGCATTACAAATACTAAAAAAATAATCATTGCTTTCATCTTTGTTTATTTTAAAAGGGTTATTGTCTAAAAATTGGATACATCGTAGGCGGCCTTCTTGCCTAAAGTCACATATACTCCTACATAGAAAAAATGGTCGCTGGAAGCCAGGACAGCCTTGTTATCCACCTTACCGAACTCATTCTTCCGGCAAAGGATATTGCTGGCGGAAGCATGGATGATTACCTTCTTGCTTGCCAGGAAGGTCACACCCAAATCCAGACTGTTATAAGGCTTCACTTCATCGTTCATCAGACCCGGCAGCATGGGGTTATGATAAGGACGTCCGCTACTGAAACGGTCGGTCACGCTGACAATGGAATGCAGGCGGGGCAAGGAATACTTCACCACCCAGGCTGCATTATGCCGTGTGGCATACTGAGGAGTAGTCAGTTCCGGATACTCCCGATATTTACGTTTGGCTATATTATAGGTATAGGATAACTGGTATTCCAGATTCTTGAAGGACGCTCTATCACGGAAGAACAAGTCTATGCCTTTGCTGTGTCCATAACCGTTGGAGGTCAAGAATACAGCTTTCGTATCGGCATCCGTTTCCTCCAATGCCAGACGGTCATAATCCTTATAATAAAGTTCAGCTTTACAGAAACGCCCTTCATAGTCGTACTGAATGCCCAAATTGTACTGCATACATACTTCCGACATCAACTGCGGCCGACGCACCAGACAGTTGTTCTCGGGCAACTGTGTGTATCGCCCTACAATCCCCGACAGCATCATGTTTCCCCAATAATAGTTCGCCGCCAGCCGGGGAGAGAAATTCATCTTACGGTTCGGAGAAGTGTATTCCGTGCGAAAAGAAAACTCCATCTTCAATTGTTCCATCGGATAATAAGCCATCGAAAAGAAACCCGCACCAATGGTAGGCGACATGCGATTGCTGTCATCCGTCCCGCACAACAGATAATGATTCCTGTAATTGCGGATATAGCTCTCTATCCCCATATCCAGACGGAATACCGATGACAGCCGTTTGGAAACTTTAGCCTTCAGATGCGTCTCTTGCTGACGTTCCAGCCAGTTATCACCCGAAACAACTGCTCCTCCGATTCTCCGGTTATAGTAAGAATAGGCCGCCCCTGCAAACCAACTCCACTCTCCGGAAGTATGCCTGCGAAAGGTTGCATTTACATAGATATTGTCTTCACCCAGCCCGAACAATCTGCGGTTATCCCCTTCGTAAGTGGAAAAGTCCGTCCGGTCGTATTGTGCGTAAACCTTCCATACCACTCTTTCATCAGGAGTATAACGGAACTGGACAGCTCCGGAAAACATCCGGTAAGGCTCCTCGAAATCCCTCCTGCCCGAATAAACCTTGTCATACAAACCCAGGTTCTGATAATTCAAGTCAACAGACAAGGATCCTCTGTCAAAAGTCTTTGTGCCCCCTCCACCAACACCGACAACGGAAGCGTTCACTCCGACTTTATCGACCTTGCTGTAATCTTTTGTTTCCAATGGCAAGACTGCCGAAAGCGCTTCTCCATATTCTTGTGAAGCGCCTCCCGAAGCAAGGTTTACCCCACTGAACATAAATGTAGAGTAACGGCTGCGAGCAGGGGTATTTATTCCGTTCGAAGTATAGGGATTCAGTACATGCATTCCATCAATAAAAGTCTGCGTCTCGTAACTGCCTCCACCACGTACCAGCAATTCACCGGTTTCACCCTGCACTTGCGTACCGGGCAAAGTCTGCAATGCCTTGTATAAATCACCGTTCGCACCGCCCACCGTGACCAGTTCCACCGGATGCATATCGCTCCAACGGCTGTTGGCAGCAGGAGTTCTGGCTCCTTTTACCACTACTTCTTCCAAAGCGACACTGTCTATATTAAAATTCAGACGTACTGTATCGGTCACTGATTTCTGCGCTACGGAAGGCTGTGTATAAAGTAATACGCCCAATATCCCAAAGACTGTTTCCCGTTTCATATCTTTACATTCGTTGTGTTTCCTGCCGCAAACATAAAGGAAGGGTATAAGACAAAAAAATATCCGGGACAGACAGCCCGGATATGTGACAACCAACAAACTCTTTGTGACGAACAACGTATTTCTGTGACGAGTGACTAACTCTTTGTCCGGTTTTCAATCAATGCTTTCACCTCTTTGGCGTATGCGCGTGAAACCGGAACCTCTTCTTCGCAACCCTCCAGATTCAGCTTATATCCCTGAGAGTTTCCATCTACTTTCACCACCATCCGGATGTTTACAAGAAAGGCCCTATGGCAACGGATAATAAAAGGGCAAGCAGAGACAGCTTCCTCTGCCTGCTTCATGGTGGCACGCAACAATCTCCATGTAATTTTCTTTTCTTTATCCGAATCTGAACGGTAACCTACTTTTACGTAATTCCCCTTTGCCTCTGCATAAAGGAAATCTCCGGCCTTTACTTCCAGCATTTCTTTGGTGCCACCGGCAAACACCAACGCTTCTTCCGAGGAAAACACCTTGTCTTCCAAGCTCGCTATCCCAACTTCCGGGGATATTCTCCTTGAAAGGTGACCGTTCATCTCCATAGCTTCTTTCAGATTGCGGGTCAGTTGCAAATTGCGGTTCCACATCAGAAAAAATATGGTAGGAAAAGGTGCCAGCACCATTACCCAAGACAAAGCCAGAAAGAACAACCGCTTGTCCAACCACATTCCCATCAACCATGATTGATAGGCCCAAATCCCCACTGCTATCAGCAACAACATCAGCAGCAAATTCAACACATGCTTACCCAATGTCCAGTTCTGCTCCTTGTAATAAGCAGGAAATAATGCCGGAAGCAAATAGGTGAAAACTCCCGAAGCACCTGCCGCAATCAATGCAGAACCGGCAACCACCCCAAACACACTTCCCTTTATCCGGGAAATACCGAACGGCTGAAGTATATATAATATCAGAAAAATAATGGCCGAAGGTATCACTACTGCCTTCCAGCGTTGATAAAACGTAGGATAAGGACTCCGCCAAAGTTCCGCCAATTTCCCCATAAGTATATAGTCTCTCTTGTTTACATGGTAATATATGCAAAGATAATACATTTACTCAACACATGCTCATACAGATACTATATTATCTCAATCTGTTTTATCACACGACAAGGATTTCCCACTGCCACACAATTCGCAGGAATAGAACGGGTAACCACACTCCCCGCCCCGATAACGCTGTTCCTCCCGATGGTGACACCAGGCAAAATGACAACCCCTCCACCAATCCATACTCCATCCTCTATTCGTACAGGTAAGGCATACGTACGGCAGATTTCTTGTCCTTCCGGACAGTCCTGCACCATACGTTCATCTACTTTGGTAGAATGGGTTGCCGTATATATCTGTACATTAGAGGCTATTAAGACGTTGCTACCTATGTCAATACGATTGTTGTCCACAAAGGTACAATTCATGTTGACAATTACCTTGTCGCCCATAAAAATATGCTTGCCACATTCACAATGGAAGTCAATATCCACATGCACATTCTTGCCTACATGTCCCAACATCTCACACAACAACTCTCTCCTGCGCTTGCTATCGGCATAATCTGTGGCATTGAATTGTGCCAGGAGACGTTTTGTACGCAAAATCATCTCCACTATTTTCGGATCCCTGCTTCCTATAAAAGGTTCGCCAGCCATGCACTTTTCATATTCTGTTTTCATACGTATTCTGTTTTTGCGGACAAAAATACAAAACTCTAATGTATAGGAATTTATCCTATGTTAAAAAATACCCCTTTGCCCTGATACGACTCAATGATTGTTGTGTAATGCCAAGGAAAGAAGCGATATGTCCCAAAGTCACTCTATGAAAAAGGGCCGGACACTCACTCATTAATTTTTCATAACGCTCATACGCAGACAAGTTGAGGCGAGATATATGAATATCTTGTAAGCGAAGAAAATTTTCCTGTTGTAACACCCTCATCCAATTTGCAATATCTATATCTGACTTATACAACTCATTAAGCGTTTCAATGGAAATAGAATAGACCAGTGTTTCTTCCAATGTTTCCACGTATTCAAAGCCTGCTTTGTTCCTATATAAATCCCACGAGCCACAAGCTACATCACCTTCCATAGAGAACCATGTCGTTATTTCTTTTCCATCGTGCAAGGTGTACGAGCGTGTCATTCCCTTCTCTATGAAGTGGACTTGCCTATCAAATTGTCCTGCACGGATAATAAGTGTTTTGGCAGGAAACACTTGCTTTTCAAAACCATGTGTCAATGCTGCCAATGCTTCATCTGAAACCGGATAATAAGCTCTTATTGTTCTGACAATATTCTCCATACTAAAATATTCCTTTTTACAAAGGTATAAAACAAGGAAGAGTTTGCGAAACTTGCGTAACATATTTGTCATATATAGATTGCAAAATCTAGTATTTCTAAAGAAAATAAAGGATGAATGGCTGTTTTTTTATGTTATAAAACACATTTCTCGCAAACATTTCGTATCTTTGCAACGTTATAAGATAAAAGAAAAGATGTAAAAACCCGCTTTCCGAAACGCGGAGAGCACAAAAAGATGAGAATTATGAAAAAGAATGCAAATGAAATTTTTATGTTACAATACCAAATCAAACGCTATCAGGCAATGGGTAATGGAACAATGTGTCAAACACTGAACGGTAAACTACAAAAGCTGCTTGCAAAGCAGTCCCTCGTAACCATGTAAAAAAACACCTTTAAATACAATGAATGAAGGGCAGGGAACTTTTCAGTTCCCTGCCCCTTTTTTATCCATCTATACTAATGGTTAGCACCAACTACAAACTCGCTTTGCATCCTTATCTCCCTACCGTCAACCGAAATTCCTTGTAGGGTAATTATATATATTCCGTTCATATCCGAAGTATAAAAGTTGAGTGTACTCATAGCGGGAGTTATCTCCGGATTCCAATAAAGTGTATGTCGAAAATCCGGTAAGCGGGAACCGGCTTGTTTCTCTGAATTGTATGATGGAGCAACAAATGCGATTCTCTTTTGTGGAAATTCATAAGAAAACATCTGTGAATTCTTATCCAAACGTATATCAGGCAATGTTCCCCGATGGGTTATAAACGAAACAATTCCATCATACAACTCCCCGCCAAAAGTATATTTGCCAGTATAACGATGTATATAGTGTATCAAACGGGCATCATAGTTCAGAATGGTTTCATGGTCATCAAACGGAATCCCGTCTAACAACACCAGTGTTTTCATATTACTGAATCTCCTTATATCCGGTTGCAGTATCCGGATGACATCTTTACCTTCCAGCTGACTGATACGTATTCCCTTGACAAATTCCACAAAAACATCCCTCACAGTCCTGAAACGAACATACTCATCCAGATTATAAGTGGAAGCGGGAACAAAATCATAAAGTTGTTGCAATATACTCTCGCTATACGAAGAATCTACCGGCAAAAGAGAATGTAATTGCGCGCTGAAACCACGCTCTATCAAGTCTTCTTTCCGAAATGACACACAGACTTTAGGAAGTTTTTCTGCCAACACCCCGACAAAAGGAGAAATAAGCTCCAATCGGCAGGGACTTTCCTCCTCCGGTAATGCAGTTAATACAATCTCCTGCATATCCGTTATTCCGGTCGTATAAAAAGCATAAATAGCGTCAGCCTTAGGCTGTCCGCCAAAGACACGAATATCCTTGCCCACACATGCCAGACGTGCATTTACATTGTCAGCAGGCGCTCCCATCAGCCTGCCGGTTACAATATGCCCTTCACACTCTGCAGCAAATGACCGTTCCGGAACACTTGTATAGTTCTTCTGCCCGTCGGCTGATATTGGAAACCCCTTTAGCACATAGTCTTTTCGTACTACGGACAAAGTAAGCTCCTTGACATCAGCAGGCAGATTGGGTAATGTCAAGGCTACTTTACTCCGGTTCCCATAGACCGATTTATCTGTCCATAAGTCCGCTCCGGAAAGCTGATTGCCGGAAGCTTGTGAAACGGTAATGGAATCCGTGAAAAGTTCCACATTATCCTCCTCTGTTGTCTGAACAGTATTAAGCAAGGCTATATACTTCTTTGGGAAACAAGCCATAGGATAGTTCCTCATATAACGCGTATATGCCGTCAGTTGGTAAGCTCCGGTATGCATGACTTGCGGAAGTCTGATACGTCCCCATCCATTCCCGTTCTGCAAGTCGATTTTACCTTGTGCGTATACCAGCTTCGTGTCACTTATCTCTACATAAGCTACTTTGCTTAATACGCTTCCACGAGACAAGGAATCCGTCACACAAACTTTTATCCACAAATCTTCTCCAGCCACATAGCAGTCCTTGTCTGTATAAATACGCATATTCTCAACAATTTGAGCGTGTAATCCCAATACAAGAACCCAACCTATAATACAAAATATCACTCTCTTCATATCATTTCAATATTAATTCATTTCATCCGGCCAGAAGGAAGGCTTTTCCAAGCTGGCACCTAAATAGCGTACGTCTGTACAACCTCCGGAAACCCATGCATAACCTACCATCAATGGATAAGCAATAGCATATCCCATCACATATAAATCCATGTACGAATCTGCCCAACCTCTAAATTCTTGGCAATAACCGTCAGGAAACCTATAATATATATCATCGGCAGAAATGAAAATACGATATTTTGCCACATTCATGCTAACTCCCACATAACCAACTACATTTTTGCCTGAATTGTTGCAAATAATATTCGTAGGAAGTTCTGAAGGCTGAGGAATAAACAATCCACCCATTTCTTCATTGATTTTTATTTTCTCCTGATAATATTCGTACTCGCCCCTCGAAATCTTACGCTGTTTCACCAAAGTGCTATAATGATGAAAAACACGGTTATTATCCGCCTTTATAGAATAGAGCCACTTATCCTTCAATTGAGTATCCTTATTTGTTCCTATATTACCTACTATGATTTTAGCCGACTTATCATGACACCATCCCCGTGCATATGGTGTAGCATCAAAATCAACCACCTCATCAGTGGTAGGGTCATAACGGAACTTGGGATTATATACTGCCCTCACTTCCCAATCTTCCTCGTAACTCCAGAAATAACATCCGCCATCTTCACTCCGCATAGAAAAGCGGATAGAGATGTCACCGTATTTTTCCGGTTGCTCGTAGGTAACGTCATTTATTGTTTCTGTCTCCAATGGATATTGAGGCTCCGAAGTATAAATATCCCCTTCATACACAATTTTCAGACTATAGCTGGCATCTTTATTCAAAGAGCCAATTACAACTTGGTATTTTCCATCTCCCAAAGAAGTGCCATTAAAACAAGAACCATCACTTCCTACTACACTGACTTCTGCATCTATCTTGTTATAATCCTGAGGAATTCCTTCTACATTCAAAGGAAAGGAACAGCTCAAGGAAAAAACAACTGTACTATCTGATATGATGTTACCTTCAACTATAAGCACCCTCGTACTACTCTCCGGCAAGTGCGCATTGAATTTATCCACACAACTGCCAATAGTGAGCCACAACAAGCATATCCATGTTACTATATATTTTGCATTATTCATCGCTTTTTCTTATTAAAACAGATTGATTTCAACTGGCCAGAAGGAAGGCTTTTCCAAGCTGGCACCTAAATAGCGTACGTCTGTACAACCTCCAGAAACCCATGCATAACCTTTGAATCCCGTACGTGGGTCCGGGTCCGGATATGCAATGGTATACCCCATCAAGTATAAATCTAAAAATGTATACTCTTCTTTCAGCCCTTTCGCTCCCTGACAATACCCCTCAGGAAGCCTATATTGTATATCATCTGTAGAAATGAAAATACGATATTCCGCCACATTCAAACTGACACCAACATATCCAATAGCCTGTTTATCTGAACTTTCACATCTAATGTTCGACGGCAATTCCGAAGGCTGGGGAACAAACAACCCACCCATCTCCTCATTAAGCTTTATTTTCTCCTGATAATATTCATATTCACTCTTCGAAATCTTACGTTGTTTCACTATAGTACTGTAACAACAAGAAAAACGAATATCATCTGCTTCAATGGAATAGAGACACTTATCCTTTACACGATTATCCTTGTTTATTTCCATATTACCTATTATTATCTCGGACGATTCACTGTGACACCATCCGCGTGAGTATGGTCTGGCATCATAATCAACAACCTTGTCTGTATCGGGATCATAAGCACACATAGGATTGTATACTGCTCTAACCTCCCAATCTTCTTCATAATTCCAGAAATAACATGCAGCATCTTTGCTTTGCATGGAGAAACGGATGCTGACATCACCATACTCCCCTTGCTGTTCGTAAGTGACATCGTCTATGCTTTCCGTCCCTATCGGATATTGAGGTTCGGAAATATAAGTATCTCCCTCATAGACAATCTTCAAGCTATAGCGAACATCCCTATGCAATGTTCCGACAGCAACCCGGTACTTTCCATTACCCAACGCAACACCCCTAAAACTGGAGCCATCCTCACCGGTTACACAAACTTCAGCATCCACCTTATTGAAATCAGGAGGAACCCCTTCCACATCCAAGGAAAAGGAACGGCTCAAAGAAAACACGACAGCACTATCCGATATTATACTACCTTCAACTATGAGAAGGCCGATACTACTTTCCGGCAAGTGGGCATTGAACTTATCCACACAATTACTAAGGAACAACCATAACGGACATATACATATCACCCAATATACTTTATTCTTCATACCCTTTCAGAATTTAATATTATAAGTAACAAAAGGAATGGGAGCACCGAATATGGACATCTTGTATCCTTGAATCCTACCCTCCTCGGACACAAAATAGACAGAGTACACATTCTTCCTTCCGGTCAGGTTATAGATACCGAAAGAAAGGGAACTGTGGGTCAACAATGTCAGGTGGTGACTGGGTTCAATATTGAACGACAAATCCATACGGAAATAGTCGGGAACACGATAACTGTTACGGTCGGTATAGTAAACCTGCATTTTCTTCAAACCCTGGTCGTAGTATTGCCCGGCAGGAATTGTGGTGGGACGGCCCGTACTGTAATCCATATTGAAAGACATGCTGTAACGGCGGGTAAACTTGTAATTGCCTACAAGCTTGAAGTCATGCGGCTTGTCATACTCGGTCGGATACCATTCTCCACCATTGATGGGACGGGCTATGCGCGGATCATTCTGACGCAAGAAAGTGCGCGAATAAGTATAGCTCATCCACCCGTTCAGTTTTCCAGCCGGTTTTTTCACCTGGAATTCCACGCCGTAAGCATATCCCTCCGTATTGATGACATCCGTCTCCAGATGGTGGTTCATCAGGATTTGGGCGGAACTGCGATAATCCAGATAATCAATCAGCTTTTTGTAATATCCTTCTACAGATAATTCCAGAAGTTGCCCCGGCGTATTATAGTAGGCGCCTGCCGCCACCTGCCAGCCACGTTGAGGCTTGATATTGGGGTCGCTCAGCTTCCAGGTATCTGTAGGAGACATAACGGCAGTATTCGATACCTTATGGATATACTGCCTCATCGTATTGAAACCGGCCTTTACGGAAAAATCATCTGTAAAGGCATAACGTGCCGACACTCTGAATTCCGGTCCGTGATAGGTCTTGATGACCTTTCCATTCCCCGCCGTGATAGAATCCGCCACCGAAGACATGGAGGGCAGTATACCTTCCTGATATGTATAGTAAGTGCGCGGTCCCAAAGCATTGAGCATGGAATAGCGTATACCCGCATTGATGGAGAGCCTGGAAGTTATATCCCATTCATCCCCTATATAAACGGCACTTTCCAGTGCTTTATCCTTTTGCAGTTCATCATATCTTACCAGCGAATTAGGCCCCACCGGCTCGTAGGTCCCGGAATTCACATTATACAGCTGGCTCATCAAACCGAAGTTCACCGCATGGCTATTGCCGGCTTGATAAAGAAAGTCCGCTTTTCCAAACCATTGGTTAATGGCAAAAGACAGCCGTGCGGCAGACGCTTCCTCCACCGTTTCATCATTTCGGTAATCGTAGTGGTCATAACCGAAAGAGAAGTTTCCGGTCAGCTTTTCTGCAAAGACGGTCCTCCAGTTTGCCGAGAAATTCATATTGTTGTAGGCATACTTCTCATTGTCATTAAAGGCAAAACGGTCGTGACTATAATAGCCATAGACATTCAGCTTGTTGCGCTCGTTCACCGTATGCGAGAAGACAGTCCCCAAATCATAGAAACCGGCTTTCCCATCACGATACCCGCTTTTGTTGGGCAATGTCTTCATTATCCAGTCCGAATAGGTCGTACGTCCACTCAGCAGAAGGGAAGTCTTTTCCTTAATGATGGGAATCTCGAGATTCAACTTACTGGTCACAAGCCCGATACCTGCAGAACCGGTAAACTTTTCCTTGTTCGCCTCCTTGCTGGTGATGTTCAGTACGGAAGCGATACGCCCGCCATACTGGCTGGGGATACTGCTCTTATAAAGTTCCGCATCCTTTATCATGTCCGAATTAAAAGCCGTGAAAAAACCGAAAAGATGATTGGGGTTATAAATCGTTCCGTTATTGAAAAGAAGCAGGTTCTGGTCAGCGGCACTCCCACGCACATTGTAACCGCTTGATGCCTCCCCCACTGTCTTGATGCCGGGAAGTGTCTGTATCATCTTCAGCACATCCACCTCACCCATAGCCGTAGGAATGTTTTTCAGCAGGGCAGGCTGCAGCTTCTCCATTCCCAACTGCACACTTTTCACGTTCTGTATACGCCCCGAAACAATAAGCACCTCATCCAGCATATGGTCTTCCTCTTCCAACTCGATATGGACAATGCCTTCACCATAAAGCATAAATTGCCGATGGGTCACTTTGATATTCATCCCACTGATTTCAAGAATATTATAGCCTGCAGGCAGGTCAATGGTAAATTCCCCCTGACGGTTGGTCGTCGTAGCTACCCACGGCTCTCGATGAATGATGTTGATACCATCCAGATTCTGGCCGGTCTTAAAGTCAGAAACTCTTCCGGTCAAAGTTATCATATCTCCGGGGGCAGGCTTATACTTGTTTCCTATCTCATAGACCTTGTTTTCTGAAGAAGACTTCACAATAGGAATGTATGAAGGCAATAGTTCCTCATCCGTCTCCAACTTTTCCCCCATCAATACCGGTGGCAGCGAGGTAGCCAGAAAAACCTCCGGCAAGACAAATATTCTGTCACCATAAACCGTCACCTTATAGATAGTAGCTGCCAAAGCCTCTCTCAAGTACTCGGCAGTGGGGTTCTTCACCTCTGCCCGCTTCACTTTAAAAGGAACCGTTATCGTTGTATAAACACGGCAAGACGTGCCCTTTTCTACTGCATCCATCAATTCGAATATGGAAATGCTGTCCGTAGCCATCTGTTGCTGTGCAAACATGCCGAAAGGCGACAATAGGAGGAAAAAGGCTACTGTATATTTAAGATTATGTGCTTTCATATTATTTTCCATGAATTAAGGAATCAATATATTCCGTTAACCGGGTCATTGCCCGGACACCGCCATCTTCCTTGAAGTCCAGCCGCTCTTTCCGGCAATAAGCCTTCAACTGCTTCTTGTATGTAGGAAAAAGTTTCAAGAAACCCGAACGGGAAGTTATCACATAATCGGTTCCGCCACTGCGAAGACTGAAATAGCTCTTTTTCTTGAACCGGCTGTAATAAAGATCGTTTTTCTTCACCTGAGACTCCATTGTGGATACGATATACTGTGTCAGGCACATTTGCGGACTATCATATAGCAACGCAGCGAAACAGTCACCCTGCGGTACAAACTTCTGTCCTTCTATGACAAAATAATCCACTTTCCGCATATCTACCTGCAAGGTTATCCGTTTCTCCGGAGTAACCACAATCAGACTCTTTTTATAGGTATCATAACGGAGCTGCAAATCCGAGTAAAGCCATCTGCCATAACAGACAGCCCCCTCGCGAAATTCATCCGTATTCCAATAGGGATGGTTAAGATACTTCTGCTGGTTATAATTTTCCTCTGCCTTACCGGAGTAAAGAGCAGCATAATCTCCTGCCGCTTTTCTGAATTCATCAAAAACGGCTTGTTGTGCACAAACCAAAGATGGAAAACATAGGACGCATAGTAGCGTGTAAAGGTGTGTTTTTCGCATATATGTGAAGTGTTATAGGTGAGGATAATCACAAATATAACATTTCACTTTTAAAAATAAAATTATTATTATATATAATTCAAATAAAAACAAAAAATAGAACCATAATCGGATGCTAAACACAAAGCTAAACATTTAGCATGCAAGCAGAAGCACATTACAATAAGATTAAAGCACCATTCATCCTCCGCCATCAATTATACTTACATATATTTATAAAAAAACGATACAGCACAATCGCTCAAGCCGCAACAATATCCTTCCCGAAAGGAGTCAATGCCAGCCCTGCCAGCTTAAAGTGTTGGATACCGAAAGGAATGCCTATAATGGTGATGCACAGCAATAACCCGAATCCCAAGTGCGAAAGGCAAATCCAAATGCCGCCCAAGAATATCCAAAGAATATTCATCAGCACATAGAGGCAACCGTTGGAACGTTCCCCGCTACGAACCTCTTTGCCGAAAGGCCACAAGGCAAGGCTTGCCATTTTCAAGGTCTGCATGCCAAAAGGGATGCCAATAATGGTGAACATCATCAATAAACTTGCAATAAGATACTCCACAGCAGTGATGATACCTCCAAACATCAACCACAAAATATTCATAAAACAGCCCATAGCTTTCCTTTTTTTGATACTGAACACAAATATAGCATTATTTATTTGAATGTTCCGTCTCCCAGTCACTAAATTCAAAACTCAGCTGTTCCCAGACTCCTTTCTCCTCCCCCTCTTCACGGGGGTTGGAAACGGAAAGCCCAATCAAACGGATAGGATGATGTTCATAATCCACTTCCTGCAGCAATTGCTTTGCCAAAGGCAGAATCACGTCAAGGGCAACCAGCTCCTTTGCTTGGGTCATACTGCGGGTAATCTGGCTAAAATCATGAAACTTGATTTTCAGCGTCAGCGTATTCCCGCGGAAATTGGCGTGCTCCAGGCGCCCCACCAGCTCCACTGCCGCATGGTACAACTCTATAATGACGGATGAACGCTTGCTGATGTCCTTCTCCAAAGTATGTTCGCAACCCACAGACTTGCGGATGCGGACAGCCTCTACCGGACGGATATCGATGCCACGGGCAAAATCATAATAAATTGTCCCCACTTTGCCAAATTCGCGGGTCAGCATCTCCAAAGACTGCATGCGCAGCTGTTCCCCGTTGTGAATCCCCAAAGTGTGCATCTTCTTCGCCGTTACCGGTCCCACTCCCCAGAAACTTTCAATGGGCAGCCGGGCAACAAAGTCCAGTGCCTGGGCAGGATGTATGGTGCAAAGCCCGTCCGGCTTGCGGTAGTCCGAGGCTATCTTGGCAAGAAACTTATTATAGGATATGCCGGCGGAAGCCACCAGATTCAACCTCTCCCGCACCTTCCGCTTTATCTCCTTCGCGATGTCTACAGCCAATGGAATGCCCGGTTTATTCTCCGTCACATCCAGAAAAGCCTCGTCCAGCGAAATGGGCTCGATGACATCCGTATATTCATGAAAGATTTCGTGTATCTGGCGGGAAACGGATTTGTAGACTTCCATCCGTCCCGGGATAAAGATAAGTTGGGGGCACAGCCGCTTTGCCTTCAGTGACGACATGGCAGAACGCACCCCGAAACGCCGTGCCTCGTAACTGGCTGCCGCCACCACTCCCCGCTCCTCCGCATGGCCCACGGCAATGGGCTTGCCCCGCAATGCAGGGTTATCACGCTGTTCTACGGAGGCGTAGAATGCGTCCATATCGATGTGTATAATTTTTCGTCCGGTCATTCTTCTTTCAACTCCCCGATACAAAGATACACTAATTTTTCTTCATCCGAAGTATCCGCCGATAGACATAAATGAAGGCTGGTATTAAAAAGGCATCTGCAAAAATCCATGCAGTAGGGTCACCAAAACACACGGCCAGATAGCCGAAAGTCGGAACAGCCAGCAGGCTGACCAGTATCCGGGCAATCATCTCCGAGACACCGGAAAGCATGGCAAGATTGGTATATCCCACCCCCTGGATAGTGTATCGCAGGATGCAGAGCAGTCCCAGAACCGGAAAAAAGGAAACGGAAATGTGCAGGAACAACTCCGTATTCTTTAAAATCTCCAACTCAGAGGCATCTACAAAGAGCAGGGCAAAAGTCCTGGCACCGAACATCAGTACACAGAAAGTGAACGCCCAATAAACAATCATCATCAGGGCGCTTGCCTTGACTCCCATCCAGATACGTTCCGGCTTGCCCGCACCGTAGTTTTGCCCGCTATAGGTGGCCATTGCCATGCCCAGACTCTCGAAAGGACACATGAAAAACATCTTGATACGCATGGCTGCCGTGAATGCAGCCACACAAGCCGTACCCAAAGCATTATTGGCGCTTTGCAGCATAATGCTGCCAATGGCAGTAATGGAAAATTGCAGTCCCATGGGTACGCCGATGTACATCAGTGTGCGTGCCAAAGCACCGTCGAATTTCCGCTCGGCAGGCGTTGTCTTCAGAATGTCGAAACGACGCATCATATAGATGTAGCACAATATGGCCGAGACGCCTTGTGAAAATACGGTAGCGATGGCAGCTCCTGCCACTCCCCAACCCAGTACCAGAATGCAGAACAAATCGAGCAGGATATTCAGTACCGTAGAGAGAAGTAGAAACCAAAACGGCGTCTTGCTGTCACCCAATGCACGGATAATACTGGACAGCAGATTATAGAAGAAAGTAAAGGGAACCCCGATAAACGTAACAAGCAGGTAATAATAGGCTCCCGTGAATATGTTCTCCGGCGTACTCATCATGTACAGAATGTCTGCACAGTAAAAGCTGGTAACCACGGCAATGACAACAGACATCACCGCAGCCAGCTGCAAGCTGACAGCCACATAACGGCGCATCGTGACATAATCCCGCGCACCGAACTTTTGCGCCACGGGAATGCCGAAACCTCCGCAACAGCCATTGCAGAATCCCAGAATAAGAAAAACGACCGAAGTGCTTGCCCCGACTGAAGCCAAGGCGTTGATACCCAGAAAGCGCCCCACGATGGCTGCATCCACCAATGAATAAGTCTGTTGCAGCAGATTGCCGAGCAGTAAAGGCAAAGTAAAGTTGAAAATCAACGGAAGAGCCCGTCCTTCCGTCATTTCTCTGGATGTTGCCATAAATCTGATACCTCCGAAATTGGATGCAAAAATACGAAAAGATAGCGTTTACAGACTTGACGAAAGTCAAATTTAATAGGGAAGCTTAAGGAGAAGGAAGGCGAAGGACAAATCGTTCCATCATGGAGAAAATATTATTCCACCACTGGGAAAAAATCGTTCCACCATGGTGGAACGATTTTTCCTCCACGATGGAACGATTAAATCTGTGCAGATTCGGAGCTTAGTATTTACACTCGCGAATTACCTCTATCAGCTGCCGGAAATCTTCGGGATGAACATCTCCGATATTGCCGATACGGAAAGTGTCGGCTTGCGAAATCTTTCCCGGATAGATGACAAATCCACGCTCTTTCAGTTGTGTGTAGAAAGTTTTGAAGTTGAAATCGGCATAAGGATAGAGGAAAGAAGTAATAACGGGCGATTGAATCTCGTCCGACAGCAACGTTTGGAAACCGAGGGAACGCATGCCGTCCACCAGCACGCGGTGGTTCTCGCAATATCTGTTGTGACGGGCCTCCACACCGCCCTCCTCTGCCAGTTCGTCCATGGCTTGCTTGAAGGCGCGGACCACGTGTGTGGGAGAAGTAAAACGCCATTTGCCATGTCCTTTCTCCATGGCTTCCCATTGGTCGTAAATGTCGAGAGAGAGTGACTTGGAGACGCCCTTGCAGTGCAACAGCTCGGAACGGCGAGCGATGATGAAGCCAAATCCCGGAACGCCCTGGATGCACTTGTTGGCACTGCTGATGAGGAAGTCTATGCCCAGTTCGTGTACATCGAGGGGAACACCGCCGAAGCTGCTCATGGCGTCTACAATCAGTTTCTTGCCGTGCATCTTGACGAGGTGGGCTATCTCCTTGAGGGGATTGAGCACGCCGGTAGTGGTTTCGCAATGCACCACGGCAACGTGGGTGATTTCGGCATTGTGCGAAAGATAGTCGTCGACGTAGCTGACGGAGACTTGCTCTGTTTCGTCAAAAGCAAGCATGTCGTACGAGATGCCGTGATACTCGGCGATGTTGCCCATGCGGTCGCCGTAGGCGCCGTTGCTCAGTATGAGAAGTTTGTCGCCAGGCTTGATGACGCTACCGATGACGGCTTCCACACAGTACGTGCCGCTGCCTTGCAGGAGGATGGAAGTATAGTCTCCGGTATGCTGGGTGGCGAGGGAGACGAGGGACTTACGGATTTCTTCCACAATGTGGAGGTTGTAGTCTTCGTCCCAAGTACACCAGTCGGTCAGCATGGCTTCCTTGACGGTTTGTGAGGTAGTAAGGGGGCCGGGGGTAAGGAGAATGTAGGGTTTCATATGCATTGAGTTTTTAAGTTTATACGTTTATAAGGGTTACAAAATCTCAAGTTTACGGTTTATCTCGGCGATGACTGCGGGGAGCTCGGCAATGGTATCGACCACATAGTGGGCACCGGCGGCAAGCATGCGGCGGCGGACATCGGCCTTACGGGCTTCGAGCTCATCGGCAGGCAAGGAGGAGACTTCCTCTTGTGTCAGTCCCAGTTCGTTACTGCCGAGGACTACGCCGACGGTCCATGCTTTGGCATTGATACCCTCCTTGATGTCGGCGATGGTATCGCCATACTTCAACACACAATCTACGGAGGGGATGGCGAGGTCTGCCATATTCTTATATATCATGTAGGGAGCAGGACGGCCTGCAGGCAACCCGTCGGGAGTGACGCAATTATCTACCGCATAGCCTTTGGCTGTGGCGGCAGGCAGCACAACATCCATCATAGAACGGGTATAGCCGGTGGTGGAGCCAATGCGGATGCCTTGCGCACGCAGTGCGGAAATCGTTTCCACCACACCGGGAATAGGGTCGGTATAATCTTCGAGCGAGGCAAACAACACCCGTTGGAATTCGGCATAACGTGCCTGCACGTCTTCCTCACCGGCGGGACGGCCGAATTTCCGTTCAAATTCCGTCCGGACACGTTCTATATTGAACAGTGCACGGATTTCTTCTACTTTGGTCAGCCCCATGTGCGCACGTGTTTCAGCAGCAGTGACGGGAACGCCGATGGCCCGAAAGCTCTCGACAAAGGCGGCGACGGGAGCAAAACAACCGTAATCGACGGCAGTTCCTGCCCAGTCCATAATGATACATTCAATTCTTTTCATACGATATATTATTATTATTCAGTCTCAAGAAGCAAGGAATTGCCCGGCCGGGACCAACGGCGCAAACGGAAAAGGGAAGAGCCCAACGGTCCCGAAGCATTCTCCTTGCGATAGCGCTGCACCAAGTAGACAGCCGAGCATAGGAAAGCCACGCTGCACACAATGCCGACATAGCCCGACATCAGGTTATAGAAATCCAGCCAGTTGATGTCCGGATTGAAGAATTCCTTGAATACCAATACCACCACCGTACCGGTATACCCGATAAAATCGAGTGTGACAATAAAGAACCCCACATTCCCCTTGATGCGGAAGCAGGCGATGAAACGCTCGAAGAACAACGTCTGGAAGCTGAGGTAAACAGTATAGAGCGACAAACTCTGGAGGAACAGCCACGTCATGGGTGGCAGTTGCAACCCATCGTAATTGAAGGCCACGAATCCCAAGGTCGCTGTGCCGCACGTCACAAGCACCAGCAGCAGGCACAGCACCTTTATATTACTCCTCACCGCGGACATCAGCCCGAAAAGCAACAAGATAATCAGTGTCACCACCGCATCTACCTTGGCAAATGCCCACGACGACAGCTCCGCCGCCTCCACATCCAGAATCTTCACCAGGAAGTCCTCCTTGATGTCCTGCAAGACGGTGATGAACAAGTTTGCCGCAAACAGCATCAGCAATACCGGCATGAAGCTCTTGAAGAGGTCCGCACGCGCCCTGCCGTCCAGCGTCACCCGTTCCGAGCGTAGTGCCCGGTCTGCCGCGGTAGGTTGCGGCATTCTCGTCATCAGCCAGCCCAGCAACGACAGCAGCGGGAAGGCAAAGGCACCGATAAAGGCAGGCATCCAGAACTCACTGATGTGGAGATGCTCCATCACAAACAGCCCGACGGACTTTGCCGTGCCCGAACTGATGGCAATGCTCAGCCCCATCAGGCTCGCCAGCAGGTCCGTCACCCGCCGCCCCTCGAGGAAACTGAAAATCACTCCCCACATGCATCCCAACGAAAGCCCGTTGAAGAACAGCGCAAAGACATTCAGCGGCCGGGGCAACGCTCCGAACAGCACCAGCGAAAGCTCGGCCACCGCCACCGAGAGGATGATGAACTTCAGACGGTTCTCCTTCTTCAGTTCCGAAATTACCTTGATACCAATCAGCTTGGAAATAAAATAGCCGGAAATCTGCACGATGCTGGTTGCCGTCTTGTAATCCATCCCGAAGAAGTCGAGCCCGTCGAAGCCCGCAGCCGTAAACGGCTTGCGCAGCGCATAGACCAGTGAATAGGAGAGCAAAGCCGCTCCACCCGCCCAAAGGATGAACAAGGCATCAGCCAGTCTCTTGCTCTGTATTATCTGTTTTTTCTCACCGTTGAACATAGTGTGTCGTTTAAGTTGGTTCTTGATTTCGGCGGCAAAGATAGAGGCGGGTGCTGACAGCAAAAATGAATTTCCATTATTAATAAACTTCATGAGATGCTCCACTCGGCGCAGGAAGTGTACAATTACAGCGGCATCTACATCAGTTACAGCCTCTCTTCCTCCTCCAATGCCTTAAAGGTGGAGCCTTACCTGATAACCCCTGCCGACAGCAACGACCACGTCAAAGTGGTGCACATGAGCGCCTACAACACCACCCACTTCGGCACTGCTGTCTTCAACAACCACCAGAATGCCTATATCTTCTTCAACGAACGCGAGGCGCCCCAACTGGCCTTGTCCACCATCTACCTGCAACTGCCCATGTACGACTTTCCCCACCTGCTCAAAGGGCTCTACCTCTGTCTGGACTACAACCGCAACCCCATAGCCCGCCGCATCCTCTTCATCAAACACTCGGACAGCACCTCCATGGACGACTTCCTGGAACTGAAAGGCCAACTCATCCCCCAAGACCAGCTGACCGACGAGCAACGCCCCTACTACAACTACACCTGCCAGCCGGGCGACTTCATCAAAACCTGCTCCGTCCCCTCTCCCCTGCTGAACGAGAAAGACCTGGAACGGGAGAAGCGGATGCTGGAAATCTAAGACAGCCCGGACAGTCCGGGAATTTTCACTTTGCAACCAAGTTGCATCTCCTTTCCGCTACCTTTGCAGCAGAAAATAGAAAATAGGAGGAAACAATATGAGTTGCAAATGCTGCTGCACACACGGACATACAGCGATACAAAAAAAAAGAAACAGTCTGCTGAAAGATTATTGGAGAATCATCCTCTCCGCCCTATTGCTCTTCGGAGGGCTCATCCTGAATGCTACTGACGCCACCTTCTTCAAGGGAGAGTATGTACCTTTTATATGGTACTTGCTTGCCTATCTCCCCGTAGGCCTCCCGGTGATGAGGGAAGCCTGGGAAAGCATCCTGCAAAAGGACGTGTTCAGCGAATTCACCCTTATGTCCATCGCCACCCTCGGCGCCTTCTATATAGGCGAATATCCCGAAGGCGTTGCCGTCATGCTCTTCTACTCCTTGGGAGAGCTCTTTCAGGACAAAGCCGTAGACAAAGCCAAGCGTAACATCAGCGCCCTGCTCGACGTACGTCCCGAAACGGCAACGGTCATCAGAAACGGCAGTACGCTTGTCGAAGCTCCCCAACGTGTGCAGGTAGGCGAAACCATCGAAGTAAAAGCCGGAGAGCGTGTCCCCCTGGACGGAACGATGCTGGACGAAGTTGCCGCCTTCAACACCTCCGCACTGACGGGAGAAAGTGTTCCCCGCAACATCCGCCAGGGCGGGGAAGTGCTTGCCGGAATGATTGCGACCGACAAAGTCGTACGCATCCAAGTCACCAAACCCTTCGAGAAAAGTGCTCTTTCCCGTATATTGGAACTGGTGCAGAATGCCTCCGAGCGCAAAGCGCCGGCAGAACTTTTCATCCGTAAGTTTGCCCGTATCTATACACCCGCCGTCACCGGACTGGCGGCATTGATTGTACTGCTCCCCTTCCTCTATTCGCTGGCAGATGCACAATTCTCGTTCATCTTCAATGACTGGCTATACAGGGCATTGGTCTTTCTGGTTATCTCCTGCCCGTGCGCCCTCGTCGTAAGCATTCCGTTAGGCTACTTCGGAGGAATCGGCGCCGCCTCCCGCCTGGGTGTCCTCTTCAAAGGTGGCAACTACCTCGATGCCATCACCCAAGTCAACACGGTGGTATTCGACAAGACGGGTACGCTGACCAAAGGCACCTTCGATGTACAATCCTGCCAGGCACAACCGGGAGTTACGGAAGAGAAGTTGATACAGCTTGCCGCCTCGGCAGAGCGAAACAGTACGCACCCCATAGCCAAAGCCATCATAAGCTATGCCAAACAAAGGGATATAGAGCTGATTGCCACAACGGACGTTACGGAGATTGCCGGCCACGGACTGCAAGCCACTATGGATGGAACGCGTGTCCTGGTGGGCAACACCCGCCTGCTGACTAAGTTCGGGATAGAATATCCCGATGAATTGTCATCAATTGTCGATACGATTGTGGCCTGCGCCATCGGAACAAAATATGCCGGTTATCTGTTGCTATCAGACACATTAAAGGAAGATGCCGTCAACGCCGTCAAAGAATTAAAAGCTTTAAATATCAATAATATTCAGATATTATCGGGAGACAAACAAGCCATTGTTACTAACTTTGCAGAAAAGCTAGGCATCACCCAGGCATACGGAGACCTGCTGCCGGACGGAAAGGTGAAGCACATCGAGGCACTCCGCAGCAACCCTGCCAACCGAATAGCCTTTGTGGGCGACGGCATCAATGATGCCCCGGTTCTTGCCCTTAGCCATGTGGGCATCGCCATGGGCGGACTTGGCAGCGATGCCGCCATCGAAACCGCCGATGTAGTGATACAGACAGACCAGCCTTCGAGAGTGGCCACCGCCATTCATGCGGGCAGGCAAACCCGCCGGATTGTCTGGCAGAACATCTCGCTGGCTTTCGGAGTGAAGCTGCTTGTCCTCATCCTCGGTGCCGGTGGAATCGCTACACTTTGGGAAGCTGTCTTTGCCGACGTAGGCGTCGCCCTCATTGCGATAGTGAACGCCATACGCATACAGAAACTTATTAAATAGAAAAAATGGAAGAAAAGAAATATTTGGACCTATTGGCCAAAAGGGACATACAGCCCACTGCCATCCGCATCCTGGTATTGCGCACCATGATGCAGGCAGGCCGTTCCGTCTCATTGCTCGACCTTGAAACCATGCTGGATACGGTGGACAAATCCACCATCTTCCGTACCCTTACCCTATTCCTCTCCCATCATCTGATACACAGTATAGATGACGGGACGGGTTCCTTCAAGTATGCCGTGTGCAGCGACAGTTGCTCTTGCGACGTAAGCGACCTGCACACCCATTTCCATTGCGAGAAATGCAACAAAACCTTCTGCTTCACCAACATTCCCACTCCGGTGGTGAAGCTGCCTCAAGGATTTACACTGAACAGCATCAACTATGTACTGAAAGGCATTTGTCCGGACTGTGCAGCAGAAGCCAACCGGGGGGCTTAGTTAAAAAATAAAAATCCATGCAGTCATTCATGTTCTTCTCTATCCTTAAGAAATAACATTGAGACAAACACATGGATACAAAAGCTCTTGTCACTTTATGCCAGAAGGGAAACGGGCAGGCCTTGAGCCTGCTCTACGCAAACTATTCAGAGAAAATGCAGAAAGTATGCCTACGCTATATTCCCGACCCAACGATAGCCCAAGATCTTCTTCACGACGGTTTTGTCATCATATTCACTTCCATTCATTCGCTGCGCAACCCGGAGAAACTGGAATACTGGATGAAAAAGATTATGAGAAACCTGGCACTGCAATACCTCAACCATGCCAATGCCAACCCCACCATCCCATTGACAGATATTCCGGAAGAGGAAGAGCCTGCTGAAAATCCTTTTTGTCCGGATTTCATTTCGTACGATAAGATGCTGGATATAGTGGAGAGCCTTCCGGAGGGCTACTGCAAGGTATTTAAACTGGCAGTACTGGAAGGATTGTCCCACAAAGAAATCGGAGATTTACTGGGTATAGCGCCACACTCCTCTTCCTCCCAATTGTTCCGGGCGAAAATTTTACTTAAAAAGATGCTGGCAGGATACCGTGTATTCATTGTTTTGACAGCATTGCTTCTCTTTCCAACGCTATATGACTATCTGTACAGAGAGAAAAAGAGTATCAGGGAAAACCGTTTGTCCAAAGTTTCTTCCAGGCAAGCCGGGAGTACGCAACAAACAAAGAAAACCGATACTCCTCGAACCGACGAACAATGCTATACCAAAGAAAATCTGAACAAAAGGGAACGAATCATCCCTCCCGTTCCAGTTTCCACAGAATGGCCCCTTGCCATACCCACAATGAAAGATAGTATCCACAAATATCCCATACCTTCTCCATTCACCGGACAGACCATCACCAACCGACAGATGGCTTTCGTCTTCTCCCCTTCCCTGATGCCGCCAACCCGCAAGAAGAAATCCGGAAAATGGAAGTTGATGCTGGCAGGTTCACTCGGACCGCAACTGGCACAGAACTTATATAAGCTGATTGCCACTCCACATACCGACGGCATTTCAAGTGACTTCCCTCAACAAGTCAGCACGTGGGAAGAGTATTATTCTTATCTGTACACCCGCTATCAGCAGGGTACTCTGGGAAAAGATTCCATCGGACTCATGCAGATTGCCCAGAATAACAGCGGCAGGATTGTTGAGAACCAGCAACATCATGCCCCCATCGTCGTGGGACTCTCTCTCAGCAAGAAATTGAATGAGCGTTGGAGTCTGGAAACCGGATTGCAATATACGCTTCTCAGGTCGGAGTTCACTACCGGCGAAGCATTCCGCATTCAAGACAACCAGAAGTTGCATTATATCGGCATTCCTCTCCGGCTTTCCTACCGTTTCTGGCATTACAAACGTTTCTCCAGTTATGCCACGGCAGGCATGCAGGTGGATATCCCCATAAAAGGGACACTCCAAAGCTTCCATGTCACGGACAGTATTCCACACAAGCTCGACAGCCAGCCGGTAAGTGCTCCCTGGCAGTGGTCGGTCAACACAAGTATAGGCATACAATATCGCCTCACACCCCAGGCAGGCATCTATCTGGAGCCGACTATAAACTATTACATCCCCGACGGCAGCCAACTGCGCACCATCCGAAAGGAACATCCGTTCACATTCACCCTCCCGGTAGGTCTCCGCATTTCCTGGTAAAAAAACGATGCGCCACGCAGTCTTTTACCCGACTGATTATCTATTTATATGGATAATCAAACTCAAGAAGGAACAAAGAACATGCAGAAACGACATACCGACCGGGAAAGCTACTTTGGTGAACAGTCACAGACCAGCAAGAACTATTATATCCCCTACATAAAGGAAGTCATCGGACACATCCCCGATAAAGTGCTGGAAGTGGGCTGTGGAGAGGGAGGCAATCTGCTCCCCTTTGCCAAAGCCGGTTGCCGGGTGATGGGCGTAGACATTGATGCCATGCGAATAGAGCAAGCCAGGACCTTCTTCACCCAAAGGCATCAGCAGGGACAGTTCATTGCCACCGACATTTTCCAGCTTGAGGACAAGGCTACGAATTTTCCCCTGATTCTTCTACACGATGTGATAGAGCATATCAGAGACAAAGAACGGTTCCTCTCCGGCCTACAAAAACATTTGTCTGCCGACGGAGCTGTATTTGTAGGATTTCCCGCCTGGCAAATGCCATTCGGAGGCCACCAGCAGATAGCACACAGCCACATTGTTTCACATTTCCCTTTTCTCCACCTCCTTCCCCGCACTTTATACAGATGGATATTAAGACTATGCGGTGAGCAGGAACACGCAATTACGGAGCTACTGGATATAAAGAGCACCGGATGCACCATCGAACTGTTCAATCGCATCGTCCGGCAAGCCAACTATCAAATCATTGACCGGAGACTGTACCTTATAAACCCACATTATAAAATCAAATTCGGCTTGTCCCCACGAAGGCTCAACGGAGTTATTGCTGCTATCCCGTATATAAGAAACTTCTTTTGTACAAGTTGCTTTTACATATTAAAGAAAGGGACTAAAACTGTTAATCACTACTGATTTCCCAGCTTTAGAATTGATTCCGAACCATCAATTTAAGATTATATATTCAGAAGAAATCATTAATTTTTTGAATAGCTCTGATGAAAGAGTGGGTGTAGAAACCCTCATAAACTAAAAAATCCCCCTCGCTGCAGATGGTTGTAGCGAGGGGGATTTCAATAAAAGAGGAACTTGCACTTCCTCCCTTTTAATGTTTTTACATCGTTACTTGGTTCATTACAGCCTCGTCAGGTGTCGTTCCTATTTCATCGGCAAATAATATGTGGGTGATAGACCCTCTCGGGGTCGGAGTTTCGATTTTAATTCTTTGACCTTGGTACATCTCCGGAATATCAACCAGCTTACATCTATGGGCTTCGTTATTGCCAAAACTGACATAATAGTCTTTCCCTATTACCAGCTTTACAGGTTTACGTTGAGAGAAATGAGTCGGACAAACAGAGCTATCCACTTTTATATCTATCACAAAACCAAGAGCGGATGTTACCTTAGATAGTATATCAATGCTCACATTATAAGCCCCTTTCTCTATCTTGGCTATATTAACACGATTAACACCACAAAGATTAGCCAATTCCTCTTGGGTCATATTTCTCTTCTTGCGAAGAATGGCTAACCGACTACCAATCCGTTCACGTTCTTTCAAAATCTTCTCTGTACATTTTCCTTCGTGAATTTTCATAAATCTGTTGCAGAATTTAAAGTGTTGCCCCCACTTCTAATAGTTATTGGTTTTTGAACAGACAAAAGTAGATATTAATTTTGAATTGTAGCACATTTACTACAACTATTTTCTAAATGAATATAAAAGGTAGGGGGAGTAGAAGAAAAGAAAAAGCCCCTGAATTACTGGAATTCAAGGACTTACAAACTTCTTTTTACTATATCCGTGGAGCTGGAGGGTGTCTCTCGAACCTTTTTATAAAATTTCACAGAATATCAAATATCATGTAATCAGTTATTTATCTCTTTCTTTCATTAATCTAAATATCTCTTAATATTATTGTATATCTCATTTTTGGGGTGTATTTTTGGGTGTCATTTTCAAACACACCCAATTATGCATATTAAAAGAAATATCATTTTTGCACCAGAAAGCCGCAAAAAAGACGGTATTCCAGTTACAAAGAATGTGCCAATCCGTATGCGTGTTATCTTTGCCAGTCAGCGTATCGAATTTACAACGGGATATAGAATTGATGTAGAAAAATGGGACACAGACAAGCAACGGGTTAGAAACGGTTGTACCAACAAACTAAAGCAAAGTGCATCCGAAATCAACGCAGAACTATTGCGGCAATACACCGAAATACAGAATGTGTTCAAAGAATTCGAGGTGCAAGATGTAACACCCACCCCTGCACAAATTAAGGAAGCGTTCAACCTAAAGACAAAAGGGGAAAAAAAGGAAAGCCATGAAGAAAAGCAGAAGGTTGAATTGGATTTCATGAAAGTTTTCAATGAATTTGTAGCAGAATGTAGCAAACAAAATGACTGGTCTTCCTCAACCCTCAAAAAGTTTGCAACAGTCAAAAAACACATTTACACATTTGACCCTAATACTACGTTTGACAGTTGGACGGAAAAACATTTCAATGACTATATAGAATTTTTACGTGCAGAAAAAAACATGCGCAACACTTCCATTGCCAAACAAATCAAGTTCGTAAAATGGTTCTTACGTTGGAGTAATCGAAAAGGGTATCACCAAAACATGGCTTATGATAAATTCACGCCTAAAATGAAGAGTGCACCCAAAAAAGTGATATTCCTCACCCAAAATGAAATAAATAAACTAAGAACCTGCCCAATACCACCAACAAAGAAATACCTTGAAAGAGTAAGGGATGTATTGCTATTTTGCTGTTTCACTGGATTACGTCACTCCGATGTGTATAATTTGAAACGTAGTGACGTTAAAAACGGTCACATCGAGGTTATTACCATAAAGACAACAGACAGTCTTATTATTGAATTAAATGACCACAGCAAGGCAATACTCGAAAAGTACAAAGATGTGCCGTTCCCTAATGACAAGGCATTGCCAGTTGTAAGCAATCAAAGGATGAACGAATTTTTAAAAGAACTGGGACAACTGGCAGAAATAGATGAACCAATACGAGAAACATATTATAGAGGAAATGAACGAATAGACGAAGTTACACCTAAATACGCATTGTTAAGTACCCACACCGGAAGACGAACATTTATTTGTAATGCTTTGGCACTTGGGATTCCAGTACAAGTAGTAATGAAATGGACGGGACACAGCGATTACAAAGCGATGAAGCCCTATATTGATATAGCAGATGAGATTAAAATCAATGCCATGACTAAATTTAATCTGATATAACTATGGAAGAAAGAATAACATCAATGATACCCCGCTACGGGAAACTCAACAAGATATACACCGAAATAATGTCCGGAGGCAGTTTCTCTTTTGAGAAGCAACAATTCATTTCCGATTTTTACAGAGAGTACGGGGACACGCAGACCTTTGAGGCGGCACTTATCAGCCTCATGCTTGAAATGGACGCCGCGCACTTCTCCATATTGCTGAACAGCCTGAAACGTGAGATTGAAAGCAACATCTCGACTTACAACACCTGCAGGGAGTTTTTCGACCGTCTCGATATTGAACATATCTGCCGACAGCATGAAAGCCGTTTTGACTGGGGTATTGACAGACAGATGAAAGTCACAAACGGATATTACCGGGAACTCATGGAAGCCAACGGCTCTTTAGAAGCGGTAAGTTTCAGGAAACACGACCGTCAGGAAGAAGAACTGTTGGAAAGAAGGTACGAACGGTGCAAGCGGGAATACGACAAGGAAAAAGGCAAGTTGGACGCACTCTACGAACAGAAGGGGCAAGCAAGGCGGGAAGCTCTGCTATGCCTGAAAAACCGTTGCGGGGACATTTGCAGGCTGGGCGGCTCACTATTGGCTATCCTTGAAAAATACCTGACCAACCCAAAGCAAAAGGAAGGGGAAGAAAAGGAAATTCCCTCATCCAGTACCACCCCGGCAAGTCCGCCCGCCTATTTCCCCATGCGGCTGCTGTCAGCCATTTACGAGAAATGCAACGGCGAACAGTTCGAAGCCGTTTCCGAACTGGACTTCTACGCCAACATGAACCTGCAACCATACGAAGGCAGACTGAAAATAAGACCGAGGGAGAAGGCGCGTGTATGCTATCTCATTTTCCTTATGGGTGAAATGCTGCCCAAGCCAGACAAAGAGAAATGGAAAGAGGACATCATGAACCTGCTGGGAATAGACGATACATACTACAAGTCAAAATACAAAGAGCCCGTTTCCGATTTTCCCAGTGACAGCAATCAGGAATTCGCCAAGGAAATGCGGTCAATATTCCGATAGTCGGCGATATGCAACGACATTCCACGACACAACCACTTTTACCACTCAAAATAATTTCTACCACTTTTTATTACTTGCTGATATTTAATAAGATAGCATGATATTCCAATCACGCTATCCACATCCTTACCACCCATACCCGGGACTAACTTTGCACTGTTCGAACGAGGTAAAAAGCCCATGCGCAGGGCTTGCAGTACAAACGTTAATTTCATTCTGATATGGAAATTAGAGACCTTTTATCAAAGCCCGTATGGCAGATGACGGGCGAAGAGTTCATATTCCTGAACCGGCACGCCTTGCAGGGAAGCGAAACGAAGCCAGCCCAGCCCGCAGCCGACAAGGGAAAAAAGTATGTGTACGGGATAGGCGGCATAGCCCGGCTGTTCGGATGCAGCATACCCACAGCAAACCGCATCAAGAAAAGCGGAAGGATAAACAGAGCCATTACGCAGATAGGGCGTAAAATCATCGTCGATGCGGACATGGCGCTGGAACTGGCAGGACGCAAAAGCGGGGGACGCGGATAGGGAGGTGCGGCATGGAAAACAAGGAAAGGAACATCACACCCGAAGAGGCGGTAATCCTATGGCACGTCTCGCGGCTTGACCTTTCGGAAGACTACGAGCAGGCACCCGAAATCCTGAAAGTGCGGGGCTCCGTCATCGGCACGCTGGGAAACTTCAGCGCGTCAATCGGAAAAGCCAAGAGCAAGAAGACGTTCAACGTCTCCGCAATCGTGGCGGCTGCGCTGAAAAACGGGACGGTACTGAACTATACGGCGGAACTGCCCGAGAACAAGCGGAAAATACTCTATGTGGACACCGAGCAGAGTACCTACCACTGCGCAAAAGTGGCAAAGCGGATATTGCGCATGGCGGGACTGCCCACAGACAGAAACCATGAAGACCTTGAATTCCTCGTCCTAAGGAAATACACGCCCGAAGAGCGCATAGCAATCGTGAGGGAGGCAATCTACCGAACCGAAAATGTCGGGCTGGTAATCATTGACGGAATACGTGACATGGTGTACGACATCAACAGTTCCGGCGAGTCCACAAGAGTTATCTCCCTGCTGATGACATGGACGGGTGAAAGGAATATCCACATCCATACTATCCTGCACCAGAACAAGGGGGACGAGAACGCAAGGGGACACATCGGAACCGAACTCAGCAACAAGGCGGAAACGGTGCTGCAAGTGGAGAAGGACAGCAAGAATCCCGATATAAGTACGGTCAAAACCGCACATATCAGGGCGGTGGATTTCGAACCGTTCGCATTCCGTATCAATGAGGAGGCACTGCCCGAACTACTGGACGGCTATCAGTTCAATGACAAAGACACTGAAAAAGGAAACAGGGGAAAGTTCGACCCGTATAGGGACATCACCGAACGGCAGCACCGCATCGCGCTGGAAGCGGCGTACACCCTGAAAGACGAATACGGCTATAAGGAACTCGAAGGGGCTTTGCGGGAAGCCTACGCCTCTGTGGGTGTCAGACTCAGCGACCACAGACTGCGTGACCTCATCACCGTATTGAAAAACAAGCGTATGATAGTGCAGGAGAATGGCAGGAAATACACCTTCAAGCCGGACTTCCACTATTAGCAGCGCAGACCGGAAACCGCTTCGCTTCAACCGCAGTATATATATACAGCAAAGTGAAGTGAAGCGTTTCGGAATGCGGTAAAACCGCTTCACTTCAACCGGGGTATATATATATGGTGAAGTGAAGCGGATATATACAGACCGTACCGCAGACATGTACGGGCGAAAAGAAAAAACAATATCCACTTAAACAGAAACCCACATGAATACGAATGAAGCGAAGCGGATACGCATAGAGGAATATCTGCACAGTTTGGGCTACAACCCGGTAAGACGGCAGGGAAACAGCCTATGGTACAAGTCACCGTTCAGGGACGAACAAGAACCGTCCTTCAAGGTGAACACCGAACGCAACCTATGGTATGATTTTGGCGCGGGCAAGGGTGGCAATATCATCGCACTGGCGCGGGAGCTCTACGCGTCCGACAGCCTACCCTACCTCTTGAAACGGATAGCGGAGCAGACACCCAGCGTGCGCCCGGTCTCCTTCTCTTTTGGCGGGCAACCACTCTCTAAACCGAGTTTCCGGCAGTTGGAGGTGGTGCCGCTTTCTTCCCCCGCCCTATTGTCCTATCTGCGGCAGAGGGGAATAAATACGGAACTAGCAAAAAGAGAATGCAGGGAGGTGCGCTATCTGACCGACGGCAAACCCTACTTTGCCGTCGGCTTCCCCAACCGTTCGGGAGGCTACGAGATACGTAACAAGCTCTTCAAAGGCTGCATAGCACCGAAGGACATCACCCACATACAGCAGGAACAGCCGAAGGAATCCTGCTACCTCTTCGAGGGCTTCATGGACTACCTTTCCTTCCTCACCTTGCGGCTGGAAAGGTGTCCTGACCGTCCCGAACTTGACGGTCAGGACTACATCGTGCTGAACTCGACTTCCAACCTATCCAAAGCAATCCGACCTTTGGGCGATTACGGACGCATCCATTGTTTTCTTGACAACGACAAGGCGGGAATGGAAGCCGTTCAGGAACTGCGGGAGGAATACGGGCTGCGCATACGGGACGCATCGCACATATACGGAGGCTACAACGACCTGAACGACTTCCTGCGGGGTAAGCAAAGCGGACAATCCGAACATCAGCAGCAGAAACCGGAGCCGGAGAAAGGACAACGGCAGGAAGAGCAACCGAAAAAGAAAAACAAAGGTATCAGGATGTAACCGTACAGCCAACGGAAGGCTTTGAAAAAGCCATAGCTCATTAGGGCTTTTTCTTCACGCAATGCACGCATCGCTAAAAAAGCCCCAATGAGCAAAAGGGACGCTGCCCCTTTTGAAACCCCGGAGCCATGCGGCATGGGAGCAAGGCAGGGGAAGTATTAACCGAAAAAATGTATTACAGTTATGGGATATGCAGTTTTGCATTTGGAAAAGGCAAAGGGTGCGGACGGCGCAATGTCCACACACATAGAGCGCACCGTCCACCCGAAGAACGCGGACAGAATGCGCACGCACCTGAACCGGGAACTGGTGCAGTTTCCCGAAGGAGTGAAGAACCGCACGCAGGCGATAGCGCACCGGATAGAAACGGCAGGTATCAGACGCAAGGTGGGCACCAACCAGGTGAAGGCAATCCGGGTGCTGCTCACCGGAAGCAACAAGGACATGAAACAAATGGAAGCGGACGGACGACTTGACGGCTGGTGCAACGACAACCTGAAATGGCTGTGGGAAACATACGGGGAGCAGAACCTCGTATCGGCAGTCCTGCACATGGACGAGAAGACACCGCACATACACGCCACTATCGTACCGATAGTGACGGGAGAACGCAGGAAAGCCAAACAAGATGAGCAGAACGGGAAGAAAAAATACAGAAAGAAGAGCCCACAGGATGTACGGCTGTGTGCTGATGACGTCATGGCAAGGCACAAGCTGAAACACTATCAGGACACCTATGCACAAGCCATGAGCAAATATGGCTTGCAAAGAGGAATAGACGGTTCACTGGCAAAACACATCTCCACCATGCAATACTACAAGGGACTGGTAGAGCAGCAGGACAGCCTGCAGGAGAACATAGAAACCCTGCTGGGGCTGGAAGAGGAAGCGCAGAAGAAACTGAAAAAGCTCAAGGGAGAAATCAACGTGCAGAAGATGAAGGGGGCGGCGGTGAACGCAACCACAGCCATAGCGGACGGGGTGAGTTCTCTTTTGGGCGGCAGCAAGGTCAAAAGGCTGGAGGCGGAGAACGAAAATTTGAAGCGGGACACAGCCAATCTGCAAAGACAAGTACAAGCCGAACAGAGGGAACAGAAGAACATGGAGCACCGCCACAACAGTGAGATAATCAGGATAGATCAGAGCTACCAGCAAAAAATCAAGGAATACGACAATAGGCTGAAACAGATAGACACCTATTTCCCTATCGTAACGGAACTGCTGCCCATAGCTGAACAATGCAGGGAAGTGGGGTTCACCGAGGAACTGACAAGGCAAATCGTCAGCCTGCAGCCCGTAGGGTTCAAGGGCAGGCTCTATTCAAAGGAGCACAAGGAAAAGTTCAGGACGGAGCACTCAACGGCAAGCGTAGAGAGAAATCCACAGGAGAAAGGAAAGTTCCAGCTGTGCATTGACGGAATGCCAATACTTGAATGGTTCAGAATGAAGTTTCAGGAACTCAAAGAAAAACTGAGTGTAAGCAACACCTCAAAAGAAGAGAATAAGCCGAAAAGAGGATTGAGATTGTAAAACGTAATATGTAATAAAATAAAAAAATAAGAGGCTTTGGTTTCATTTATTCGGCTGTTTTTCATATTTTTGCATTGGATTGAGTATGCTCTTTCCAAGACATATTAGAATTTTTAGAAGCGTTATGCTTATCTTGTAGATGAAAACGTAGGAAATTTTCAAAGAGTACAAGGATAGCATAGTGGTTCTCACGCTATAGGCGTGGGCTGCTATATCCATATCTGTACTCAAGGTATTTTCCTACGACCTTCATCTAAGACGTGGCATGCAGACCCACGCTTCTTTTTATATAACTCTGCTTAGTGGGGTCTCAGGCGGCTATATATGAAACCAACAACATGATTTCACAAGATGAATTTTCTTTATTTGACCCTCAAAAAACGAGAGCTTCAGTCTTACCTGATAAGCCCGGTAACTATATCATAGTATTACGTAGTACGTCCTCATTGCCCATAAAAGTGCAAATTTCCACTACTCCCATACTAACCTCTTTTCAGCACAAAAAAGAAAAATACAATGTCGTGTATGTAGGCAAAAGCAGTAAAAGTCTGCGTATTCGTGACTATAAACAACATTTCACTGGCACTGCCGGAAATTCCACAATCCGTAAATCATTAGGATGTTTATTGGGATTCAAACTAATTCCAAGAGACATTAACTCTCCCCAAAACGGAAAAACTACATTTGATGAATTTGACGAGCGTACACTGACCGAATGGATGAAAGACAACCTGCTACTTTTTTATTATGCAAATAATGATTATGCAAATGTTGAAAAAGAATTGATTCGCACATATAATCCCCCTCTTAACTTGCAAGGAAATTTCAATAAAACTAATCTTGATTTCCGCAAGGAGCTTTCTGCGCTTCGTTCATGCACTTCAGCGAAACAAGCCCCAATACCAAATAACCAATTAAAACTAAATGCTTATCCACAACAAATGCAATGCAGCAATTGTGGTATAAATCTAACAATTGATGAAGGGTTAAAAAATGAGGAGTACATTAAATGCCTTTCTTGTGGTTGTATTATTCAAAATCCCATCTACATACAAAATAAAAAAAATAAAGAACGCCGACAATGGATAGCGGTATTGATTTTTCTTGTTGTGGTTATAATTTTCAATATTTCAAGTAGAGAATACAGCACTTCTTCAAAGGGTAACAATAGAATCGAAAACTACGGGAGCAACAAAGGACCATCTCAAACAAAAGCTATGGCAGGAGTAAGGGTCTATCTTAAACGGCATTATCTTAAAGACCCTGACAGTTATGAAGGAATAAGTTGGGAAGCCTTTGGTATATATAATAAAGACAATAATACTTATTTTGCTCTTCATAAATATAGGGCTAAAAACAGTTATGGCGGTTACGTGGTGGAAGAGAAACTTTTTGTATTGGATTCTGACGGGAATGTTATAAAAGTTATAGATGACATGAATGAAGTCATTAATGGTTATTGATATAAACAATGAACAAACAATGAAATTATGAAGAAGCAAAATGCTGAAAGACTTTCTGAATATGAGAAAGCCCAAATAGAGTTTGCAAAAGGTAAAGCGGAGTTTCTACAAGGATGTGGCGGTTGCCTGATGATCCCAATCATCATTATCATTCTACTTTGTATAGTAATTTTAATAGGTCTAATCGTTTCTCCTTTTATGGATTAATCAAAAAATTTAATTCTAACTTAAATAATATAGCATTATGAAAAAAATTATTACTTCTATTTTCATTTTGATGTTTTATCTTGGTTGTTCACCATCACAGAAGGATGTACTATTTGCAAACGCTTCTGATGAACAAATCATAGAATGGGGTAAACAATACGTAATCCATTCCATTGAGGATAGTTTGAAAGAAGGAGAAAGTTACAAAATAATGGAATGGATTTTGGCAGAAAAAAAGACAAGTATTCCTGTTGAGGTATGGCAAATGGATAATACATATAAAAAAGATTCAATACCAGGATGCGTCAAGCTATTAGATACACGAGGTATTTTTGATGAACTCGCATTTATAGGAAATGGTGATAGCGCATTTGTAGCCTTCGCTGTTGCATATACAATAGATGAAAAGAATGGAACTAGTTCATTCTTAGAAAAAACTTTTACCCTCGATAAAAACGGTAAAGTATTAGATTGCAACGATTACCTCAGCCCTTCTCAAAAGAGGAAACAAACAGAAGAAAGATTCCACAAAGCTTTGGAACAACTGGGACCTCTTCTCATTCAGTCGGTAAAGAAAGGTGCAGCTATGGCAGGCAAAGATACAAGTGGCATAACAAATGTGACAATTAATGGAAAGACATATTCCGAATAACTTATAATATGACGTATTATGAAGAAAAATGAACGTATTTCAAGTATCAACAGTGTGTTGCGAGATTATTTTGCGAAACATCCTCAAAGCGGAATGATCCTTGCAAAAGAGTTTATGCCTCTTTTTATAAAGAATGGCATTTTCAATAAAGATAATAGGGAGGGGTTACCCATTCGAAAAGTTCTGCGAGATTTGGATACTGAAAATTCATTGGACAAAATTCCCTATGTTCATACTGAAAGGAAACCTAAAACAATCAATTGGTATTTTCGTCCTTTGCTTTTATCGCTTGTGATATTTATGGGTATGCTTTCGAGTTGTTCTTTTAAGTCAAATACCGATTTCCCTGAAGTGACCCATGTAGCTTTCCAAAAAGAAAAACATGGGAAATGGGGCATGGTTGGAGTTAATGGAAACATCTTGTTTGAAAACAAATTTGATAAAAGACCGTCTTATGCAGTAAATGGAGTGTTTAGAATTCAGGATTATGATACAAATCAATATCTTTACTATTCCGCAACTCCAACTCCTAAATTGATAGGAACTCCAAAAGGTTATAAGCAAGGAGGCATATGTAGCGAAGGAATAATTCCTGTTGTTTCTGCGGATGAACGTATTCACTATCTAACAGAAACGGGAGAAACTGCTTTTTATTTGCTTCCGTATCAGGGGAAAGAATTCTTATGTGTATCTCCGTTCTTTACGGAGCAACGTGCTTGGTTTCGGTTAGAAAATCGTAAATGCGGATATATAGATCCACAAGGCAATGTTGTGATAGAACCTATTTATGATAACGCTTTCCCTTTCCATGAAGGAAAAGCTATTGTATATAACAAAGAAGCTGACAAATGGTTAGTTATCGACCCCAATGGAAAAGAATTATTTGAAGCCAGTTCCAATGGGTACCAACAATATTCATACACCTTTTTTGAAAACGGATATTGTTTAATAGAAAACTTCTTACTCAATGAAAAAGGCGAAAAAGCACAGAGATTCCCCTCTAACATTTACAGTATTTCACCTTTCATTGACAATGTTGCCTTATTTCAAGACAGTAAAACTGGATTATGGGGACAACTTAACATAGAAGGAGAAAGTATCGGAGAGCCTAAATATTCGCGAGCTTTAGGTATTATAGACGATTGGATATATGTTGCTGATACAATTGCCAATTTAAGAGATGAATGGGACAATCAATATATGAATGTATATGCAATAAACTCTAAAGGTGAAATTAAAAATAAAATAGAAAACGTTTCATGTTTTTACCCATTATCCCAATATGCCATAATGGCAGAAAATGAGAAATATTACTTTGCTGACAAAAAAGGGAATCCGATAGACAACAACTCTTATTACAAAATTTCAGTTCCCCCATTTACAGATGCTCCCAGTTATTCACCCTTTTGGTCTTCTTTAATAGCACCTCATTCCATGTCTGATTATGATGCTTGGGGAGTTGTAACCAATTATATAGATGAAAAGAAAACATTGGCGTCAATATTTGATAAATTAACATCCGATGGCATTGATAGTTTAAAAATGGGTCAAACTATTTCAAGAATCATGGATTTATACAATATAAAACAAATGCCAGCAAATGGGATGGTTGACTTGCATAACAGAGATTGGGGCATAAATCAGGTTTTTGCAACATATTCCGTTGGCATTCTTTATAAATGTAAGTGTGCAATTGTGATTAAAGTAGAGATTAATGCGAGTGCTTCACCGATAGGTGATAATCCTCAAAGATTATTTGATGCTATACCACAATATCTTACAGAAACTTTGGGATTAAAAAGGGAAGATGAAAACCTTTATCGTTCTGAAGATGCTTGTTATGATATTGTTTATTATGAAGGAGAGAATTCGTTCTTTCTAATGTCTAAAGCGATAACAGAGAAATAGTTAAGAAACATTCATGTATAATCGAACACTTAAAAATATTCCCGTACAGAACATCAAATTCTGTACGGGGATACTTTTATACATAAAAAATAATTATCTAAGTATTGTGGACCTGGGGAGAATCGAACTCCCGTCCAAACGAGGAAACCATATGCTTTCTACATGCTTATCTTTGCCTAAAATTTTCGAACATAAGCAAGACCAAAGCCACCAACTTATGCCTTATCCTCTAAAGTTTCGTAAGAGTTACGAGGAAAAACTCAAACTATTCCCGATTTTACTGTGCCACTTTATCAAACGCTTCGGAACAAGAGCTTTTGAGTGACATCTCGTTTCTACCACTTTGGCGGAAATAAAGCTAATCTACTATACTTCGATTAAGCAGCGAGAGCATAATTTTCGTTGCCAGATAAATTTTTGAAAACTGGGATTATAGTGCCAATCAACCACGCACTGCATGCTTACATACCATTCCAACTCGCTGTCAATTCCAGTCAAGCCCAAAATGATTTTGCAAAGATAACGTTTCTTTATTACTTAAACAAATCCATAGATTAGTATCTTTGTATATTAGAAAATATCATACTGTTAATTTATTTAAGAAATAGACTATCATTCAATATAAAGAATGATAAATAAACATCTGCCACATTAAACCGGGTGTAAATTAGGGTGCATTATTCATAACTACCTAATAATCAACATCTATTGTGGAGCTGGAGGGAATCGAACCCTCGTCCAAACGAGGAAATCATAAGCTTTCTACATGCTTATCTTTGCCTAAATTTTCGTGCAGCGGCAGAACCAAAGCCATCAACCGTTGCCTTATCCTCTAAATTTTCACCCGCGCCACGAGGCTGACACGAACTATCCCCGATTTGACTGCACCACTTTATCGGAATGCTTCGGAGCAACAGCTTCCGAGTGATGTCACGTCCCAGCACCTGGTGCCGGGATTAAGCTTCAATCTACTATACTTCGATTAAGCAGCGAGAGCGTAACGAGTTTCGCCAGATAAAATTTTGAGGACTGAGATTAAAGTGCAAATCAACGACGCACTGCATGCTTACTTACCATTTCTGCCCGCTGTCAAATCCAGTCAACCCCATGACTTTGTAACGGTCTGAAATTTAAAAGATTGCGTAACTCATTGCTAAGTAGGGAGGGTGAAAAAGGGATAAATGCTACTTTATTTTTCATCCTCTACCGCTTTCTTTGGCCCAAAGATACATATTCTTTTATTAGCAATCACCATATATTTACAAATATTAGCTAATACTGACTTTTCGTGATAAAAACAATAATCTTCCATACATAGAATATGTGCACCCCATTGTCATCAATGTTCAAACAGCTACCAAAGCCAGTATCCGTTGACGGAATTACCCCCTGCAAGAGGGAATATCTATCTTCTGTAATGGATATTTGCACAAAAGAGATGGGAAGTTAACGGAAAAAGTCTCTGAAGTTAACTGAAAAACCGGAAAGAATTAAGGAAGCAATCTATCCCAAACTTTGGTTTTTCCATACCCAACCTTGGGATGTCTAAACCAAGGTTGGGTTTAGACATCCCAAGGTTGAAAAGAAAGTTCTTCCGTACAAGCAACAATTCCGCCAACAGATTCCTATTATATAAATACACCCTCGTTTAACAGATGTAGCCGTAATACTTGTATACACCGCGATTGCATCTACTTTTCAGGTTATTATAGTGTTCTCTCTTTCTTTTTAAAAGTGAATGATATGTTTCGTCTAATAATGATTTGAATTCCCCGGTAGCGTCTTGGAGGATATTTTTAGTAAGAGGAAGACCCTTCGGACAATAAAAGCCGATACTTCGGACTATTTTATCCCTTTATTTCACACATTAGCCGTATTTTTGTCAACAAAAGAAACAATAATAACCAAGAGATTTTTAGAACATATCATGAAGAACCTTATTGCCCTAACCCTGCTGCTTGGAGGAAGCACACTGCTCTGCGCACAAAAGCCTGCCAAAACACCGGCAACCTACAAGCCGGTGAAAAGTGAAATGTACCGCAAAGGTTGGATAGACTTCAACAAAAACGGAGTGAAAGACGTGTACGAAGACCCCTCCGCCCCGCTCGAAGCACGCATCGAAAACCTGCTGCAACAGATGACGCTGGACGAAAAGACCTGCCAAATGGTCACCCTCTACGGCTACAAACGCGTACTGAAAGACGACCTCCCCACCCCCGAATGGAAAGAGCTGCTCTGGAAAGACGGTATCGGCGCCATCGACGAACACCTGAACGGCTTCCAGCAATGGGGGCTGCCTCCCTCGGACAATGCCTACGTCTGGCCCGCCTCGCGCCACGCCTGGGCACTGAACGAGGTGCAACGGTTCTTTGTGGAAGATACCCGTCTCGGCATCCCCGTAGACTTTACCAACGAAGGCATACGCGGCGTGGAAAGCTACCGCGCCACCAACTTCCCCACCCAACTGGGACTGGGACATACCTGGAACCGTGAACTGATTCGCCAAGTAGGACTCATCACCGGACGCGAAGCCCGCATGCTGGGCTACACCAACGTCTACGCCCCCATCCTCGACGTAGGACGCGACCAGCGCTGGGGACGCTACGAAGAAGTTTACGGCGAATCTCCCTACCTCGTAGCCGAACTGGGCATCGAAATGGTGCGCGGCTTGCAGCACAACCACCAAGTGGCCGCCACCGGCAAGCACTTTGCCGCTTACAGTAACAACAAAGGCGCCCGCGAAGGCATGGCACGCGTGGACCCGCAAATGTCGCCGCGCGAAGTGGAAAACATACACATCTACCCCTTCAAACGCGTCATCCGGGAAGCCGGCATGCTGGGCGTAATGAGTTCGTACAACGATTACGACGGCATCCCCGTGCAGGGCAGCTACTACTGGCTCACCACCCGCCTGCGTGGCGAAATGGGATTCCGTGGCTACGTCGTATCCGACAGTGACGCCGTAGAATACCTCTACACCAAGCACGGCACCGCCAAAGACATGAAAGAAGCCGTCCGCCAAAGCGTGGAAGCCGGGCTGAACGTACGCTGTACCTTCCGCTCGCCCGACTCCTTCGTCCTTCCTCTCCGCGAACTGGTGAAGGAAGGCGGACTGAGCGAAGAAGTCATTAACGACCGTGTGCGCGACATCCTCCGGGTAAAGTTCCTCATCGGTCTGTTCGATGCCCCCTACCAGACAGACCTTGCCGGTGCCGACCGTGAAGTGGAAAAAGAAGAGAACGAAGCCATCGCCTTGCAGGCATCCCGCGAGTCCATCGTTCTGCTGAAGAATGCCGGTGAGCTGTTGCCCTTAGACATCAACTCCACCAAGAAGATTGCCGTCTGTGGTCCCAATGCCAACGAAGAAGGCTACGCGCTGACCCATTACGGCCCCCTTGCCGTAGAGGTGACCACTGTACTGGAAGGCATTCAAGAAAAGACAAAAGGCAAGGCAGAGGTGCTCTACACCAAAGGCTGCGACCTAGTGGATGCCCACTGGCCCGAAAGTGAAATCATAGACTATCCTCTGACCGACGACGAGCAAGCCGAGATAGACAAAGCCGTAGAAAATGCCCGCCAAGCTGATGTTGCCGTCGTAGTATTGGGCGGCGGACAACGCACCTGCGGCGAAAACAAATCGCGCACCAGCCTCGACCTGCCCGGCCGGCAGTTGCAACTGCTTCAAGCCATACAAGCCACGGGCAAGCCCGTCGTACTGATACTCATCAACGGACGCCCGCTCTCCATCAACTGGGCAGACAAGTTCGTCCCCGCTATCCTCGAAGCCTGGTATCCCGGCTCCAAAGGCGGAACAGCCCTGGCCGACATCCTCTTCGGCGACTACAACCCCGGTGGAAAGCTGACGGTGACCTTCCCCAAGACCGTAGGGCAAATCCCCTTCAACTTCCCCTGCAAACCTTCTTCACAGATAGACGGCGGTAAGAATCCGGGACCTACGGGCAACATGTCACGCATCAACGGAGCACTCTACCCCTTCGGTTACGGCTTGAGCTACACCACCTTCGAGTACTCCGACCTCGACATCACCCCCCGAGTCATCACCCCGAACGAGTCTGCCACCGTCCGCCTGAAGGTGACCAACACCGGCAAACGTGCCGGAGATGAAGTAGTGCAACTCTATATCCGCGACGTACTGAGCAGCATCACCACCTACGAAAAGAATCTTGCAGGCTTCCAGCGCATCCACCTCGAACCGGGCGAAGCCCAGGAGCTGTCCTTCACCATCGACCGCAAGCACCTGGAGCTTCTGGACGCCGACATGAAATGGGTGGTGGAACCCGGCGACTTCGTGCTCATGGCCGGCGCCTCTTCCGAAGACATCCGCCTGAACGGAACGCTGACCGTAGAAGACTACCAGACCCGTGCCAAAGCCATTGAAGCCCAAAAACCAGCAAAGCGTGTGAGTGCCAGCACCAACCCAGAGGATGCCGAAAACGTGCTCGACGAAAAAATCAATACCGCATGGCAAGGAAACAAGGGAGATTATATTACCTTTGCCTTGAAGAACGGAGCCAAGGTAGATAAAGTTGCCATTGCCTTTACACGTGACAACAACCTGCCGGCAACCTTCGAAATCCAGCTCTCGGGCGGTGGCGGACAGTTCCTCACCGTATATTCGGGCACCGTCAGCGAATACGGCAAACTGATTTCCTATCCGTTCAAAGGCACTACCGCCAGCGACCTCCGCATCGTGCTGAACGATGACCGCGTCGGTGTTGCCGAAGTTGAATTTTAATGTGCTAATGTGCCAATATGCTAATGTACCAATGACCATGCAGCATATACAGCGCAGCCAATTAGCACATTAGCATATTGGCACATTAACACATTAAATTAATGAAAACACTTCTTTTCTGTATGCTCGGATTAGGTTTGACAGCATGTGGCTCTTCTCCAAAGGGCACTAACGGTGACCAGGACGAACTCGCCATGCTAATAGGTACTTACACGAATGGCTCAAGCAAGGGTATCTATACCTTCCGCTTTAATCAGGAGACGGGAACAGCCGTTCCGCTCAGTTCAGCGGCATTGCCCAATCCCTCCTACCTCGTCCCCTCGGAAGATGGCGAATTTGTCTATGCCGTCAGTGAAATGAACGACAGCACAGCAGCCCTCAGCTCCCTTGCCTTCGACCGGGAAACGGGAGAACTGCGCCTGCTGAACACCGTTCCCACCTTCGGCGCCGACCCCTGCTACGTGGCCACCAATGGCCGGGAAGTGTTGACTGCCAACTACAGCGGTGGAACCATGTCCGTCTTTCCTTTACAGAAAGACGGCACTTTGGCTCCTGCAGACACGCTCTTTCAAGGCTCTGCCACCGGTCCCGACGCCATACGGCAAGCCACTCCCCACATCCATTGCACGGTCTTTTCACCGGACGGAAAGTATATCTTCGCCACCGACTTCAGTGCCGACCGCATCCTGCGCTTTGTGATGCACCCCGACAACCCTATTCCTCATGCTTCTCTGGAAGCCGTTGGCATTGAGGCAGATTCCGGCCCGCGCCATCTGACATTCAGCCCTAACGGGAAGTTTGCCTATCTCATCACCGAACTGTCCGGTAAGGTCATTGCCTTCAGTTACGACGACGGCCGCCTGGAACAGATACAGACTATCACAGCCGACACCGTAGCCGCCCGTGGAAGTGCAGACATCCACCTCAGTCCGGATGGGAAATACCTCTACGCCAGCAACCGTCTGAAAGAAGACGGCATCGCCATCTTTGCCGTGAATCCCGAAAATGGGACCTTGGCAAAGGTAGGTTATCAGCCCACCGGCATCCATCCCCGCAACTTCAACATCACGCCCAACGGTAAATACTTGCTTGCCGCCTGCCGCGACAGCAATGTCATTCAGGTATACAAACGAAACGAAGTTACCGGACTCTTGGAAGATACTCATCAGGACATTGTAGTCGACATGCCGGTTTGCGTACAGTTCGTCAGCTCTGTTAATAATTTATAAAGCAATATTTAGCAAAGATAACTTCATTAACTTTGTCCCTTAGCTAAATCAGTCTAAACGAATGTACATTATGAAGAAGAATATATTGATGCTCTCAGCTCTGTTCTTGTCTATCACTGCCATGGCGCAAACAGACGTAACCACCGGTGTGATGCGTGGCAAAGACTACGGAGTGACTTATATGTTGCCCAAAACAGAAATAGAAATCGTATTGCAAGCCACCAAGCATACCTACACTCCCGGAGAATTTTGCAGATATGCCGACCGCTATCTGCGTCTCAACAACGTGTCTGCCGAACCCGAGGAGTTCTGGACACTGGATAAGATAGAAACCCGCATAGCCGGTGTACCGGATAAGGACAACGTCTATTTCGTGAAGATGAAAGACAAGACCGTAGCACCCCTTATGGAGCTTACCGAAGACGGAATTGTCCGCTCCATCAACATTCCGTTCAGCGACAAGCCTGCTACCAAGACGCCCGAAGCCAAAGCCACCGAAAGCAGCATTGACCCACGCAGTTTTCTGACGGAAGAAATACTGATGTCCAACTCCAGTGCCAAGATGGCCGAGCTGGTGGCTAAGGAAATATACAGCATCCGCGAAAGCAAGAATGCCCTCCTGCGCGGCGAAGCAGACAATATGCCCAAGGACGGCGCCCAACTCAAGCTGATGCTTGACAATCTGAACCAGCAGGAAACGGCTATGACGGAAATGTTCTCGGGCAAAATAAAGAAAGAACCCAAGACATTCACCATCCGGCTGACGCCTAAAGAGATGAAAGATGAGGTGGCTTTCCGTTTTTCCCGAAAGCTGGGAGTGGTGGCCAATAATGACCTTGCCGGTGAACCGTATTATATCAGCGTCACCGACCTCAAAAGTCCCGATGTATCTGCCACCGAGGAAGGCAAAAAGAAAGTGGACGGTGTAGCCTATAACCTTCCGGGCAAGGCACAAGTGACATTGATGTATAACAATAAGAAATTGTTTGACGACCAACTTCCCATTACCCAATTCGGCACCGTAGAATACCTCGCACCGGTACTGTTCAACAAGAATTCTACCATCAAAGTGCTGTTTGATACGGCAACGGGAGGATTGATAAAAGTGGATAGGGAATAAAGGAATTCTAATTCCGGATTGTCAACTGGATAAATCCATCCTTACGCAACTGCATTACGTAGGCGGTGACCCGGGGAATATAATTCTCTTCCTCCCCAAAGTGCCTGGCAAGTAGAGAGATGATTTCGCGCACGGTACGATGTCCATCTATCAGATTCCAGACAGCTGTACCGTGTTCTTCCAGCCTCACATGGATGTCAAGAGACATCCCCTTCGGCAATAAAAAACGACGCATCCATTCGTATTTAAACCGTGGGTAGGCGAGTACGGCGCACTCACCTTCCCATTCGGTTGTTATATGTCCACAGCGGACCGGAACAGCGTCCAACAGACTTACTTTTCCTTCGGGTATTTCCATCATATGGTATCCGCTTTTCCTATTATTTCTGAATATTAGGCTCTTCCAGCTTATAACCATACTTCTTGTCTGCCTTCTTCAGCAGTAGGGCCACTATAAGGGACAAGCAGGCAATACCGGTAAAAATGCACATAGGCACCGTATAGTCATACATATTCGTTCCATCTGGTTTCTTGCCGGATATACAATAGGCATCAAGCACCCACCCTATCAATGTAGGAATACCCCAAAGACCGATATTCTGGATAAAGAAAATCAATGCGTATGCCGTACCCAACTGGCTTACCGGGAATATCTTGGCCACAGCCGGCCACATGGCAGAAGGTACCAGCGAGAAAGCGATACCCAAAATTATCATCAGCACAATAGCTACCAGCCAATAGTTTATATCGGGAATAGCATAAATGAAATGCACACATATCAGCATGGCCGAGCCCAGCAGCATGATAGATGCGGACTTGCCCCGCTTGTCAATGAAACCACCAAAGACCGGAGTCAGAATCAGCGCTCCCAATGCCGGAAGTCCGGCAAATGTACCGGCCACATTCTCATTGATACCGTATTTGATAATCATCAACTCGGAAGCAAACTTCTGGAATGGGAATACACAAGAGTAGAACAATACACACAGCAATGCTATCAGCCAGAAACCGGGATTGACCAGAATATTCTTCACATCCTTAAAAGAGAACTTCTCTTCCTCATCTTCCGTACCGGCAGCAATGGCAGCAGCTTCCATCTGTTTGTCCAGCTTCTTGTCCATCACTGCAAAGACGAAGAAAGCAATCATACCGCCCAACAACAGAACCAAACCCAACAACACCGGTGTGGAAATACCGAAAGCGCGGGCCAAAGGAATGGCTACGGCATAACCGGCTTGCGAACCGATACGTGCTAAAGCGACTTGTACCCCCATAGCCGTGGCAAGCTCTTTCCCCTTAAACCACTTGGCTATGATTTTGGAAACTGTAATACCGGCGACCTCCGCTCCTACTCCAAAAATGGAATAACCGGCAAAAGCAACAAACACACCCGTTTTATAGCCAAATATTTCATTGATTCCGAATAAAGTCGCGTCGGCACCGGCAAGTCCCGTCATTGCATAGTATTCAAGTGCTGTACCACCTACCATCAGGATAGTTGCCAGCTTTCCGGTGAAACGGATACCAAAGCGGTCGAGGATTAATCCTCCCCAAATCAACATCAGGAAAAAAACATTCAGAAAACTATAACCACCGGTAAAGAATCCGAAATCGGTACTCGACCAAGCCAAGTCCGTTTCCAACATTGTCTTCAACGGTGCTACCACGTCGTTTACATAATAAGCTGCCATCATCGTGAAGGCAACAATCACCAATGCCCCCCAACGGGTAGCCTTGGAATCATTCAATTTAAGTTTGAGTTGTTCTGTCATTGTACTATTTGGATTTCAATTTATTAATCAGATTGCATAAATTGCTGACAAAGGTAAATAAATACTTCATCAAAACGAAAAAAGGCTGACACCTTTTCAGTATCAACCTTTCTCTTATTTTTCCAAGCGGGAGTCATCCGCAATATCCTTATCTTATTCTGCTGCAGGGGCTTCTGCTGCAGGAGCAGGAGTTTCAGCCGGAGTTGTAGCTGCAGGGGCCTCCGATTGCGGAGCTTCTGTACCTACGGGCATGTTATAAGGATTAGTTTTTTCTTCTTGTTGCGCCTGTTCCAGAATCACATCACCGCCCTTGCCTGTGGAAGAAGGAATAGTGTAAGCAGAAACAATACTGAAGACTACCATGACAGCTGCCAGAGTCCAGGTTGCTTTTTCCAAAAAGTCCGTAGTCTTGCGCACACCCATAATTTGGTTGGATGATGAAAAGCCTGATGCCAGACCACCTCCTTTAGAATTTTGAATCAATACAATGAAGCACATCAGCACAGATGCAATCAGCATTAAGATAACTAATAATAAATACATTTTGTTATTTTGATTTAGCGTTAATAATCAATTTCTCCAAAAATCTGATTTGGTCTGCAAAGTAAGCATTTTTTTTTGGATAATTCAAACTTAATTTTTTAATAATTTCAAGCGCCTTGTCATATCGGTGCTGTTTTATATAGATTTTGGCTAAAGTTTCCGTAAAACAGCTATCGTCCAACTCTTCCGTTACCGGCGATACGGAGGGTTCTTCCTCTTCTTCAGTCTCTTCCTCCTTCTCTACAAGAAACTCCCTTCTCGTATCCGAGGCATCCGAAGACTCACTCTTTTGGATAAAGTCATCTATCAATTCATGCCCGCGCAGTTTAGGCACTTCCGACTCATCTTCTGCATCCACACCGGGTTCTTCCTGCATTAAATAGGCCGTATAATCCACCGCATAATCCAGCTCCGTATGCTGTGAATGCTCTTCGGGAACAGTAGCCAGAAATGCGTCAATCAAGGAAAGGGTACGGTCCACACTCGGCTCTTTCTCCAAATCGCCGGAAAACAGCGACGAGACCTTCCGGGATTTCAAAGTATAGCGGTCACCCTCTATAAAGTAAAACAGCACACGACGGTCTGCCACATACAACACAGCCTTGCGCAACTCCGCGCCAAAGTTGATGTCGTGCAGCAGATAGAGGTTTTTCAGATAGAGCAAACGGAGCGACTGGAAATAAGGATAGCGTGCCACCAATGTGCGAAGCTCGTACAAAGTATCCCTATTCAGCGTCTCGGGATGCTGAATCCATTGTTGCAAATGGGTAGGCGTCATGAGTTTACCAGTTAGCTACAGTTGCATTGAAAATCTGTTCGGCAATGTCTTTCACCATCAAGGTTATCAGCTGGTCCTGCACTTCGGTCAGCAATTTTGAGGAATCATAGGTCTGGAAAGCCGAGAACTGCTGTTCAAAGTCCTCCTCATGGTTCGTGTTATTGGTGTAACGCACGTTGACAGTCAGCGTCACCTTCACCTTCGAAGAGTAGCCGCTGGCATCCACCGATTCATTATATTGATTGTAGCCGGTTATTTCTCCGTCTATTTCCAGGTCTCCTCCGGAATTCACCAGTTGCAGGCGAGTCTGCTGAATGAACATATCCTTCATTTTCTGGTTAAATTCTGTTGCCAGCGGTGCATATACATACTCTGCCCGGTTCTGGAAATCGGCAATGGAAATCGTTTTTACCTTTGTATAGTCGATAGAGCTTATCGGAGCAAGTCCCAACTTCATACTACATGAATTCACCAGAAATAACAAGCTTACCAACAAGGAAGCAAATGCCGCTTTTTTAATCCAATCCATATTCTTTTATCTTTCTGTATAACGTACGCTCAGAGATATTCAAATCCTGAGCCGCACTCTTACGCTTGCCGTGATGTTTTTCAAGCGCCTTACGTATCATTTCTTTCTCCACTTCATCCAGGGAGAGTGACTCCTCCACATATTCTTCCGTATCCTGGAAATCATCGTCCACCGGAGTAACCGGCTTTGCCGAAGGATGTATAATGGTGGGGACACTGGATGTTACCGGAGGTACCACCGCCGGAGTAGCCGGCGTATAGTAGGCCGATGTGGCAACCGCCGGATTGGCTACCGTTCCCCTTTCAGCCATAATCTCATGCACCAACTTTTTCAAGTCCGTTACATCCTGGCGCATATCAAACAGAACCTGGTAGAGAATTTCCCGTTCACTCCCAAAGCTCTTGTCCTCCTTCACTCCAAACAAGGCAGGCAGGCGCTGCATATTGTTCTGCTCAGGCAGATAGCCCTTCAGTATGGATGCATTGATTTCACGATTGGTCTCAATGATGGATATCTGCTCGGTGATATTCTTCAACTGGCGCACATTACCCGGCCATGAGTAGCCCAGCAACACTTGCTTGCCGTCTTCCGTCAGCTGAATGGCAGGCATACGGTACTTTTCTGCAAAGTCCGAAGCAAACTTTCGGAACAGCAGCACCACGTCTTCACCGCGTTCGCGCAATGGAGGGACCTGAATAGGAACTGTGTTCAAACGGTAATACAAGTCTTCACGAAAACGTCCGTCAGCAATGGCTTGTGTCAAGTTTACATTGGTAGCGGCAACAATACGCACATCGGTCTTTTCCACCTTAGAAGAACCTACTTTGATGAATTCACCGCTCTCGAGCACACGCAACAAGCGTGCCTGGGTAGGCAAAGGCAATTCGCCGACTTCATCAAGGAAGATTGTTCCGCCGTTGGCCTCACCGAAATACCCCTTCCGTTCGCCGATAGCCCCGGTAAATGCGCCCTTCTCATGACCGAACAGTTCCGAGTCAATCGTCCCTTCGGGAATGGCTCCACAGTTCACGGCAATGTACTGTCCATGCTTGCGCCGGCTGTACTGGTGTATTATCTGCGGAAAGCTCTCCTTTCCCACACCACTCTCTCCGGTAATCAGTACAGACAAGTCGGTGGGCGCTACCTGGATAGCGATATCAATGGCACGCATCAGCGCTTCATTGTTGCCGATAATGCCGAAACGTAATTTTACTTGTTGTATTTCCGCTTTTGTCATTCTACAAATCTTCTTCTACACTATCGAGTTTCAGTTTGTCGCTATCGTCACGTTTCTCGTAATATTGCTTGCGCAGCGGATTTGCATGTGCCTCTTTCTCACGCTGGCGGTTACGGAACACATCTATTGCCACATAGATAGCCTGCCGGAATGAATCTTCAGAGGCGATTCCTTTCCCGGCAATATCGTAGGCCGTGCCATGAGCAGGCGAAGTGCGTATCACCGGCAAGCCGGCAGTATAGTTCACGCCCTCGTCCATAGCCAATGCCTTGAACGGTGCCAGCCCCTGGTCGTGATACATGGCCAGGATACCATCAAAATGGGTAAAGTTATCTGAGCCCATAAACCCGTCTGCCGGATAAGGACCATAGCAAAGCATACCCTTAGCAGCCATTTCGTTGATGGCCGGAATGATAATCTCCTGCTCTTCAGTTCCCAGCAATCCGCCGTCTCCTGCATGCGGATTCAGCGAAAGCACTGCAATACGCGGTGCGCTGATAGCAAAATCCTGCTTCAAGGAGCGGTTGAATATCTTCAGTTTTTCTTGTATCAGTTCTTTGGTGATGCTTCCGGCTATCTCTTTAACGGGAATATGTCCGGTCACCAATGCTACCCGGAAGTCATCTTTCATCAGAATCATAAGGGCCTTCTCGCCATCTCCCAATTTTTGCTCTATATACTCCGTATGTCCGGGGAAGGCAAACTCCTCCGACTGGATGGTATGCTTGTTGATGGGAGCTGTGACAATCACGTCTATCATTCCCTCCTTATATTCCTCAATGGCTTTTTCCAGTGCACCAAGTGCAGCTTTACCAGCTTCAACGTCAGGTTTAGAGAACTCAACCTTTACTTCATCATCCGTACAGTTCACTACACTCAAGCGATTGGGAACCGCTTCGGAGGCGGAGTTGACGATACTGAAATTGGTAGACAAGTCCAATGATTTACGATGATAAGCTGCCACTTTAGGCGAACCGTAGATAATCGGCGTACACAATTCCAGCATCACCGGGTCTGCAAACGTCTTTAAAATCACTTCATACCCTACACCATTAATGTCGCCTTGTGTAATGCCGACTCTTATTTTGTTGTCTTCCATTTTTATTACTTATTATTAGTAGTATCTTTTGCGGTTACGCCTACCGGAATTTCCGCACCTTCCAGCTTGCTGCCAGGCAGTTTCAAGGTATAGAGCGAAGCCTCCATCTGACGTACCAGATTACGTTTCATTTTATCAGGTGAATAAATAAATATTTCAGATACGATAATACGCTGATTGGCTTTGTCCAAACGTACATGCGATACGAACGGACCGCCCATGAAGTCACCCTTTATGCGCCACAAGCCGCGGGCCTCCAATGCATAGTCTCCCTGCACACTGATAGGGCGTACATCGGTCATCAGAGAATCCGTCGACATATACATGCCTTCACGGGCACCAGGGATGTTAGCCTTCATCACGGAATCGCGTTTATGAACAAAATATTCTTTAGTAAACGTATCCTTATCCGTATAAGGATAAGAGTAGATTACAAAGTTCTGGTCGCCGGTAGCTGCATTCGTACCTGCCCAGAAGAAGTTCTCCCCCTCCTTGGTAGATGTCAGTTCGCCCGGCACCCATACATCGCAATCGAACAGGCTTTTCACCTTCGTTGCTATATAGTCGCTATGCTTGTCCTTCAATACTGAAATCTGACGATTCATTTCCGCATGAGTAAAGAAATCGATGATTACCTGCCTATTCTCCTCCACAAATTTCTCGAACGAAGCCTCGTCCGGCGCCTGGATAGTGAGAATGGACTGAGGAGCAGCATATACATTCCTTGCATACTTGAATTTAGGCTGGGTATAGAGGTCTTTGTTCACATCGACAATAATGATATTGCGAATCAGTTTTAAAGTGGCATCATAATTGGAAGGGGCAGTATACATGATTCGGAATGAACGTTCTGACTGGGGAAGCCCCGGAACATCAGAATCAAGCACATCGAAAAGCGCCCTACCGGCAGGACGTTCCCACAAGCCGGGCTCCACCACTACCAGAACTTCATACGCACGACCACTGGAGGTCGGAGTAAACACACCCTTTTTACCACCACCGCAAGCGGAAAAAAGTGTCAGTACGAGAACCATACTTAAATAAAACAAGTGCTTTCTCATATCTCTATCATTTTAGTTTTTCACAAAGCTACGAAGAATGCGTAATATCCTCCCTACCTAAGTTAATAATTTATATTAATTCTTCTTTATTCTCCTCCTGCTTGGCAGTGGACAACATGCCACAAGCGGCAAATATATCCTCTCCACGCGATGACCGTATAGTGGTAAACAGACCGTGCGAAGTCAGATAATCACGGAACGCAGTCATGGTTTCCATATCAGCCCCTTCAAGATTCACTCCAGGTATGGCATGAAAACGAATCAGGTTAATCCGGCAGTCCAGCCCGCGTAGCAGCTTCAGAAGTTCCTTTGCATACGGTAACGAGTCATTCACTCCTTTGAAAACAATATATTCAAAAGATAGTCTGCGCTGTTTGCTAAAATCATAGTTTCTTAACAATTCCACAATCTCCGTGATGGAGAACGCCTTCTCTGCCGGCATCAGTTCGCGGCGTTGCAAAGGTATCGGCGAATGAAGGCTGATAGCCAGATGGCAGTCCGATTCCTCAATAAAACGCTGCAATCCCTTCTTCAATCCCACAGAAGAAAGTGTAACACGCTTGGGACTCCACGCATACCCATAAGAGGCGGTCATTATTTCCAGCGCTTTCAATACCTCGTCCAGATTATCAAGTGGTTCACCCATGCCCATCATTACCACATTGGTAAGCTTGTCCCTTTCGGGCAACGAATTAATTTGATTAATAATCTGGTTGGATGTCAGATTGGCAGTAAAACCTTGTTTGCCGGTCATACAGAACTTGCAATTCATCTTACAGCCCACCTGAGAGGAGACACAAAGCGTAGCCCGGTCTTCGTCGGGTATATAGACAGCTTCCACGAAATGCCCCTCGCCTGCCCGGTACAAGTATTTCACCGTACCGTCTACAGAGCGCATGGCATCTACCGGCGCTTCGGCACCTACCTCATAGATTTCTTTCAGCAATTCCCGATGCTTCAACGAAAGATTGCTCATTTCGTCTATAGAAGTCACCTTCTTGTCATACAGCCAGGAAGCTATCTGCTTGGCAGAGAAACCGGGCATTCCCAGATTCTTCACCACATTCTGCAATTCAGAGAGCGTCAAGCCCAATAGAGGTCGTTTCTGCATATCGTTTTTCATTAAAACAAAACTCTTTCAAGAATGCAAAGGTAGGAATAAAGTTGCACAAAGACAACGGAGAGTGTAGAAAATGAAATGTACAGACAATGAAAAAGCCGCCCGGAAGTACCGGACGGCTTTTCAATATGGGTTTTCTATTCTTAGAAGAATAAATAACGTTGGTCTTTTACGTTGGCTTTCAGATACAAGTCACTGATGAACTGGCTTGCCATACGTGCATGCATGTTAGCCAAGTTAGCCTCTTCAGTTTCCTTGTTGAATGTTTCGTTCAGCTTCTCTTTTGCATAAGGTTGCAGAACGAATACACCACCGTTACCCTTGATAGGAGCACTCAGCTTGTTCACTTCGGCAATAGAAGCGTATGCGCCTACCAAAGGTTCGCTGCTACGCAATGCCGGGATATAGGCAGGAGCAGAGAAAGTAACGTGCTTTACAGAATCACTGACAGCATTTGCCATATTCTTGTACTGCTCGAACGAAGTTGCATTGGCAGCCTTCATATCAGCCATAATCTTCTCTGCTTTCTTGTCACGGAGAATTTCAGCTTTCAACTGGTCCTTTACCAAAGCCAGTGGGCGATAACCTTCAGGAACAATACTTGCAACACCTACTACCAGCATACGGTCGCTCTCGCCACATTCGTACAAACCGGAAACTTCACCGGCTTTTGCCTCAAACGCCCATTTCAAAGCATCTTTGGTTCCTCTGATACCACCGATACCATGTTCAGAGCTGTACAAGTCGGCTCTATCCAGCAACTTGTAACCGGCATCTTCCGCATTGGCAATCATTTTCTCTAAAGTATTGTTTGCAGCGATGAACTGGCTAAACTCATTGTATGCCTTGCTGTAAGTTTCCTTGCTGAATTCTACCGGACGCTTGATAACGGCTACCTTATATTTATCCTTGACAGCCTTCTTGTTGGTTACTTGCAAAATGACATTTGCTTGTCCCAACGCCAGATTGGTCAGTTCGTTCTGTCCCAAAGTTGTGACAGCGGTAATGTATTTCAAGTTGTCACCGTCAATCTGTGCGCCTTCGTAGTTAGCAGAAGAAATCCAGGTAGGCTCACCGGTCTGACCGTACTTCTTCGCAACTTCAGCAAAGCTGGCACCACCCTTAATAGCATTGTAGATGCTGTCGGCCAAAATCTTCGTCTTTTCAGCATCTTCGGCAACTACCTGAATCTGACGGAACTCGATAGAGTCCGGCATGGCAGCAGTAGCCAATTTCTTGAAAGAGTTGAGGGTATTGTCAGATACGTTATAATAAGGCCCGAACACACCACCCACCGCAACAGAGTCCAAACGGGCTGTCACATCAGCAGGCAGAGACTTAGTAGTGTAGAACAAGTCTGTATAAGGAGCTTCGGAACCGGTAGAACGGATAAAGGTAGTATAGTCAGAAGGATTGGCAGTAAGTTGTTCGGTGTATTCTTCCATTTCCTTCTGGAGAGCAGCTCTGTCTTCTGCACTTGCAGTAACTTGCACATCAATGAACTTGATATTGCGAGTTTCCACATATTGCTTGAACTGTTCTTTCTTCTTGTCGTATGCAGCCTTCAAATCAGAATCCTTGATAACGATGGTAGAGTCAACGATAGAAGAATAGGGAACTGCAGCAAGCAGCAGGTCTGACTGCTCTACTCTTGCATCAAAAGCGTCCTGAGCTTCTACCGGGTTGGAGAAAAGGGATTTTGTAATCAAAGCTTGATACTTCTCCTGAAGACGTGCCTGGATAAGGGACTTTTCGAGGAAAGACCAGAACTTGTACATGGATTCATAGTATTCTGCATATTGTGAAGGCATCTGTGCCTTATTCATTTTTGAATAGTCCACCAAGAACTTCTTCAACATATCCTTATCAAACGCACCGGTCTGAGGATTACGGAACGGAGTCTGTTGCAGCATCGGATGCACACCGGCATTAATGATAGCCTGAATCTCAGCCTTCGATACAACCAGACCGAGTTTCTTTGCTTCCTTTTCAATCAGCTTATTATTGACGTATGTTCTCCATACTTCATCTTTGATTTGGTTTGTCTGCTCATCGCTCAATGCACTGTTGCCACTGGAGAACTTGATGACTTCTGTATATTCTTCTACCAATGCTTGAAAATCCTGAGCGGAAATTGATTCCCCGTTCACTTCACCTACGTCTTGTGACTGGTGTGGCTGAAGCACTTTCCACGCGTCACCTGCGATGAAAGCAAACAGCGCCAAACCAATAACAATCACCAATAAAGGTCCTTTAGACCGAATGTTTTGTAATGTTGCCATTTTAGTTAATATGATTTATTTGTTTATTATTATTTTTCTAACATGTTCATTTTAGCGCACGAAGATACAAAAAATGCTAATACGCATCCATTTATTCTTTAAAAAATTACGCCTAAATGAAATTATTCAATGACTTTCAGTCTCACCAACTCAATTTTGGTAGCTGTTACCTTGATTATTTTAAACTGATAGTTATCCACCTCAATCACTTCATGCAGTTTCGGGAAACTTTGATAACGGTTCAGAATCAGACCGCCCACTGTCAGATAATCATCCGATTCCGGCAGGTCGAGCCCGAAAGTCTCATTTACCTTTTCTATTTCCAGACGGGCCGAAAGCACATATTCACGCTCACCCAACTGCTTACACACATAGGATGTGTTATCATGCTCATCCTCAATATCGCCAAAAATTTCTTCCACCAAATCCTCTAAAGAGACGATACCTGCCGTACCACCGAATTCGTCCACCACTACAGCAATCGTTTTTTTCTGCTGCATGAACAGTTTCATCAGTTTATGGGCTGACATCGTTTCGGGTACAATAGGCACTTCCTTCACGTTGTTCTTCCAATCCACCGGATTTCTGAACATCTCTGACGAGTGAATATATCCCACCACATTATCTATATTTCCATCATATACTATGATTTTGGAAATACCCGACTCCACAAAAAGACATTTCAATTCTTCCAATGTAGTGGTCAAGTCTACAGCTACCACCTCTGTACGTGGTACAATACAGTCGCGTATCTTTATATTCGAAAAATCAAGCGCATTTTGGAATATCTTTACCTCTGCATCCAGTTCTTCTTCACTTTCCGCATTCTCTATGCTCGACTGGATAAAGTAGTCCAAATCCACTTTGCCAAAAGCCTTGGCCGACGCCTCCTTATTTACTTTCATCCCAAATATCCGAAGGAACAGATACGACAATCCCGATGCAAACTTTGAAATAGGGAACAGAATGACATAACATATGAATAAAGGAATAGCACATACCCTCAGCATCAGATTGGGATTGATTTTAAACAAAGTCTTCGGCAAGAACTCACCGGTTACCAAAATAATAAGAGTGGAAATTACAGTCTGCACCAACACCATTACAAAATGATTGGAAATAATTCCAGCAAGAAGATTCACCTCTATGAGTTGCGCCATCAAGATACCGTAAATGACAAGTGCAATGTTATTACCCACCAGCATGGTCGAGATGAAGTTATTCGGATTGCGAAGGAAATAGGAAATGATATTGGAAGTGACGCCTGACTTCCTTTCCATCTCAAAGCGCAGTTTATCTACGGAAACAAAGGCAATCTCCATTCCTGAAAAGAAAGCGGAAAAAGCCATGGTTATCAATAAAAAAATAACGGTATCCATCTTATCAATTTATGGTATCAGTCTGCAAGCTGTCTGCTGCGGCAGTCTCCTCGTCAACATAGAAGATGCCCTCCGGCTTGCGAATCGTGTAAACAGTCATTTGCTGATTGGATTCAAAGCCATGTCCCGTAATAATACGGTCAGGCTGCTCGATACGGATAAACTCATCCGAATAAATTCTTTGTGCCCGCTGGTCCCAATACAGCAGCTCTGTATCAAACTGCTCACCTTTCAAATTCTGTATATGCACATTCCCCATCAGTTTCCATAACTCCTCCTTATTAAAGAAGTAGGCTGTATCAGCCTTGATACTCGCCTCCACTTGGAAGATAGAGTCGAACTTCTCCAAATAGACCCCCTTTTCAAAAGCCCAGTAAGGAGGATTTTTCCGGTCAAAGACCAGCCACTCTTCCGTATTGATGCGATAACGTGTTACACCCGAGTCAGACACCAGTGTAGTCACCCCGCGGGTATCCATCACTGCCATAGAGTCACGCTCGGTAATGGCATCTCCCAGCTCCTTCTTCTTCCCGGAACATGAAGAAAATAAAAGAAGCATAACCATTGCCCCAAGGACAATGGTTATGCTCGCATTTTTATGATAAACAACGTTGATGGGTTGTAGCAACATGATTTTATCTGATAGTTGTAGATTCACCTATCCATCCGCCGATAGTGATACGGTCACCAGCTTTGTAACCCAACATAAAGAGGTCTTTAGCCTGGGGAGTGTGGCGGGAATAAGTACCAATCAATTCGTTAGCACGTTCTGTAACCGAAGGGTCCACAGCTTTGGCTCTCTGCAACTTGTCAATTACTACAAAGTAAGTACACTTATTCAGAGCAGGCTCGTCAGTCCAATTAGGATTAGAACCATACATTTGTGCCAAAAGGATATAAGGCTCGCCATAGTTTTCCTTAAAACTGATAGCCTTCTGGCAGTATGCTCTCGCCTGTGACAGTTTCTTTGCCTGCATCAAGGCAGCAGCAGTAGCATATGCCATTTCAGCTTTCTTGTCATTATCGGTTTCCTTAGCCAATGCTTCGTCAAAATATTTCACGGCATTGTCATAGTCGCCTTTCTTATAGTACATGTATGCCACACCTACAGCAGCATCGGCAGTCGGGTCAATTTGATACATATATTCAGAAGCCTTGAAATAAACTTCACTTTCGTTACACTTCATCAACTTCAAAATATTCAATGCTTTCTTCAAGAAAGTAGAGTCTGTCTTATTTTCTTCTACCTTAGGGCCATAGATATTCTGCAAAGATTCACAATCAGCCACACCACTCTGGATGAACATAGCTACCAGATTATCCTTGATAGCTTGCAGGTTTGCCTTCTTTGCCTCTTTGGTCTCAGCTGCGATAGCATCGTCCGCATACTTGGAAGCATCGATATAGTCTTGGAAGAACTGGTCAGTATGATTGTCATCTGCCTTTACCTTCTGCATAGAGACATCCAGAAAATAGTGCAAAACCGCACCTTTGGAACCACCCTTTTCAGCTTGAACAGATTCTTTCAGCCAATTGTAAGCTGTATTAAGGTCCGGAGTAGGAGCAAACTGAAGATAATCCACAGCTTTAGCGCCCAAGGCATCAGCTACACTCGGCACGCCCTTCATTCCCTTACTAATGAATTCAGGAATGTACTTCATTCTCAAATCATATACATCCATCAACTCATCAAAATACTTCTTGTAATCAGCAGAATTTCTATCCTTAATCTGACTCAAGAAACCTACTAAAATCTTCTGAGCATCTGTAAATGTGTAATACCGCAGTGTAGGACAATCCTTCAATACAGCCATACAAGGAGCGTATGCATCCTTAAAGTTACCAGCTCTCACTGCTTCATGAGAGATACTACTGTTCGAATTACAATTTTCAGTCTGTGCGAAAGTGCTGGTCACTCCACCCGAAAGGAGCAAGACAGCCACAAGCATCTTAATTTTCATTGTATTTAAATTTTAGTTGTTATATTTTTTGTCTATTCAATTTCCATTAATCCACTTTACGCTTGAAGAACCAGCGTTCGTTAAAGGTTACTCCGATACAAATGCGCAATGTATTTTCGTTCAAGAACGCTGCCTGGGTTCCTTTGGTTCGCACATATTGCGCAGAAAGGCTCAATACGGAACGGGTTCTCGGTATGGGTAATCCAAAACCGGCAGTAACACCATATTCATCAGCGGCACGTACACCGTCTATCTTATAATAAGGTTTGGAATAATAAGCTCCCAAACGATACTTCACATGAGACAAATAACTTCTTCCCATAGGATTCGGCAGATACTCTGCACCAACGGATATTCTTCCACGGTCGCAAAACGCCTCGTCATTGTTCATATAGCTCACTTTGCTCCAATTCTGGAACATCACATCCGCTCCTACCGTCAGACGATTGTCGTACACATACGTCACACCTGCACCAAATGTTGTCGGAATGCCGCAAGTAACAATAGTGTCCCTCGTTGCCGATGTAGCTCCCGTATTACTATTACCAGTCTGCGTAACTTCGTACGCATCGTTATTCAAATCATGTCCCGGAGAAAAGACGACTCCCAACGTTGCAACATGCTTTTTCCCAAACTGGTGGGTGTACTGCGCTCCAAAATCCAACTTATAACTCTTTACAGCCACATTAGACTGTATTGTAATAGGAAATACACTTGAACTGGACGGAAAGGTTTCCGCAGCGGTTCTTGTTATATCTCCCCAAAGATACGAAAAATTCGCACCGACAGAAAGATTTTTAATTATTTTAAAGCCTGCACCTAAATAAAGCTGATGCAGACCTCCTTCTCCCGAATAGCTTACCGTCGTAGATTTGTCTGGGAATTCCGTATCTTCCCGGTACTCTCCCATGCTGTATCCCACATTTGAATAAGGCAACAATCCCAAGCTTATGGCAGCCCATTTACTTGCACGAAACTGCATCGTGATATAATCAAAACTGGAATTCTTGGCATTTCGTTTCAGAGTACCGTTACTGAGGTTTGTATTCTGTAGAGAGACTGCTCCATCAAAGATAAAAGTCAACGAATCTACCGCCGTATAGGATGCTGGATTAGCGAAGTTAGTCTGGTACTTGTCTCGTAAACCATAGGCAATACCACCCATCGCCCTGCTGTTACTAGAGCCTTGTTCAGACAACTGTCCATATCCATATCGTGTATAGGGAGAATTTGTATTATTTTGAGCGACTGCCGCTCCTGATAATATCGTGAGCAAGAGCACTAACAGTGTTTGTCTATAGCCTGTCATTATTATAGTTTAAAATTCTATTTAATCCTTTCAACACTAAAAATCTGTCTGCAAAGATGATACTTTTTAAGTTTGTATCAAAAGAAAAATCATCCCCGCCCGTTAAAAAAACCAAAAGTTCAGGATATTTATGCTTCATAGCCGTAACGTAACCTAAAATTTCATATTCAATACCCTTCAGTACTCCGGCACGGATAGCTGTATCGGTATCCTTCCCCATGGGCACCATCCGCCCCTCAAGAGCCACCATTGGAAGCCGTCCGGTAAACTGATGAAGCGCCTTGAAACGCATCTGCAGGCCGGGAGAGATATTCCCGCCATGATAGCGGGCAGCAGCATCAACAAACTCATAAGTGATACAGGTACCGGCATCAATCACCAGTATATCCCTGCCAGGAAATTGCTCATTGGCTCCTACCACCGCCGCCATACGATCATACCCCAGCGTCCGGGGAGTTTCATAGAGGTTTTCTACCGGAAGAGAAGTCTTTTCATTGAGCCACAGAATAGGGACAGCCATACCTTCCAGTTGCGACAACACCTCTCTACTCAAATCAATGACAGTAGCCACTATCGCTTTTTCAATCGTATATGTACGGCATACTTCAGGCAACCGTTCCAACGTCAGATTGGAGTCATACACCACCTCCACGATACGTCCACCATCAAACACCGCCATCTTGGCGATTGTATTTCCTATATCAATAATGAGATTCACCGTATTGCATAAATTTAGCGGCGCAAAGATATAACATTAATATTGAAATTCAGCAGAAACCACCTCTTTATTAGAAGAACAACTGCACAAGAATTCTTATTCACATCCGCACCAAACAATCACAATGCCACTTCTACATTCTGTTGAAATTTATTAAAGCCACAGCATCATACCACAACCATCTGATTATCAATACAGCTAAATGCGCTACATTCAGTATACGACTGAGCCCTATTCAGTATACGATTGAATGGCATTCAGTATACGACTGAATCAGGTTCAATATACCACTATTTCTTGCACCCGTATCGTTTGTAAATAGAAAATACCTACCACTCGTACTCGACAGTTGATTCAAAACAACCAATAATGCGAATTAAGAATTGTATCAAGTTCATAATTAAAAAAGATTCTTCGGACACAGATGACCGGAATAACGCGAATAACCGCTTTAGTTCCTAATCACAAATTGGGATAATATTAGTTTTTTCCGTAAGTTTGCAGCATGAAACGAAGCCTACTTATACATATATATATAGTAATCTTTTTCTTCTGTTTGCCTTCAGCAAATGCCCAGGTGACACAACAGCAAAAGACTGCTGCAACAGACTCCGTACGCGTCAGCCTACTGACTTGCGCTGCAGGAGGAGAGATTTATTCCCTATTCGGACACACTGCCATACGGTACGAGAACTATACACGTGGCATTGACGCCGTCTTCAATTACGGCATGTTCAACTTCAACGCCCCTAACTTCATCTTCCGTTTTGCCTTGGGAGAAACGGATTATCAACTTGGAGTAACCGATTATGAGCATTTCGCCGCCGAATACAACTATCTGGGACGCGATGTCTGGCAACAAACGTTAAATCTAACAGAAGAGGAAAAAGAACGCCTGATAGCACTATTGACAGAGAACTACCGCCCTGAAAACCGAGTATACCGCTACAATTTTTTCTACGACAATTGTGCCACCCGCCCGCGGGACCAGATAGAGCGTGCCATCAACGGCACTCTGCAATACGCTGACAATATGACTGCTAACAGTACGGGAATCTCTTTCAGGGATTTGCTGCATAAATACAGTGAAGGCCATTTGTGGTCACGTTTCGGCATGGACCTATGCATGGGCAGCAAAGCAGACGAGCCCATCAACCGGCGGCTGGCAATGTTCGTCCCCTTCTACATGCAGGAGTATTTCAATAAAGCGCAGATTGTGGACAAAGAAGGACAAACACGGCCACTGGTTGCTAAAGAAGAAAAAATCGTAATAACGGGTAAAACACCAGCCGACTTCGTCAGCGGAGGCATCACACCGATGCAGTCGGCTTCGCTATTACTGATACTTGTAGCAGGCATCAGCATTTACGGCATACGAAGAGGGAAAACTCTCTGGGGCATAGACCTCATACTCTTTTTGATTGCCGGAATGGCCGGATGTATACTGGCATTTTTAGCACTATTCTCACAGCATCCGGCAGTAAGTCCCAATTATATATTATTTGTATTCCATCCATTTCACCTTTTCTGCCTTCCATTCATGCTATCCAGGGTACGAAAAAGGGAAATAAGCCGCTATATGCTGGTTAATTTTGCAGTTTTAACACTTTTTATAGGGCTTTGGACAATAATTCCGCAGAGAATTCCGCCAGCAGTATTACCTTTGGCACTGTGTTTGCTAATACGTTCTGCAAGCAACCTCATTCTAACATACAAACGAAGGTAATGAAAAAAGGACTGATAACTTCCATACTCGCACTTACATTCAGTGGTCTGCAAGCCCAACCGCTGCCTGCCTCCCCAAAGCTGGTGGTAACATTGACCATTGACCAATTGCGTACAGACTATATGGAAGCATTTTCATCCTTATACGGAGAAAAGGGATTTAAGCGCTTACTGCGTGAAGGTAAAGTATTCCGTCAAGCAGAATTCCCTTTTTGCGGAACGGACCGAGCCTCGGCCATTGCCGCCATCTATACCGGAACAACACCGTCCATGAACGGTATCATTGCAGAGCAGTGGCTGGATGCAGGTACACTACGCCCCATAAACTGTGTAGAAGACCCCAACTTCATGGGCAACTATACCGACGAAAGCACTTCCCCCTCCCAATTACTGACCTCTACTATTGCCGACGAGCTGAAAATAGCTACCCGCAACAAAGGTCTGGTCTATGCCATCGCGCCTTTCCGTGATGCCGCCATATTGGGTGCCGGACACGCGGGGAACGGTGCTTTCTGGCTTAATAACAATACCGGGAAATGGTGCAGTACGACTTATTATAATGAATTTCCGTGGTGGCTGAGCCAATACAACGACCGGAAATCTCCTGACTACCGTATCAAGGATATGGTATGGACACCTGCACTTCCTTTTACCAACTATACATTTCTGCCCGAATGGCGCAACGAGCCATTCAAATACAAGCTGGATGGTGAACGGACAAACAAGTTCCGCCGCTTGATAACCAGCCCTTTCATCAATGAGGAAGTCAACCTGCTGACCGAAGAGCTGCTGAATAAGAGCACTATCGGACAAGATGACGTGCCCGACCTATTATCGCTGACTTACTACGCAGGAAATTATAACCACCGAAGTACGCAGGAATGTGCCATGGAAATGCAAGACACCTACGTGCGACTGGACCGTAGTATAGCTTCCTTATTAGAGCTCATAGAACGTAAAGTTGGGCTCCACAACGTACTTTTCTGCATCACCTCCACCGGCTATGCCGACCCGGAAGCTGCCGACCCGGGCGTATACCGTATACCGGGTGGTGAATTCTACCTGAACCGCTGTGCCGCCCTGCTAAACATGTACCTCATGGCATCCTATGGCGAGGGACAATATGTGGAAGCTTATTATGACCAACAAATCTATCTCAACCATAAACTTATTGAGAACAAGCAGCTGAGCCTGACTGAAATTCAAGAAAAATCTGCCGAATTTCTGGTTCAGTTCAGTGGCGTGAGCGAAGTATATTCAGCTCATCGCCTGCTTTTGGGCCCCTGGTCACCGCAAATAGAACGTATACGCAATAGTTTTCATCGCAAGCGCTCTGGCGATTTGCTCATTGAAATACTCCCGGGCTGGACTATCATGCAGGAAAATAGTACTGATAACCGTGTAGTACGTACGGCCGATATTCCTGCTCCCCTCATTTTATTGGGAGGAGGAATGAAGGCTGAAACCATCCGTACCCCCATCAGTATTGACCGCATTGCCCCTACCTTGGCAAGTGTAATGCGCATCCGCGCCCCTAATGCAAGTACAGCATCTCCCCTTGACTTTTGATTCTAAAATAATCTGTGCAAATCTGGATAATCTGTATAGAAATCAGTAACTTTGCACGCTCAACTAACTCAGCAATAATAATAAAAACAAATATATAATGGGATTTAATGAATTTTTAAGCTCGATTTTCGGCAACAAATCCACACGCGACATGAAAGAAATACAACCGTGGGTGGAGAAAATCAAAGCCGCTTACCCGGAAGTAGCCAAACTCGACAACGACGCCCTACGCGCCAAGACAGAAGAACTGAAAGCCTACATCCACGATTCGGCAGCCGAACAACGCGCCAAAGTGGAAGAACTGAAAGCCAGCGTTGAAGATACCGAACTGGAAAAACGCGAAGACCTCTTCAACCAAATCGACAAAATCGAGAAAGAGATATTGGAGATTTATGAAAAAGCGCTGGACGAAGTATTACCCACCGCTTTCTCTATTGTAAAGGAAACAGCCAAACGATTCTCTGAAAATGAAGAAATAGTGGTTACAGCTACCGATTTTGACCGCCAACTGGCTGCCACTAAAGACTTTGTACGCATCGAAGGCGATAAAGCCATCTACCAGAACCATTGGATAGCAGGTGGTAACGATACTGTATGGAACATGGTACATTATGATGTACAGCTATTCGGTGGTGTGGTTCTACATAAAGGTAAGATTGCCGAAATGGCAACCGGTGAAGGTAAGACATTGGTAGCTACCCTACCGGTATTCCTCAATGCCCTGACTGGTAACGGCGTGCACGTGGTAACAGTGAACGACTATCTGGCAAAACGTGACTCCGAATGGATGGGTCCTCTTTACATGTTCCACGGTTTGAGTGTAGATTGCATCGACAAGCACCAGCCCAACTCTGATGCCCGTCGCAAAGCTTATCTGGCAGATATCACGTTCGGTACAAACAATGAATTCGGTTTCGACTACCTGCGTGACAACATGGCTATCAGCCCCAAAGACCTGGTACAACGCCAACATAATTATGCCATTGTCGATGAGGTGGACTCAGTATTGATTGATGATGCCCGTACTCCGCTGATTATCTCCGGACCGGTTCCCAAAGGCGATGACCAACTCTTCGAACAGCTCCGCCCGCAAGTGGAACGTCTGGTAGAAGCTCAGAAAAAACTGGCTACCCAATACCTGGCCGATGCCAAGCGCCTGATTGCATCAAACGATAAGAAAGACCAGGAAGAAGGCTTCCTCGCTTTGTACCGCAGTCACAAGTGCCTGCCCAAGAACAAGGCACTCATCAAGTTCCTCAGCGAACAAGGCATCAAGGCCGGTATGCTGAAGACCGAAGAAATCTACATGGAGCAGAACAACAAGCGCATGCACGAGGTGACTGACCCGCTGTACTTCGTTATCGAAGAGAAAATGAACAGCGTGGATTTGACGGACAAGGGCGTAGACTTGATTAGTAGCAATGTAGAGGACCCCACTTTCTTCGTACTCCCCGATATCACAGCGCAACTCTCTGCCTTGGAAAACGAAACAGAGCTGACAGACGAACAGCGCCTTGAAAAGAAGGATGCCCTGATGACCAACTATGCCATCAAAAGCGAACGTGTGCATACCATCAACCAACTGTTGAAGGCATACACCATGTTCGAGAAAGATGACGAATATGTGGTAATTGACGGCCAAGTGAAGATTGTGGATGAGCAGACGGGACGTATCATGGAAGGACGTCGTTATTCTGACGGTTTGCACCAAGCCATCGAAGCCAAAGAAGGCGTGAAAGTAGAAGCTGCCACCCAGACTTTTGCCACCATTACATTACAGAACTATTTCCGTATGTACCACAAACTATCCGGTATGACCGGTACGGCAGAAACAGAAGCCGGCGAGTTGTGGGACATCTACAAACTGGATGTAGTGGTTATTCCGACTAACCGCCCCATTGCCCGTAATGACATGAATGACCGCGTTTACAAGACAAAACGTGAAAAATATAAAGCAGTCATCGAAGAGATAGAAAAAATGGTGGCAGCAGGACGCCCCGTACTGGTGGGTACCACTTCTGTTGAAATCTCTGAAATGTTGAGCAAAATGCTTACCATGCGTAAGATTGAACATAGTGTATTGAATGCCAAACTGCATCAGAAGGAAGCGGATATTGTGGCTACTGCCGGTTTGAAATGTGCTGTAACCATCGCTACCAATATGGCCGGCCGTGGTACCGACATCAAGCTGAGTCCGGAAGTGAAAGCTGCAGGCGGTCTTGCCATCATCGGTACAGAACGCCACGAATCACGCCGTGTGGACCGTCAGTTACGTGGTCGTGCAGGACGTCAAGGCGACCCGGGTTCTTCTGTATTCTTCGTATCTTTGGAAGATGACCTGATGCGTTTGTTCTCCAGTGACCGCATTGCCAGTGTAATGGACAAACTGGGTTTCAAAGAAGGTGAAATGATTGAACACAGCATGATTTCCAAATCCATTGAACGTGCGCAAAAGAAAGTTGAGGAAAACAACTTCGGCATCCGTAAGCGTCTGTTGGAATATGACGACGTGATGAACAAGCAACGTACAGTAGTCTACACCAAACGCCGCCACGCTTTGATGGGCGAACGTATCGGCATGGATATCGTGAACATGATTTGGGACCGTTGTGCCAATGCCATTGAAGCGCCCGACTACGAAAACTGCAAGATGGATGTGCTCCAGACACTTGCCATGGAAGTACCTTTCACCGAAGAGGAATTCCGTAATGAGAAGAAAGAAAAACTGGCAGACAGAACTTTTGACGCTGCCATGGAACTCTTCAAACGCAAGACAGAACGTATGGCACAGATAGCCTATCCGGTCATCAAACAAGTATACGAAACGCAGGGACACATGTACGAAAACATACTTATCCCCATCACAGACGGAAAACGTATGTACAACATCTCCTGCAACCTGAAGAGAGCTTATGAGACAGAATGTAAGGAGGTGGTGAAGTCATTCGAGAAATCCATCTTGCTGCACGTCATCGACGAAGCATGGAAAGAAAACCTGCGCGAGCTGGACGAGCTGAAACACTCCGTGCAGAATGCAAGTTACGAGCAGAAAGACCCGCTGCTGATTTACAAGCTGGAATCTGTGAACTTGTTTGATGCCATGGTGAATAAGATTAATAATCAGACTATCTCTATCTTAATGCGTGGACAAATCCCGGTACAAGAGGCTCCGGCTGAAGCCCCTGAGGCTCCCCAGGCTCCCCGCCAAGTAGAGGTGCGCCAGGCTGCTCCGGAACAACGCCAGGATATGAGCAAGTATCGCGAACAGAAGGTTGATTTGAATGACCCGAACCAGCAGGCCGCTGCGGCACAAGATACACGTGAACAACCAAGACGCGAACCTATCCGTGCCGAGAAGACCGTAGGACGCAATGATCCTTGTCCTTGCGGAAGCGGTAAGAAATACAAAAACTGCCACGGACGGAATGCATAAAGCAAAGCTATAAAATGATAAGGCGATAGGGTGATAAGATGATACCGTCAGGTATCTTTTATCACCCTATCACTTTTTCTCCTACCACATTATCACATTTTTTATTCGTTCCAGCTTTTGAATATTCAGCTAAAAGAGTACTTTTGCTCCAAAGAACAAAACCAAAGACTATGACCAAATATCACTATTGTCTGTTATTGATGGGGTCTCTGCTGTTAGGCAGCTGCCAGAGTGTAGAACAACTGTCCATTGATTATATGCTTCCGGCAGAAGTCAGTTTCCCGGCAACACTGAAACGTGTGGCTGTTGTCAACAACATGCCAAACGTACCGGACAACAAACTCATCATCACTGAGGAAGAACAGAAAAAAAGCGAGAATGAGGTGGCACGCCTCACCAACTACTACAATGGAGACGCCGCAATAACAACCGAATCCCTTGCAGAGGCCCTTGCCAACGAAAACTACTTTGAAGAGGTTGTGATATGCGACTCTGCCCTCCGGAGTAAAGACATCAATCCCCGCGAAAGCACATTATCGAGAGATGAAGTACTGGAACTTACACAGAATTTGGACGTAGATTTCCTGATAGCCCTGGAAAACATACAAATGCGTTCCAATCGCAAGATAAGTTATATGCCCGACTGGGGTGTGTTCCTCGGCACAGTGGATGTAAAGGTATATCCTACCGTCAGAATATATTTACCTAACCGCAAAGGTCCTATGGTGACCATCAACAGCAATGACAGTATTTTCTGGGAAGAGGCAGGAAATGGTGAAGCGTCAGTACGTTCCCGCCTCATCAGCGAAGAAGACATGGTGAAGCAAGCATCTGAATTTGCAGGAACGGTTCCGGTAAGACATCTACTCCCCTATTGGAAAACCAGTAACCGCTATCTCTTCAGTGGTGGTTCTGTAAATATGCGTGACGCAGCCGTATATGCCAAAGAAGAAAATTGGAGTAAAGCAGTAGAGCTCTGGAAGCAGACCTACGAAACAAAAAAAGGAAAACAGAAAATGTATGCAGCCTATAACACCGCTTTGGGCTACGAAATGCAAGACAGCATAGATACTGCCTTGGAATGGGCATTAAAAGCGCAAACCCTTGCCCGTGAGAAAAGCAAGACAGACAAAAAAGAGACAGGCGAAATACATGATGGAACCATCTCCTATTATATCTTTATCAGCATGTATGTAGACGAATTGGAGAAACGAAAAGAGGGAATGGCACGCCTGAACATGCAAATGAACAGATTTGATGATGATTTTTAGTCAAATGATGCAGAGATAACCGTTTTTTTTATACCTTTGAACAACCATTAAGAAAAGAAAGTTATTATGAAGCTCAGTCAATCGTCATTAGCACTCTTGGAGGACACTCTTAAAAAAGCAATCGGCAAATACACCTGCGGTTGCGAACAGACTATCGTTACAGACATTCATCTGCAACCGAATCAGAATTCGGGCGAACTGTCTATCTTTGATGATGAAGATGAAGAGCTTGCCAATACTTCCATTGAAGAATGGATGACATACGAGGGGGATGATTTCTACGAAAATGTAGAGCGTATCTTGTCCTCACTGCTCTGCAACATGAAAAATGAAGGAAAGTTCGACAAGCTGACTATCCTGAAACCATTCTCTTTTGTACTGGTGGATGATGATAAAGAAACAATAGCAGAACTGTTGCTGATGGATGATGATACTCTATTGGTCAATGAAGAGCTACTGAAAGGATTGGATGAGGAACTGGATTCTTTTCTGAAAGAGCTGCTGGAAAAATAATATTCCAAACAATCAGCCTATAAGGAAAAGATACCTTCTTATAATAAATTAGCCCCTGCGATATAAAACAACCGCAGGGGCTAATTTTTTTTTTACCTACGCCAATACCTAACGTATCTTAATCCCATAGAAAGAACTTGAGGTAGTAACAAAAAGCATATCCTTCTGCCTTCCACCAATTGCCAAGGAAATCGGGCGTTCTTCTATCTGAATACGTCTCTGCTCTTTACCATATTTGTCATAGACAAATATTTCACCATCAGCAACATAGACATTTCCGTCAGCATCGGTCACATTACTGTATTGGCCATAAGGACATATTATTCCTTGTTCTGTCAAACGGCCATCCCCACCAACGGAAAGTTGTACTGTCGTTTTATTCATCTCATTTACAATATAAACCGGTTCTGACTGACCGGGAACTGTAACAGTCAAAGCACAAGAACGTCCCAAATCATAGGTATCCGGAATAATTGTCACGCCATCCGGAGCGACAAAACTATACTCAGGCATACTGGCAACCACCTTGTCAAAGTCACCTCTCCAACGACTGGAAGGGTGAATGACTTTCTGTATATTCTTCATACCGGCTGTAACGACACGTGGCATAGGCTTCATCGTAGCATCCACGTTATCCGGATTAAAAGAATACCCCCAAGCACTCCAGCCACTGTTACCCCAACCACTGTACATCGGATTATCATCCGGCAAGCGCACTGCCGTTTCCTGCTTGCCGTTCACCAGATAACCCGGCTGAGGGTCATAGCGGAAAATAACCAGCAGATTGTCTTGCGTATCAGTAGCCAATGTAAAAGGCTTCCAGGGATAATCGGCTATCAAAGTAATCTGCTCCGTGTCTGCCGACCATCTATAGATTTTCTTCAGACGGTTTTCACAGAAGTAGATATTTCCTTTACTGTCGGTAGTAGCTCCGGAGGCCAGTTCAAAACCGGTAGCCAGCTTCACAGGCTTGTCCATGACCGTGCAGGAAGGGCGAAGGTTCTTCTCGCTACCCGAAACAGTGAGACGGGCAAAGTCCCACGAATAAACGGGCAACTTCTTATTCATATCATATATAGGAAACTCTATGACTGGCAATATCTGCGTATAATTGTGCATATTACGGAAAGTGATATTCTTGCAATCCCATATGCGGAAACCTATCCTCTTCGGCATAAAGGCACGGATAACGCGATACATCCACACATTTACCATTTCGATATTTTGACAATTGGACATTTCTGCCATATAACAATCAGGCCCTTCACGACCTTCTTCCTCAAACTGGAAAGCATAAATTTTCCAGTTGGCCACATTATGGAAACGGGCTTCAGTACGGACATGATGCTCCAAAGACATGGCATAAATACGTCCCGGAGTCTTCGTTTCGCTAATATAAAGCCCACTGGCAGCATACGTACTGGCTGTCCAAACATCCTTAATTGTCCCGCCACCATTGTTTGTAATCCACAAACTCCAATACTGGTTGTCCCAAGCCATATCCTTACCGGTCTCCATGACCGGAGAAGACGGAGAACTAATTCGACGCTCGCCCCTGCGGTAAGACGACTGTCCGGAAGCATTCGGAGCCGGTTTGCGCAAGGTACCGTGCCCGCCTACAAACTTCACATCATTCAAGTACGAGCGCTCACCCGCCATCCATTTACAGCCAACAGCACGGTAATTATACGCACCGGTATTAATACCTATGCCATTCAGCATGTCGTTGCCACCTTCGGAAGATTCAACCAAAGGCACAGGCATGCCGAAACCACTGAATGCAGGCTCGCTTTCCTTCAACAGAAATTGAGTCCCAAAAGGATGCAGCCCAATCAGCTTAGTACCGGGAGACAGCTTCAACGTTCTCGTCAGACGATACCAACCCTGGGGCACATAGATGTTTTTATGCAAAGAGACAGCTTTCTCAAAAGCTTCCGTATCATCAGTCTCGCCATCACCTTTTGCCCCTAAGTCGCGGATATTGACCCATGTCTCCACTGCCGGAAGAACCGGAAGGTCCTTGCCAAGTGTAACCGGCAGTTTTGCCACCGGCTCTATTTCACATATTTCCCTGAAAGAAGAAGCATCATTCAAATCCTGATACACCAGACCGTAAGTAAACTCCTTGACTCTGTACATTTTTGCTTTTCCGGCAACTTTCTTTCCACTTTGAGCATAATCCACCAGTACGGGAACATTCCTGCAATCCACATTCACCAGATTCAATTGCGAAAAAGTATTTCCCTCTACGCTTACCCTGACACCGGCTTCCGAAATATTCTCCCACAACGAATTCTCCACATGAAGACGGTCTGCCAGATTCTCTGCCATTTCAAAGGCAACGGGCGTATTCTTCACATGCATATTGACGATGGCAAACCCCACCTCTTTTGAATAGACAGCCGCCTTTCTCTGCCCCTCAAAGTAAGTATCGACCATCATCATAGGCCATCCCGGAGAAGTCCTGGAGGAAATTATCCCATATTCACCGCCATAAAACCTGACGTCTTCCAGTTCATTGCCAACATCATACATGCCGGCTTTCCCCGAACCAATCCGAATGTCGCAATGATTGATAAATCCATGCTGGGCAAAATGCGCACGAATGGCGACGGCTTGAGGATTACCTTTGTCTATACGGAAATCCACATTGGACACCGCACTATAGAAAGTACCTGCACCGGCATCCGAAGGCTTCCTGCCCTCTTGTGCCAGCCCTCCCGTAAACCATATCATATAATTTTGAGTAGTCTGGAAACCGGGTGTATCGGCTCCCAAATAAATCACCGGCCGTTTCTTCCCATAACCAATCAGCCGAATGGATGAGGGAATTTGAATCGTCTTGCTAATACGATAATTTCCTTCCGGCAGAAACAGTATCCCAAAGTTCTTTTCGCGCTTCACCTGATTGATTGCCTCTTGAAGTGCATCGGTCACGTCGGACTTTCCATCAGCCTTGAAGCCGTAATTCTCCGGGGTAAAGTAGAATGCTTCCGGATCGTCCGGTCTTTGCGTATAGGTGGAACCACCCTCTGCCGCCCACCCGGACGGCATATTACCGATAATCCAACAGACTATCAGCAGGTATCTCATTATTTGATAATTTCTCATTACACAGATTGTTTTAATATGGATTTTCCTTATTTAATACGTACACCAAAGAACTTGGAACGGCCTGTGACAAACAATGTATTGCCATCCTTACCGCCAAACTGTAATGTGGACGGACGTTCGGGAACACGAATCATCCCTTTCTTCTTGCCATCCTTATCAAATACATATATTTCTCCGTCAGCCACATACAAGTTCCCTTCCTTATCTACAGCAGAACCAAATTCGCCCTGCTCCACAAAATAGCTCAAGTTGGAGAGCGTGCCGTCATTGGCCACATCCATCTTCACCATTCTGCGGTCATATTCATCAGAGGTATAGAAAGGCTTTCCCGGATAGGCTTCCAGCAGGGAAGAACTACGTGACAAGTCGAAATAATGAGGAATGATAGTTTTTCCATCCGGTGCCAGGAAGCACATTTCAGGAACATAGACCGACACCGCATTGAAATCGTGGAAGTCTCTCCAACGGTTAGAAGGATAAAGAGCCTTATACACGTTCTTCACTTGACCCATCGGAACACGCGGCAACAGTTTGATGGTCTCTTCCGGATTTTCCGGGTCAATGGAGTAGACTCTCATTGTATATGCGGAATTACCATATCCGCTGAAAGAAGTACCTTTTGTATCAGGCATTACCGGCATTTCCTCCGGCTTACCATTAATCAGATATCCCGGCTGCGCATCATATCTGAACAATACCAATAGATTATCTTCTGAATCAAAAGCCAGGTTGGAGGGTTTCCACGGGAAATCTGCCAGCAGCGACAAGCTGTTTGTCTCTACCGACCACTTAAAGATACGACGCATCCGATGGTCGCAGAAGTAAATGTTACCTTTACTGTCGCGCGCAATGCCTTCGGCAAATTCCAAATCGGAAGCCAATTGGTTCACCTTACCTATTTCATTGCCTAACGATTGCTGATGAGGTTCTTTTCCGGTTACAATCAAGCGAGAAAGTTCCCACGGGCGGATGTCAATGTCTTTGTTGACATCGAACACTGCAATGTTATTCGTATATTTAATCTGAGAATAGTTATGCAGGTTCAGAAATGCGATGTTCTCGCAATTGCGGATACGTACAGAACTGTGATACGGTTCATTGACACGGATAACGCGGAACATATACAAGTTTGCAAAGGTCACATCTTTGCAGTCGTCCATCTCTATCGGTTGGCAATCGGTACTTTCGCGGCTCTCTTCCTCGGTTTGCATGCAATACACCTTCCAGTTGGACACCTTGCTGAAACGTACTTCATTTCTTACATGATGCTCGATGGACATGGCATAGATACGCCCCGGAGTAGAAGTATTGTTGGCATAGAAACCATTGGTGGCATATGTGCTTGCTGTCCAGATATCTTTAAAGGTGCCACCACCGTTGTTGGTCACCCACAGACTCCAATACTGGTTGTCCCAAGCAAGATCCATGCCCGAAGCCGCTACCGGATTATCGGGAGAACTGATACGAGCCGGTCTGTTCCACCGGCCACGTGGTTCCTCAACACCCGGTTTAGGTTTCCATAAACCGCCATGCCCGCCTACAAACTTCACGTCATTCATATAAGAATCTGCATTTGCCATCCACTTCACACCTACAGCACGATAGTTATAACCGCCGGTATTGATACCAATGCCCATCAGCATATTTGCACCGCCTTCCGAAGATTCCACCATCGCTTTCGGACCGCCAAAACCACTGAATGCAGCAGTACTTTCGTCCAGCCGGAACTGAGTGCCAAAAGGATGCAGGCCTATCAACTTGGTATCGGGCTTCATCTTCAAAGTTTCGGTAATGCGATACCAGCCCTGGGGCACATAGATATTATCGTACTTGTCAATAGCCTCCTGGATGGCCTTCGTATCATCCGTTTCCCCATCTCCCTTTGCACCGAATTCGCGCAGATTTACCCATGTTGCCATTGCAGGCAGTGCAGGGATGTCCATCAGTTGGGCAACCGGCATCTTCTGTATCGGTTCAATATCAACCAACGTTTCATATTCCGGCATATCCACCATGTCATCCATCTGCAAGCCGTGGTCGTATGACTTTACCTTATAGATTTTATGAGAAACATGGGTGGCCGTATTGCTACGGGTATATTTCGCCAAGGTCGGTACATTCTTACAATATACATTGCGAAAGGTTATCTGATTGTTGCTGTTGTTCTCGTTGGTAATCACCACTGCCGGACCACTTACATTTTCAAAATAGCTGTTTTCCAAAAATAACTTGTCGCAATAATTAGGGTCAATATCAAATACAGCCGGAACATTCTTGGCATACAGATTCACCATTGCCAAACCGGACTCCTGACAACGAAGAGCAGCTACACGTTGTCCCTCAAAATAAGAGTCGACCATCATTACCGGCCATCCGGGAGAAGCTTTTGTCGTATAAATGCCATAATCTCCCCCGTAAAAAGCAACGTTTTCCAACTCATTGCCCACATCGAACAGACCAGCCTTGCCTTTACCTATGTATACGGCCACATAACTGATAAAACTGTGTTGGGCAAAGTGTGTGCGTAGCGCCACTGCATGCGGATTACCATCTTCTATGCGCAAGTTGATATTCGACATGGCACTGTAGAACGTACTGGCACCGGCATCACGGGGTTTCTCACCTTCCTTGACAACGGCTCCCGTAAACCAGAACATGTATTTAGCTTTTCCTTTATCATCAGCTACTTCCTCCTGAAAACCCGGAGAATTCTTAGCCAGAATAAATTCCGGGCGATTCTTTCCATAGCCAATCAAACGAATAGCCGTAGGAATATAAATGGTCTTGCTGATTTTATATTTACCTTCAGGGATAAAAAGGATTCCGAAATTCTTTTCTTTCTTCACTTGATTAATCGCTGCCTGCAAAGCATCCGATACATCCATCTTTCCATCCGCCTTTATAGGATAGTTCTCGGGAGTGAAATAAAAAGCTTCGGAGTCATTGGGTTTTAGAGGATAAATCGAATTCAATTGTACAGCATACAACTGAGTACATATCATCCCCAGCAAAATTAAAATAATCGTGTTCAATTTCTTCATGGTCTTATTTTTAATGTATGGATAAAAAAAGACGTTCTGCCGTCAAGCAGAACGTCTCCCTCTGCTATAATTTACAATTTTATAACTACTACCGGCGCATAATTATGCCGTACAGTGCCCACACCCGAAACATCAGCCAGAGCGCCAATACGGAAATAATAATTCTTGCTGTATTTCAAGACATCAGCATTTTGTCCCAGATCGATGGACAATGTATAAATATCAGCGCTATTTATAGCAGTACTCGGACTAAACACTTGCTTATCAGTCCCTCCATTCAACGTCAATTTCACATTGTTACCTACCCACATATCTGAAAAAGCAAACAACTGAATCTCTTTCAATTTCACTTCTTGTTTACCAGCTTCCAACGAGAATGTAGCAGTAATTACATTGCCATTCTTTTCTACTTTTGGACTTTTGACGCGAATATAAGGAATAACCTTGAAATCATACACATTATCCCCTGACTTAACAACAAAATCCTTCACTTCAAATGGATAAAAATTCCCATTTTCAAAACGAACATCATAAGTGGCAGCAAAAACCATATTGTTACGATATTCTCCGGTATTTGTGATATACCAGGTTTGATCCGTAGCATTAGTAAATCCATGCTCCCTCACTTTAATTGCATTACCGTTTTCCATATCGGAACCTACAAGTTCACCTGTCTGTTCGTCAAGGATAGAACCATGTATGGAAGCATCCGGTCCCTCATAATTATCAATTTCACAAGATGTCAATGCAAATAAGAAGCATGACACAAATAACAATATCTTTTTCATAACTTTCTACTTAATATTATTCAAATTAATGACCTGGATTCTGAACTAAACCATTCGTGGCAATATTAGGTATGCCCCTATAGTAGTTGATGTTCTGGAAAGTACGCCCTCCTCTTGTTTCGTCACCAAAGTAGTTCACCCTTGCAAAGACATATTTAGGCTCTGCACCACGCAAGTCAAGCATCGGCACCAAAGCTTTACGAATTCTATTATTGCTGAACTCAGTATGGAATTCCCTACGACGATTCATATCCCAAAAACGCTTTCCTTCAAACGCCATCTCCACACGACGTTCCTTCAAAACACTCTCTAATGTCAAAGATATCCGGTCGGTATGTCCGGCTCTACGTCGCAAAGCATTCAAATAGTTCTCAGCCAATTCCTTATCGCCAAATCCACTACCATTTTCCACAACAGCCTCAGCATAATTCAGGTAGACTTCTGCCAAACGCATATCAATATAAGAGGTAGTGGACGAAAGACGGTCGGGAGACATGCTCTCGCCCTCGGGCATATACTTACGAACTCCAAAACCTGTAGCAGTCCAATTAGCATCCTCACCACTGTTCACATTATTAAATCCAGAGAACATGGTTTCACCTTCGGCTCCTAAAGCATAATATGTTGTTCCATTTTTCTGAGTAGACTCGTTTGAATAAGCCACATAGCTATTATTGTCCTTAATAAATCCGCCCTGGATAATAATCTCAGTGCCGGCATAAGATGAACCCGGCACAACCACACTTGCCAACAGACGTGCATCCTTGTTGGCAAACGGTTCATACAAATCGTTATATTTAACAAAAGGTACCGACATCAAGGTGTTCACTACAGAAGCATTATTCATATTATGGAAATTAGGGATATAAGCATCTTCATTCCCATCCGTACGAGTTACAATCTTTGCACTTTTTCCCGTGCCGTCATCCGTATAATCTTCAAACAAATCAACGATTTCCAACATCGGATTGAAACGTCCATATTTCAGAGCGCCCGGATTGACTTGAGGAAGGATATTAAACTGAGCATAGCTATGTCCTTGATTAGTATTGGTTGTTCCATTAAGATACGCTTTACTGAAAATGACCTCTTCATTCTGGTCATTCAAGAACAAGGCCTGGAAGTTTGATGCAGCCTCCTTAACAGTAGCCGGAGCAGGCTTATAAAGAGATTTACCGGAATTCTCTATAAGGAACTTAGATGCTTCAATACATTCTTTATAGAATGCATCGGCATCGGCAGAAGTCATTCCACCCACCAGTTTCTGAGTGACAGCCTCACCAGCCAAAGGTGCCAGATTCCAATACTTGGCTACAGAAGCTGCATGAAGTGCAACTCTTGACTTCAACGCATAAGCTGCCCACTTGGTTACGCGATACAAATCCGAACCAGAAGTCGCATCGGGCAAGGTAGCAGCAGCAAGGGTACACTCATTCAATACAAATTTCCAAGTATCCAACTCTGTACTGCGGGGAACTGCCACAGCACCCGGTCCACCATCGGCATAATCATCGTCCTGCACTTTGTCAATCAGAGGAACGCCGCCATATCTTTTTACAAGCCCATAATACATATAAGCACGTGCAAAATGGGCTTCACCAGTCATACGATCCGCATCTGCAACAGAAATTGTTCCTGCTTCTTTGGCTTTTTCTACATTTTGCATAAAAATATTCACTTGACGAATATCTCCATAGGGCCAATAATTGAATCCTTCATAACCTATACCCACTCCTCCGTCACTACGGGTAGCTTCGTCGGTGAGAAATGCCAAATTAGTAGTTTCATTCACACCATCATAACCGCGTTGATTAAAACCATTGTTCGGACGATAATTAAAATCTTCCATAGGAATCATGGTATATATGTTTGCCAATAGTGCCTTTACACCACCTTCTGTCTCCAATAACTGCTCGGGGGACACTTTATCCAGCGGTTCAAGTTCCAAGAAGGCATTACAACCGGACAATCCCATCAATGCACATAATGAGAATATCGATAAAATATTTTTTTTCATGGTATTTCAGAATTAAAAGTTTATGTTTAACCCAAAGTTATAAGTTCTCATCAACGGATATGCCAGGTTGGCTCCCCAATCCCTTTCCTCACGTTCGGGGTCAGCATCCTTCAAAGCCTTGTTACAGAACGTAAGCAGATTTGAACCATTGACAAAGATACGGGCACTGTTCAACCCGATTCTTTTCATAAATGATTTTGGCAGATTGTAACCGATCTCCATACTCTTCAAACGGAGATAAGTAGCTTGCGGAAGCCAAACGGAAATACCATAATTCCATCTACTACCATTATCCGAAGTATTGGAGAAATTGTGGCGTAATGCCGGATAATAACCGGCTACCCATTGTGTGGCAGGATTATACGGATCATCTGTTATATTTGCAGGATGCCAACGATCTACATACTTCGCAATTAAATAAGATTTATTTGTCTTGCCACCATATCCCCAAACATCATCATTAGCATATCCGATGGAGTAACCGGAAGCTCCTTGAAACAGCATATTGAGATCAAAATTCTTATAAGAAGCCGCCAAAGTCAACCCATACTGGATAGGAGGATTTGCACCGGTTGCCCAAAACTCCGGAACACGGTCACTGCTGTTAATCCTGCCATCACCATTCAAGTCAAGCAATCTGTAACTACCCGGAAGCATCTTAGAGTTACCCAAGTTTCCACCAATCAAAGGAGCCGTTTCATACTGTTCCAAAGAAGTATATTGGCCATCATATTTATACAACCACATCACATTACTGTTGCGGTTTTCCTTTCCATTCAGCCATCTATCCATAGAACTGGTATATTCGGCATGTTCCACATGCAGACTTCTTTCACGTGCATACGTAAAATTAGCACTTACTGAATATGAGAAGTCCTTACCGATTTGTCCTCTGTGTCCCAATTCAATCTCAAACCCCCGGTTCCGGTTAGAATTCAGATTTTCCTTCGGGAAACTTGCACCAAATGTATCAGGAGCAGATTGTGCACGGTCGGCCAAAATGCCTTCATTCTTACGATTGAACCACTCGATAGTACCACTCAACTTACCATTCCATAAGTCAAAGTCCAGACCTACATTGGAAATAGAAGATGTAACCCAAGAAAGCCGGTCAGTCACTACACCAGGAGCTACCATACCCATAATCTGGCTGGCACCATCAAAAACATAACCATTGGAAGCCGAATTATAAGCAGATACATATTGGAAAGGATCACCGGCATCATATCCACTTTGCCCAAAAGAACCCCTGATTTTCAAATTAGTAATGAACGGCAAATTGTCCTTGATGAAACTTTCTTCCGAAAGTCGCCATCCGGCACTTACCGACGGGAAGAACGTCCAACGCTTAGAAGGAGCATAACGATAAGAACCATCATAACGTCCTACTACCTCCAACAAGTATTTACCGGCATAATCATAGTTCGCACGCATCAGATAGGCTGCCAAACGGCCAAAACTACGATACCCTGAATTGGTAGCTGTACCCGGACTTGCCTGATTCAAAATATCATTAGTAAATAACTCTGAATATTGCCGGGAACCGGATAATTCATCGCGTCGTGTACTGTTCAACTCTGCCACAGCTGTCACATTCAAATTGTGCTGATTGAAAGAACGCATATAATTAGCCTGCAACCTACCATAAATCTTCTGATATATTCTCATCGTATTGGAATAAGCATCAGTACTACCTCCCGTACCGGCAGGCGCATCTGTATAATAATCATACAACGGATAAGAACGATTTAAAGAAGAGTTGTTACGATTGTTACCGTCAAATGACCCCAAAAGACTCAATGCCAACCCTTTTACAAAAGGAACTTGCCAATTCAATTCCACATCGGCAGAATACGTCAGGCCTCTGTTCTTGCGATAACCGTCTATATCCGGATCAACCAACGCAAAAGGATTCTTGTTTTCAGGACCGATTGCAGACAAATGATTGGGATTATTAATCGTATGAGTACCGATACCACGGTCATTAACCATCAAAGTCTTAAAAGTCCACATAAAATCCTCTCTCGGCCTTTGGGTTTCATCCCAACGCCCGGACAGATTCACATTCAGTTTCAGCCCTTTCGTAAGCTCTGCAGTCAGGTTACTTCTCAGATTATATCTATGATAGTATTGGATACCACTCTTCAGCAAACCATTATCGCCATTATAGCCGAAGCTCACATAATATTTTACCTTATCCGTTCCGCCTCTCACAGAAACAGTATGCGATTGCTGGAACGCCAGTTTATTCATAAACATGTCAATCCAGTTATTGTCTGTATAACCCTTAGCCCCGGTTCTATACAGTTCCAGAATATCGTCAGTGTATTCAGGGGCAGCCTGGTCATTACGTGCCCTTTCATTGGCCAACATGCGATAAGTATAAGCATCTACCGTTTCTTCCATACCCGTGGCATTCTTCATACCGAACAATGCTGAGTAAGATACTCTGGTCTTTTCGGCTACACCTTTTTTGGTAGTAACAATGATTACGCCATTAGCCGCATTCATACCATAAATAGCGGCAGAAGCATCTTTCAAAATAGAGATACTTTCTATATCCTCAGAATTCAGCTGTGCAAGTTCTTCAGTACCTTCACGCGTGATACCATCAATTACCACCAACGGGTCACCATAACCGCGAATGCTCACCATATTGTCGAAAGTTCCCGGCTCTCCGGTTTTCTGACGAATCAATAACCCCGGCATCTTACCTTGAATATTGCTAATCAGATTCTCGGTCTTGGTCGTAGCTATTTCATCAGCACCAATGGCTGCAATGGCACCGGTCAGTGATTCTTTCTTCTGTACACCATATCCTACAACAACCACTTCATCCAATATCTCAGCATCTTCTACCAAAACTATCTTGAACGAATTTCGGCCTGCAACCTTTATGTTTTGTGTCTTATAACCTACATAGCTTATTATAAGAGTAGCATCAGAGCCCACATTGGTCAGAATGAAATTACCGTCAATGTCTGTTATGACACCGTTGGTAGTTCCCTGCACCAAGATACTGGCACCAATCACCGGTTCACCGGTTGCATCGACCACAGAACCTTTCACCGTCGCAGCCTGCAAAGCCATCTGTACCCCATCAGCTCCTACAGCTTTATCATAAAGGATTATATTACGGTCCAATATCTTATAGCCTATATTGGTTCCTTTGAATACATCATTCAGAACCTTGAATATGGTTTTGTTATTTGCCCGGACCGATACACGGCGCTTAACGTCAATCTGCTTGTTGTTGTAGAAGAAAACAAATTCGGTACCTTGTTCCAGCTCCGTCAGTACTTCATCAACAGTCTTGTTCTCAAGAGCAATGTTTACCATTGTCTTTTGAGCATAACCTTCATTGGCAAAAGTCATACCAACCAAACAAAACAACATAAATAATGTGCATCTCATAGCAAGAGGAATTTTTTTCATGCATCTCATCAGGACACTTTTTGCCCTAAATGATTGGATACAATAGTGTTTTTTCATAATTTTGTATTGATTTCTAGTGAAAAAATAAAGTTACTTTATCTGTCGCCAAACAGATATTTAAAAGTTACTGTGTTTCATGCAGGAAAATGCGCCAACATTTTCCTGCATGTTTTTCTAAACGGACTTGTGTTTCATCATACTACTTTTTAAAGGGTTAATAAACTTCTATTACCTGTCTCTCGGCATCCACATCACCATCTTCAACAAACTTGAAATGAATATTCGAGGATATTCGGAAGTGCTCCAATATTCGCTCCAAACGTTGTTTGGTAAATGTAGCCGTAAAGGAATTCTGCTTCAATGAAGCCTTTTTCAGAATGAATTCCACATTATATCTTTTGCTCAAACTCTTCAATATATCTTCAAACGGAGTGTTCCTGAAAATCAAACGTCCGTCCTTCCAACATGTTTCCACGTCTACATTGACTTCTTTCACAACGACCTTTTCCCGCACTATATCATAAATAACCTTTTGCCCCGGTATCATCATTACATTATTTCTCCTGCCGTTATTCACATAGGAGAAACTGACTTTACCCGAAACCAAAGTGGTCTGTACCGTCCTGCTCCCTTTGTAAGCCTCTACGTTGAACTCCGTTCCATGTACCACTATCTTGGAATTGTTCAGCGTGCCGACAATGAACTTCTTTTCATCTTTTGCGACAGAAAAGAATGCTTCACCCACCAACTTCACTTCCCTTTTATCATCGGCAAATCGGGAAGGATAGCGCAACGACGACGACGAGTTCAGAACGACTTCCGTTCCATCCGGCAATTCGACAGAAGTAGTCATTCCCGGATTTGTCCTGACTTCCATCATATGTATCTCTTCTTTATCCTTGTCCCAATAAAGGATAGACCACGATACCATCAAAGGGATGAATAAAATGGCGGCCGCCCGTTGCATCCCTCTAAATAATACCTGATACCTATTGACCTTTTTCTGTTTCATCTTACGATGTACATCCTCCAAGGCCTTCTTTACATCCAGCCTGGATGAAATCTGCGCCATGTCCGCCGCCAGACCGAGTGTCTGAACCTGGCGGGCTGTCCTACGGTTCTCTTCCGATGCTTCCAGCCACTCCTCTACCAGAGCAGTTTCATCCTCCGTTGTCTCTCCTTCATAATAGCTGAGAAGCAGGTTCTCCATTCCCTCTCTTTTTACCATAATTTTTATTGCTAGCTTTAATCTAAAGACAAACGGGTGAAAAGAACTCCTAAACAAAAAACTAAAAATATTTTATATACTTAGATTATAATAGGAAAAAAAGCTATTTTTGCCCAACAATAATGAACCCCCACCCTATGAGAAACATACCATTAGAAGATACATCTTTATTATCCGCCATACAAAAAGGAGATAGAAGTGCTTTTGATGTGTTATTTCAAAAGTACTATTCAGTGCTCTGCACCTACTGCTATCGTTTTGTCCGGTTGGAAGATGCAGAAGAGATTGTTCAGGACGTCATGCTATGGCTTTGGGAAAACCGCGAAAGACCCGTTATCGAATATTCGCTCAAGCAATATCTGTTCAAGGCTGTCTACCATCGTTGCATGACCCGGATTGCCCAAAATGAAGTGAAGCAACGGGCAGACACCGCTTACTATGAACGAATGTTCGCCATGCTGCAGGAGGTGGATATCTATCAAATCAACGAATTAAGCAAGCATATACAAAGGGCCATCAACGAACTGCCGCCTACTTATAGGGAAGCTTTCATCATGCATCGTTTCCAGAATCTGAGTTACAAGGAAGCTGCCGAACTACTCAACGTTTCCCCCAAAACGGTAGACTACCGCATTCAGCAGGCTTTGAAGATATTAAGGGTCAAGCTGAAAGATTATCTGCCACTGATATTGATGCACCTGCTCACCTCGCATTAAGACCATACACAAGCAGAACGTCCCCTATACCGTGCCGGCTACACACCGGGACTTAGCCCTAAAGAGTATAGGACTGAGAGGTCAAAACATCCGAATGTTTTACCCCAATACATGGGGATGTTTTCACCCAAAACACCCGGATGTATTACCCAAAAACATCCGGGTGTTTTAATGGAAAGGATGCGGATGTTATGACCTCTCAGTATACGGGTCAGACCGGTTCAGTCCTGATGGGAGAGGCACTAAGTCCCTATATATCCCGTATTCATTAATTATTCTAAAAAAAGTTAGGGAAAACTCCGGGCCACCGGTCATATAAGCAAGAAGTAACCCTATTATTATCATAACCTCAAAATGCACGCAATGAGAAAACTGATTATCCTATTGTCGGCGCTGGTGTACGTCATCCATGCACAAGCGCAATTTTCAGTGACAGCCCATCAGGAAGGATGGGACAATATCCCTCCACAAGTACAAAAACCGGGATTTTCCTTTCAGCAATCCGTACTTGCCAATATGGACGGGGACGATGCCCTTGAAGAAGTAATGCTTTTCGGACGTGACAACGGGCACTACCCCACTTTCGACCTTTTCAAGGCCTACTATGCAATCGTAGACAACTATACCAAAGAAATACAATACATTTCCGACGAGATTTATGTCACCGACAAGTACAATCTCCTTGTAGAAGACCGCAACAAGGACGGCATCTCCGAGCTCTACATATCCTACTTCAAAGACGGAAAGTTCAGCGTAGACGAACAAGGTTACAATCTGCGCACCACACGCTGCTACGACCGTATAGAATGGAACCCTACTGGCAAAAACTTTAAATCTTCCGGAAAATGAAAATAAGACTGACACTTATCCTGGTACTCCTTATTTATATAGGAGCTGCCTCGCACACACACGCACAGCAAAAGAAAGTAATCAAAACCATGATGATAGCCGGGCAGGACGGCAGCCATTACTGGCAAGGCGCCTGCGAAGCCATGAAGCAGATATTGGAAAACAGCGGAATGTTCAAAGTGGACTTCGCCTTTACACCCGACTTTGGTGGAGACATCGCTACCTTCAAACCCGATTTCCACCAATATGATTTAATCGTCATCAACTACGGCGGAGCTACATGGACAGAGCCCGTACGCAAGAATTTCGAGAAATACGTTGCCGATGGAGGCGGTGTGGTAGTGATACATTCTTCCGTCGTCCCGATGGCCGACTGGAAAGAATACAACGAGATAATAGGCATGGGCGCCTGGGACGGACGCAACGAAAAGGACGGTCCGTATCTGTACTGGAAAGACGGACAATACGTCTACGACTACTCTCCGGGGTATGCCGGCTACCACGGCTTGCAGCACGAAACCGTCATAGAACACCGCGCCCCCCATCATCCTATCCTGCAAGGATTGCCTCCTCAATGGAAACACTTCAAGGACGAGATATATACCCGCCTACGCGGTCCGGTAAGAAACATGGAAATATTGGCAACCGCCTACGAACGCGGACGGCATGAACCGTTGATGTGGACAGTAAGCTACGGGAAAGGGCGCATATTCGTCGACCTCCTGGGGCACTGCGGCAACGACCCGAACATGACTTACTCCATGCGCTGCACCGGTTTCCAGGTGACTTTACTCCGGGGATGCGAATGGGCTGCCACCGGCGCCGTCACCCAAGAAGTTCCCGCAGATTTCCCACTGAAGGATACTTATACATTACGTCCGGAGTTCAAGGCTCCTTTTCATGCTTACCCTGAAACCAAACACTGAATACCATGAAAAACATCATCCGAACACTGCTGCTGGCATGCTGCTGCATGCAGGCACAAGCACAAGCTCCGTGGAAACCCGATACGGAACTGGAGAAACAATTACAGCAAAGCAATCATGTGCACCGCATAATGAAAGCTAATCCCGCACACGCCGGACTGACGCGGTGGGAAAAGAAAGAGGTATTGAAAAGCAGGGTACTCCCTCTGGCCGAAGATTTCGGTGCTCTGCGCCATACCGGACCCGGAACCATACATGTAGACCGTAAAGTCACTGTCTCAGGCAAAGGAAGTGTCCGTCTGGACACTCCTGCCTCCTTGGGCAAGAAGAATCCAACAAACCGGAATTACGCCACCCCGGAGATTATCCGTCCCCTCGACCGGGAAGACTTGCGGGAATACAACCGCTTTTCCGTTTGGGTATATGTGGATGCACCGGGCGTTTATCTGACCTTTGCCGGATTCACCCTATACAATGAAGGGGAGAAAATCATGCCGACTCCCGGACGCTTTGAAGGACAACACTTCGAGACTGTCTATCCCAACAAATGGCAGCACATCATATGGGAGATACCGGACCTATACCGTGACTGTGTCACCGGCTTTTCGGTAAACATCATGCTGGCAGGTGCTCCTGCAGGAGCCAGCGAACGCATGAGCCTATACATAGACGACATGCGCATCGAAAAGGTAGAAGCGGAAAACAGCCGGGGATTCGACCTGCGAAAAGATGCAATGGCCTACTGCCACAGCGGATACAAGCCGGGAGCACGCAAGCAGGCTTTGGTGCAGCACATGCCGGAAAGGGCTTTCAGCCTGCACGATGCCGCCACGGGACAAACCGTTTATCAAGGTACGGCCAGTCCTCTGAATCAGGACAAGAAGCTGGACAAAGGATTTCTTGTACTGGACTTCAGCAGTTTCAATACGCCCGGACAATACTTCCTCTCCATCGGTGATGTACAATCAAAGCCTTTCCCCATCGGAAATGATGCCTACCTGTCTACCGCCTGGCACACGCTGAACTTCTTCTTTTCCGAACGTTGCGGTTTCGACCAGCCCGGCATTCATCAAGAATGCCATCAGGATGTATTCGCCTATCATCCCGACGGACGGAGCATGAGCATTGCCGGAGGATGGCACGATGCAGCCGACCTGACTCAAGGAACGGGAAATACAGCCGAATCGTGCATCGCCCTCCTCGAAATGGCCGGTGCCGTACAAGGCAAAGACAGTATCTTCTACGAACGCCTGCTGGAAGAGGCACGCTGGGGAGTGAACTGGATTCTGCGTACCCGCTTCGGTGACGGCTACCGACTGGGTGGACTGATTATCGGCATTTGGACAAAGAATATCCGTGGTGACAAAGACGACATGCAGACAGAAGCACGAAATACGCCTACGGACAATCTGAAAGCCGCTTCCAGTTGCGCACTCGCCGCCCCTCATTTTGAAAAGAAAGACCCAGTGTTTGCACGGTGGTGCCGGAACAGTGCCATTGAGGACTTCCAATTCGCCATCGACCTGCTGGATACGCAAAGGACGGAACAGAACGAAACCGAACTTTATGCCCTTGCCACCGTCACAGCCATGCGTTTGTACCGCCTTACACAAGATGTTTACTATCTGGACTGGGCAACCCGGCTGGCACGTACCGTCATGGCGGGCCAACAGTTGGAAAAGCGTACCGACTGGAAAATCCCCCTACGAGGTTTCTTCTATGAATCTTCCCGGAAAAAACGTATTCTGGCCTATTATCACCAAAGCCAAGAGCACTTGATGGCCGAAGGACTCTCGATGCTACTGACAGATGCCCCTACCCATCCGGACGTCCCGTTGTGGAAGGCATCCTGTGAAGCCTATGCAGACTATCTACGCGGGATTTCACAACTGATTGAGCCGTACGGCATACTGCCAAGCGCCGTATACGAGGTGGATAATACCGATTATAAGAATCTGTACCACGAAGGAGAGCAGGTAGGGCTTCCCAGCCTGGAAGAATACAATGCACAAGTGCGCAACGGCATCCCTCTCTCGAAGGATTTCTATCTGCGCCGTTTCCCCGTCGCCTATCAGTTCAGGGGATTCCACGCTGTTGTCATGGGCAAAGCCAAAGCTGCCTTTATTCTTGCACGCCTATTCAACGACAAAGCGTTAAGGGATATTGCAACCCGCCAGGTAGAGTATATATTGGGCTACAACCCGTTTGCCATGAGTACCGTTTATGGAGACGGATATGACTACCCGCCACTTTACGGAGCCTATGCCGGAGATGTGGTGGGAGCTGTACCCGTAGGAATCGAAACATTCGAAAATGAGGACGAACCCTACTTCCCGATGCAAAATAACTGCACTTACAAGGAAATCTGGACACACACCACCGCACGCCTAATGTGGTGTGTAGCAGAACTGTTCAAATAAACAGTTCATTATACCGCTAAAAAAAGCTCCGGAGTTGAAGGTTCCGGAGCTTTTTCTCTGTTTTTATGTGACGGACAGTTATGCCTTTTTCAATGCTGCAATACTTTCCTTGAGAGATTTGATGATACTTTCAGCATCTGCCTGCTTCTTGCGTTCCATCTCAAGAACGGCGGCAGGAGCATTATTCACAAACTTCTCGTTACCCAGTTTCTTCAGCACACCCTGCAAGAATCCTTCCTTATGCTTCAGTTCGGCCTCCATACGGGCTATCTCGGCTTCCACGTCAATCATGTTACCCAAAGGTACGGCATATTCCGTAGTACCTACCATGAAGGAAGCAGCACCGTCGGCCTTGTTCTCCACCACATTGATGGACGAAAGGTTACACATTTTCGTAACAACCGCGTTGAACGCCACAACCGGATTCTCACCGATAACCTGCAACTCAAGTGCCTCTTTTTGGGCGATGTTCTTCTGCAAACGGATGGAACGGATATTGCTGATAACCTCTTTCACCACTTCAAACTCCCGGATGATATCCTCATCTACCAATGCCGACATTGACAACGGGCTTACCATCAAGCTCTCACCGTCTGTACGGTCGCAAAGATGCTGCCACAACTCCTCTGTAATAAATGGCATGAACGGATGGAGCAGATGCAACAAGTTATCAAAGAAACCGATAGTTGCTTCATACACTTTCCGGTTGATGGGCTGGCCGTATGCCGGTTTAATCATTTCCAGATACCAGGAAGAGAATTCGTCCCAGAACAGTTTGTAAACAGCCATCAGCGCTTCACTCAAACGGTACTTGCTGAACAAATCAGCCACTTCGGCAGCCACTTCATTCTGCTTGGCCTCAAACCAGCGTATTGCCAGTTCTGAAGCTTCCGGTACCGGAACTTCCGCACTGACTTCCCAACCTTTAATCAGACGGAAAGCGTTCCATATCTTATTATTGAAGTTACGTCCTTGCTCACACAGTGCATCGTCAAAGAGGATGTCGTTTCCGGCAGGAGCTGAAAGCATCATGCCCATACGTACACCGTCGGCACCGTATTTCTCAATCAAATCCAGCGGGTCGGGAGAATTACCCAACGACTTGGACATCTTACGTCCCAGCTTGTCACGGACAATACCCGTAAAGTAAACGTTCTTGAACGGCATCTTGCCTTCGTACTCATAGCCTGCCATAATCATACGGGCTACCCAGAAGAAGATAATGTCCGGACCGGTCACCAAGTCGCTGGTAGGATAATAGTAGTTTATCTCCTCGTTACCCGGATTGTTGATACCGTCAAACAAAGAGATGGGCCACAACCAGGAGGAGAACCAAGTATCCAGGCAGTCCTCATCCTGACGAAGGTCTTCCAGTTTAAGGTCTGCATTACCCGTTTTCTCTTTTGCCAATGCCAAGGCTTCTTCGGGAGTGGCAGCCACTACATAACCACCTTCCGGCAAAAAATAAGCAGGAATGCGATGCCCCCACCATAACTGGCGGCTGATACACCAGTCCTTGATATTTTCCAACCAGTTCTTGTACGTATTCTTATATTTGGCAGGATAGAACTTCAACTCATCATTCATCACCGGCGGCAAAGCCATGTCGGCAAAGTGCTGCATCTTCAAGAACCACTGCATGGAAAGTTTCGGTTCGATGGGCACGTTGGTACGTTCGGAGAAACCTACCTTGTTGGTATAGGCTTCCACTTTCTCCAACAGACCGGCAGCAGCCAGGTCCTTCTCAATCTGCTCGCGCACATCGAAACGGTCCATACCGATATACAGGCCGGCAGCTTCACTAAGCGTTCCGTTATCATTGAAGATGTCGATGCTCGGCAGATTGTACTTCTCACCCAGCATGTAGTCGTTCACATCGTGGGCAGGAGTTACCTTCAGACAACCGGTACCGAACTCTATATCTACGTAATCGTCCTCGATAACCGGAATAACACGTCCTACCAACGGAACAATCACCTTCTTACCCTTCAACCAGGTATTCTTGGGGTCATTCGGATTGATGCACATGGCTGTATCTCCCATGATGGTTTCAGGGCGGGTGGTAGCAACCACTGCATAACGTCCTTCGGGGTCACCTTCTACCATATACTTCAGATAGTACAGCTTGCTGTGCTCTTCTTTGTAGATTACTTCCTCGTCACTAAGTGCGGTCAGTGCCTTAGGGTCCCAGTTCACCATGCGGACACCACGATAAATCAGACCTTTGTTATACAAGTCAACAAAAACCTTGAGCACGCTTTCACTGCGTTTCTCATCCATAGTAAAAGCTGTACGATCCCAATCGCAAGAAGCACCCAGCTTGCGGAGCTGCTTCAAGATGATGCCGCCATGTTCGTCAGTCCATTCCCAGGCATGCTTCAAGAACTCGTCGCGGGTAAGGTCTGTCTTCTTGATGCCTTGTGCGGCAAGTTTGTTCACCACCTTGGCCTCGGTAGCAATGGATGCATGGTCGGTTCCCGGCACCCAGCAGGCATTCTTGCCTTCCATGCGGGCACGGCGTACCAGAATATCTTGTATGGTATTATTAAGCATGTGTCCCATGTGCAACACACCGGTGACGTTGGGGGGCGGGATGACGACGGTGTAAGGCTCACGACCATCGGGTTTCGAACTGAATAATTTGTGGTCCAACCAATACTGGTACCACTTTCCCTCCACGTCAGCGGGATTGTACTTACTTGCTAATTCCATGTTTTTATATCTCTATAATTAATTTATTGCGAATAACGGGCGCAAAATTAATGAATTAAAATTTAAATATATATTTTTGTCCCTACAAAATGAGTCAGGAGTTAGTAGGAGTTAAAGGGAGTTATCGCCCTCCGGGCTTAGGAGTTAGAGGTCGATAGTCCTCTTAATGGTAGGTTGAAAATAAAAATGAGAGACAAATTGAAAATCCGGTATGTCGTATTAATCGTATTACTGTCTGTTGTATGGGCAACGCAGCTCATTCCAATATTGGGAGAAGTATATGCACAGTCTGTATATCCGGTGATTTCCCATTTCTTGTCCTCCTTTTCAAAACTCATGCCTTTTGCCATAGGCGACTTGTTTATTTTCCTCAGTGTACTCGGACTTCTTTTCAATCCAATCAGGGCACGCTATATCCAAAAGAAAAAGTGGAAACAGATTCTGCTGAACGAAATGGAATACTTGCTGTGGATATATGTATGGTTCTATCTGGCATGGGGACTGAACTACTCACAAAAGGACTTTTATGGCAGGACAAACATTCCTTATACTGCCTATACTCCCGAAATCTTTCAGTCATTTGTAGACAACTATATCGACAAGCTGAATGCTTCCTATACAGATGTCACCTCCATTGACGAACCATTGGTCTGCCGGGAAAGCGTACACGGATACAACCAAATCAGCGATACGCTGGGGATACACCGCCCTCCCCACTCCTCTCCGCGCGTGAAGACCATGCTTTTCACCCCGTTCATTTCCATGGTAGGCGTTACGGGAAGCATGGGACCTTTCTTCTGCGAATTCACGCTGAACGGCGATTTGCTTCCACCACAATATCCTGCTACTTATGCCCACGAGCTGGCACACTTTTTAGGCATCACCAGCGAGGCAGAAGCCAACTTCTACGCTTACCAGGTCTGCACCCGTTCGCAGGTGAAAGAGATTCGTTTCAGTGGGTATTTCTCCGTACTCCCACATGTGCTGGGCAATGCCCGCCGACTGATGAGCGAAGAAGAATACGCAGAACTTTTCAACCGGATACGTCCTGAAATCATAGAACTGGCCCAAAAGAACCAGAAATACTGGATGGAGAAATACAGTCCGCTCATCGGAGACATCCAGAACTTTATCTACGACTTGTACCTTAAAGGAAACAAGATTCAAAGCGGACGCAAGAACTATTCGGAAGTAATAGGCTTGCTTATCTCATACGAAGAATGGAAAAACTAAATTTCAAAATCATGCATACAAGAAAAGAACAGATGGAAGCCTTCGGCCGCTTCCTCGACATACTCGACGAGCTGCGCGAGAAATGTCCCTGGGACCGCAAGCAGACCAACGAAAGCCTGCGCCCCAATACCATCGAAGAGACTTATGAACTTTGTGACGCCCTGATACGCGATGACAAGAGTGACATCTGCAAAGAGCTGGGCGATGTGCTGCTGCATGTGGCTTTTTATGCAAAGATAGGCTCCGAAACCGGTGATTTCGATATGAAAGACGTATGCGACCGTCTTTGTGAGAAACTTATTTTCCGCCATCCCCATGTCTTCGGCGATGTAAAGGCCGAAACCGCAGGCCAGGTTTCTGAAAACTGGGAACAGCTAAAATTGAAGGAAAAAGATGGGAACAAAACAGTGCTGAGCGGTGTACCCGCTGCCCTACCCTCGCTCATCAAGGCCTACCGCATCCAGGACAAGGCACGCAATGTAGGATTCGACTGGGAAGAACGCGAACAGGTGTGGGATAAGGTAAAAGAAGAAATCCGGGAGTTCCAGACAGAAGTCGACCACATGGATAAGGAAAAAGCTGAAGCTGAATTCGGCGATGTCATGTTCAGCCTCATCAACGCTGCCCGCCTCTACAAAATCAATCCGGACAATGCGCTGGAACAGACCAACCAGAAGTTCATCAACCGCTTCAACTATGTAGAAGCGCACAGCATCAAGGAGGGCAAAAACCTCCATGACATGACGCTGGAGGAGATGGATAAGCTATGGAACGAAGCGAAAGTACTGGAAAAAGAAGGGAAACAAGATGATTCTTCTAAAGGTCAGGTTTAGCTGGCTAAAGTAAAGGTTTAGGGAACTAAAGTAGAGGTTTAGCAAGGCTAAAACAAGGTATCTATCATTTAAAAAAGAAGGTTGCTCACATCATTGTGGCAACCTTCCTTATTTGTATTCATTCACTATTCATCTTTTTCCTTGTGTTTTTCGTGGAGAAGCATCCCCCTTTTTATGCATGCCTTTCAGTAATTCACGGTGGAAACGCATTTCAGCCCTTTGCACCAGATAAATCTTTTTACAAGGCAATATTTTCTTGAACTTATCAAAGTAGGTCTTGTCCAACCGGTCAGAAGCGATACGGGCATCATATACACCTTCCATAATTTCCTCATACTGGGCTTCGGTTGTTTTTTCATCTTTCCCTTGTCGAAGCAACTTCCAAGCCTCGTCATTTAGCTGCTTTTTCCGGTCCTGCAATTCAAAATACAATGGGAAGAACTTGGCTGCCTCCTCACTCGTCAGTCCGGCTTTCTCCGTTATAAACGCTTTTTGTTTGGCACGAAACTCTTCAGGTGACAGATGCTGGTCACATCCATCGCTAGCCCAAAGCAGAGGCATAATGCCACATATCATAACCAATAAAACAATTAGTTTCTTCATTTTTAAATAGTTGAGTGTTGTTACCTTATTCTGCATCAGAGTCTGCCAAATAAACATACAATGAATAATCATCCAGCATGGAATTCTCTACAGCCATATTAATATATTCCATTTCTGTTTCCGTATCATCAGCAGCCATACGCTCTACAGATGGAGTATGCTCCGAAGAAGCTACACGGATAATCAATGCCGCACCTATAAACATGGCGGTCATATACAACCAAGGCCTTACCTTCTGCCACATTGTAGACTCTGTCTGCACAGCAATGAGTTTCTCTTTTTCGGGAAGCCGGTTCATTACCTCTGAAGTAAGATTCTCAAAGTAGCCTTCAGGAACGCGGAAAGGATTTTCCGTCCCTATCTTTTTCTGTATTTTATCTTCTTCTTTCATAAGCTTTCTCCTTTCTGTTTAATTAGACATTGTTTTGTGGCAAAGGTTTAATACTCCTCACCCAAAAACTTTTCTATTTTCTTCACGGCATGGTGATAGGAAGCCTTCAAGGCACCTACGGAAGTACCAAATATATCGGACATCTCTTCGTATTTCATTTCCTGGTAATACTTCAGGTTAAACACCATACGTTGTTTTTCCGGCAAGGCAAGCAAGGCTTTTTGCAAAGCCATCTCTGCTTTATCACCGGAGAAGTAAGGATCACTTTCAAGCTTTTGAAGTGCATCTGCCTCGGGGGCATCCAAAGAGACTGTGGAAGCAGCCCGTTGTTTGTTCAGAAAAGTGAGGCATTCATTCAAGGCTATGCGATAGAGCCAGGTAGAGAGTTTAGCCTCTGCCCTGAAATAATCTATATTAATCCATGCTTTAATGAAAGTATTCTGAAGTAAATCATTGGCATCTTCATGAGAGAGGACCATACGACGAATCTGCCAATACAGCTGCTCGCTATATTGGGTAACAATCATCTCAAATCCCCGCTTTTGTGTGCTTTCTTCTTGTAGAAGAGCCAACACTTCGCGTTCATTATAGGAAGGGGTCATAAATTTCTATTCGCATTTGTTGTTTTAGACTGCCAAAGATACGAAAAGTTTAATTCATACCGATACACAAAGTGTTTCTTTGGCAAGCTGAGTATCCGGAAAAATAGCGGATGCTTCTTGAAGCAAGATATTTTCATCTTCGTATCGTGCCGAAAAATGTCCTATCAACAACTTCTTCACTTCAGCCCTCCTGGCTATTTCAGCCGCTTGTGCAGCAGTTGTATGAAATGTTTCTTTGGCACGTGGCGCATCCTCATTCGCAAATGTCGCCTCATGAAAAAGTAAATCAACCCCTTTTATCTGCTCCACGATAGAAGGAAGATAGATGGTATCCGAGCAATAAGCATAACTGCGGGACGGAGCAGAAGGACGGGTCAACAAGTTGTTGGAAACAGTTTTTCCCTCCGGTGTCACGTAATCGGCCCCATTCTTTATACGATTCAATTCGTATACCGGCACTTGGTAGAAATCGACCATTTCACGGATAATATGGTTAGGACGCCGCTTTTCTGCAAACAAAAAGCCACAACACGGCATACGATGACGCAAAGGAATAGTAGTAACCGTCAACGAACGGTCTTCATAAATCAGCATCGGTTCTTTCGTATCAAACTCATGGAAAAGGACCTTGTACGTCATCTGCCTATTAAAAAAATCCAGCATAGGTGTCAGCAATGTTTCCAGCCCTTTTGGAGAATGGATATGCAACTCTGCTGTACGTCCTAAAAGGTTAAGTGTAGAAATCAGTCCTAATAAGCCAAAACAATGGTCTCCATGCAAGTGAGAGATAAAGATATGATTCAAACGTGAAAACTTCAGATGTGATTTACGGAACTGCAACTGCGCCCCTTCCCCACAATCAATCATAAACAGCTTGTCGCGCACGTTCACAATTTGAGACGTAGGGAAATGACGCGTTGTGGGTAAAGCGGAACCACAACCAAGAATATGTAACTCGAATTTTTCCATTCCAAACCTTCCGAACTGATTTCTACTCCTTGATTCATAGAAGAGCCTTTATCTCTGAAACTCCAAAGGATATTTCAAAAGTTTCTCCGGATTTATTCCCTTTATACAGATAGCCCACCCCTTTATCACACTTCACACATACTTCCAAGAACATGCGCAAGGCTGGATCGGAGGAGTTCAAAGAGTTCTTCACATTTGCCTTCATCTGTTCGGCATTTTCCTTCAAAGCAGACATCTGTACTACAGATTCGTCAATCGTATAATGATAAAGCACCTTATCCGACTCGATTGTCAGTTTATTGAGCATAGTGGCTTCATCCACCTGCATCGGGCACGATACGTTGGTCATCTTCACTTGCTCTTCCAGTTTCTTCTCGTCACTGCTGTCGGCAGATGCACCACCACCATTCAATATATCTTTCAAGTCCTGAGTAGTCAGATAACATTCCACTTCGTTACCGGATGTCTTTCCTTTATATATGAACTTTATACCGGAATCAGTACCGACAACCAAATCCAGCATCTCTTTAATGGACCCTTGTGGATTACCGAACATAACAGTCACAGCAGACTTCATTGCATCAGGATTCTCTTTCAAAGCGTCTATATTGAGGAAACTTTCATTCATAAGCAGTACATATACCACATCCGCCCCATCAAAAGTAATACTGGATATTTCGCCGGAAGCTCCCATATCCATGGGACATTGTTTGTTGGCAGCTGCGATAGCCAGCTTGAGTTTAGACTTCTGGCCGCATGCGGTTAGTAACATCAGCGACAGGCAAGTGAACAACACCATCTTCCCTGCATTTTTGAACATGTTTTTCATAATAAATGAAAATTAAATTATTGAATATTTCTATGATTGCAAAAGTAACCACCCTGCAAAGATAAACATTTATGGAAAAACCATCCTTAATTCCATAAAATTCTATTGACAAATCATAAAAAAGAAGGGCACTTGTTTGCGCAAGTACCCTTCCTTCATTTATAGAACGGAGTAATTATTTCTTTCCAGCTTCCATCTGTTCCTTCAAGGCAGCCAAAGCATCAATGTCACCCAGAGTAGTGGATGCAGCCTGGTTTTGGATAGCAGGAGCAACGTCTTCTCTCTTACCGGTTGACTTCTTAGTAGCAGCCTTCTTTTCAGCTCTTTCTTCTGCCTTTGCAGCATCTTCGAAGATACGGCTGTGAGAAAGGATGATACGCTTAGCGTCCTTGTTGAACTCAATTACCTTGAATTCAAGCTTCTCGTCCAACTGAGCTTGTGATCCGTCTTCCTTAACGAGGTGCTTCGGAGTAGCGAAGCCTTCTACACCATAAGGCAGAGCAACTACAGCACCCTTATCCAGCATTTCGATGATAGTACCTTCGTGTACAGAACCTACTGTAAATACAGTTTCGAATACATCCCAGGGATTTTCTTCGAGTTGCTTGTGGCCAAGGCTCAAGCGACGGTTTTCCTTGTCGATTTCCAGAACTTGTACGTCGATGTCTGCACCAATCTGAGTGAATTCAGACGGATGTTTAACCTTCTTCGTCCAAGACAGGTCAGAGATGTGAATCAAGCCGTCAACACCTTCTTCGATTTCAACGAATACACCGAAATTAGTGAAGTTACGAACCTTTGCAGTGTGCTTGCTGCCGATAGGATACTTCTCTTCGATAGTTTCCCACGGGTCAGACTTCAGCTGCTTGATACCCAAAGACATCTTACGTTCTTCGCGGTCCAAAGTCAGGACTACTGCCTCTACTTCGTCACCTACCTTCATGAAGTCTTGTGCAGAACGCAAGTGTTGTGACCAAGACATTTCAGATACGTGAATCAGACCTTCAACACCCGGAGCGATTTCGATGAATGCACCGTAGTCAGCCATAACTACAACTTTACCCTTCACGTGGTCGCCAACCTTCAGGTTAGCATCCAGTGCATCCCAAGGATGCGGAGTGAGTTGCTTCAAGCCGAGAGCGATACGCTTCTTCTCATCATCGAAGTCAAGGATAACGACGTTGAGTTTCTGGTCGAGTTCAACCACTTCTTTCGGATCGCTGACACGGCCCCAAGAAAGGTCTGTAATGTGAATCAAACCATCTACGCCACCCAAGTCGATAAATACACCATAGGAAGTGATATTCTTAACGGTACCTTCGAGAACTTGTCCTTTTTCGAGTTTACCGATGATTTCCTTCTTCTGTTGTTCCAGTTCGGCTTCGATAAGAGCCTTGTGGGAAACAACCACATTCTTGAATTCCTGGTTGATCTTAACAACCTTGAATTCCATAGTTTTGCCAACGAATACATCGTAGTCGCGGATAGGCTTCACGTCGATTTGAGAACCCGGCAAGAAAGCTTCGATGCCGAATACGTCTACAATCATACCACCCTTTGTGCGGCACTTGATGTAACCCTTGATAATTTCTTCGTTTTCCAAAGCTGCGTTTACGCGATCCCAAGAACGGGTAGCACGAGCTTTACGGTGAGACAGAACGAGCTGTCCTTTCTTGTCTTCCTGGTTTTCGATGTATACCTCAACAGTATCACCAACCTTCAGTTCAGGATTGTAACGGAATTCACTCATCGGAATGATACCGTCTGATTTGTAACCGATGTTCACAACTACTTCACGCTTGTTCATTGCGATTACGGTTCCATCAACTACCTCGCGGTCGTTAACCTTGTTCAACGTATTGTCATACGCCTTTTCCAGTTCATCGTGGCTTGCACTGGCTACTGATTCGCCGTTCTCATAAGCATCCCAGTTGAAGTCTTCAATAGGAGCTACATTCTTTAAATTTTCCATTAATAAATAAATTGTTTAACTCGTTAATTAAGTGAGACTTTATGTTGACTCATTGTAAATCGGGCGCAAAGATAGAAGTATTTTCTTGAACTACAAAACAAAAAGCATTCAAAACAGCAGTGGAATAATCAATTAAAGAATAAAAAAAATGTTACCTTTGCATCGTTTCATTTATACATAATCTCAATAATTTATCATGAAAAAGATAATCGCATGCATTTCCATCATTTGCTATACATTGTTATGTTATAGCCAAAATCAGACAACGGACAACAACTACCGTACGCAAAAGAACATTTCCTATCTTCATCCCGGCGAAAAAGACAGTTATAAGCTGGAGCGTTGCAAGCTCGACCTCCATTATCCTACTGATAAAAAAGGATTTGCCACCCTTATCTGGTTCCACGGCGGAGGACTGGAAGCCGGAGAAAAACATTTTCCGAAGGAGTTCCTGGAGCAAGGCTACGCCGTGATAGCCGTAAACTACCGACTCAGCCCGCGTGCCCAAAATCCTGCCTACACGGAAGATGCCGCAGAGGCCGTTGCTTGGACTTTCGAGAATATAGAAGAATTCGGAGGAGATAAAGACAAAATATACATAGCCGGTCATTCAGCCGGTGGTTATCTCTGTCTGATGCTCAATCTGGACAAGAGTTACCTGGCAAAGTGGAATATTGATGCCAACAGCCTGGCAGGCGCTTTCCCCATCAGCGGACAGACCACCACTCATTATACCATCCGCAAAGAACGCGGGCTGCCTTCCGACACTCCGATTATAGATAAATATGCTCCTTCCAATAACGTAAGAAAAGACGCTTCACCCATGATACTTATCACTGGCGACAAAGAGTTGGAAATGCTGGCACGCTATGAGGAAAACGCTCATTTGTATGCCCTCCTCAAAGCACTGGGACAAAAAACCACCCTCTATCAGATGGAGGGATTTGACCACGGTACGGTGGCCGCTCCCGCATGTACCTTGATAAACAGCTATATGAAGAAGGCAGGCAAGAAGTAACCACTACCCTTGCCTTTCTTTTATATATGCCAATGCCGCTCCTATTGCTGTTCTATATTCAGCATAGGGCGGTATATGAAAATGTACATGATAGATGGCTTCCATTTTAGAAAACACCTCCCGGCACTGGGGCAGTTGGGTGAGATTCCCTATCAGAACGAAATCCTTGATAGGACTGTTCAAAGCTGACAGTACAGCAGCTCCTCCAATGGTTTGAAGTACCGTATAAATTATACCGCAGGCAATATCTTCTTGAGAAGCATTGCTATCTGCTTTCCCGAAAAGAGAGGCGGTAGCACTCACTGGCAAGTCAGGCAAAGCAGTGTTGCAAATATCACCTATCTGCAAGTTGACACGAGTTACATCCCCTTTCTCAGCCAACTCGGACACCTGATGAATATCATGAGTTTTCAACAGCAACCTCGATAATCCCTGCAAGGTACCTCCACCAATCCCCAAGCCGCCAATATGCTGCACCTTGTCTCCGTCTATTTTCACAAAAGAAGTGCCGGTACCCATGCTGACTACAATCAGTTGGTCTATATCCGTTGCATGTCTAGCTCCCAAACCATTGGCAATAAACTCATCCGTTTTGCGAGTAGGCAGTCCATATAGAGGGCTGTTGACAAATGCGCTTCCCACTCCCGTCAGCATCACCTGCTCCACATCGGCCAGCTGTATACCATTGTCATAAATATACTTACCGAATGCTCCGAATAAGGAAGTCACCGGGTCGGTAGCCGTAATAAACATTGGAGACTGTATCTGTTCTCCATTGATTCCAACGATTTTCGTGGTACTTCCACCCACATCTATTCCTATTACTATACCCATAGCTCCAAGTAATTTGCAGCAAAGTTACAAAAGAATCAATAATTGACAATTGATTAATGTGATAATGTGCCAATATGCTAATTGGCTAATTGGCTGCGCTATGTTTATGCTACGCCATCACGTCCTGGTCATTGACACATTGGCACATTAATCACATTACCACATTGCTATCTGTTAAACAGTTCGAAGGTAAATTTGCAACCTATTTCCTGATACTTCCAGTTTGCAAAGCTGGCAAACAAGCCAAAGTCAAATATATGTGTACCAATGCCATACCCTACTTCCAGATAAGGTTTCAAGTGAGGAACCACCAATGCATTCAGATACAGACGTTCATTCAATACATATTGGGTATATTTCATCAGATGGCGGAGCAGGAGGAAAGGCGCTTCATAGGTAAGGTGTCCGCGGATATATTTACGGGAAGAGTTATACCAGCGGCCGTCCAGCAACTGGAACACCCCGCCAATATCATCACTCCAACCCATAGGAAGATTGGAACGCCGCAAATTGGCAAAGTCCACAAAGTACAGTTCCTTCTGATTGGTAAACTCTCCCCAACCAAAACGCCAATAAATATCACGCATCAAGCCCAAAGAAACCTGATGCTGCAAATCAATCTCTACACGCTCGTACGAACCACTGCTCTGCAACACTCCACTGAGTCCCCGCTCCCAATCTACTGAGATGGAAGGATACTTGGAATGAAGATTTACTTTACGGTCGCCATTCATATAATAGTATTGTCCCGGAGTCCAGGTGAGGCGGACGCGGGGAGCAAAACTATTATAGGTATGGCGGAACTTGTTCAGGATATTCGGGTCAAAATTCGGAAAGAAGGATGAACCTCCGGAACCGGCACGGGTGGCCGACTTGGTAGGCGGCATGCTCGGGTAGTTCAGTTCAAACCGGGAGCGGTTCACTTCCGTACGTCTGTGCATGGATACACCCACTTCCAGCGACAGACCGTTTACTATTTCCCAGCTATGACGCAGATTCAGATACAAATCCTTGAAATAATCCAAGTGTATCTGGTTGAAGTCAAAAATACTGTCGGGGATGGCTTTCAGGTCGTCCAGCACATCACTGCTGTAAATCCGGTTACCGTTACCAAACTCCAGATGCAATGCTGCACGCTTACGGGGCCAATAATCAAAATCGGACCTCACCCTCCAGTAAAACTCTTTTTCCTTAAAATTATAACCTATCCGGGGAACGATGCGCAGCAGGCGATCACCGGTAAAAATACGGTTGTACTTGAACTCCTGCCGATACGAAATTCCATGCTTGCCGCTATAGCTCAAAAGAAAAGGATTGATTAGTGGTGAACAGCGCACACTCCCCAATTTATCAAGGTCTACCGTATAGCGACTGATCAATGCATCTCCAATCTGCCCCCAAAACTCCAAGTTCTTATTCACCGGTTTCTTTTTCCGGGCGAGCGTATCCCGACGCAAGAAGAAATCCTGATACAGTGTCTCCTCATGCGGAGTCAAAGGAATGGGACGCAAAGTTTTAAAGTAAGCAGTATCACGTAGATAAGCATTCGTATCAGTACGCAACGTGTATGAATCGGACAAGTCATATTTACTTTTCTTCACCGACCTCCGTATATCACTGCCAGAAGTTTTCTGAATGATGTTCTTATAATCGAGTACAGCTTCATAAGTGCCATCTACCACATTTCCCAAAAAACGAAACGTTGCATCCACATCATACTGCAACGGAAGAAATTCGTCCGAATCGCCCACATTACCCATCTTCACCAGATTATTGAACCGCACCATCTCATTACGTCCGGAAAAACGCATCTCGCGTACACTCCACACGTTATCACTCACAATCAGATAACCGCCCACCAGCTGAAAGCTTTTGCTTTTTGGCATAAAACGGATTTTATACTGAAGGGCATGCCGTTCCCCCATCACCGTATCAATCCGATAGGTATAATATTTTTTGGCATTGGGTGCTAAAGGAGAGAGTAGTTTGTCATATAATAAGGTAGAAGAATAGATGTTGATGTGAAAATATTCCGGCAGCCGTCCGTCCATTTCCCAAAACTCGGAAGCAGTACCGACACTTGCCTTTACCTTCTGGTCATAGATGTCGGGAGCAGTAAAATGCAAATCGCTATAAGTTTCCATCATATATTCCCGCACCCCTTTCTTGGGCCGGAACATGGAAGGGATGTAGCGGAGAATATGATTCTTCTTACGGATATTCACCCAGCCCTTTATGTAAAGCTCAGCCTTGTAACTTTCAATAATACGTTCATAAAGGGGGGCAAAGAAGATGACTTTCTCCATGATGGAGTCTGCCGAACTCACATGTTTGTCAACCGGATAAGATACACGCTCCGCCCCTGCCTTCTGTACAAAAGAAAACAAGAAGCAAATCCAAATCCATATAAACAACAAACGTTTCAACCGCAATTTCTCCTTATAGAATCGGGACAAATATACGGAAGAATTTGTGTAATGCAAAAACATGTTCCATAAAGAAGCGGGAATGACACTTGTGACACCCTTTATTATAAAACATATGTTACGCGCGAGAGACAATAATACACAAGCACACATAGTTTGTGCGAGATAAATACGAACCTATATTAATTGTTATAAAAAGGGTGCCACAAGTGTCATGTACAGAATGATTCGTAATTGTGACACATGAAAATTACTAATCACGACGCACTAAGATTACTAATCGTGATGCGGAAAGATTACTAATCATGGCATGTAACAAACGCAAGCTTTTGGTCGTTTTTCCATAACAAGCAGACTTTTTTAGGGGGTCTATTCTCAAAAAACACTAATATTTTCGAGAATACCCCCTAAAAAAGAGGGGGTAGTTCAGAAAAAACATGTATTTTTGCGCCCAACAACCAATAAAAGGAGAGACTTATATGTCAAAAATGCGATTTTTTGCTTTGCAAGAACTTGCCAATCGGCAACCTCTTGAAGTGACCACCCCTTCAAACAAACTGTCCGACTACTACGGCAGCCATGTCTTCGACCGTAAGAAAATGCAGGAATACCTGCCTCGTGAAGCCTACAAAGCCGTGACCGACGCCATCGAAAAAGGCACTCCCATCAACCGCGAAATGGCAGACCTGATTGCCAACGGCATGAAAAGTTGGGCAAAGTCCCTCAACGTCACCCACTACACGCACTGGTTCCAGCCTCTGACGGACGGAACAGCCGAGAAACATGACGGCTTCATCGAATTCGGAGAAGGAACGGAAGTGATTGAACGTTTTTCCGGCAAACTGCTCATCCAGCAGGAACCGGATGCATCCTCTTTCCCCAACGGGGGTATCAGAAACACATTCGAAGCACGAGGATATACTGCTTGGGATGTTTCCTCACCTGCCTTTGTGGTAGATACCACACTTTGCATCCCCACTATCTTCATCTCTTATACCGGCGAAGCGCTCGACTACAAGACTCCATTGCTCAAAGCCTTGGCAGCCGTAGACAAAGCAGCGACAGACGTATGCCAGTTGTTCGACAAGAATATCACACGCGTTTATACCAATTTAGGCTGGGAACAAGAATATTTCCTCGTCGACTCGGCACTGTACAATGCCCGCCCGGACCTTTGTCTGACCGGACGTACCCTGATGGGACACTCCTCGGCCAAAGACCAGCAGCTGGAGGACCACTATTTCGGCTCCATCCCCCCACGTGTCACAGCTTTTATGAAAGAACTGGAAATCGAATGTCACAAACTGGGTATCCCGGTCAAGACCCGCCATAACGAAGTAGCTCCCAACCAGTTTGAGCTGGCGCCTATCTTTGAGAATGCCAACCTTGCCAACGACCACAACCAGCTTGTGATGGATCTGATGAAACGCATCGCACGCAAGCATCACTTCGCCGTACTGCTTCACGAAAAACCCTACAACGGCGTGAACGGCTCCGGCAAGCACAACAACTGGTCGCTTTGCACCGATACGGGTATCAATTTGTTTGCACCGGGCAAGAATCCGAAAGGAAACATGCTGTTCCTTACCTTCCTGGTAAACGTACTGATGATGGTATACAAAAACCAGAACTTGCTGCGCGCCTCCATCATGAGTGCCGGAAACAGCCACCGTCTGGGAGCCAATGAAGCACCTCCCGCCATTCTGTCCATCTTCCTGGGCAAACAGCTGTCTTCCATCCTCGACGAGATAGCTCGCCAGATAAGCAGCAGCAAGATGACATCGGAAGAAAAGACAACACTGAAATTAGGCATCGGACGTATTCCCGAAATATTACTGGATACCACCGACCGTAACCGTACTTCTCCATTCGCCTTTACCGGCAACCGCTTTGAGTTCCGTGCCGCAGGTTCGTCCGCCAACTGTGCCGCCGCCATGATTGCCATCAATGCAGCTATGGCAAACCAGTTGAACGAATTCAAAGTCTCCATCGACAAACTGATGGAAGAAGGAGTCGGCAAGGATGAAGCCATCTTCCGCATTATGAAAGAGACCATAATCGCCTCCGAGCCTATCCGCTTTGAGGGTGACGGCTACTCCGAACAATGGAAGCAGGAAGCCGCCCGCCGTGGGCTGACCAACATCTGCCACGTTCCCGAAGCCTTGATGCACTACATGGATAACCAGTCCCGTTCCGTACTCATCGGCGAACGTATCTTCAACGAAACGGAGCTTGCCTGCCGCTTGGAAGTAGAACTGGAGAAATACACCATGAAGGTACAGATAGAAAGCCGTGTGCTGGGCGACCTTGCCATCAACCACATCGTACCGACTGCCGTTATCTACCAAAACCGTCTGCTGGAAAATCTCCGTGGCCTGCGCGAGACCTTCTCTCCCGAAGAATACGAAGTCCTCAGTGCCGACCGGAAAGAGCTTGTACGCGAAATTTCCAAGCGCGTAACAGCCATCAAGGTACAAGTACGCGAAATGACCGAAGCCCGCAAAGTAGCCAACCACATGGATAACTACAAAGACAAGGCTTTCGCTTACGAAGAAACCGTACGCCCTTATCTGGAAAGTATCCGTGACCACATCGACCACCTTGAGATGGAAATTGATGATGAAATCTGGCCGCTTCCGAAATATAGGGAGCTGCTGTTTACAAAGTAGGCCTCTCCCTAGCCCCTCCCCCGTAGGGAGGGGGATAGAGATACTACGATAAACAATTAAGTTACTACGATTTACGATTTGACGGTTTACGATTGGAGTTACTCATACAATCATAAACCCACCTACTAATGAGCAGTTGTTTAACAATACAAACTTCAATCGTAAATCGTCTAATCGTAAATATATAGATTTTCCTTTATCTCCCCCCCTACGACATCTTTTTGTCATATTTGTGCAATATTTAATTTTTTCTTTTTACATTTGTGCTGTATAACACAGTTTTGCAGCAGTTATGGTAAAAGTAAACTTGTCTGATATTAATGTTCCGGAGTTGATTGCAGATATATGGTCTCCCTTGAATGACGAACAGCGGGAATTCCTCGCCAACCACTTCACACTCCAGAACTACAAAAAAAACGAAGTCATCCATTGCGAAGGCGAGACACCTACGCATTTGATGTGTCTGCTGAGTGGAAAGGTCAAAATCTATAAAGACGGAGTCGGTGGTAGAAGCCAGATTATCCGTATGATTAAACCTGTCGAATATTTCGGTTACCGCCCTTACTTTGCAAAAACAGACTATGTCACGGCAGCATCTGCATTCGAGCCGTCTCTTGTTTGCCAAATCCCCATGACTGCCTTGATGACTCTGCTCACACAAAACAACGACCTTGCCATGTTCTTCATCAAGCAATTGTCCGTTGACTTGGGCATTGCCGATGAACGTACCGTAAACCTGACGCAGAAACATATCCGCGGAAGACTCGCAGAATCCCTGCTGTTCCTCAAAGAAAGTTATGGTTTGGAGGAAGACGGCTCCACCTTGAGTATCTATCTCTCGCGTGAAGATCTGGCCAATTTGTCAAACATGACCACTTCCAACGCCATACGTACGTTGTCACAGTTTGCCACAGAACGGTTAATCACCATCGACGGACGTAAAATCAAAATCATAGACGAAGAAAAGCTGAAGAAAATCAGCAAGATAGGATAAGGATAAGGGATTAGGGATGAGCTTATACCTCTTGTTATATGTATAATACTGTCACAAACTAATCCCTAATCCTTAATCCCTTATTAAATCACTCCTTTTGCAGAAAGATACCGTTCCGCTTCAATGGCTGCCTGGCAACCAGTTCCGGCAGCGGTGATGGCTTGACGATAGTGAGAATCAGCAACGTCTCCGGCGGCGAATACGCCCGGCACTTTCGTACGCGGTGTTCCCGGCTCGGTGACGATATAACCTACTTCGTCCGTATCTACATAAGGTTTGAAAATATCTGAGTTGGGTTTATGGCCGATAGCCAGGAAGAAACCGTCAATAGCTACATCATAGCGCTTCTCATCAGGTTCACCCATACGCTGTACCAAATGTACACCTTCCACACCGTTCTCTCCAAACAAGCCTACGGCATTATGTTCGAACAGTACTTCAATCTTGTCATGCTTCATCACACGCTCCTGCATAATCTTGGAAGCGCGAAGATAAGGTTTGCGGACAATCAGATAAACCTTGGCAGCCAGTCCGGCAAGGTAAACAGCTTCCTCGCAGGCAGTATCTCCACCCCCTACAACAGCTACCGTTTTCTTGCGGTAGAAGAAACCGTCACAAGTGGCACAAGCGCTGACACCCATTCCCGCATATTTCTTTTCATCCTCCAGCCCCAGATACTTCGCAGCGGCACCTGTAGCAATAATCAGCGTTTCAGCCTCAATCATCTTTTCGTCATCAATCGTAATCTTGTAAGGTGCTTCAGCAAGATTGGCTGCGGTAGCAACTCCATAACGCAAATCTGCACCAAAACGTTCGGCTTGCTTCCGCAGGTCTTCCATTAATTCCGGACCTCCGATACCTTGGGGATAACCGGGGAAATTCTCCACATCAGTAGTGGTTGTCAACTGGCCACCGGGCTGCAATCCTGCATAAAGTACCGGTGAAAGATTGGCACGGCCTGCATAAATAGCGGCAGTATAGCCGGCAGGACCCGAACCGATAATCAGACATTTTACTTTTTCTGTTTCCATCATTATATTATTTACTATTTGACTATTTACAATTTACTATTTAGCGCATGTCGATGACTTCAGCTGTGGGATAGGCTTTTTTGTCAAAGACAAAGAAACTATCCGGATAGGATTGTCCTGTCTGGTAGCTATCAATAAGGATAGTAGTCATATACTTACTCCCCCGTGGTGCCAAGTCCACTTGATGCAGACGATACGTATCCTTTGTCACAAACAGATAGACACTTTCAGGGTCTTTTCTCTTGTCGGCAGCAGTCATGGTGATGTAATAAACAGACTTGTCTTGCTTACCACCGACACTGCTCAACTTCAATCTGTATCCCTGCTTGTAGAGGGACAACCAGGCATACGGATTGAGAGTCTGCAATTCCTCCTGCGTAGGTTCCGATACATTCACCTCATCTGCCGAAGCCACATAGCTCCACTGCGTATGTCCGTCAAACCAAGTCTTCATTCCCTCGGTCTCAACCACAAATTTCTCACCTTCCAGATAGAGAACTCCCGCATAAGAGCCTTGTTGTTCGTTCACGGTAAACGCCAGCTTCACCCCTCCCGCTTTCCGAAAGGCTTCGGCTGTACGCTCCAATATATTCTTGGCATCCGGTTGTTGTGCCGACATCGGCACAGCAAACAACAGCAATAGCACACCAAGTAAAAACTTATCAAATTTCATCATTCTATAAATAACCATTCCTTATTGCAAATTGTTTAACCGCATTTCCAGGTCGCTCTCATCTATACAGAACACCTCACGCGCCTTACTACCTTGCGCCGGTCCCACAATCCCCGCTTTCTCCAACTGGTCCATGATGCGGCCGGCACGATTATAACCGATGGCAAACTTACGCTGAATGAGCGATGTGGAACCCTGCTGGTGAATAACAACGAGACGGGCTGCATCCTCGAACAAAGGATCGAGACGTCCCATATCCACATCCCCCAAATCACCCCCTGCATTTTCATCCACATATTCGGGCAGATAGAAAGCAGTGGGGTAACTCTGCTGGCGGGCGATAAACTTCGTAATCTCCGCCACTTCGGGCGTATCAATAAAGGCACACTGCACACGCACCGGGTCAGCTCCCTGTAGGAATAACATATCACCGCGGCCTATCAGCTGGTTGGCTCCCGGACGGTCGAGGATGGTACGCGAATCGACCATTGCCGATACACGGAAGGCGATACGCGCCGGGAAGTTGGCCTTAATCGTACCCGTAATGATGTTTGTTGTCGGTCGCTGTGTAGCGATAATCATATGTATACCCACGGCACGCGCCAACTGGGCGATACGTGCGATGGGCAGTTCCACATCCTTACCGGCTGTCATAATCAAGTCACCGAACTCGTCGATAACGACTACGATGTAAGGCATGAACTTATGCCCCTTTTCCGGATTCAGACGACGGTTGATGAACTTCTCGTTATACTCCTTGATATTGCGCACATGGGCAGCTTTCAGCAAGTCATAGCGAGTATCCATCTCCACACAGATGGAGTTCAAAGTCTGCACCACCTTCGTGACGTCCGTAATGATGGCATCTTCCCCGTCGGGTAATTTCGCGAGGAAGTGATGCTCAATCACGGAGTAGATGCTGAATTCTACTTTTTTGGGGTCTACCAGCACAAACTTCAGCTCTGCCGGATGCTTCTTATATAATAAGGAAGTGATGATGGCATTCAACCCCACGGACTTACCCTGACCGGTAGCACCGGCAACGAGCACGTGCGGCATCTTGCACAAATCCACCATAAATACTTCATTCGTAATCGTCTTACCCAGTGCGATGGGCAAGTCGTAAGTAGACTCCTGGAACTTCTTGCTGCCGATAATGCTCTGACCGGATACAATCTTCGGATTGGAATTGGGCACTTCGATACCAATCGTACCCTTTCCCGGAATGGGAGCGATGATACGGATGCCGAGCGCCGAAAGGCTGAGGGCAATATCATCTTCCAGACCGCGTATCTTCGAAATGCGGACGCCCTGCTCGGGAGTGATTTCATACAGCGTCACCGTAGGACCTACCGTCGCCTTAATGGTACTGATTTCTATACCGAAACTACGCAGAGTATTGATAATCTTATCCTTGTTCGCGTTCTGCTCTACCATGTCAATGGTCGGACCATTGTCATCGTAATGCTTCATCAGGTCTATTGTGGGGTAATGATAGTTTTCCAAATCCAGACGGGGATTGTACGGCTCCTTCTCCGTTCCCACATACTCCTCCTCTTCGGCCTTTTCAACCTGGAATGCCGGCTCCTTCTCTACCGGCTGTTCCCGAAAAGGGGGCACCGGCTCCGGTGCAGGAGTCTCAAAAGTCATGGTAACATCCTCATCCGCAGACTTGGCTGGCTTTACCTTTCCATCACTTCCACCCAAGTCAAGGGTGATTTCATTCAGCGGTTCGTCCTCTTCTTCCTCTGTAGCAACCTCCTCCTCCTTTTCAAGAACCTTTTCCGGCTCCGCAGCTTCCGGTGTCGGAGCAGTAGTCTTTTCCTTTGCACCCCAAGAGGTCTTGAACTCTTCCGGCGTTTCACCCTGCACACTTTCCGCCTTCTCCTTACGCTTCAAGAAGCTGAGACTAAACAATCTGCGCAACCAGATGACAGTCCGTGCACTCAGATAGATGAGGAAGCAGATGGCAGTTACCAACAATAGCAGCCATACTCCCGGCACACCGACTTGAGACACAAGCCAGTTGCTGACATTGTATCCGTGCATACCGCCCAGATAGAGGAAAGAGTCCTTGTACTGGTCTACAAACACAAAACCGAAAAATACCGAGAACCACACCAGCATCAACGAACAGCCGATGAACCACTTCCACAAGCGCACCACACGCACCCGCATCAGCTTCAATCCCGCCACAGCCAGGAACACGAGAATCAGGAAAGACGATACGCCGAAACAATCATTTATCAGATAGCTGGCCAACTGCGCACCGCGGCTACCGGCGTAGTTCTTCACCCCATTATTGGTGGAAATCAGCTCCTGCGCACTGCCTCCGTCAATGATGCTCTGGTCTGCCGCTCCCGTGAAAAAGAACGACGAAAAGGCGAGCAACAAATAAACCGAAAAGATTACCAGTACCAAGCCGATAACGAAATGAACAGTTTCACTTCTAAATAACGCTGCCACTTTCCCAAAAAACGAGAGTGACAGCTCCGTATCTTTAGCTGTTGAATTTTTCTTTGCCATATTTTTTAAATAACTATTGAGAATTGATTGCAAAAATAATAAAAACTATCCTTCTGCCGCGTTGTTTTCATTCTTTAATTTCTCGTCTGCCGATTATAGGTATTCCTAATCTACAACTGTAGTTTTATCGCATGTTTTACTTACATGCTTGCATGAAATGACATATCGCACTAATTTACAACAAATTGCGCCATGCAAGCAGACCTCATGCAAGCATGCAGGCAGATTTTGCCTACATGACGCAATCCATGCAAGCCCTATACGCATCAACCTACTCTTTTTCCTTCAAAAAATAAATCGGCTGTTTCTGCAACCCTTTGTTCACCAACACATTCTCCTCACAAAGACGACGAATCTGCCGCGTCGCAGTCGTGCGGGTCATGCCGCAAATCGACTGTACAACACTGCGGGTGATGAACTCATTCTTACGTAGATAGTTCACCACTTTTTGCTTCACCTCATCATCCGTCAGCCTCTTTTTCGTGAGATTCCGCAATTTCAGCGGCTTTACCTTCAATACTCCTATCTCACTGCGCAGCGCCTTGTCCGGTCTGAAAGTGATGTTTTTCAACTTTACCTTAGTACTTTTCCGCTTTGTCTCCAGTGTCACCGGTTCCGTGCAGGTCAGCGTAGGAACAAAGTAACCGATGCCGTCCAAATGTACCTGCCTGCCCTCCCCCAGCTCGCGTCCCACAAAATGCGACAAAGCATCGAGTACCGCCAGTACATCCGTCTCGGTCAGCGAGCAGTATTCTTGTATATGCCTGCGCAGTTCATCGGTCGTTGTGGAGCCGTTCAGTTTAATCCGGGGGTGCAGGGTCAGCTCTTCCCCTTGTTTATCCTTCGTTTTCGGGTTTTCGTACCAATCAAATAAAATTGCCATATTCTTTCCTCCATTTTTAGATTCATTTCTGTTGCTGTCTGCAGGTTTCGCTCATGCAAAGTACCGGCTTTCATTAGGCAGAGCATAGGTCTTCCTTACGCAAAGAAGCGTTCTTCCTTCTGCTGAAAGCTTATCAACAAAAGATGCGCACAGCTGTGGTTCACCTTCTTCATATTTGTGATACACCTTCTTCACAACTATGAGAAAGACATTCCACGACTGTGCGCAACTACAAACTACAGAGGCAAAGATAATGAAAAGCAGGGGGCTTGGCAAAGGAATGCTAATCTTTTTCAATAGCAAGCATTATTTTCCGAATAGAACACTTTACAGTCCCGATAAATCCACTTTATAAAAAGTCGGAGCAACATTGCTTTTCTCGAAGAACATCGCCATATAGATCGGGGCATAGATAATCTTACCTGCGACGCGCAGATTACCGTTGTTGAACACAACTGCTTCGGAGAAGTCGTATTCCTCGCAATCCATGATGTTGGACAAAGCGCGGTGTGTCTCGTAATCTTTACCTGATTTTACCTCAATAGGCAGTACCTTACCCTCAAGCTCAATAACAAAATCCAATTCACCGCGCTTCTTGTTGTTGTAATAGTAGGGAACAATGCCGTGAGCCACCAACTCCTGCGCTACGGCATTCTCGTAAATTGAACCGAAATTGATGTCCTTATCACCTTTTATAATCCGCATCTGAATGCCCTCGGCATATTGGCTGGCCAGCAGTCCGATATCACTTTGGAAGAGTTTGAACAGATTGCGTGAACGTGCAAGCAGGAGCGGCATTTTCGGCTCCTCCACATTATAGACGGGTAGCGCCACGCCCGCGTTCGTCAGCCATAAAAAACTGTTCTCGACCCGGTCGAACTTTGCGTGCTCATTCAATCGTTTCAGTATGAAGCGTTTGTTTTTAGCGTTTAGCTCAGGGGGAATAAGATTAAAAATCTCCTCGATGTAGAGTTTGTTATTAGGATCATACTGGGCGATGTCACGTTTGTACAGACGAATGATATCCTGCTGCACAGTCATCACCTCTTGCAGGTTGTTACTCTCGAGATATTTGCTCACGACCGCAGGCATACCGCCCACAACAAGATAGAGCCGGAACAGCTCCATAATTTTGCCGTGGACAAACTCATCGACGGCAGTGCGATTCCGCCATGCCTCATGCAATGCCCCGATAACGGCGTCATTTATACCCACACACGAAATAAACTCCTCGAAATCGAGTGGGAACATATCCTTTACACCCATGTAGCCAACCGGTTCCGAGCGCAGGTCTTTCAATTCTACGCCCAGCAACGAACCGCTCAAGATGTAACGATACGAACCGTCATCCACCAGAAACTTAATTGCCGTAACAATATCGGGACATTGCTGTACTTCGTCGAAAAAGACGAGCGTTTCACCCTTGATGAGCGGCACGGAGGTGATTGCCGATAGACGGAGCAGAATATCACCGCTGCTCTTTGCTCCCTTGAACAAATCCACCGCTTCGGGCATCTCGACGAAATTGACTTCAATGAAACTTTTAAACGTCTTACCGAACTGACGAATGGAATATGTCTTACCTATTTGTCGTGCTCCGGTAATAAGCAGGGCGTTACGGTTAGTTTCGTAGTAATTGCGAATGTAATCATCTATCTTTCTTTTTATCATAACCTATTCTTGTTTATTCGATTATTAAATGCAATAATCACACTATGCCTCTTTTCCATTGCAAATATAAAGGATTTATGCCACTTTTCCAAGATTTACGCCTACACAAATTGCCGTTTTTCCAATTTAGTAACAGTATCCAAATGCATGCTTTATATGCCCACCGAAGAGGAACTGCAGAACAAGATTGAAAGACAGAAAAACTTTTACCGGTTGCAGCACACGGAAAAATCAATAGAGTAACGACGTATGGTGAAAAGATTGGTTATAATGACGAACACTCAACAACACTAATATCAAGCATGAAGATAGCAATAAAAAACATCCCGTCACATAATTGGAAACATTTTGTATACAGAGAGACGGGAGCAATGCCCTATATTTGCAACCGGTCAATCAATCACCGGCCATGAAAAACAGGTAGTTTATGAGAAATTTCATTGTATTATGCTTATTGGCATGTCTGGCATCATGTACAGACAAAAAAGAATTCCAGACAATAAGAGAACGAATCGATTTATCAGGAAATTGGAACAGTTCATTAGGGAACTGCACATTGCCCGGTACGACGGATGAAAACAAGTTGGGAGACGGCAGGCATCCCACCAATGTAACCTCCCAGTTGACACGGACTTATCCCTACTCCGGCATCGTAGAATATGAAAAAGATGTTGAAATTCCCGTACAGATGGAAGGGAAACGCCTGATACTTTTCATGGAGCGTACAAAACCCAGCACTCTCTGGATAGATGGAGACAGTATAGGCACGTTGGGACATATCTATGCACCTCACTGCTATAGCCTGCCGGCCTTGGCACCCGGCAGCCACCATATAAAGATACGCATTGACAATTCCCCCAGCTCCGTACCAGCCGAAATCCAAAGCTCGCATGCCTGGACCGACGGCACACAAACCAACTGGAACGGTATTCTGGGCGACTTCTACATCGAAGCGACCCCACACACCTATCTCAAGCAGGTACAAGTCTACCCATCTGTAAAGGAGAAAAAGGCCCGCATCCATGTAAACATATACAGCGATTCAGAGCAATCGGGCATAGTGACCCTTTCTGCCAAGACGTGGAACACCCAACAAGAACACCAGTTGCCGGACATGGAAAAACAAGTCGGCTTGAGCAAAGGTGAAAATAAGATAGAACTGGTGCTCGACATGGGCAACCGGATGCAGACATGGAGCGAATTCCACCCCACACTTTATGCACTGAACGTGACCCTTGCCACAAACGAGGGTAAAGACAATATAATAACAGATTTCGGTATGCGCGACTTTGCCACCGAAGGTACTCAGTTCACCATAAACGGCTTCAAGACCTTCTTGCGCGGCAAACACGACGCTTGCGTATTCCCACTTACCGGATATGCGCCGATGGATGTAAAGTCCTGGCGAAAAGTTTTTCAGACAGCCAAGAGTTATGGCATCAACTACTACCGTTGCCATTCCTACACCCCGCCCCGCGCCGCTTTTGCCGCTGCCGACATCGAGGGTATCTATTTCCAGGCCGAGTTGCCTTTATGGGGAAGCATTTCACCGGACAACCATCGCCTGAATGACTTCTTGCTGAACGAAGCCTATATGACCCTCGGCTACATGGGCAATCACCCCTCATTCACCATGTTGGGACTGGGCAACGAGTTGGGTGGCGACGTTGACCTGATGCGCAATTGGCTGGACGGATTCAGAAAACATGACAACCGCCATCTCTATTCGTTCGGTTCCAACAACTTCCTGGGTTGGGGAGGTGCCATAGACGGTGAAGATTATCTGACAACCTGCCGGGTAGGAGGAGGCGAAGGCTATACAACGCACGTACGCAGTTCGTTTGCCTTTGTCGATGCCGAAAAGGGAGGTATCTTGAACAACACCCGTCCCAATACCCGTGCGGATTATACTGCTGCCATAGCGAAATCTCCCCGACCGGTCATCAGTCACGAAACCGGACAGTTCCAAATTTATCCCGACTACAAGGAGTTGGAGAAATACACCGGCGTATTGCATCCATATAACTTGGAGATATTCCGTGACCGGCTCAATGAAAATGGACTGCAGAACCAGATTGACGCATTCCATCAGGCCACCGGCCGGTTTGCCGTCGAATGCTACAAGGCTGATATTGAATACGGCCTGCGCACTGCCGGTTTAGGCGGATTCCAGATGCTCGACCTTCAAGACTTTCCCGGACAAGGCTCGGCACTGGTAGGCATTCTGGATGCTTTCATGGACAGCAAAGGCATTGTCACTCCCGAAACATTCCGCGGCTTTTGTGCTCCGGTGGTACCGCTGGCGCTTATGGACACCTACTGTTACAGCAACAAAGAAGAGCTGAACATAGGACTCGCCCTGACAAATTACGAAGAGCAACCATGGTCTGATGCATTATACTGGCGTCTGGAAAGCCTGAGTGACAGCGTAACTTTTGTTCGCGAAGGCAAAGTCCCCGCCCATGTAGAGCAAGGAAAAGTAATGCAGGTGGGCGAGTTGAAAAGCACCCTTACCGAAATAGACAAGCCTGCCCAATTGCGACTGACACTGACCACCGGGAATTATCATAACTATTATAACTTATGGGTATACCCCGACCGGACACCGGAAAGCGAAGCGGACATCTTCATCTGTCAGTCCTTGGATGACGAGGCGCGAAAGAGACTGAGCCAAGGAGGGAAGATACTGCTTATACCCGACCACAAAGCCATTGAAGAACAGAGTGTAGGTGGACTTTTTACTCCTGACTACTGGAACTATGCCATGTTCAAAAGCATTTCGGAAAACGCCGGCCGCGAAGTTTCGCCGGGCACCCTCTCCTTGCTGATGGACGAGAAACATCCCTTGTTCCGGCAGTTCCCCACCGAGTGCCATAGCAACTGGCAATGGTGGAGCATCGTACGCCATGCCCGCCCCTTTATTCTGAATGCTACGCGCCACGAATACAAGCCGCTTATCCAAGTAGTAGACAATGTGGAACGGAACCACAAGTTAGGCTTGCTGTTCGAATTTGCCGTAGACAACGGTAAGGTATTGGTTTGTATGAGCAACCTCGAAGCAATTCGCCACACTCCGGAAGGAGGTCAGCTGCGCAATGCCATTTTAAGCTATATGAAGTCGGCTGAGTTCTCTCCCACCGAGACGCTGACCTCACAGCAGTTGCAGCACATATTAACAACCGAGGTGAGGAAGCAAGACATTGTCGGCGTGAAAAACCAGTCGGATTACGACGTACAGCCGGAATAAAAAATAAGTATGAGAAGTTTCATCATAATTCCACTTTTCCTCGGCTGTCCCGTCATTTTTCAGTAGCTTTGCGGACTTTAATACAGCAAACAACCCATGAAACTTACCCTTATACGCACCGCTCGTGAAACCGGCAAAGAGACATTCAGCACATGGCCCAGCGACACCTTGATGGAGAAGATGAAAACCGAGAACAAAGCCGGACACATATCCGCCTTGCGCAGCCTCATTCCCCACATCACCGGAAGCAACGGACACTACCCCTGCATAGACAAACTGCCACGCATCTGCCCTGCCGCAGAATATGCCCGCAGCAAAGAGGGGGAAAGATACCTGAAAACCTACAACGGACTGGTACAGATTGAAGTCAACCACCTGGCCAATGCCGTGGAAGTGGAGCAAGTAAAGCGCCAGGCGGCCCTGCTGCCGCAAACTTTTGCCGCCTTTTGCGGAAGCAGCGGACGAAGCGTAAAAATATGGGTACTGTTTGCCACCCCCGACGGTTCGCGCCCCAGGCAGGAAGAAAAAATCAGGCTGTTTCATACCGCTGCCTACCGGCTCGCCGTAAACTGTTACCAGCCCCTGCTCCCCTACCCCATCACACTGAAAGAACCTGCCGTGGAGCAAAGCTGCCGCATGACGCTCGATGACCGTCCCTATTACAATCCGTCTGCCGTCCCTTTCTGTCTGGAACAGCCTTTGTCCGTGCCCGACGAGCCCACCTTCGGCCAACGGAAACAGACCGAAGCAAACCCGCTGATGCGCATTGCCCCCGGCTATCCGGCCTCCCAAACCTTCTCCATCCTCTTCGAAGCCGCCCTGAACCGTACCTTCGAAGAGCTGGAAAACTGGAAACGGGGCGATGACCTTCGCCCCCTGCTCTACCTGCTTGCCGGGCATTGCTACAAAGCCGGCATTCCCGAAGAAGAGGCAGTACGTCAAGTCATGATGCACTACTACCGCGAAGCGGATGAACAACTGGTGCGCATGACCCTGCACAACCTCTACCGCGAATGCAAAGGCTTCGGCACCCGCAGCAGCATGACCCGCGACCAAATCACCGCCTTCCGCCTGGAAGAATTCATGAACAGACGCTATGAGTTCCGCTGGAACACCGTGCTGGGAGAATTGGAATTCCGCCAACGGGACTCCATACACTTCCATTTCCGCCCTGCCGACCAGCGGGTAAGAAGCAGTATCGGACAGAATGCCCTGAAAGAAGGAATCAGCGTATGGGACAGAGATGTGGCACGCTACCTCAACTCGGACGCCATTCCCTTGTACAACCCCATCGAAGAATATCTGAACAGCACCGGACATTGGGACGGCAAGGACCGTATCCGCGCATTGGCCGACCTCGTCCCCTGCAACAATCCGTACTGGCGGGAACTCTTCTACCGCTGGTTTCTCAGCATGACGGCGCACTGGCAAAACATCGACCGCCAGCATGGAAACAACACGTCTCCCCTACTGGTCGGAGCCCAAGGCTATCGTAAAAGTACCTTCTGCCGCATCCTGCTGCCACCCGAACTGCGCTTCGGATATACCGACAGTATCGACTTCAAAAGCAAGCAGGACGCAGAGCGGAGCCTCGGCCGCTTTTTCCTGATAAACATCGACGAATTCGACCAAATCAGCGTCAATCAGCAAGGTTTTCTAAAGCATCTGCTGCAGAAACCCGTGGCAAACCTGCGCAAGCCTTACGGCACCGCCATCCAGGAAATAAGACGCTACGCCTCCTTTATAGCCACCAGCAACCAGAAAGACCTGCTGACAGACCCCAGCGGCAGCCGCCGTTTCATCTGCATCGAAGTCACCGGCCCCATCCATACCAATGTCACCATCAACTACCGGCAACTCTACGCACAAGCCATGGATGCCATAGCCAAAGGTGAACGCTACTGGCTGGACGATTCCGACGAAGCCATCTTGAAACAGACCAACCGGGAGTTTGAACAGCCCACACCGTTGGAACAGCTCTTCCTCTGCCACTTCCATCCCGCCGAAAATGAAGAGGAAGGAGACTGGATGACCCCTATGGAGATTCTCTCCTTCTTGCAAACCAAGACCAAAGACCGGCTGTCCATCAATAAAGTGGCTCTGTTCGGACGTGCACTCCACAAACTGGGCATCAGCAGCCGCCGGAAGACAAGAGGAACAGAATATCATGTAGTGAAAAAAGAATAATCCTGCCAATTAATTTGCTTCTACTTTCGGTTTGCGCTATCTTTGCGTTTCAAATCAAGAAGATATGAAAAAAGAAAGTCAAGTGATATTCGACCGGAATGCCGTAGAGTTTGTGACCGTAGCCGCCGAGTTTTGCAAGTTTCTGGAACAAGCGGAAGGGGTGAAACGTTCCGCGTTCGTCGATACCTCCTTAAAAATACTTCCGCTGCTCTACCTGAAGGCCTCCATGCTGCCCGAGTGCGAAACCATAGGAGACGAGGCGCCGGAAACATTCGTCACCGAAGAGACCTATGAGGTACTCCGCATGAACCTCGCCAATATCCTGGCCGAGAAAGACGACTACCTGGACGTATTCGTATCCGACATGAAGTATAGTGACCAGCCCATCACCAGGAACATTTCCGAAGACTTGGCCGACATATACCAGGACATCAAGGACTTTATCTTCGTATTCCAGCTGGGTTTCAACGAGACGATGAACGATTCGCTTGCCATCTGCCAGGAAAACTTCCGCCTCCATTGGGGACAAAAGCTTGTCAACACCCTGCGTGCCCTGCACGAGGTGAAGTATGCGCAAGGCGAGGATGAAGAGGAGGAAACCGCAGACTTTGAATATTAAATTATGGTTATCAAAAGAACAATAGATAAAGAAACAGTGAAAGACCTGCCCAAAGCCGCCTTTCCGGGACAGATACATGTCGTACAGACACCGTGGGAAGCGGAGAAGGCAGTCGCCTATCTGAAGTCCTGCCCGTTGCTGGGCATAGACAGCGAAACCCGTCCATCGTTCACAAAAGGACAGATACACAAGGTGGCCCTGCTACAGATTTCCTCAGAGGAACATTGCTTTCTGTTCCGCCTCAACCTGACGGGACTGACTCTGCCGGTTATCACATTGCTGGAAAACCCAAGTGTAACGAAAGTAGGCCTTTCCTTGCGGGATGACTTCATGATGCTGCACAAGCGTGCTCCTTTCGAACAACATGCGTGCATTGAATTGCAGGAATACGTCCGCGCTTTCGGCATCCAGGATAAAAGCCTGCAAAAGATATATGCCATCCTCTTCGGGGAAAAGATTTCGAAAAGCCAGCGCCTTTCCAACTGGGAAGCCGAAACCTTGACCGAACCGCAGAAACTGTATGCCGCCACCGATGCCTGGGCATGCCTCAACATCTACAACAAGCTGCAAGAACTGAAACGGACAGGAGATTTTGAGATAGAAGCCAATAATAATGTGGTAATGTAATGCACATTATCACATTACCACATTAATCACATTATATATATGTACAAAGTATACCTTAAACCCAATAAAGAGGAGTCATTAAAGCGTTTTCACCCGTGGGTGTTTTCCGGCGCCATCGCACATTTCGACGGAGAGCCCGAAGAAGGGGAAGTTGTTGAAATCTACACGTCCAAAAAGGAATTCATAGCCAAAGGGCATTTTCAGATTGGCAGTATCGCCGTACGCGTACTGACCTTCCGTCAAGAAGAAGAAATCAATGCGGACTTCTGGAAACGCAAACTCAGCATAGCATACGACATGCGCCGCAGTATCGGCATAGCCGGAAACCCGACAAACAACACCTATCGCCTGGTGCACGGGGAGGGAGACAACCTGCCGGGGCTGGTTATCGACATTTATGCCCGTACCGCAGTGATGCAGGCACATTCTGCCGGCATGCACCTCGACCGCATGGCCATTGCCGATGCCCTTACCGAAGTGATGGGCAGCCAGATTGACAATATCTATTACAAATCGGAGACGACCCTTCCCTTCAAGGCCGACCTCTATCCGGAGAATGGTTTCTTGAAAGGCGGCAGCACGGACAATGTAGCCATGGAGTACGGCCTGAAGTTCCACATCGACTGGCTGAAAGGCCAAAAAACCGGTTTCTTCGTAGACCAACGCGAGAACCGTTCGCTACTGGAACGTTATGCCAAAGGCCGCAGCGTACTGAATATGTTCTGCTATACCGGCGGCTTCTCCGTATATGCTATGCGTGGAGACGCCAAACTGGTGCATTCCGTGGACAGCTCCGCCAAAGCCATCGACTTGACCAACAAGAACATCGAACTGAACTTCCCGGGTGACACCCGCCATGCCGCCTATGCAGAAGATGCCTTCAAATACCTTGACCGCATGGGCGACCAATACGACCTGATAGTTCTTGACCCTCCTGCTTTTGCCAAGCACCGCGATGCTCTGCGCAATGCCCTGCAAGGCTACCGCAAACTCAATGTCAAGGCTTTCGAAAAAATCAAGCCCGGAGGTATTCTTTTCACTTTCTCGTGCTCGCAAGCCGTCAGCAAAGAAAACTTCCGCACCGCCGTGTTCACAGCCGCTGCCATGTCCGGCCGCAGCGTACGCATCCTGCACCAACTGACGCAACCTGCCGACCACCCGGTCAGCATCTATCATCCGGAAGGGGAATACCTGAAAGGACTGGTTCTATATGTAGAATAAAGGAAAAAGCAGGCTTTGTTAGCCTGTTTTTCTTAAATAGAGTTAATAAAAAGCAGAAATACGCCAAAACAGCATGTTATATAACATAAACCGTGTATATTTGCACTGTGTTTTTCATGGTATTAGATTTAAGGTTAATAAAGATTGGGTGTCTGGGATAGATACCCTTCTTTTTTTATAATACATTCCTTCCCAAAACCCATCCCTCATTAATCTCTTTCGTTGAAGAAAAAGCCGTACAGAACTTGTTTTTCTCCTAGTCTCATTGTACATTTGCATCTATTACATAATTCAAAACATAAAAAGCTAATATTATGAGCATCAAATTCCGACTCACTGCCATGCAATTCCTGCAATTCTTCGTTTGGGGAGCATGGCTGATTTCATTAGGTGGTTACATGGGCGGTACGTTACATTTTGAAGGCGGACAAATCGGAGCAATCTTTGCAACCATGGGTATAGCCTCACTGATAATGCCCGGACTGACCGGTATCATCGCCGACAAATGGATAAACGCCGAACGCCTTTATGGCATACTCCACCTCATCGGTGCCGGTGCTCTGATTTATGCTTCAACTGCCACCACATACAACCACATGTACTGGGCCATGCTGCTCAACATGCTTGTTTACATGCCTACACTATCTCTGGCCAACACCGTATCCTACAATGCATTGGAAAAATATAAGATGGATTTGATAAAAGACTTCCCTCCCATCCGTGTATGGGGAACGGTAGGCTTTATCTGTGCCATGTGGGCTGTGGACCTCACCGGGTTCAAGGCAAGTTCGGCACAGCTCTATGTGGCAGCCATATCGGCAGCCATGCTGGGACTTTATGCTTTCACTTTGCCAGCCTGCCCCCCCATGCGCAGCGAAGGAAAAACGATGCTCTCCGCTTTCGGACTGGACGCACTGGTGCTGTTCAAGCGCAAGAAGATGGCTATCTTCTTCTTGTTCTCCATGCTGCTGGGAGCCGCCCTTCAAATAACAAACACCTATGGTGACCTTTTCCTGGGTTCGTTTGCTTCCATACCGGAATATGCAGATTCGTTCGGTGTGAAACACTCCGTCATCCTGCTCTCCATCTCGCAAATGAGTGAGACGCTGTTTATCCTTGCCATCCCCTTCTTCCTGAAACATTTCGGAATCAAGCGTGTTATGTTAATCAGTATGTTTGCATGGGTATTCCGTTTCGGGCTCTTCGCCCTCGGAGACCCGGGAAGCGGACTCTGGATGCTCATTCTCTCGATGATTGTCTACGGCATGGCATTTGACTTTTTCAATGTATCGGGCTCGCTGTTTACAGAAATGGAGGCACATCCCAGTATCCGTGCCAGCGCACAAGGCTTGTTCTTCATGATGACGAACGGTGTGGGAGCCATCATCGGAGGTTATGCCAGCGGAGCCGTGGTGGATGCCTTCTCGGTATATGCCGAAGGCGGAGGACTGGTAAGCCGCGACTGGACACCGGTATGGTTTATCTTTGCAGGATATGCCTTAGTCATTGGTCTGTTATTTGGAATAGTATTCCGCTATAAGCATAATCCGGAGAAAATAGAGAAAAACTGATTGAGAATCAGGTTGATTTAATAGGTATGAATAAGAAGAAGATAGAACTACAAGTACTAAACATTTCCAACAGCCAGGCGCAAGCGGGCGCCTATGCCCTGGTACTGGGTGAAGCGGGCGGCGAGCGCCAGCTTCCGATTATTATAGGTGCCACCGAAGCACAAGCTATGGTCATCGAGATGAAAGGTATTGTACCGCCCCGTCCGCTGACCCATAACCTATTTGCTTCCGTTCTTGAGGTGCTGGGTGTAAAACTGATGCGTATTCTTATCTATAAAGTAGACAACGGAGTATTCTACTCCTACCTTTACATGAAAGCCGAAGAGACTATTCTCCGGATTGATGCCCGTACCAGCGATGCCGTCGCCCTGGCATTGCGCATGAATGCTCCTATCTTTGTCTACGAAGAGATTCTCGAAACAGAATGTCTGAAAACCGGCGAAAGCACCACCGACCCTATGGGAGGCAGCGAGCCGGACAAAGACGAACTGTTGCAGGAAGACACAATAGGCATATTGAAAACAGCCCTGCAGAAAGCAATCGAAGAAGAGGATTACGAACGAGCCGCACAGATAAGAGACCAAATCAACCAACTCAAAAACAATTTGTAACATGCACGTATTCTATACTCCCGACATACAGACCCACGCAGAACTGCCCGAAGAGGAAGCAGCACATGCCGTACGGGTCTTACGCCTGCAAGCAGGCGACGAGGTTATGCTGACAGACGGAAAGGGCTGCTTCTATCGCGCCGAAATCAGTACGGCTACCAACAAACGCTGCCTGGTGAATATTCTGGAAACCCTTCCGCAAGCCCCCTTGTGGAAAGGTCATCTGCACATTGCCATGGCACCTACCAAGAACATGGACCGTACAGAGTGGTTTGCCGAGAAAGCGACGGAAATAGGGTTTGATGAACTGACATTCCTGAACTGCCGTTTCTCGGAACGGAAAGTCATCAAGACGGAGCGCATCTCCAAAATTCTGGTTTCTGCCATCAAGCAGTCGCTCAAGGCACGCCTGCCCCAACTGAATGAAATGACAGACTTCAACAAGTTCATCACACAGCCTTTTCCGGGTCAGAAATTCATCGCCCACTGTTATGAAGGCGAAAAACCGTTTTTGAAGGATATGGTACATCCCGGAGAGGACGCTCTCGTACTAATCGGTCCTGAAGGAGACTTCAGCGAAGAGGAAGTCCGGAAGGCGACGGAAAACGGGTTTATCCCCATCAGCCTGGGAAAATCAAGGCTGCGCACAGAGACGGCGGCACTGGTTGCCTGCCACATCCTCAATTTACAGAATCAATGATACTCACTAAAACAAAAACTATATGAAAAAGAACCTATTCTTCCACTTCTCAGTACTGGCAATGCTCATCGTGCTGATAAGCGCTTGTTCGTCCAAAAAGCCAGAATACACCAACGTTATTCCTTCCGATGCCTCGCAAGTCATCGCTGTCAATTTAAAATCATTGGCAGACAAGGCCGGTACCAAAGATAAAGAGACTAAAGAAGCACTGCAAAAGCTGACAGATGCCTTGAAAAGCGATATGAATGCAGCTACTTTCCAACAATTGGAGGCTGTACTGAAAGACCCTGCCAAATCGGGAGTGGACGTCAATGCGCCGATTTATGTCTTCAACGCTCCCTCGTTCCCCTACACCACCATGGTAGCCAAGGTTCAAAGTGAGGATGATTTGCTGAAGCTTCTGGAAGTTACGGAGAAAGAACAGATAATCAGCCATGTGGCAGAAGCGGACGGTTACAGTTTTGCACAAATCAACAAGCGGGCATTGCTCGCTTTCACTCCTACCACGCTTATGGTGGTGAACTACACCGGCACATCGCAACTGGAAAAAGTCAAAGAAGGAATTCCCGCCTTGCTGAAACAGACCGGAGAAAACAGCATCAACAGTAACACCGCTTTCAAGAAAATGCAAAAGCAGGATGGAGACATCAATATGCTCATCTCTCCTTCCAGCCTGCTGAGTGCATACGCCAATCCGCTGAATTACGGAATATCCCACAATATCGACCTGAAAGACTTGAAGATGCTGGGAAGTCTCTCCTTCGAAAAAGGGAAAATAGAACTGAAAGTAGAGAGCTATACCGAGAACACAGAATTGAAAGCACTTTTCGAAAAGCAAATCAAAAGTACTTGTCCCATCGAAAACACGTTCTTGAAGTATTTCCCAAAATCTACCCTGGCGCTATTCAGCATAGGTATCAATGGAGAAGAGTTCTACAATGTGCTGCAAGAGAATGAGCAGTTCCGCAACGATTTCTCCATTACCAAAGCCGCTGAAGTAAAAGACTTGTTCAGTGCTTTCCACAACGACCTGACCATAGGCCTTATCAATGTAACCATGAACAGCAATCCTTCTTTCCTGGCCTATGCCAGCGTAAAGAACGACGCTCCCTTGAAAGCCCTTTATGAGAAAAAGTCCGAACTGGGACTGAAACGCGGCGAAGACATCGTGAAATTGAATGAGAATGAATATGTCTATAAATCACGCGCTATCAACATATTCTTCGGCATACGAGACAAACAGATGTACGCCACCAATGACGAACTGCTGTATAAGAATGCCTGTAAGACCACCGACCCGTCTGCCAAAGAGACTGACTTCGCTTCCAGCCTAAAAGGCAAGCGTACAGCCTTTGTCATCAATGCGGAAGCCGTACTCGACCTGCCCGTTATAAAATTGCTTGTTGGGTTCGGCGGACAAGAGTATAGCACCTATTACTCGCTGCTCGGTAATATCTCGTATCTGGAAGCTGTCGGCAACGAGGACAAGGCAACCGTTACCCTGCAGCTGAAGAACAAGAATGTTAATGCGTTGAAACAGATTGTAGACTTTATCAAGCAATTTGCAGGAATGTAATTTAAGGATTAAGGATTAGAGATTAAGGATTAATACCACTCATGAATAGGATTCACCTACGGCAAACACTACCTCAAGTGTTTGCCGACCGTGATGCCATTACCTCAGACGTATGGCATCGGGACATTACGTTCCACAAAGGAAAACGTTATCTCATAGAAGCCGCTTCGGGCACCGGAAAATCATCGCTTTGCAGCTATGTTTACGGCTACCGCAACGATTATCAGGGAATCATCAACTTTGATGAGCGCAATATCCGTTCACTCTCCGTCAATGACTGGACAGATATACGCAAACACTCCCTCAGCATTCTTTTTCAGGAGTTGCGTATCTTTCCCGAACTTACCGCCATCGAAAACATACAACTGAAGAACCGGCTTACCAACTTCAAAAAAAGGAAAGAAGTCCTTACCCTATTCGAGGCAATCGGCATTGCCGACAAGGTAAACGAAAAAGCCGGGAAGCTATCTTTCGGCCAGCAACAAAGAGTCGCCTTTATCCGCAGCCTCTGCCAGCCTTTCGACTTCATCTTCCTGGATGAACCCATCAGCCATCTGGATAACGAGAACGGAACAATCATGGGCAGGCTGCTGACAGAAGAAGCCAGCCGCCAAGGAGCGGGAATCATAGTGACTTCCATCGGCAAACATCTGGAATTGGATTATGATGAAATTTATCAATTATAAATGTGGCTAATATGAACCGACTTGTTTGGAAACTTCTCCGCCAGCACATCAGTGTCGGACAGTTGGCAGGCTTTTTCCTCGCCAATCTCTTCGGCATGATGATTGTATTGCTGAGCGTACAATTCTATCGTGATGTCCTTCCCGTTTTTACGGAAGAGGACAGTTTCATGAAGAAGGATTATATCATTGCTACCAAGAAAATCAGTACTTTGGGCAGCTTTGCCGGGAAAAGCAATACCTTCTCCAAAGATGAGATAAAAGACCTGAAAGCCCAACCTTTCACCAAAGGGGTAGGCGCGTTCACTCCTTCCTTGTTCAAAGTCTCTGCCGGACTCGGTATGCAGGAAGCCGGTATCCGCTTGTCGACAGAGATGTTTTTCGAGTCTGTACCCGACGAATATGTGGATGTCAGTCTGGACAAATGGCATTTTGATGAAGATACCCGGATAATTCCCATCATCGTTCCGCGCAATTATCTGAACCTCTATAACTTTGGCTTTGCACAAAGCCGGAGTCTGCCGAAACTCTCCGAAGGTTTGATGAGTCTGGTACAGATGGATATCATGATGCGGGGCAACGGACGTGTGGAACAATATAAAGGCAACATTGTAGGATTCTCCAACCGGCTGAATACCATTCTCGTCCCCCAATCCTTCATGGACTGGGCCAACAAGAATTTTGCACCGGAAAAAGAAGCTGAACCGTCCCGACTTATTGTGGAAGTGAAGAATCCTACCGACACAGCCATCACCGACTATTTCCAGCAAAAGAATTACGAAACCGAAGGCAACAATCTGGATGCCGGAAAGACAACTTATTTCCTGCGCCTCATTACAGCTATTGTCATGGGAGTAGGACTGTTCATCAGCATTCTGTCATTCTACATCCTGATGCTGAGCATCTTCCTGCTTCTCCAAAAGAATACGGTAAAACTGGAAAACCTGCTGCTGATAGGATATAGCCCGACGCGGGTAGCCACGCCTTATTATATACTGACAGTAGGGCTGAATGTACTGGTACTGCTACTCGCCATCGGTAGCGTGGCATGGGTACGCAGTTACTATATAGAAGTAGTCCAAAACCTCTTCCCGCAATTGGAGAGCGGTTCACTGCTTCCATGCATATTGACCGGCGGTCTGCTGTTTCTGGCAGTATCACTGCTGAACGTACTGGCAATACAACGGAAAGTCAGTAACCTCATCAGGTTAAGAAGATAAAGCCAGGCTCATCGGAAAACAGATAGATAAGTCCCGAAAATCAGGGTATTGCTCCTATCCCAACACTCGAAACAAACTTTATCCGTTTTCCTTTTCATCCAGCTTTTTCAGCCTCAACAATGCCTCCATATAGTAGTAATCAGCATAGATGATAGAGGCATCAATCTCCGACTTGGCAGGCCAGTGTCCGGTAGAGTGCAACAAGAAAGAAGGTTTGCTCTTTCTACTCTGATATTTATCCGAACTAAGACTTTTCAACATCTTTATGGCAGCACCCTTGTACTCCCTCCCCTTTTCACCAGGCAGATAAGTAGAAAGCTCCAATAATGCGGAAGCTACTACTGCGGCAGCCGATGCATCACGTGGAGCATCCGGAATGGCAGGGTCATTAAAATCCCAGTACGGCACATAATCTTCCGGCAAATTCTTGAGATATACATCCGTCACCTTTTGCACAAAATCCAGATAACGGACATCTTTTGTTTCACGATAGACCGTAGTATATCCATAAATTCCCCAAGCCTGCCCACGGGCCCACATTGAATTGTCCGCATACCCCTGATGGGTACATCCCCGGATAAAATCTCCCGTCAACGTATCGTAAACTGCTACATGGCAGGAAGTATAATCCGGACGGAACTGGTACTTCATGGTCTTATCGGCATGAGAGACGGCTATATCTGCCAAATATGGATTACCACCATTCTTGGCTGCCCAGAACAGCATCTCCAGATTAATCAGGTTATCCATAATCGTATTATGCCCACCGAACATCTCCACATTGCGCGGCCACGAAAGGATAGTGCCTACACGGGGATTGAACAAGGTAGCCAATGAATCTGCCGTATTCAGAATCACCTGCTTGTATTCGGGATTATGGGTCAACCGGTACCCGTTTCCATAACTGCAAAAGACCAAAAAGCCCAAATCATGGTCGAAAGCCGGGATTTCGGAAAGGAATTTCAGAGAAGCTGTGAATTTCTCCGCTTCCTCTTTAATCTTTTCATCACCGGTGTACTCGTAATCATACCACAAAATACCCGGCCAGAAGCCGCTGCACCATTCATCTTTCGTAGCCTTGCGATAATTCCAGTCGTACTGGCCATCCAAGATATTACGAGGCATCATCGTATAGTCAATCTTACCTCCCTTTCCACGCATGATGTCCAAAGTACGATGCACCTGACGATTACAATAATCCAGTTCCTTATCAACAATCAACTCCTCTTTTGAAATTGAACAAGCAGCAAGCAAACATAGTCCCAAGCCTGCCAATAGTGTTTTTGTTTTCATTTATCTTATCTTTTTATTTTTCTATGCGAAACCAGTCAGCATCAACCCAACCTCTATCTTTACCGAACGGAGCCGTACTGAACAAACCGACTTTAGCGCCAATCCACTTGCCTTGACGTGCAGTAAACGGTTCACCGGCCGGTTGATATTTCTTTCCATCCAAACTATAATGGAAATGGCAGACCCCATTCTTACCTACCTTTACCCGCAAATAGATGTCCCGTTCATAATTGGGGAACAGTCCGGCTTCAAGCTTCCGGCTTACCGGCAATTCCATCAAACGGGTAGAAGTTTCCTTATTTTGTTGCTCGGCATCTTTGCAGACCACCTGCTTCAGAATGAATCTGTCACCTTGCTTCTCCACTCCAATGTAACAATAGTCCCATCCCATCACAATCAATCCGGATTGCTGTCCGTCAGCTTTAGCCACCACCTTCAACTTGGTCGTGGCAGTAAACTCTTCTGCCGGAAACTTTTGCAACAACAGATTCGGCACTTCCCAGAAATTCACGAAGTCCTCGGACAGCACATGCCCATAGATACGCATATACCCCAAATCGGAAGTAAAACCAAAAGCATCCTGATAATTGGCATGCCATTCCCATTGCAGCCCCAATCGGCGGGAATTGAACTCATCACTCTCTGCCGGAGTCTCTACCGGATATGTCTTCCCGACATTCGGTTTCCGATACCGTCTTACCGGTTCTCCGCAACCGTCACCGTCCTTATCTTCACCAATGACAGGCCAACCCTCCGTCCACTTCACCGGATTAAGATGAATGACCCGCCCATACATTGCTTTATCCTGAAAATGTACAAACCAGGATTCACCGGAATTCGTCTCTACCCAAGCGCCCTGATGCGGGCCGTTGATGTCCGTACTTCCTTGCGCCATCACCCTCTTCACTTCGTAAGGGCCATAAACATTCTTTGAACGGAGTGCCAGTTGCCAACCGGTAACCACCCCACCGGCAGGGGCCAATATATAATAATACCCATTGCGTTTGTAGAATTTAGGACCTTCCACCGTATGGTTCACCCCGTCATTGCCATCAAATACCAACACCGGTTCACTGATGACTTTGGTTCCTTCCGGATTCATTTCGCATACCGTGACGACACTGTTGAAAGCGGCACGGCTTCCGGCCCACGCATGAACCAGATAGACCTTCCCGTCTTCATCCCACAAAGGCGTAGGGTCTATCATGCCTTTTCCGGCCTTTACCAATACCGGTTTATCCCATTCACCTTGCGGGTCTTTGGCCTTCACCATAAAAATGCCGAAATCCGGGTCTCCCCAATAAATATAGAACTCACCGTTATGGTAACGGATGGAAGGAGCCCACACGCCCTTTCCATGCTGAGGCTTGTTATAGAATTCTTCCGGTTCGATAGCTTTCAACGCGTAGTTTATCAGTTTCCAATTCACCAAATCCCTGGAATGGAGAATGGGCAACCCCGGAGTACAATTAAAGCTGGAAGCGGTCATATAAAAATCATCTCCCACCGCACACACATCCGGATCGGAATAGTCGGCATGCAGAACAGGATTCATATACGTCCCATCCTTCCGGTCGGCAACCCAAACTTTGGAAACGGACTGCCCACATACAGCCTGACAAAATGCAAGTACTCCAAACAGTATAAAAAACATCTTTACCATAACAATACCTTCTTTGAATAATCCATCATCTATTACGTTCAAAGGGAGAATTACACCTAAACCTTTATAATATTTTTCCTTTATATTTTTTCAATCCCTTCGCCTCTTTCGCCTCCACCGGTACAAAACGAACCGCAGCACCGCCACTGGGTTTCAGGTCAAACTTCATCGTCATGGAAGCATCCACCAATAAATAACTGCATTCCACCTGCGTGCGTGTCTTCACCTTTTCGCCGCCATCGGTATAGACAGAAGCAAGATAGACTTTATTCTTATCCAAGAAATCCAAAGGAATTTCTTCTTCGGAACCTTCATTATTGGTCATCGCCCCCAAGAACCATTCCTGCCCTTTACGACGGGCCATCGTTATGTTTTTGCCGGGAGCGCCATCCAATACTTTCGTATCGTCGAATACAGTTTGCAAGTTCTCAAACCATTCCATTTCCGGTTCTCCGTGATAGAACGACGGTTTGTCATACCAGAAGATAGTTTGCAGCGGACTGTAGAACACGAGCGATGCTGCCAGTTGGTGGGCATGAGTCGTTTTCAGCCGTTTGTCGAAATAACAGATCGTATAGTCGGCTGCACCGTTTATCATGCGAGTGAAGGGAAGCGTGACATTATGAGTTGCATCGGGAAACTCTTCGTTTCCGCAAATACCTTCCTGAGTCAATAAATTCGGATAAGTACGACTGAAGCCTGAAGGGCGATACTCATCATGGATATTCATCAGCAGATGGTTCTCTGCTGCCAAGCGGACCATGTCGTGCAACCAGGTAGCCCAGCGATGGCTGGCGTATTGTACGAAACCGGATTTCACTCCGACAATTCCCCATTGGCGTAGCAATGGGAAGAGTTCACGCATTTGTTTCATGAGTGCATGCTGGTTGACGTACACCCAGATGCCAACTCCTTTCTCCTTACCGTATGCTACTACGCGGGGCATATCCAGTTTGTCAACCACTTTTGTAGCATCCCCGTCATGTGAAGTACAGGGCATATACCATTGCCAGTCGAAAAGCATATACGGAATATGATGTGCTGCACAGAAGTCGATGGTAGCAATAGCCCCTTCGGTGGTGATAGTCGTTTCGCGCATAATCTTGCCCGGTTTCACCCATGCGGCAGCATCGGCAATTTCGCACGGCGGATTCAGATTCTGGATGATATCATTGTGTTCCAGCAATTCACCCGGTTTGTCGGCTGCCATGACTATCTTCCAAGGAGTGGCATAATAGGTCACCACATCTACGGGGCTATACATTACAGAAGTCAACGTGTTCTTCTTATCGGTGGAGACGAGGTATTTGGTCAGGCACCAGTCGTCTACATCCGCATCTGCCAGTGCGGCCCATTTGCCATTCGGGAGTTCAAACGTAAGGGCACGTTCCACCGGATGTTTGATATCATCGATATTCAGGCGTTCGAAGAAAGCCTGTGCCCATTGTTCAGTCCATGCTTTTGTGCCTGCCGGTAAGGCGTATTCTGTGAGATCACCTACTACTTTATGAAAGATAGCCTTCGGATGTTCCGGGAAGAAATAGCGGAAAGCCACTCCTTCATTATAGGCACGTACCTCTATATTGAGCCGATAACCGGAGTTGTCTTTCTTGGAGAGACAAAGGGTGCCGGCCCGGTAATGATCGCGTACACTGCTACGCTCACCGTAAAGCGGCTGCCAGGTGAGGTTTGTTTCGGGCTGGTAAGTCACGGAGTCCACTTCCAGATTGTCCATCCAGCAGGCAGGCTGTTTCAGATTTCGAACTCCCAAAGCCATTTCCCATATCCGGTTGTCCAGTTCCAACCCGGCACGCGACTCATTGACTACGGGTTGTGATTTGTAATCTACCCGATAACAAAGTTCGTTTACCGCAGGTGAAACCTGCTTTTGGTAAAATACTATTTCATGTGTTCCGTCAGGAGATGCCAGCTTCAGTTCCTTGCCATTGTCCGCAAAAAGGGAAGAAGCGAGAGCTAACATAATAATTGTTGAGCCGATAGTCTTCATATCCTCGTATTTATTGTTTTTATATAAATACGATTTAAGATATGGGGATACTCAATGTATTCTATCTTTTTAGGGAAATAATGTTCGAGACAGTTTGTGAAATGACGGGACTTCCATAAAATGACGAGAAACCATCTTCCTTTTGTGAACTTCCCTGTACATGGGCTATGAAGAATCCATATACCCGGCCCTGTTTATTGATCCATGGATAGGCGCCGGCCCAACCCGGTGAACTGATCTGATAGGCTTCTCCTGTTGCTTCATCAATGAGTTCCCTCCATTCTCCCAAACCGTATATACCGGTATGATATTTTTTCAGTGCACGTTCTACGTATTCACCCGGGTGAACTTCCGCATTTCCCACCTGGTCTGCCTGCATTTCATGTATGGTTTCGGGTTTCAGTATTTGCTTTTCTTCAAATACGCCATTGTGGTAGATCATATCAAGAAAACGCATGTAGTCGTGCAAAGTGGTACAGAGACCTCCACCCAGCATGGGAGCGTGTCCGCCATCCGTATTCACGGGCGTGAAGTGAGAGCTTTTCATTCCTAAAGGTCGGGCAATTAATTTCTGGAATAATTCCTCAAATTCTTTATTCATCGCTTTTTCTGCCATCCGGCCGGCTATCTGCATGGCAAGTCCGCCATATTCAAAACGAGTGCCGGGAGTGAAAACCGTGTCAAGTGGAAGAATCTCCATGACTGCCGAATCCAGCTGATTGTAATTGTCTACGCGTGGTTCCGGCAGGTAAGGGCGAACGCCTGATGTGTGCGAAAGCAACTGACGTAAAGTAATCATTCCTTTTACGTCGTTTTTAAATTCAGGAATCCATTTCTTTACATTATCATTCCAATCCAAATCGGTACGGTCTACTACCGCTCCGATGACTGCAGCTGCCACCCATTTTCCGGCAGAGGCTACATAGACTTTGGTATCGGGAGTGAATTCTTTATAGTTTTTCCAAAAGATAATGCTGTCATCTCTAACTACGCAAATGGCTGCACCGGGATAATACTCTTTGTCTATCCAACCGGTAATAATGGAATCGAGTGGTGCAAAATTATAAACCGCCTGCCTATTACTGGCAGGGCGGCATGACAGGAATAAAAGATAAATTCCCCAAAGAGAAACTGTAAGAAGATTCTTTTTCATCTACTTTGTTTTTAAATCCCAATATATAACATAACGTTGATGGTGCACATCGTACAGAGGTTTCAATATAGTACCTTCCGCATTTTTGAATTCCAGTCCTTTACCTGTACGTTGCAGGTTGCGTTCCGGATGTTTTAAGTCTACTTGCAATGTCGTATTCAATCCTGCCGGGATATGATAATCGTAAGTATAATAATCATTGTATAATGCCGGATCAGAGAATGGTGCCGGAGTTTGCATACCTTCTGTTCCCAATTCGCCGGCCAATACCAGCGGTCCGTATAGCAGAGCTCCCTTTTGAGGATTATCAGAAGTGGTTTCCAGCTGCAGGCTCATCGGATAATTGGCTTCAATGCGATCACCGTCTTTCCACTGGCGGGTTACAGCAATGTATGATCCCGGTTTCTGCTTTACCGATACTTTTTTCCCGTTGACGTTTACTTTCACGCCTTCACTCCATGAGGGATAGCGCAGATAAATCGTAGTGGTGACAGGTTTGTCTGTTTGGATGGTCAATGTAGTGTTTTCTTCTGCTGGGAAACCTGTTTCCTGACGCAGAGTTATTCCTTTTGCTTTCCAGTTTACTTCTGACGGAATAAAGAGATTCACGTAAATTCCTTTTTCATTGTGACAATAGATAGCTTCTCCGTATTTGGCATGACTTTCAAAACCACTGCCTACACAACACCAAAAGGAATTCTCCCGGGTACTATAAACTTTGTGAGAGCCGGAGAGTAAGGGCAAGAAATAGGATACCATTCCCGTTTCAGGATCTTGTTGTCCAAGAATATGATTATAGAGTGCACGTTCGTAGTAATCGGCAACTTTGGCATCTCCCGTCCAGCAGAACAGGTGACGGCTTAGTTTCAGCATATTGTACGTACAACAAGTCTCACCGGTATATCCGGTCAGATGTTTGGATAATTGTTGTGGATCGAAATAATGCTCTTTATCACTACTGCATCCCGGTGCAAAGGTATGGTGGTCTATCATGGTATGCCAAAAGAAATCTGTCAGTTTCCGACTGTCGTTATCCTGCGTCAGCTCGTAGTTGCGTGCTTCGGCAAGAACTTTTGGAATAAAGGTATTCGTGTGCTTGGTACCTAAATCATCGCGTTGTTCTTTCAGCGGATCTATCACATCATTGTGATAGAAGAATTCGGCAAGCCATTGATAACGCTCGTCGCCGGTGATGGCATAAAGATTATAAAAAGATTCGTTCACACCGCCGAACTCATTCCGTATCATCCTTTTCCGGGTGGCTTCATCCAGTGGTTTAAGTTTATTATAAGCCCAGTCGCCCATGCGGGTCACAACTTCCAATGCCGGTTTGTTATCTGCATAGAGGTATTGGTCAATCAATCCGGAGAAGAGTTTGTGCAGTGTATACCAGGGTGCCCATACACTTGTCCCACGTATGTTCCGATTAATCAATTCTTCCGGATATGCACTGAGATATCCGTTTCCCAAAGCCGCCTGTACCTCTGCCAGACCTGTAACAAGGCTGTCGCCCTTCAACTTGAATATTTCACTTCCGGTAGATGCGTACATGAGCGCATAGGCTGATAGTAAATGCCCTGTTGTGTGTCCGCGCAGTTCACAGTCCAGCGATTCCCAACCACCCAGTTTCTTTACGGTCATATATCCGCCTTCACGCCCGGCAAATACTCCGGCATTGTTGCGGAAACCGTGCAGCAAACGATTGGTTGCTATGGAAGTCATCCAAGCGGAATCACGCATCATATTGTCGCGAAAGCGGCTTGGCAATAAACGCACGTCCTTTAAGTCGAAACTTTCTACCTGCATCGGTGCGGTCGTCACTTTTTTCATTTTTCCGGCATGCTGTCCGGGATAAACGGATTGGGCGGAAAGACCGGTTGATAGAGCCGCACAAATTGTCATTAGGATTAAACTCTTATTTCTCATAACCTTTTTATTAATTCTTTCTTTATATAAAAACTACGTTCCACCGGCTCGGCCGTCTGCACCTTACCTGCAACGCCGTATTGCCAGGCAACTACCGTCACTTTTACCGGAAATTTGCTGCGAGGAGGAATAGGAGTGAATACAATTTGGTCTCCTTCTATCTCGGCCGGACCTTCTTTGATGTAGTAAGAGACCGGCAGTCCGCAATCACTTGTGGCTTTTAAAGATAGAGACCCGCTTCCTGTTTCCACATCGGGCAGTCCCGGAAACAGTATATGCTGCCTTTCTCCTGCCGTATTCCGGTAGGGGATGCGGATACTGACTTCCTGAACGGCACTTTTATACCTCCGGTCTCCTGTCTGGCTTGCCAGCAGGCATATATCACCGGTGCGGCGTGGGTTATCCATACCCATCCGATAGAAAGATACCTTAAATGTCGTGTCATTTACCTTTTCTACCGGTCCGCAGATGCGACTGATTGTCGGCGTTGCATCTGCGTGTTCGTCAGACAGTTTCGTTCTCAGGGAATCCGTACATACGGCTTTCAGATGGAAAGTAATTCCATCGGCTTTCGGATTGAAGCGAGGCTGTACACGTACATGCTGTTTCTTGTCGTATGCCAGCAGACTGCCGCTTTGTTCAAATCCCAGATACTGTTCTTCCTTACCGCGACTTTGCACATACCGTGCTTCAGTCGCTTCTGCCATTTCACGGTCAAAATACCAGAAGGCGTCATGCACATCGCCTTTATATTGTGAGTAGAAAGCAGCTTTGGCTCGTTTCTTCTGATTGGGATGCCAGCGTTCTGCCAGCCAGCCTTTGGTCGGGTTTATCGGATTCAGTTTTACTTTACCGTCTTTCGTCACTTCATCCGTCAATCGCAGGCTGACAGCCTTTTCCAGAAACAGAGCGATGTATGCGGCTGTTTCATCTGCCACATCAAAATGTCCCCGTCCTGCATCACACAGAAACGAAATGCAACTTTCAGGATACATCATGCGGAAAGCCTGTGCCGGATTTACCCGGGCTTCCCACCATTCATATTCTCCTTCAATCATCAGTCCGGGTATCCCGTTGATATTACGGGTACGTCCCCATTCCAGATTCTCACGCCCGTAGCCGGTCAAGTTCGTACGCGGAGCATCGCCGTGCAGGGAAATGACGGCCAAGGTGCGTTCCGCATTCCATGCGGCAAAGTTCCAGGGATAAGTAGCCATGGCCGAATGGCCTATGGGCACGATAGGGACATTTTTCAGTTCGCTATATCCGCTGACGTCTGCCAGGTCGGCCATCATTTTCTCGAATATCCGTTGTGTGCCTTTCGATACATCCCATTGCTGGTCGATGCCGGGTGTTATCCATACAAAACCGATTCCCAGCTTCTGCATCTTCTCGCGGAAAAGGGGATTGTCAAAAAGAGTTTCTTCGCTCATATTGTGTTGTCCTACAAGAATTGTTTTCACCCGCATACAGTCGGCGGGTATCCACAAGAAAGCCGTAGGATTCCGATTCGTTTCGTTGGAGACGAATCCGTCAAGAGTCACAGACCATTGCCACTCTCCTGCCCGCAGGCAGGGAGAGAAGCAAAGCAAGAGGATTATTGAAAAAAGCAGTCTATATCTATTCATGGTTCTTATGGTTCACTTTATTTTAATTCCTTTTATAAACTCATTGGTTACTACTCCTTTCAAGTCCTTCATCCGTTCTCCATTGATTACTACATTTTCAAACGTCACGTTTTGCACGGTTCGTTCTTTGTCCAGTCCTTGTATCAACGATGGATTCTCTCCTACGCCTGTGTACGTAATGTTCCTGAAAGTAATGCCGTCAATGCCGCTTCCCGGCTGTTTATCATATTTCTCGTTGAAGCGTACTTTTACATAGAACAGCCGTCCTTCCTGAATATTCTCTACCCGGATGTCTTCGAAAAGGACATTACGGACCTGATTCTTGTCACCGCAATCCACTGTCATGCAACCTTGATAAATCGGATCATCCTCGTCATGTTCCAGAATGTCGATGTGGCGGAAAGTCAGATTTTCTATTACTTCTCCCGTAGGTGAATCGGGGTCGCCATGGCCGCCTACATTGATGGGATGCGCCACATCTGCCCAAAGAATGGAGTTCTGCACGGTGATGTCGGACGAACCTCCCCACCAGTTCCAGCGGTGATTGTACAGAGCGATGCAGTCGTCCGAATTGCGCATGAAGACATTGTCAACAAGCACTTGGCAGCAACACATCATGTCTATGCCGTCACTCCAACCTTTGCAACTGAATGATTTCAGATTTTTGATGGTGATTCCCGTTGAACCGCCTCCGAATATGGTATAATGTTCTGGGTTCACTACGGTAATTCCATCTATCAGCACATTCTTTGAGTCAGTCACTTCAATGCCCCGTATCGGATGGTCCAAGATGCCTCGTCCGATAATCCGGACATTTTCTGCTTTATCTACCAGAAGTTTCGCTTTGACTACCGCTCCCGGTGCCAGATATACGATGGTATTACCGGGGATACGGATTTGATTATTAGGTAAGTCTTTAGGGCGGTGGACTCCCGGACTGAAATACATGATGCCTTTTGCCTCTTTATCATATTTTTCTGTTTCCAAAGGGTTGGCAAAGAGATGCAGATTGTGCAACCGGTCGCCATCAAACTCAAAAGAGAGATACTGTGGCTTTTCCAGAGTGAAAAGAATGGCGTTTTGTACCTGCTTGTATTCAATACCTTTACTCAAAGGGCGTATGGTCACTTCGCGCACGCTGCCATTGTTCTTCTTCACCATTACCTCTACAACACTTCCCATATCAAATTGCACCATGGAAGCCTTCTGCACGTTGTCCATATCTACCTGTACGTTGTATTCAAACAAGTCTTTCCACTCACCGCCGGGGATACGTACACGTACCGTGTAGTCGTCATTATGGGGTATGCCCGGATTTAAACTTTCAGGATAGGTCACCAATTGTGCCTGTACTCCTGCGGTAAAGGTCAACAATAACATCACTACTAATTTGCAAATCTGTTTCATAAGTTCCATCGTTTTCTACACAAATATACGATTGAAAGCCGAAAAGCACTTAATTTGCACAAATATCATTAGCCCTACTAAGTGAATATCCCGTACAAAACGTATTTCTACTTAAAGCAACATAATTCTATTACCAATGAAACTAAGAAAACTAATCTTTATCTCCGGCTTATTGCTCGGATTCGTTCAGACTATCGACGCACAAAACCTGTTAATCACCTATCCCGCTCCTCAGGGGACGGAATTGAAGAACGACTTCACCGTCAAAGTGCGCCAACCGGGTGGAGAGTGGCAAGCAATAGCCACCTATCCCGTCAAAGTGGACGAAGTAAAAGAGGCCCGGCACCATGTAGAGCTGGCCTCCATGAGCTATTTCGACTTCAACGGTGAAGTGGAAGTATCGGTCACCGCCCATAAGGAAGAGATAGAGACAGCCCGCATACGTCCCCTATCCTACGGCATCACTCCGCAGGTCAGCCGCAACACGCTCACTTTCAAGCTAAACTCTCCCCGCAACTTATCGATAGAAGTGAACGGCGACATCTTCCACAACCTGCACCTCTTCGCCAATCCGATAGACCGGAACAATCCTCTGAAACCGGGTATGAACCCGAAGAAATTAAAAAAGAACCGCAACTTGATTTATTTCGGTCCGGGCATACACCAATTACCGGGCGACACGCTGGATGTACCTTCAGGCAAAACCGTATACATTTCCGGAGGAGCCATCGTCAGAGGGTGCATACGAGCAAAGAATGCTGAAAATGTAACTATCTTCGGCCGGGGAGAAGTACATCCCGAAGGACGTGGAGCAGGAGTCAGCATCATCAACTCCAAAAACATCCGGGTAGAAGGCTTGATTACCACCCAATGCCCCACCGGTGGCTCAGACAGCGTGACGATACGCAACGTAAAGGCCATCAGCTCCTATGGATGGGGCGACGGGATGAACGTGTTTGCCAGCAACAATGTACTGTTCGATGGCGTATTTTGCAGAAACTCGGACGACTGTACCACTGTTTATGCCACCCGTATGGGCTTCAAAGGCGGATGCAAGAACATCACCATGCAGAATTCCACCCTCTGGGCGGACGTGGCCCATCCCATCTTCATCGGACTGCACGGCGATGCCGAAGGTCAAGAAGTAATGGAGAACCTGAACTATATCAATATCGACATCCTCGACCATAAAGAAAAGCAGATAGACTATCAAGGCTGTATGGCCATCAACATAGGAGACAACAACCTGGTCCGCAACGTGCGTTTCGAGAATATCCGCATAGAAGATTTCCGTCAAGGCCAACTTGTCAACCTACGCATCTTCTTTAACAAGAAATATTGTGCGGCTCCGGGCAGAGGGATTGAGAACGTGCTCTTCAAGGACATCACCTACAACGGAGAGAACGCCGAACTGTCCATCATTGCCGGCTACAACGAAGAACGGAAAGTGAAGAACATCCGCTTCGAGAATCTCAGAATCAACGGAGAAGCTATTTACGACGACATGCCGGGCAAACCGAAATGGTACAAGATGGGAGACATGGCACGCTTCTTCATTGGCGAACATGTGGAAGGGGTGACATTTACCAAATGATGTGCTTGTTGAGTGCAGGAAGCAAGGACTCCGTGAAACCATAACGCACTTCGCCGTTGGAATAGGCCAGCCGGTAAAGACGGAAAGCAGGGTCATACCCCTTTATTGTCAGGTAGCCACTCTGATAAAGTACCGGAATAGGGTCGACAATGTGGTCGGTAGGCGCATCGAACTGTTCATCGGTAGCCGTAAGTCCGTCCAGGCTCTGCACGTCGAAATCCGTGCGTTGCAATATATCAATCAGAAAGGTAGGAGTGCCCGTAGAGAACCAGAAGTTCTTGTACTCCTTTGCATCGAAAGCGTTGAACAAGCTGAACGGATTATAGATGTCGGCACAATTCTTACTGAAATGATAGCCGTCGTACTGCCGTTTCAAGTGAGCGCAAGCTTCCTCATAAGTCCCATTGTTTGCCTTGGCCATTCGCTCGATGTCCGGTTTCAAGTCTGTGAGCAATTCTTGCTCGGTGATGCCGCAGAGTGCACTGAAATCATCGTGCATGCTGATGTTCTTCAGATTATTCAGTTCGCTGAAGATGCTCAGTTGGCTGAACTTGCTGATGCCGGTGATGAAGAGAAAGCGAAGATACTGCCCCAACCTCTTGAGGGGGGCTGAAGAACTTCCGCATCTCGTTGCGGAGCTGTTGCTGCAAGGCGGTGTCGGAATTGCTGTCCAACAAGGGGGCATCGTACTCGTCAATCAGCACGACAACCTGCTTGCCGATCTGCTCGGAAGCTCTCAGAATGATGCCTTGCAGACGCTCGGAAGCGGTCTTTTCCGCTTCATCCTTTCCATAAATCTTTTCCCACCGGTGCAGGAAGAGATTAAGCTGCCCCGTAAGGTCGGTCAGTTCCATGTATTTTGTTAGGCTGAAATCGATGTGCAACACCAGATAGCTTTCCCAATCCTTCTCCCAGCGCTCCATAGCCAACCCTCCGAAAAGGTCTTTCTTTCCTTGGAAGTAGGCTTCGAGCGTAGACACGAGAGGCTCTTGCCGAAACGGCGGGGACGGCTGAGGAAATAGACCCGGTCGGTATGTGTCAGTCTATAAACCAGTTCCGTCTTGTCTACATACACACAGTCGTTGTTGCGCAACTGTTCAAAGTTCTGTATTCCTATCGGGTATCTTCTGTAATCTTCTAACATGGCTATGGAGAAAATCAATGGTTATAAAGACAAAGGTAGGAATTTTACTTATTATATTCACAAACATCTCCCATGTTTCTCATGGCTTTTTCATTTAAGGGAGTTATCGGGAGTTAGAAGGAGTTATCACCCTGCAAGCTTAGGAGTTAAAAGCCGATAGTTCTGTTGATGTATAGCTATACTATCGGCTTCTAACACCCTTTAACTCCCTTAAATGAAAGAGCCGTATATGTTTCTTCTGTTCACTCCTTATATTTAGCAAAGGCTCACTATAGTGAGCCTTTGCTAAAAAAGTACCTGATCGTCCATCATTCCTTTAGCCGCTCCGTATTCTTCAATGCAGAATGCCACGAAGAGGGCTATGTCTCTATCTTTCTTGCTCATTGTAATTCTCCTTTCTACGGCTCTGCCACACATGTTTGCCCTATTAACACATCATTTATCAAAACGACATTAGAATATTTCCTGACTTTGACAATGGGGCATGAAGGGGACGCAGTAGCAAGTCATCCGCCTTTATTTACGGTACGAAGCCGTAAAAGTGCTTCTATATAATAATAATCTGCATACATAATCGAAGCATCAATCTCACGTCCACGAGGCATATGGCCTACAGAATGAAGTAAAAAAGCTGTATTAACCGTACCCGACTGATAAGCCGATGAGGAGAGATTCTCCAACATAGCTATAGCTGCATCAAGATAATGGCGTGATTTTATCTCATCATTTACATAGCCCGAAAGTTCAATCAACGCCGAAGCCGTAACAGCAGCAGCAGATGCGTCTTTAGGAGGGAGCAATGGTGACATTGGCGCATCAAAATCCCAATATGGTACCATATCTTCAGGCAAACGACGAAGATAAGCATCGGCCGATTGGCAAGCTACTTCAAGAAAACGTACATCACGAGTTTCACGGTAAACCATCGTATAACCATAGATGGCCCAGGCCTGACCACGAGCCCACATTGTACTATCAGCCAATCCTTGATGAGTGACGCCTTTAATAAAATGACCGTCCAGTGTATCGTAAACCGCAACATGATAGCACGAATGGTCCGTACGGAAATGATATTTCATGGTTGTTTCCGCATGTTTTACGGCTACATCATACAGCCATTTGTTACCACCGTTCTTGGCCGACCAAAAAAGCAATTCAAGATTCATCATATTGTCAATAATGGTGTTATGAGGCCAATTCATCTTTTTGACCATACCCGGCCAAGATAATATGGTACCCACTTTGGGGTTATAGAGTTCGGCCAACGAATCTGCCGCATGATGAAGTGCTTGAGCGTACATAGTATCGCCCGTAAGACGATAAGCATTACCCACACTTGGCATCATAATAAATCCCGAATCATGCGAACGAGCCTTACGATAAGCTTCCGGCAACAGAATACGAGTAACATTTTCAGCTGCATGCAACCATACCGTATCCTGAGTCGCTTCGTAAAGATACCATAATGTACCCGGCCAAAAGCCACATGTCCAAGAACCTACATGAGCATACTGCCATTTTTTCTGTCCTTTATCAATCGTATTGGGAATCGAATCTACATCAGGAAGCGTTTCAAGAGTTTTTATAGCCTGACAGCTACAGTAAGCAATAGCAGAATCCACATTAAAATCAGTGGTAGGATGGGTATGGGAAGAACACCCAAATGCGGCAAGCAGTAATCCTGCAAATAACGCATTCCTCAATCTAAAATGTTTTTGCATAATTAGTAAGTAACAAGTTTATTAATGATATAATTTATAAGCATATAAGAAATTACGAACCAAAAAGTAAAAATACTCAATCGCCCCGGCAAATTAACCATCCGGTTTAGGTAACAGTCCTGCTTGATACGTATATTATCAAAAAACATCAACCAATTGTTTTATCAGTATGAATAGATACCTAACAACCGTCCTTGTATCCATGATTTGCAGCCAGCAGTTGTGGAACAACTCGATACTCGATTACGAGAAGGACAAGTCAACCGTCAAAAACATCTATCACAAAGGATGGATTGACTTTAACAAAAATGGCGTGAAGGACATCTACGAAGACAGCTACGCCCCACTTGAAGCAAGGGTGCAAAACCTGCTCTCGCAAATGACTCTCGAAGAAAAAAGTTGCCAGATGGCTACACTGTATGGTTCAGGCCGCGTACTCAATGACGCCCTTCCAAGTGATAACTGGAAAAACGAAGTATGGAAAGATGGCATCGGGAATATTGATGAAGAGCACAATGGGCTTGGCAGCTTCAAGTCTGCATACTCTTTCCCCTATGCACACCACGTGAAGACGAAGCACGCCATTCAACGCTGGTTCGTAGAAAATACACGGCTGGGAATCCCGGTAGATTTCACCAACGAAGGCATCCGGGGGCTATGCCATGACCGGGCGACCTACTTTCCTGCCCAATGCGGACAAGGAGCCACATGGAACAAAGAATTAATAGCCCAAATAGGCGAAGCTGAAGCCCGTGAAGCCTCCGTACTGGGATATACCAACATATACTCCCCCATCCTCGACATCGCACAAGATCCCCGGTGGGGACGATGCGTAGAAACCTATGGCGAAGATCCCTATCATGCAGGACAAATGGGAAAGCAAATGATTCTGAGCCTACAAAAAAACAAGCTGGTCTCTACCCCAAAACATTTTGCCGTCTATAGCATACCGGTAGGCGGACGTGACGGAAAAACACGTACTGACCCCCACGTAGCTCCCCGAGAAATGCGCACACTCTATCTCGATCCTTTTAGAGTGGCCTTCCACGAAGCCGGTGCGCTGGGAGTAATGAGTTCGTACAACGACTATGACGGCGAACCCATCACGGGCAGTTATCATTTCCTCACCGAAATTCTTCGACAAGAATGGGGATTCAAGGGCTATGTGGTTTCCGACAGTGAGGCCGTAGAATTTATCTCCACCAAACATCAAGTGGCCAACGGATATGAAGATGCCGTAGCGCAAGCCGTTAATGCCGGACTCAACATCCGCACCCATTTCACACCACCTGCCGACTTCATCCTTCCGCTGCGCAGTGCCGTAAAGAAAGGAAAAATCTCCCAAGAAACACTCAACCAACGTGTTGCCGAGATTCTACGCGTGAAGTTCTGGCTCGGACTTTTCGACAACCCTTATCGTGGCGACGAAAAGAGAGCCGGACAAATAGTACACAGTCCCGAACATCAACAACTTGCGCTGGAAGCCGCACGCCAATCGTTAGTACTCCTCAAAAACGAACACCAGACACTTCCACTTTCCAAGTCGATACGCTCAGTAGCCGTCATCGGTCCAAATGCCGACGAGCGACAACAGCTAATCTGCCGATATGGCCCAGCCAACGCACACATTACCACCATTTACGAAGGTATCAAAAAGATGCTTCCCCAAGCAGACGTTGTTTATAAGAAAGGATGCGACATCATCGACCCCCACTTCCCCGAAAGCGAAGTCCTTGAATTTCCCAAGGCTGCCCAAGAAGCGCAAATGATGGAAGAAGCCATAGAGGCGGCAAAGGGAGCGGAAGTTACCGTAATGGTATTAGGAGGAAACGAACTTACCGTAAGAGAAGACAGGTCACGCACTTCATTGGACTTGCCCGGCAGACAGGAAGAATTACTCAAAAAAATCTGCCAATTAGGCAAACCAGTGGTATTGGTAATGATTGACGGACGCGCCTCATCCATCAACTTCGCCGCTACCCATGTTCCTGCCATCATCCATGCCTGGTTTCCTGGTGAATTCGGAGGACAAGCCATAGCCGAAGCACTGTTTGGTGACTACAACCCCGGAGGACGCCTCGCCGTGACCTTCCCTAAATCCGTTGGGCAGATACCCTTTGCTTTTCCTTTCAAGCCCGGTTCTGATGAAAGCTCCGAGACTTCTGTCTATGGTGCGCTCTACCCCTTCGGTCATGGACTAAGCTATACTGCTTTCCAATATGGTGACCTTGCAATATCTCCATCCAAACAAGGAGTACAAGGCAACATTTCCATCAGTTGCACCATCAAGAACATCGGTCAGCGCGAAGGAGATGAAGTGGTACAGCTTTACTTGCGCGATGAAGTCAGCAGCGTAACCACCTATACACAAGTGCTGAGAGGATTCGAACGCATCACTCTAAAACCGGGAGCATCGCATACCGTACATTTCGAACTCACACCACAAGAGCTGGGGATATGGGACAAACAAATGAATTTCACCGTTGAGCCGGGCGTGTTCAAAGTCATGATTGGTTCTTCATCAAAAGACATCCGTTTGAAAGGAGAATTTGAGATTGTACAATAGGAACATCCGGATTGAGATAAATAGCAACAGACAAAATATGGCAGGAGGTTCCATAATCAATCGGGAATAAGAGCACACAACCGGTGATAATATTACGATTTGCGGTCGTGGCATTTTAGACGGTTCCGATTGGGAACACAAATGAATAACTTTGGAAACACGTACAGTTTGTAAAGAAGCACATTGAATAAATCTTTAATTTATTCAAATTAAGAAAAAGCTATACGGAGGTTGTGTCAACTTTGACCAACCTCCGTATTTTAATCATCCTGCGGCAATCTACCGATTCCCCATTGCTTATTAGGCTTATCACCCAAATGCAATTCAAGAACACCACCGTTAGCAAAATCTTCATGATAGAACCAACACCTATCCCAGGGTTTTCCATCAAACGTAGCCCGTTGGATATACATATTTTTGTCGGAATTGCCCGTAGTTACAATTTGGAAAGTCTTTCCCGGATAGTACCTATTGTCAAGATGTATGGTCACTTTATCAAATATAGGAGAGGTTATCTCATAATAAGGCTTTACAGCGCAGCCTCCGTCCACTTCAAACAGTCCCATCGCCATTAAAACGCCCAAAGCTCCCATTTGCCCTTGGTCTTCATCATCGCGATACCCACCATACGGGGTAACATCAGCATAAGCCGCTTTGACCTTACGCACCCATTTTTGTGTCAGCCATGGTGCCCGAGCATGATTGAAAAGATGGGCCATGCCCGTGCCTGGTTGGTTACCGTAATCAGTCCAATTACCTGGTTTGGTATCTTTTGAACGGAAAAAACCATAAGGCTCACTCTTTATAAAGTTCTCATTCAAACGTTCGGCATATTTCTTATGACCACCATAAAGTTCTATTAAACCTTGCATATCGTGAGGAACATAATGAGAATATATAGCCGAATTACTTTCACAAAAACCACCTTTCTCCGTCAACTCAAGTGGATCGAAATTAGGTAACCATTCTCCATTCGTCCCTTTAGGTTGCATGAATCCAGAAGCTTTATTCCAAAGGTTTTTATAGTTTTTTGAGCGTTCAAAGAACAATTCATAATCAGCTTGCTTGCCCATTGCCTTGGCCATTTGGGCAAGACACCAGTCTTGATATGCGTACTCCAAGGTCATAGATGCACCTGTAGTATGCATACCTACCACATTCGCACGTCCATCAGGCACATATCCCATTTTAATATAATATTCCATTCCACCTGAATGAGCATCCTTACTATGTTCGTAACCGGCATGGTCACGAATACCTCCAGGAAATGCATTCTTGCGTAGCCCTTCATAGGCCAAATCAGCATCATAATTACGAATACCTTTGTTATAAGCAGTTGCAAAGAAAGACACAGCAGGATCGCCTATCATTACATAGGTATAATTCCCCCCCGAAGGTCCGCGAGGAATAAGTCCCCCATTACGATACATATCCAACATTGTATTGCAAAAATCATCCATCAGATGCGGATAAGCCATAGACCAAAGAATATCAAGCGACCAATGGCTCCCCCACCACGCATCAAAATTATGATGATTGTAGAGAGGTTTACCACTTGCAGACAAAGGAATACGGCAAATACGGGGAAAGTCAGACGTTTGGTCAAGATAACACCCATCAACATCACTCACTACCTTACGTCCCAATAATGCGTGCCAAAGATCTGTATAGAACTTTATCTGTTGCTCACGGCTACCGCCCTCCACCTCTATCTTACCAAGCCAAGTATTCCACTCATCAAACGAAGCATGTTTTACCTCTTCAAAATTCCATGATTCCAGTTCCGCATAAAGATTCTTACGAGCCTGCTCTACACTAACGTATGAAATGGCAACCTTCAGTAGTACTTTTTCATTGGCCTTGGTACGAAACTTCACAGCCAATCCCACATTCTTTCCTGAAATTCGCTCAGGTTTGGTATTAGGCACTATTTTCCCTTCACGCCAAGTCACTATCTGCTCCACCGGCTTGCTCAACTGTGCATAAAAATAGACAGGTGTATCCTTAGGACGACGCCCTGTACGCTCCATTATTTCCCAACCAGCTATTTCCGTATCACTAATCTTCCAGACTTCCGAATAAGCGGTAGGACTGTGAGCCAAAAAAGCGCCAGTATCAAAAAGGACATAGCTCGAATCGCTTTGGGGGAACGTATAACGATGGAAGCCTACCCGCATTGTCGACGTTAATTCAGCAGTCACATCATAATTTGTAAGTTTCACCTTATGAAACCCAGGTTTGGCAATCTCACCCTCATGAGTAAATTCAGACTGATAGGAGTCCATGCCCAAATGCCCTTTAAATGGACCAACCGTAGGCATTACAGCAACACCGGACATCTGCCAATTATGAATATGGCTAAAACATCGTATATACTTAGAGCCATACATATAACCCGATCCCCATGAATGTTCCGTATCTGTATCAGGACTCAGACTGACCATACCAAATGGGCGACAAGCAGAACTAAAAAAGAACCAACGAGAACGATGGCTGTCCACGAATGGATTTACCAGTTCTACATACTTCCAATTTGTTTCGGGCTCATTAGAATAAACCTTTAACGACATTAACAATGATGACAGAAATACTAAAGCCAATAAACACTTCTTCTTATCACATTTCATCATACTGGATTTTAAAAATTAAATCTTTATAATTTCTGCTTCCTATAGTTGCGAACATTTCGGTTATCACCTGTATCAAGCACCAACCGAATAGCGGCACCACCGGAAGCACGAAGAGAGAAACGAAGCACCGACTGGGCATTCACAAGATACCGCTGACATCGCACACGAGTACGGGTTTTTACTGATTTATCTCCATCTGTATAAATCTCAGCTATATAAGACTTTCCTTGCGGCAAAAAATCGAGACTAATCTCCTGTTCGCGAGCATCATTATTGGTTATGGCACCAACAAACCACTCTTCACCTTTGCGGCGAGCTATGGTAACGAATTCGCCTATCTTACCTTGAAGCACCTGCGTATCATCCCAAGTAGTATAAACATCATCAAAGAATTTCAATTCAGGTTCATCTTGTGAATCAGAGGGTTTATCATACCAATACATATACTGAAGAGGGCTGTAATAGATTACAGAAAGAGCCAACTGATGAGCAGGAGTTGTTTGAATAGTACGAGAACGAGGTACCCCATAACTATCTTTATCCGTATGCAAACGCCCGAAGTCCTGACGATAATAACAGATAGTATAGTCTGCGGCACCTGCAACAAAACGCGTAAAGGGAAGAATGGTATTATGAGTCGCATCAGGGAATTCTTCATTTCCTCGAATACCTTCTTGGGTCATCAGATTGGGATAAGTACGACTAAAACCCGTTGGACGATATTCATCATGAATGTCCACCATAAGGCCATATTGCGCACATTTCTTCACCGCTTCGTGCATCCACCTTGTCCATATTTGAGAGCCGACCTGTACAAAACCGAACTTAATACCCGCTATACCCCATGATTTGTAAAGAGGAAGTATCTCGTCCAGTTGTTGTTGAAGAGCACGTTGATTTACATAAAGGATAACACCTATTCCTTTCGACTTGGCATAACTAATCACTTCTTGCAGATTAAGCGCATCAATCTGCTCATTGCGCCGTGGGTCGAGCGTTACGGTAGTAGCATCAGAAGACTTGTCATATTCAAAACCATACCAACCTGCATCAAAATGAATATACTGCAAGCGGCGCTTCACTGCAAAATCCACTAAAGCCTTACCACCTTCAGTGGTAAGTGTAACCTCCCGCATTACCTTCCCCGGTTTAATCCAGGATGTATCAGCGATTTTACAATCAGGATTCAGATTAAGCAACAAGTCATTGTTAGCGAGAATATCTCCTGGCCGGGAAGCGCACATCACAATTCTCCAAGGCGTATGATATGGAGCTATATCCTCCACTATTCCATACATTGAAGTAAGCAAAGTATAAGGTTTCTCATCCGAAAGTTTAAATTTGGTACGCACATAATCCACGACCTGAGCCTCGGCAAGACAAGCATATTGGCCTTCTGGCAATTGAAGCATCAACGGACGATCCGACTCATTTTCCCACCCTTCGAGTGGCAAAAGATTATAAGGGGTCTGTGCCCGTTCGGTATGCCAAGCAAGAGTGCCTTTAGGAAGTGTAAATTGGGTAAACTCATTTTCAATCTTCAAATATTCACCTCCTACAAAACGATAACGGAATGCAACGCCTTCGTTATAAGCTCGCACATCCAGCACCATTCTCTTCCGCGAACCAGTTTTAGCCAACTCTATCTCGCAAGCATTATATAATTCCTTCACAACGGCACGTTCACCGTAGACAGGTTTCCAATTCTTATCTATCCGGCTGTTACGCGAAGTGACTATTCGGATTCCATCATACCAATTTTCGTTCCATTCGATTCCTAACCGAGAAGGTTCTATCACCTCTTTCTGTTGATAGAAAAGCGAATAGCTCAATTGTCCGTCATCGCTCACCGTAAACTCATATTCGCCGTCGGGCGATGTAACCTTCACCGCTTCTGCCATAACAGAAAACGCAACCAACATACCCCAAAACGTCAGTGTTAATCTCTTCTTCATATCAATTCTAATTACAATATTGTTATTTTGTTTAGCTCCACACCTATCCGTCACACACATTTATAAATGACTCTCGGAAACGATACTTTCAACACCGACAGCCTTTATGTCTCCAAAATCGAGCAACAACGAAATATGCCTGTCACGTGTACCAAATAATGTTCCATTATTGGAACGTGCGTCTTTCACAGCAAACCAATAAGTATTACCATCCACTTTCACCGCATCCTTCTCATAAAAAGTCCAAAATTCAGGAGCACTCTGTACGCTATAGCTCAACCGAAGCCATCCATCTTTAACCTCTTCGGGTTTATGGCTGAATGTCACTTTTATATAAGGGAATTCTGAAGGATTATAGTGTATCCGGTTTTTCTGCATTGAGATACCTTTGTTCACCAATAAGAATTCATTGCCGACAGGCTCTAAATCAGGTGCTGCAATTTGCCACCCTTTCCAGCCATATTTAAGTTGTTCTGAAATTTGCCCTTCAAGAGGAACCGGTTCGTTTTTTCCTAAGTAAAAGAGTAATGTTCCAAAACCCGGATTATCACACGTCCATCCTATGCCTTCAGGGCGAATACGCTTTAGCACCTTTTCCGTATAAGGCATTGCAATTCCCCTTCGTTCCACATAATGATTATATGCAATTTCAAAAACAGCCCTGAATTTGCCCAATTCTGCTTCTCCCATATTTTGCCAGTTACAATATTTACCTGTAGCATCTTTCCAAACTTCAAAAGGAACATCCGTATAGCCCAAGTTAACTTTAGAAAGATATTCATATCCTTTCATAATACGATTATCTAAAGCCGCATAAAGATTATCCCCTTGTTTCCAAGCGCATTCTGCCAATTCAGCCAAAACACCTACTCCAAGCATACAGTGAGCTTGATCACGTCCCGATTCTTGCAATTGGCCAGTTTCTGCAATGTAATTAGGCAAACTTCCATTATCCCGACTATTATAAAAGAAGTCTACAGCCTGATTGTAAAGAGGTTCATCATTACAGAAAATACCAATTGCCATCACCATTTTGTTAACCGATCCTCCCCAATTACCATTTGCATAAGGTTTGGCTTGAACAAAAGTGGTAAGTACTGGAAGAAATACATTACGGAACATACCTTCTATACTCTTTGTATCAGCTTCGCTCCAACCTTTCACATATTGATTATCTTGATAAGTGTAACGCATTATTTCAGCTGCATTTATAAGCATGAATCCCTGAAGACCTGCACAAAGAGGATCATCAGGTCCATATATTTTCTGTAATGTGGATGCATATCCTCGAAGAATTTCCATAGCTTTATCGGCATGACGTACATCACCGGTAATGTTCCACATCAGAGCATTATAATAAGCCGCATTACAATCGCTTTCACAAGGAGCTTTGGTGTATCCATATTTTCCGGCACGACTGATATTCTCAAACGGCCCCTTCATTTCATACTCAAAGGATGCACCCGGCACTTTTCTCAATAAATCATACGAACCCATAGCCGGATAGGAATTCTCTTTCACAAGTCGAGTAATACGTTTTAAATCGTCTTGAGAATGAAGCAAACCGGGATGAATAAAGTTTCGGGCAGCAGCAGAAAATATCGAACATAGCATCACTAAAACGCTTGCACATTTAAGTAGTTTTTCATATATATCCATAACAAATACTCTTTTAAGATTAAAAGAACAAAGAGCTTGCACAATTTATTGCAAATAACAAACTGGCAAGCCCTATTAATTTATAGTTTCAATTTACTATTATTCCCATCCAGGGTTGTTTCCCAATTCTTGTCCGTTAGATAGGGTATTCAGCCAATTCACCGGAATAGGACGAAGACTATATTTGGCATTGGTGGCTGCACTTAATTGAGTTTGGATTAAACCACCTGTAATATGGGTTACGTCCCAGTTATACTCTAAAACTCTTTCGGCCAACTTACCAGTTCGAGTCAAATCATTCCAACGAGGTGCTTCACCAAATAATTCAAGTGCTCTTTCATCCAATACGTCATCAATAGTGACTGTACCTTCATATTTAGCCAAACCTTGTTCCTTCGCATTATGCATTGCACGCTCACGAACCGCATTGATACAAAGCAAAGCATTCACATTGTCTTTTTTCATTACAGCTGCTTCGGCTGCAATCAAGTAAGTTTCAGCCAATCGAAACAACACGATGTCACGACTTCCATACTGGCTACCACCACTTTCGCCATAAAGAGTACCTGCATCCTTGAACTTATATACCGGCAACCAAGCACGAGTGGTTGAACTATTGCCTTGCAAACCGGTAATAAAGTAATCATCTTCAGAGCAATCTTTGTAAGAACCGGAAGGATAATTATAAATAAACTTCATCGGAGAAGCAGCATTTGCCGCATCTTGCTCAGCTTTTGAATACACTCTAAAGCCTTCTTCTGTAGGTACAGGAAAATGAATCACCGTATCGGCAACACCTGTACTTGAAGACCCTAGCTGAGTAGTATTCATAAAGGCATTACGTCCATAAGTACGTCCATCCACCGAAGTAGCAGGATCTCCATTAAGCGGACTCATAAAAGTAACTTCCGCACGACGGTCTTTTTTCCAATCGAAAGAGGTATAAAGATACTTTGAGGGCATCACATCTCCGTAGTCATTGGCGTAGAAATTTGATTTGGCCAAACCTTCCCAACCTTCACGGTAAGAGAATAGATAATAAGTACTCTGTTGATTATTATTATTATTTGTACTATTGTTATAGTTTACAGCAAAAATAACCTCATCATTAGCCTCATTAGACTGACGGTGAACCATAGCATAGTCTTCAAGTAAACTATGCCCCGTCTTTTCAATTACATACATCGCATCATCATATGCATTTTTAAAGTCATTCACATCTGCATAGTCCTGATATCCACGAGTCAAATAAACCAAAGCACGCAAATGGCGAGCTGCTGCTTTTGAAGCACGTCCAAAATCGGAAGCTCCTTGTTTTTCGGGCAATGAAGAAGATAACACATCTTGCAAGTCTTTCAGAATCTGAGTATAAAATTCCGCGCCACTGTTCAGTTTAGAAGTTGTTGCTGTTGATTGAGCTTCTTCCAGTACCAAAGGAGCTTGCCCCCAATTCTTCACAATTTCAAACAAATAAAGCGCACGAAGAAATTTGACTTCTGCCACCCTCAAGTCACGTTGATTCGGATCAATTCCTTCAATAGGGTCTTCTGTTTTAAGAGTCACATTTGTAGCACGGCCGATAGCAGCATTTACATCTTTTAATGCTACATAAAGTTTAGACCACTGCTCATATACAGTTCCGTTTGATTTATCATAAGTCACTACATACTGATTCAAGTCGCTAGTAACAGTACCGTTAGGCTGTGTGCCAATATCAGTACCCAATTGAGTAAGTTTATGGTAACTATAATTATTATATACAGACTTCAAAGAGGCATACGCACCATTAACTAATGATTCATAACCTTTGGCTGTTTTGTAATAGTCTTCAGCTGACTGACTAGTCCAATTTTCTTCTTCAAGAAAAGACGAACAACTTGCGAAAGTAGCTACGGAAATAAGCAATAAGCCCTTTTTAATTATATTCTTAGTTTTCATTTTATTCTTTCTTTAATTTCGATTTGTTAAAAAGAAACATTCACTCCAAACATCACATTGCGTGTCATAAGGTCTGTGCTAGATACATTTGTAGGTAACTGTTCGGGAACAATAACATTATCAGCACAAATAATCATCGGATTTTGAACCGTACAATACAATCTCAAATTGGTCAAGAATGATTTAGAAATCAATTTCTTATCAAATGTATATCCCAAACTAACATGAGTTATTTTAAAGAAATCTGATGATGACATTGTATGTGAAACGTCCGACTTCTGATTTCCCCACGAACCTGCTTTGCTACGATAAGTTCCCATATTACCGGGTTGAGCCGATTCATTAGTAGGATTCTCTGGGGTCCAATAATCTTTCACCATATTATTTAAGTTCATATTATTGTTCTCAAGTGCATAAGACACATAGAATTGATTACGCATACGACCGCCCAATTGGAAAGAAGTACCTACCGATAAATCAAAATTCTTATAATTAAAAGTATTAACCATACCACCGGTCCAATCCGGGGTGCGCTTACCATCAATTACGCGGTCAGCATCATCTATTTTACCATTTTTATCTAGATCCAGTACTTTATATTGGCCAGGTTTACATCCATATTTAGCAGCCTCTTCTGCTTCGTCCAACTGCCATACGCCAATAGTCATCAAATTATAGTTGATGTCAATAGGTTGTCCTACCACCCAAAGATTGCTATAATCACCCTTCATTCCTTCGAATGACTTACCTCTTGAAGTCAGATCTTCTATATATTGCAGCTTTTCAATCTTATTATTATTATAAGCTATATTGAATGAAGTTCTCCATGAAAAGTCTTCTGTACGGATATTTTCCGTATTCAATACAAATTCAAAACCTTTATTACGAACAGAACCAACATTAGCCTTTACTGAAGAATAACCAAGAGTAATGGGAAGAGTTTTGTTCATAATCAAATCTTCTGTCAAACGGTTATAGTACTCAAAAGAACCTGATATACGGTTGTTCAAGAAACCAAAATCAACACCGATATTATATTCTGTTGTTCTCTCCCAACCTAATTCCATATTACGCAAATTGTTAGGCACGTAACCAATTACATCATTCGTTCCAAAAGAATAGTACTGAGCGCCACTGATAGAACCTTGTGTCTGATAAGCACCTACATTATCATTACCAGACTGACCGAAACTTACACGCAATTTCAAGTTATTCAGCCAATCAATATCTTTCATAAATTCTTCTTCAGTGATTCTCCAAGCCAATGCACCAGCGAAGAAACCTCCCCATTTATGTCCTTCAGCCAATTTGGAAGAACCGTCATAACGCATACTTGCAGTCACATAATACTTGCCTTTATAATTGTAGTTCAAACGTGCCAAATACGACATCAATGATGTTTTAGTGTACTTAGATTGAGTCTTATTCGTTTTTGCACCATTTTGCAAAGCATACCATAAAGAATTATAAGAAAGACCGGCACCGTCACCACGCATAAATTCATTCTGATATTCGGTCATTGAATAAACACCTGTCAAATCAAAATGATGGTCCTTCATCAAATCAAAATTATAAGTAACCATATTATCCCAAACCCAATTCAAAATGGTAGTTTTCTCATACCATGCAGTAGCTTGTGAACCTTGATTACGCTTAGTATAAGCACCTGCATACATACCATAGTCAATAAATTGAAGATCGGGAGAAAATGTAGAGCGTAACGCCAAATTCTTAATAGGATTAAACTCTACAAATAAATTACTCAGAACATCATATTTCTTATATCTCCATGATTGGTTTTTCTGAGTTACAAAAGGATTGAACTGTCCGCTACCATATTTGAATTCCTGCTCACCTGTCACAAGATTAGTAGGATGATAAGTAGGACGTAAACGATAAATAGTCTGCAAACCATCTTCATTACCAGTTTCTTGGTCAGAAAAAGTTCCATAAAGGCTTACCCCGAACTTAAAGTAATCATTAGGCGTTACGTCAACGGCAGCACGCAGATTATATCGCTTATAAAACTGAGGTTGAAGACAACCATCTTCATTATGATAACCCGCAGACGCCACATAGGATGATTTCTCTGTTCCTCCAGAAACTGAAAGTGTATGACTGTTCATCCACGCAGTAGAAGTAAGAGCATCAAACCAATCCATATAATTATTATTTTCAATAGCAACCAATTCTGATGCTGAAAATATTTTATCATCCGAAACATATTCTCCGTTACCTTTAGTAGCTCGAGAGTATTCCCGTGCAAGTTGGACATATTGCTGTCCATCCATCATATCGGGAGCATTCATATAATTTTTAAATCCAACGGAACCATCATAACTGACTTTAGGAGCTCCGGCTTTTCCTCTTTTGGTAGTCACGATTACAACTCCATTCGTAGCTCTGGAACCATAAATAGCTGTAGAAGAGGCATCCTTCAATATATCAATCTTTTCAATGTCATCAGGATTGATGTTTTCCAATTCAGCACCAGGAACACCATCAATTACAATCAATGGTTTGGTACTACCACTAACTGTATTCAAACCACGAATCAAGATATTATACCCACTACCAGGCTTATTAGATGAGCGTTGAATATTGACACCAGGCACTACGCCTTGCATAGCACCAGCCGCACTGGAGATACCAGCAGCCGTCAATTCTTTTGTAGAAACAGAAGCTACGGCACCCGTCAAATCAGATTTCTTAACTGCGCCATAACCCACTACAACAACTTCATCAAGCATTTCTGTATCTTCTTTCAACACTATCTCATTTAATTTTTTATCTGAAGCTGATAATTCCACAGATTTATAACCTAAATAAGAAACAACTAAAATAGCTTTAGATGAAGAAACGCTCAATGAAAAGTTTCCATCAATATCAGTAATTGTTCCATTGGTAGTACCTTTTTCTATAATACTTGCACCAATAATCGGTTCACCAGTAGAGTCAAGAATCCTACCTTTAACTACACTCGTCTGCATAACAGCCTGAACATCGTTCGCTTCGGCAAATGCCATCTGCGGACTCCCCGCCAACAAAGCTGATACCATTGCCGCTGAGAATAAAATTCTTCTCGATGAGAACTTTAGAAATTCATTCTTCATAAATTTATAAATTTAAAATTAACACTATATTATTATCAATACCTAATTAGATACATTGCTTCAAGTATTCGCGTACCTCTTTACGGCTGATGAAAAGATGGTTCTCCACCGTGCGGCGCGAAAGATTCAATTCTTCCGAAATATCTGTGACAGACTTGTCTTCAAAACGGTTCATGACATAAATCTTACGACGCTGCGACGGAAGAAATTCTACCCGCCGTTTCTCGCAAGCCAATAAATCATCGGCTACCACACAAGACTCCACCTCATTATGACTAACCTCCGTCCTATCATACATATAAGAGGTAATCTCTTGTTTCTTATAATAGCGACGCAAATAGTCGTTCACCAAATTACGCGAAATGGTATAAATGAAAAACTTGACAGTATCGGGACGGAGCATTCGTTTATAGTCCATCAGACGGACAAATACATCTTGGGAAAGATCTTCCGCCTCTTCCTTATTATTCACCTTATTATATATATACAGGTAAACCGAAAAATGATAACGCTCATAAGAATCGGCTATCAATTGGGGGGATGTCATCATGCAGTTTTCCATAATAAATTAGATTACGATTCATGTTTTCCGTTCGATTGAACAATGCAAAAATAGTTTCTATTTCAATAAAAACAACACTTCTGAAGGGCATACAAATCTCAACTAATACGGTTAGACTAAAAACAAAGAAAGTCACTAATATATAGCGACTTAAGAATATGAGACTCACAGTATCAATTAATAATTTGAGACTATTCGTTGTTCCCTCCTATGCTTCGGATATATTCATTCGGAGTAATTCCCGTAGCTTTCTTGAAATAACGGAAGAAAGAAGCGCGGGAACTGAAGCCACAAAGTTCGGCAAGGGCACTCAGCGTATATTTGGAATACTCTTCCGTATTGACTAAACGTTTAAACTCGGCAATGCGGTAATCGTTGATATAATCATAATAATTGCGTTCCAAGTATTGATTGAAAAGATAAGAAAGCGTATGGGCAGACGTATCAATGGCAGCAGCCAAATCGGCTATCTTCAAATCAGAATGCTTATAAAGCTTGTCTTTATGCATGATTTTTTCCAGCTTATCCGTCAGCCGCCTGCACTCTTCCGAGCTGACCTTTACGCTTTTATACTTTTCTTCGGATGCAGATTTTGTCTCCACCGCAACAGATTGTTCTTCTTTCACGACCTGTACCTGCTCAGGGGCTTGTCTTTTTCCACGCCCGAAGAAATAATAGCCTCCACCGGCCAACAGTACTGCTACAACAATCCCCCAAGCAAGCCAACCACTGAAAACAGAAGCGATTTCCACCTGCAGCAGGGTTTCCGAATCCGGTTCCCCCATACGGCGCACCTTAAACACATAAGAACCGGAAGGCAAATCATAATAGGTCACTTCCGAACGCCCTGTAATTGCTATCCAACCGTCATCCCTACCCTCCAACTGGTATTCATAGGACATAAAAGCAGGAGAAGTATAGGAAAAGTCGGAAAAACAGAAAGTGACATTTTTCTCCGAAGGCTCCAACCCGATTCTCGAAATACCACTTCCAACGGTGACCATCGGATAAGTAGACGGCTTGCCATTGATATGCACATCAGTTACCTTGACCGGATAAAAATCATGCTTCTTCTGATTCATGTGAGCAACATCCAAAGAGACCAATCCTTTAGAATTTCCAAACCAGAGATTCCCTTCCGCGTCACAAACCGGCGGGCATAGGGTAAAAATGGAACTCGGAATACCGTCTACAAAGTTATAAGGGATAAAATTGTCATTCTTGTCATAATGGAATAAGCCGTCACTCGTCCCCATCCACAGCCATTTTTTACGATCTTCTATAATGAACATCCCGTCTCGCCCCTCCAAAGGAGTACCGGGATGCAAACGCCGGAAGCTGTTCATAGACAAATCGGATATGAACAGAGAGCCTTTGTCCGGAAAAAAATAAAGATTATGCCCGGAGTCCTCATAAACGACCCTGATTTTCTCCTTATGGATAAATCCCTCAGGAAATATATCCGTACGAAGCTTTTCAGAAGAAGGGTCCCAGATACATACGCCATTTTCCGTACAAATCCATCCTTTACGGGTAGAGTCAAAATAGATTTCGTAGACATTGCCTTCAGGAAGCCTGGAATTGGAACTGGTATAGTGAGCCACCTGCCTGCCGTCTTTATAACAATAAACGCCTTGAGAAGTTCCTATCCATAAATTTCCTTCCGCATCCTGCTTGATACAGAAGATATGTCCTTTTACAAAAGGTTGCTGTTCACCGTCAGGTGCAAAGTCACGTATGGTCAACCTTTCCGGATTGAAGATGTACATTCCTCCGCCGTAAGTTCCTACATAATATTCTCCTTCATAAAATAAAATACAGAATATCATGCCGGAGCGCATTTCGGGCGACTGGAAACTTTTGAAACGATTCCTTTTCTCATCAATATAGAATAAGCCGTCACGCGAACCTACCAGCTTTTCATGCCCATTGATGGCAAGGGCACGGATAGGCATGTCTCTGGAATTGAAATAAGGAGGGAAAGCATAAGTAGTAAACAAATCACTTTGATATAAAGTATAATCAAGTCCCAACTGGTAGAACCCTATCCAAATCATTCCGTTCCGGTCTACCAAAAGCGAATAAACGGAATTGGAACGCAAGCTTTCATTGTCACCCGTCTCATGCCGCATGGTACGGACCACCTTCCGCCGGTCTGTGGCTATGAAATGCACTCCATTGCCATCCGTTCCTACATACAACATATTTTTGCCGTCGCTGGAAAGGGAAGAGATGATGTTGCACCCCACCTCCACAAAATGCTCAAATTCTCCGGAACGGGTGTCAAAGGAAATAATCCCTTGGTCCATAGTACCCAGATAAATGGTAGAACCGATACGGGTGATATTGTTAAAAGCACACACATGCTTGCCGTCTTTTACATTATGATAGGCTTTCACTTTTCTGTCGGACAATCGTAACGAATACAGTCCCTTCTCGGTTGCCATCCATAGCATGCCCTGCTCATCCAATGAAAGTCCGGTTACAACATTCGAAGCAGAAAGGGCATTTTTATCCAGTAATATTTGCTCCAAGTTTCCTTTCTTGTATAAAAAGAGCCCTTTCGCACTACCGATATAGAGTGTCCCTTTTCCATCATGAAGCAAAGAGTGGACTGCACAATTTATCATATCGGGGACAATAAGTTCCAAAGCATCCAATTCTTTGTTCAAACGCCACAATCCCATGCCATTCCCCATCCACAATTGGTTATCTTCCATTTCGGCAATAACATTGACACGTTTCAATTTCTCATTGGAACCGGTTATCGGATAGTGTTTGATATGGCTTCCGTCAAAACGCTCCAAAGAATTACCCGTACCTATCCAGACAAATCCCAAAGAGTCTTTATAAATGGCATTGACCAGCAAATCAGACAGTCCGTCGGATACCGACAAGCCACGTAAGGTATACGTGCTTGGATAGGCCCATGCACAGAACATTAACAAGTGAAAAAGAAAAATGTATTTTATTATGTTTTTCATTACACTGTAGTCTTTACTCTATGGTGCAAATATAACGAAAAACATCAACTGTATAGCTACCTCAAGCTTAAAAATAGAGGGAATGATATAACTATCTTCCCAAATATTCCAATCCTTTTGTAGCCTTAGCTTTGTATGTCTGTCCCTTTATTGTAATCGTACAATCGGCAGAGGCTTCATAATACCACCCATCCAGTTGATGTTCCAACAAAACATTTGCAGGTTTTTCAGATTTTATAGTAACCCGAGGAGTTTGCAGCAAAGTACCGTTTCCCAAAAACAATGTAGTTTCTTTTCCCGCCTTGTTTCCGCATAAAGCATAAACAGCTTTTGCCTTCATATCCCCCATGCCGCAAAGGTGCGACGCGTTGTCTGAGGATAAAATACAATCCTTACGACCATTCCTCTGTTCAACGCAAACTGCGACATGGCTCCCTTTGTCCTTACATTCCACCTCCGGAAAAGTGACAGACTCAATCTGTCCCGGTTCGTTTACCGAAGACGGCTCATAGATTGCCACAAACGGACGGCTCCATGCCTCTCCTGACTGTCTGGCAACAAATGTCAGGGTAGGCTGTTCCTTGATATTGTAGGGCATCCCCGGAGTACGGCTATAACCTTCAGTCATGGGAGACAAAGCGGTAAAGACTTTACGGTCTTTTTCCCCTTTCATCCACAAGTTCATGGAAATATCATCTCCGTCTTTCATGTCGATAGTGAAAGAGGCCTTTACATCCTTAGCCGTCTGCACTGCTTTCTTGTTGTAGATATAAGAATAGGCATACAAATGTGCGCCGGCAAAAGAGAGTTCTTCGGTAGGCTGTAACCCCAAATCGGTACCGTCTGTACCGGTCAGTGAAAGCGTCTGCCCAAGATTGTGATAAAAATAATCATGCATTTTGTCTCCACCCTGCACTTTACGGCTACGGAATATGTCAACATAGTAACCGGTTTCCGGTCCCGTGGTGACGATGCTCGTCAGACGGGTCTGGTCGGCACAACTCTCCGGTTCGCGGAAGTAAACTTCACTATATGTAATCGGATAAAATTCTCCTTTCTTTGATACCGGTGCCGGAAAGCAAGAGTTCACACGGAAAGCATGGTTACTCTTCATTACCGGATAGCTCGATATACCGTCTACACAAACCGTATTATGACTGGGAAACTGGGAATAATATTCCAAGTAATCCAATCCGCTATACAGATACAAGCCGATACCGGCATCGGGACCCAAAACATAGCCTTTGCCATAAAGCTCCATAGAGATTCCGTTGGCGTGCATGTGATTGCCTTCACTGCCATTCAGCGATACCATAAGGCTGTGGCGTGGATGCATCCCGTTGCGCTGCACCAACCATGACACATTCGGAGCATAGAACAACGGTGATACATAATCTTCTATCTTACCAGCCTTAATATCAGGATTCAGCACCAATGGTTTATCGTCAAAAAAAGAATTGATGGAGACACGGGCATTCCGTTTCCCATTCGCCTCACCCATATCTGGCTTCAAGCACTTCAACAAAGCCGTGAAATAATCCTCCTGCTCTTTCTTGCCATTGACCTGGGCATTCTCTATCATGCGGATTATTGGAGAAGTATTCAAATAACCGGGATGGGTATCACCAAATCCGCACATCATCCGGTTGGGGAACAGATATTGGGGAGTAGCGGCTACTGCTTTCGGAATAACCGGCAAATCCAGAGTCAAATCATATCCCAAATTACGGTCGAACAGATTGGTGAAGTTGGCATAGTCATTAAGTACAACACCACTGTAACCGGGACACTCCGCCCAAATACCGGTATTTGAGTCATAGCCATAATCCGCCAGTTTCTTCAGGCTCCATTGACGGATACTGGAACGGTTGAGCACATAATCAATGTAGTACTCACGCCCCTTACCGTCGGCATAACATCTATTATCTTCCAAAATCATGCCAATGTCCATGACATAACGCGCCTGCATCAGGTTCCAGTTGTTATGAGGCACTCCGTTTGCTATGATATTCTCTGCCCATTTCTTGAAAGCTCCGGCATAGATTTCCAGTTTATCGGCATAATTGCTATGTAAATAGCCGTAAAGAAAATCATAAAGAGGAACTATATCTTTAAGAATATCTTCGTGGATTACCTCGAAAGAAGTCATGCCCACCAAAGTTTGCTGGTGCCCATGATTCAGGTCAACGGGGACATTCCGATAATAGATGCCCTGCATGTAGGTATCAAAAACTCCGGCTGCCAATTTTGCATATTTCTCATCATCCGTCAGCCAGTAAAGGAAAGCTGCATCACGGGCAATGCCCATAATTTCACGGTTCAGGCTTTCTATGTTACGACCGGTTTTGGAAGGGTGCACACTTTCCATGGGGCGTCCCGGCAAAGAGTTGTTGCAAAACGTAACATTGCCACCGGCGTCATCGTAAGGAACGACATCTTCCAACTTCGGACGACTGTGTGTAGCAAAGGTCCCTCGTGTCCCCGTATAGCGTACGGTTGGAACTGGAGCTTTTTCTCCACCGGCATAATCAAAGGTTTCACCTTTTACATATACATCCGTGGCATGCGATTCCCAATACATGGCAAGTCGCGAAAGCAACCATTCCGGCTGTGCTTCTGTCAACCGGACATAAACATCCGTCTTGCTTTTCAGCTTTCCGAACACTTCTTCCGCCCACGGTTCATTACTTATCAACTTCAAAGTAGTCTCTTTTCCACCGGCATCAGTCAGATAACGCGGATGCCCTTGGGGAAGATTCATAGACAGAGTGTTGAGCTGTGCCTGCAATAATACAGAAAAGAAAATTGCCATTAATAAAAGAATCTTTTTCATAGTATCTATCTTTTTTCCTTTTAATACGTACAATCTCCTCTTTACACTCAACCAATAAGTGTGTTTTTTCCAATTAATAAGAATATATCTAAAAAGGAAACAGCAACGGCAACACAAATACCATCACCACTCCCATAATAATCTGCAACGGGAGCCCCACTTTTATATAATCCATGAATGTATATTGTCCTGCCGGCATCACCAGTGCATTGGGCGGTGTAGAGAACGGAGAAGCGAAACACATGCTTGCCGCAACCGTCACGGCAAACAAGAACGGAACGGGACTTACTCCAATCTGAATCGCACTTTGAAGAGCAATAGGGGCCATCAGCACTGCCGTCACCGTATTGCTGATGAACATGGTCATCAATGAAGTGGTGAAATAGATACCTGCCATCAACACAATAGGACCATAACTGCCCAATCCGCTCACAAGACTGTTGGATATATATTCCGAGGCACCGGTTTTTTCGAGTGCAAGAGACATGGGGAGCATGGCTGCAAAGAGTACAATTGTTTCCCAGTTTATCGTTTTATAGGCGGCTTCCACATTCCTGAAACATCCCGTCAGCACCATCAGCAAGCCGGCAATCATCACCGCTGTCACCGGGGCCACGGGAATAAAGTCGAAGACCATCATGGCAACCATCAGCACCATGATAGCGGCAGCTATGGGCGCTTTATAATCCAGCGTCACTTTGGCGGCTTCTGCCAAAGGCTGCCCCAATACCACCCAATCGGAATCTTCCCTGCTTATCCGTGCGATGTCCTGCCACGCACCCTGCACCAGCAAAACATCGCCACTATGCATACGCTCACGTCCCAATTCACGTAATATATATTCCTTCTTACGACGGATGCCCAATACATTTACATTAAATTTATCACGGAACCCTGCTTCCTTCACCGTCCGGTTCACGATATTGGAAGAAGGCATCAACACGATTTCGGCAATTCCAATATCATAAAAGTCAAGGGACTTGTCGGCTTTGGAGGCTTCTTCAGTGGTATGCCCGTCGAGCATTTCCATTAAAAAGTCTTCAGCAAAACGATTTACGTTCGATACCTCTCCCGTAATATAAAGCACGTCGCCCACCCGAATAGTCGTATCGGGTGATGCCAATTTCTGGGTAATAGTTTTCAGGAATCTATGTTGGGAAGAGTCTACACGCCGTACTTCAATGATATTCAGACCATACTTGCGGCGTACATCCAGGTCTATGATGGTTTTTCCTATCAGACGGGAGTCATTGACAGCCCTCAAACGGAACAGGTTGCTGGAAAGTCCGTACTCCTGTACCAGTTGGTCCAATGATTTACCCGACAATGTTCCGTCATTCTTTTTGCCTTTCTTGGAGAGAAACCATTTGGTCAGAGGCATTAAAACCAAAGTTCCCACTATCACGCACACAATGCCCACCGGCAAAAAGGAGAAGAAAGACAGCGGTTCAAAGCCCGCTCCCGTCAATGTATTCTGAATGACCAAGTTAGGAGGCGTACCGATAAGTGTCATCATACCGCCCATGCTGCTGGCAAAAGCCAAAGGCATCAATAGACGGCTAGGATTCATTCCGGCACTCAGTGCCAAGCTCACCACGATAGGCAGCATCAAAGCCACCGTTCCCGTATTGCTCACAAAAGCACCAATGGCAGAGGTAACCAGCATAACCAGCAAGAAGAGTTTCAGCTCGCTTTTGCCTGCCAGCTTTAAAATGCGCGAACTTATCATTTTAGCCAGCCCGGTCTGAAAAATGGCGCCGCCCACAACGAACAAGCCCACCATCATAATCACCACCGAGTTGGAGAAGCCGGAAAGGGCCTCTTCAGGAGTAAGAATCTGAAATATCAATAAACCAATCAGCGCACAAAGCGCCACAATGTCCGAACGGACTTTGCCTGCTACAAAAAAGGCAGCGGAGAGAACAAGGATAATAAGGGTAATCAGCATAAATATGTATATTAAGAATGCACAAATATACTTATTTACGCATGATCACACAACCCCTTACTACCTCAAATTACTGATTCAGAACTCGAATTTTTCCAACTTCATGGCAGCCAGCCCCTGGATTTTGGGCACCAGGGCCACAAAATGGTCTGCTTTTTCATGGGCAGACAATGACTCTGCATCTTTCCATGTTTCACAAATCATAAGAACATCGCTGCGAGTGGCGCTCTCAAACACATCATAAGCAATGCATCCATTGTCCTTCAAGGAATATGCAACCAGTTCTTTGGCAGATTCCAATACTGCGGCACGGTTCTCCGCACTTACCTGAATAAAAACATTTAATCTAATCATACTTGTATAAATTTTAAGTGCATCGCAAATTTAAGCAGAATAAATATCTCCACCAACAAAAGTAAATTGTTATTAATTCCTTTCTCGCCGGATGAACCAATCTTTGGCAAGTATGTTGTCTCATCAGAATTGATTCTAACTTTAACTATTAAAAACTGACTTAATTATGAAATGTAAAGATTCTAATTTCTGGATTGGACTGGGAATAGGTTCGGTTGCCGGTGCATTGGCCTACCACTTCTCCCGTACGGAGAAAGCTAAAAAGCTGGAAGATGCCATATGCCGTGCCATCCACAAAGCAAGTGGCGAAGCCAAGGAGTTCATCAACACTGCTGAAGAAGAAGCATTGCACGTTGGCACCAAAGTAGCAGACAAGATGGCCCATGAGGCCCATGAGGCCGCAGAGAAAGCTGACAATCTGAAAAACAAGGTTCACAATTTTGCCGATGCTAAGAAATAAAACAAGCACTTGGAAACTTCTGAAGGGGTGTGTCAAAATTCACCACAGATTACACGGATTAACACAGAATGAGCTTAATCTACTGATAGTCAAAGATACTTATCTGTGCAAATCTGTGTAATCTGTGGTGAATACCAGTTTCGACACACCCTCTTTGCATATCGACCCATCAGCTCTGCAGACTGCGCCGATTCAAAATATCATTCATATGCTCCAATGCCCATCCTACCAAAGATTCAATATGCGGCATCAGGCTACATCCGGTTTCTGTAAGGTTATACTCCACACGGGGAGGAACTTCCGCATAGACTTTCCTGACAATCAGCCCGTCCGTCTCCAATGAGCGCAATGTAACCGTCAACATCCGCTGGGAAATATCCCCTATGGTTTTCTGTATATCGCAAAAGCGCATCGTTCCATTCGCTTTCAGTGTGACCAGTACAAGCATTGTCCATTTGTCTCCCAACCTGCTCAGTACATCCCGTACCGGACAAGCATCCATACGATGAAAATTTTTCATTCCTTTATTTTACCAATCAGTTCAACCTCAACAATGACGGCTTTATGCTTAGTGTCCGGCATTGCACCACAAAAGTAATAAACTTACTCAAAATAACTATCGTTTCATACGATAATAAAAACATTCTTTATACTCGCAAAAGCATCCGCCTCATCCGGATTATTTGTATTTTTGCAACATCATTTCCCATTCATATGTAACTGCAAGACTCTTATGAACGTAAAAATAGAAGAAAGCTGGAGAAAACGCCTGCAAGAGGAGTTTGACAAACCTTATTTTGAGAAGCTGGTAGCATTTGTAAAAAGTGAGTATGGACATGCCAACGTGCTACCTCCCGGCCATCAGATTTTCCACGTCTTCAACTCTTGCCCGTTCGAGAAAGTGAAAGTCGTCATACTCGGACAAGACCCTTATCCTAATCCCGGTCAGTATTATGGAGTCTGCTTTTCCGTACCGGAAGGAGTAGCCATTCCCGGTTCTCTGGCAAACATATTCAAGGAAATACATCAGGACTTGGGAAAACCCATTCCGACTTCCGGAAATCTGGACCGTTGGGTAGCGCAAGGCGTGTTTCCTATGAATTCCGTCCTCACAGTACGTGCCCACGAAACCGGCTCGCACCGGAACATGGGATGGGAAATCTTCACAGACGCTGTTATCAAGAAACTGAGTGAAGAACGGGAGAATCTTGTATTCATGCTTTGGGGAGCGTACGCCAAAGAAAAAGCCGCTTTAATCAATAGCAGCAGACACTTGATTCTGACTACCGTCCATCCGTCCCCACGTTCTGCCGAATACGGATTCTTCGGTTGCAGGCACTTCAGTAAAGCCAACGATTTCTTACGGAGCAGAGGGATACAAGAAATAGACTGGTAACACGCTACAATACTCCGCTAACTCCGCTTCCAAACAAAGCAAAGTCCCCCAGGCACGGGTCGTCCGGAAAGGCCTCTGCCAGAGCTTCAGTAATCCGGCGGGCATTCTTCAAAGAAAATGTTTCTGTCTCGGTGAGTCCCAAAGCATAGGCCACACGGCAGACATGCGTGTCCAAAGGCACAATCAGGTCCCTGCAATCAAATCTCTCCCAAATACCAAAATCCACTTCCGGACCTTTCCTTATCATCCAGCGCAGAAACATGTTCAGTTTCTTTTGGGGGCTCTTTGCCGAGACTTCCAAAAATGCACATAACCTTTCCATCGGATTACCGGCATACGTACATAAGGCATCCTCCAGACTGTCAAAAGCAGAATAGGCAGCATGCAAACGCCTGAAATAGGAATGAAAGTCAGCATAAGAAAGCATTCGGTAAAAACTGCTTCTGTCCGTAGCAGGGAAGTCATTCTTCCATCGGCAGGACAACACGTATTGATGAGGTGATACCCCCATCAACCTATGCAACTCATCAGCCTTTTTCAATATCTGCTTACGGTTGCCGAAACTCATGATGGCAGTCAGCAGCCCACTGATTTCAATATCCTGCTTCCGTTCATAGCGATGTGGAAACTGTACGGGGTCGTTCTGAATGAAGCCGGCGCAATGATAGGCCGCCGCCCACTCCCAAAGTTGTCTTTTAATCTCCTCGGTCATCTGCAAGCATTTGTTTTTTCATCTGAAATGCAAAGATATTGCAAATCGAATGCAAAACTTTCATGCTTGCACGAAAAAGTTGTGCCGGGATATAGCTTATCTTATTTAAAGATATTGCATTTATAGCAACATCGGACAAGTAACCTATTTCTTTTCCTCCTATTTTTGCAACATGAAAAAGCCCAATAGAACCATGCAACAGAAAAAGACAACCCAGGAGGAATACCAAAAGTGCGTGAACGCAGTAGTGGATTATATAAATCTGCACCTCGGAGAAGAAATTGACCTGAAATCTTTGGCCAGGATTTCCCATTTCTCTCCCTTCTACTTCCACCGCATCATGAAAGCTTTCCTGGGTGAACCCGTCGGTACGTTCATTGTCCGGACGCGTACCGAAGCCGCTGCCCGGTTGCTTCGTTACTCGGACATGCCGATAGCGGACATAGCCTACCGTATAGGCTACTCTTCGCCCTCGTCACTGTCAAAAGTATTCAAGCAGTTCTATGGCATTTCACCATTAGAGTATCGTAACAATAAAAACTTTGTAATTATGAAACCAGCCATTATTCGTCCGGAACTGGAACTGAAACACGAAATCAAAGAAGTTCCTGCCCGAAATGTAATTTACCTCCGCCTCTTTGGCGACTATAAACTGAACGACTATTGCAGCGCATGGATGCGCCTTTGCCAGTTCATCCAGGAAGAAAAACTGCCTATGGGAGAAGTGATGCCCTACTGTATCTATCACGATGACCCCAAAGTGACACCCGCTGAAAAGCTGCGTACCGATGTATGTATGGTCCTACCCTCATTTGCAACGGCCAAAGGAGACATAGGATTTAAACAGCTCGCGGCAGGCCGCTATGCCATATTCCTATACAAAGGTCCATACGAACATCTGCAGGCCGTATACGATACCATCTACGGGAAGTATATCCCCGAAATGGAATGTAGCTTACGGGATGAGTCCAGTGCGGAACGTTACCTGAACAACCCCGCAGATACGGCGCCGGAGGAACTGTTGACAGAGATTTATATTCCGGTAGAGTAGGCAAACTGTTCTGCCGGAGCTATCAGACTTTCTCCCCGGAAGAGTTTAGGAGCCGGACAGCGAACAAGTATTCGTTCCTCCATGGAGTAAAAATCGTTCCACCATGGTGGAACGATTTTTACTCCGCGGTGGAATGATTTTTACCTCATGATGGAACGAATAAATATCAGGCAAGCTGGTCGATACTATATTAGATACCCATATCTATACTGTATTGTAAAAAAGGGACACTCCCTTGTCTGTATGCTTGTTTTTATTCATTAATTTTGCACGACGCAATGCGAATCAAGCAATTGACGCAAACAGATAATTTTAAAATCTCCATTAAAATCAAGATAAAAAATGCAAAATGTTTCCATAAAAGGGTTTATATATGCGGCTCTCTCCTCTGCCACCTTCGGGCTGGCTCCTTTCTTCACCATTTCATTACTCCTTGCGGGCTTCTCCTCTTTCGAAGTATTGGCCTACCGATGGGGAATAGCTTCACTTACCTTGGTCGTTTTCGGCATTATGCTGGGCGAGACATTCCGCATCAGCAGGAAAGACTGGGGAACGGTGTTCATCCTCAGCCTGCTCCGAGCAGCTACCTCCTTCAGTCTGGTCATCGCCTATCAGAACATATCCAGCGGAGTGGCATCCACCATTCATTTCATGTATCCGCTGGCCGTGGCACTGGCCATGATGGGCTTTTTCGGAGAAAAGAGGTCATTCGCCATTCTGTTTGCCGTGTTGGTGTCACTAAGCGGAGCTGGACTTTTGTCATCCGGCAAAATAGACTTTGAAGGAGGAAACACGACCATCGGGCTGATTGCTGCCGGTCTGTCCGTATTCTTTTATGGAGGATATATCGTAGGAGTAAGGAAGAGCCGTGCCGTGCAGATTCCCTCCACTGCATTGACATGCTACGTAATGGGGCTGGGAGCCTTGTTCTTTATTATAGGAGGATATCTGACCGGAGGCATCCGGCTGGCCAATGATACCTACACATGGCTGAATATTCTCGGACTGGCGCTGCCGGCAACAGCTATATCCAACATCACCCTGGTAAAAGCCATTAAATACATAGGGCCTACACTGACTTCCATTTTCGGGGCCTTGGAACCTCTGACAGCCGTAGTTATCGGTTGCCTGATATTCAATGAAAGCTTCACACCGGCCAGCGCCATCGGCATGGCGCTGATAATAACGGCCGTTACAGTCGTGGTGGTACACGAAAAGAAAAAGGAGAGTGAGAGTTGATTGTCCTTATTTCGCCTTTTTATAATCCGTGATGAAACCCTCCATCATCCACTTGGCCAAGGCCTGGCGGTTCGAACTGATTACAAAACGGCGCTGGTCAAAAGTGTTCTGGATATTTCCCAATTCCACGAATACGGAAGCGGGAGAAGTATTGGCTAACACATAAAGATTGCGTGCGCTGACAGTTCCGGTAAACCCACGGTTGGGCTGGTGCTTGTCATATTTCGATTCGAAAGTTTTCTTCATGGTCTTAGCCAGACGCTTGCTGTCGGGCTTGCTTTTAGAGTGGTAAAAGAACACATCGGTCTGATGGCTCTTACTGCGACTGTCCACATGAAGAAAAATGGCACGGCAATATTTATAGTTCTTGCGGTCCTTCTTGTAAAACTCATTGATTTTGGCGCAACGTTGCCGGAGACGTGCCACTTGGTTCAAGGGTATGGGAGCTCCCATGCACGTCTCACGTTTGCTGTTGGAAAGGTACTTGTCATCACGGATTCCGTCTTTAGCATCCTGGATAATGATACGGACTTCCGCCCCCTCTTGCATCAAGTTACGGGCAAGGCGCAAAGCCACATCATACGCATACTCATCTTCATGCAGTTCTATTTTGCCGATTCTGCCGATAGCTCCGGGGTCGGGGCCTCCATGCCCGCTCACTACATAAAAACAAGCGCCCTGCAAACGGTTGGATGTCACTTTTACACTGGCAAGCGCTTTCCCGAACAAAGGTTCATTGATTGTCTTCTTCCCATTGCCAACCGGCTTTGATAATGGGGGCAGTACATACTTCACTCCCAGCCGCAATTCCTCCTTCCCTTTAAGAAGTTTCTTGTTCAGCTCCAAAAACTCCTTATAATAGGCTCTCCCCGGGCGCTTGTTACGTTCCAGGAAAACAGAGATTCCTTCTCCACGTCTCGGACTATCCCGCTCTTCCTGAGCCGAAGCATTAAAAGCAAACAAAGTACAAAAGAGGATGGTCAGTAAACAAAATATGCGTTTCATATTCCAATTATTCATCATTTATTCGGTTCGCTACAAATTTCCAGCCGCTAATTTATAGCATTTTACCATACTTAAGCACAAAATTATAATTTTTTCCCTACTTTTGCGACAACTTACGCGATAATAGATAAGAAACTTTTAAAACAGATAACATTATGGCAAAGCAATTCAAGCCGGAGACGCTGTGCGTACAAGCCGGATGGACTCCTAAAAAGGGCGAGCCCCGTGTACTCCCCATCTATCAAAGTACAACTTTCAAATATGATACCAGCGAACAGATGGCACGCTTGTTCGACCTTGAAGACAGCGGCTATTTCTATACCCGCCTGCAGAACCCTACGAACGATGCAGTAGCCGCCAAGATTGCCGCCCTCGAAGGTGGTGTGGCCGCTATGCTGACATCCAGCGGACAAGCAGCCAACTTCTATGCCATTTTCAATATCTGCCAGGCAGGAGACCATTTTGTTTGCTCCTCTACCATCTATGGCGGAACATTCAACCTCTTCGGAGTAACTTTGAAGAAATTGGGCATCGACGTCACTTTCGTCAACCCGGATGCCAGCGAGGAAGAAATTTCCGCTGCTTTCCGCCCCAATACCAAGGCCCTATTCGGCGAAACCATCTCCAACCCTACGCTCGAAGTGCTCGATATAGAGAAGTTTGCCCGCATTGCCCACAGCCACGGCGTGCCCTTGATTGTGGACAACACCTTCCCTACCCCCATCAACTGCCGTCCGTTTGAGTGGGGTGCCGACATCGTAGTACACTCTACCACCAAATACATGGACGGACATGCCACCAGCGTAGGTGGAGCCATTGTAGACAGCGGCAACTTCGATTGGGATGCACACGCCGACAAATTCCCCGGACTGTGCACCCCGGACGAGTCTTACCACGGACTGACTTATACGAAAGCCTTCGGCAAAATGGCTTACATCACCAAGGCTACAGCCCAACTGATGCGCGACCTGGGCAGCATCCAGTCTCCACAAAACGCATTCCTGCTGAACCTGGGTCTGGAAACACTGCACCTGCGTATGCCCCAACATTGCAAGAATGCACAAGCGGTAGCCGAGTATCTTGCCCAGAACGATAAAGTGGCTTGGGTGAATTATTGTGGTCTGCCGGGCGACAAATACTACGAGCAGGCACAGAAGTACATGCCGAACGGCTCTTGCGGCGTTGTCACCTTCGGCTTGAAGGGCGGACGGGAAGAGTCTATCAAGTTTATGGATTCACTGAAACTGGCGGCCATTGTGACTCATGTGGCCGATGCACGTACTTGCGTGCTACACCCAGCCAGCCATACACACCGCCAGTTGACAGACGAGCAACTGATGGAGGCAGGTGTACGCCCCGACCTAATTCGCTTCTCGGTAGGTATAGAGAATGCAGAGGATATTATTGCGGATATAGAACAAGCGCTGAACGCCTAAAGGAATAAACAAAAGGGAGTGCATTTTCGGACAATGCACTCCCTTTTCATTTCAATATTCTCTATTACTCAACATTCAATATAATCGTCAAACTTTCCTTGCCTTGGTAGAAGGTCTTTGCTTTCACGACCAGGGAACCACACTTCACCGGTTCTTTCCATAAGGTTGACTGGGCAGTAGGTTCCGACCCATCAGTCGTATAACGTATCTCAGCCCCATCAATGGCCACATTAGCATACAGATTTCCATCTTTTACCAATAATCCCGGCTGAGGCAAGCGGAAGTTAATCCCATGCTTTGCCCAATAAGGCATTTCACTCTTGCTGATTTTCTCATAATAAAGTGCCAAAGCCTGATTGAAAGCCTGCTGCTCCCGCACGCCGGACAGGTTTTCCCATACCGGATGAGCATTCCAGCCACGTTCTGCCAGCCCTAAGATTTTCGGGAAGAGAAGATATTCCACGCCATCAAAACTACGGATAGTTTCGGCGAATAATTGCCCTTGTACACCCATAATATGTTTCTTGCCTATCTCTGTCAAAGCAGTCTTCCCCTTTTCCGCATTATTCAAATCAATGGGATTGCCTGCCATATCCACACGCAGCGAACGATAAATGCTGAAAGGAAGCATAGAGAAAGAGACAGACTCATCCACATAACCTCCCCAATCGAGTCCACGCTCGTCCGGATGACCATTGTAAGCCATATCCATATAGAAATTGCCCACGTTGCAAAGGATGACCGGGTAACCGTTATTGGCTGTCTGATAAACCACTTCATCAGAGCCCGGTACAGTATTCCAGCAATACACACCGGCAGCCTGGCCCCTCAACTGTTGATGAGCCTCTTCGGTATGCCCCAAAGCAACTTCCTGCCAACCACTGAATTTCAGTCCGTTCTTCTGCATCACATCTGCCATTTGCGTAATGAAATACTCCGACAAATCATGAGCTTTCGTCATGCCTTTTTCCTTCATCAGCTCTTGGCATTTCGGAGAGCCCATCCACACGCCGCGAGGCACTTCGTCACCACCCAAATGCACTGTGGACAATGAAAGACCGGCTTCCTGATACATCGCATTAAGTTCCTGAATCACCTTCTCCATAAAACGGTAGGTAGAAGGCAAGGCGACATTCATCACATTGTCCGTATAATATTGTACAGAAACATAACGTGAAGTATCTTCCGGTTCACTCAATATATATTCTGTAGCTTTCCCCGGATCAGTTTCAAAATATTTGTTATAGCGTGCCTTCATGGAGACAATGGCAGCGCGGGCATGCCCCGGAGATTCTATTTCCGGAACAATGCGGACATGTCTTTCGGCAGCATACTTCAGCAAATCAATAAATTCCTCGCGGCTATAATATCCATTGCCTACAGTCTTTGCATCAGGGTCATAGCCACCGTCATAACATGGGTAGAGGCACTGGCTTTCGTCAGTGGTATGCCCGCGACGGCTACCCACAGCAGTCAGTTCCTCCAAACCAGGAATCTCCAAACGCCAGGCTTCATCATCACAAAAATGGAAATGCAGGACATTCAATTTATAAGATGCAAAAATATCCACCAGTTTCTTCAAGTTCTCCGGAGCGGTGAAATTACGGGCAATATCTATCATTTGTCCACGATATGCCAAGTCCGGATAATCCCGAATGGAGACTGCCTCCAGCAAATAAGGTGTCTGCTTGTCCTTCAACATTGACAAAAGTGTCTGTGTACCATTAAAAATGCCATGAGGAGTGGCAGCACTGATTTTTATCAGGTTGTCACCTATATTGATAGTATAATATTCATCATTTACGGCCTCCTTCCTATCAAGCAGTTCTTCCAGCACAATCTTCACGGAAGCATTTCCGACAACTTCCAAACCATACAAACCAGTCAGTTTCTCTTTCAGCAACTTGGCTTCACCGGCAAAGTTCTCCGGAAATGCCAAAGCTACCTTACCTTCCAATACGACATTATCGCCTTCAATGGCTACCACTTTCTTTACAGACGGAAGAATGTCTGACTGCACCAAAGCAGGAGCACCAGCCAAGCGAAGATTGGATTCATAAATCTTAGTCGCATCCGGATAGCCGCTCATTGACTCGGGAGAAGGAAGCGGCAGCGCCTTCAAAGCCACGGGCAACGGACTGCCCTCTTTACCATCCACAGTCTCCACCCAATAAGTTCCTTCCGGTACATGGGAGTTCCGGTCCAGCTTGTAAGTACAAAGAAAAGTGATCCGCATGGAATCACCGGGAGCCAGCGGAGCAAATTCGTCTGTCGGATACATTTTGAAAAAATTACCGTTCACTACCTCTACCTTCACTTCAGAGGCTCCTTCCTGCTTCACCCCTCGGGGAAGCTGTGAATAGTAAATCGTCCAGTTCTTTTTTAGAGGTTTTTGAGAGATATTCTTGAGAATAAAGGTATTCTCATAATATCCGGGTTCGATGTCACTTGCACCCATTTCCCAGGTCAGAGCAACCGGTGCCTTAGGTTCATTACTCGTTTTACATCCAGCAAATAGTGCCATTACACAAAATAATAATCCTGCCAGAGGAAGTTTCAAAATTCTCATGCAACTCATGTGTTAAGTTAATAAATGGGGGTAATTTCTAAAATCTGATGCCAAAAATAAGCATTTTAAGCTAATTAACTGATAAAAGTAATAGATTTTATTGACAGCGAGCTACAATTTAGAACTTTTATACCTACATTTGCAGCCAAATTATAACCAATTTAACTATTCTACCATGGCTAAAATAACCAAAGAAGCAGCCTTGCTCTACCATTCGCAAGGCAAACCGGGTAAGATTGAAGTAGTACCCACCAAGCCTTACAGTACACAAACCGATCTTTCTCTCGCCTACTCTCCGGGCGTTGCAGAACCGTGCCTCGAAATTGAGAAAAACCCGCAAGATGCATATAAATATACAGCAAAAGGCAATCTGGTAGCTGTCATCTCCAACGGAACCGCCGTGCTCGGCCTGGGCGATATTGGCGCCCTCAGCGGCAAACCCGTCATGGAGGGTAAAGGTCTGTTGTTCAAAATTTATGCCGGTATCGACGTATTCGACATCGAAGTAAATGAAAAAGACCCCGACAAGTTCATCGAAGCTGTCAAGGCTATTGCCCCAACATTCGGAGGTATCAACTTGGAAGACATCAAAGCACCCGAATGTTTCGAAATAGAACGCCGCCTGAAAGAGGAATTGGACATCCCCGTGATGCACGACGACCAGCACGGCACCGCCATCATCTCCAGCGCAGGATTGCTGAACGCCCTGGAAGTGGCAGGCAAGAAGATAGAGGAAGTGAAAATCGTCGTAAACGGTGCCGGGGCTTCTGCCACCTCATGTACCAAACTGTATGAAGCGCTCGGTGCACGCCGTGAGAATATCCTGATGCTGGACAGTAAGGGAGTCATCACCAGCGACCGCGAGAATCTGACCGAGCAGAAACGTTACTTTGCCACCGACCGTCGCGACGTACATACACTGGCAGAAGCCATCAAAGGTGCCGATGTATTCCTTGGACTGTCAAAGGGTAATGTGTTGACCCAGGACATGGTTCGCAGCATGGCAGACCATCCCATCGTGTTTGCCCTTGCCAACCCTACTCCGGAAATCTCTTACGAAGACGCCATGGCAGCACGTCCGGACGTACTGATGTCCACCGGTCGTTCCGACTATCCTAACCAGATTAATAATGTAATCGGTTTCCCCTACATCTTCCGCGGCGCCCTCGACACGCAGGCAAAAGCCATCAACGAAGCCATGAAAATTGCTGCCGTGCACGCCATTGCCAACCTTGCCAAGCAGCCCGTGCCCGATGTGGTGAACGAGGCATACCACGTAAACAACTTCACCTTCGGTCCCGAATACTTCATCCCGAAACCGGTTGACCCGCGCCTCATCACCGAAGTGTCCTGCGCTGTGGCCAAAGCTGCCATGGAAAGCGGTGTAGCTCGCAAAGACATCGAAGACTGGGATGCCTACCGCCTGCAACTGCGCGAGCTGATGGGTTACGAAAGCAAACTGACCCGCCAACTCTACGACACCGCCCGCCGCAACCCACAACGTGTGGTATTTGCCGAAGGCATCCACCCCAATATGCTGAAAGCTGCTGTGGAAGCCAAGGCTGAAGGTATCTGCCATCCTATTATATTGGGCAACGACGAAGCCATCGAGAAGCTGGCAAAAGAACTCGACCTTAGCCTTGAAGGTATCGAGATAGTAAATCTGCGTCATCCGGATGAAGCGCCGCGCCGTGAACGCTATGCCCGCATCCTATCTGAAAAACGTGCCCGCGAAGGAGCCACTTACGAAGAAGCCAACGACAAAATGTTCGAACGTAACTACTTCGGTATGATGATGGTGGAGACGGGTGAAGCAGACGCTTTCATCACAGGTCTTTACACCAAATACAGCAATACCATCAAGGTTGCCAAGGAAGTCATCGGCATCCGTCCGGAATACAAGCATTTCGGCACCATGCATATTCTGAACTCCAAGAAAGGCACATACTTCCTGGCAGATACGCTGATTAACCGTCATCCCAATGCCGAAACGCTGATTGACATTGCCAAGCTGTCGGAATATACCGTCCGCTTCTTCAATCATACACCGGTAATGGCCATGTTGAGTTACTCCAACTTCGGTGCGGATAAGGAAGGAAGTCCGGTAAGTGTACACGAAGCAGTGGATTATATGCAACAAAACTATCCTGACCTTGCCATTGACGGAGAAATGCAGGTGAATTTCGCCATGAACCGCGAAATGCGTGATGCCAAGTATCCGTTTACGCGCTTGAAAGGAAAAGACGTAAACACACTGATTTTCCCGAACTTGAGTTCTGCAAACTCTGCTTACAAGCTGCTGCAGGCGATGGATACGGACTCCGAACTGATTGGTCCTATCCAAATGGGGCTGAACAAGCCTATCCACTTCACCGATTTTGAAAGCTCCGTGCGAGATATCGTGAATATCACCGCAGTGGCAGTTATCGATGCTATCGTAGACAAAAAGAAAGCAGCCAAATGAAACGACCGTTATCAAAATTCCAAATAGTTTGCATTATGCTGCTTTGGGCAGCACTTTGCTACATTGTTTTGATATCTGTCGAACGAATTGACGGTCCAATCATTCTAACGCTTGCCATTTCGGCGGCTTTAGTATTTATTCCCGTCATAAAGTCTCTAAAAAGAGGATAAATAATATCTTTTTATTCCATTTTGCGGTATAAAACAATAAAATTGTTGTTTTATGCCGCATTTTCTTTATAAAATGTTTGCTCGTTTCATTTTTATGTGTACTTTTGCAACCGCAATGAGAGGAAAAGGAAACAAACCGAAAATCGAATTGTTTGAGGTAACATATAATAGCAACCAATAAAAGAAATAGATTATGAATGCAGCTAAGGTATTAGAAGACCTGAAAAGACGGTTCCCCAACGAACCGGAGTATCATCAAGCAGTAGAAGAAGTTCTTTCTACGATTGAAGAAGAGTATAACAAGCATCCGGAGTTTGACAAAGCCAATCTAATTGAACGTCTTTGCATCCCCGATCGCGTTTACCAATTCCGTGTTACTTGGGTAGACGATAAAGGTAACGTACAAACCAACATGGGCTATCGTGTGCAGCACAACAACGCTATCGGCCCTTATAAAGGCGGTGTTCGTTTCCACGCTTCTGTAAACCTGAGCATCCTGAAATTCCTTGCTTTCGAGCAGACATTTAAAAACTCATTGACAACTCTGCCCATGGGTGGCGGTAAAGGCGGTTCGGACTTCTCTCCGCGCGGCAAGTCGAATGCTGAGGTTATGCGTTTCGTTCAGGCTTTCATGCTGGAGTTGTGGCGTCATATCGGCCCTGAAACAGACGTACCTGCTGGTGATATCGGTGTAGGTGGTCGCGAAGTAGGTTTCATGTTCGGTATGTATAAGAAGCTGGCTCATGAATTTACGGGTACTTTCACCGGTAAGGGCCGTGAGTTCGGCGGTTCGCTGATTCGTCCGGAAGCTACCGGCTACGGTAACATCTACTTCCTGATGGAAATGTTAAAGACTAAGGGTACTGACTTGAAAGGCAAAACTTGTCTGATTTCCGGTTCCGGTAACGTAGCTCAATATACGGCCGAGAAAGTATTGGAATTGGGTGGTAAGGTATTGACCATGTCTGATTCTGACGGTTATGTATACGATCCGGACGGCATTGACCGCGAAAAGTTGGATTACATCATGGAGCTGAAAAACCTCTATCGTGGACGTATCCGCGAATATGCTGAACAATATCCGGGTGTCAAGTACGTAGAAGGTGCACGTCCTTGGGGTGAAAAGGCAGACATCGCCCTGCCTTCTGCAACTCAGAATGAAATAAATGGAGATGATGCCAAAAAACTAATTGCTAATGGTGTCATGGCTGTGTCCGAAGGTGCAAACATGCCTTCTACCCCTGAAGCAATCCGCGTATTCCAAGATGCAAAGATTCTGTATGCTCCGGGTAAGGCAGCCAATGCCGGCGGTGTATCAGTATCCGGTCTCGAAATGACTCAGAACTCCATCAAGTTGAGCTGGAGTGCAGAGGAAGTGGACGAGAAATTGAAGAGCATCATGAAGAACATTCACGAAGCTTGCGTGCAATATGGTACGGAAGCCGACGGTTATGTAAATTACGTGAAGGGTGCCAATGTGGCCGGATTTATGAAGGTGGCAAAGGCGATGATGGCGCAAGGGATTCTGTAAGAACTAAAGCCATAGTACAACTACAACAGAAGAAAGGTGAGGGGCTCAAAGCTTTTCACCTTTTTTCTGTTTAATAATATAGAAGAAACAAAATTTTGTTTTTTTCAATCCATTATCACATAAATCAGATAACTTTGCGGAAGTTAATAAGAGAAGACCATTATCATTGAAGCAAACCAAACGATTATGAATACAATAGAAATCCCCGTACTGCTGTTGACCGGTTATCTAGGCAGTGGCAAAACGACGTTGGTAAATCACATTCTTTCTAATAAACGTGGCATTAAGTTTGCCGTTATCGTCAATGACATAGGCGAAGTGAACATTGATGCAGACCTTATACAGAAAGGTGGCGTGGTGGGAAAGAAAGACGACAGCCTGGTAGCTCTGCAGAATGGCTGTATCTGCTGTACGCTGAAGACAGACTTGATAGAGCAGATGTTCGAAATCATGAAGATGCAACGCTTCGACTACATCGTGATTGAAGCGAGTGGCATCTGTGAACCGGAGCCTATTGCCCAAACACTCTGCTCCATTCCTCATATGGGAGGAGCGTATACTAAATACGGTATTTGCCGCTTAGACTGCATTACCACCGTGGTGGACGCCTTACGTCTGCAAAGTGAATTTTCTTGCGGAGATGATTTGACACGCAAAGGCATTGATGAGGAAGATATAGAAAACCTCATCATTCAGCAGATTGAGTTCTGCAATATTATCCTGCTGAACAAAGCAGCAGAAGTACAGCCCGAGGAATTAAAACGTATCAGGCAGATTATCCACACCTTGCAACCCGGTGCCCAAATTATAGAGTGCAACTATGCAGATGTAGACCTGGATAAGATTATCCATACCCACCTCTTTAACTTTGAACGTGCCGCAACTTCCGCCGGATGGATTCGTGGCATAGAGCAACAAGTAAGCGAAGAGGAGGAAAAAGAGGCGCATTACCATCATGAAGAGGGTCATCATCACCACCATCATGAAGGAGGTGAAGTAGAAGAATACGGTATTGGCACATTTGTCTACTACCGCCGTCCTGCATTCGACATTCATAAGTTCGACCACTATGTCGCTACCAAATGGCCCCGCAGCGTTATCCGCGCCAAGGGTGTCTGCTACTTCAGCCACAACCGCGACATGTCCTTCCTCTTTGAACAAGCAGGTATACAGAAGAAAATAACTGAAGCCGGACAATGGTATGCCACCGCCCCCGAAGAAGACATGATAGAACTGATGCGCCAAGAACCGGGATTGCTAAGAGACTGGGACGAGCAATACGGCGACCGCATGCTGAAGATAGTATTCATCGGACAAAATATGGATAAAGAGCAAATCATCCGCGACTTGGACAAATGCCTTGAATAACTTCCTAAAAAAGTGCTCCCCGTCATTCCGATCTTAAGAACAACGGGGAGCATCGTCCCACGCGCGTAACTCTATTTTAAGAATCAGGAACCATATCAATTCTCCGTAAAACGGAACATTTTGAAATACACCTTCTGCTCTGTGTCGGATACATTCACCAACCTCATCTTCGCAACACTCAACTCCTTGAGAGATGCCTTCACCTGCGTTCTGTATCCCGGCTTCAAATCCACCGCCTGCCAGTTTGTGCCATCCGAAGTTACTTCCAATTTAAACTTCGAATCAGTAACCTCCGCATCTCCCAAATCGATAAGCACCGAACTCAACTGGCGGGCATAATCCATCGAAATGGTCAGCACACCGCCTGCCTGCCAGTTGATGACTTCATTGGACGGAATAATTGTATTCACCTTTCCCTTCTGCTGAATAGGAAGCGAAGCCAACTGATTCACGTCGCTCTTCAACGTGTAGGGAGAATAAACAGCCTTTGTATCAAGCCCGGCATGGAACGCTGCATTATAGCCCGTTGTCGCCGCTTCGAACAAAGCATTGAAAGTAGGCATCAGATGCAGGCTGCCGCTCTTTATGCCCGCTTTATATTGGGCATCCGTCTCACCCATCAGCACCAGCAGGGCGCGGGCGTGTTCGTAGCTACCTATAAATGCATCCTTCTGCTGGCGCAGGCGTATCATGTTCAGCACCTCCGCACCATACTCTCCCACTTGTTTGAACTGAATGAGCCAAGGCCTTATTTCAGTTATCAATGGACGATTCTCATTTCCCGACGCAAGCAATCCATCAGCGGCAACGATTATCTTCCGGCATTCCTCAGCTACCTGCCGATAGGCATCTTCATCTATCTCGTTTTTCTCTTGATAGGCTTTCAACAAGGCAGAGAGAGCAGGCTGAATGGCAACGGACTCTTCACGACGGAAGCGATGTCCATTCTGTCCCGGGTCGGAATTATGAGCAGCGAAGATTTCCAAATATTCGGCATGAAGTGGCATAAGGTCTCTGACTGCATGTTTCCAAGAAGTTTCACTATCATAATTCTCCATATTCCAAGTATAATCAGCTACACTGTACAGAGAGATTTTGGAAGCCTCGGCATGTTCCATCGGATTGGAAACAAAAGCAGACATATCATCTTTTATATCAAGCCCGTTTCCATAAACCGGCCCTAGCAGCAAATGGTCTTGTACATAATCCGAAACGGGGAAATTCCACCAAATGTACGCCTTACGTTTCAGCAGCGGATTGACGAAGTCCAGCGTAGACTTATCTATAGTAGCAACTACCATATCACCGGTCCACATCACCTTGATACCCTCGTTCAACTTATCACCAAGCGTAGTGAGATAGCCCCCCTCCACATCAGTCCATGACTTGTTATACTCCGTGGGACACAGTATCAACGGCGCAACATCCCGCTTGACTTTTACAAAATGGTCATCAATATAGTTCAACAGTTCAGCCTGCTTGTCCGCCTTTGTCCCTTCACCCGAAATATCATCAAAGAAAACGGCAAAACCACGCACACCCAACTGGTACATGCTTTCGAACTTCTGCAACAATAACGAGCGGTCTTCTTCATTCCAGCGAATATCCTGACCCGGATGAATGGCCCAATAGAAAATAACATTGTTCTCCTTCGCCCTATTCACCAATACTTTCAACTCTTCTCCTTCTCGAGCAGGATAAGGCTTGCGCCAGTTGGGAGTCCGGTGATAAGGATCGTCTTTCGGTCCATAGATATAGACATTCATTTTGTTCCGACCATAAAAATCAAGCTGGCGTATACGCGCCTCCTGACTCCAAGGAGCACCGTAAAACCCTTCCACCACACCCCGATAGGGAACATCGGGATAGTCCGTCACTTCAGCCAAAGGCAGCTTGTCTAAAGCAAGCAACTGCGCAAGAGTCTGTACACCATAGTACGCTCCCCGTTCGTCAGCACCGGCTATGACGATGCAGTCTTTTTCTATTTTCAGGAAATAACCTTCGGATTTGCGTGGAATCCGATGTTGGTATTTCTTAATAATCTTATCTCCTTTCACTCCTATATATACACGGAAAGAAGCGCCAAGCACCTCTTCCGGCATCAATGAACGGAGTAAAGGCAACGCAGGTCCGTCCTGCACGGAATTGCCGGAAAGGATCTGGTATTGTCGGGGAATATCAACAGAATCTTTTTGCGTAATATATTCTTGGGGAGTAGGTTGCAAATGAAACTCTTGCGCACAAAGCGTCGCTGTCGTCAGCATACCGAATGCTCCCAGTAACAGTAGTTCTTTTCTCATAAGCGGATTATTAAATTAAGGAATATCTATGTATTAAGAAAACTCTTCCATGCATTCAAGGTTGATACGTTCAAAAATAAGAAATAAATATGAAAACACGTACAAATACAGACATTTATTTCAGTTTAAAGATTCATTCTGCATCCGTTTGAGTTCATCGCACACTGCCGGATGCAGGAAGTAGCGTACGTCTTTCCCCTCCTCCATGGCCCGACGGATAAAAGTGGAGCTGATTTCAAATATCGGAGAAGAAACTGTCCGCACATTTTGAGGTAAAGAGGCGGCCTCTACCGGATAGCCGGGGCGAGGATAGACCAGAAGATGATTTTCGGCAAGAATACGTTCCGACTTGTACCAACGGTGGAACAGCCTCCAGTTGTCCGAACCAATGACAAGATGGAAAGTGTGTTGAGGATAAGTTCGTTTCAGCGCATCCAACGTATGAACTGTATAAGAAGGCCGAGGCAGATGGAATTCAAAATCGGAAGCGCGAAATTTGGGATAACCCTCAGTGGCTAGCTGCACCAGCTTCAAACGTAACTTGTCATCCATCAGTTCGTTTTCTTCCTTCAGCGGATTGTGGGGGGTGACCATAAACCACACTTCGTCCAGGTCCCCGTATTCGCAAAGATAGTTGGCGAGGGCCAAATGTCCGATGTGTATCGGGTTGAACGAGCCGCTGAAGATTCCTATATTCATTTATTCTTATTCATATACAACCTTACAAAGGACGTCTTTGCAACGCACGCCAGGCAGCCCAAGCATTGAAAATCGTCACTACAGAGATAAGAAACATTGAAATACTGGAACGAGGCTCGCCATGCTGTATATACAATACACCCACAACAAGGGAGCAGACGAACAAAACGCTATTAATAATCAACAAAGCCTTGTTCAGCTTCGGGCTGTTCTTCCTCCTCGGTGCCAACTGGTTGTACACTCCTCCACGTTGTTTCATTCGTTCAAGAATTGAGAGATTACTTTCAATGCTTCCGCTTTGGCTGTCTCCAGGTCATCGTTCACAATCACGGTATCGAACTTCGGTGCAAAGCCCAGTTCGTATTCGGCTTTCGCCACGCGGCTCTCTATCACTTCGGGAGCATCTGTTCCGCGCCCCACCAAGCGTTTGCGCAATTCCTCCACTGAAGGTGGCTGAATGAAAACAGACAAAGCACGCTCACCATAGAATTTCTTGATATTGCAACCACCCACTACATCCACATCGAACACTACATTCTGTCCGGCAGCCAATTGCTTTTCCACCTGCTCCTTCAGTGTTCCGTAAAAACGGTCCTGATATACCTCTTCATACTCCAGGAATTCATCATTGGCTATGCGACGACGGAACTCGTCAGGAGTCAGAAAGAAGTACTCCACTCCATCTTTCTCCGTTCCGCGGGGCGGACGGCTGGTCGCTGAGATGGAAAATGCCAAGTTCAGATTTTGAGTCAGCAGATAGTTGATAATCGTTGACTTGCCGGAGCCCGAAGGGGCTGAAAATATGATAAGTTTTGCCATCGAATTATTTACGATTTGACGATTTACTATTTGATACTACATGACGTTCAATACTTGTTCCTTGATTTGCTCCAATTCATCTTTCATCTGAACGACAATCTTCTGCATCTCCGCATGATTGGACTTACTGCCCAAGGTATTGATTTCGCGTCCCATCTCCTGGGCGATGAACCCTAACTTCTTGCCTTGTCCGGTTCCGGTTTCCAGCGTATTGATAAAATATTTCAGATGATTGCCAAGACGCTGTTTCTCTTCGTTCACATCCAGTTTTTCGATGTAGTAGATGAGTTCCTGCTCCAGACGGTTCTTGTCATAATCCACGCTCAAGGTCTTTTCCAGTGCATCGGTAATACGCTCCTTCACTTTGGCCACACGCTCTTTCTCGTAGGGAGCGATAGTCTCCAACAAATGGGAGATATTGGCGATCTTCTCACGGAACTTCTTTTCAAGGGCAGCTCCTTCCTGCTTACGGAAGTCCACCAGCGCACCGACAGCCTTTTCCACAGCCGAATAGACCACAGTCCATTCCTCCTCACTCAGTTCCTGCGTATCATTCTTCGTCATCACATCCGGCATACGGAGTAACGTGGCAAACCAGTCCGTCGCATCCGGCACAGGTATTCCTAGATTTTCTGATATAGCACAAATCTGCTTGTAATATCCCTCAACCAATGTCTGGTTGATGGGAGTGGCGCTTTCCGCACTCTCTTTCTTTTCTATCCAAAGGCTGAAATCCACCTTTCCGCGCTCCAGTTTCCGTGATATTTCATTACGGATTTCCATCTCCTTCTCACGATAAAGCGGAGCAATGCGGGCAGATAGGTCCATTGCCTTACTATTGAGCGACTTTATTTCAACGTTGATTTTCTTATCAGGCAGTTCGACGGTTGCTTTGCCGTAGCCTGTCATAGATTGTATCATAATGTTATAGTTTTGCGCAAAATTACACGATTATTTTAATTAGTGAAAATAATCACGTAAATTTGCCACAATAAAATCAAGAATAAAAGTTATGTCATGTATCTTGCATATTGAAACGTCCACTTCTGCCTGCTCCGTAGCCGTGAGCGAGGATGGACAGAACGTTTTCAAGAAAGAGGACCTGAATGGCCCTTCACACGCCGTTTCATTGGGAATCTTTGTGGACGAGGCGCTATCCTTTGCCGATAGCCATGCCATGCCGTTGGATGCAGTCGCCGTGAGCTGCGGCCCTGGTTCGTATACCGGGTTGCGTATCGGCGTGTCGATGGCAAAAGGTGTCTGCTATGGACGTAACCTGCCACTTATCGGGCTGGAAACCCTGAAAGTCCAGTGTGTACCGGTATTGCTCTACCACGATGAGTTACCCGACGACGCATTACTCTGCCCGATGATTGACGCCCGCCGTATGGAAGTCTATGCTGCCATCTACGACCGTGCCTTGAAATCGGTGCGCGACATTGCAGCCGATATTGTGGACGAAAACTCCTACCTGGAATTTTTAGAGCAACATCCCGTCTATTTCTTCGGTGACGGTGCAGCCAAATGCAAAGAGAAAATCACGCATCCCAATGCACACTTCATCGACGGCATCCGCCCGCTTGCCGGCATGATGTTCCCGTTGGCAGAAAAGGCAATAGCCGAACAAGATTTCAAGGATGTGGCCTATTTCGAACCCTTCTATTTGAAGGAATTCGTAGCCGGCACGCCAAAGAAACTTATTTAGGGTTTAGCGATTAGGGATTAGGGATGAATACCATGCGGTATCACTACGTAGCCCATTAATCACTAATCACTAACCACTAATCGCTAAACCCTAATCACTAATCGTTGAACATTAATCACTAATTAAAGATGCAATATAACACTCAACAAAAACGGATGCCCCTACCCGAATATGGTCGTAGCATCCAGAATATGGTAGACCACGCGCTGACAATCGAAGACCGTGCAGAACGCCAGCGTTGCGCAAACACAATCATCAACATCATGGGAAACATGTTTCCCCATCTGCGCGATGTGCCCGACTTCAAACATAAGCTATGGGACCACCTTGCCATCATGGCCAACTTCCAATTGGATATAGATTATCCGTACGAAATTATCCGCAAGGACAATCTGAATACCAAGCCGGAGAGCATCCCCTACCCCAGTACCAAAATCCGCTACCGCCACTATGGCCGTACACTGGAAGTACTGATAAAGAAAGCCATCGAATTTCCGGAAGGAGAAGAGAAGCAGAACTTGATAGCGCTCATTTGTAACCACATGAAGAAAGACTACATGGCATGGAACAAAGATACCGTCGATGACCGTAAGATTTCAGATGACCTCACCGAACTCTCTGACGGAAAACTGCAAATGACAGACAGTATCGTCCGTCTCATGGCCGAACGTATTGACCAGAACTACCGTCCGAAAGTGAACAACCAGAATAACCGGAACAACAACCGGAACAATAAACGGAAATACTAAAATTGAATGATTAGTGGTTAGTGATTAATGCCATGCGGCATCACCATGCAGACCACTAATCACCAACCCCTAATCACTAATTTCATGGCATCATTTGTAATCGAAGGAGGACACAGACTTTCCGGTGACATTTACCCCCAAGGAGCAAAAAACGAGGTGTTGCAAATTATCTGCGCCACATTGCTCACTGCCGAAGAGGTGACTGTGCACAATATCCCGGACATACTGGACGTCAACAACCTTATCCAATTGATGCGGGATATGGGAGTCAGCGTATCTAAAAAAGGCATTGACACTTACAGCTTTCAAGCTGCCAACATTGATTTCGCCTATCTGGAAAGTGACGCGTTCCTGAAAAAATGTTCCAGCCTGCGCGGTTCCGTCATGCTGGTGGGGCCGATGGTGGCACGTTTCGGCAAGGCCATGATTTCCAAGCCGGGCGGAGACAAGATAGGACGCCGCCGTCTGGATACACACTTTATCGGTATCCAGAATTTAGGAGCCGACTTTGTCTATAATGAGGAGCGTGGCATCTACGAAATCTCAGCCAAACAACTGCATGGCAGTTATATGCTACTCGACGAGGCATCTGTTACGGGAACTGCCAATATCGTAATGGCAGCCGTCCTTGCCAAAGGCAAGACCACCATCTACAACGCCGCCTGCGAACCCTACGTGCAGCAACTTTGCAGAATGCTGAACCGGATGGGAGCTAAGATAGAAGGCATCGCCTCCAACCTCCTGACTATCGAAGGAGTAGACGAGCTGCACGGAACCGAGCATACCATCCTCCCCGACATGATTGAAGTGGGCAGTTTCATTGGCATGGCAGCCATGACCCGTAGCGAACTGACCATCAAGAATGTCTCCTACGAGAACTTGGGAATTATCCCCGACAGTTTCCGTCGACTCGGCATCAAGATGGAGCAGTGGGAAGACGACATTTACGTGCCCGCACAAGAGACGTACCAGATAGAGTCCTTTATCGACGGCTCCATCATGACCATTGCCGACGCACCCTGGCCCGGACTGACACCAGACTTGCTCAGTGTGCTGCTGGTGGTTGCCACCCAGGCAAAAGGTAGTGTACTCATTCATCAGAAAATGTTCGAAAGCCGTTTGTTCTTTGTGGACAAGCTGATAGATATGGGAGCGCAAATTATCCTCTGCGACCCGCACCGCGCCGTTGTCATCGGTCACGACCACGGCTTTAAACTACGTGGCGGCAACATGACCTCGCCCGATATCCGTGCGGGCATCGCCCTGCTGATAGCTGCCATGAGTGCGGACGGCATCAGCCGCATCCACAACATAGAGCAGATAGACCGTGGGTATCAGAACATCGAAGGGCGACTGAATGCGCTCGGAGCAAGAATAACAAGAATAGAATAAGATGATAAAGAGAGAAGAAGTATATAAGATAGGTATATTCAACAAGCCCCACGGCATTCACGGAGAACTATCGTTCACTTTTACGGATGACATCTTCGACCGGGTGGAAGCCGAATACCTAATCTGCCTGCTGGATGGTATACTGGTGCCTTTCTTCTTGGAAGAATACCGTTTCCGCTCCGACACCACCGCCCTTGTCAAACTGGAAGGCGTGGACACAGCAGAACGCGCCCGCATGTTCACTAATATTGAGGTCTACTTCCCCGTAAAACATGCAGAAGAGGCAGGACCAGGTGAACTGAGTTGGGACTTCTTCGTCGGTTTTCGTATGGAGGAAGTACATCACGGCACGCTGGGAGAAGTGACGGACGTGGACACATCGACCATCAACACACTGTTTGTGGTAGATTATCAGGGAGAAGAACTGCTGGTGCCGGCACAAGAAGAGTTTATCATAGACATTGACCAGAAGCACAAGGTCATCACCGTAGACCTGCCGGAAGGTTTGATAGCTTTGGACAAAACAGAAGAGGTATGAAAAAGAAACGAAGAAAAGCATTTTGGAGTAACATCAAGTTCAAGTACAGACTGACGATTACGAACGAGAATACCCTTGAGGATATCATCACGTTGCGCGTATCCAAGCTGAACGGACTGTCCGTATTGCTCTCCGTGCTGTTCGTATTGTTTCTCATCGCCTCCCTGATCGTAGCCTTCACCCCGCTGCGCAACTACCTGCCGGGATATATGAACAGTGAAATCCGTGCCCAGGTAGTGGAGAATGCCTTGCGCGTAGATTCCCTCCAGCAACTGGTGAACAGACAGAACCTCTATATCATGAATATCCAGGACATCTTCCAGGGCAAGATAAAGGCAGATACCATACATTCCATCGACTCGTTGACCCACCTGCGCGAAGATTCGCTCATGGAACGTACACAACGGGAAGCCGAATTCCGCAAACAGTACGAGGAGACAGAAAAGTACAACCTGACGAGCATCACCGCTCGCCCCGAAATAGACGGACTGATTTTCTACCGCCCCACACGCGGCATGATTTCATCTCCCTTCAATGCCGAAACAAAACACTTCGGCACGGACATTGCCGCCAATCCGGGCGAAAGCGTATTGGCCACCTTAGACGGTACCGTCATACTGAGTACCTACACTGCCGAGACGGGTTATCTGATAGAAATACAGCACAACCAGGACTTCGTGTCAGTCTACAAGCATTGCGGCTCTCTGCTGAAACGGGAAGGCGATGCGGTGAAAGGGGGTGAAGCCATCGCACTGGTAGGAAACACCGGCGAGCTGTCCACCGGTCCCCACCTTCACTTCGAGCTGTGGCATAAGGGCAGGGCCGTAAATCCCGAGCTTTACATCGTATTTTAGTCTCCAAATAGTAAATTGTAAATAGCATAATAGTAAATGAAACAGATTGCCATACTCGGTTCTACCGGTTCCATCGGTACACAAGCGTTGCAGGTCATCGAAGAACATCCCGACCAGTACGAAGCATACGTATTGACCGCCAATAACCGCGTAGAGGAACTCATAGCCCAGGCACGCAGATTCAAGCCTGAGGCAGTGGTAATAGCCAACGAATCGAAATACACGCAACTGAAAGAAGCGCTTGCCGACCTACCTATCAAGGTATATGCCGGCGCAGATGCCCTCTGCCAGATTGTGACCGAAAATCCCATTGATATGGTATTGACCGCCATGGTGGGATATGCAGGGCTGAAGCCCACCATGAATGCCATCCGAGCCCGTAAGCCGATAGCCCTTGCCAACAAAGAGACGCTGGTGGTGGCGGGAGAGCTCATCAATGACCTGGCACGCTTCAGCGGTGTCCCCATCCTACCCGTCGACTCCGAGCACTCCGCCGTTTTCCAGTGCCTGGCCGGTGAGATAGGCAACCAAATAGAAAAAGTGATACTGACTGCCTCCGGAGGTCCGTTCCGCACCTGCACTATGGAGCAACTAACAACCGTCACCAAAGCGCAAGCACTGAAACACCCCAACTGGGACATGGGCGCCAAAATCACGATAGACTCTGCTTCCATGATGAACAAAGGGTTCGAGGTAATCGAAGCCAAATGGCTGTTCGGTGTACGTCCCGACCAGATAGAAGTCGTGGTACACCCGCAATCCGTCATCCACTCCATGGTACAGTTTGAGGACGGTGCCGTGAAAGCACAACTGGGAATGCCGGACATGCGCCTGCCCATCCAATATGCCTTCTCCTATCCCGACCGGTTGAAAGCCTCTTTCCCGCGCCTGGACTTCAAGCTGTGTACGGAACTGACGTTCGAGCAACCGGACACCACCCGTTTCCGTAACCTCGCCCTGGCCTACGAAGCGCTGCATCATGCAGGCAATATGCCTTGCATTGTCAATGCCGCCAATGAAGTGGTGGTAGCCGCCTTCCTGCAGGACAAAATTTCGTTCCTTGGCATGAGTGAAGTAATAGAAAAGACCATGTCGCGTGTATCCTACTTACAGAAGCCCACCTATGAAGACTATGTGGCTACAGATGCCGAAGCCCGGCGGATAGCAGAAGAGCTGATTTGATAGATACACCGGAATGAAAAGAATTATAAAAAACATCTACTCATTTGATACGTTAAATAAGAAAACGTACCTTTGCGAAAATTATAAAAATCGTAAAACAGCAAATAATTAGATGGAAACATTCTTGATTCGTGCCCTGCAACTCATTATGAGCCTCTCGTTGCTCGTTATTGTTCATGAGGGGGGGCACTTCCTTTTTGCGCGTCTGTTCAAGACGCGGGTAGAAAAGTTCTGCTTATTCTTTGACCCTTGGTTCACATTATTCAAGTTCAAGCCCAGACACAGTGACACGGAATATGGTATCGGGTGGCTACCCTTAGGTGGTTATGTAAAAATAGCAGGTATGATAGACGAATCTATGGATACCGAACAGATGAAGCAACCCATGCAGCCATGGGAGTTCCGTGCCAAGCCGGCATGGCAGCGCCTGCTAATTATGGTAGGCGGTGTATTGTTCAACTTCCTGCTCGCATTGTTCATCTATTCCATGATACTTTTTACTTGGGGCGACGAATATATACCAGTACAAAAAGCCCCATTGGGTATGGATTTTAACGAAACAGCCAAAGCCATAGGCTTCCGCGACGGCGATATCCTAATATCTGCCGACGGGGTACCGTTCGAACGCTATGATGGCGACCTGCTGACCAGTATTGTCGATGCTCGCCAGGTAAGCGTATTGCGTGATGGGGAAGCTGCTTCAGTCTACATCCCCGAAGACATGATGAACCGCTTGCTGGCAGACAGCGTGCGTTTCGCCAGTTTCCGTTTCCCTTATGTAGTCGACAGCCTGATTGTAGGATACCCTGCCGCTTCCGCCGGTCTGCAAGTAGGTGACAGCATCACCCACTTGGATGGAAAGTCAATAGCCTACTACGACTTCAAAGAAGAGATGCTGAAGCGCAAGAAAGCCAATGCATCCCATGAGGTAACCTTGACATACGTCCGTAACGGTGTGACAGACACCTTGAGCATGATGACCAATGCCGACTATGAAATAGGCGTAGCAGCACGTACGGCAACCGACAAGCTGCTGCCCGTTGTCCGTAAGGAATACAGTTTCCTTTCCTCTTTCCCTGCCGGCGTATCTTTGGGGGTAAAGACTCTGAAAGGCTACGTAGGCCAGATGAAATATCTCTTCTCCAAGGAAGGAGCCAAGCAACTCGGAGGTTTCGGAACCATCGGCAGTATTTTCCCCGCCACGTGGGACTGGCACCAGTTCTGGTACATGACGGCATTCCTCTCCATCATCCTTGCCTTTATGAATATTCTGCCCATCCCCGCACTGGACGGCGGACACGTGTTATTCCTCATTTACGAAATCATTGCACGCCGCAAGCCCAGCGACAAGTTTATGGAACGTGCGCAGATGGTGGGCATGTTCCTCTTGTTCGGTTTGCTGATTTGGGCAAACTTCAATGATATACTGAGGTATTTCTTTTAAAGAACAAGACATAAAAAAACGCATCATCCATTCGCGGTAGAACGGATGATGCGTTTACATCAAACAGATGATGTGTTCGGGGCAAGCAGACGATGCGTTTGAGCCAAACACATCATCTGTTTTTTCTGTGTCTTATACCAAATGGCCGATCCACTCTTCTCTATCGCCCGGAAGCAGGTCTATTACCGGAACTTCAACCATTGTATAGCAACCCGGCTGCTGACGCATAGCGGCACGCGCCACACATACCAGCACTTGTGCCGTGAGGGCAGGATTGTTAATACGCATGTTGAACTCAAATAGCTGGTTCTGCGTCTTGCCGGACACACCCTTACGGGTCAAGTTTACCCCATGACCCATATCGAGCAGTGCATCCACACTCGGAACCAATTTTACATGTGTCTCGTCATTCACGAAGTACGGGTCGGCCTTGATGGCTGCGGCCACCTTGTCAAATTCGTAACCATCCTTCAACTCGATGTACACCATACGACGGTGAATGCCGGTTCCTGTAGGAATAGTCATGGAAAGAGCGGCTTTCACACCTTCGATGGCCTTTACAGCCACGGTATGTCCCATGCTCATGCCCGGACCAAAATTAGTATAGGTAATGCCTTTCGGAGCAATGGCTTCCAGCATGGTGCGGACAATGGAGTCACTACCCGGGTCCCAGCCGGCAGAAATGATGGATACCGTATTATGCTTTTTAGCCTCTGCATCCAGTGTGCGGCGCAAGGCAGTGATACCCGTATGGATATCGAAACTGTCCACAGTATGAATGCCTAAAGCAAGGATCTCCTTTGCATACTCTTCCACCTTGCGGGTAGGCGTACAAAGGATAGCAACATCCACGTCTTTCAGTTCCTTGATATTCTTCACAACGGGATATGCACCCAGTTCCGCAGGACAGTTTTCAGCTCCGGCACGGCGCACTACACCGGCAATTTCGAAATCGGGAGCTGCTTGCAGGGCTTCGAACACATAGTGCCCGATATTGCCATAGCCAACAATGGCTGCTCTTACTTTTTTCATTCTTTTTATGAGTTTATTTATCAGTTTTCTACTTTATCGGCGCAAAAGTAAGCATTTTAATTTATTATACCGGCAGAACTCACTGCTGTTTTACACAGTTTTTTCTTTTTTTAGTGAGTGAAAGTCCAATAATAATTCATACATTCGCAGATGATATGTGCGCAAGGTGCATTTTGGGCCAACAAGTAAAAGAATTATGATAGAATACATCAGAGGCGGAATTGCCGAACTAAGTCCGGCAACCGCAGTAATAGACTGTAACGGACTGGGATACGGTGTCAATATTTCATTGAACACGTATGCTGCCATCCAGGGTAAAAAAGAATGCAAATTATATGTATACGAAGCTATCCGTGAAGACGCCTATGTCCTCTACGGATTCGCCGACAAGCAGGAACGCGAACTATTCCTGCTGCTCATCTCCGTGTCAGGCATCGGCGGAAATACAGCCCGCATGATTCTCTCGGCACTCTCGCCATCCGAACTGATAAATGTCATCAGCACGGAAAACGCCACTCTACTGAAAACAGTCAAGGGTATCGGGCTAAAAACAGCACAACGGGTGATTGTGGATTTGAAAGACAAAATCAAGACCGGCAGCGTTGCCACCGGCAACGCAGGGACCATAGGTACACTGGTATCGGCAGCCAACGTACAAGTACAAGAAGAAGCCGTAGCCGCCCTTACCATGCTGGGCTTTGCACAAGCCCCCTCACAAAAAGTAGTGCTTGCCATTTTGAAGGAAGAACCAAGCGCACCGGTGGAACAAGTCATCAAATTGGCATTAAAAAGACTATAATATTTATCTAAAACAAATCATGACAACAATCAACATGCAATATTGGTTGGGGGCCAATGAACGCACCCACGTACTGCCAACGGACAAATGGTACCTCGACTTTGCCACAAGCATCCTGCCCCTCGTCAAGACCTCTCCCTTGTTCAACAAGGAAGACCTGCGTACCCAAATTGACGCAGCCATCTCCCTCGGCATGTACTTTCAAGATGCCATTGCCCAAAGCGGAGGCTGGAAACTTTTCTCCGAAGCCTTTCAGGGAGTATACGGAACTTACCTGCCGTTCTATCCGCTGAGTGACGATTATACACCCGATGAAATAAATCAGGAAGACATTGCATTCGTACTGTGGACATTGAAATCACAATTCAGCATTTTTGACAAGGAATACACCTTGTTCAGTCCTTATGACAAAGACCTGCTTGCATTAAGCCAAAGCGCCTATGAACTGATGGATGCACGTTTCGAAGAAGCTCCCATCAGCAAGGGAGAATCTTCCTTCCTTTGGGTAATGGGACTTGATTTACTGGATATACCCATTACTCCGCTGCCGGAAGTCACTCCGGAAACCAAACTGAGCAAAGATGCCGCCCACTGTCTGGAATACAGCCAGGGGAAACCGCTGCTATACTTCACCGATTACAAGGAGCTTTGCACTTTCTTTGTCAATGTCTTGGGATGGGAAAACAAACGGTCCGCATTATTGCCCGACCTGGAATACAAAAAAGAGTTCGTGATTTATGCCAACGCCAAAGGTATGCTCGTAGCCCACAACGTGGCCGCCTATTTCTGTGAAGAACATAACCCGATGTACGATGCCAAACGCGCTGCTGCAGAGGGTTACAAGATGTTCTGCCAACCCGGAGAGTGTCCGTTCGACCTGCTGAAATACGGAATGACCAAAGGAATTCTACCCGATGTGGAACTTCCCTTCCTGAAAGGAAAAGAAACACTGCATCAATATTGGGACTTTATAGCCCGCTACTACTTATGTGAATATTATGAAGGCGAGTAACCATTCCGGCATAAAGCCCAAACGAAGCAACAAGGCCAAGCCAACCGGAAAACGGATTGGTAAATCCAAACCTTCGAAAGCGAATAATCAGCTTAACAGAAGGGTGAAATAATGGAAAATGGAAAATGGATAATGGAAAAACAAACAGTGCAGCGTATTTATTGAAACCGCATGGCAATTTTCCATTATCCATTATCAATTTTCAAAGTTCCACAATCTCTTCCTTACACAACGTCAGTTTCTCCACTCCTTCCGCTGTTACAACCCAAGAGTTTTCGATACCAACGGGACCAATGCCCGGCAAAACAATTTTCGGCTCCAATGCAAAGACCATACCCGGCTCCAACTCCTGCTTCATACGCGGAGCCAATACCGGCATTTCATTGATTTCCAAACCGATGCCATGACCGATAAACTTGGCCTTTTGAGTGGCTCCCATAAAGTTGTCGGCAAAGCCTGCTTTGGTGACAATATCGATAGCGAGATTGTAAAGGTCCTCACAAACAGCACCCGGTTTCGCTTTTTCTACAACAGCCTCTTGTATGTCCAGGCAAACTTGATGGGCAACATATGCCTTTTCCGGCAGCTTTCCGATAGAGAATACACGGCTCATGTCTCCCATATAGCCATAGAAGTTACCCCCCATATCAACCATAAAGCTCTGACCGGGCTGCAACAGTGCACCGTTCACACTGATAGGCAGTGACGGGTCAAGTCCCTCGCCTCCCAGAGCAAAATCATAGGGGGCAGGCGCAGTGGCATTGTCTCCTGCCAGCAGACTTCCCATAAAAATCTCCATACTTTGTCCGAAGGTACGGAAAATACCCAGACAACCTTCCAGACGCATCAGGCGCTCTATTTCGATGGATAACTGGCGGTCTGTCATTCCCGGTCTATAAACCGAGGGTATTTGTTCGTAAGCTTTAGCATGTGCAATGCCGGAACGACGGAACATCTCAATCTCTATTTCAGTCTTGACACTTCGGGCCTTCCGGATAAGTGCCGTACCACAAGGAAGCACCTCCGTTTCAGGGAAACACGCTGCCAAACGGTTATATTCCGTAAAAGACAACTCATCCCCCTCCAGCATCAACCTCGCAGGTATGGGCAAACCACATTCCTTTAGTAAGTCAAGCAGTTGTTCCGGTTTACGGATAGGATGAATATGTTCCCCTTCAATATTGTTGGGACGTTTGATGAATAAACGGGCGGGAGCATTCAACGGCAGATACAAGTAACCGCTGACGACACGTCCGTACGTATAGATTAAGTTTACATTGCAAGCGATAAGAGCGGCATCAATCTCTTGTTGAGCCATGAGAGAGCGTATTTTATCACGTCTCAGTTTCAATTCAGGTAGTAACATCTCTTTGTCATTTATGGTTTCTCGGATACAAAGATACAACTTTTTTAATTGAGAATAAAAAAAGTACTGCCCGATACCTTCACAGGCGTAGGGCAGCACAAACCACAAATACAAATACAACTAAACAAAGTTTCTCTCTTAGATAATTCCCTGACCCATCATGGCATGAGCCACCTTCATGAAGCCGGCGATATTCGCTCCCTTCACGTAGTTGATGTAGCCATCGGGTTCTGTCCCATATTTTACGCATTGAGCATGAATTCCGTGCATGATGGCGTGGAGTTTTTCATCCACTTCGGCTGCACTCCAGCTGAGATGCATGGCGTTCTGCGACATTTCCAGTCCGCTGGTAGCCACACCACCTGCATTGACAGCCTTGCCCGGTGCATACATAATCTTATTTTCAATGAAAAGATCGATAGCTTCGGGCGTACATCCCATATTGGAGATTTCTCCTACACATGTCACCTTGTTGTCAATGAGATGTTGTGCATCTTCGCCGTTCAGCTCGTTCTGGGTAGCGCAAGGCAGAGCGATGTCCGCTTTCACTTCCCACGGGCGTTTGCCTGCCACGAAAGTAGAGCCGGGGAATTCGTCGGCATACGGTGCTACGATATCGTTGCCCGATGACCGGAGTTCCAGCATATAATCTATCTTTTCGCCACTGATACCGTTCGGGTCGTAAATGTAACCGTCGGGACCGGAGATGGTAACCACCTTGGCACCCAATTCGGTAGCCTTGGTAGCAGCACCCCAAGCCACATTTCCAAAACCGGAGATAGCCACGGTCTTGCCCTTGATGTCAATGCCTTTTGTCTGTAACATTTGGTTTACGAAATACAAGCCACCAAATCCTGTTGCTTCAGGACGAATCAGCGAACCGCCAAATTCCAATCCTTTACCGGTAAATGTGCCCGTAAATTCGCGAGTCAACTTCTTATACATACCGAACATATAGCCCACTTCGCGACCGCCTACACCGATATCACCGGCAGGAACATCCATATCCGGACCGAGGTGACGCCACAATTCCAGCATGAAGGCTTGACAGAAACGCATGATTTCAGCATCGCTCTTTCCGCGCGGAGAGAAGTCGGAACCACCCTTACCACCGCCCATAGGCAATGTAGTCAAAGCATTCTTGAAAGTCTGCTCAAATCCCAGGAATTTGAGGATAGAAAGATTTACGGAAGCATGGAAACGAATACCGCCTTTGTACGGGCCAATGGCATTGTTGAACTGCACACGATGACCAAGGTTCGTCTGAACTTCACCTTTATCATCCACCCACGTTACGCGGAAAGTAAAGATACGGTCAGGTTCAACCAGACGTTCTATAATTTTCGCTTTCTCGAACTCGGGATGTTGATTATAGATATCTTCGATGGAAAGAAGAACTTCCTTTACGGCTTGAAGATACTCAGACTCGCCGGGGTGCTTTGCCTCTAAAGAGGCCATGATACGTTCGATATTCATAATATTACGTTTTAAAGGTTATTACCTTGTTGACTTTACGCTATTCAAACAAAATGTCAATGAATAACACCGCAAATATAAGAAAACTTTTCAAAACAGCTAAATTTTACGGTTATATTTTGATTAAAGAATGATAAAATGTCAAATCCCCGGCATTCTCTATTCATACCTAAATGGTCTATTCTTTTCCTATTCTGTCAACAATTCGCCATAACGGCATAAATATAGAAAAATTATAATAAAGAAAATAAGAAATGACGAATAATTTACGAAAAAAGACACAATCCTCACGGACTATGCCTTTCCAATTGCTAACTTTAATTCTTAAATGCTTGTATTAAATCCGCAACATAATAATTACTATGTACGGACAAGCTTCATAATTTCTTCAATCCTTTTACCTCTTCTTTTGTTGCTTCTCGAACACTGATAGCCACCCCTCCACTACTTGCCAAAGGTTGACGCAGCACACTCTTTGACGTTACTATGCCACGACGGATGTCATAGCTCTGCGGATTATCTTTCCAGTCTGCATCCCGACCATCTGCATAAACGGTAACAATATATTTCCTTCCTTCGGGTAAGAAAGAGAAAGGAATAGTTGCCGTACGAGGATGTTCGTCGGTAATAGCACCTACATACCACTCTTGTTTTCCTTTGGCTTGACGAGCCACTGTGATATAATCACCCGGTTCGGCTTCCAAATACCAAGAATTGCTCCAATCCACCGCTACATCCTTAATAAATTGAAACGCATCGGGAAAACGGCGATAATTATCCGGCAGGTCTGCTGCCATCTGTAACGGAGAGGGCATCGTTACATATAGAGCCAATTGTTTTACCAATGTAGTACCCGCCTGACCTTTAGGTTTCGAACTATTATAATACGAAAGTTTTGTCTGGAAAATACCAGGAGTGTAATCCATCGGACCACCCTTCAACCGAGTAAACGGCAAGATACAAGTATGATCCGGATCATTGCCCCCCATAGATTCAAACTCACCACCACGGGCAGATTCTTGCGCTACCCAGTTGGGCCAGGTCCGACACAAGCCGGTGGGACGAACAGCCTCGTGACTATCTACCATAATCTTATAATCAGCAGCACGCTTCACCACATGTATATAATGATTGTTCATCCATTGTGAGGAATGATATTCACTACGGGGAATGATTGAGCCCACATATCCTGTCTTTACAGAATTATAGCCATTATCTACCATAAATTGAAAGGCTACATCCAGCTGCCGCTCATAATCGGCAGCATTAGCAGCCGTCTCATGATGCATGATAATCTTTACCCCCTTTGATTTGGCATAGGCATGTAGTACCGCAACATCAAAGTCCGGATAAGGTTTGTCAAAAAGGAACTGACGATCCTTACGATAGGATGCCCAATCTTCCCAACCTTCATTCCAACCCTCAACCAATACCGCATCAATACCATTCTCCGCCGCAAAGTCTATGTACTCTTTCACATGTTCAGTATTGGCCGGATGATGTCCATTAGGAGTTAACTTTGAATAGTCGGTTATGCCGGGTTTAGCCTTATAATAGTCGCTATATGCCCATGTACCTCCTCCACCAGTAAACATCTCCCACCAGACACCGATAAATTTCTGTGGCTTAATCCAAGAAGTATCTTCCAGCTTACAAGGTTCATTCAGATTAAGAATCAACTGAGAAGCAAGGATGCTACGTGCATCGTCACTAACCATAATTGTACGCCACGGGGTATGCAACGGTAATTGCAGATATCCTTTCTTTCCTAATTTATCGGGAGTAAGATGAGCAGAAAAGTTAAACTCTTTATCATCCACATTCAGCAACATGGCAGAATAATCTACCAAGGCAGCTTCATGAATATTGATATAAAGTCCTTCGGTAGTCTTTATCATAAGGGGTGTTTGTACTGTGAATGAAGTCGCTTTAGCTTCATATCCTTTTTTACGTAGATTACGTTCCATAGCTTCGCGCACTTCGGAAATGGCCGCAGTAGTATAGGCAAACTCATTCGTATCATAATCACCGGGAATGCAATAGAGTGTATGATTACCGGTCAGATTGAATTCAGTCAGTTCGTCTTTTACCGTCAGATAATTCATGGTTTTCTGCTCCGGCAACTCATAACGGAATCCGAGTCCATCGTCAAACAATCGAAAACGTACAATCATCGTACGGTCGTGCTTTGCCGGTTGTGAGAAAGTGACAGTAAGTTCATTGTAATGGTTACGGACTTTTTCATACTCTCCCCATACAGGCATCCAAGTTTCATCAAAAGTAGAATTTGTTGCATCAAGAATCCGGAAGCCATTTGACAAATCCGCTTCTTCCATAAGTATTCCCAAGGCAGAAGGTTCTACAACCGGCTCTCCTTTGTAATATAAGCTATAGACCGGCCCCCCCTCGGAATCAAGCACAACATTGAGTTTCAGATTCCCATTGGGAGATAACAATTCGTGTGCCATCGCCACACAAGCAATTCCCAGAAATACAACTGTTAATAATACATGTTTCATATACATCCGTTATTGTTGATATATAAAATATTGATAAGGCTCCATCGTCATTACTGTAGGCAACTCCACATCCACACCGGCAATCACATCGGTCATGGTCTTGCCAGCATGCTCCATAGGTACTTTCACTTGTACAGACTCATTGGCGGTATTCACCATGACCAACATGCCATGACTGCCTGCTGCCCGATAAAATGAAGCGACATCTCCGGTAGTATAAACTTCCAGTTCACCACCACGTACACTGCTCGTAGCTTTATAGGCTCTGATGATTTCTGCCATCTCTTGCGCAAAGACTTCATTGGACTTCAAGTCTATAACTCCGTAATTGAAAAAGTTAAGTGACCGCGGATAGGCTACTTCCTGCGAACTATAAATAAGAGGTATCCCCTCGAGCATAGTCGTTAATACAAAAGCAGACATGGCACCACGCTCACCGCCATAACATTCTATCGGTGATGCCTCACTTGCCTGGTCATGATTAGTAGAATAGCGTAACCGTAACGTACCCTTCGGCATTCCCTCCAATTCGGAAGTATTCATAGCATAAAGGTCAGTAAGTGAGCATTTACCGGCATAATAGTCTTTCAGTTTACTATGGAAGTTCCAGCCGTAGAGCAGATTGAAACCATTGTTCATTAAAGACGTTTTTCCGCCTTCGGCAAGCATCAGCAAATTATTGTCAAGTGTACGGAGCTCGGCGATTGCTTTCTTCCAGAAAGCATCTGGTACCCCCTCGGCATAATCACAACGGTATCCATCAATACCAATTTCTGTTACCCAATACTTCATGGCATCAATCATGGTTTGCTGCATGGTTTCGTTGTCAAAATTCAAGTCAGCAACATCCGCCCAAGGCTGTTCTTGAGGTTGTACCACATTGCCATTTGCATCCTGTGTATACCAATCCGGATGCTCAGTCACCCAAGCATTGTCCCACGAAGTATGGTTGGCAACCCAGTCAAGAATCACTTTCATTCCTTTGGCATGGGCAGCATCTACCAGTTCTTTCAAGTCTTTTTTTGTTCCGTAACGTGTATTCAGCTTTTTATAATCCTTTATACAATAAGGTGAATTCACACTTTTCAGTACTCCCGGCTCATTTACAGGCATCAGCCAAAGCACGGTAGTCCCCAGGCTTTGAATACGGTCAAGCTCTGCTTTGATGGCAGAGAACGCATTTTCTTCGGCAAAAATGCGGGGATTTGCCTCATAAATCACCATATCCGAAGCCATGTATTCTTCCTGTGGGACGGGAATCGGTTCCATGTCACTCTGACTATCACTACACCCCATACAAGAATGTAGCATCGTAAAGAGCAGTGTCGCAATTATTACTTTTTTCATATTTCTACTTTTTATCTATACTTATACTCATTGGCGGAACTGATATCTGCAAAAGGAGCATCCAAACTCTCCAGTAATGGGCATTGGCAGAAAAGATACTAAGCCTTAATACTAAAAATCCCGGAAGCCAATACTAAAAAACAAAAGAGCTAAGAGATAACTTCTTCCCAAGGCTTGGTTTTTCTATCCCAAGACTTGGGATAGAAAAACCAAGCCTTGGGACATATATCCGCAAGATTGAAAAGAGATATCCTATCCCCAATCTCATTCCACCAATAGGTCATTTAACATCTTCATTACTATACAAAACTCATTTCAAGAAATTATTCTGATTAGAAACAAAAGCCGCTTCAGATTCCGGTTCAGAGTCTCCGTCCGGATTGTTAGGGTCAATCTCCTCACCAGCTATGTCCGTAATACGGAAATAATAATCTCGATCAAGCGTCACTGCTGCGAGGTCAAATTGTGAGCCTCCATTGTTATTATTCATTATCAGATTGTAAGTCAATCCCTTATTTGCTTCACCTGTATCGTAATAATTATACGTGACACCTTTTATCTCAACACTACCGGTTGGTAATATTCCTGGCCAACTGCCAAAGAGTTCCGGTATATCATTTCCCCACGCGTATATGGTTGTTTCTGCCCATCCGGACTGGTCTTCAATAAAAATGGTATAACCATCATGGATGACCACTGCATCCGGATCTATTTCCGTCCAACCGCTTTCTGTGATTTCCAAATATATGTCACGGTCAAGAGTAAAGTTCTGTGGTCCATCAAATTGTGAACCTACTCCATTATCGTTAAATATCAAATTGTAAACCAATCCCTTATTTGCTTCACCTGTATCGAAGTATTTATAGGTAATTCCTTTTATCTCAACGCTACCAGTAGGTGAAATACCGGGCCAACCTCCAAAAAGTTCCGGCAAATCATTTCCCCACGCATAAAGTGACAGTACATCCCAACCTGTATTGTCCATCACGAACACAGCATAACCGTCATGGGTCACTTCACTTGGGTCTTCCGGCTCCTCAAAATAAGCATTCCAGCGGGTTACCGTTATATCAGTGCGAGTACCTACCTTAGCCGAAATTTGATGTAAAGCATCCTCATTCTGCAAAGTACGCTCTATACCTTGTGTCTTAGAAACGAAATAAAAGCCATCGGCAAGTGTCTTTCCATTAACAAAATCTTCCGGATAGAGGTATATGCCCCATTTAACATCATTGTTTGCAGCTTTCTCCATCTGCCACTTAAGGTCTCCGGAAGCAGCATCCTGACCTCCATTGAAATCGCCTGCAATATAAATTATTTCATCGGCACCAGTTCCTTGGGGCATAATCACCTCCAGCAAGATAGCATCGCTACGAAGTTCAAATTGCGGCAACTCATGGTCAAACACAATTTCCTCCTTGTCACAACTACTGATGAAAGCTACAAAAAGCAACAAAAGCCATAGCGGATTACATATATATTTTTTCATTGTTACTATTATTATAGGATGATTAATAATTAGGATTCTGTACCAGTCCCGGATTTACCATAAGGGCAGACTGGGGCAAGGGATACCACTCGTATTTGCGGTCACGTTTAGCCGGATAGCTTAAACCGTCGTCCGTGGCACGGCCAAAGAACCACCATTGCCCTTGCGTAAACTTATCGAAACGACGCAAGTCTGTACGACGACGACGCCCCTCTCCCAAGAATTCAAGTCCCCATTCACTCAACATCCAATCCATATCAAAGGATGTAAAACCAGGACCGGGCTGTTCGAGAGCCGATTTATCTGTAAAATAGCGTGTTTTAACTCTATATACCAGTTCTTTAGCACCTTCCGTATCACCTGCACGCATTTTACATTCAGCAAGAGTATAGACCACTTCACTCAAACGGAATTCCACCTCATCGATGTTTTGGAAATCAATGCCTGCACTCTCCGGATAAACCGGATATCTTACCAAACGGACACCTGAATTCGTTTCACCCCAGCGAGGTGACATGACAGTCTCCAGATTACGTCCTAAATTAAGGAATGTACCCACTTGATCCACATAAACCAAATCCTGACCGTCACGGTCGGCATCTGCTTTCAAAGCCGCACCCTTACCATAGTTGGCTTTAATAGCCCCTTTCAAAAAAATGCCTTGATAGTTTCCTGTTGTTTCATTATACACATAGTTCTGCTTACGGATATCTTTATCGTGGAAACGTTCATAAACTGCTCCTAACTTATCACCGTAGTCGGTAAGAAAGCTCTTAGGATTGTCAGTACCACCATACGGCTGTACATTTCCAGAATTATCCCATGAAGGTGCCAAGCATACACAATTCCATCCGCTCTGGCTGTATGTACCTCCAAAGTAATCCCAACAATTGTAAGGCATGAAAGGCATGTTACGCATCCAACCGGTATTGACCTGACCGACTTCCATCGCCAATGCCATTACAACTTCCGGACATTCTACATTGTTTATCGAATAAATATCACGATAGTCATCGGTAATGCTGTAAGTACCATAATCGCCATTCAGAATTTTTTGGCAAAGAGTGGCACACTCATTATAACTGTTTTGTTTGATAAACACCTCAGAATTCAGCAACAAGCGCATCTTAATCATACGATTGGCAGCTTGGTTCATGCGGTTGCGAGTCTTTCCAGAACCATCTTCTTTCATAAGATCTGTAACTGACTCATCTAATTCCTGACTGATAAAATCGTAGATAATCTTGCACCCCTTATCAAAATCAGTATCTGCAGAACCAGGGATTTCCGCACCCGAAGAAATGTTCAAGGGAAGTGCTCCACCCCAAATCTCAAAGATATTGTAGTATGCCCAAGCACGCAGGGTACGTACTTCGGCAATATAACTATTCAAAGCATCCTCAGTCATGCGTATAGATGCGGGGCTGATTGCCTGCAAATCTGTAATAAGCGTATTGCAAAGCCCAATAGTGGTCCACGCATTCTCCCAAGTTTGGCGAATAATGGTTGATTCTGACGTCCAGGTATGTGAAGACAAAGCAAACTTCAATGCCTCATCCCATCCCCAAAGTCCACCGTTCCAACTGCGCCATGCCACCTGGTCGGCAGAAAACTCCTGCAAATACCAGAAGTATTCCAAATAACTATATGCAGCTTTCGAATAGATGGCTGCCACTGCCCCCTGAACACTCGTCTCATCTTGATAATAAATTCCGGCATCCACACGATCGAACACTTCCTCGTCCAAATTAGTACAAGAGAAAAGTGAACATGACATAATCATCGCCAATAACCAACGACATTTTATATATTTCATATCTTTCATATTTTTAATAATTTGTTTCTCATTTATTTGAAGCGAAGAGTCACACCTAAACTCAATTGAGTTGCTGTAGGATAAGCACTATTACTATCTACTCCCGGCTGGATACCATTCACGTCTATAATTGAAGGGTCATTACCAGAATATCCGGTCAAGGTAAACAGATTCTTGGCAGACAGATATATGCGCATATTATCCAGTAACTTACGGTTCTTAGGAGTAAAATTATATCCCAAGGTTACATTTTCCAGTTTTATGAAGCTACCATCCTCCAGGAAATAGGAAGATATTACTCCACCACCGGTACGGATATTCTTATCTTCCAGATACGCAGAGCGAAGAACATTATCTGTACCACATCCCTGAAGCCCCATACCATATTTACGCATATTGAATACATCAAAACCGAATGTACCGCGGAAGAATACACTCAAATCAAAATTTCTCCAAGTCAGGTTGTTACTCCAAGACAAGAAGTGCTTGGGAGCACCATTGCCAATATAACGTTTATACTTGGCATCAGCCTGAGAAATCGGTATTTGCTCATCTTTATCATTCAAAATAAGCATATTGCCATTTTCGTCAACACCTGCATATTCATAACCGTAGAACTGCCCTATCTCTCCCCCTTCCTGCACACGGAAGAAATATTCGCTGGAGCCAGTACCCGGTTTTAAGTAAAGGTCGAGATAAGATGCCTTGTAAATATCGTTAGAAAGTTTGGTCAACTTAGTCTTCCCATAAGAATAATTGATTCCGCTCGTCCACTTCACTGCTGTTTTAGTAAGGATGTCACCATCCAAAGATACTTCTATACCGGTATTTTTCGTTGTTCCAACGTTAACCAAAATAGTGGAATAGACAAAAGGCGGTTGAGGTGCCGTGTACGTATAAAGCAAGTCTTTAGAACTACGGTCAAAATACTCCACTGAACCACGTAAACGATTCCATAGAACAAAATCAACACCCAGATTAATCGCAACGCTCTTTTCCCAAGCCAAATCCGGATTAGCATTACTAGAGGGAGCATAGCCCGTTACCCAACGCCCGTCAAAGAGATAACTACCATTGGTATTGTAAGTAGAAAGTGATTTATAAGCATCAAAATCCGAACGACCGGTAATTCCGAAAGAAACACGCGGTTTCAAACTGGTCAACACTTTCCGGGTATTCTTCATAAAGCCCATCTCCATCATTTCCCAAGCCAAAGAAGCTGCTGGGAAGTACCCCCACTTTTGGTTAGCACCAAATTTGGAAGAGCCTTCATAGCGCAACGAAGCCGATGCAAAAAGCATATCCTTCCAATTATAGTTCAACCGACCAAAGAAGCCAATAAGTGTCGATTCAGAGCGACCGCTATATAAACTTGCCAAACCATCCTTCAGATAAGAGCCACTGCCCAAATCCCAATATTTCGTATTATCAAAAGAGAAGTCGTTGTTACTACCACCAATCTGTTCCCAGATAGACTTCTCATAAGTATAGCCCACTACAGCCTTAATATTGTGGTCGCCCAAGTTCAGTGCATAATTTCCCAACCACTCCAATCGATTGGTGTACCATTTCTGATACTTCATTTCCGCACGTCCTTTATAACCATTCCAATAGGACTCCGAACCGGCAGACGAAGCATAATATTGTTGCTTCATGTCATTGTAATGCAATGAGTAACTTAATGTTGTATTCAACAAATGCTTTTCTGTCTGCAAAATATTCAGTTTAGCCTCAGCCGTACCCAACAAATACATACGCTGGCCGTTGTTATCTCTCAAAGCAAGCTCCGCAACCGGATTGGTTGCACCCGTAGGAGAAGTAGGCTGATAATACGAACCGTCTGCATTATATACCGGCATTGTAGGATTCATTGTGAGTGCCCTATCGAAGAAACCATCATTTCCCCAGGTTTCATTTACACGACGTGCACTCAACGAACCGTTGAATTGTAAGCGATTCTCCAGTACACGCTGTTCCATAGAAAAACGACCTCCAAATTCTTCACGACCACTCACGATGTCAAGTCCATTGGCACTTTTGTAATTGAAGGAAGCACCATAGAAACCATTCTTTGTGCTACCATCAATAGATATATATTGGTTTGTGTCGTATGCTACATCACGAGTAATCAGTCCATACCAGTCAGTGTCGGCTCCATAGTCTGTACCTCGTCTCGAACGACGGAATTCATCAGCCGACAGAATATCCGGAGAGGGCTTGGCTACATTAAAAGCGATGTAACTGTCATATGTGACTACCGTTTTTCCAGCTTCACCCGAGCCACGTTTCGTTGTAACTAAAATCACACCATTAGCACCTCGCGTTCCGTAAATAGCAGCTGAACCCGCATCTTTCAATACCGTAATAGATTCAATATCCTGTGCAGCGATGTTACGGATATCGCCACCTGCCACACCATCTATGACAATCAAAGGACTATTACTTGCAGAAACAGATGTTGCACCACGTACTTGTAATGAAGAACTGGAGTTAGGATTGGCAGCTGCCTGCGTATTGACATTCAAGCCCGCGACTTTTCCCGATACCATTTCCATCGGGTTATTCATAGCCCCCAAATTAAAATTTTTCTTATCCACTTGTACAATGGAACTGGAAACTTCTTTTTTACTCAATGAACCGTAACCCACTACTACAACTTCTTCCAACACCTGCTGGTCATCATGCAAGACAACATCAATCTTGTTTCTACCGGATACGTTCAGTTCCTGCGTTTGGTAACCTACATAAGAAAAAATAAGTATTGCATCAGGATTGACATTCAATAACACATAGTTACCGTCAATGTCAGTTATCACCCCCGAAGTTGTACCCTTTACCAATACACTTGCACCGATAAGACCTTCACCCGTTGCATCGGTCACCTTTCCTTGTACCTGAAGTTGTTGCGCAACAGCAACACCAGTCATCATAAGAAAACCCAGTAAAAGGATCATGCGCTTTTTAAGGCATCTCTTTAGACTTTTCTTTTTCATCTTATTAGAAATTAGTTAAACAATAAATAGATTGATGCAAATGTATTATCAAAACAAACGCACGATTTGGGCTGAGATAAAAATCTAAAGTCCTGCAACAGGCAATCAACTATAATACAACGCATTACAAAAATGCTATTGCTACTAATTTCTAAATCATTTCTAAACTTTTTAAGGCAGAAGAAAGCCTCAAAAGGAGGATAAAATCAAAAAGAAGTTATTTTCATCACTCGTTCTTCAAAGTCCTCTTTACAAAGAGACTTGTTTTTTAGCTTGGAACGATAAGTATAGATGGTAGTTATGGAATAACGCAAAAATTCTGCAATACGCGCACTGTCTGTAATACCTAAACGAATCAGTGCAAATATGCGCAGTTCGGTAACAAGCAATTCTTCATTTTTAGGATGCAATTGTTCTTCAACTGGCAACAAACGATTAAATTCTTCTACAAAGTTAGGGAATATCTTAAGAAAAGATACATCGAAATTGTGATAGAACTCTTTCAACTCTTGATTTATGAAACGGTCGGACTTCAATGTACGATATAACTCCTCAAGTTTACCGGCAGCAGCCTGCTTGTTCAATATGCGGCGATATTCTTCCATCTTACTTATATAAGAGGAACTTAAACTGAGGAAACGTCCCAAATACTCTTCCTTAATATGATTGGCTTCCGTAAGAGTCTGATTAGTATGCAATAATCGTTCATTAGCCTCATGTTGAGACTTGTTCAGCTTCTTCAATTCACTATTCAATATACTCAATTGGGAATTGGCAGCAACAACTTTTTTACGGGCATAAGACAATCTTTTCATTTGCCATAGCACACACAGTACTGTCAATAGAAGGAAAACAGAAAGGATACATATGCCTGTAATAAACATTCTCTGCCGCTGTTGCTGTATTTCCTTTTCTTGCTGATAAGCACGATCTATGAGCGGAAGCATCTTGGAATTCTGCGAACTACGCAACCGAGTAGTATAATAATTAGCATCTTCCATACTAATCTTGATATAGTGATTAGCACGTTCCAAATCGCCCATTCCATAAAGTAATTCCGCTAATGCGCACAAAGAATAATTTTCTTTCACCACTGCCCTAATGTCAGCAATGGCACTGCTAATACGTGCTTCCATTTCTTTCTGCTTGTTCCCCACGACATGATAAGCAAAAGCCAGAATTGAAGTAGCTACTGCATACTCACGCGTATTGGATTTCAACCGAGGTAAAAAATTCTTCAATAAACATATAGCCTCCTGACTTTTTCCCTGGTCAATGAGCTGAGGTGCATGCACGACTACATATCTATAAGTATCTTCCGGTACTAGGCTGATTATAGAATCCCTATACAAATTTGCTATCCGAAGATAATTGTTCACGTAGTTCCGATCAGTGGCGTACTCTGCCTGATAGAGATATAGGTTTTCAAAACATACATAATAGTCCACTATATTTTCACCCTCCAACGTGTTACGAGGAAGCGATTTCAGCAATTCCATTGCTTCAACAAAAAGGCCCGAAGTATTTAGAATATGTACTTTATTTAATATAGAACTATTTATCCATTGCCTATTATTTAGCCGTGTGGCAATAAGAATATTTTCATTTATATAATGTAATGCAGAATCACTAATATAAGAATTATATTCGGCAAAAAGACGATTTTGTATCAGATAACGCTCCATGTCAGTAAGCCTCCCTTGCTTCAACTCATCCTTTATCAAAGAAATATACCGTTCTTTTTCTTCCTCGTATTGTCTACGCATCACGATAGTCTTATCCAGAACAGACAAAAGGCTATCTATTGCAGATGCATACATACCAAGCGAACATGGCAACAGCATTATTATTAAAATCAAGATACGCATCATAGGTTAACATTGTGACATAACTTCGCAAAGTTACAATTTTCTTCTGTTATGAAAATACGATTTTAGTATTTTCTTTGGCATTATAAGTCGTACATCATAGGGATTATACATCTACCGAAATTCATATTTCCTCTACTTCGGATAGCTTTTAAAGCTTTTATGGCAGTTTTCAAACCTCCTTCTGCCTAATAATGGCTAACATTGCAACCGAAACCAAAGGTTGACATCAACATGAGAAAGACATTATTATTTTTATACCTTTTATCTCTCGGCAGTATTGCCGCATACGGTCAGACACGTCTGACCCAAGACCCCAAACTGGAACGACAACTCCACGAAAGCGGACTGATACATCAACCCCTCCCCCTGGATATTGAAAACTCTTTCGAAACCAACGGATGGAAAAAGGAGGTCTTGCAAAGCGCTCCTCTCACCCGCTCGGCAGGTACAGAGGGATGGAGTCATTCCGGCGCAGGAAGCATGTCCTTCAGTACGGAAAAGACCGTTTCCGGCAAAGGCAGCATCAAACTGCAATTCCCCACATTCACCGGGAAAAGGGCGACCGGCTCTCCTTCCGACCCAGACTATGCCACCTACGGAAACAGCAGTGTTACCTATCATCTAGACGGCGCCAATCTGGAGAAGTACAACCGCATCGTATTCTCCATCTATCCCGATTGCGACGGCGCGCGCATCGTCAACATGAACCTCACGTTTCGCAATGCAGATACTCCTGCCAAGAAAGGATATAATCAGCCTTCGGGTTCACACCTCATTAACCTTATTAATAAGGAGTGGAACCAATGCTTCCTCGAAATAGACGAGTATCAGCGCGACAAGGTGATGTCCATCACCTTCAGCACAGCCCTCAAAGGCAAAGACCGGACTACAGGAGATTCAGCTATCTACTACCTGGACAATCTACAACTGCAAACGGTGAAAGCCCCTGAGAAAGTCAGCGGATGGATACCTGCCGATGGAAAAATCTCCTACTCGACAACCGGCTATGCCGTCAACCACCCCAAAACCGCCCTCATCAACACAAACCTCACCATAGACGCCGGAAAGCGCTTCCAACTGCTTACCCCAACCGGAGAAATAGCTTACGAAGGAGACATCCGAAAAGAGAAAACCACTCTCGGAGAATTTGGCCTTATTGATTTCACCTCCTTCAATAATCCCGGAGAGTATCTGCTGAAGGTCGGAACATCGCTAACTCCCACCTTCCGGATTGGAGAAAGACTTTGGGAAGATTCACAATGGAAAGTACTGAACTTCATCTTCTGCCAGCGCTGTGGACATCCGGTTCCCGGCAAGCATTCCACCTGCCACGTAGACCTCATGTCCCGACATGACGGACGCAGCATCTCCTACTCCGGCGGATGGCACGATGCAGGAGACTTGTCCCAGCAAACCTTGCAGACGGGAGACGTGACCTTTGCTCTGCTCGAAGCCTATAATAAACAAAGAAATATCAACCCAACCCTCGCCGCCCGCCTGCGTGAAGAGGCGGAATGGGGAGTAGAGTTCATCCTAAAGAACCGCTACGGCGATGGTTACCGCGCCAGCAGCATGGGATTGCTTATCTGGCAAGACGGTGTGTTCAATACATTGGACGACATATCTTCCGTACGTGTACAGAACATGGCATTTGACAACTTTCTCTATGCCGGATACGAAGCTTACGCCTCCATGACGCTGGACAACGACCCGATGCTGCAGGAATACCTATTGCGCGTGGCCGAAGAAGATTTCGCTTTTGCTATGGAGAAGTTCAAAAAAGATGGCTTCGACCAGTTCGTCCAGCCTTACGAACACAGTTACAACACTTCGAAAAGTCAGTATATGGCTACCATCTCCTGGTCGGCAAGCCAATTATACAAGCTGACCGGAAAACCTTCTTATGCGGACATCGCCGCCGAATACATCCGCTACACCCTCGACTGCCAGCGCACGGAACCGCTGAAAGACAAAGACGGGACACGCGGATTCTTCTACCGGGACAAATCCCGCAAATCCATCGTACATTACATACACCAGTCGCGCGAGCAGGTCTATATGCAGGCCATGGTGATGCTTTGCGAAACCCAGAAGGAGCACCCCGATTATCCTAAATGGGTGAATTCCATACAACTATATGGAGAGTATCTGAAAGGAATGATGAAGTATACCCATCCCTACGGTATGATTCCAAGCGGTGTTTACCATGCAGAGGAATATAAGGATACCACCAACTTCTACGCCCTCCATCTGTTTCCCCCTGCCAATGCCAAGGAACTGTACACGGAACAGATTAAACGAGGAGTACAACTGGACAAAGAGCACTACATGAAACGTTTCCCCGTGTGGTTCAACATTTTCAACGGCAATACCGCCATCCATCTTTCCAACGGAAAGTCCGCCGCCATCTGCGGAAACTTCCTGAAGGACAAGGAACTGCTCAACATCGGTCTGGAACAGTTGTACTGGACCGTAGGCAAGAATCCTTTCGGACAATCCTTGATTTATGGAGAAGGACACAACTATCCGCAACTGAACACCTTCTCTTCGGGAGAAATGACAGGAGAGATGCCCGTCGGTATCCGTACCCTGGGCAACGACGATGTCCCCTATTGGCCGCAAACCAACAATGCCTGTTATAAAGAGGTATGGGTTACCTCGGCAGGCAAATGGCTGTCTCTGATTGCGGAATATTAGATAATGAAGAATTAATACTTATAAATTACAAATTATGAAACATCTGCTTATTTTATTGTTTACGGCTTGCACCCTGCTGACGTACGCACAAGTCCCCGAAGGTTATCCGGCAAACTATGCCAAAGCTCCTCGCTTCAAGGCCTTGATTTATTACACGCAACATGCGGAAGAAGCACACGTACAATTTGCAGAACAAGCAACCACTTTCTTCAAGAAGCTCAATTACGGTGACGGCTTTGTTCTGGATATTACTACCGATTTTTCAAAATACCCATACGAGAAACTGAAAGAATACAATGTCATTATCATGCTTAACACATCCCCCAACACCAAGGCCGAACGCGATGCTTTTGAGCAATACATGGAAAACGGAGGCGGTTGGGTAGGTTTCCACGCAGCTGCCTACAACGACAAAAACACGCATTGGCCCTGGTTCGTTAAGTTTCTTGGTGGTGGGGTGTTCTATTGCAACAACTGGCCTCCCCAGCCGGTATTGGTCGAAGTCGACAACGAAGAACATCCCGTTACCAAGAATCTGCCTGCATCATTCGTGGCTCCCGCCAGCGAATGGTACCAATGGACTCCCAGCCCCCGCCAGAACAAGGACGTAGAGGTACTCTTGTCCCTATCTCCCAAGAACTATCCACTGGGTATCAAGGATGTAGTGAATTTTGGCGACTTCCCCATCGTATGGTCCAACAAGAATTACAGAATGATTTACCTAAATATGGGACATGGTGACGAAGAGTTTATCGACGGTACACAGAACCTGCTATTGGTTAATGCTTTCCGCTGGGTAGTGAGCAAAGACAAGAACGGTGACCCGTTCCTCAAATGAAACAACTCCCATAACAGTAATCAAAAGAATAAAATAGGATAGTATTCTTCAAATCTTCTCCAAAATACAACACTTTTATGCCGAAACAGATACTTTTCGAAGGAAAAGGTATCTGTTTCGGTTGTTTCATATAGATACCCTTGCTGGTCCCGACAAGTTGGAATGATAGTTTCCTATAGTCGAAACCAAGAGTTTTAACCTTTGAAACGAATGGTTTTATCGAAAGAAACTTTTGGTTTTGCTTGTTGAAACCAATAGTCTTACTTGTCGAAACTTTTCGTATTTAGTCTTGAAACTAAAAGTTTCATGCTGAGAACTAAGATTATAACTATTTCAACGACCCACGAAACAAGTATGCATACCATCTTTTACAAAAATTGGAAAGCGTGATGGATGGTTGTAATGTTTTTTATCTATCACAGGTATCCATCACATTTTAATTAACTTATAATCAAAAGAATAATCTCTTCGCGTGACAGCATGACAGATGTTTTGCCGAAATAAACTTTAGTGAGAGATACCGCCACTGCCTACACATAAAAATCCCCAGTATTTCAAAAGGAAATACCGGGGACTCTTCAGAAAGAAAACCAATCTAAACTTATAACCAGCCAGGGTTCTGTGTCAAGCCACCTTTAGCTCTATCCATTTCCGACTGGTCAATCGGGAAGTACCTAAACTTCTCCGTCCAACCTTTGTTACCTAAAATCTCTGTTCCTTTATCGAAACGCAGAATGTCAAACCAACGCTGCATTTCATCCATAAACTCATACCCACGTTCTTCAAAAAGAATATCCAACAACTCCTGCTTGCTCTTTCCCGCCAAGTTGATACGATGCTCTTTGTCTTTGAAAGCGCGGTCTCTGACCTGGTCGAACCAACCTTGCGCATCAGCACTGGCAGTTCCGTTGATACGTACATCAAGCTCCACAGCCAGCAGCAAAACATCGGCATAACGGTAAATACGCCAAGAGTTATAATAGTTATCCGTAGGATTCACCGTAGACGTCGTCTCCTTTCTCGGATGAATCTTATAGTGCCCCAGACCCTCGTAATTTTCCTGCTGGTCACTGACTTGGAAAGCACTTCCTGCCGGTAGTTCACCTTTGGCCACCATTTCTGCCACTTTTTTAGCCTCGTCCGCATAGACAATGACTGTTCCCTCACGGCGCGTATCACCTTCCTTAAACATGTTGTAAACAGTACTCGGCATGGTGTTCTGTCCATAACCTTCGCCTAATCCACCCTGCTCGGCACTTCTCGGGTCAACAATGTTACGACCGCCCAAAGAACGTGCAAGCCCAAACCCTTCACCGGAGTTATTGCCGGCATAACATACCTCAAAGATAGATTCCGCACACCATTCTCCGTCTTTCACCCATAAGCTTTGATAATCAGGGTTCAACTGGTATCTTCCACTGGTGATTATTTCTTTCATGTCATTCAATGCCACCTGATATTTAGTCTCATCACGATGGAACAAAATAATTTTAGCACGAAGCAGCTTGGCAGCATCCCGGCAAACGCGTCCCTGCTGTGTAGCACTGCGCTGGAGCAGATACTTAGTCACTTCGTCATCCAAGTCACCCATCATAAACTCATAAATTTCTTCACGGGTTCCTTTGGCAACGCTATACATTTCACTGGCTGCCAGATAATGTTTGATAAGCGGGAATTGCTCATACCCCATAAACAGATGGTAATAGAAAATGGCACGGTAAAAGCGCGCTTCGGCAGAAATGGAATTGACAAAGTCTGCACTGAGGTTGCATCCGGCCAATTTGTCAATCAACAGATTGGCAGCAATGACTCCATTGAACAAGCCAAAATCCCACTCATTCCACCAAGAACCATATCCCCATGCACCGAAACAAGAAGTCGCGTCATAGGTAAAAGTATCCCATTTCGTCTTGTAAGACCCCTCACCGATACCACCGCCGGTTTCGGACTCATCACCCAGCAAAGAAGAGTAAGACCAAACCTCCGGCATACGGGTCTGCATTTCATTCATCACGGCATACAAGCCCTTCATCATATCGTCTTCCGTCTTATAGAATTCGGTTTCTGACACCTGAGTTCTCGGATTCACTTCCAGAAAATCTGAACAAGCTGTGGTCGACAAAGCCATCGCACCCAAAGCCAATACCTTTAATATCTTATTCATTGTATCTAATTTTTAGGTTAATCAAAATGTAATATTCGCACCGATAGTATAAGTACGTGCTTGCGGATATGTTCCCCCGTCAAATCCATCACGTGTTCCCACTTCAGGATCATAACCGCTGTAGTTGGTAATTGTAAACAGATTTTCGCCCTGCACAAAGAAACGCAGTCCCTTGATGCCGACACGCTGCAACATCTGGCCGGGCAGACTGTAACCTATCTGCAACACTTTCAAACGCATATACGATCCATCTTCTACAAAGAAGTTTGAAACCTGATAGTTATTGTTGTCACCATCTATGATACGTGGTACCCAATTGGAAGTTCCTTCACCGTGCCAACGGTTCAACCAGGATTTGTCGTAGTTACCAAAAGTCACGTTGGAACGTCTGTACAGTTTATAAATATCGTTTCCGATACTTCCTTGAAAGAATGCACTGAAATCCAGCCCCTTCCAATCGGCAGAGAGCGTAAATCCATATGTCCAGTCGGGATTCGGCTTACCTATCATAGTACGGTCATCGCCATTAAGACCATTTTTACCGTCCAAATCTTTAAAACGGATATCTCCGGGCTTGGCATTCGGTTGTATCAACTGAGTCTTTCCGTTAGAATCTACGTAGGTATAGCCGTCTATCTCCTGCTGATTCTGGAAAATGCCATCATGCAAGTAACCGTAGAAGAAGCCGTACGGACGCCCGTTCTCTCTCCAACTGACCTGACCGCCCATACCACCGCCGATATTATTGAGACCGACGCGGTCGGGGCCTTGGTCTGTTACGGTATTCTTCACATAAGAAGCATTTCCATTGATACCCAGATTCACTTCACCCACCTTAAAGCGATAGGACGCTTCGAACTCGATACCTTCGTTCTTCACTGTACCCGAATTGACCGTCATACTGCCATAACTGGTATAAAGAGGAATCGGCATGGAAAGCAGCATGTCCTTCGTCTTCTTCACGAAATAGTCGGCAGAGAATGTCAATGCACTGTTGAAGAAACGCAAGTCAATACCCAAGTCGGTCTGTTCGGAGGTCTCCCATTTCAAGTCTGCATTGGCATAGCCACTGGGCAGCATACCTGTATATACCTTTCCATTTATGACTGCATTCTTACCCTGGCTCATCATACTTGTATAGGCAAAGGAGCCAATACGTTCGTTACCGTTCTGTCCCCAGCTCAGACGTATCTTGGCAAAATCCAACCAGGAAGGTCTGTTTTCCATGAACTTCTCACGAGTCAACACCCAACCCAAAGAAACCGAAGGGAATGTAGCATATTGGTGCTCGCGACTGAAGTTTGACGAACCGTCCCGTCTCACTACCGCTTCGAACAAATACTTTTCATCATAATTATAATTGATACGTCCGAATACGGATGCAATGCGGTGGTCTTCTGCCCCACCCCATACTTTGGACTGCTCTTCGGGCGCTGTGGCCGTGTCTATATATCCCTTGTCTATATCCACCACCAGCAGATTATAATCTTCCGCTTCCAAATTGGAGTAATGGTAGGAAGACATACTTGTACCGAACAGTGCACCTATATTATGACGGCCGAAAGACTTTGTATACGACAGTACATTTTCCCACTGCCAATAGGAAGACTCCCTTTTCTTATCCTCTACCTTGGAAGTGGCATTCTTACTGGTAGCATTCAGCTCGTAGACTGGAGTTACATTCTTAATGGAATTGAACACCCATTCCGCACCATAGGTAGTCTTGAACTTCAAACCCGGTAACAAGTCCACATCAAGGTTAAAGTTCGCACCGAAATTCTGAGGCATAGTCCTCTGGTTATGACTGACCTGCATGGCTGCCAGCGGATTGGTTATTTCACGCATCTCGATGATATTGTATGCCAGGCCGTTAGGAGCAATGACATGATTTGGATAAGTTACGGCATATTGCTCCAGTATAGCAGGGTCGGTCTGATAAACCGGCTCGGTAGGAGGCAACATATTCATGGAAGTAATCAAGCCTGCTGCTTCACTATTGCCAATAGTATTACCAGTCTGGATTGACTTGGAATAGCTTGCAATTGCACCAAAACTAATCTTATTCAACCAATTTCGTGATTTCGTGTCCAGTAATACATTATTGTAATTCAAGCGTACATTGTAGCGTTCATAATCAGCATGTCCTTTAGCATAAATACCTTCTTGCTTTACATAACCGAAAGAAGCATAATAGGTAGAGTTGTCCGTACCTCCACTCAACGAAACCTTGTGGTTCATAATAGGAGCATTCTTGTTCTGCAGTTCCTTTTGCCAGTCGGTATTGACGCTGGAAACAGTCGGGAAATAAGGGTCTTTACCTGCATTGGCAGCCATTTCATTCATCAACATCTGATAATCCGCACTACCCAGCAAATCCACCTTCTTGGAAGGATTCTGAATACCGTACGTAAATTCATAGTTCAAAGTAGCCTTCCCTTTAGTACCCTTCTTCGTAGTTATTAGCACAACACCGTTAGCACCACGGGCTCCGTAAATAGCGGCGGAAGCTGCGTCTTTCAACACTTCAATAGACTCAATATCAGAAGGATTCAAATGACTGATACCACTTTCAGACGGCATGCCGTCTACTATATAAAGCGGATCGGAGTTGTTGACCGTACCGGTACCCCGAATACGAATCTTTGATTCCGCACCGGGCTGACCTGAATTAGAGATAATCTGTACACCGGAAACTTTACCTTTCAAAGCATTCTGAATATTTGTAGGATTACCTTTATCCAACTCTTCACTGGTAACACGGCTCACAGCAGACGAAAGTACACTCTTCTTTTGTACACCATAGCCTACTACAACTACCTCGTCCAGCAACTCAGAAGAATCAGTAAAACGGACTTTCAGATTTGTATCTGCAGCAGTCAGTTTATACTCAATAGGCTCATAACCGATAAAGGTGAAGACCAACACATCACCCACAGAAGCTTTCAGACTGAAATTCCCATCAATATCCGTCACAGTACCCACAGCCGGATTACTTTTCATACTGACATTAGCACCCGGAACCGTTTCTCCGGAAGGGTCATAAACGACACCCTGCACATTAATTTGTTGTGCGAAGAGCTGCAAAGTGCAACTGAGAATGCAAAGCAGCAAAAGGACTCTTTTTCTTTTCATGATAATAGTATTAGTTTATAAAATAGGAAGTTATTCATATTGTATTGATACAAATTCCAATACTTCGATAAGCGAAATTACGTACTAAACAAGAAATGGAAGTTGAATATTTCTCATAAGGAGTTCATTTACTAACACATCCATAAAAAACGTTTTATTTTAAACTTAAAGTGATAAAGTTTAAACCCATAAAAAAACGGATACGTTTCTGTAACGTACCCGTTTTCTTCCAAATCCATTGATTATAAAAAGTATTACCTTTCTAAAGTCCAGTTAATGGCATTTCTGAACATGGTCGTAAACCCTTCCGTTTCGTACAACTTACTACTATGCCCTATCTGGAAATAAACATTGCGTGCCTTTTTGCTTTCATTGACCCAAACCACCGGATGATCGCCCATCTTGATGTCCGATGCAGGCGTGTAGCTCGATTCGTCTACATTGGCTAATACATGTACATTAGGGCGCGGACTCTTGTCATAAGTATACCACTCGTCATCGGGCACCACGAAAGAGGCCGGAACATCCTTCATTACCGGATGCTGTTTATCTTCCACAATCAGCGTACCGTCGGCCAGCGGAGCTATGTAGTTCTTGAAACGTACACCACCCATGAAATCAGAGAACCATTGCCACATGGGATAACCGTCAAACTCGCCCAGCAAAGTAGCATGATGGAAACCGATCCAGCCGCCACGGCCTTCTTCTATATACTTGACGAATGCATCTTCCGCTTCCTTCGGCCAAGTATAAGGCGGGAAATCCAATTGAATAACCAAGCTGAACTGCGACAAGTAAGCCTCCGTTATGTTCCTGGCATTGTTTATCTCGGTAATACTGAAATTCCCTTTTGCACCTTCGGCCGCCAACCACTTCAAGCCGGCATCTGTAAATCCTCCGTGCTGTCCACCACGTTCCGTCAACACCAGTACCTTCGCCTTGTGCGGCTTGCCCAATAGGTTTTCTGCTACCGTACGGCGCAAATCACCCTGCTCATTGTCTCCGCTATAATCCCAATACATGCCTCCCAGCAAATCTTTATCCAGAATATACTGACACTTGATGGCAAGTGAACGGGGATTCTCAAAACCAAATACCAACGTATCATTCTTATCGGCCAGATAAGGCACTTGAGCCACCTCATCCCACTTTTCAGTATATTGGGTATCCGTATTCCCTACCTTATTATAGTCTTGGAAGCTGGGATAACCGTCACCTCCACGACCATAGAAGGGCATACCCATCACCAGCTTGGAAGGCGGTACGCCCGCTTTCAAGTGTGCAGTAACGGCACCGTCCGAAGTAATGTCACCGCTATGTCCTGACGGATAAAGCGCCGAATGGTGCTTGGGAGCAGAAGCCATGTCATAAGCCATGATATTCACAAAATCGACGGAAGGCAAGATAGCCTTGAAGTCAATGTAACGGGCAGAAGCTACGGTGGCAAGTGTCAGTTCCTTTTCATTGCCGATGGCAGCTCTGATATCCTGCATCAGAAGTGTAAAATTCTCCGTATCGTCCGGTGACGAGGATATATTTGCCATAGAGCTGGTGGGATATTCCCAATCGATGTCAATGCCATCCAAAGCGAACTCCTTCACCACACGGTCACAGTCCGCGGCAAAAGCACGGCGATATTCATCATTGGCAGCCATCTCACTGAAACGTCCGCTTCCCCAGCCGCCGATGGAAAGCAGCACTTTCAGCTCCGGCTTCTGTTTCCTCAAATCAACAATCTGTCTCAAACGTTCCTCATTATCAATCTTGACACCGTTAAAGCTCTCGTTTACATGACCGAACGCATAGTTGATATGCGTCATGTACTGCGGGTCGGGCATCACCTCACTCCACGAAGTGACATAAGCAACCACAACCTTTGAATCGCGGGAAGCCGCAACGACCTCTTCTCCCGACTTAACGCTACCGCATGAAACCAATACGCCCAAAGCGGCAGCCATCATCATTCTAATTTTTTTCATAAGTACTATCTTTAATTACAAATTATCGCAGGTCTGACGGACCCGTGAACCTATCAATGCATAATACAGCATAAACGCTTCTCCAAAAAGAACGATGAACCATGACCATCTCCAGCCTCCAAGAACATCGGCAAGCACTCCTTGCAACAAGGGCAATATGGCACCGCCTACCACTCCAATCATGAACACACCCGAAGCCACCGAAGTGTATTTTCCCAAATGGGCAACGGACAAAGTAAAGATAGCTCCCCACATGATGGAATGGAACAGACCTACTGCCGTGAGCAGCCACGGATTATTCAGAAGAATGGCCAGTAGGGCGAGTAGTCCTGCCGATACCGTAGTAACCGTCAACTGCACGCGGGGAGAAATCCTGCTCAGGCTGCTCCCCACCAGGCGGCCCACAAGCATACCACCCCAATAGAGCGTAGCCATCAGTGCCGGAGAAGCATAATCCATCTCGATGGCATACAGATTGATATTGGCCCCGATACAGACTTCCACTCCTACATAAAAGAAGATAGCCACCACGCCCAATGTCAGATGACGGAAGGACCATACACTTTTTTCCAGCTTTTCTCCCTTCTCTACCCTGGTTCCTTGGATATCGGGCAAAGACAATTTCATCAACAACAATACAATCAAAGAAATAACAGCCATCAATGCCAGGAACGGAACCATCAGCTGGTCAATCTGAATGTCCTCCATAGACAGACCGCCGAACACGACACCGGTCACGAAATAAGGAGCAAGCGTAGTTCCCACAGAATTGGCGGAACCACCTATAGCCAAACGCTGAATGGACTGGGTACCCTTGACATGGCAAGCCGTCAGATAAGGATTTATAACCACTTGCAGAATGGTGGCCGAAGCCCCTACCACGAAAGAACCCAGTAAGAAAATCAAGAACCCTCCAGGGATAACATTATTTCCTGCATGCCAATTCGCTTCAGGAAAGTGTACTGTGAAATAGGAAGAGGCAAAGAACAAACCAAGCCCCACAATCATCACCAGCAATCCACGCATCAATGTTCCTTTATATCCGTATTTGCTAATCCACGACGAGCCTACCCCTCCACAAACCGGATAAGCAAGGAACCAGGAGAAAGTAATCAAAGTAGCAAAAGTATTTTTCAACCCGCCCACTTCCGAAAGAAAAGTTTCTTTCAGAGGACCCTGAAACTGAGTATTGGCAGTCGTAAGGAAACCTACAATAAAGAACAAGAACACCATCGTGATGAATGGCCCCATATAATTTATTTGTTTTTCTTGTTGTGTCATAGTATTTTGATTATTAATTCAAATAATTAGTTATCAGCCGCCTACAAGGCGACTTAGCAGTTAAGCATGCTTGCCGCCGCCTCATCCAGCAGAAATTCACAGTTGGGATGAAGTTGAAGGATGGAAGCAGGAACATCTGTTGTCACAGGCCCTTCAAGCATCCGCTTGACAATATCCGCTTTATTAGTCCCTTTGGCAACCAGTACAATCCGGCGTGCCTGCATAATGTTCTTTATTCCCAAAGTAGCCCCTCCCAACTCTTTATCGGGAGGAGTACCCGTTTCTCTACGGATGCGTTCTTCCAGTTCCACATTCATCCGGGTCACCCATGCTTCACCGCCAAAGGGAGATTCCGGCTGGTTGAATCCCAGGTGTCCGTTCTCACCCAACCCTAAAATCAGCAAATCAATACCGCCACGGTTCGCAATTTCCTGCTGGAAATCCCTGCATGACTGTTCAAAATCACCAGAAATGGTAGGCAGCATCAAAAAATTCTCTTCCTTGATGCCCAATGTATCCATCAACTCCGTTTTCAGCATCGTGTAGCATGCTCCGGCATATTCGCGCGGCACATTCATTACCTCATCCAATCCGAAGAAAGTAACGGTATCCACCTTAAACGGATATTTAGTATAGATTTCTCCCACCAACCGATGAAGATTGCCGGTAGTACGTCCCGTCGAAAGTCCTATCACACTCTCCGGTTCATTCAACATCTGCCCGATGATGCGCCATGCAGCCGTGCAGTCAAACTCCTTTTCATTCTTTGTTATTGTTATTTTCATATTCTTAATCATTAATTCCTAATCACATATTCATCGCCACCGCACCGGCCCCCAGAAGCCCGATAAATCCGGGATTCAGTTTCGTAATGACAACCCCGTTGCTGACAAAACGCATGGTCGTAGGATGAAGTTTCTCCAGAATCTTCTCGTGCATATATCCGTCGGCTACAATACCACCACCCAACACCACCGTGTCCGGGTCAATCACACGTACCAGATTCATGATAAGATTGGCAAGCGCCTCAGCTGCATTCTCCACCAGTACCGTACAAAGAGGGTCACCTTTCTGACTGAGTGCAAACACCTCACTCACAATCACCCGTTCTCCTTTTTCTGCCGGAATATGCAGGCTGGTTTCATACTGATTGCGGAGCAGACGGGCACAATTGTCAAAGCCTATGCCGGCAGCAATCGCCTCCACACAGTCCATTCGTCCGCAACCGCATTTGATGCCTATGTTCACGCCTACACGTAAGTGTCCCACCTCACCGGCATTAAAATGACTGCCACGGATTTGTCTGCCATTTATCACCGTACCTACGGCAATGCCTGTGCCTACATTTACGTAAATAAAGTTTTTGGAAATTTGTCCGAATCCCCAGACGCGTTCGGCTCTTGTAGCGCTCTTCACATCATTATCTATATGGCAAGGCATACCATATATATCCGACAGTTCCTTTGCCAACTCAATCCGCTGTGTCCTGCTCGGGTCAATCTGCAACCAAACACCTTCGTTGGGGTCTACACGCCCTATCAGGCCAACGCCCATCGCTACCGGCTTCTGGTCATACCAGCCCACAGTGCGGATATAATCATCAAGCGAAGACTTGATGATTTCCAGCGCAGCCTGCTGATTGAAGTAACCGGAGTCATATTTCTTATACCTCAAAATGTTGCCACGGCTGTCCATTTCGCCAATCAGCAACTTTGTCCCCCCTAAATCAAGACCCAAATATGTTTCCATTTTTATATATGTTTTTTTATATTGTTTACTGTCCACAATATTACGCACTATCAGGGAGACAAGGGTTTATTCTCTGACAAAAAAGGTTTAATACTTGTCAGCGGTGGTTCAAAAGCAGTCTTCATGGCTCTAAATTTTGCTGGGACTGGTGCCAAACTGCTTTTTGAAGCATGTACTAAAATATTTCGGGTCAGAAAATCCGACCATATTCGCCACTTCCCCTATCGAATATTTCCGGGAAACCAGCAGCTCTTTTGCCTTGTTCAAACGGACAATGCGGATGAAGTCATTCGGTCCCTGCCCGGTCAGCGTCTTTATTTTATTGTAGACAGAAGTGCGGCTCATGCCCAGCATCCGGCAGAAGTCATTGATGGAGAATTCCGAATCGGACAACTCCTCCTCAATCACTTTCATAACCTTGTCCAGGAACTCCTTGTCCAACTGGCTGGTATAGTCTGTCTCTTCGGGCTGCGCATCCATCGCCAACACGGTTTCGCGCAAATGCTGCCTATTCTGAAGAATATTCCTGATACGCACTTTCAGCACAGACAAGTCGAAAGGCTTGATGATGTAGTCATTGGCACCGGCCTCCAGTCCGAAGATGATATTTTCCCTCTCACTCAGTGCGGTCAGTAATATAATAGGTATATGGCTTGTATCTACCGATGACTTCAGAATCCGGCACAATTCATCACCTTCCAGTACCGGCATCACAATGTCCGAGACAATGATATCAGGATTGATTTCCCTTGCCGTCTCCAATGCCTTTCCGCCGTCGGGCACGGCAACTACCTTATATTCGGAAGACAAGCTGTCCACCAGATACTCCCTCATATCCGCATCGTCCTCCGCCAGAAGAAGGACATTCTTCCCGGCACGTTCCGTTTCTTCATGCACAGCCCCGGTAGCGGCCTGAGCTTCTTCCCGGCCGTCAGCCTTCGCTTCCACCGCCACGCTCGCCTTTATCCTCTGCGGGAAAGTTACCGTAAACGTAGTTCCCTGTCCTTCCACGCTACTGAAAGAGATGGTGCCGTGATGCTGTTTCACAATGCGGCGCGTAATCATCAGACCGATGCCCGAACCGGTTTCCTCAAAGTTCATGGCATTCTGGGCTCTATAATATTCGTGGAAGATATTGCCCTGCTCCTCTTTCGGAATGCCGATGCCCGTATCCTTCACTTCAATAGTCCATTTCTTTCTTGCAGTCTTCACCAGTATATGGATGACTCCCTTCTCTGTATACTTCAAGGCATTGGAGAGCAGATTGTCTATGATATGATCCATCTTCTCCCGGTCAATCCAAACCTTGGGCATATCCGGCTCCACCTCCAACTCTATCCCGACGCTCTTCTGCATGGCAGCTAAATGAAACTCCGCCATCTTTTCCTCCAGATAAGCCTTAATGTTGTATGGAGAAACCTTCAGACACTCCTCGGCATGCAGTTCCGTTTTCTGCAACTCAAGCAGTTGAGTAATCATTCCCATCAGTTTTTCCACATTCTTCATTGCCACCGCAACGGTTTTCTTACCCTGCTCCGGAAGTCCCTCCTGCGCTTCGAGCTCGCTCAGCGGAGCCTTTATTAAAGTAACCGGTGTACGGATATCATGGGCTATACTGATAAAGGAACGTATCTTGTCCCTTATACGCCCTTCGTTCACCTTATGCCTCCTATACTGCACAAACATGCAGACAAAGACAGACAACAAGATGAAATAGAGGAGCAGCGCCCACCACGAAACCCAGTAAGGGTTATGAATGACAATGTCCAGACTTCTTTCTCCCACCTGCTGCCCGGTGTACTTATCAAATGCCCGCAAGCGGAATACATACTTACCGGACGAGAGATTCATATAGCTCACGTTCCGCACTGAATTGGAGTGTTCCCACTCCTCATTGTGATTTTCGAGCCTATACTCATACCTGATACGATGCGGGACTGCAAAGTTGATGGCAGAGAAGGAAATTGAGAAGGAGTTTTGATTATACTTCAAATCTATTTTCCGGGTATCATTGATATTCGTTTGCAAAAGAGAGCCTTTCATTCCCGCTTTGACCGATTCGTAAAGCAGTTTAAAGTCTGTCAGAATCAGCTCAACAGACACATGGGGCCCTAAGTCCAAAGACGGGAGAAAGGAAAGAACCCCTTCTGCAGTGCCGAAAGCAAGACATCCATTCTTCAACTTAAGGGCAGCATTCGGGTTGTAATATCCCCAGCTGACATCCAAAAAATCATTGGCACTGATGATAATATCCCGGGAGCAGTCCAAGCAATACAATTCCTTCTCCGTACTGAACCAGATACGCCCTTCGTTATCCTCCAGCAGGCTGTTGATGGAATTGGAAACCAGATTGTCATCTACGGTATAGGCATGCGCCTCTTTCCCATCCGGCCCAACACGTATAAGGCCTTCCCCGTCTGTAGCCAGCCAGGTATCGCCGGATGAGGACTGCATCAGGCAACGGACAGGATAATGCAGAGAGATGTCTCCAAACGTCTGATGCCACTGCGTGTCTCCCGACTTCTTATCAAAGACGGCCAACCCGCTGCAACCGGCAATCAGTAATGAGCCCCCCTTACCCGGCTTTATGTCACCTATGCAATCAATCGGGTAATATGTATAAGTATCCGTCCGTATATCGTAACGGGTAAACTCTCCTTCAATACCACCGAACCAGACATAATCCCCTTCCGCATAAATGGCATAAACATAGTCGGTGGCCATTCCCTTCTCCGGATGTGCATTTCTTTTCTCTTTCTTCTGTACCCGTCCGGTCTGTTTATCAATACAATAGACACCGATACCATAGCCACCTACCCAGATGTTTCCCCCGGAGTCTTCGGCAAGCGCCAATACCACTTTGCCACTATATTCCGTACCGTCCAGATAGTGGGTCCATTTGCGTGACCGAGGTTGATAGAGGCTGACGCCGTTGTTTGTACCATACCAATAATCTCCCTCCGAGTCCTGAAACATCACATTTACATGGTCCGACTTCAGGGAATTATCATTATTGCGTTCGTGCCTGATTCTATAGACATCCGGCATCTCCGGATCCAGATAGCTGATGCCATTCGTAGAAGTGCCAATCCATACAACTCCGGATTCATCCACACAAATATCGGATACCGTATTACCACTCAAGCTTTTGTCATCATCCCCGTTATTCATATAATGGTTCAAAAGTTCTCCGGTAGCGACATCCATGCAAAAAACACCTGCACCGTCGGCTCCCACCAGCAGCAAATTATCCTTTGTCCTTGCAAACGAACGGATAGGTACATGAGGAATCCGGTCATTCAAGGAATGTATTTGCCCTTCGGGACCGTCAAGCACAAATACGCCGTTTGAAAAGGTACCGATGAACAGCTTCGCTCCGAAGACATAGAGCGATTCCACATGCATCTCTGTATGCAGGTCAACCGGCCTCGTCTCAAAAGACGAAGAACCTGCCGCTCCTGCCTTCGTCAGCCGGAAGACACCCTTGTCGGTGCCTGCAAAAAACACTTCATCTTCCATTTGGACCATGCAACGGACAGATTGCCCCTTCAATCCGGCAAAAGACAGTCCTGCACTTTCTTCCCAAGAATAAAGCCCCTTCGACATACACAACCACAAACGGTTTTCGTCATCAAACAGCATATTATACAATACCGGAGAAGGCAGGTAATCGGCCAAGTCCACACGCAATTGGAAAGAGTCCGTCAGTTTGTTGTATGCATAGATTTTTCCATTCTTCAATGCAACCCAGACAATACCCTCCTTATCACACATCATGGTAGTGGAAGACTGGATATTGTCCCTGGAATCAACCATTCCGTCCAGCTTGTAATGCTTGATTTCATTCCCGTCATAACGATCTATCCCGACATGAGTATACACCCAGACAAATCCGGCTGAATCCTTGTTTATCTGGAATACTTGCCGACTGCCCAATCCCTCCTTGATACCCAAGGTGCGGAATGAACCGGCAAACAAGTCAGCGGACAAAAAAACGAACACCCATAACAGCAGAAATGTACATGCAACGGATTTATATGGAAACGGATATGGAGCAGACATAGGTCATATATTGTTTTTCGGATGCAATATTACGCATAAATATAAAAAAAACGGTCGAAAAACTATCCGAATAGGTTCGATTTCTATTACTTTTGCCTTCCGAAACCAACAAATCATGAGAAGCCATGCTCAGTAAGTTCAAATTAAACCAGCTCTATTTCAAGGACACACAGTTTGCCAACCTCATGACACGGCGCATTTTCAACGTCCTTCTGATAGCCAATCCTTACGATGCTTTCATGCTGGAAGATGACGGCCGCATCGACGAAAAGATATTCAATGAATACACTTCGCTCTCCTTGCGCTACCCTCCCCGTTTCACGCAGGTTTCCACTTGCGAGGAGGCGCTGACACAGCTGTCCTCCATCTCTTTCGACCTCATCATCTGCATGCCGGGCACGGGAGACAACGACAGCTTCGACGTGGCACGATACATCAAAAACCTGTATGAACAGATTCCGATGGTGATACTTACCCCTTTCAGCCACGGCATCACCAAGCGTATTGCCAATGAAGACCTCAGTCCCTTTGAGTATGTGTTCTGCTGGCTGGGAAACACCGACTTGCTGGTTTCCATCATCAAGCTGATAGAGGACAAGATGAACCTGGAGCACGACGTCAACGAAGTGGGTGTGCAGCTCATCCTGCTGGTGGAAGACGGCATCCGCTTTTACTCCTCCATCCTGCCCAATCTGTATAAATTCGTATTGAAGCAGAGCCAGGAATTCTCTACTGAAGCACTGAATGCCCACCAGCGCACACTGCGCATGAGGGGACGTCCCAAAATTGTACTGGCACGTACCTATGAAGAAGCCTTTGGCATCTACCAAAAATATAAGAATAATATATTAGGTGTCATCACCGACGTACGCTTCCCCCGCGTAGAACGGGGCGAGAAGGACGGACTGGCCGGTATCAAGCTCTGTGCCGCCATCCGCAAGGAAGACCCGTTTGTACCCCTTATCATACAGTCCAGCGAATCGGACAACGTAGCGTATGCAGCCAAATACGATGCCGCCTTCATCGACAAGAATTCCAAAAAGATGGATGTGGACCTGCGCCGTATTGTATCAGACAATTTCGGCTTCGGCGACTTTATCTTCCGCAACCCGGACACGCTGGAAGAGATTGCCCGCGTAAAGAATCTCAAAGAGCTGCAGAACATTCTTTTTGCTGTTCCGGCAGAATCATTCCTTTACCACATCAGCCGCAACCACGTCAGCCGCTGGCTCTACTCACGTGCCATGTTTCCCGTGGCAGAGTTCCTGCGGCCCATCACCTGGAATAGCTTGCAAGACGTGGATGCCCACCGTAAAATTATCTTCGAGGCTATCGTGAAATACCGCAAGATGAAAAACCAGGGAGTAGTGGCAGTCTTCAGGCGCGACCGCTTTGACCGATACTCCAACTTTGCCCGTATTGGCGACGGTTCGCTGGGAGGCAAGGGGCGCGGACTGGCTTTCATCGACAACCTGGTGAAGCATCACCCCGAGTTCGAAGAGTTTGAGAATGCCCGTGTCGCCATTCCCAAGACCATCGTGCTCTGTACCGATGTGTTCGACGAGTTTATGGATACCAACAATCTGTATCAGATAGCCTTGTCCGATGCCGACGATGACGTCATCCTGCGCTACTTCCTCAAAGCAAAGCTGCCCGACCGCCTGGTGGAGGACTTCTTCACCTTCTTCGACGTGGTGAAGTCGCCGCTTGCCATCCGTTCGTCCTCGTTGTTGGAAGACTCGCACTACCAACCCTTCGCCGGCATCTACAACACCTACATGATTCCCTATCTGGACGACAAGTACGAGATGCTGCGCATGCTGAGCGATGCCATCAAGGGAGTATATGCTTCGGTCTACTTCCGCGACTCGAAGGCATACATGCAGGCAACGAGCAACGTTATCGACCAGGAAAAGATGGCTGTCATCCTGCAAGAGGTAGTGGGCAACCAGTATGGTGACCGCTACTACCCCAGCATGTCCGGCGTGGCACGTTCGCTCAACTACTACCCCATCGGCGACGAGAAGGCAGAAGAAGGTATCGTCAATCTGGCGCTCGGTTTAGGTAAATACATCGTGGACGGTGGCATGACGCTCCGCTTCTCGCCCTATCACCCCAACCAGGTGCTGCAAACCAGCGAAATGGAGATTGCCCTCAAAGAGACTCAGACCCGCTTCTATGCCCTCGACCTGCGCAATGCCGGTCACGACTTCTCCATCGACGACGGCTTCAACCTGCTGAAACTGCACGTCAAAGAAGCGGAAAAGGACGGAGCACTGAACTACATAGCCTCCACCTACGACCCTTACGACCAGATTATCCGCGACGGGCTTTATCCCGGCGGACGCAAAGTCATCACCTTTGCCAACATCCTGCAACACGACGTATTCCCCCTGCCACGCATCCTGCAACTGGCTTTGAAATACGGAGAGCAGGAGATGCGCCGTCCCGTAGAGATAGAGTTTGCCGCCACCATGAGCCGCGAGAAGGACAAAACCGGCACCTTCTACCTGCTGCAAATCCGCCCGATAGTCGACACCAAGGAGATGCTGGATGAAGACCTTACCGCCATTCCGGACGACCAGGTACTGCTCCGTTCCAACAACTCATTGGGACATGGCATCATGAACGAGATACATGACATTATCTATGTGAAGACAGACGACTATAGTGCCTCCCACAACCAGGAGATTGCCTGGGAGATAGAGAAGCTGAACCAGCAGTTCCTGGACGAAGGCCGCAACTATGTCCTTGTAGGTCCCGGACGCTGGGGTAGCAGTGACACCTGGCTCGGCATCCCCGTGAAGTGGCCGCACATCAGCGCTGCCCGCGTGATAGTGGAAGCCGGACTGACCAACTACCGGGTAGACCCCAGCCAGGGAACCCACTTCTTCCAGAACCTGACCTCCTTTGGAGTGGGATACTTTACCATCAACGCCTTTATGAATGACGGCGTATACAACCAGGAATTCCTGAATGCACAGCCTGCCATACACGAGACGAAGTACCTGCGGCATGTACATTTCCGCCAGCCGATGGTGGTAAAGATGGATGGCAAGAAGAAACTGGGAGTGGTGCTGATGCCCGAAGAATAAATCAGTCCGTCAGCCGGTGCAGCACAATCATCACCACCTCTGCGGGGGCAAACATGCGGATGGCCTTCTGCGAAGTGCCGATGCCGTTGGTGACAATCATCGGGATGTTCTTTGAGTTGTACTTCAGCCCGGAGAGGAACCGCTGCCCGTAGTGCGAGGGGACTATCGGTGCATAAAGCCCGAACAGCGTCACCTGCCCGCCATGCGTGTGTCCGGCCAGGATGAGATCGGAGTTTGTCACCGGGACGTCCTCGGCATAGTCTGGCGTATGCGTCAGCAGGATTACGAAATCGTCGGGCGAAAGGCCGAGTGTGGGCGATGTGCCGTTCTTGCCCAAGTCGAAAGGATTGCGCACGCCCGCCACAAGAATCCGCTCACCGCCACGCCGCAGGGTGTCCACCTTATGCTCCAGCAGATGCATGCCATAATGCCTCATTTCGCGCACGATGTCGTCATAGCAAGCCTCGTAGTCATTGTTGCCAAGCACGGCATAGGTGCCCAACGGCGTCTTCACTTGCGCCAGGGCAGCCATGACGGGCGGCACGTACTGGCAGCCTTCGTGAAAGTCACCGCCAATCAGCAGCACGTCGGCCTTCTGGTCTATGAGCAGGCGGACCAGGTCCTTCAATCCCTCCTCCTTCAGCAGGCTTTTGTAGTGCAGGTCGGAGACAAAGGCGATGCGGAAGCCCTCGAAGGCGGCAGGCACGTCGCGATGCGTGAAGTCGTACGTCTTAATGCGGCTGACGCCCTTATAGGCCGAGCCTACGTGGGTGGTTTTCGATGTGATTCTTGTACCTCGCTGCACAATTACCTTTTGTACCGGTGCCGTTTTCTTTATCTGCTGTTTCTTTACCTCGCCCTTCGCCGGCTGGCGGCGGACATTACGCAAATCAGACTGGTCAAAGGTGAACATCGGCGAAAGGCGGGCAGGCAACCCGATAGTATCGCCAAGCTGCGTGCTGTCTGCCTGCATGACTGGCTGCGGCAACGACACGGTAATCATCCGCTTGGAACGGCAGGAAGACAAGAGCAGCAGAGAAAGAATGGATATGTAGACTAACTTCTTCATCATAAGTGGGTACAAATATAGGGATTTTCAGTATTTTTGCTGGCAGATGCCGAACTAAATTGGAACTACGATGAACGAGATTAAACAGAATTCACCCTACGCATGGTTTCTCGCCGCCCGCCCCAAGACGTTGACGGGAGCCATCATCCCGGTATTGCTGGGCAGTGCCCTTGCCTTCAGCGACGGACAGTTCAAGACCGCACCCGCCCTGCTGTGCGCCCTCTTTGCCTGCGGCATGCAGATTGCCGCCAACTTTATCAACGACCTCTTCGACTTCCAGAAAGGGACCGACCGTCGGGAAGACCGGCTGGGGCCGCAGCGCGCCTGCGCCGAAGGTTGGATTACGCCGGCAGCCATGAAAACCGGCATCGGCATCGCACTGACACTGTCGTGCCTGGCAGGGCTGGCAGTGCTGTTCACCGTCTGGGGGCAGCTGCCCCACGGAGGCTGGGAACTGGTGGTGCTGGGCGTGGTGTGCATACTGTTTGCTTTCCTCTATACCACGCTGCTCTCCTATCGGGGCTGGGGCGACGTACTGGTGCTGGTGTTCTTCGGCTTCGTGCCCGTATGCGGCACCTACTACGTGCAGGCCTATACGCTGAATATGGATGTGGTGGTGCTGTCGCTCGTCAGTGGCCTCGCCATAGACACCTTGCTGATGGTGAACAACTATCGCGACCGCGAGCAGGATGCCGTGAGCGGCAAGTGTACGCTGGTGGTACGCTACGGCAAGAAGTTCGGTGAGAATATGTATCTGGCACTGGGCATCGCCGCCGTGCTGCTCTGCTTCTGGTTTGTCTACACGGGCAAGCTGACTCCGCTGGAATTTATCTGGGCTCCCTGCGTCTATCTCTATATGCACGCACTGACGTGGCGCAAAATGATACAGATAGGTAGCGGTAAAAAGCTGAACAGCATACTGGGCGAGACGTCGCGCAATATGCTGTTCTTAGGATTACTGTTAGCGGTGGCGCTGAATTGAGAGGTTAGAGGTTAAGGATTAGCGGTTAGACCCTAATCCCTAAACCTTAACCTCTACCTCCATACATCTGTTCGTAATACTTCTGATAATCACCGCTGGTCACTTCTTCCACCCACGGCTGGTTGTTCAGGTACCATTCAATGGTCTTGACGATGCCGACCTCGAACTTCGTCTCCGGATACCAGCCCAGGGCATTGGTAATCTTTGTGGGGTCGATGGCATAACGCTGGTCGTGACCTAGGCGGTCTTTGACGAAGGTGATAAGGTCTTCGTTTATCCAGCTGATGTCAATCGTGCCGTCGGCGGCTTTTACTTGTTTCTTCAGCACTGCACGGTAACGGGGTTCTTCCTCCATCAAGCGGCGGACGGTGGCAATAGTCAGCTTCACGATTTCAAGATTGGTCTTTTCGTTGTGACCGCCTACGTTGTAGACTTCGCCTTCCACACCCTCGCGGACAACCAGGTCGATAGCTTTGCAGTGGTCTTCCACGTAGAGCCAGTCACGCACGTTACTGCCGTCGCCATAGACGGGGAGGTTCTTGCCTTCGAGAATATTCTTGATGATAAGCGGAATCAGCTTTTCGGGGAAGTGATAAGGACCGTAGTTGTTGGAACAGCGGGTGATAGTGACGGGCATCTTATAGGTGTCGTGATAGGCCATCACTACCATATCGGCACTCGTCTTGCTGGCGCTGTAAGGGCTGTGCGGGCAGAGCGGGGTTTGCTCTGTGAAGTAGCCTTCGGCACCAAGTGAGCCGTAAACTTCGTCGGTAGACACTTGATGGTAACGAACGCCTTTGCGCCAAGTGGGATAACCGGACTCGTCCTTGCCCGTGACCCAGGCACGGCGGGCGGCGTCGAGCAGGTTTTGTGTACCCAGGATGTTGGTCATCAGGAAAAGCTGGGGATTCTCTATGCTACGGTCTACGTGGCTCTCGGCAGCAAAATTCACTACGTAATCGAATTTATACTTGGCAAACAGTTCGTCGGCAAGCACGCGGTCGCAGATGTCACCTTTTACAAAAAAGCAACGTTCATCGTCAATGTCATTGGCAATGGTGCCCAGATTGCCTGCGTAGGTCAAGGCATCCAGTATCACCACTTTAATATCATTATGTTTTGCCAGGATATATTTAATATAGTTGGCGCCGATAAAACCGGCGGCACCGGTTACGAGATAAGTCTTCATGAGAATTAAAAATTATAAATTAAAAATTAAAGTCAGCGGGCCTTTATAGGAGAACTATTCTCCTTCTCTTTTTGGGGAACAAAGAGTTCATCGCTTCGATTCAGCCAGTTCCATCAGGTATTTGCCATATTCGGTCTTGCCAAGCTGTTCACCCAAGCGATACAGGCGGTCTACATCTATCCAGCCCTTGCGCCAGGCAATCTCTTCGATACAGCTCACGCGGAAGCCTTGACGGTTCTGGATGGTGGCGACAAAATTGCTGGCTTCCAGCAGGCTGTCGCAGTTGCCGGTGTCGAGCCAGGCAAAACCGCGACCGAAAAGCTCCACTTTCAGCGTGCCCTCGTCCAGATAGAGACGGTTGAGGTCGGTAATTTCGTATTCGCCGCGGGCAGAGGGCTTCAAGGAGGCAGCTTTCTCTGTCACGGTGGAGTCGTAGAAGTACAGTCCGGGGACGGCATAGTTGCTTTTAGGGTTGGCAGGCTTTTCTTCCAGCGAGACGGCTTTGCCGTTGGCATCAAACTCCACTACACCGTAGGCACGGGGGTCCTTGACGTAATAACCGAAGATGCAGGCACCCTTGTCTATGGAAGCGGCACGCTTCAGCATGGCGGAGAAGCCTTGACCGTAGAACATGTTGTCGCCCAGGATGAGGCAGCCCGGTCCGCCGTCCAAGAACTCTGCACCCAGCACAAAGGCTTGTGCCAATCCGTTGGGATTCTCTTGTATCTTATAGGAAAAGGACATGCCGAGTTCTTCGCCGGTTCCCAGCAGTTCGCGGAACATGGGTAAGTCACGTGGAGTAGAGATAATAAGCACTTCGCGAATTCCCGCCAACATCAGTGTAGAGAGCGGGTAGTATATCATCGGCTTGTCGTAGACGGGCATTATCTGCTTGGAGATAGCCTTGGACAACGGATAGAGACGAGTGGCACTGCCACCTGCAAGAATAATTCCTTTCATATTTCAGTTCTTTTTCGGTGATACTTCAAAATGGAGAATAAAATAAGAAGGAGGACGATGCCCCACGGCTCTACTTGCTATTCGGGCACAAAGATAATGGAAAAATTCGATTAAGTGAAGGCTTGGTTTCATCTTTTTACTTCATTGCTTTGCTTACTCCGGTACATTGTTTTGCTTACTTCAGTGCGTAACGGCCGTCACCCCTTGATGAAACGGTCTTTACCTCAGCGTGTAACGACCTTTACCAAATAGTGTAACGACCTTTACCCAATAGCGTAACGACCTTTACATTAGCATGTAACGGCTTTTACACTATAGCGTAAACAATCGGTAAATACAATCCATTGTAAATAAACAAACTACATCATCGGTCAGCAAGTTCTATCACCTCCAAATCTTTAAACGTTCCCCCATCAACCGCAAAGCGTACCATCGTACGCACCTTATGGAAACCTTGAATGCCCGCAGCGCCCGGATTGATGTGGAGTACATCCAACGTCTTGTCATACTTCACCTTCAGTATATGCGAGTGCCCGCTGATGAACAGCTTTGGGGGACGCACCAGAATGCTGCCCTTGATGGAAGGGTCGTAGTTGCCGGGATAACCGCCGATATGTTTCATCAGCACCTCTGCCCCATCCACCGTAAAACGGAGAATCTGCGGATAGAGCTGCCGTATCTCCTGCCCGTCAATATTGCCATACACGGCACGGAAGGGACGGAAAGCCGCCAGCTTCTGTGCCACTTCCAGCGAACCGATATCGCCGGCGTGCCATATCTCGTCACAGTCTTCAAAATATTGCAGGTACTTTTCATCCCAGTAGCCATGCGTATCCGATAATAAACCAACTTTTGTCATTTTTCCTTTGTTTATTAAAACAAAGGTAATTATATTTGGGAAAGAAATCAATATGCTAATGTGATAATGTGCCAATATGCTAATTGGCTGCGCACCATCCGCGAACTTCTCTTCATTAGCACATTGGCACATTAATCACTTTAGCACATTAAACTATGGAAAACAGATATTTCAAACGTGATATCAGCTGGCTGTCTTTCAACTACCGCGTGCTGCTGGAAGCCGAAGACGATACACTGCCGCTATACGAACGCATCAACTTCATTTCCATATACTCCTCCAATCTGGAAGAATTCTACAAGATACGCGTGGCCGACCATAAAGCCATAGCCACCGGAGCCTCGCAAAGCGATGAAGAGACTGTGCAGTCCGCCGCCGAGCTGGTAGATGAAATCAACCGGGAAGTCAACCGCCAACTGGAAGACCGTATCCGCATCTACGAACAGAAGATACTGCCCGCCCTACGGAAACACCACATCATATTCTATCAGAGCCGCAACGTGGAACCGTTTCATAACGACTTCGTGCGCAACTTCTTCCGCGAAGAGATATTCCCCTATCTGGCCCCGGTACCCGTAAGCAAGGACAAGGTGATTTCATTCCTGCGCGACAACCGTCTCTATCTGGCCGTACGGCTTCATCTGAAAGGAGCTCCCGTCGGTTCTCCAAACCGCATCCAATATTTCGTGATGAAACTGCCGTACAGCAAAGTGCCGCGCTTCATCCAGCTGCCTAAGGTGGGGAAAGACTATTATCTGATGTTCATTGAAGACATCATCAAGGCCAATCTGGATACCATCTTCCCCGGTTATGAAGTGGACAGCAGTTATTGCATCAAGATTTCACGCGATGCGGATATTCTGATAGACGATGCCGCCAATACCTCCGAAATCATCGAGCAGGTGAAGAAGAAGGTAAAGAAACGCAAGATAGGCGCCGTGTGCCGTTTTGTATACGACCGCGCCATGCCCCAGGACTTCCTCGACTTTCTGGTAGATGCCTACCGCATAGACCGCCGGGAGCTGGTGCCGGGAGACAAGCACCTCAACATGGAGGATTTGCGGCATCTGCCTAATCCCAACCAAAGCGTACGTCCCATCAAGAAACCCCAGCCCATGAAGCTGACCTGCCTGGACGAACGCGAATCCATCTTCCGCTATGTGGAGAAGAAGGACCTGCTGCTGCATTATCCCTACCACTCCTTCGACCACTTCATCCATTTTCTATATGAAGCCGTCCACGAACCCACCGTGCGTGAAATCATGGTGACCCAGTATCGCGTGGCAGAGAACTCCACCGTCATCAACACCCTAATAGCCGCCGCACAGAACGGAAAGAAAGTCACCGTCTTTGTGGAACTGAAAGCCCGCTTCGACGAAGAAAACAACCTCGCCACCGCCGAGATGATGAAAGCCGCCGGCATCAACATCATTTTCAGCATACCAGGACTAAAGGTACATGCCAAAGTAGCCCTCGTGCTACGCCGCGACAAGGAAGGGCGCAAACTGACAAGCTACGCCTACATCAGCACCGGCAACTTCAACGAAAAGACCGCCACCCTCTATGCGGACAGCGGACTATTCACCTGCAACCCGGTGATTGTAAACGACCTGCACAACTTGTTCCGTACTCTGCAGGGAAAGGAAAATCCAGTGTTCCACCGCCTGCTTGTGGCCCGCTTCAACCTGATTCCTGAACTGAACCGCCTCATCAATCACGAAATAGAACTGACCCGGCAAGGCAAGCAAGGACGGATTATCCTAAAAATGAATGCCCTGCAAGACCCCGCCATGATAGACCGCCTCTACGAAGCCTCGCAAGCCGGTGTAGAGATAGACCTCATTGTCCGCGGCATCTGCTGCCTCATCCCCGGGCAGGAGTACAGCCACAACATCCGCGTGACACGCATCGTGGATACCTTTCTGGAACATGCCCGTGTGTGGTACTTCGGCAACGGCGGCGCACCCAAGCTCTTCCTCGGCTCGCCGGACTGGATGCGGCGTAACTTGTACCGCCGTATCGAAGCCGTCACCCCCATTCTGGACCCGGACTTGAAGCAAGAGCTCATCGATATGCTATCCATACAACTGTCGGACAAACGGAAAGCCTGCTTTGTGGACGACCGGTTGCGAAACCGCTGGAAGTCGTCGCGACCGCAAAAGGAGAAGGTACGGTCGCAATATAGCTTTTACGAATACTTGAGAGAGAAAATATAAACAACTCTGCCCCAATATACCTCCGGCTCAACTGTCTTTTATAGGACACAGACGTACGGCAGTTCCTCCACTACGTGCTTGCCGAATGGTGAGGGTATCACTATAAGTCACTTCGCGCTCTTCTATAAGTATAGCAGCAGGACATGTCTCATAATCGGCCTCAGGAGCATCACGATAAATAGTAGCCAGATATCTTTTATCTGTATCGAGAAAAGACAGACTGATATTAGCCGTTCGTTCCTCATCTCCCGTGATACTGCCTATATACCAGCATCCCTCTCCTTTATCACAACGGGCAATAGTAACATAACTGCCAATGCATGCTTCCGGCACCACTGTTCTGCTCCAATCTGTAGGACAAGATACTATAAAATTAAAAGGTTCCGGATTAGCCTCGTAATTCTCTATTTCATCCGAAGCCATTTGTAACGGTGAATAGAGCACCACAAACAGCGCCAATTGTTTGGCCAGTGTGGTATGTACACGTGTCTGTGGCATTACATCGTTAACAAACCGAAACGTCACCGGTGTAAAGTCCATCGGGCCTGCCAACCCACGAGTGAAAGGCAATATTACGGTATGAGAGGGAGGATTTCCACCATCTACATCCCAAGCGTCCCATTCTTGTCCACGTACTCCCTCTTGTGTCATCAGATTAGGAAAAGTACGCTGCAAACCTGTAGGAATCACCGGTTCATGATTATCAATACAGATACGGTGACGGGCAGCAGCCTCTATTACCTTGCGATAATGAAGTACACCAAACTGACTGCTATGATATTCTTTCCCATCAAGCAAATCGCCCACATAACCCGTTTTTACTTGATGCACACCATATTTCTCATAGAACTTGAAACCATCTTCCATCTGATTTTCATAATTGGAAACATTACCGCCAGTTTCATGATGTCCTATCAAAGCTACTCCTTTGCTACGCCCATAATCAGTAATACGTTGTATATCAAAATCGGTATAAGGTTTTGTGAAACTAAACTTCCAAGTAGCCCAGTCTTCATTCCACCCTTCCACCAGTACACCTCCCAGGTTATTGGCAGCAGCAAAATCGATGTGACGCATTGTATTCTCTGTTGTGGCCCCATGATGGGGACCGGCATGCCAGGTGTTATGCTTCATGTGATAAGTCCACCAAATTCCAATATAGCGCATAGGTTGTATCCAGGAAGTATCGGTTATACGACAAGGTTCATTAAGATTTAACATGAGACGGGAAAGAAGCAAATCACCGGCAGATTCAGCCACTATCATTGTACGCCAAGGAGATACACGGGTATCGGTAACACGTACTTTCTCACCTGTACTCCAAGGTGTAAGAGCCGCACGTAATGTAACCGTTTTATTATCTTCAAGTTGTTCAACCGGCTTCAAGTTCATGGCAGCATAATCTGTAAGATTTGCTTCATGAATAGCCAAATAAAGGCTATCTGTTGTCTCAATCGTCACCGGAGTGCTTACCCATCCCATCTTACTAAGAGTTTTTTTCTCAAATAAGGCCTCGTAAAAACGAACTCCTTTCACTGGAATACTCCAAGCATCATAATCTGCAGGAAAAACGAATTCAGTCACTTCGTCATCAATAAGAAACTCTTGTAGCTGTTGCTGGCGCGGGAACTCATACCGGAATCCCATCCCATCATCAAAAAGACGAAAAATAATATTCAGTTCCCGCTCCAACGATGTTTCTTCCTTGAGGCATACCCTCAATTCATTATAATGATTTACAATTTCAGCCTCTTCCCCCCATACTGGTTGCCACACATCATTATGCGAATCATGCTTAACCTCTTTTAGAACGAAACCAGTCAAAAGATCTGGCGCATCCCTCAAAACCAATCCCAGACGTGAAGGAAGTAAAATATTCTTCCCCGCATGTCTTAAACAATATCGGGGAGCACCTTCTTCATCAAGTGTAAACTCTAAAGAAAGTTTTCCATTTGGAGAGGTCAACTTGATATGTTCCTGCTGGCATGAAATCATCCATAGGCCTAAACATAAAGCAAGTATAATCTGTAGCGTTTTTTTTAGTTTCATAGTCATTACCGAATTTAATTTTATATATCCAATTCTTATTTTATAAGTCTACTGACAAACAGTCCCTTTCCTTCCTCAGCCGGAATAACACAGAAGTTTACGAAACCACAGACAGACTCCGGTTCAAGCAACGTGGCAACCAAATTTCCTAAAGGTTGTGCCAAAGGTACCAACCAACTACCTATTGGAAGTTCTACATTATCTTCATAGACATCCGTTTCTACATTTACCGGATGAATCCCCTCCCATTCCTTCTCTGCACGATACAGACGGGTTACTTTGTAACGCTCAACTTTTGCTTTTTGTACACGGGTAACTTGCTCAATGTGTACACCCAACGCTCGAAGCTTACATACTGCTTCTGTACAGGGAGCATCGAGCAGATAAGCCTTAGGGCGAGTACGCATCAATTGAGGTGTTGCCTGCATGGCATCAAGGGTTGGCAGTTCAGTCTTAAACAGTTCATTGGCCTTATAATCGATAAAAGAGACTACATGACGTACAGTATCCGAAGTGAAAGTAACATATATCGGTTCAGTAGCTTTCAAGGTGCGCTTCCTGGCTTGTTCTATCTTACGTTTAATTGAAGCACGATGTTGCGCAGCAGTAACCAACGTTTGCCGTGCCACCAAGAAACCGCACTCACTACGACGTGCAAAACACTCCGGTCCCAATCCAATACCTCTTATTTCGACAAAAAGCGATACAGCCCCCGTCAATGCTTGAAAAGTAGAACTGGACTGCGGACTTTTGGCACCTTTTACAAGAACAAGGGAACCATCTGCCACACGAGGAGTAAAGTAGAAACCGGAAGCATAACCGGCACTATTTAAAACGACCTCTGCCTCACGACGAAAAAGTTCTTCAGACAGCGTACGTAAAGCTAAAGGCGCATTAAGATGTCCTGTAGGTAAAAAAAGTACATCAGCAGCATTTGCTGTCGGCACTCCACGTAATAAGTTAAACTCACGACGTAAAGGTGTATATTCATGAATATCAAGAGCTACGTCCGGATTCCATTGCTGATAGGACTGCTTCAACAGCAAAGTGACAGCATCCTCTAATTTGCTCTGATCGCGATTCAAATCGTAACCATCGGCTGAACGACGTTGCTGAATGGCATAACCATCAACATTGGCTATAGGAACCAAAGCCACAGCTATATGATTCAGCAATTCACGTCCTTCTTTTTCACAAAGTAAGTAACGGACAAGCATGCATACAGCCTCAGCACCTGCCGGCTCGTTACCATGCAGTGCCGCTTGAATCCATACCCTTACCTTCTTCTTGTCGGGAGTACCCAAATAAAGTACCGGAATGGTACGTCCTTGTTTGGTAACACCAATATTCTCCATATATGCCAAACCCGGAGAACGTACAACCAATTGTTGTAAATAGTCCTTTATCTCATCAACCGATGCCAATCCGCTACCGTAAGGTTTACTTAGAGTAGGTGTCTCACGGTCAAATTTGGGGTCAGGATAGAAACTTGCAGTTACTCCGGCAGGTTGCTTCGACTGATTTCTATTCCATAACACAAGATTAGCTAATACCACTTCTTGTGCTATCCTCTGTAAATAAAGAGCCGTTTCAGACGGTAGACCTGCATAATAATCGCTGCTAAAAGGCTCACCAAAAAAAATTGCATAAAAGACACAAGCCGCCAGATAACTGCCTGCAGGACTAGGGTGGCTGCCATCAGAATTATACAACTGCAAACTTGGACACTCTCTACGTACACGTCTCCATGCCTCACCCACAGGAGCACAATAAGCATCAAGGACATCAGCCATTTCCAAATAGTTTTCCGTAAGTTGCTGCTGCATTCCTTCATAAGTATCATTATTACGCCCCCATGTCATATAACAGACACTTTTTCCTTTTGGGGCATAAAGACGGCGTAAACTATCTAACTGCGCCGCAGGATGGAATACATTCTTCTTTACCCATTCCTTTTCACGAGTAGGTGCCTTGCTCTGTTCCTGCATCACCATATAATCCCATCCTCCTTCACGAATCGCCTCTAATGTTTGCGTATTGGCTGCATGCTGTCTCAAGTACCAACCAGGGTTAGCAACCTGGCGCACTGATATTTTTTTTCCACATGAGGATGCTAACGATTGGACTTGCCATGGCAAACGATTAAAAAAAGTATAGCTGTTACCTATAAAAAGTACCCGTAAAGAATCTGTCGTCAATAATGGCACAGCTTGTTTCCCCATAGGGACAGCCTCATGCCCGATGCCGCACTCTTCTATCTTGCGCCAATGGCATTCCCAACCACGGGATGCAGCCAACTGGTGAATATAAAGCCAGAAACTACGCCCACGCTCCATACGGTTTCGTCCTTGTCGTTCAGCTTCAGGAGTCTTGCGTAGAAAAGACTCACGTATCGTATCTCCCAAAGCCAGCTGTAGTATGATAGGTTTTGACAAGTATTTTTTTATCTGTTCAGATGAAATATAGGGGATACCAGCCGTACCATAAGGATATGTCTGGGCCAAATCAGGAAAAGTATACCAACCGGGAGAACTTATAATAGCTTTTTCCACATAAGGACTATCGTGAAAAAGCATGAAACGCTGTACGAATTGCCCACCAGCAGAATGACCATAAATCATATATCCTTTGCGCATGCTTCCCGTAAATTGACGCACATATTCAAATAGTTTATCAACCAACACTGGTGTAATTTTTTCGGGAGCATTAGCTACTGTATGGGCAGCATTCATCACCCCCACCTCCTGATAGTCTGCCAAAGGATAAGATTTCAAATCAAAGTGAGGTATAAAAAGCATAAAACCCTTTCTCTCCGCTTCTTCTTTCCAACCGTCCAAAAGATAACGATAGCCGCGGTCTCCTCCTTCAAAGACAAATACAATAGGCATTTGTTTAATATTCCCCTGGGAAGGTATATAATAATGTACATCTACCGGGCGATCGGCAAAAGGAGGGTATTGACTATAAGTGAAGAAATGTTCACCTCTTGGCCTTTCCAAAGTCTGTTTCGCTATTGCAGATAAACAAATACAGAGGAATCCAATATAAAATATAATCAGCTTCTTCATAATTCGTACCTTCCCTTCTTTACTATTGTACCATCTTGCATTACAAATTTACCACGGGCAATGACATCTGTAAGCTGCAAATCTTCCGCCAAAAAACACAAGTCTGCATCTGCTCCTTGTGCCACAATACCTTTAGCTCGTAATTTCAGATTACGAGCCGGATTGGATGTTATCAATGTAATCGCCTGTTCCAATGGTACCCCCTCCTCATTGACTAATGCAACTACCTCCTTGAAATTTAAATTCAAAGGAGCAGGACGATAAGTTATTTCTCCAGTTTCAGGATTCACTCTGCGTACGCCACCATGGCCATCACTAGAAAAAGTAATGCGATCAAGGGGGACACCAGCTCGCAATGCACGTATCACACAACGATGGGGAGTATCAAACTTTGAGCCACCAGTCGAAAAATCAATCATTCCACCTAATTTACCAAATTCTACAGCCTGCATAAAAAGAGCTTCAGTACGTATCAGATGAGTAGGAGACAGATAAGATATCAGTGTAGGATAGTGACGAGCAATATTGAGTAAGGGCTCAATACCTTCCGGAAGTGCTCCCAAATGAATGTGGAGAATTCCTCCTTTACCAGATGTAAATCCCCCTAAACGTACCTGATGTATAATACGTAATATCTCTTGCTCTGTCGGAAACGGACTACGGTCATCACTCATCGCCAGCTTACAGCCAATAACTTTATCTATGAAGATAAGATCGTCAGCCACACTATTCATCAATGTTTTGGTAGGCAATCCGTAATAACTTGTCAGCATATAAGCCGACAATCCGTCATCGTCAATAGCTTTGGCCTTGGCATAAAGCGTAGTAAGTTCTTTGGCAAATCCATCAGTACCAAGCATACCCAATACAGTAGTAGTACCACATGCCACCAGTTCGCTCATAGTCACCTCGGGGACTAATGAGGCATAACCTTGTTGCCCTCCTCCACCAGTAATATGTACATGCTGATCTATAAATCCCGGAGTAACAATTTTACCTTGCACGTCAATAGTATGGCAAAATGATTCATTCAGTTCAATTGTCTTTGAAATATGCGCAATCTTTTCTCCGCATAGCAAAATGTCTGTTTTACCAAGATAGGCAGGAGCATATAAATTTGCATTCTTTATCAATGTAAACATAGCTGTCGATTAATTTTAGAAAGTGATAAGATGATAAAGTATCAAGAAAACAATTCCTCCTATTAAAGGAAATGTATTACGCCTTGCCAACTCCACTGATGACACACCGGCTACCCCGGCAATGGCAACAATGACTCCGGCAATAGGAGATGCGGCACGTCCCATGCTTGCCGCCAACTGCAAAGGAAGTATCAATGAAAAAACCGGCAAACCAAGCTGAGTGGCTATACCCGGCAATAAAGGACCAAATGAAAAAAAGGCTGCATTGCCACTTCCCATCAGCATGGCAGCTCCAAAAATAATGAGAGTAAAGATTGCGGCAATAGCTAATCCCGAAAGTCCGATATGAGAGGAATAACCCACCAATGAATCAATAAATCCCAAACCAATCAGTCCTTTAGAGAAAACTTCTGAAGCTACAATCAATGTTACAACTGAAGTAAACACATTTCCCATGCCTTTCCAAAAACTTGCAAAAACGTTAAAAGTAGTACGCACACTACGAGTATGAAACAACACAAATACCAATGATAAGAACAGAGAAAAAAGCATAGCAGTAGTGGTACCCAATGTTACAGTAGGCTGAAACAGTCCCACAAAAGGTGAAAAGAAAATGAGAAGAGCCAAAGGTAATACCGGGAGTAGCGCAAAAGCCAATGGAACATCCGGTTTTTCTACTAATGAGGTTGCAGTCACATTTGACACCTGCAATATGCCATCCTGCTGTTTCTTTGCATCTTTTTTATCAAAATAACGGTTATTGAAATAGAAGAGTACCATTACAACCAAGGAAGTAGGAATTACTAAAGGAAGTTGATGAGTGATGAAATATTCCACATTGGATTGTCCTATCAATTCGGCAGCCATAGCAGTATTTGCCGACCCCGGTCCCTGATCAAATAGAGTAGCAGCGGCAATGACTGACAATGCTGTAAGTTGGCTTACTCCCAAACTAATTAAAACAGGATAAACCGAAGCCACAAGCAACAATCCTAATCCGGCAGCTGAAGGAGTAGTAATAAAAAGTAATTGTCCAATAGGAATAACTATAGTAGCCGCCAAATAAGGATAACGTCGAAAAAGACCTAATGGCTTCATGGAAATATAGACCAATGCATTAGTAGCCTTTATGTTATTCATGAAAGCTACATAACCGCCAATTGTCATTATCATAAACCCTGCACGCGCCAAATTAGAAAGAAAAACTTCCTCTATCATCCTTACCAAATCAAACACCACCATTCCCGTAGCTTTACTAGGTACTACCGAATGCACTTGCATGAAAAAAGCAGCTGTAAGCATTAATAAACCGGAAAGCATCAAAAGACCTTGAGGATTGAGCTTACGATAAAGACCTACCGCTGTAATCCCTACCATAAGAAGACTAAAAATGAAAGCCAATTCGGACATGATGTATCAAGATATTAAGTTTTTGTTTTCTTTTGAATATATGAATCTAAATCAGATATAAACACCGATATATACAAAGCCGTTTATATGCGGTATTTATATCTGACTATTATCTATCAATACCCCGGATTATTTTCCAAAGGATTACCAGTATTGGCATCAACGAATGATTGCGGCAGCGGGAAAAGGACAGGAGTTTCATATTCATCCATACCACGTCCTGCAATACCAGCTATCTCATTGAGTTCACGCATGCGACGTTTGAAATAGTTATTGGTATCACGTTCGTCACCACCATTTTCTTGGCAAACACGTACCAATGTATGACGACGTTCTTCCTCCGTAAGCAGTTCACGGCTGCGTTCATCAAGAATGAAATCCATACCACCGATTCTAAGATCATCTTCAGTAATACTTACAGCATTGGAACGATTACGTACTTTATTTATCCATTTAATGGCCTCGCCTACTTGATTACTCTTGTAAAGAGCCTCTGCATAAAGTAAATATGTATCTGCCAAACGTAAATAAACAATGTCCGCATAGTGTCCATCATTAGCTGCATTAGCCAAAATAGGTGGAGTATAATCCCATTTACGAGTAGTAGGCCAATCATATTTTTTAATGGAAGTAGAAGTTAGCATGGCTGCATTAACCGTAGTATCAATAAGTGCAGTACCACCTAAATCAAATACCTTGGTTACATTGCCGGCAGCATCTACATCATTAATACTCCATACGATAGCATTGGCAGATACACGGTCATCTTGTTCTCCCATTCCTTTATAATTGTACAAACGAAGTGCTCCTCTGGAAGGAACTACACGTCCGGCTCCCTTACCACCATTAGCTTGCCAAAAGACTTGTGCAAATGAACCTTCACCACCGTTATTGATATAGTCCGGATTATGCTGGTTTGTCTTTTTACAATCGCCATCATTAGCATAATAGTTCTTATAAGTTGTAGTCATATAGACATTTGCAGTACCATAGGCACTATTCTCCTCTTCTGTGTTAATGAAAGCCAGTAACACCTCCGTATTTCCATCAGCATACATAGGAGTATAAAATACGTCAATAAAAGGACATCCATCATTGGAAGCATTACTACCAAAGCGTTGATTTATAAGGGAATATTCTCCACTTTCCACTAATGGTTTCAGTACTGAAACTGCTTTTTCAGCATTACCTTCTGCCAAATAAAGTTCACCCAAATAGTGACGTGCCACAGCACCAGAGACTTTACTATTATTAGAAGTACGCAAAGGAAGGTTATCGACTGCAAACTGGAAATCTTCTGCCATCACTTCGCGAATACTACTCAAGGAAGCACGGTCCCAATCATCACGATAATTCAATCCTGTAATTTCTTGTGTTGAAAGGGGCACTGCACCAAATGAATAGGTAAGGTGACGGTAAGCCCAAGCACGGAAAAAGCGAGCTTCGGCCAACACCTCATTTTTACGATTTTCAGCATCAGCACCACTTCCCCAGTTAATGCCATCATTGTCAGCTCTTGAGATAACCATATTGGCAGTGTTGATGATACGATATCCCCACTGGAAAATATTATTCCAAATAGCAAGATCAGTGTAAGTTATCTCTTTGGGATTGTAGAGGAACTTCATTTCCGCATGACTATTATTGGCCCATGAATTATCTACCCCTCCACCCCAGGCAGAATGCAGACAGAGCGCAATACTTCCTCCCATTGCATCAGCACGGCGATACTCTGCACGCATAAGACCATAAAGAGGCGTTATCATCGATTTAAATCCATTGTAATCTACAAGTAAATTTTCAGGATAAAGTGCATCACGAGGATCTTCCTTAAGAAACTTATCCTCATTACAGCCGCCCATAGTGAGCAATAATACTGTAAACACTAAGACATTGAAATATGTTATTTTTTTCATATGTGCAATTTCATTTTAGCTTTTTATGATATATTACTCTCATCAAATATCTAACTTTAGTCCAAAAGTGAACGAACGTACTGGAGGAGCAGCCAATTGATCATTGAGAAATTCCGGATCCATACCTGTCCAGCCAGTTATTGTAGCCAAATTCTTAATGTTCATGTAAAGATTGAGCCGTTTGATGAAAGTACGACGCAACCATTGTTGTGGGAAATTATAACCCAATGTAACGTCGGAAATACGTAAGAAATCTGTCTTTTCATAGAAACTGGCTCCCTCTGGATTCACATCACTATTCAAACTATTTTTCGGATAGCTATTCGTAGGATTCTCTGGAGTCCAAAAATCCACCAAAAAGCGGTTCTGGCGATATGAATTATGGCTTGTATCATACAAGGCATTCAGATGGGTTTGTCCTAACTGAGCCGTTAAGAACACACTCAGAGTGAAGTTTTTGTACTCAAAAGTGTTCATCAAACTCATATTTACTTTAGGAATAGCCGACCCTATAATAGTCTTATCAGCCGTTGTAATATCGTTACCATCTACATCAAGGTATTTCACATATCCAGGATACGAATTACGATAGTTAGGATCTTGCTGCCCTGTCGGGTTAGACGGATCAGCAATCTGCCATACACCGATAATTTTATAATCATAGTTCACATTGATAGGTTCACCAATAAACCACTTGGAAGCCACATCATCAACCGGCTTTCCATTAGCATCATACAAACCAACATCTACAATCTCCGAACGATAGTGTGAGAGGTTGAAAGAGGTGCTCCAGCTAAAACTCTTATGTGTAATGTTATTAGAAGTTATCTGGAATTCAAAACCACGATTACGGGTCTGTCCACGATTCTCAGTAATAGAGCCAGTACCATTAATGGTAGGAATAGAACGGGAAAGCAGCAAATCTTTGGTTTTAGACCAATAAATATCAAATGAACTCTGAATACGTCCATTCCAAAGTGCAATATCAAAGCCAGTATTAATAGATGTAATAGTTTCCCAACCTAAACCGGGCGAAGCTAACTTCGACGGATAGAAACCAAACTGTGCAGTATGATCATCATTCAGATAATTGTAAGTTGAAAGATTAGGTAGTGTACTATAAGCACTGATAGCCTCATTGCCATTTTTACCCCATGACAAGCGATATTTCAGATTGCTAATGGTTTCACTTATAGGCTTGTCTTTAAAAAAAGATTCATTGGAAATATTCCATCCAATAGCGGCTGAAGGAAAAACGCCGAATTTAGAACTTTCACCAAAAGCGGAGTAACCATCACGACGAGCAGTAAGAGTCAACAAGTAACGATCATCATAAGTATAATTCAAACGCCCCATTTGTGAAATATGATTTTCTTTATAATAATTGGAATTACCAGACATTGTGGCAGCTTTAGAAATCTGGTAATAATACATCACATCATTGGGAAAATTCTTACCTTCCATTGTATTCTGTTCATATTCCTTGCTTTGAGCAGAATATAATCCTGTGAAAAATATACGATGTTTGCCAAATTCACGTTGATAAGAAATAATATTCTCCAAAATCCATTCTTCTGAATGCCAGTCATCAGTATTCAATACGCCATTAGCACTAGCTCCTTCGTAGGTATCCAAACCTTGATAATTCTTATAGGAGCTGTTTTGGTAAGTGAAGCCTGTATTCAATTTATAGCTCAGCCCTTTAATAAAGGGAAACTTTACCTCAAGCACATTATTAGTGATAACCTTTGCACGAATATCTTTTGTCTTATTATTAAGAGATCCCAACGGATTAATGCTGAAAGCTGAAGAGGAGTCCTCAGTAGCAGAAAGTGTAAGTGAACCATCCTCGTTATAAGCACGTCCCAACGGAACTTGTTTTATAGCCCGCCAAAAAGAAGCACTGCTACCACTACGATCGTAGCGACCTAACTGTGTAGTAGTAGAAAATTTCAACCAACTATTAAACTCCTGATCAAGATTGAAACGTACATTATAACGCTTGAACTCATTGCCTACCGCAGTTCCTTTCACATCCGTATAGTTCAATGAAATGAAATAGCTGGTTTTGTTAGCTCCACCACGGAAAGAAAGGTTATGCTGTTGTTTTATACCGGTCTGTGTTGCCAACTTCATCCAATCAGTACTCTGACCGGCAGCATACATAGCTAATTCAGTAGGAGTAAAGTTATCTAACCAAGGTTCAGGATTCTCTTCTGTAGGAGGAGTAGTATTGGTAGCCTTGAAAGCTTCAGATTTATACTTATAGAATTCTTTGCCATTCATCATACGAGGTAAATTGATAGGCTGGTCAATAGTAACATAAGTATCGTATGATACCGTCAATCTGTCTTTCTTACCGCGCTTAGAAGTAATAAGGATTACACCGTTAGAACCGCGAGCACCATAAATGGCTGCTGAAGAGGCATCCTTCAATACTTCTATACTCTCTACATCATTGGGATTGATTTCCGACCATGGACCATCAAAAGGTATTCCATCAAGAATAACAAGAGGTTTATTATCGGCCGTAATGGAGTTGTTACCACGAATACGTGTAGTAGTAGACGAACCTTCAGCATTACTACCCGTCACACTAATATTCAATCCTGGAACTGCTCCTTGCAAAGATTGAATCAAATTAGCTTGTGGGCGACTTTCAAGTACATCCGAGTTAACTGAAGCAACCGAACCTGTAAGATCACTTTTGCGCTGTACACCATAACCTACTACTACCACCTCATCCAGTGCCTGGTTATCTTCTTTCAGTACAATCTTTAACGATGATGCGTCTTTCACCTGCAATGTCTTGGATATATACCCAATGAAACTTATCTCCATTACCGCCCCCTTAGTCACTGAAGCGAGTTTAAAGTTTCCTTCTACATCGGTAATGGTGCCCGTACCCGTACCTTGTATCACTACATTGGCACCGATTATCGGTTCTCCTTGTTCATCTGTCACATTTCCGTTAATATTCCATGTCTGTGCATGAAGTGAGCTTGAAAGTGACAGCATCCACATAAGACAGACAAGCAAAATACCACTTGCGTCTCTCGATTTTTGTCTGGTTTTCATAAATTACATTTTTAAGTTAATAGGAACTTGTGTGTAAAAAATCTCGAGAGCAAAATTAGACAATGTAACAACCGATTATATTCACAGGTAGAGGATTTGGTAAATTCACAAAGTTATATATTACTGATTATCTTTCAATTACAGACAGACTCAATAGATTTTCAGTAGTGATTTAAATTAAATCGGTAATCAAAAACATGTATATAGATAATTGCCATTCGATAGTATTAAGCTATTGAATGGCAATTATCTATATACATGTGGGTAAAAAATGAGAGAAACGCTCAGTCTTCAAATTACTTTTTACAAACCTCTTTCACAGCTCGAAGAAATTCCTCCTTACTGAGCGAAGATTTATTTAAAGTTATAGAACGATTATTATATACGGTTTGCAGTGAACAGTGCAAAAATTCTGCAATCTTCTCACTATCCGTTACCCCCATTCGTATCAAAGCATGAATACGAAGTTCTGTATTAAGCCGCCCAGACTTCACTTCAATATGTTCTTCGGGACGTAGCAAACTATTGAAGTGCTCTACAAAATCAGGGTATAAATGTAGAATAATGGAATCAAATTTCTCATAAAAATCCTTCATTTCATCGCTCATGGTAGAAGTAGAACTAATCATCTTCTTTAAATCTTCAAGTTGCCCAGCCTTTAATTTACGGTTTAACTTTTTACGATACTCCTCCATACGGCAAATATAGGATGAACAAAGTTTGAATACCTGACCAATATACTCCTCCTTAATATAATTTGTGTCACGTAGAACCAAATTGAGCTTTTGCAGTTCACTATTAAGACTCTTCAATCTACCATTGGCCACATGTAGCTCAACCAAAGCTTTCCTACGTCTTCTTGTTTGCCTTCTCAAAAAGAAAAGAGCTATCAGCAATACAATAGTGAGAAAACTAATAAATAAAAGGAATAGCTTTAGCTGCTTCTGTTGCATATGATCACGTTCAATGTAGCTTTGATGTATCCTTCTCTGCAACTTCTGCTGATGAAGCAGTCGTACACGGCTCTTAAAAGTTATACCGATATCAGAACAATAAGTACTATAACGATAGGCTCGGTCCAACTGACCTTGTTCATATAAATAGGAAGCCAATGCATACAACGAACCAATATCACGATTCACAGCATATACATCAGCAATACCTGAGAGAATCATATTTTCCAGCCACTTGGTATGGTTGTGTTCTTTTTCATAAAGTAGAGCCAAGTTATAAGCTAAAATAGAATAATTACGACTATTAGGTAGAAGACGTTGTTTTTCCTTTTCCAACTCATCCCTAATGGCAATACGTTGTGCACCGGGAACATCTTGATATTTCCACACACGGCTATAAAGGTAGCGTGGCTCGTCAGGAGTGGCCGTCTGCAATACTGAATCTGAATATAACGCATAAAGTTGACCATAATGCTCATGTAATGCATCATCACCTAATGAATAGAGTTGCAACCGCGAGCAGAGAGTACGCATCTGACCATAATAACGCGAACGTAAGTAGCGAGGCATACTGGAAGAACAGAGTGAATGCATTACTTCAGAGGCTTGACTAAGCAAGCCATTAGCCGTATAAACAAAACCAATACCTAATAAAGATTCAATCTCACGATTCTTATCATGATATTGTCGTGCTAAATCAAGGCTTTGTGTAGTATACTTCATAGCCGAATCTGCATCATACACGCGATATTCTTGATAAATAGCCTGATTAAGTTCATACTGTTTCTCAAATGCCTTAGATTGTCTTAGTGAATGCTTCAACGCCTCTATTCGCTCCTCTTTCTGCAAAATAAGTTTATCAGAATTATCTATCAGACTATCTAATTGAGTAAACAATGCCTCATTTGCCTTAGCAGCACTATCTGAGATATGCTGCTTGCATCCAGCACAAAAAAACAAATATAGTAAGAAGAATAGGTTTAAACAAAAATGGTTTTTCATATTTCTATACTCGTTGGTAGAATTCATTTATTTAATAAATGAATTAAAAAAGTTACATACATCTTTGATTTTTAATATCAAAGTTCTAATTACAATCAATTCTACACACAACTTGTATGCAATATTCGCAAGAATTCTCGACATCTGCAAACAATTAACTAGTAATTTGGCTGCTTAACATAGAAATAACCAAATACGAAACACAAAAGCATCCACTCTTCTATTATACTTATATTGTTACTCTTAAATGCTTAACATTAATGATTATTGGGAGAATAAGAGCAATCGCTCTTAGCACAATACCATTCTATTCCAAAACATTTGTAACATTTCTGTAACATGTATGACATTTCCCTGCAACACCAAACTCTTTCCTTTGCAGCCGGAAATAAAATACATGTCTATGGAAACAATTTATCTGGGTATCGTCATCTTTCTGTTCGTACTCGCGATTTTCGACCTCGTGGTAGGTGTCAGTAATGATGCGGTCAATTTTCTTCAGTCGGCTGTCGGAGCAAAGGCAGCATCTTTCAAAACCATACTGTTCATTGCAGGCATTGGCGTCTTCATCGGTGCGGCACTCAGCAATGGCATGATGGACATTGCACGACACGGCATCTATCAACCGGAGCACTTCTACTTTGCCGAAATCATGTGCATTCTGCTTGCCGTCATGTTGACGGACGTCGTGCTATTAGATGTCTTCAACACTATGGGAATGCCTACCTCCACCACTGTATCCATGGTGTTCGAACTGTTGGGAGGTACGTTCGCACTGGCGCTCATCAAGGTCTATAACAGCGATACATTGGGACTGGGCGACCTCATCAATACAGACAAGGCACTGTCTGTCATCATGGCCATTTTTGTATCCGTAGCCATTGCCTTCTTCTTCGGTATGCTGGTACAGTGGCTGGCACGTATCGTGTTCACCTTCAACTACAAGAAGAACATGAAATACAGCATCGCGCTGTTCGGTGGTATAGCTGCCACCAGCATCATCTACTTCATGCTGATAAAGGGGCTGAAAGACAGCTCATTCATGACCCCTGAAAACAAGCAATGGATACACGACAATACCGCATTGCTGATAACCGGTTTCTTTGTATTCTTCACCATACTGATGCAGATACTGCATTGGTGCAAGATAAATGTCTTCAAAGTAGTGGTTCTGATGGGTACTTTCGCCCTCGCTCTTGCCTTTGCCGGCAATGACTTGGTGAACTTTATCGGTGTCCCCCTCGCAGGATATTCCTCATTTATTGACTATACAGCCAATGGTACGGCCGCCGGCCCCGACGGATTCCTGATGTCCTCACTCCTCGGTGCAGCCAAAACCCCGTGGTATTTCCTTATCGGTGCAGGCGCCATTATGGTTTATGCACTCTGCACATCCAAGAAAGCCCACAACGTTATCAAGACTTCCGTGGACCTTGCCCGCCAGGATGACGGTGAAGAGAACTTCGGAAGTACCCCGATAGCCCGTACGCTGGTACGCTTCAGCATGACTCTGGCTAACGGAATATCCAAAACGATGCCCGAAAGCAGCAAGCGGTGGATGAACACACGCTTCCAGAAGGATGAAGCCATCATAGCCGACGGCGCCGCTTTTGACTTGGTTCGCGCCTCCGTCAATCTCGTATTGGCTGGTCTGCTCATCGCCTTGGGAACTTCCTTGAAACTTCCCCTTTCCACCACTTACGTCACCTTTATGGTAGCCATGGGTACATCGCTTGCCGACCGTGCCTGGGGACGTGATTCGGCGGTATTCCGCATTACGGGTGTGCTCAGCGTTATCGGCGGTTGGTTCATCACTGCCGGAGCAGCGTTCACCATCTGTTTCTTCGTAGCACTGATTATCCATTTCGGCGGTACGGTTGCCATCCTGGCACTGATTGGTCTGGCAGTCTTCATGCTGATTCGTAGCCAAGTGATGTACAAAAAGCGCAAGGAGAAAGAAAAAGGCAACGAGACCCTGAAACAGTTGATGAAGAGTACGGACAACAATGAAGTCATCGAATTGCTCCGCAAGCATACCCGTGAAGAACTGGTGAAGATTATGGAATTCACAGAAGAGAATTTTGAACGTACCGTCACTTCCTTCCTACACGAGAATCTACGCGGACTGCGTCGTGCCATGGGCTCAGTAAAATTCGAAAAACAACTCATCAAGCAGATGAAGCGTACCGGAACACTTGCCATGTGCCGTCTCGACAACAATACCGTACTGGAAAAAGGACTCTATTACTATCAAGGCAACGACTTTGCCAGCGAACTGGTGTACAGCGTAGGCCGTCTTTGCGAACCTTGCTTAGAGCACATAGACAATAACTTCAATCCGCTGGATGCCATTCAGAAAGGAGAATTTACAGACGTAGCCGAAGACATCTGCTATCTGTTACAAGTATGCCGCCACAAGCTGGAAACGAACAATTATGATGAACTGGAAACAGAGATTCGCAAAGCCAACGACCTCAACGGACAGTTGTCTCACCTGAAACGCGAAGAGCTGCAACGCATCCAAAGCCAGAGCGGCAGCATCAAAGTCAGCATGGTATACCTGACTATGATACAAGAAGCCCAGAACGTAGTGACCTACACCATCAACCTGATGAAAGTAAGCCGCAAGTTCCAAGTAGAAAAAGAAGAGTTATGAGTTATAACGCATGGTACATAACATGCAACTTATAACTCATAACTCCTTAAGCCCCATCTTCTCCGCCCGTTGCAACATAAATGCACGGGCGGCTTCGTATTCATTGGGAATGATGCCGTCCAAAATGGCATCCTTAATGGCACTCTTCAAGGCACCTACCTGCTGGCAAGGAGAAAGGCCGAAAGTCTTCATGATTTCTTCACCACTGACCGGAGGCTGGAAATTACGGATACGGTCGCGTTCCTCCAAATCCTTCAGCTTCTGGCGTACCAACTGAAAATTATTAAGGAAGCGTTTCTTACGCTCCATATTCTTGGAAGTAATGTCGGCTTCGCACAGTGTCATCAGGTCGTCTATATCATCACCTGCCTCAAACAAGAGACGACGCACTGCCGAGTCGGTCACTACATCATCCGCTATCACAATGGGACGCATGTGCAGGCTCACCATTTTCTGCACATATTTCATCTTCTCATTCATAGGGAGCTTCATCTTACGGAAAATATCGGGTATCATCTTCTCGCCAATGAAATTATGGTTATGGAACGTCCAGCCCGCACGGGGTTCCCAACGCTTGGTGGCAGGCTTGGCTATATCATGCAGAAGAGCTGCCCAGCGTAGCCAAAGGTTGTCGGTCTTCTTGCTGATGTTGTCGAGTACTTCGAGCGTATGGTAGAAATTGTCCTTATGGGCGCGTCCATTGCGCGTCTCCACGCCTTGCAGCCTAACAAGTTCCGGGAATATCAGTTCCAGCAGACCACAGCGGTCCAGCTCAATGAATCCCTTAGACGGAATAGGTGACAAGATGATTTTGTTCAGTTCGTCTGCAATGCGTTCTTTGGAGATGATGGAGATGCGTTCGCGATTACGCTCCAGAGAATCGAATGTCTCATCGTCAATATAGAATCCCAGCTGGGTGGCAAAACGGACACAGCGCATCATGCGCAAAGGGTCATCACTGAAAGTTATATCAGGGTCGAGGGGAGTCCGGATGGTCTTTTCCTTCAAGTCTCCAATACCGCCAAAGGGGTCGACCAACTCGCCATAACGCACCCGGTTCAGGCAAACAGCCAGTGCATTGATGGTAAAATCACGGCGGTTCTGGTCATCCTCCAATGTACCGTCCTCTACAATAGGCTTGCGGGAATCGTGTGTATACGATTCTTTTCTTGCACCCACAAACTCAACTTCCGTACCATAGTACTTCAATTGTGCCGTACCGAAATTCTTGAAGACGGAAACATGCGCCCCACGCCCCAGACGCTTACCCAGCGCCTCGGCCATGGCAATGCCACTGCCTACCACCACCACATCAATATCCTTGGAAGGACGTTGCAGGAAAATATCACGTACATATCCACCGACTACGTAACATTCCAATCCCAATTCATCAGCCGTTTCGGATATCCGCTTGAATATATCATCACTAAAATATTGCTTCAGTTCTTCTGCCGTCAAATCTATCATAAATAATGCGCTAATGTAATGAATACGCAAATGTGTTAATGGTCTATTAGCACATTTGCACATTAAAATGCTGCAAAGATAAAGATATTATTTCTATTTTTGTGGACTCTAACTCCAAGAACAACAAATATGAAAAAAGTAATACTCCTTGCATGCCTATGCTGTACACTCTTCTCTTGCGAAGATGTGGAGAAGAAGGCCGGTGAAAAACTACAAGCTGCCCGCGAAGCGTTTGAACTCGGCAACTACAATGAAGCGAAGATTCTGATTGACAGCATCAAGATGCTCTATCCCAAAGCGTTTGAAACTCGCCGTGCAGGCATCGGCCTGATGCAGGAAGTGGAACTGAAAGAGCAGGAAAAGAGCCTGGTCTATCTGGACAGTATGCTTCAAGCCAAGCAAAAGGATTTCGATGCAATCAAAGGGAAATACACCTTTGAAAAAGATGCCGAATACCAGAATATCGGCAATTACCTTCATCCTTCCCAAGTGATAGAAAAAAATCTGCATCGCTCTTTCCTTCGCTTCCAGGTAGACGAAAACGGAGTCATGAGCATGACTTCCATTTATTGCGGAGCCCATAATATCCACCATGTGGCCGTCAAAGTCACTGCTCCCGATGGTAGCTTTGCCGAAACACCCGCCGCCAAAGACAGCTACGAAACCACTGACCTCGGTGAAAAGATTGAAAAGGCAGACTTCAAACTGGGAGAAGACGGAAACGTCATGGGGTTCCTTTATCTGAACAAGGACAAGAATATCAAAGTCAACTATCAAGGGGAACGCCCCTATTCCATCACCATGACTGCCGCCGACCGCCAGGCCCTTGCCAGCATCTACGAACTGGCACAACTGCTGTCATCCATGACGGAAATAAAGAAGAATATGGAAGAAGCCAATCTCAAAATCGAATTTGTAAAAAAGAAGATGGAAGAGAGAAAAGACAATGCACAAGAATAAAAAGAAGGAAACCGGATGATATATTCATTACTTAGTCATCCGGTTCCCTTTTTATTATCAGTAAAGCCTTACCAAACCAATTTGGGTAAATAACGGCTCAGACATGTACGCAAAGCAGACAGAGTGATGGGTTTTACCAACACTTCCGAGGCTCCGCACTCCAAGGCTTTTTCGCGGTCGGCAGTAAAGGCGTAAGCGGTCTGCATGATGATGGGAAGTTCCTTATCCTTCTTGCGAATAATCACCGTAGCATCCAGCCCGTTCATAATAGGCATTTTTATATCCATCAGAATAGCTTCCGCCTTGTCGCGATTCTCTTCGAACAAATTTACAATATCCTCACCATTCTTTGCCCATAGTATCTCGCATTTCTTGCCGATAATAGCCTTTATCAGTTTAAAGTTACTATCATCATCTTCCGCAACCAGAATAAGCGGACGGTAATCTCCTGACACTTTTTCTATTTCCATGACCTATGCGTTTTGTTTATATAGGGGCAAAGATATAAAAAATAATAGATTTGCACTATCTTTGCAGCTCATTAAAAAAATATATAATGATTTCTATAGACGGACTGGCCGTAGAATTCGGCGGAACTACTTTATTCAGTGACATATCTTTCGTTATCAACGAAAAAGACCGTATCGCCCTGATGGGTAAAAATGGAGCGGGGAAAAGTACATTGTTGAAAATCCTGGCAGGTGTAAGACAACCTACCCGTGGAAAAATCTCAGCCCCCAAGGACAGTGTCATAGCTTACCTTCCACAGCACCTTATGACGGAAGACGGACGTACCGTATTCCAGGAAGCGGCGCAAGCCTTTGCCCACCTGCATGAAATGGAAGCTGAAATAGAGCGCCTCAACAAGGAACTGGAAACGCGTACCGACTACGAAAGCGACAGCTACATGGAACTTATCGAGAATGTCTCCGCCTTAAGCGAAAAGTTCTATGCCATCGACTCCACCAATTACGAGGAGGATGTGGAAAAAGCACTGCTCGGACTGGGCTTTGTACGCGAAGACTTCAACCGCCAGACCAGTGACTTCAGCGGCGGATGGCGCATGCGCATCGAGCTTGCCAAGCTGTTGCTGCAAAAGCCTGACGTGCTGTTGCTAGACGAGCCTACCAACCATCTGGACATAGAATCCATACAATGGCTGGAAGATTTCCTTATCAGCAATGGAAAGGCTGTCATCGTCATCAGCCACGACCGTAAATTCGTAGACAACATCACCACCCGTACCATTGAAGTGACCATGGGACGGATATACGATTACAAAGTAAACTACTCCAAATACCTGGAACTCCGCAAGGAACGCCGCGAACAGCAACAGAAAGCCTACGACGACCAGCAGAAGTTCATTGCCGAAACCAAGGAATTCATCGAACGGTTCAAAGGCACCTACTCCAAAACCCTGCAAGTGCAAAGCCGCGTAAAAATACTGGAGAAGCTGGAACTGCTGGAAGTGGATGAAGAAGACACTTCAGCGTTACGCCTCAAATTCCCTCCTTCTCCCCGCTCAGGCAATTATCCCGTCATCATGGAGGGAGTAGGGAAAAGTTACGGTGACCATGTGGTCTTCAAGAATGCCAACCTCACCATAGAACGGGGAGACAAGGTTGCTTTCGTTGGTAAGAACGGTGAAGGAAAGTCAACGTTAGTGAAGTGCATCATGAAGGAAATAGAACATGAAGGCACCCTCACGATAGGACACAACGTGCAGATTGGATATTTCGCACAAAACCAGGCCTCATTGTTGGATGAGAACCTGACCGTATTCCAGACCATCGACGATGTGGCAAAAGGGGAAATCCGCAACAAGATACGCGACCTGCTGGGTGCCTTCATGTTCGGTGGCCCCGAAGAGTCCATGAAGAAGGTCAAGGTGCTTTCCGGTGGAGAGCGCACGCGCCTCGCCATGATAAAGCTTTTGCTCGAACCGGTGAATCTGCTGATACTGGACGAACCGACCAACCATCTGGACATGAAAACCAAAGATATCCTGAAGCAAGCGTTACTGGATTTTGACGGTACCCTTATCCTCGTCAGCCACGACCGTGACTTCCTGGACGGACTGGTAAGCAAGGTATATGAATTCGGCAACAAACAAGTGAAAGAGCACTTGAGCGGCATCTACGAATTCCTTGAAAAGAAGAAAATGGACTCCCTCCGCGAACTGGAACGATAAGCATCTGCTAAACCCGGCGTCCGAACAAATGGCCGATACATATTGTTTTCATTTTACTAAACACTTAACTAAGAGATATTAAAATGAAACAATATGATGCCATCATAATAGGATTCGGCAAGGGCGGCAAGTTATTGGCCGCCGAACTGGCCGAACGGAATTGGAAAGTAGCCATCGTGGAACGTTCCCCTCAGATGTACGGAGGAACATGTGTAAACGTAGGATGTATCCCTACCAAAACTCTGATTCACGAATCGGAATATGCGGAAAAAAGATACTATGACGATTATAAGAACCAGTCCAAACTGTATGCACTTGCCGTGGCGCGGAAAGACAAGCTTGTATCCTTCCTGCGTGAGAAAAATTATGAAAATGTAAAAAACAAGCCTAATATAACCCTCTATGACGGAACTGCTTCTTTCTTGTCCGAAAATACAATCCGTATAGTCTCCGGCAAGGACGAAACGATTCTTGAGGGAAAAGAGATATTCATCAACACCGGGTCCACCCCTATCCTGCCTGCCATCGACGGACTCAAGGAGAGCAAGTACGTATATACCAGTGAGACCTTGCTGCAATCGAACAAACTGCCCGCACACCTGCTCGTCATCGGCGGCGGTGCTGTCGGATTGGAGTTTGCCACTATGTATGCAGGCTTTGGAAGCCATGTCACACTGCTGGAAGCGGGAAACCGCTTTCTGCCTAAAGTGGACCGCGACATTGCCGCCTCCATGCTGGAAGCATTGAACCGAAAGCGTATCAATGTCCGGTTGAACGCCCGTGTCCAATCCGTGTACGACACAGCCGAAGGAATAACTCTGACCTATACGGACAGTGCAAACGGCACTCCCTACTACCTGAAAGGAGATGCCTTGCTGGTAGCCATCGGCCGCAAGCCTATGACTGCAGAGCTGAATCTGGAAAAAGCGGGTATACAAACAGACAAGCGGGGAGCCATCGTTGTCGACAACCAATTACGGACTACAGCCCCACACGTATGGGCCCTGGGGGACGTAAAAGGAGACGAACAGTTCGACTACTTGTCCATCGATGATTTCCGTATCATCCGTAATCAACTCTTTGAAAACAAAAAAAGGAGTACAAAAGACCGGTATCCAATCCCCTTTGCCATTTTCACCGACCCACCGCTGGCACATATAGGACTGACGGAAGAGGAAGCGATGAAGAACGGTTATTCCATACATGTGGCACGTATCCCTGCTGCCATGATTCCACGTGCCCGTACGCTACACAGCATAGACGGTATGCTCAAAGCTATTGTAGACATCCATACCGGACGGATTCTGGGTTGTACCCTACTTTGTGCCGATGCACCAGAAGTAATCAATACCGTAGCATCAATCATGAAAACGGGACAGCGTTACCATTTCCTGCGGGACTTCATTTTCACCCACCCCAGCATGAATGAGGGATTGAATATGTTATTCAAACCTTTTTAGCATTTTCTATTTGGTAATTAAGTCCTTAACCTCTATCTTTGCATCCGTCCAAAGATAGAGGAATGAAAAAGAAACAGTACATAACCTATATTCTTTTTTTCATCAGCTTGATAATGCTGGTGATACCCGTCATTCCCCACCATCATCATGCCGACGGAATGATATGCATGAAGAATGATATCACCGCCGATTGCTGCGGACACCGTCATAGCCCGGGCAACGAGCACTGCTGTTGCGACACGGGATGCATGACAACCCACTTTGTACAACAGACGCCCAGCTCTTCCAATGATGTGTGTTCACATCCGGATGCCTTGTGGGCAGTTACCCTACTCATTGAACCTTTTTCCAAGTTACTCATCCTACCCGAGTTTGACATAAGCAGGCAGGAGTGTATCTATCTGGAATCTCTTCATAGCACATTTATCATATGTGCTACGGGACTTCGTGCCCCTCCGTCTCTTCTTGCTTAACTGTTACCGGAACATCACCGGGACAGATTTCTATCCGGCATAAGGAACAATGCAATTTGGTTGCACGCCCTATGCCCTAACTTTGTATTCAAAATCAAAAAGTAAGAACAAATATCATCATGAAAAAAGTTATTTTCATGGGAGTCTTGGGATTATTCCTTTTAGGCTCCTGTAACAGCAAGTCCGGAGACAGCCACGAAGGACATAATCACGAAACAGAAGAGCACAATCATGACGGACATGACCACGAGGGACATGACCACGAACATGAGGGACACAACCATGAGCACGAAGAGCAGGAAAACCATGCCGGAGGAAGCGATGAAATCATCCTGCCACCAGCAAAGGCGCAAGCTGCCGGCGTAGCAGTCAGCACTGTTGAACCGGGTAGTTTCCATCAAGTCATCAAGACCAGCGGCCAGGTGATGGCAGCCCAGGGAGACGAGAGCGTAGCCGTAGCTACAGTAGCAGGCGTGGTTTCCTTCAAGGGAAAAGTTATCGAAGGAATGAGTGTCAGCAAAGGTACTCCTTTGGTGGTATTGTCATCCAAAAACATGGCCGACGGAGACCCGGTGCAGAAAGCCCGGATAGCCTACGAAGTTTCCAAAAAGGAATATGAGCGTATGAAAGCGCTTGTAGGCAACAAAATCGTATCTGAAAAGGAATTCGCGCAAGCTGAACAGATTTATGAAAATGCCCGTATCAGTTACGAGGCAGTCGCAAAGAACCATTCGGCAAGCGGCCAGGCGGTTGTTTCTCCCATCAGCGGTTATGTAAAGAATCTGTTGGTGAAAGAAGGGGACTACGTCAGCGTCGGCCAGCCGTTGGTAAGCGTCACCCAGAACCGCAAGCTTTTCCTGCGTGCAGACGTATCCGAAAAGTACTATCCTTACTTGAACAGCATCGGTTCCGCCAACTTCTGTACTCCTTATAATAATAAGGTATATACATTGAAAGAACTGGGCGGGCGCATGCTTTCTTATGGAAAGGCTTCGGGTGAGAACGGATATTATGTACCCGTAACTTTTGAATTCGACAATAAGGGAGACGTTATTCCCGGCTCGTTTGTAGAAGTATTCCTATTATCCTCACCAATGGAGAACGTGTTGTCTCTTCCTCACAGTGCGCTGACCGAGGAACAAGGCAGCTTCTTTGTCTACCTGCAACTGGATGAAGAGGGCTACAAAAAACAGCTTGTCACCCTGGGTGCCGACAATGGCGAGAGTGTACAAATCCTTTCCGGCATAAAAGCAGGCGATCGCGTCGTAACCCAAGGAGCCTATCAAGTGAAGCTGGCATCGGCAACGAATGCTATTCCGGCACATAGCCATGAACACTAATCTCATGTACAATTTGACAATTTACAAAGTACCATTTCGCTATGCAGTATAAGGGTTACGTGACGAATGGGAGTGTAAAGTCAGATAAACAAGAAATATTAGATAAAACAGCAAGTGCGGCTGACATTGCGCAGCCCAATTGTACATTGTACATTGTAAATAGTAAATAGAAAGATGTTAAACAAAATAATTGGTTTTTCTCTTCAGAACCGCATCCTGGTGCTGGTAGCATCGGTGCTGTTGCTGATTGGCGGTACTTATACCGCCATGCATACGGAAGTGGATGTGTTCCCTGACCTCAATGCGCCGACCGTGGTCATCATGACCGAAGCAAACGGTATGGCAGCAGAGGAAGTGGAACAACTGGTCACTTTTCCCGTAGAAACGGCTGTAAACGGTGCAACGGGTGTGCGCCGTGTACGCTCTTCCTCAACGAACGGTTTTTCTGTAGTCTGGGTAGAATTCGACTGGGATACAGATATCTATCTTGCCCGGCAGATTGTCAGTGAGAAACTGGCAGTCGTCAACGAATCCTTACCGGCCAACGTAGGCAAACCGACACTAGGCCCACAATCGTCCATTTTGGGCGAGATGCTGATTGTAGGTCTGACAGCAGATTCGACCTCTATGCTGGATTTGCGTACCATTGCCGACTGGACCATACGTCCCCGCCTGCTCTCTACGGGCGGTGTGGCACAAGTAGCCGTACTGGGCGGCGACATCAAGGAATATCAAGTGCAGCTGGACCCGGAACGGATGCGCCATTACGGCGTGACATTGAGCGAAGTGATGAACATCACCCGCGAAATGAACCTGAATGCCAATGGTGGAGTACTCTATGAATATGGCAATGAATATATCGTACGCGGCGTACTTTCTACCGACAAGGTAGACCAGATAGCCAAGGCCGTGGTGCGGAGCAACGGAGTCTCCGGCGCCCCTATCCTGCTGGAAGATATTGCCGACGTTCAAATCGGAGCCAAACTTCCTAAACTGGGTACCGCCTCGGAACGCGGTAAGCATGCCGTACTGCTGACAGTCACCAAGCAACCCGCCACAAGCACGCTGGAGCTTACAGACAAACTGGAAGCTTCCCTGCAAGACCTGCAGAAGAATCTACCGGCGGACGTAAAGGTTTCCACAGACATCTTCCGTCAAAGCCGTTTCATCGAAAGTTCCATCGGAAACGTTCAGAAGTCGTTGTTGGAGGGAGGTATTTTCGTTGTCATCGTGCTTTTCCTGTTCCTTGCCAACGTACGTACCACAGTCATCTCGCTGGTGACACTGCCGTTGTCACTGATTGCCTCCATCCTTGCCCTGCACTATATGGGCTTTACGATAAATACCATGAGCCTGGGAGGTATGGCTATCGCCATCGGTTCGCTGGTGGATGATGCCATCGTGGACGTGGAGAATGTCTACAAGCGTTTGCACGAAAACCGACTGAAACCTGCCGGCGAGCAACTTCCTATTCTGGAAGTGGTGTTCAATGCTTCGAAAGAAGTGCGTATGCCTATCCTCAATTCAACGCTGATCATCATTGTCAGCTTCGTACCACTGTTCTTCCTTAGTGGTATGGAAGGTAGGATGTTGGTACCACTAGGCATTGCATTCATCGTGGCATTGGCGGCTTCAACCGTTGTGGCACTGACCGTAACGCCGGTACTTTGCTCCTATCTATTGGGAAAAGAGAAAACGAAAAAACAAAATAACGAAAACAGCGATTCTGCCGTAGCACGCAAGATGAAGCAATGGTATGGTTCAGCACTGACTTTTGTATTGGGGCATAAGAAAGGGGTACTTGGAGGTATTATCGGACTATTTGTAGTGGCACTCGGCTGTTTCTTCACCCTGGGCCGCTCGTTCCTGCCGCCTTTCAATGAAGGTTCGTTCACCATCAATATCTCCTCGCTTCCGGGTATCTCCCTGGAAGAAAGCGACAAGATGGGGCACCGTGCCGAGGAGCTGCTGCTCTCCATCCCCGAAATACAGACCGTGGCCCGTAAAACGGGACGTGCAGAGCTGGACGAACACGCTCTGGGAGTAAACGTCTCTGAGATCGAGGCACCGTTTGAGTTGAAAGACCGCTCACGCAGCGAGCTCGTGGCAGAAGTCCGCGAAAAACTGGGTACCATTGTAGGGGCAAACGTGGAAATAGGCCAGCCTATCAGCCACCGTATAGACGCCATGCTATCCGGTACAAAGGCGAACATCGCCATCAAACTGTTCGGCGACGATCTGAACCGCATGTTCACTCTGGGCAATGAAATCAAGAGTGCCATCCAGGGTATTCCCGGTATTGCTGACCTGAACGTGGAACAGCAAATTGAGCGTCCGCAACTTGTCATTTCGCCCAAACGGGAAATGCTTGCCAAATACGGCATTTCACTGCCCGAATTTTCGGAGTTTGTCAATGTCTGTCTGGCCGGTGAAGCCGTTTCCCAAGTTTACGAAAAGGGAAAGAGCTTCGACCTGACCGTACGCGTGAAAGACGACCTGCGCGACGAAATGGAAAAAATACGCAATTTGATGATTGATACGGGCGACGGACAGAAAATTCCACTGAACTATGTAGCGGAAATCCGCTCGGCCATGGGTCCGAACACCATCAGCCGCGAGAATGTAAAGCGTAAAATCGTCATCTCCGCCAACGTGGCCGACCGCGACCTGCGAAGTGTAGTCAACGATATACAAGCCCAGGTAGACGCACAAATCAAACTGCCGGAAGGATACCACATCGAATACGGCGGACAATTCGAAAGCGAGCAGGCAGCAAGCCGCACGCTGGCACTTACTTCGTTCATGTCCATCGTGGTGATATTCCTGCTCCTCTACCATGAATTCCGTAATGTGAAAGAGAGTGCCATCATCCTTATCAATCTGCCGCTGGCATTGATAGGCGGTGTATTCGCCCTGCTCATCACAACGGGAGAAGTGAGTATCCCCGCCATCATCGGTTTCATCTCATTGTTCGGTATCGCCACCCGAAACGGAATGCTGCTCATCAGCCATTACAACCACTTGCAGCAGGAAGAAGGCTATGGCGTCTACGACAGCGTTATCCGCGGTTCGCTCGACCGTCTGAATCCAATCCTGATGACCGCCCTATCCAGTGCACTGGCACTTATCCCGCTGGCTCTCAGTGGCGACCTGCCGGGCAACGAGATACAAAGCCCGATGGCAAAGGTTATCTTGGGCGGCCTTTTAACATCCACGTTCCTGAACGGTTTCATCATTCCGATTGTTTACCTGATGATGCACCATAACCAACAACCTAAAACGTCAGACAATGAATAAAAGATTTTTCATATTCAGCGCCGCCATCCTCGCTTTTGCGGGGATGAGCGCACAAACGTCCGGCATTGATGCCGTGCTCCAGCAGATAGAGGCCAACAACAAGGAATTGCAGGCTAACTCCCACCTCATTTCCTCACAAAAACTGGAGAACAAGACAAACAACAACCTCCCCGACCCTACACTGTCATACGCCCACCTTTGGGACTCCAAGAACAGTGACGAGACAGTCGGCGAAATGGTCATCTCACAAAGCTTCGACTTCCCCACGCTTTACGCCACCCGAGGGAAGATGAACCGACTCAAGACAAATGCACTGGATGCACAAGCCACCGCCTTCCGCCAGCAGATATTGCTGCAAGCGAAGGAAGTATGCCTGGACATCATCATGCTGCAACGCCAGCAAGCCCTGCTCGACGAACGGTTAAAGAATGCAGAGGAGCTGTCGGCCATGTACACCCGACGTCTGGAAACGGGAGATGCCAATGCACTGGAAACCAACAAGATTAATCTGGAGTTGCTGAATGTACGCACGGAAGCCCGCATGAACCAGACGGCACTTAACAATAAACTGAAAGAGCTGCTTGTCCTCAACGGAAACCAGCCGCTCACACCGGGACGTCCCAGACCCGATACCACACCCGACGCCCAAACACTCGGATTGACAGAATACCCGGCAGTGCCGTTGCCGGCCGACTTCCACCCGCTGGCCGACGAACTGCTGGCTTCAGACCCCACCCTGCAATCCTTGCAGGGTGAAAGTTCTGCCGCCCGGAAACAGATTTCGGCAAGCAAGCAAGGCTGGCTGCCCAAACTGGAACTGGGTTACCGTAGAAATACCGAATCGGGGCATCCGCTAAACGGTGTAGTAGTAGGCTTCTCTTTCCCGCTTTTCGAAAACCGCAATAAGGTCAAGATAGCCAAGACACAAGCGCTCAACATTGACTACCAAAAGGAGAACGCCGCACTGCAAGCCAGCTCTGCCTTGTGGCAACTCTATGAAGAGGCCAAGAACCTGCACGCTTCCATGGAGGAATACGAGCGCACCTTCCATCAACAGCAAGACCTTTCTTTACTGAAACAAGCACTTATGGGAGGACAAATCAGTATGATTGAATACTTCGTTGAAATATCGGTTGTCTATCAAAGCAAGACAAACCTCCTGCAACTGGAAAACCAGTATCAGAAGGCAATGGCACAGATATACAAGAGCCGGTTATAAATAGAAAGAGCTGTCTGCGGTTGACAGACAGCTCTTTCTATTTCAATATATTGTAGTTATAGTTTTGTGACTTTACCCATAAACAGAATAACTCCCGTACTCTTCTCCTTTATCAGAAAGATGAAAGGACGGTCCACATAGAACGGAATTACCGTACTTGGTCCGGGAGCGGCCACGTCCATTCCTCCGACAGTTACAGCCGCAGCTTCCGTCCCCTCTTCATTCACTTTCACATAAGTGAACTGTTGCAGCAAACTGATAAACAAATCCTCATCCGCCATTCCGGAAAAATCGGCCGATGGAGTAAAAGCCTCCTGCATTCCCATTGCCATCATATCGTCAATGAGTTCTTTATCATATTCCATTTCAAACCGGGGTAACTTAAGGTTCAAGGCAGAGCTTGATAAACTACTGTTCCATTCCCCCCAGCGCTCGTCATTCAGCTGCGGCAGGCACTCATCCAACGATTTTCCCTCTGCCGGCAAGAGCACCACCATACTGAAAGCCTCATTGCCGTAAGGCAACTCTGCCATTGAGAAATACTCATTCTCGGCATAGTTGAATCTCTCGTCACGAAGATTCATCATGTGTACAGTCGATTTGCTTCCGTCAGCATTCGTAAAAGCCTCTTCTGCCGTATCCGATTTTTTGAATTGATTCTTCCAAATCCCCTTGAAATAAAGCGCATTCAACAGATAAAGACGCGCCGTCTCCGGAATCTCATTCAAGACTTTGGGGATGCAATTATTCGTTTTCCCGGCACACCAGCCGTTTATAATGTCCGGAGCCTTGGGAGAGGCAAAATCCAGCTCCTGCACTTGCGCGTCATACATCTTTTTGTTTACGCTTACAAAGTCGTCATGAACACCGAACCCTTTCTTTATCCAGATGGAATTGGCAATTCCCAACTGTGTGGTATTGTCCAAATCGAGCAACGCCTCCACCAGCTTCTTATTATAGTTGTTCATTTCTTCCAACGAATAGCCCGAAAAGCCCAGGACATCTGTCATCTCAGATAGTGTGTTTCCCAACGCTCCATTGGCAATCATAGACAGACAGAGCGAAGCGCTCAAAGGAGAGATGAACAGATTGGGCTTTTCCACCTCAGTTTTACAAACCTGATTAAAGAAACGGAAAGCGAAATCCGTTCCTAAATCCATCATCTCCTGCTCGGCACGGGTCAAGGCAATGTCTTTGCGAGGCTTGGGTTGTGGTGAAGAGTTGTCGTCACTCTGGCAGGCTGCAAGGATACAAAGTAGGCTTAAGGCAGTAATCGTTTTTTTAAGCATAAGCAAATAGTATTAGTTTTAAAACAGTTATCTATATATAGAAAATGCTTGAACAAACAAAATACTGCATTGAAGAAACAATAAAAAATAGTACATTCCTACTCTATTATCATACTGCAAAGTTCTGCATATTTTTTGCAGTCGCACTGCATATGTGTTGCAGCACCACTGCATATGTGTTGCAGTCGCGCTGCATATATATTTGCAGTGTCACTGCAACAGCTCTGCAGTGCTACTGCAAAATATATACAGCAGCTTTGCAGTAACGTGATTGATTTCACCCGGTTATTGTTGCCAATTCCAGCACCCCTTCCGGCAAATATCCGCTGCGTATGCGCCATTCCTGGGGATAAAGATTATTGGCACGGTTACCTATATTCTTGACAAATCCTAGAGGTATCTGTTTGTAGGTGAGCAAGACAATGCCGCGCGGAGCAGTCTCCGAAAGGACAACAGCCTCCTTGCGCAGATAGCTGATGGCCTGCTCGCGGCCTATCTCTTCATGGGCAAAGGCATCCGGATTCAGTGCTATACTCATGGCGAGCCCATGAGCAGGCATCCAGTCTTTTCCTTTCAACTCGGCAACATCTACCCCAGCCTGCACGATACGGAGTGACGAACGCAAAGCCGACAGTTCGGAGAGATACGCTTTAGGGAAAGCGCTGACGTTGTTGCCATTGACGATAAATTCGTAATTATCCGGAACCGCAAACCACTCATGCAGTGCCGAAAGCTGTTCTTTGGAAACACCCGGAGTTTTCGCTCCTTTTCCTTGAGGTTTTCTTCCTTTTTCCCAGGATTTCACCTGCCCGGCCCAGGTATTCCCATCGCTCACGCCCGGTTTGCGGAGAACTGCCAAAAAGAATCCTTCCCCCTTCGTCCGATGGGGCAGGAAACGATAGGCGGGAAAGTCCTCTCCCGACAATAGATTACCCGTAATATTCCAGTCAGTAGAAATTTCCAACGGCAATACCTCCGCCCCGAATTCATCCCGTATCCAACGGATGTTCTCTTCGTTTTCCTTTGTATTATAGGTACAAGTACTGTAGATGAGAATGCCTCCGGACTTCAAGCAAGGCCAGATATCCGTAACGATGCGACGCTGGCGCTGCCAGCAGATTTCCACATTCTCCCCACTCCACTCACTTACCGCAACGGGGTCTTTACGGAACATCCCCTCGCCAGAGCAGGGGACATCCGTCAATATGACGTCGAAGAAGTCCGTCAAGGAAGAAAAATCTGCCGGGTCATTATTAGTGACCACCACACCGGAATGCCCCCACTTCGTAAGATTCTCCGCCAATACCTGCGAGCGGTTGCGGATTACCTCATTGGCCACCAGCAGACTGCCTGCGGGCAACACGCTACGGGCATGCGTGGATTTCCCGCCGGGAGCCGCACAGAGGTCAAGCATCACCACCGGTCCTTCGCCCACATACCGCCTCAAAGCCTGCTCCACAAACATAGACGAAGCCTCCTGCACATAGTAGCAGCCTGCATGAAACAGCGGGTCAAAAGTGAATGTCAGCCGCTTGTCCAGATAGTATCCGGCAGTAGACCAAGGGACATGCCTAAAAGAGGAACGAAAAAGACTGAATGAAGATTCCGGTAATTTATCTTCATTCAGTCGGATACTGACCGGCTGCTCCCCTTCCAGGGCGGCAGCCAGCTTTTCATATTCTTCCACACCCAAGAGGGCGCGTGTATAATCGGTGAAAGATGAGGGTAGCTTCATGCTTTGAACTGTTTTATGGCAGCAAAGATAGTGCAAAATACGTTTCACCAATCTACGGGGCTAAACAAAAAGCACGGTTCAATACTCTTTTTAAAAACTGAGTTTCACCCCTGCAAAATAGGAACGCGGTGCACCCGGTCCGTAGATATAACCGGAATCGCGGCTCGCTCCTTTATCAAAATCTTTCTGATAAGAATTGAATATATTCTGTACACCGGCATTGAGCTGCAAACAGAACCCTTGAAAATCAAAGTCGTAAGCTATCTTTGTTCCAAGCTCAAAGAAGTCCGGACTCTTTACCAATACATCCGCCTCACCGTTCACCTCCGAAAGCAAATGGGGAACGTACATCCGCCCGGTATAATTGCCGTTCAAAGCTATTGAGAAGGCTTTAACCGGCATATAGGTAGCTGTAAAGTAGCCGTAGACGTCGGGAGTACGCAGTATCTTGTCGCTGTAACGTTCTTTCTCCGACAAGTGCTCCTCATCCGCACTCCATTCTTCGGGAGAGTCATAGATACTTCGTTGAAGCGTCAGCCCTGCCTGCAACTGAACCTTATCCTTATAGGCAACCTTTCCTTCCAATGTGCCGCCATACACTTTAGCTCCCGAACCATTGATACGGGTCTGTATCAGATAAGCGCTACCATCCGGGTCTTTCACCGGAGGCGTCAGGACAAACGGGTCGGAAAGTTTCGTGTAGAAGCCTTCCACCAGTAGGTTTGCCTGGAAATCTCCGAAATAGTGGTACCAATCTACCGAAGCATTGAAGCTGCGCGAACGCTCTTCCTTCAATCCTTTGGCGCGGACAATGGAAACCAACTCTCCACCCACATTACTGATATGCAGATCTTCATCAAACGCTTGTGGAGCACGGAATCCCTCAGCATAACTGAAACGGATATTCACATCCTGAGTAGGATTGTAACGGATATTGGCACGGGGACTGAAAACAGCCTTGTCCATGATGCTGTTTTTATCTACGCGCCCGCCAATCAGGAAACTCCACTGTTCGTTCTTCCACTCATTCTGGGCATAGACGCTTGCTATATTCACCACTTGGTTCAACGGGGCGGGGGTATATTTCTCAATCAGTTGTTGCAAGCGGTCACCCGTTGCCGTAGGATCTTCGGCCAAAGCAGCATCACGATACTTCTGTACGTCCGTTGCCTTGTCATGCAGATTGTCGTGATTGAACTCAATGCCTCCGGTCAAATCGGCAGGCATAAACAGACACTTGTCAAAATGATAAATATACTGGGCACCCAGCACACCGGTAAAGTCCGTAGTCATTCCATAAGCGCTGTAATAACTATTGCGCACGATGTGCTGAGCCGAAGCATAGGTACTGAACGTATGTTTCTGGTTTTTGGAGAAAGCCGTGAACTTGAGCCCACCCGTGTTGATGGAATGTTTCAGCTGTTCCACCAGTCCGGGCGCCCCGGTACCGTTCAATCCGGCATCCTCGGCTATATGAGGGGGAAGGCTGAAGCCACTTCCACCACGGCGGAATTCCTCCATATGATGGTATTCAAGGCTCAGCTTGGAATAGGCACTTGTCCGGTAGTAAGCATTCAGACCGACAGTCTGGTTCTTCAGCTTCGGTAATTCGGAAAAACCGTCTCCGTTGGAGTCCCATGCCGAACGATGCCTGCTCTGGCCGTACACATAAGCCCCCATCTTACTGTCCGAAGAAACCAAGGAAAGATTCAGGGTCGTGTTGTTGTCGAACGAGCCGGAACCGTCGAAATTGGAAATGGTATGCGAGAAAGAACCGGAATTGCGAATCGGTTCCTTCGTAATGATATTCACCGTCCCGGCAATGGCCGAAGAACCGAACAAGGCTGAACCACCTCCACGCACCACTTCCACACGCTCTATCATGTTGGCGGGAATCTGTTCCAACCCATACACACCGGCCAGAGAGGAAAAGATGGGACGTGAGTCTATCAATATTTGGGTATATTTCCCATCCAGCCCGTTGATGCGCACTTGTGAATAACCGCAATTCTGGCAATCGGTCTCCACCCGCACACCTGGCTGAAAGGCCAGTCCTTGCGACAAAGTATGCGAGTTTGTCTGCTCAAACAGTTTAGGAGTGACCACTTTGACCAAAGTGGGTGCCAAGCGCCGGGCAGTCTCATTGCGGTTGGCTGTGACTACCACCCCGTCCAGTGCCACCATGTCTTCTTCCAACTCAAAGTTCTCTTCCAAGGTCTTACCACGTTTCAGAACGACTTTGCGCTCCTGCGACTTATAACCTACGGCACTGACGGACAACGTGAACTCACCTTCAGGCAGATTCTTTAGGAAATAGTGACCGGTGGCATCGGTCATGGTCCCGATGGTGGTGCCTTTCAGCGAAACTGTCATATAAGGCAAATGTTCCCTTGTACTTTTTTCTATTACATGACCGACAATATTGGCATCGGTACTCTTCAAATCTTCGGCATAAACGGTTGATGAGAGTAACAGACATACTGCTCCCACCACAAAAAATATATATTTTTTCATGTACTTCTAAAATAATATGTTAATCAATGAGGTTGACGCAATCCCACAACGGAATTGCCTTAATCTATCAGATTTGAAAAAAAGAAGGGGGAGCACGCAGGCAAATACCGCCACGAAGCTTTACACACTTGATGCATTCCGTGGCAAGAATGCTCAGTACACACAACAAAACAAGGAAAACCGTCGCGGCAACCGGAAGCAACGGAAGGGAAGAAGAGACGAAAGAGGCTAGATAGAAAATGGTTTCCAACTGCACCTCTGTATGCTCATGCTGGCCCTTGAATGGATGGGAATGCACAATGATAACACCATTCACCACATGCGAGTGGGTAAACAGCGTAATTCCTCCCAGATAGGCAATGAACAGCAGAGGGAGGAAACACTTCATTATATTCCTCAACTTCATCAAGACTTCCCAATAAAAACAGATGCGCGAAGATAACAGTATTTACAATAAGAAACAACCCGGTTTGTATATTTACCTCTATTTACAGTCGCAAATACCTACTTCTTGTTATTCCGGAAAAAAGACAATAAGACATTTTCACGGAAAAATATCGCCTTATTTCCGGTTTTCTAAAAAAAATATCTTCTCTTTGCAACTTTATAAAGGTGACGACACGTCTAACCAACAAAGAAACAAATTAAAAGACCATAGATTATGAAACGTATCATTTTTGGATTAATGCTTGCCATGATGTTCTGCACACTGATGCAAGGCGCAAACAGAACCGTAACAGAGAACGACGGTCAGGGGAACAAGAAAAGAGTCATCGAATTGAGGGACACTGTCATCAATGGAGAAACCGTAACAGACACACTCAGTGTCATGACTTATGAAAACGGTGCCGGCAGTAGCAATGCTCCGGAAAAATGGAGAACCCACCATAGCAGCGGTATGGACTGGAACGGGTTCGACCTCGGGAGCAAGACCTCGGAAACCGTGATTGCCGTAACAGCCATCGTCTTTGTATTCGGACTGCCGCTACTCATCATATTCGTAGTATTCTTCTTCCGCTATAAAAACCGGAAAGCCAAGTACCGCCTGGCGGAACAGGCCCTGGCCAGCGGACAGCAACTGCCTGAAAACTTCTTCAAAGAAGCCGCAGCAACGGATATCCGCAGCAAAGGCATCAACAACATATTCGTCGGCATCGGCCTGTTCATCTTCCTTTGGGCCATTACCGGAGAATTCGGTCTCGGATGTATCGGCTTGCTCGTCATGTTCACCGGCTTCGGACAATTGGTGATTTTCTACAGCCAACAGAAGAAGAACGAAGAAAAATGAGTCAGATGGGTGACATATCGTTAGTCGCACAGGTCGTGGTGTTTCACAACACCAGGGCCTTCGACCAGTTGGTAAAGAAGTACCAGTCGCCCGTGCGGCGGTTCTTCCTGCACCAGACCTGCGGCGACAGCGAGTTGAGTGACGACCTGGCACAAGATACGTTTATCAAGGCCTATACAAACATCGCTTCGTTCAAGAATCTGTCCAGCTTCTCAACCTGGCTCTACCGTATTGCCTATAACGTTTTTTATGATTATATTCGCAGCCGGAAAGAAACGGACGATTTGGATACGTACCGAGTGGACGCTCAATGCAGCACACTGCAGCAGGACGTGGGACAGCACATGGACATTTACCGTGCCCTGGCCACACTGAAGGAAATGGAACGCACCTGCATCACGCTCTTCTACATGGAAGACCAAAGCATCGAAAAGATTGCAGGTATCACCGGATGTCCGGCGGGAACGGTAAAAAGCCACCTCTCGCGGGCGAAAGACAAAATGGCTTCCTACTTAAAACAAAATGGTTATGATGGAAAATGATGATAAACTCCTGACTTCATTCTTTGCCGAACACCGGCAGGAAATAGCCGATAACGGGTTCAGCCGCCGCGTACTGCGACATCTGCCCGACCGTAGCCGCCACTTGGCGCAGATATGGACAGCATTCTGCTTTACTCTGGCCCTCGTACTGTTCGTCTCCCTCGACGGAGTGCAGCTGATACTGGACACCTTGCGCGAAACCTTCGATACTGCCATCCGGAGCGGAGCTTCGGAGCTTGACCCCAAGTCGTTAATCATTGCCGGAGTGGTATTGCTCTATTTCGGTTACCGCAAGATTTCATCTATGGCATAGTTGTTTTTCAATGATAAATCGTATCTTTGTCCCCTCATAAAACTAACTAAGAGGAGAAAGTTTTGAGAAAGATTCTATTCATCATATTATTCGTTTTTTCTATTGGGAATGCCGGGGCGCAAGCAACAAGCGATTCCATTGTCATGAATTACTTGAAGGAAATGGGCGCCCCCGTCACTTATAACAATGAAGTGAAATTGCTGATGACCGGCCATGACAAGTTCGTCGATCTCTTCGAGAATATCCGCCATGCCCGGCATCATATCCATTTGGAATACTTCAACTTCCGCAACGACTCCATAGCCAATGCCTTGTTCAGCCTTCTGGCAGAGAAAGTCAAGGAGGGAGTTGAAGTCCGCGCCATGTTCGATGCCTTCGGCAACTGGTCCAACAACCAACCATTGAAAGAACGCCATCTGAAATCCATCCGCGCCCAAGGCATCGAAATCGTTAAGTTCGATCCTATCACTTTTCCCTGGGTGAATCATGCCATACACCGCGACCATCGGAAAATAGTAGTGATTGACGGAAAGATAGGTTATACCGGCGGCATGAACATTGCCGACTACTACATCAACGGATTGCCTAAAATCGGTAAATGGCACGATATGCACATACATCTTGAAGGAGATGCCGTGCGCTATCTGCAGGGCATCTTCCTGACCATGTGGAACCGGGAAACGGGACAACACGTAGGTGGACCTGCCTACTTCCCGGATACTCAGCAACTGCCCGACAGTATTGCCGAAGAAATAGCCATCGTGGACCGCACGCCACGCGAAACACCACGCTCCATCAGCCATGCCTATGCAGCTTCCATACAAGCCGCACAGAAGAGCATCCGAATCGTGAATCCTTACTTCGTTCCGACCAAATCAATCCGCAAGGCAATCAAGAACGCACTGAAAAAAGGTACTGAAGTGGAAATCATGATACCTGCCGTGTCGGACATAGCCTTTACTCCGGATGCCTCATTCTACATAGCACACAAGCTGATGAAGAAAGGAGCCAAGATATATCTCTTCAACGGCGGCTTCCACCATTCCAAGATAATGATGGTAGACAGCACTTTCTGCACGGTGGGTACTGCCAATCTCAACAGCCGCAGCCTGCGCTATGACTACGAGACAAACGCTTTCATCTTCGACCCCAAGATCACCAATGAGCTGAATGCCATGTTCGAACGGGACGTGCAAAACAGTACACTGCTCACTCCCGAAGTCTGGGAAAAGCGTTCCGGATGGAAGAAATTCGTAGGCTGGGTGGGGAACTTGATGACCCCCTTCCTCTAATTTTTAATTATTAATTATTAATTATTAATTAATTCCCCTACCTTTGCGTTCGGATAAAAACAGAGCTACATCATGAAACAATATTTAGACCTGCTGAACCGCGTACTGACCGAAGGCGTAGAGAAAAGCGACCGTACGGGTACCGGCACCATCAGCGTATTCGGCCACCAGATGCGTTTCAACATGGATGAAGGCTTCCCCTGCCTTACTACCAAGAAGTTGCATCTGAAATCAATCATATACGAACTGCTATGGTTCCTCCAAGGAGACACCAATGTGAAATATCTTCAGGACAACGGTGTACGCATCTGGAACGAATGGGCGGACGAAAACGGTGACCTGGGACATATCTACGGGTATCAATGGCGCTCCTGGCCGAACTATAAAGGTGGATTCATCGACCAAATCAGCGAAGCTGTAGAAACCATCAAGCACAATCCCGACTCACGCCGGATTATAGTCAGCGCATGGAATGTAGGCGATTTGGACAACATGAACCTCCCTCCCTGCCACGCTTTCTTCCAGTTCTATGTCGCCAACGGACGGCTGAGCCTGCAACTGTACCAGCGTAGTGCGGACATTTTTTTAGGAGTGCCCTTCAACATTGCTTCCTATGCCCTGCTCCTGCAGATGATGGCGCAAGTTACCGGACTGAAAGCCGGAGATTTCATCCATACCTTAGGAGACGCCCACATCTATCTGAACCATCTGGAGCAGGTAAAGCTCCAACTATCTCGTGAACCGCGGGATTTGCCGCAGATGAGAATCAATCCGGATGTGAAAAACATCTTCGATTTCAAGTTCGAGGATTTTGAGTTGGTCAACTATAACCCGCATCCGCATATTGCAGGAAAAGTGTCGGTATAAATCCTACAATAAAAAGATAGAAAGAGAAAAGAATTTTACACACATATGATTAGTATTATCGCCGCAGTAGATAGAAAGAGAGGTATCGGTTATCAGAACCGGTTGTTATTCTGGCTTCCCAATGATTTGAAGCGTTTCAAAGCCCTCACCACGGGAAATACCATCATCATGGGCCGAAAGACCTTTGAATCTCTCCCCAAAGGCGCGCTTCCCAACCGCCGCAACGTTGTTCTGTCCACTCAAAAAGATTTGATCTGTCCCGGTACAGAAGTTTTTCCCTCATTGGAAGAAGCACTAAGCAGTTGCCAGCCCGACGAACACGTCTACATCATCGGCGGTGCAAGCGTTTATCGCCAGGCACTCCCCTTTGCAGATACCCTCTGCCTGACCGAAGTGGATGCAGAAGCCCCTCAGGTGGACGCCTACTTTCCCGAAGTCGCTCCGACTGTATGGCAAGAAAAAAGCAGGGAGTCCCATCCCGCAGATGAGAAGCATCCCTGCCCTTATGCATTCGTCGATTATATCCACCGGTAAAATTAATCTTCCTCTTCTTCTACCGTTATAGGCATCTGCCGCTTGATGGCTTCGTGGAAAGAAATCAAGGTTTCCGTACGCGCCAGTCCCAGCGGCTGCAACTTATCATGTATGATGCTCAGCAAATGATGGTTGTTGCGGGCATAAAGCTTTATGAACATATCATACTTGCCCGTTGTAAAATGGCATTCCACAATCTCGGGAATAGCTTCCAATGCTCTCGTTACAGCATCAAAAGAAGCAGGATCCTTTAGATAGATACCGATATAGGCGCATGTTTCATATCCTATCTTCTCCGGATCAATCACATATTCAGAACCTTTCAATATACCTAAGTTTGTCAGCTTTTGAATGCGCTGATGAATGGCTGCTCCCGATACATTACAAGCTCTAGCCACTTCAAGGAAAGGAATGCGTGCATTATCGGCTATAAGTTTTAAAATCTGTTCGTCTAAAGTATCCAACTGATGATGTCCCATTTCAAATTCTAATGATTAATAAATTACTATATCTCCCGCATATCTATACGGCAACATGCAAAGTTAGCTATTTTTTCGCCAATAAAAATACGGTTTATAACTTTTCTTACAAAAAAAAGAATAATACCGCATATCAGGCATTTCAAAGTGCATATGCAAAATTCCATCTCGCACGACCGGAAAATTGCAGATGAGCTTTAAAGATATTATCCTTTTGTCTGATAGCCTAACTTTATTTCAATATGTTGTGTAAGGGGTTGTAATACAAGGATACCTTCTAAAATATCCCATTGATAACCAAATGTGATAACCAATTTTAATAACGTTTGGTGATAACAAGAAATGAGTGAACAGTTATTTCTGGATTTCAGTCTGAATTTCAATTTACGGCAGACGAGGAGGAATGTGCCGACCATTATTTACGCTCTGTTTACCTTTCAGGGGAGACGGTGCAAGGTCAATATCGGCGCGAAGGTTTATCCGGCACAATGGAACAAGCGGAGACAGATAGCCACCGTCAGCAACGGGCAGACAAGGTTGGATAACCGCAATAATGAGATAGTCAATAAAAGAATAAGGGCTGTACTTGCCGCATTTGAAGAGAAGAAGAGTTATCTTTGCGAGAACTTGGAGAGAATGGACTTCCTTCTTGAAGAACTGAGGCAGGCCATCAATCCTAATCTTAAAACCCGTCATGCAGCTATGAAAGAGAACAACGAATTATCCGCAACGCTTATATTAAGCCGGATGGCAGAGAGCAACATCGCTTCGGAGAGCAGTAAAAAAATTTATTTGGGATATGTGTCGGCATTCAAGGAATATCTGGAAGCCAAAGGCATAAGCGACAGATTATCCGCCATAAATAGGGACGTGCTGGAAGACTACCAGCAATATTTGCAGGAAAGGAGGCCTGCGGCAGTCAAGACCCTTCTGAACAAGGTCAAGGGCATTGTAACGCTGATTAACCATGCCAACAAGGACAAGACTGTAAGGTCGAACATAAACACCAACGGCATAACATACCTGGAAGACAACCGGAGCAGGGAGCAGAGGAAGAGCAAGCAGGTTACGTTGACGGAAAGCCAGCTGTTAGCCATATACAACTACACGGACTTGAACGCCAAGGAAAGGGAAACCAGGGACTTGTTCATCTGCCAGTGCCTGCTGGGGCAACGCATATCGGATTTGCCCAAAATTCTTAAGGGTGACTACCGGATAACGAAGCTGGGGGACGGCAACGAGGTGATTTCATTCATGGCCCAGAAGACTTCGCAGGAAGCCACATTGTATCTCTTTCCGGTAGTAAAGGAAATTTTAGGTCGGTATAGGCAGACTGGCTTTGAGCACATAGACCTGCTTGCGGAGGACGAGAAGGTAATCGCCAGGAATGAAGTCAAACTGAACAAGACCATAAAAGAGGTGTGCAGGAAAGCCGGGCTGGACAACGATATAGACTATGTCGAACAGATAGGCAGTAAGATAATCACACGGAGAAAGAAGCAGTTCGAGCTAATTCATACCCACACGGCGCGGCATACCTTCATCACTCTAATGTGCCGTTATGGTGTACCTAAAGAGGATGTCATAGTGGCAACCGCGCATACGGACATTAAAATGATAGACGAGGTTTATCTGCACGAGACCGTAAATGACAAGGGGACGAGGTATGTCAATTCCATGAAGAGAATCAAGGGTAGTGCATTCTTCAAGGTCGAAGGGGCAGACAATACGGCAGATACAGCTGTAGACAAGGAAAGGACGGCCAGGCAACCGGTTTCAACTGCGGGCAACATAACCTTTGAAATCTTGCTGGACACCCAGTTTCTTGCATCCCGAATCAATGAAGCCAGTGACATGGCTGAACGGATGGGGTATGTAAAGGACGGTAAACTGTATGACTACAATGGCGAGATAAACGGCATTGTAAAAGAATTGGAGGCTTTCATGCAGTCTCCTGCCCCCGGCTTTGAGGTAGCTTGTAAATATGTGGAGCGGTTGTCTGTCGGTAATCTATCCAATTTGAGAGATGAGCTGAAATTGCTAATAGTCAGATGTATGAGGATAGAAGCGAATACAGAAACCGTCATGCAGATTATTGACAAGGCTTTCAGAATGGGCATTCTGGATAATGACAGCCTTAATGACATGAAAGAGATTGTATCTGCAATATTGAAGGTTAAAGAGAAGGAAAGCGGAAAGTAATTCTGGAATGAAATGCTATCCTCCGGACAGATGTGGCTGTAAGGAGAGTTCAGACATGATAGAAAGCCATTAACTGACGTTAACTGATTATCCGGCTGTAAGGTCCGTACATGATAAAACTCATTAACTGACGTTAACTGATTGTTCGGATACAAGGAGAGATGATAGAATATCATTAACTGACGTTAACTGATTGTCCGGACTTGTGCTCCAATCCGGACTAAATCAAGTGATTACAAATAAAAGACCGTAAATTCTTGGAATTTATCAGTAGAATGGTTTACCTTTGCAGCAGTTAAATGATTAACTCATGTTGTTGATGAGTTAAGTATTGAGCAACATGTTCTTTGACATCATGTACAATCCAATACCAGCACCTCGGTGCTATAAGCTACCACCGGATGGTACGCTGTAACAATTAAAGAATATATTCATAATTGTTAATATTATTAATTAGGCAATTTTCGGATTGCCGGGTATATATGAAGGTATAAGTATGCCTGCTCTTATATACCGTTTATATATTAACTAATTAATTATGAAAGTAGTAAAATTAGGGAGTGAAGAAGCTCCCAAGTGGTACTTTGTTACCAAAGTAATAATAAATGGCAAGGAACAAGAAATCATTCCTGCCTTCACTGATTATTCTATCAAACGTAAAGACTTTGAGAAGGATAAAGTGTGCGAATTTATAGATAAGAGCAAGTTCTTGCCGACTGTGGTTTGCTTCACAGAAGCAAAACCATTCTACGCAGAGAATGTTCCTCTATATGATTATGATGGCAGGAAGATTGAAGCCCTTCCCGATAATGCTCCGGCTGTAATGGTCTATCTGGATAAAGCCGACAATGTTAACTTGCTTGGTTTGATAGATGAGCCATTGCCTGCCGAATTGGTAAAATGTGATAGCGTTTCTGACGCTTACCGCAGAGTGGCAACAACCGCATATCTCTCCCAATGCCCCTCAAAAGATGAATGGATAGGATATGCTGGAATTGTAACGGGAGATGAATTATTTCAGAATATCCGCAAGTTCGGCATAAGGTACTCTATGCCCGGTACTGCCGTACAAGGATATTTTGGTATGAGCACTACTGTTTCTTTATTACAAAGCAAAGCTCTTGCAGCAAGTTCTTCCCCTTACAATGGGAAACACAGAAGCTATGAGGAGGCAGAGCGGTTAATGAAAGCAACGGTACAAGCCTTTGGCGTGAAAGCTGCAAAACAGACCAGATACATTAAAGCCATTAATTATTGTATCTCGCAATATGACTTTGAGACGGTCTGTAAAGTGCTTGACAACATCGGCGCAACAGAGAAGTTGCAGGTTGAAACAGTCAAGTGCGAAGATAAAATCAGTTGTATTCAGCAATTAATCATAGAACATGTTCTTAAGATGCATGAAGCTCAACAACAAGCTCAACAGCAATAAGAATAACCGGGATTGTACATGATACATAAAATAAGAGGCTGTCTCAAATTGATTTTGAGTTCAGCCTCTTTTGTTTTATAGTGTTCTCCGGTCTCAAAGAATCAGTGCTTTCGGTAAATCTGAACATCACATTCTCCCCGAACAGCTACGGTTATGGGAAAAATTTTTGCTTTATCGACCCCTCAACTCAAGATGTTAAAGAATCGGACATACCCTTTGGCATGCTCCCTTGAAGTCCGTATCTTTGTACCAGCCCATGAATTTGGAGCGAGATTACCTATTCCACCAGATTGTTCCAACCAACTACAAACCCCAGTCAAATGCAGGAATTAACTTATGAGGACATACGGAAACTGGCAATAAAAGAGGGTGTCAAGGACACCAAACTCCATATAGGACTTTGGGCTTCTGACCGATACGTCAAGACAAGGAAAGGGATTAAGGGTAAAAGATGTACCGTCTATTATCCTTTCAATAAAGCCGTTCCACTAAAAGATTTATTTTAGAAACAGATACAGTCCAATTATTATATCCCAGACCCGTTGCGGGAAACTGGAGGTATAAAGTTGTGGGAAACTGGAGGGATGACTTGCGGTAAACTGGAGACCTATTCACTACCTATAACAATACCTTATATCATTACCTACCATAGTATCGCAACGCTCCGCATTGCTTTACAAATGACGGAATGGCGATAGCAGGTAATAGGGATGCTGACAAGTCGTGTTATCCCATGCAGGCAAGCAGATACAACCATTACCAATTAATAAATCCAAATAACGGTATGATAATACATGTACCAACAAAGACAGCTTTCAATAACAGACGTGAAGCCAAGGAGTTCTTTGGAGCGGCATACTTCTGTAAGATGCTGAAAGAAGGTAAAGATATTCTATTCATTAATGACGCACACATTGCTTTCAATGGAACAATATACAGTACTAACAAAGGGAATAACGGAGATAGACGGTAATAATAAATTTACGGCTACACTGGTATATGCCTATATAAAGTCAAGAGAAAACTATGAATCAAATGTTACCGGCAGGCTCACTTATCCTAATATTGCCAAGAATATAAAGGTGGCAGAAGGAACAGTCGAGAATATTGTACCTGCATTAATCTCCAGGAGGGCGCTATTCACTAAAGTAGACGGGAGGACTATGCCGGATGAGAAAGGAGAGATACATACGCATAATACATACTACTTTGCCTCAAGCTATCCCAATTACTTCTACATCAATAATGCCTTCTTTAGTGAAGACATAAGCAGTGGCATTGCAAGCATCAAGGAAGCCAACAAGGTCAAAGGTCTGTTACTCCAATTAAAAGCCGTATGTATAAATGAGACCAATAAATATATCAGCAGACAACCTTATAAGGGTGGAGTAAATATCAGTGAACTGTCAAGACTGCTTAATACTGACAGAGATACTCTGACCAGGTTACTGAAACTTGCTGTAGAACTTAAACAAGTGAAGTATATACCCAAAGGCATACTGATCACCAATAGGCATATCATACCGGATTATATAGTGGCACATAATAATAGGCAAGGCAAGCCTCTATTGACAGCGGTATATCATACAATCTATAACTGGTGTCTTGATAATGGGATTATTCCTCCGGATAGGAATGACACAATACATAAAGCGGGCAATAAAGTGAAAAGGAGCAATGAGATACTATCCAGAATAGCCGCCAAATTTAATGTGACCGATAAGGATATTGTAAGGTTGGCAGATGCCAGTCATGTAAGTGCCAATGTGTATCTACAGAATGCAATAGAGACCGAACAGCCTTTCATTCATTGTTACCTCCCTTATGTACTAAGCCGGAGACTTGTTACCAAACCGGAATACATTACGTTGGAATATATAGCAAGTACATTGAATATACCGCCAATTGACAGTGAGGATGAAGATAACCCCATAATCATGTTATAAGTATTGTCACAATACGACCTTTTAATAGGATATATTTCCATTATATACCCCAACTCAAATTAGGTAGTCTCCAAACAATACCCCCTCCCTTCCAGATACGGGAAGTGTTTCCATATAAGGTACAGAGCCATATAGGGTGGAATTACTGGCAGTAGAGAAAAATGGCTGGCATGTATATCCGTATCTGGTGTATGTTTCAAGCGCTTCTTTACTGTTACCCTTAACTCCCCTCACCGTATCTTTAGGGGAAATGAACACCAGATGCGAAATCACCTTCCAGCCCCGAACGCTTGAAATTCTGTAACAGCCATTACGGGCAGATACAGATTTATTACAGAAATGCACATGCGTACAAGGCTGGGAGGCTTTCCGCTTCCGGTTCTCATTCCTTTTCAATTCATTCATTACTAATCATAAATTATCGCTTATGGAAGATTTAAAGGCAATTCTGACGGTTGGTGCAATACTCGTTGTACCGTTCATTGCAGCACCAAAGGTAATGTTTGCCATAGTGCTGTACATTATCGTTTATATGGCATTCAGATGGAGAAATTTCTAATTATCAACTTAATAATTTACAGATTATGGAAGCATTACAGATTATGCCAGTCATGGCACAGAGAAGGAACAGCAATTTAGGAGAATTTGCAGAGGATGCAACGGTTGTAACGGACGATACAAAGGGGAAACGACCTCTGTTCATAGAGGCTAATACAGTCGAAGCGACTTTACAGCATTTGAGGGATGACTGCATAATTCCAGTATTCGCCAAAGACAACGAGGCTACATTGTCGCACGTCTCGTTCATTGAGACGGTGCAGGATGCCGCACATACTTTCTTTAACGGTGAACGGATAGGGCAGCCGGATATAAGGGTGTCACACGTTATCAAGGGTCGTATTCCAGAAGCAATACATAAGCCTGCCAATCAGTTATTGGAGAGTGACAAGACCATTTATTACGAGCGTTGCGCTTTCGTGATTGAAATACCTACCATCTACGAGACGGTGAACGGTAATAGGCTGACCCTTACTGTAGGTGGAGTGAGAGCCTATAACCATACCAATCTGTACAGTAAAAAGGGTGCAGAGCGTTTTAAGGTGTTCATAGGGTTTACATGCCAGGTATGCACCAACTTGTGCGTATCTACGGACGGTTATATCAGCTGTCTGGAGGTCACTAATACAAGTGAGCTGTATCGTGCCGTATTGGAAATGTTCAACAAGTACGACCCTGCCAAGCACATACATCTGATGCAGACACTTGGCGGCTCATATCTGACTGAACACCAGTTCTGCCAGTTACTTGGGAGAATGAGGCTTTATCCACTGTTACCGCAAGGACAGCAGAAGGCTATCCCCAGAATGCTGCTTACTGATACGCAGATAAACAGTGTGGCTAAAGCGTATATCAATGATGATAACTTTGGCAGTCTTGGTAGTGACCTATCCATGTGGAAGTTCTACAACCTGCTTACTGGCAGCAACAAGAGCAGCTATATAGACAGCTTTCTGGATAGAGCCTACAACGCTACAGAACTTGCAACGGGCATTGCATCCGCTCTGCATGGTGATGAGAGATACAGTTGGTTTCTTTCTTAGCTGTATCTGGAATTATATCCTATTACTGGTTTCTCAAAACTGGAGATTATGCTACGGAATTTATTCTATGTGTTACTGGCGACTTTGGTATTCTTCATTGCAATGGCATTATTCCCACTTATAGCGGTGGGATATATCCTGCTGCTGGGCTACGCCATTACTAAGGGGTAATATGATGAAATGGGCATCCTATAATCGGGGTGTCCATTTTTTACTCCACAGCTCCCTTATACAAGGAGTTGAAATCTCCGAAATACTGGACAGCCGCAGAAACTCATAAGACGGGAATCATTCAATTGTGCAATCCGGTCCTTGTCTCATTATATTCACTTCTGTTATTAGTGAATGTTTCTTTGGTTATCAGTAAGTTGGATATTCCAACTTGAAAATGATATTCACTTTTATTCATTTCATTATAAGACTGAACGTTATGTCACTTAAATATTCAAGTACAACCGCAGATTATCTGCAATGGAGCGAGGCAATGAACTTGATAAGGAAGTTAGCCAAAGACGGGAATTATAAAATCTCGCTTCTTGTTGCTCTGGGCTGTTTCACTGGCTTAAGAATATCTGACATTCTGGCTTTACGCTGGAAGCAGATATTGGATGCGGAGGAATTTACCGTTATCGAAATCAAGACGGGAAAGCAAAGGACTGTGAGAATTAACATGCAGCTACAGAAGCATATCTGTGACTGCTACAAGCATATCAGTCCTATAGGCATAGACGCGCCTATCTTGGTAAGCCGGAAAGGTACGGTCTATTCCATACAGAGGATAAATGTAATCCTCAAAGAGGTTAAAAGGAAATATAGGCTGCATATAGGCAACTTCTCATGCCACAGCCTTAGAAAGACTTTCGGCAGGCAGGTCTATAACATGAACAGCGAAAGTTCGGAGCTGGCACTGGTCAAGCTTATGGAACTGTTCAATCACAGTTCTGTAGCCATTACCAAGAGATACTTGGGATTAAGGCAGGAAGAACTACTTAATACCTATGACTGCCTTAGCTTTTGATTACTGGCGGTTGCGCTCACCAATTATTAAGAATGGAGTGGAACAGCCTTTTAAGCCAATAATTCAAGTTGGGAGTAAATTTATAAATTTCTACTTATATAGACCTTTTACAAATTTGCTCCTAACCTTGATTTATGGCGTAGGAATGCCTTTCTGCATTTAATAAACAATAAGTTCTTGCCAATCAAACGTAAATTCGTAACTTTGCAGCAATTCTAACAGCCTAATGCGTTGGGAAGTTGGAAGGACATATTAGTTAACGAAGAGCGTTTAAGATATTATCCTAAGTTGAAATCTGGACAATTTCAAAGAATGAGGATAATAGGCAAGAACGCTCACGTCAGTGTTATATATTCACCTCTGTAGGGTGAACTATATACATATCTGGCGTGGGCTATTGTTTATTACTCATTCTTGGGCAGTCCAGAGCCTCAACTTGGTAATATTCAATGTTCCCACGCTTCTTTTTTGTATAACGGTCAGTTAGGGGACACTGACAATAATACATGAATTAACCGTAAAGATACAGACTACTACTTATTAATTGACAACTCATTTATGAAGTGTGCAGCTATCGCTGTGTTCCTCACACTGATACAACTATTTATTATTAACTGCCACCTATTAGGGACGTAGAGGCATAAACAGATTTATAGCAATGAAGACATTAAGATTGATTGGAATGGCTATCGTAGCAGTAATTATGAGTGTTAACTTCGCAGCATGTAGTGATGATGATGATGAAGATAATAATGGTAATAATCCGTTGGTAGGTACTTGGATAGATAGCTATGGAGAAGGTGATTATTTTATATGGAAATTTAATGCAGACGGTACAGGAATAGAACAAGAATATTATCATGGAGGCCTTGAATCTCCAGTTTCATTTACTTATACTTATGATGCTAAGACTACCGTTCTAACCGTTACATATAAAGAGGACGGAGATTTGGTTCCAACGGATATTGATACTTATTATGTTACATTTAGCGGTAATACCATGACAACAAGACAGTTCTTCGATGATGAAATAGGAGATGAGTCTTATGTAACAACTTGGACTAAACAGTAATTAAATATTATTACATTGAAGTATAAAGGCAGCATGGAATTAACTCCCTTGCTGCCTTGACTGTTTCCGCTTCTTAACTAACTTAGGCTTTCGCTTACTTGCCGCATCTTTGAAAAACTGTTCCAGCCTCTCCCTGGTAATAGGCAGGTATGTGACCTCTGTAACCATAGTTTCCCTAATCTCTTGTGGTAAATAATGAATTGTGTTGTGCCTCTTGGGTATTGCTTGCATTTGTGTGGAAATAAAAGGTTGATAATTGATTTATCTGGCACAAAGGTACTGATAAGAATCTGTCCAATCTAATGCAAGAGATACATTCTGGGCTATCGGAATATATATGCGTATTGGACGGAAAGGACAAGGCTGTGGATGGCAATAAAATGGAATTTTACTTCTGTGAGCGGAATAATGGACAAGGGTGCCTGGGCACAAATTACCTTAAGCCTAAAAGGGGGTTGGGAGCATTCCAAGAATTTCTCATTCGATTTCGTTCATTGTATGGAGAGAATGCCTATCTTTGTGACGGTTGGAATGAGTATTTTAGCACAGTATATGACAACTATTCTTCTAATATATTGATAATCAGACGGGGTAATAAAGATATTATCTTTGTAGTAGCAATAATAATGAACCGTTATGAAAAAGTATTCCTTATTCCTATTATGCCTGATGGCAGCAATATCCTTGCATGCCCAAAGTTTTGCCGATTATTTTGCAGATAAAACCCTGCGTGTCGACTATATCTTTACCGGAAATGCAGCCAAACAAGAGATATGCCTGGACGGATTGTCTTGTCTCCCCTCTTGGGCAGGAAGGAAGCATCATTTATCTGAGTTGCCCCTGCAAGGAAACGGACAAATCATTATGCGAGATGCAGCCAATGGCAGCGTAATCTACAAAACATCCTTTTCTTCGCTCTTCCAGGAGTGGCTGGAAACGGATGAAGCCAAAGCGGTGACCAAAGGATTCGAAAACACCTTTCTCCTTCCCTATCCCCTCCGTCCTGCAGAAATAGAAATAACACTTCTCGACCCGCGTAGAAATGTACGGGCAAGCATGAAACATACGGTCAGTCCCGACGACATCCTGATACATCAGAAAGGTACTGCCCACATCACACCACATAAATATCTGCTGCAAAGCGGCAATACGGCCAAATGCATCGACGTAGCCATCCTTGCAGAAGGATATACTCCCGAAGAGATGCCGGTATTCTACGAAGACGCAGCCATTGCCTGCGAAAGTCTGTTTGCCCACGAACCCTTCCGGTCCATGAAAAAGCACTTCAACATTGTAGCAGTGGCCAGCCCCTCCGAAGACAGCGGAGTAAGCGTACCACGCCTCGGAGAATGGAAACGGACAGCATTCAGCTCTCATTTCAGCACATTCTATTCAGACCGGTATCTGACAACCTCCCGTGTCAAATCCATACACGATGCGCTGGCGGGAATACCGTATGAACACATCATCATCCTTGCCAATACGGAAGAATACGGAGGCGGTGGAATCTATAATTCCTATACCCTTACTACCGCCCACCATCCCATGTTCCGCCCCGTTGTGGTACATGAGTTCGGGCATAGCTTTGGCGGACTGGCCGATGAATACTTCTACGACAATGACGTGATGACAGATACCTATCCACTAGATGTGGAACCCTGGGAACAGAACATCAGCACAAGAATCGATTTCACTTCCAAATGGAAAGATATGCTTGCTCAAGGAACTCCCGTTCCTACTCCCTCTTCTGAAAGTGGAACATATCCCGTAGGCGTATATGAAGGAGCTGGCTATTCTGCCAAAGGCATCTACCGTCCGGCAGACAATTGCCGCATGCGCACCAATGAATACCCTACTTTCTGCCCGGTCTGCCAACGGGCCATCTGCCGCGTCATTGAATTTTATACTGAATAAAAACAAACTAAACTAAAAGAACTTATGATCAGACTTCAACGTATTACAACAGCTGACACAGACTTGTACAGCTACATGGAGAAATTAATGACTCAATCATTCCCTTCAGAGGAGTACCGGGAACTGGAGGAATTGCGCAAGTATACAGATACCAAAACGCACTTCTATAACAATATCATCTTCCATAACAACACCCCGGTAGGTCTCATCACTTACTGGGATTTCGGACATTTTTACTATATAGAGCATTTTGCCATTGACCCCGCACAGCGTAACGGCGGATATGGAAAGAGCGTACTAAACCATTTATGCCAACTCTTAAAACATCCCATCGTCTTGGAAGTGGAAATACCCGAAGAAGAAATGGCTAAACGCCGCATTAACTTCTATCAACGGCAAGGATTCTCCTTATGGGAAAAGCCCTACCAACAACCACCCTATAAAACAGGCGACAACTACCTGCCTATGCTCATCATGGCCTATGGAGATATAGAATGTGGAAAGGATTTTGACTCTGTAAAGGAACACATCTACCGCGAAGTATATAATGTGAAATCTTAAAAACCCAATATACTTAAAACAATAAAGGTCGTTTCAACAAATGAAACGACCTTTATTATATCATTAAACTAACTTTTACTGACGCGGTTGCGCAGAATAGTTAATCTTCAAAGCATAAGCCTTACGAAGCGCTTCTTTGATATCTGTTACGATACCCATTTTCGTATCTTGGTCAACTTTCAAAGACACTGTCATCTGCGGCTGATCTTCTTCCTTCATACTGGCACGTTCACCAATAATGTAATCTTGAATTTCAGCAACTTCAGCATAGCTGTCGTTCAACTGGATACGGCTCTCATTACCTAACTTCTTACGAAATTCGGCAGTAGGTTTTCCTACATAGATAAACGTAACCAAAGACTTCTTTTCAAGTTTCTCCAATTCTGTAGCTTGCGGAACCTTAAACTCAACCTTCAATGTTACCTCACGCATCGTTGTTACAATCATGAAGAAGAACAACAAGGTGAAGATAAGGTCAGGCAGAGAAGAAGTGTTCAACGCCGGCATTCCACGTTTACCAGTCTTATTAAATTTTCCCATTACTTCTTTTCTCCGTACTTTTTAGGTTCTGCCTCAGAAATCTTCTGAGAATAAATTTCACGAATTGCATCTTGTTGTTCTTGATCCAACTCCATATAATTCTTCTGCCACTTTTCCTGAGCCAATTCATCACGCAACTCGTTATAAGCTACTACCAACTCATTCTGTACAGACATATATGCTTTGTATGAAGAACCACGGTCACAACGCAAAGAAATCACATGGCCTTCCGTCACTTGTACTGTACCGAAGAAAGGAACATTCTTAGAAATCTTTTCCGGTTTTGTATCTTCGTTATACGGATTGGCAATAAATTCTTTTGCTTTTGCACGCAATTGGTCAACAGTAATATAATCATTCCCGCACATTAACTGGTCCTGCATGTTCAAGAAGACTTGCAATACGTTGCGTTCCTTCTTCTTTGCATCGTCCAACTTCTGGTCCTTTTCCGGTGGAGGCGGCAAACGTCTTGCCAAACCACGGTCGGTATCCATAGATGTTGTAATCAAGAAGAAAATCAGCAACAAGAAAGCGATGTCCGCAGTAGAACTTGAGTTAATTTCAGGAACTTCTCTTTTCTTTTTAGCCATTGTAATTATATCTTTAAATTGAGTTACCTCAATTGATTATGATAATTTTTTCTTAATGCTACTAAAAATGATTGCCAAGACTGTACCAGCAAACAAGATATAGATAGAATAAAGGAACATGTCAGTAAGCTTCAACCAGAAAGGTACGTTCTCAGTTCCGCTATAACCCGGAATAACAAGTGGTTCTTCACTACCCATAGTCCAAGAAATAACAACAACTGCAACCAATATAACCAAACCAATCAAAGATTTCAACGCTGCTCCCGGATTGTCTTTCAGTGCAGCTCCAAATTGGAACAAAACACCAACCACGGTAGCAATAATAGCTACAAAGAACAGAATGTACATCAAATAAATCAATGCGTCTGTATGAGCCGGTTGCCACATTTCTGCGTCAACGCTTGCCAACACTGCATCGCCCTGAGCATCTCCACCGAAGAAGAACATGCCCAACACTACCAAGATGATAGCGAACATGACATACAGTGCATAGTATGATACTTTATATGATAACTTAGCCATCTTAATTATTTTTTGTATTTCAAGTCATATTTGATAACCATATCCAACAGAGAGATAGAAGAATCTTCCATTTCGCTGGTCAAAGCTTCAATCTTAGCCAGGATGTAGTTATAGAATACCTGCAGAATCAAGGCAACGATCAAACCGAAGATAGTTGTAATCAAGGCAACCTTCATACCACCTGCTACAACCGTCGGAGAGATATCACCTACCTGCTGGATCTTATCAAATGCCTGCACCATACCGATTACAGTACCCAAGAATCCCAAAGACGGAGCCATAGCGATGAACAGTGTAATCCAAGAGCAACCTTTTTCCAGGTAACCAGCTTGTACACCACCGTAAGAAACTACTGACTTTTCTACTACGTCGATACCTTGGTCAATTCTCATCAGACCTTGATAGTAGATAGAAGCGATAGGACCTCTAGTGTTACGTGCGATGTCTTTAGCAGCTTCAACGTCACCTTTTTCCAAAGCAGCTTCAATAGCAGCCAAGAACTTCTTTGTGTTGATTTCAGCCAAGCTCAAATAAATGATACGTTCAATACAGAATGCAAGACCGATAACCAATGCGATAGCTACCAAACTCATGAAAGATGCAGTACCTTCAATAAACTTAGTTTTGAGTTCTTTGTGGATACCACCTTCTGCAGCTTCCATTGCGGCAGGAGCAGCAGCGTCAGCAGCAGGTGCTACAGCTGCTTGTTCAGTTTGTTCAGCTGCAGGAGCATCTTGAGCCTGAGCAAGTTGAGTTGAGCCAAATGTTAAGACTCCCATCACAGCAACAATTGCAAATAACTTTTTCATTGTGTGTCTAATTTTTAAGATTAATTAATTAATTTATTTATTATAATTTGTTGTTTTATCTCCATTTTATCACACTGCGGAGAGACGGGGATTCGAACCCCGGATACCCTTTAGGGGTATACACGCTTTCCAGGCGTGCCTCTTCAACCACTCGAGCATCTCTCCAATAGACGCCTTTTCTGAAATCGGGTGCAAATTACAAAAAAAATGCGAACCACCAGCGTTTTCAGCTACAAATGTATTCTTTTTTTTGTTGTTCTGCCTCATTCTCCCCGTTTTATATTAAATAAAATCTCAAAATTAATAAACTTTAAAATCTTAAAGAGCTTATTTGAGCATTCCGAACACTTTTAAAGCGTTATCAGAAGTAACCTGGGCCACCTTTTCAGGAGAGTTCCCATAGATTCCGGCCACCTTTACCAAAGTATCCTTAACATATGCGCTTTCGTTCCTCTTGCCTCGATTGGGAACCGGAGTCAGATAAGGGGAATCGGTTTCCAGCACGATGCGTTCCAAAGGAATATTCTTCAAGACTTCGGGCAAAGTTGATTTCTTGAAAGTCACCACACCATTTATTCCTATCATGAAATCCGCAAATTCCATAATCCTGCAGGCCTCTTCCGAGGTTCCCGTAAAACTATGGAAAATTCCTTTCAAAGGAGTCTGCTGATAGGGTTTCAACACATTATATATATGGTCAAACGCTTCCCTACAATGCAGCACTACCGGCAAACCGTATTCCAAAGCCCACTCAATCTGCTTGTCCAACACCCTTTGCTGCTCTCTAAGAAAAGTCTTATCCCAATACAAGTCCATACCAATCTCGCCAACCGCAACAAATTCATTCGGTGAAGCCAGCTCCCGGGCCACTATTTCCAACTCCTTTTCATAATCCGCACCCACAGAGGTAGGGTGCAATCCAATCATCGGATAGCAATACCCTTTATATTCACGGCACACCCGAAGCATAGGTCCTATGGTGGTACTATCGATATTGGGCATAAAAATATGCGTGACTCCTGCCTCACGGGCACGAGCCATCACTTGAGGCAAATCCTCTGCAAACTCTTCTAAAAAAAGATGGGAATGTGAATCAATCAATCTCATTCTTCAACTTACTCTTTGCGTTTCTCACCGGTACGGTAATAATAGATTATTCCATAATCACGGCATAAATCCAAACGTTTCTCATTGGGAGTGACCTCCTCGAATTTCTTTTCAACCTGGTTCCATATATCCAAAATCAAACCATCCGCCTCTGCACGCATCGAAGCCAAGGTGTCCAAACTGCGGGCTGTCAAAGATTGAAGATTCTTTTGCTTCTCATAACTATCCATGAAAATATCATAATGCACCCTCACTTTTGCAATCGTAGGGTTATAAATGGGAATTCCTCCCTGGGATATACGTTTGTTTTCCCCATCCACGATTTTACGCCCCCACTCTGCCAAGGCAGGCTCTGTCGATAAATCAGGCACATTATTGTTGCTTGTGTCCAAACCGTAATATTCCTTATGAGCAATACGCACTTCAGAACGGATGACAGCTAAATTCAACACCTGGATAAAATGAGAAATATACAGACGGGCAGTCTTTACATTAGCCTGATGCTTACGTCCCGCCCGAGCCTGCCGCTCAAAACAGTCGGCATAATAAGCTTGCGCAGCTTCAAACTTTGTAAGAAAATTCCGCGCATCAGTCAACGCCTTCAAAGATACGGCCAAATCATACACATTACATATATCACCCTTGACGACCACTGCTTTCAGCGCCCGTATTCTCGCTTGATCTGTATTAGGCAATCTTCTATAAGGCATTTTCTCCCGGATTTAAAGTTATACTTCCCGATGCATCAGGTTAGCCATCAGGTTCTTCAATTCCTCTTTCTTTTCATCTGCCACCTTCACCGCCAACAGACTTTCCATTGCGCGTTCACAATACTCTTCCATCTTTTTCTCACACAGTTCCTTGACGCCAATCCGGTTATACAGTTCCGTCACCGCAGCAACTTTCTCCTCCGGGTTGAATGCAACAGCATCCACCCAAGCATTCAAGCGGGTCAACTGCTCCTCATCCGCATGTTCAAAAGCCTTTATCAGCATGTAGGTCTTTTTATTGCACAGAATATCACCTCCAATATTCTTTCCAAAGACGGCAGCATCGCCATAAACATCCAGGAAATCATCTTTCAACTGAAAAGCGACACCCAAGTTCATGCCAAAATCATACAACTGCTCCGCATCTTCAGAAGAAGCCCCTCCCAAAAGAGCGCCAATCTTCAAGCTTGCAGCCAACAATACCGAAGTTTTCAGACGAATCATTTCCAGATACTCCTCTGCCTTCACATCCTTCCGATGTTCAAACTCCATATCCAGCTGCTGTCCTTCACAGATTTCCAGTGCAGTCAGGCTAAATATATCCATCACCTCTTTCAGGTGTTCAACCGGGCATTGAGCCATAAACTGATAAGCTAATACAAGCATTGCATCCCCCGAAAGGATGGCAGCATTGTCATCCCAAACTTTATGTACCGTCTCCTTACCACGGCGACGGTCTGCACGGTCCATCAAGTCGTCATGCAAAAGAGTATAATTATGATACACTTCAATCCCCGTTGCAGGGTTAAAAATACGGGTAATATCCTCCTGATACAGATTGTAGGCCATCAACATCAATACCGGACGGATTCTTTTTCCGCCCATGGACAACACATAGGTAACGGGAGCATATAAACCTTGAGGAGTACGGGTAAACTGCAATTCTGCAATATGAGAATTTATTCTTTCTAAAAGCTCGGAAGCTGTAAACATGGCATTTTCAGAATTTAGGGAATAGCGGATAATGAAAAGAGGCTGCATTCCGGCAGCCTCTCCCACTTATAGATATTTTATTACTGCAATCTAAACATTACAGGCACGGTATACTTAACACGAACGGGTTTACCACGCTGCATACCGGGTTTCCACTTCGGCATGCCCATAATCACGCGGACAGCTTCTTTGTCCAAATACGGGTCAACGCCTCTCAGAACTTTAGCATCTACGATACTACCGTCCTTATTAACCACGAACTGTACAGTTACACGGCCTTGAGTTCCGTTTTCCTGTGCAATAGTAGGATATTTAATATTCTTGCCCAAATACTGCATCAAACCAGCCATACCACCATTCGGGAACTCAGGCATCTGTTCTACCACCTCGAAGATAGTCTGTTCTTCCGGTTCTTCCTCTTCCACTGCTACGGGAACATATTTGATTTCCACAGCCTGGTTCAATTCTTCAGAAGATACAATGGCCGTTTCTTCCACGTCAGCATCGTCTTCAACGATAGTCAACGTCTCTGCAATTGAAGGGGCTTCGGGAGGCGGAGGAGTAACCTGCTCCGGCTGTTCTGTAATAGGGATGATTTCCTCTTCAAAAAATACGTCGGTAATAGCCTGGCTCGTGTCAATCTTGATGTCACGCTTTGTCCACTCGAACGCAACAAACATGAAAGCGAGCACGATTACATAACCGACAAGCAGCCAAGTCGACTTCTTACTCTCCAGGTCTGCCTTAGGTGATTTCTTAATTTCCATAATTTATAATATAATTTTAGTGTTTCTCATTTGGGGCAAATATAGCACTTTTCCCAAGAATGTTCACGCTCTGCTGTTTTTTTTTACACAATAGGCGCTCCATTTTCATTTTTTTAATCCTTCAAAAACCTCCATGTGCTTTTGTGCCACAAATGTAACGAGATATTTTAAAAATACCGTATCTTTGGCAAGAATTTTAAATGAAATATTGAAATTTTCTGTTTTGCAGGTGTTATACCTATATAACTATAGCATAAAAGTCATGAAAAAGATAACAATAGCAATCGACGGTTTTTCCTCTTGCGGGAAAAGCACTATGGCCAAAGACCTCGCCCGCGAAATCGGTTACATATATATAGATAGTGGTGCCATGTATCGGGCAGTAACATTATATAGTATAGAGAATGGTATTTTCCAGGGTGACCGCATAGATGCCGAAAAACTGAAAAGTCTAATAAAGGATATACATATTTCTTTCCGCCTGAACCCCGAAACCGGACGCCCAGATACCTACCTGAACGGAGTAAATGTAGAAAACAAAATCCGTACCATGGAAGTATCTTCACGTGTCAGCCCCATTGCAACATTGGATTTCGTACGCGAAGCTATGGTGGCACAGCAACAAGAGATGGGCAAGGCCAAGGGTATCGTTATGGATGGGCGCGACATCGGCACTACCGTTTTTCCGGATGCCGAGCTGAAAATTTTTGTAACCGCCACCCCCGAGATACGGGCACAACGCCGCTATGACGAACTAAAGGCCAAAGGGGAAGAAGCCAGCTTTGACGAAATTCTGGAAAATGTGAAACAACGGGACTATATTGACCAAAACCGGGATGTAAGTCCGCTGCGCAAAGCTTCTGACGCTTTATTGTTGGACAACAGCCACCTGAGCATTTCCCAACAAAAGGAATGGCTGGCGGAACAATTCGAACGGGTTATAAAGGAGAAGAACTGAACCGGATATGGCAAAAGTAGAAATAGACGAAGGCTCCGGCTTCTGTTTCGGAGTTGTCACCGCAATAAACAAGGCAGAAGAGGAACTGGCGAAAGGAGGAACCCTCTATTGTCTGGGAGACATCGTGCACAACAGCCGTGAAGTGGAACGCCTGAAGGCAATGGGGCTGATTACCATCAACCATGAGGAATTCAACCACCTCCACAACGCCAAAGTGCTGCTGCGTGCTCATGGAGAGCCCCCTGAAACTTATGACATTGCCCGCCGCAACAATATAGAAATCATTGACGCAACCTGCCCGGTCGTACTCCGCCTGCAAAAGAAGATTAAGCAAGAGTACGTCCAGGAAGACAACCGCGACAAGCAAATTGTCATCTATGGCAAAAATGGACACGCCGAAGTACTGGGTCTGGTAGGACAAACCACCGGAAAGGCCATCGTCATCGAAAAGCAGGAAGAGGCAAGGAAACTGGATTTCAGCAAAGACATCCGTCTCTACTCCCAGACCACAAAGTCTCTGGACGGATTTCAAAACATTGTGAAATACATAGAGGGACATATCTCACCGAAAGTCACTTTCGAGTCCTATGACACTATCTGCCGACAAGTAGCAAACCGGATACCTAATATCCGGAAATTTGCAGCTTCCCATGATTTAATATTCTTTGTCAGCGGCAAAAAAAGCTCTAACGGCAAGATGCTGTTCAGTGAGTGTAAAAAAGTCAATGCCAATTCACATTTGATAGACAGTGCCGAAGAAATAGATAGTTCTCTGTTAGCCGGTGCCAATTCCATCGGTGTCTGCGGAGCCACTTCCACCCCCAAATGGCTGATGGAAGAAATTTCAGAAGCCATAAAGTCAAAACTTAAATAACAGTTTGTCATCCTTTTGGAACAGCAAATTAACGTAATTTATTAGTCACCGCCTCAGCTTTTTACTATCTTTGCGGCATGAAAAAATAGTCCAAATCTATTTTTCATCATGATTATTAATACTAAACAAAAAGATTGTTATGGGAACAGTTAAGTGCATTGGTATCTTGACATCAGGAGGTGATGCTCCGGGAATGAACGCAGCCATACGTGCCGTGACACGTTCGGCTATTTACAACGGACTTTCAGTTAAAGGTATATATAGAGGTTACAAAGGTCTGGTAACCGGCGAAATCAAAGAATTCAAAAGCCAAAATGTCAGCAACATCATCCAGCTGGGTGGTACAATCCTGAAGACAGCCCGCTGCAAAGAGTTCACGACTCCCGAGGGCCGCCAAATTGCTTACGACAACATGAAGAAAGAAGGCATTGACGCCTTAGTGATTATCGGAGGCGACGGTTCGCTGACCGGTGCTCGTATCTTTGCACAAGAGTTTGACGTGCCTTGTATCGGGCTGCCGGGAACTATCGACAATGACCTTTATGGAACAGATACCACTATCGGCTACGACACCGCGCTGAACACGATCCTGGATGCTGTGGACAAAATCCGTGATACAGCCACTTCCCATGAGCGCTTGTTTTTCGTAGAAGTCATGGGACGCGATGCCGGTTTCCTCGCTCTGAACGGCGCCATCGCCTCCGGAGCAGAAGCAGCCATTATCCCGGAATTCAGTACGGAAGTGGACCAACTGGAAGAATTCATCAAGAACGGTTTCCGGAAATCCAAGAACAGCAGTATCGTACTGGTAGCCGAGAGTGAACTGACCGGCGGTGCAATGCACTATGCAGAGCGTGTAAAGAACGAATACCCCCAATATGACGTACGCGTAACCATCCTCGGTCACTTGCAACGCGGCGGTAGCCCTACGGCACACGACCGTATCCTTGCCAGCCGTCTGGGCGCAGCCGCCATCGACGCCATCATGGAAGGACAGCGCAATGTCATGATAGGTATTGACCACGATGAAGTGGTATACGTTCCTTTCACGAAAGCCATCAAAAATGATAAACCCATCAAGAAAGACCTTGTAAATGTATTGAGAGAACTGTCTATCTAATGACAGACAGTTCAGATACCCCATAAACAGAGAAGGCGACATATGCGCCTTCTCTGTTTTTTACAACCATTTCTTCACTATATTTTCCGTCCTCTCCCACAGTTCTTCCATCTGTACATGCCGGGTATACTTCTCCGAAAGAGACTTGGGACGGCAACTGGCATTCAATGTACCCGTACGTTTACCGGCATCCTCATCCAGCAATAAGCCGACAGCCGTTGCAGCTCCCTTACGGGGAGTACGGATAAAAGGCCTGAAAAGCATATCTGTCAGCGGGTCAAACCACATATGCATGGTGATGATATTGGTAGACACAATCCCTGGATCAGCCGCATTCACAACAATACCTTTGTGCTTGACACGACTGGCCAAGTCGATGGTGAACAGAGTCAATGCCAGCTTCGTGTTGCTATATATAGGAATGCGCCAAAAGTCCCCCCTTCTTCCCCGGAGGAAAAAATCCGGAAAGTCAAGATGACCGATGGCATACGTACAAGATACCATATTCACAATACGGCTCCCCTCTCCCATCAATGGCAGCAGCTTGCGGGTCAGCAGGTAAGGCCCTACATAATTGACACTCACCGTCCGTTCCAGTCCGTCTTCGGTAATGCGGCGTTCCGTTTCCATGGTTCCGGCATTGTTCATCAGCAACGCCAACGGCTCTCCCCGCTTCAACAGATGCTCTGCAAATGCGGCCACTGAAGCCAGAGATGCCAAATCAATGGGAGCAGTCTCAATACGCGGATTACCGGTTTCACGCATCAGCAGTTGCCGCTTGGGTTCGGCAGCTTGGGGGTCACGGCATGCCATGATGACCTGATAGCCGGCAGTTGCCACTGCGCGGGTAATTTCCATGCCCATGCCACCGTCTGCCCCGGTTATAACAGCTAAATTCACTTTAATAATTAAAAATTGAAAATTAAAAACTAAAAATCAGCCTTTCGCTTCGATTTTCTCTATCTCCTTTTTCAGACAAGGTGGAAGCTCCTCCTTCAAATGCTGATGGCATGCCATCTCGATGGAATACATCCGGGCAATGCAATAATTACTATGCCGGCAGTTGCAACGTGCATTCTCTTCGGCACGCATGCGGTTGACGAACCCCGGCTCATTGAGCAGAGCACGTGCCATTTGCACAGCCTCGAAACCGTCATCCAGCACCTCATCTATCTTGTCCCTGGAAACCAGGCCACCCACATAAACCAACGGTATCTTCAAGGCGGCACGGAATTTCAAGGCATCTTCCAGGAAATAGGCTTCCTTAAACGGTACGCTCGGTATCATCCATTTGCCTACCATGCGTACACCGTATTTCAACCACCAGCAGGTCATGTAATGCGTCATGCTGCGGATAGGCATTTCGCCCCGCATGACATACATCGGCGCCTTACTGACGAACCCACCGCTCAAGACCAGCGCATGTGCTCCCGACTGCTCCAGCCTCCGGGCCACCTGCATCGTCTCGTCCAGCTCCATCCCTCCACGGAAACCGTCGCGCATGTTCATCTTCACCAGCACAGCCATATCACTGCCGGCAGCCTTCATCACTTCTTCCATCACCATATCCATAAACCGCATACGGTTCTGCAACGAGCCCCCGAATTCGTCTTTCCGATGATTGGTGGACGGGGACAAGAACTGGCTGATGAGATAACCATGCCCTGCATGAATCTCTACAGAATCAAATCCGGCCTCCCGTGCCAGATTCACCGAGCGTCCGTATGCACGCGCCATCTCCGGCAGCTCATCGGCACGAAGTCCGCGCACAAAGGTAGGAGAATAAAGATTGAATCCGGAAGATGCGCCGACGGGCATACAACCGCAAATACTTTTATGGGACATGTTGCCACAGTGTCCCAACTGGATGCCTGCCGCAGCCCCTTCCGCATGTATGGCATCAGTCAGCCTACGGAGTCCGGGGATAATCTCGGGACGCATCCACAACTGGCGGTCAAAAGACAGGCCGCTCTGAGTAACTGCCGCATAAGCAACAGTAGTCATACCTATACCTCCCGACGCTACCGACCGATGATAGTCGAGCAACATGTCCGACGGAGCGTTTCCGGGACACATGCTCTCGAAAGCAGCCGAACGGATGGTACGGTTACGCAAAGTCAACGGTCCGAAAGTGACGGGGGTGAATAACTTGGATTCCATCGTTATGAGTTATGAGTTATGAGTTATGAGTTATAAGTTATGAATTATTCATTTTCCATTTTCAACTCTCCATTTTCCATTAATAAAGAAATGGAATGATGCGTTTGCGCTTTCCTACCGCCTCATCACCAAACTCCTCCCGATAACGGCGGTGAATGGCATCGGCACGGGGAACAAGGTTGGCAAACGTCCACCAGACGAACACCCAGGCGGCGGGAGAAGCTGTGAGTATGGCAAACCCCGTCCATTCCACCAGTTCACCGAAGTAATTGGCAGAAGTGACGTATCGGTAAAGCCCTTTTCCGGGAAGATAATGCTTCGTATCACCCGGCTTGCGCAAATGGCGTATCACGTAGTCGGAATGCAAATTGACGAACATACCCGCAAAAAACAGAATGACTCCCAACAAGGCATGAGGTTTCAGCAAATAGGCCCAGCCATCGGCATACAAGCCTTCGGGAGCGAAATAGAACAAACCGCCCGCCTGCATCATCCCGTTCAAAAGGTTGAAGACGATACCCATCGCCATAATAGCTACCGGCATCCGGCTTTTACCTTTCAGCAGGAACGGAAAAATAAAGGCCCGCTGAAGATAGTGCAACTGAAACAGCAGGAAGAAGAAATATACCGGCACGGCAAATCCCGCTCCACTCTTCCCCCACAACCCAAACATGACGATGAATACCGGCGCTTCCATAAGCACCCACGCCAGTTTATTATTGATGGAGATTCCCCACGAGGCAGTACGGAACATGCCATAACCCGCTTTGACAAAATAGAGCGCAATAAAGACAACCAATGCCACAGCACTCATTACCCACAGAAATATCTGAAAAGTTTCCTGATTCATAGTTCTTTATTTATGCGAAGCAAAGATAAAGAAAACTCACAACAAACAAATCGTTTTCCCCGGATAATTGTTTTTTCATGCAAAAACCAGTGTTTTTTACTGAGAAGATTAAGCAGTAGAGATACGAAAATCTAATCGTTCCATCATGGAGTAAATTTCATTCCACCATGGAGAAAAAATCGTTCCACCATGGTGGAACGATTTTTCCCCCGTGATGGAACGATTTAAAAGATACAAGTCTAATCCTTACCGTTTCTTAATGGGCACATAAGCCACCTCATCCAAAACATTCTTATAGGCAGGACGGATAATACGCTTACCTTCAAAGTTCAATTCTTCATTGCGATGTGCACACCAACCGACAATACGTGCCATGGCAAACAAAGGCGTGAAGATTTCCTGCGGCAGCCCAATCATCTCGTAGACAAAGCCCGAATAGAAATCCACATTGCTCGAAACCGTCTTGCCATTATTCTTCACACGGCCAAACACATCAATGGCGCGCTCCTCGAGCAGTTCAAGGAAAGCGAACTCGCGTTCTTTCCCTTTTTCGCGGGCAAGGTCGCGGGCAAGCTCTTTCAGCAGAATGGCGCGCGGGTCGGAAATGGTATAGACGGCATGTCCGATACCATATATCAAGCCGGTCTTGTTATAGGCTTCCTTGTTGAGCATGCGGGTGAAGTAAGTATCAATCTCATCCACATTCGTCCAGTCCTGAATGTTTTCCTGCAGATGGTGGAACATATCGGCAACCTGGATATTGGCACCTCCATGAAGCGGCCCTTTCAAGGAACCGATACCTGCCGCTATCGAAGAGTAAGTATCCGTCCCGGTAGAAGAAGTGACACGTACGGTAAAAGTGGAGTTGTTACCACCACCGTGCTCGGCCTGAAGAACCAGCAGCAGGTCGAGCGTGCGGGCATCCAGCTCCGTGTAGTCCTTCTTCAGCATATAGAGGAAATTCTCGGCAATGGAAAGGTTTTCCTGCGGATGGCGGATATGCAGTGAACGGCCATGGGTGGCATGGCGAAGCATGTTATAGGCATACGCAATGATGGTCGGGAATTTCGAAATAAGCTCAATGCTCTGCCGCATCAGATTATCGCGGGAAGTGTCATCTGCATCAGGGTCAAAACGATACATCTCGAGCACGCTGCGCGCCAGGATGTTCATAATGTTGTTTCCTTCGAGTTCAATGATATTCATCTTGGTCTTCTGCTCCAGCGGCATGTTGTCGTTGATGAGTTCACGGAAAGAAGAGAGTTCTTCCTTGTCGGGCAGGCGACCGGAAAGCAACAAGTAGGCAATTTCCTCAAAACCGAAACGCTTCTCTTTGATGATGGCGTGTGCCAAGTCATCCACATCATAACCGCGGTAGAACAATTTGCCGGGAATAGGCTTCAGCCCTCCACCGGGGATGCGTTCATAGCCGACCACATTGCCTATTTTGGTCAACCCCACCAAGACTCCCGTGCCGTCCTCATTACGCAAACCGCGCTTCACATCAAACTTCCTGAACAGTTCATTCTCAATCCGGGTAGCTTCCTTCAAATCTTCGGAAAGCTTGTAAATCAGGTACTCCTTCTTCATAATCGTTTCGTTTTATTCGTTATTCCCATTTTCTATTCTTCCTACAATCTCCCGGGTGAAAGCCGAAGTGGACAGCGAGACGCCACCCGGCATAAAACGTGCCAAGTCGGCAGTAGCACGGGCTTCGGTGAAACTCTGCTCCAAAGCTTTCTCTATAAGAGAGGCAGCTTCCTTCCAACCCAGATATTCAAGCATCATCACAGCGGAAAGGATGATGGAACAAGGATTCACAATGTCTTTCCCGGCAATGTTCGGAGCCGTCCCGTGAGTAGCCTCAAAGATGGCATGCCCCGTTTTATAGTTGATATTCGCACCCGGTGCAATGCCGATGCCGCCTACCATGGCAGCCAGTTGGTCGGACACATAATCGCCGTTCAGATTCAACGTGGCAATCACGGAATATTCTTCAGGGATAAGCAACGTGTTCTGCAAGAATGCATCGGCAATGCAGTCCTTGATGACCAGACGCCCTTCTGCCAGTTCTTTACCAAACTCACGTTCTGCCAGTTCGTACCCCCACTTCTTGAAGCCGCCTTCCGTAAATTTCATGATGTTTCCTTTGTGTACCAACGTCACGGAAGGCAGATGATGCTCAAGGGCGTATTGGCAGGCGGCACGCACCAAGCGCTCTGTTCCTTCTCTTGAAACGGGCTTCACGCCAAACGAGGAGGTTTCGGGAAAACGGACTTTTGTCACCCCCATGTCATCACGGAGAAAACGATAGAACTTTTCAGCCTCCGGAGTTCCGGCTTCCCATTCGATGCCTGCATAAATATCCTCGGTATTCTCACGGAATACGCACATATCCACCTTCTGTGGCTCTTTGAGTGGAGAAACAATGCCCTTATACCAACGTACCGGACGTTGGCAGACATACAAATCGAGCGTCTGACGCAAGGCTACGTTCAAGGAACGGATACCTCCACCGACGGGAGTTGTCAAAGGACCTTTGATGCCCACCTTATAGGTGCGGAAGGCTTCCATGGTTTCGTCCGGCAACCAGGAGCCGGTTTCGTGGAAAGCACGTTCTCCTGCCAGCACTTCTTTCCATTCAATGCCACGCCGGTCACCATAGGATTTCTTGACAGCGGCATTCACGACAGCCTGCATGGATGGGGTCACTTCTGCTCCCACTCCATCGCCGGTAATAAAAGGTACAGTAATTTTTTCCATATTCTATCTTGCATTAAGTGCAGAACCGGCCCGGAACCAGGCTATCTGCTGTTCGTTATACGTATGTTGTACTTCAAAACTTTCTTTACTCCCGTCCTCGTGATGAAGAACCACCTTCAACGTACGTCCCGAAGCAAAATCTTTCAACCCCATGACAGAAATCAGGTCGCGTTCCCGAATCTTGTCATAATCGGCCTTATCCGTAAAGGTCAGCGCCAACATGCCTTGTTTCTTTAAATTCGTCTCATGGATACGGGCAAAGCTTTTCGCCAAAATGGCGCGTACATTCAGGAAGCGTGGTTCCATGGCAGCATGCTCACGGCTGGAACCTTCACCATAATTCTCTTCGGCAACGACAATGGAAGGGATGCCTTCTGATTTATACAGCTTCGCAGTGCCTGACACTGTTCCATAGGTATTGGTGGAGCGGTTCCAAACCTTGTTCGTCTCTCCATTGAAAACATTGACAGCCCCCATCAGCATATTGTCCGAAATATTCTCCAAATGTCCCCGGAAACGTAGCCATGGCCCTGCCATGGAAATGTGGTCGGTGGTACATTTCCCCTGTACTTTAATCAATAAAGGCATGTCCAGCAAATCCATGCCATCCCAGGCAGGGAAGGGAGTCAGCAGTTGCAAGCGCTGTGAATGAGGATTGACCGTAATTTCCGTCTGTCCCTTGTTTGGAGCAATATATCCTTTTTGTCCTCCGATGAATCCGTGTGCCGGCAATTCCTCACCGACTGGTTCGGACAGTTTCACAACCTCTCCTTTGGCATTGACCAGCGTATCCCGCAAGGGGTCGAAACAGAGGTCGCCTGCAATGGTCAGCGCCATGGTAATTTCGGGAGAAGCCACATAAGCAAAAGTATTGGGATTGCCGTCGGCACGTTTGGCAAAATTACGGTTAAAAGAGGTGACGATGGAATTTTTGCGTTCGGGGTCATCAGTATGGCGCTTCCACTGGCCAATACAAGGTCCGCAGGCATTCGCCATTATCGTTGCGCCAATATCTTCGAAAGCGGCAATCATGCCGTCGCGTTCAGCAGTAGCACGTATCTGCTCCGAGCCGGGATTGACAATCAGCGGGGAAGCAACCTTCAAATTCTTTTCCTTTACCTGCCGGGCAAGGGAGGCCGCACGGCTCAAATCCTGATAGGACGAATTGGTGCACGACCCTATCAGGCCGACTTCCATCCGGCGGGGATAGTTATTGGTTATCACTACCTCGGCAAATTTCGATATCGGTGTTGCTGCATCCGGCGTAAAGGGCCCGTTGATATACGGTTCCAACAGCGAGAGGTCTATTTCAATGATGCGGTCGTAATATTTTTCCGGATTTGCCAGCACTTCGTCGTCGGCGCGAAGGTCGACAGCTACGGAAGCAGCCATTTTTGCCACTTCTTCACGTCCGGTAGCCTTCAAATAAGTACCCATGCGCTCATCGTAAGGGAAAAGGGAGGTAGTCGCCCCCACCTCTGCCCCCATATTGCAGATGGTAGCCTTTCCAGTGGCAGACAATGAAGCGGTTCCCGGTCCAAAATATTCAATGATGGCATTGGTTCCCCCTTTTACAGTAAGAATACCCGCCAACTTCAGAATAACGTCTTTGGGAGCTACCCAGCCACTCAATTTACCCTTCAAGTGTACGCCTATCAGACGCGGCATTTTCAATTCCCATTCCATGCCGGTCATCACATCCACCGCATCGGCACCACCCACACCAATGGCCACCATGCCCAAACCTCCGGCATTGGGCGTATGAGAGTCCGTGCCTACCATCATTCCACCCGGAAATGCGTAGTTCTCCAATACCACCTGGTGAATAATGCCTGCTCCCGGCTGCCAAAAACCTATGCCATAGCGGGAAGAAACATCACGGAGAAAATTATAGACCTCCTCGTTGGTCTTCGTAGCAGTCGCGATATCTTCTTTTGCACCTTTATATGCTTGAATCAAATGGTCACAGTGCACAGTGGAAGGCACGGCAACCTGCTCACGGCCTGCATTCATAAATTGCAATAAGGCCATTTGGGCCGTTGCATCCTGCATGGCCACACGGTCGGGACGGAAATTCACATAGTCTTCTCCCCGTCTGTAGTTCTTCACTTTATCCCCATCATACAAATGAGCATACAAAATTTTCTCCGCTAAAGTCATCGGACGCTGTAGTACATTCCGTACACGTTCTATCTTCTCCGAATAAGCGGCATAAAACGTTTTGAGCATCGTTAAATCATATACCATAACCACTATTTTTTAGTTTTTCATTATTGTAAAGATTACAAATTAATATCATAAACAAATAAAAAGGCTGAATAGTTTAACAAAATAAAGCATTTTTTCTGTCGGAAGCGAAGAATGATTACCTTTGCAACCATGAAGGAACAAGATTCAAATAGTCCTATTATTCACCTCCAGCAGCAACAACTTTTGCTGCGCATGGAATACGAATACGAAAAAGAGGAATTCAAACGCCAAACCGAAAACATGGGGGTTGCCCGGAAAGTGAAACGGGGACTTTGCTGGTATCCTGCCACTCCGGGACGAAGTTACTATAATTCACTGAATCAATTAGTAATAGAAATTACACACACAGAAAATACCGATATAGAACATAATTTTGAGTTCGGCCGTCCCGTATGTTTTTTCCGCCAGTCTGCCGATGGAAAAATAACCTATATGAACTTCACCGCTACCGTAAGCTATGCCGACGAGACACGGATGGTAGCGATAATGCCCGGAGCCGGTGCCGTGATGGAAGTGCAGGAAACGGACAACCTCGGCGTGCAACTTTATTTCGACGAAACATCCTATCGGACCATGTTCGAAGCCTTGGAAGATACGTTACGCTCCAAAGGCAACCGCCTGGCCGAATTGCGGGACATATTGCTGGGAACCTCGAAAGCCGGTTTCCGAGAGCTCTACCCCGTACGGTTTCCCTGGCTGAACTCCACGCAGGAGACAGCTGTAAACAAAGTGCTGTGTGCCCGCGACGTGGCCATTGTACATGGTCCTCCGGGAACCGGAAAAACGACCACCTTAGTGGAAGCCATCTATGAAACCCTGCATCGGGAACCGCAGGTACTAGTATGTGCCCAAAGCAATACTGCCGTCGACTGGATTTCGGAAAAACTTGTGGACCGTGGCGTCAATGTCCTGCGTATCGGCAATCCGACCCGTGTCAACGACAAGATGCTTTCCTTTACCTACGAGCGTCGTTTCGAGAACCATCCGCTTTATCCGGAACTGTGGAGCATCCGGAAAAATCTCCGTGAACTGGGCAGCCGTGCCCGCCGTGGCAGCTATGACGAACGCGAAGGAGTACGCAGCCGTATGAGCCGCCTGCGCGACCGCGCCACCGCATTGGAAATACAAATCAATGCAGAGCTTTTTGATGGGGCACACGTCATAGCCTCCACGCTGGTAAGCAGCAATCACCGGCTGCTGAACGGACGCCGTTTCGGCACCCTTTTCATTGATGAAGCAGCCCAGGCCTTAGAGGCTGCCTGCTGGATAGCTATCCGAAAAGCAGACCGCGTGGTATTGGCGGGTGACCACTGCCAACTTCCGCCCACCATAAAATGCCACGAAGCCGCCCGTGGAGGTCTGGAACGAACATTGATGGAGAAAGTGGTGTCCAACAAACCTGCCGTTGTCTCTTTGCTGAAAGTGCAATACCGCATGCACGAGGAAATCATGAAATTTCCTTCCCAATGGTTTTATAATGGCGAGTTGGAAGCCGCTCCCGAAGTGCGTTACCGGGGCATCCTGGACTGGGATACCCCTATCCACTGGATTGACACCTCCGAAATGGATTTCAAAGAAGAATTTGTGGGAGAGACTTTCGGACGCATTAATAAGGCGGAAGCGGACCTGCTCCTATCAGAACTGAAAATCTACATCAACCGTATCGGTGGCAGCCGCATTCTGGAAGAAAAAATAGACTTCGGCATCATCTCCCCTTACAAGGCACAAGTGCAATATCTCCGCAGCAAGATAAAGGCAGACGCTTCACTCAAGCCTTATCGCAGCTTGTTCACTGTAAATACGGTGGATGGCTTCCAAGGGCAAGAGCGCGATGTTATCTTCATCAGCCTTGTCCGCGCCAACGAAGAAGGGCAGATAGGATTCCTGAATGATTTAAGGAGAATGAATGTAGCCATCACCCGGGCACGTATGAAGCTGGTGATATTGGGAGAGGCAGAGACGCTGAAACATCACGGTTTTTACCGGAAGCTATTGGAGTTTATTCAAAATATAGGGAATCAATAATAAAGAAATACCCCCTCCGGTAACACCGAAGAGGGTATTTCACCTATTTATATAAAGCTGATTAATTGTTTTCCGGACGAAGTTTACGAACTGTAACAGCTGTCTGCCACATTTCGCTTTCACGCAAGGCTTTCAATTCTGCATTCAGCTTCTCACGATAATCGGGTTTGGAGTTGCTGTCGATAGAAATCTGGGCTTCGTTGCCCGACTTCACGCTTGCATACAATTTCTGTACAACCGGCTTGATGGCATCATGGAACGGGGTCATCCAATCCAGCGCACCACGCTGTGCCGTAGTAGAACAGTTGGCATACATCCAGTCCATACCGTTCTTGGCAAACAATGGCATCAAAGATTGAGTCAACTCTTCCACAGTTTCATTGAATGCTTCAGAAGGAGTATGGCCGTTTTCGCGCAATACTTCATACTGAGCCAACAGCAATCCCTGGATAGCACCCATCAATGAACCGCGTTCACCGGTCAAGTCGGAAGTGGCTTCGCGGATGAAAGTTGTCTCGAACAAATATCCCGAACCGATACCGATACCCAGTGCAATCGTCTTGTCAAAAGCCTTACCCGTAGCATCCTGATAGACGGCATATGATGAGTTCAAGCCACGACCCTCGAGGAACATGGTACGAAGTGAAGTACCGGAACCTTTGGGAGCCACCATAATAACATCAATATCTTTAGGAGGAACCACGCCGGTACGGTCGTTCCAGGTAATAGCAAAACCATGAGAGAAGTAAAGGGCCTTTCCGGGAGTCAAGTAAGGTTTGATAGTCGGCCATACAGACATTACAGCTGCATCAGACAACAGACACATGACGATAGTACCTTTCTGGCAAGCCTCTTCGATGCCGAACAAAGTCTCACCCGGTACCCATCCGTCAGCCACAGCCTTTTCGTATGTCTTGCCCGGACGTTGTCCTACAATCACATTGAAACCGTTATCACGCAAGTTGCAAGCCTGGCCCGGGCCTTGTACGCCATAACCGATTACTGCAATTGTTTCATCTTTCAAAATCTCACGTGCTTTTTCCAAAGGAAATTCTTCGCGGGTCATTACATTCTCAATAACACCGCCAAAATTCAATTGTGCCATTTTTTGTTTTAATTTTTATTTGTGGCTTACGCCAACGTTGATAAATTTATTTATTTCTCTGTAAACATCACTTTAGAGCGACAGACCACTTCGCTGCCATTCTTTTTCACCTCCACATCGTAAACGCCCTCACCGGCATCATCCATGAACAAAGTCAACTCATCCCCATAATAGCTTTCGGCTACATATGCCATTTCAAAACGACGGATGCGCTTCTCCTTATACATCTCTATCGGGAACAAATCAAGGATATGCTCAATGTAACGGATGCTGTTCACATGCCCGTTAATGTCAATATCACTGTATTTGGCTACCAAAGCAGCAACCGGTTCCTTTGAGGCCACCTTTATCCGCGAAGGTTTTTCTATCGGGCAAGGCTCATCGCAAACATAATCTACAATGCTGCCACTATGAAGAGCCAGCAAATCTGCCGGCTTACGGGTATTCATGCTAATCATCGCCCAAACGGAACGTGCATACCCAATCTTCTTGCCCTCCTTATCGATGATAGCGAAATTACGGTCTGTAAAAAGGCGATAGACATTCTCCACCCAAGTCTGAATGGAGAAATCTTCGTACTGATAAGGCATTTCATCCAGTTCGACAGCCAGACGGGACAATACCCAAGTATAATTGTCCTCGTTTAGAGTCGCGATGCCAAAACCGCGGTCGCTGGCATGGAAACCCGCACAATTCAACAAATGGTTGCCCAATACTCCCATTGTCAGCCGTCCGGTAAAGTCGACATGAAACGGTTCGGCAACAAACTTGTAGGTACCTATTTTATTGTTCTCGCTCATCATGATTCCTGGTGTTTACTTTGACGATATTTTGCTTCACGGTCCGCCAGATATTCATTGACACGCTCAAAGCAGCTGGTCGTAATGGCTACGCGACCCGAACGGACGAACTGAAGTACGCAATCCAACTGGCGCAACTCCTCATAAAGATTGGTTATTTCCTCACTCATGCCATTCTTCTCAACAATGGCAAATACAGCATTCACCTCCACAATACGGGCATTGTACTTACGGATTACTTTGGACACCTCCGGTTTTTCTTCCAGCGTAGGGGTCGTTATTTTATAAAGGGCAATCTCGTGCTGATAGATTTCATCATCCGTGAAATAATGGGCTTGCAGCACATCTATTTTCTTGGTAATCTGCTTGGTCACCTTTTCAATGGTATCCTTATCCGTCCAAGCGGTAATGGTATATTTATGTACCCCCTTGATGGAGGAGGCCGATACATTCAAACTCTCGATGTTTATCTGCCGGCGGGTAAACACAGCCGTCACCTGATTCAGCAAACCGGCAAAGTTTTCCGAATGAACAATGATTGTATATAGTTTTTTATCCATAGATAGAGTAAATTCTTTAATTTCGCATGACTTCAGCATTCCAACAACATCTGATTGACCGAACCGCCCGGAGGTGTCATCGGCATTACATTTCCTTCTTCCTCCACACAAGCTTCGAGCAGGAATGGTCCGTCAGTCGCTATCATCTCGTCAATCGCTTTTGCCAGCTCCTCGCGGGTCATTACCCTGCGTGCAGGAATATCATATGCCGAAGCAATCTTCATATAATCCGGATTCATCATCGGAGTAAACGAATAACGACGATTGAAGAACATCGCCTGCCATTGACGAACATTGCCCAGGAAGTTATTGTTCAACAGAATCATCTTCACCGGAGCCTTTTGTTCCATGATGGTACCCAGTTCCTGCAGGTTCATCTGCAAGCCGCCGTCTCCCATGAATACGCATACCGTGCGGTCCGGACGTCCAAAAGTGGCACCGATAGCTGCCGGAAGGCCGAAGCCCATAGTACCCAGGCCACCGGAAGTAACAATGCTACGTTCCTTGCTGTATTTGAAATAACGGGCGGACATCATCTGATTCTGGCCGACATCAGTCACCAATATCGCCTCGTTATGGGTAGCCTCACTCACAGCACGCACCACCTCACCCATGCTTAGCGCTTTTCCTGCCGGATGTAATTCCGGACGGATTACCTTTTCCTCTTCCACTTCCTCGTATTGCCGGAAACTGTCAATCCATTCCTGATGGTTGGCGGGTTCCAGCAATTGGGTAACGGCAGCCAGTGTCTCTTTGCAATCTCCCAGGACAGCAACATCAGTCTTTACATTCTTATCTATTTCGGCAGGGTCAATATCAAAGTGGATAATCTTCGCCTGCTTGGCATATGTTTCCAATTTACCCGTCACACGGTCATCAAAGCGCATGCCTACGGCGATAAGGACATCACATTTATTGGTATTGATATTGGGCCCCAGGTTACCGTGCATACCAAGCATTCCTTTGTTCAACGGATGGTCCGTAGGCAATGCGGAAAGTCCCAATAAAGTGCATCCGGCAGGCATTCCGGCTTTCTCAATGAAAGCACGAAGCTCTTGCTGGGCTTCTCCCAGCTCCACGCCTTGTCCTACCAGCACCAAAGGCCGTTCCGCACCATTTATTAATTCAGCAGCCTGCCGTATGGCCTCCGGCTCCATTTCGGGAACTGGAAGATAGCTACGGACATAGTCCACCTTAGTAGGCGCATATTCTGTTTTCTCCACTTGGGCGTTTTTAGCAAAATCCAGCACGACCGGTCCCGGACGTCCGCTCTTTGCCACATAGAAAGCACGTGCCACTGCCCAGGCCACATCTTCTGCACGACGAATCTGGTAACTCCATTTCGTGATAGGCTGAGTAATGCCTACCAAGTCCACTTCTTGAAATGCATCCGTACCCAAGAAGTTCGTCCCTACCTGGCCGGCAATGACAACGATAGGCGTACTGTCAATCATGGCATCTGCAATGCCCGTGATAGTATTGGTAGCACCCGGTCCACTGGTAACCAGACAAACGCCAACCTCGCCTGATACACGTGCAAAGCCTTGTGCCGCATGGGTTGCTCCTTGTTCATGGCGAACCAAGATGTGGTTCAATTCCTTCCGGTGGTCGTATAAGGCATCGAATACCGGCATGATGCTCCCTCCCGGATAACCGAAAATAGTCTTTACTCCCTGATGCTCCAGAGAGCGCATCAATGCTTCTGCGCCTGTTATTAGAGCCTCACCCCGACCCTCTCCTTGGGAGAGGGAGGAAAAGTTACTCTTTTTATTATTATCAGCCATACTTTATCTATTCATTATATTTAAAAGCTCAATAGTAGCTTGAAAAATTTGTTTCATTCTCTCCTCCCCTCGCTTTCGGAAAGGGGGGCTTTTAATCAATCAGCCTCACAGCCCCTTTGTCAGCGGAACTCACCATACTGGCATATGCTTTCAATGCTTTGGAGACTTCACGGTTGCGGGTTACCGGAGTCATAGGGCGTGCTGCAAGCTCTTCATCCGTCAACTTCACATTGATAGAACGGTTCGGTATATCAATTTCGATAATGTCCCCATCCTTAATCTTGCCGATATTACCACCGGCAGCCGCTTCGGGAGAAACATGTCCGATACTTAGTCCGGAAGTACCACCACTGAAACGCCCGTCGGTAATCAATGCACACTCCTTACCCAGATGGCGGGATTTGATATAAGAAGTAGGATAAAGCATCTCTTGCATACCCGGTCCACCTTTCGGCCCTTCGTGAGTGATGACGACGACGTCTCCACTGACCACCTTTCCACCCAGAATACCGTCACAAGCCGCATCTTGTGAGTCGAAGACTTTCGCTGGCCCCGTAAATTTCCAGATACTCTCGTCTACACCGGCAGTCTTGACAACGCAACCGTCCTGAGCTATATTTCCCTTCAAAACCGCCAGACCGCCATCCTTGCTGTATGCATGTTCCAAATCACGGATACAACCGGTCGCACGGTCCGTATCGAGTTCCTTATAAGACGCATTTTGTGAGCCGAGTACCAGATTGAACTTTCCGGCTGCCGCACTGGAGTATTTCTTGATTGCCTCTTTACATACATTAGAGCTGGTAATACTATACCGGTCGATTGCCTCTGCCAACGTCATTCCATCCACACGGCGGACATTCGTATCGACCAATCCGCCCTTGGCAAGCTCATCCATGATGGCAATGATGCCACCGGCACGGTTAACGTCTTGTACATGATACTTTTGGGTATTGGGAGCTACCTTGCATAAGCAGGGGGTCTTGCGAGAGAGCATGTCAATGTCGTCCATCTTAAAATCCGCTCCGGCTTCGTGAGCCACAGCCAACAAATGAAGTACTGTATTAGTGGAACCGCCCATCGCAATATCCAGCGTCATGGCATTCAAAAATGCCTCGCGAGTAGCAATACTGCGCGGGAGTACACTCTCATCCCCTTCTTCATAATATCTAAAGGCATTCGCTACAATCAACTTAGCTGCATCCTCAAACAGTCTCTTGCGATTTTCGTGAGTGGCTACAATCGTGCCGTTACCGGGCAGTGCCAATCCAATCGCTTCATTCAGGCAATTCATGGAATTAGCGGTAAACATGCCTGAGCAGCATCCGCAAGTGGGGCAGGCATGTTGCTCAATCTGTGCCACCTCTTTATCGCCCACACTTTCATCAGCAGATTTAATCATGGCATCAATCAAATCCAAATGCTGTCCGTTCCATTCCCCGGCTTCCATCGGACCGCCTGAAACAAACACAGTCGGTATATTCAGCCTCATAGCCGCCATCAACATCCCCGGAGTAATCTTGTCACAGTTACTGATGCAAACCATAGCATCCGCCTTATGGGCATTTACCATATACTCCACACTATCGGCAATGATATCTCTTGAAGGCAGGGAATAAAGCATACCGTCGTGTCCCATAGCGATACCGTCGTCAATGGCAATCGTATTGAACTCCGCAGCAAAACACCCCAGCTTTTCAATCTCTTCCTTTACAAACTGGCCTATTTCGTGCAGGTGTACATGCCCGGGGACGAATTGTGTAAATGAATTGACTATAGCGATAATGGGCTTACCCATCTGTTCCTTCTTCATACCATTCGCCGTCCACAATGCACGGGCTCCCGCCATGCGGCGACCTTGTGTGCTGAACGAGCTGCGTAACTGATGCTTCATTTTCAAATCTCCTTTTAATGAAAAAGCCTCTCCCACTATAGTGAGAAAGGCTTAATAAATTATCTTCTAACGTACGAATACATACATAACCTTTCTCACGCTCTTGATGCCACCACCACGACGCGAATAATATGCAGGACTGCCAGGTTAATAGATGTATGTAAATTCATAACTTAATTCTTCTTTTTTGTTTCAAACGTGCTGCAAAGGTAAGGGCTTTTTTATAATCTCCAAACAAATTGAAGAAAAAAATAAGATAAATATGAATAATCGTAAGAAAATATCGCCCTAAAATCCTATTTTATCACTTAACAGTTCTAAATAGAACCATTCAGACAGCCAATGTAAATGTATTGCCAATCATTGAAACCATTTAATAATCTGAAAATTACCAAAGGCTCTCTACATCCCGAAACAAATAATTCGTATCTTTGTCTCTTCAAATACTCAAAAAAACAGTATTTACTAATTAAATAAAGATAGAAAATTAATGGAAACAGTAGAAAACAAGTACATCACCGTAGCATATAAGCTGTACTCAATCGAAAACGGAGAAAAAGATTTCGAAGAAGAAGCACCCGTAGAGCATCCTTTTCAGTTTATCTCAGGTCTGGGAATGACACTCGAACCCTTTGAAGCCCAGATAAAAGACTTGCAAATAGGCGATAAATTCGACTTTACCATTCCGGCATCAGAAGCTTATGGTGAATATGACGACGACCATGTTATTGACCTCCCCAAAGAAATCTTCATGATAGAAGGAGAATTCGACAGCGATCGTGTAGTAGAAGGTGCCGTTATCCCCTTGATGACTTCTGAAGGTCAACGCATCAACGGAAGTGTGGTAGAAGTGAAGGAAGATATCGTCGTAATGGATATGAACCATCCGCTCGCAGGTTGTGACTTGAACTTCACTGGAGAAGTAGTGGAAAGCCGCCTGGCTACAAACGAAGAACTTGCCGAAGTCGCCCGTATGATGGGTGGCGGTTGCGGCAGCTGCGGTTGTGGTGACTGTGGCGACGGATGCGGCGACCATGAATGTGGAGGCGGATGCTGCCACTAGAAGAATTAAAAATGAAGAATTAAAAATGAAAGAATCAAACTACGCAATATAAGTATGCTGCATGATAATTCTTTCATTTTTAATTCTTCATTTTTTTAATTATTTACTTGTCATTATCTCCAATACCAATTTATCCGTTTCATTCATTCCTTTAGAACCGATTTTTGTCAGATTACGGATACTCTGATCCACATCCTCATCAATAATACCTTCTACGGAAGTTACACAACGGTTTTCCATGGCCATGATGGCTGAAAGTACTGCGGTTGAAACTCCGGTAGTCACTTTCAATGCACAACTAGGTTTGGCACCATCACAAATCATTCCGGTAAGATTGGCAATCATGTTCTGTACAGCATATGCCACCTGCTCATAAGTACCCCCCATTAGCCAAGTTATACCGCAACTGGAACCAGTGGCAGCAACCACACAACCGCATAAGGCGGATAACCGTCCCAAACTCTGCTTGATATAGATTACTGTCAAATGGCTCAACATCAAGGCACGAATCAATTCTTCTTCTGATTTCCCGTTTTCTTCGGCATAAATCAAAACCGGCAACGTAGCGGATATACCTTGATTACCGCTTCCTGAATTACTCATGACCGGAATCATGGCTCCTGCCATACGGGCATCGCAAGCACCGGAAGTATAAGAAAGAATATGGGAAAAAACACTGTCCCCCATAACCTTATGCTCGTAAGTACCACGAAGGATTTTTCCCAAGCCATGTCCGTAATCACCCTCAAAAGAGCTTTCTGCGGCAGCCTTATTCAGACGGGCCGTTTCGAGGATAAAACGAATTTCGTCCAACGGAGCCGTCAAAGCAAAATCATAGACTTTCCACAAGCTTAAATCCAGCGCACCTTCCTCCTTTTCTGTGCTTGCAACAGCCTGCTTGTTCAACAGCACTTCCCCATTGCGTGCCATGTATACAAAGGAAGTGTGTCCACCTGCAATGATAGCAGTGGACTTTTCATCCCCGACCTCACAACAAACTTCAACATAAAGCTTCTCTTTAATGCCATCTTTCAGTGCTATATGGATGCGCTTTTCATCTATAAAACGTCTTCCTTCTTCCACGGCATCGGGATTACAATCCTTCAATACCTCCAGTTGATATTCCGATTTACCGATTAAGGCACCAAGCGCTACTGCAATAGGCAGCCCAATCATTCCTGTACCGGGAATTCCTACGCCCATCGCGTTCTTCAAGATATTGGCACTTAAAAGAACCGTTATCTTTTCCGGATGTCTGCCCAATACTTCCGCAGCTTTTGCCACACACAATGCCACAGCTATAGGTTCTGTGCAACCTATAGCAGGAACGACCTCGGATTTAACCAAATCAATAATCTGTTGTCTTTCCGTTTTTGTCATATTTATTCAATTTAGATGCAGACAAAGGTAATGTATTTTATTCTATAATAGAAGGAATAGAAGGAATAAAATAAATCCCACTATTAAGACATTGCTTAATAGTGGGATTCCCTATCTTAAGTTGTTATCTTCCTGTCTAAATTAGATTACTTTTTCAAATTCAAACCCAATTCAAACTTTGTAGTTTTTGACATTGCAGTCGGAAGGTCTCCCAATATAGCTTTTATCATAGGACCATAACTACCTAATGCATCCGGATCATCAGGAATCAATTCTGCAATTGCCGGTCCCATAGCAGCAATAGTAGTCATAAGTTCTTTATCAATAAAGATTTTCACTTCTTCATTATTATTAGACAACGCATAATTCACAGGGATTCCATTCTTCACAAGTTCCAACAATTGAGATATAACAGTAGTTATATCAGCTTTAGTATTAGCATCGGCTATTATTTTTTCCAGATTCAGGAAAAGCAACATTTTACCATTCCCCTGCAATTTAAAGGTTGCATAATCTGCCGGTGAAGTCTCCCATACCGGAGTTATTGGCTTCTCACCTGAAAGATCTATCCCTGCAGAAGAATAAGTGGCCACTATATTACCGTCAGCACTCAAAGTAACATCCTGCAATACCTGCGGCAATATCACAGACCCCCTCCGTATAGCTAACGACGGAATAGTACTTACCGGCAAAAATGATAGATATGTGTCCTCAGGTGCCTCCCATGTCATAAAAACACTACCTCCGATCACCGAATTATTTTCATCCAATTCAACAGCCGGAACTTTCCAAGTACCAATAACCGGGTCTTTAATCTTATCATCGTCGTCATCACTACAAGCAGTGAACAAACTCATAGAGCAAATCAACGCAAATAAAAAAAACAAATTCTTTTTCATACTTAAAAAAACATATTTAGTTAATAAAAAAATCTCCCAAGAGATAATTGTCTCCATTTTAAAGAGAAAATGCAAAGGAACACTTTTTAGAAATACTGAGCAAGGTCTTTTCTAAAAAAAGGATGTTCCATTTTTAAGATATCCCTTATTAATCCAAGTAGAAGGATTCCACAAAAAACAATTGTTCGCTTCTTATCAATCATAAGTTGATCTTATATCAATGTAGAGTTTTCAAGTATTGACACTGAAGGTACCAATACATTGAACTGCATTAGGACCGATATACAAATGATATTCAACAACTTAACACAGCTCATCTTTAATATGATTAGTACCGAACCGCTTCTTTTGCCTCTCTACACTGCAAAATAGCCACCACAAGGAACCTATTGTTTGCAAAAAAATACATTCTATTCAAACGAATCCCAAAAAAAGTTGTTATCTTTATAAAGTCAAAAGCATTTCCTATAAAGCGTATTGGCACATTAACCTCATATATAAACCTTTAAAGCATTTGATATGTTCAACTCATTTGGAAATATTCTCCGTCTTACCAGTTTTGGGGAATCACACGGTAAGGGTGTGGGAGGAGTGATAGACGGATTCCCTGCAGGAATAGTCATTGATATGGATTTCGTCCAGGCAGAGCTCGACCGACGCCGCCCCGGACAGTCACGTATCACTACTGCCCGGAAAGAAGGTGATAAAGTGGAGTTTCTCTCCGGCATCTTCGAAGGAAAATCCACGGGCTGCCCCATAGGATTCATTGTATGGAACCAAAACCAGCATTCTGACGATTACAATAACCTGAAAGAGGTCTACCGCCCGTCACATGCCGACTATACTTATAAGGTAAAATACGGCATCCGAGACCATCGCGGAGGCGGACGTTCATCGGCCCGTGAAACAATCTCGCGTGTAGTGGCGGGCGCCTTGGCCAAATTGGCACTAAAGCAGTTGGGTATACACATCACGGCATACACTTCACAAGTAGGCTCTATCCGCCTTGAAGAGAACTATACCGCATACGACCTCGACCTGATAGAGACCAATCCGGTCCGCTGCCCCGACCCGGCGAAGGCGAAAGAAATGGAAGAACTCATCTTCAAGATAAAGGGAGAAGGAGATACTATCGGAGGAGTGGTGACCTGTGTCATCAAAGGATGCCCCATCGGACTGGGACAACCCGTATTCGGCAAGCTCCATGCGGCACTCGGAGCAGCCATGCTCAGCATCAATGCAGCAAAAGCATTCGAGTATGGAGACGGTTTCAAGGGATTAAAGCAAAAAGGCTCAGAGCAGAATGACGTGTTCTACAACAACAACGGACGTATCGAGACCCGCACCAATCATTCGGGCGGTATACAAGGTGGAATCAGCAACGGACAAGACATCTATTTCCGTGTAGCCTTCAAACCCGTGGCAACCGTACTGATGGAGCAACACACCGTGAACATTGACGGTGTAGACACCACCCTGAAAGCCCGCGGACGCCATGATCCGTGCGTATTGCCACGCGCAGTACCCATCGTGGAAGCAATGACAGCAATGACATTGCTGGATTATTACCTGATTGACAGAACAACTCAGCTATAATATTCACCTATGGAAATAAAGAAATATATTACAGAGAACGAGTCTAAAATGCTGGAAGACTTGTTCAGCCTCATCCGTATTCCAAGCATCAGTGCCAAACCCGAGTATCACGACGATATGCTTGCCTGCGCCAAACGCTGGGCACAACTGTTGCTCGAAGCCGGAGCAGACGAAGCTCTGGTAATGCCTTCAAAAGGAAATCCAATTGTTTTTGGACAGAAAATCGTAGACCCGGACGCCAAGACCGTATTGGTATATGCCCACTACGACGTGATGCCGGCCGAGCCTCTCGAACTTTGGAAAAGCGAACCCTTTGAGCCTGAAATACGCGACGGACATATCTGGGCACGTGGTGCTGATGATGACAAAGGGCAGTCTTTCATACAAGTGAAAGCATTTGAATACCTCGTCAGAAACGGACTGCTGCAAACCAACGTGAAATTCATCTTTGAAGGAGAAGAAGAAATCGGCTCGCCCAGTCTGGAAAGCTTCTGCCAAGAGCACAAAGAACTGCTAAAAGCAGATGTCATACTGGTTTCGGACACCAGCATGCTTGGCGCCGACCTGCCTTCACTGACCACTGGATTGCGCGGACTTGCCTATTGGGAAATAGAAGTGACCGGCCCTAATCGCGACCTGCACAGCGGACACTTCGGCGGTGCCGTCGCCAATCCCATCAACGTGCTTTGCCAGATTATCAGCAAAGTAACGGATGCGGAGGAACGTATCACCGTACCGAGTTTCTATGACGATGTGGAAGAAGTTCCCCAAGCTGAGCGCGACATGATAGCCCGCATTCCTTTCGACGAAGAGAAATACAAAAAGGCTATCAATGTAAAAGCGCTTTTCGGAGAGAAAGGTTACAGTACGCTGGAACGTAACAGTTGCCGTCCATCTTTCGACGTATGCGGCATCTGGGGCGGATATACGGGTGAAGGGTCCAAGACCGTGCTCCCATCCAAGGCATACGCCAAGGTATCCTGCCGGTTAGTTCCCCACCAGGACCACCATAAAATATCCAAACTGTTTGCTGACTATATCTTAGACATAGCACCGGATTCGGTGCAGGTAAAAGTCACTCCGATGCACGGCGGACAAGGATATGTATGCCCCATCAGCCTGCCCGCCTATCAAGCCGCCGAAAAAGGTTTTGAAAAAGCATTCGGAAAGAAACCGCTGGCAGTGCGTCGAGGTGGAAGTATCCCCATCATTTCCACCTTCGAGCAAGTGCTGGGTATCAAAACCGTATTGATGGGCTTCGGGCTCGAATCCAACGCCATCCACTCACCTAATGAGAATATACCATTGGACATCTTCCGTAAAGGAATAGAAGCCGTTGTCGAATTCTACCTCAATTATAAATAAAACAAGAAAATCAGGATGAAAGACTTCCAAATTCAAGCCATCGGCCTGATGTCCGGCACCTCTCTTGACGGACTGGACGTATGTTGTTGCACTTTCCGACGACAAGCTAGAAAATGGTCTTTCCACATAGACTGTGCGAAAGGCTATAGCTACCCCGACGCCATGAAGCAGATATTGGGTACCGGTGCACAGACAATGAGTGCTTTGGAGTTCATCACTTTCCACAGCTCCTATGGAAAGTTTCTCGGTGAACGTGTCAACGAGTTCATGCAAGAATTTGGAGTCCACCCCGATATTATCGCCTCCCACGGGCATACTATCTTCCATGAGCCTCAAAAGAGAATCATGTACCAAATAGGTGATGGAGCCGCCATTGCCGCTGAAACCCATATACCTACCGTTTCGGATTTCCGGCGGCTGGACATCATGCTAGGTGGGCAGGGCGCTCCACTCGTACCTATTGGCGACCGGTTGCTTTTTGCTGACTACGACTTCTGTTTGAATATCGGCGGCTTCTCCAACATCTCATTCGAGCAGGACGGGCGGCGCATCGCTTTTGACATCAGTCCGGTGAATTACGTCATCAACCATTACTGCCGGCAAATAGGATTGGAATTTGACCGTGACGGCGAGATAGCACGGCAAGGCAACATTTGCCAAGAACTGCTGGACGAACTGAACGGAATGGATTTCTACCATCAGTCCGGACCGAAATCATTGGGACGGGAGTGGGTGGAAACGCTGGTATATCCCATGCTCGAGCGTTATGGCTTGAGTATGGAAAATATGCTACGTACCTTTTACGAGCATGCCGCCTGGCAAATATCACGCATCATCACCGCCCACCCCTTGCCCGATGGCAATGGAAAGCTGCTGATTACCGGTGGAGGTGCATTCAACAAGTTCCTCATAGAACGTATCGACGCCTTGTGTCCGTGTGAGATCGTGATTCCCAGCCGGCAAATCATAGAGTACAAGGAAGCCCTAATCTTTGCTTTCCTGGGTGCCCTCTATATGGCGGACACACCCGGATGCCTCGCCTCGGTAACGGGAGCCACGGCAGATAATATCGGAGGGATGCTGTTTAAAATATAGTCAATTCTACCATTATGGAAAAATCAAAAGACACCTGGACCGTCTTATCCAGCGAATACCTTCATCGGGCCCCGTGGCTCACTGTGCGTAAGGACCATGTAGTGCTACCCAACGGCAACCATATCCCCTCCTATTATATATTGGAATATCCCAACTGGGTGAATACCATTGCCATCACCCGTGATGGACAATTTGTCTTTATCCGCCAATACCGGCATGGCATACAAGAAACGTCCTATGAGCTCTGTGCAGGGGTATGCGAAGAAGAGGACGGCTCTCCGATGGTTTCCGCACAACGGGAACTTTTGGAAGAAACCGGCTATGGAAACGGAGTATGGAAAGAGTTCATGCAAATCTCTCCCAATCCAAGTACCCACACCAACATTACCTACTGTTTCCTGGCTACGGACGTGGAGAAAATCTCCGAGCAACAGTTGGAAGATACAGAAAACCTGACCGTACACCTGCTTTCCTTGCAAGAGGTCAAGGAATTGCTGCAGCAAGGAAGCATCCGCCAGGCGCTGATGGCTGCTCCCCTCTGGAAATACATGGCGGAGAGAATTATTTAATGTGATTACCCTTATTCAAACGGCTTGCGGAATGTGCATCCGGATTTCCATTCAGAACAACCGTAAGCTGTTTTCCCCTTGATAACGGTACCTTTTCCGCAAAGCGGACAAGACTGACCGACGAAATCGTCAGCTTGTACGGGAACCCCCACACTTGAAGCTGCCACAGCGCCCAAAGCCTGTTCCGTCTTTTTACCTGCGGCGGCAGACTTTCTCGGTGATCTTTTCTTCGGCTCCTTTTTCGGCTTATCGGCATCCTCTGTCTTGACAGAAGCCTTACTGCCCTTTTCGGGAGCAGACGCTTGGATGGTGATGTGGCGGTTGCTGTTATCAGAAAGTACACTCATCACGATTTCCGATACCATCTGCTTCAATTCTTCCAAGAATTGTCCGGCATTATATGTCCGCCTTTCTATCTCACGTAGTTTTTTCTCCCAAATACCGGTCAGTTCCGCCGACTTCAACAGCTCCTCATGAATAATCTGTATCAGCTCCACACCGGTAGGAGTGGCTATCAGATTCTTCTTTTCCTTGCGGATATAATTCCGCTTGAACAGCGTCTCGATGATGGCTGCACGGGTAGACGGACGACCGATACCGTTTTCCTTCAGCGCATCACGCAGTTCGTCGTTATCCACCAGCTTGCCCGCCGTTTCCATAGCACGCAGCAGGGTGGCTTCCGTATAAGGCCGGGGCGGTTGCGTCCACTTCTCATATAAATCAGGAACGTGCGGTCCGCTTTCTCCTTTCACAAAAGCCGGAAGCACATTCTCCTCTTCTCCCTTTTCCTCTTTCTCCTCCTGCGATTGTACCGAGGGGGTGCCGAAGATAACACGCCAACCCTGTTCCAGAATCTGCTTGCCGGTGGCCTTGAACTCTATGCTCTCTACCTCGCCCAATACGGTGGTAGTGGCAAACTTACAATCGGGATAGAATACAGCAATGAAACGGCGTGCTATCAAATCGAATACGCGACGTTCCATATCCGTCAGATTCTGCGGATGCTGGCCGGTAGGAATAATGGCGTGGTGGTCTGTTACCTTCGAGTTATCGAAAACCTTTTTGGACTTCAACAATGCAGTTCCTGTCAAAGGGGCTGTAAATGTCTCGTAATCACGCAGACCTTTCAAGATGCCGGGGCATTTGGGATAGATGTCATCACTCAAATAGGTAGTGTCTACACGTGGATAGGTAGCCACTTTCTTCTCATACAAAGACTGGATGATTTTCAGCGTCTCATCAGCGGAATAGGCAAACTTCTTGTTACATTCCACTTGCAAAGAAGTCAAGTCAAACAAGCGAAGTGGCGCCTCCCTCCCCTCTTTCTTGGTGACATCCGTCACAGTAAAAGGAAAATACTTAATCTGATCCAATAGAGCAAGCCCACGTTCGCGGTCGGTAATGGGGTCGATACCTCGATTCTCTTCTTCTTTTTTAGGTTTCTTCCCAGCAGCTATGGCCTCTTTCTGCTTCTCGGCTTCCAGTACCAGTTCCTCCTCACTTTTCCGGAGGATGGCGGAGAAAGTGGTATCACGATAGACGGTCTTCAGCTCCCAGTATTGCTTGGGAACAAAATTCTGTATTTCCAACTGACGGTTTACAATCAGCGCCAGTGTCGGCGTCTGCACACGGCCGATAGAAAGTACCTGCCGGTTCTGCCCATACTTCATGGTGTAGAGGCGGGTGGCATTCATCCCGAGCAGCCAGTCGCCAATGGCACGCGACAAGCCTGCTTCGTACAAAGGCTGGAAATCCGACGCATCACGCAGCTTGGCAAACCCCTCACGAATAGCTTCCTCTGTCAATGAAGATATCCAAAGACGTTTCACCGGACAACGTGCCCCGGCCTTCTGCATCACCCAACGCTGTATCAATTCTCCCTCCTGCCCGGCATCACCGCAGTTTATAATCATATCGGCATGTTGCATGAGGTTCTCTATCGTATGGAACTGGCGCTCGTATGTGGGATTACTAATCAGCTTAATGCCGAAACGGGGAGGTATCATGGGCAGGCTTCCCAAGCTCCATGACTTCCAATTAGGGGTATATTCATGCGGCTCTTTCAGCGTACAAAGATGACCGAATGTCCAGGTCACCTGGTATCCATTTCCTTCGATGTATCCGTCTTTCTTTTCTCTCGCTCCCAATACATCGGCTATGTCACGCGCCACAGAGGGCTTTTCGGCAATACAAACTATCATTCGCTATTTTATTTAGTGGGACAAAGGTAATAAAAAGGGGGCAAGAACGAAACGATAAGCAAGGAACGATAACATAGACCTGGTAATTTTTTCTCTCCAAAAGCTGACATATGAACATAAAAAAAGGAGTACCGCTGTACTCCAACCTTTGTTAACCTTAAATCTAATACTATGAAAAACACATTGCAAAGATACGGACTTCTGATAAATCTGCAAATTATCCAACTAAAAAAATATGTTCTATAACACAGATTAAGAAAAAGGGACGGATATGTAAACATATGCCGTCCCTCTTTTAACATTTAACGTGTCGGATTATTCTTCATCCAACAAGATTTCCAATATCTGGCAAGCAGCCTTGGCAACCGGAGTACCGGGGCCGAAGATGGCAGCTACGCCTGCCTTGTAAAGGAAGTCATAGTCTTGTGCGGGGATTACACCACCAGCAATCACTACGATGTCCTCACGTCCCAACTTCTTGAGTTCTTCGATAATCTGCGGAACCAATGTCTTGTGTCCGGCAGCCAATGAAGAAACCCCCACTACATGAACGTCGTTCTCAACCGCTTCGCGGGCAGCCTCGGCCGGTGTCTGGAACAAGGGTCCCATATCCACATCGAAGCCACAGTCGGCATATCCGGTTGCAACAACCTTGGCACCGCGGTCGTGACCGTCCTGGCCCATCTTGGCTACCATGATACGAGGCTGACGTCCCTCTTTCTTCGCAAACTTCTCCGCCAATTCACAAGCACGGTGGAAGTCGCTGTCATTCTTACTTTCTGATGAATACACGCCTGATATAGTTCTAATTACTGCTTTATAACGTCCTACAATCTTTTCGCAAGCATAAGAGATTTCCCCCAAAGTGGCACGGACACGGGCTGCCTCGACAGCCAGTTCCAGCAAGTTACCCTTACCTGTCTTTACACATTCAGTAATAGCCTCCAATGCCTTGTCCACTTCTGCCTGGTTACGTCCTTCCTTCAGACGCTTCAGGTTTTCAATCTGTTCCTGACGGACAGCCGTATTGTCGATTTCAAGAATATCAATCGGAGCTTCTTTCTCCAGACGATACTTGTTCACGCCGACAATGGTCTGTGAACCGCTATCGATACGGGCTTGTGTACGTGCAGCAGCCTCTTCGATACGCATCTTGGGAATACCGGTTTCGATGGCTTTTGCCATACCGCCCAGCTTCTCTACTTCCTGAATCAATTCCCAAGCCTTGTGAGCCAACTCATTGGTCAAACTTTCCACATAATAAGAGCCACCCCATGGGTCTACATTCTTGCAAATGTAAGTTTCTTCCTGAATATAAATCTGCGTATTACGTGCAATACGTGCAGAGAAATCCGTCGGCAAGGCAATAGCCTCGTCAAGAGCATTGGTATGCAGTGACTGAGTATGTCCCAATGCAGCAGCCATCGCCTCAATACAAGTACGGCCCACATTGTTGAACGGGTCTTGCTCTGTCAGCGACCAGCCGGAAGTCTGAGAGTGCGTACGCAAAGCCAGCGACTTCGGATTCTTCGGGTTGAACTGCTTCACAATCTTTGCCCACAACATACGTGCGGCACGCATTTTGGCAATTTCCATAAAGTGGTTCGTTCCGATGGCCCAGAAGAAAGAGAGACGCGGTGCGAAAGCATCGATGTCAATACCCGCAGCCGTTCCGGCACGCAGATATTCCAAACCGTCTGCCAGGGTGTAAGCCAACTCGATGTCTGCCGTAGCACCCGCTTCCTGCATGTGGTAGCCGGAGATGGAGATAGAGTTAAACTTAGGCATCTTTTGGGAAGTATATTCAAAGATGTCGGAGATAATCTTCATAGAGAATGCAGGCGGATAAATATAGGTATTACGCACCATGAATTCCTTCAAGATATCATTTTGGATAGTACCAGCCATTTCTTCTAACTTGGCACCCTGCTCCAGACCTGCGTTGATGTAGAATGCCATAACAGGAAGTACGGCACCGTTCATGGTCATGGAGACGGACATCTTGTTCAAAGGAATTCCATCGAACAGCACCTTCATATTCTCCAAGGAACAGATAGACACACCTGCCTTACCTACGTCACCCACTACACGTTCGTGGTCGGGGTCGTAGCCACGGTGAGTGGCCAAGTCGAAAGCTACGGACAGACCTTTCTGTCCGGAAGCCAAATTACGACGGTAAAAGGCATTTGACTCTTCCGCTGTGGAAAAGCCTGCATACTGGCGGATGGTCCAAGGACGCAACGTATACATCACCGAGTACGGACCACGCAGATAAGGAGGAAGCCCGGCAGCATAGCCCAAGTGTTCCATTCCCTCAAGGTCTTCTTTTGTATAAACAGGCTTCACCTCAATGTGTTCCGGCGTTTTCCAATCAGCATGGATGCCGTTAGCCTTTTGCCACTCAGCACCGTTGACGGGCTGAAAAGCGGCATATATATCTAAGTTTTTAAAATCTTTTCGCATCATGTTATTTACGATTTGACGATTTACGATTTACGATTGAAGTTGCTTACTTCAAAAGTTTGGCGTTGAATTCTTTTAATGTCTCTAATACGTTGACACGGACATGGATAAAGTTCTCGATACCGGCAGCCTTCAAGTCGTCCATGCAAGCAGGAGCACCGGCTACGATAAACATGGCACGGCCATTCAGAGCCTTGAAGGCAGGAACAGCATATTCTGCATATTCATCATCACTTGAACACAATACCACGATGTCGGCCTTGGCAGCCATAGCTGCTTCTATACCTTCTTCTACGGTGGGGAAACCGAGGTTATCCACAACTTCGTATCCGGCACAAGCCAGAAAGTTGCAAGAGTACTGTGCACGTGCCTGGCGCATGGCCAGATTACCGATAGTCAGCATAAACGCTTTCGGGCGTTTGCCGGAAGCCTCTGTTTCGAGACGCAACGCTTCAAATTCACTGGCAGCACGGTCAAAGTTCAGTGTCGGAACATCTTTTTCGCAGGTATGTCCGCCGCCGCAACAGCAAGTAGCCTCAACCGGTTTCTTATCTCCCGCCTTTTCATTAAAGTTGGGGAACTGGTTAGTACCCAACAGCACTTCCTTGCGCTTGGCAACTGCGGCATGACGCGCCTTGTTGCTCTCGTTTACGGCAGCCTGCACTTTTCCGGCTTTCACGGAAGCATAGAAACCACCGTCTTCTTCTACAGCGAGGAAGAGGTCCCAAGCCTGCTTGGCAATAGAGACGGTCAAATTCTCAATATAGTAAGAACCTGCAGCTGGGTCAATAACTTTATCGAAGTGCGATTCTTCTTTCAACAGCAGTTGTTGGTTACGCGCCATACGCTCAGAGAATTCGTTAGGAGCATCATAAGTCTTGTCGAACGGAGTAACCGTCATTGAGTCAACGCCGGCAAGGGCGGCACTCATCGCCTCAGTCTGCGTACGCAACAAGTTTACGTGTGCATCAAACAAAGTCAAGTTGAATGAAGAAGTTTCCGCATGAATCTTCATCTTGGCTGCACAGCGGCATTCGTTATCTTTACCCTTGTTGTCGCAGTCGCGCAGACACTCGGGACTGTAAGAAGCCACAATATTAGCCCACAGCATACGTGCAGCGCGGAATTTGGCTATTTCAAGGAAGTAGTTGGAACTGATACCGAAATTGAACTTAATCTTCTTGGCTACCATTGCAGCCGGCAGACCGGCATCAACCAACTGATTCATATATTCATTACCCCAAGCCAAAGCATAACCCAGTTCCTGGAAAATATAAGAACCCGCATTGTTTAATGTCAACGCGTTCACATTCAATACACGGTATTTCGGAAGGGAAGCGGTAGCCTCGAGCAGCGCCTTGGCTGTTGACACCATATCACCTTTTTCTTTACCTTTGGCCAGCATCTTGTTGAAGTAGTCATAGTTGATGGAGCCCCGCAATTTCGTCAAGTCATAATCCTTTTTCTGGAAATAAGCGACAAGAAGTTCTGCAAGTTCCACCACATGCCCCTGGCAGGTAGAGAAATTCAACTCGACACATTCCGCGCAGATATCTTTCAACAAAGTTTCAATATACTCTGCGTTCAATTCCTTGGCCTTTACATGGAAAGAGAGTGAATCTACACCTTTATTCAAGATGTCCAACGCCTTGGCATTGGCCTCTTTGGGGCATTCCACTTTGATTTCCTGACGAACAAGCCATTCATTGTTGTCTTTCTTGGTACCTCTGAGATAAGGAAACTCGCCGGGAAGAGCATCTGTTGTCTTCAAACCTTCCAAGTCCTCCATACGGTAGAAAGGTTTCACCTTAAATCCTTCGTTTGTCCTCCAAACGAGCTTCTTCTCGAAATCCGCCCCTTTCAGGTCTGCGGTAACTTTCTCCATCCACTGCTCAGTGGAAACGGGAGGAAAGTCGGAGAAGAGTTTTTCTTTACTGTCTGCCATAGTTTATTTAAAATTTAAATAGATGAATACTATTCATTTTTGTCATCAAGAGACTTGCAAATATAAGGAAATACTTAGAACAAAATCTTTTTTTAGAGAAAATTGCACTAACAGATGACTCCGTGCCCATACGGATTCAGCGTATTCACCGGAAGCATACTCTACTTTTGCAAAGTTGATATAGCAAAAAGTACCACAAAGCCTTTGCCACCTCCTTTTTATTAAGTATTTTTGCGCGAAATTTTAAAAAACGACATATTAATAGGTACTATGAATTGGTTAGAAAGCTTGCTATGGGACTCTTCATCTGTCGCTCACATCGTTTGTTTGTATGCATTCGTAATATCTGTGGGCGTATTGCTGGGTAAGATTAAGATTTTCGGGGTATCGTTGGGGGTTACATTCGTCCTCTTTGCCGGTATCCTGATGGGCCATTTTGGCTTCACGGGCGAAACACACATTTTGCATTTCATCCGCGAATTCGGTTTGATTTTATTTGTATTCTGTATCGGTCTGCAAGTCGGGCCCTCCTTTTTTTCTTCCTTTAAGAAAGGGGGTATGCGGCTGAACATGCTTGCTGTCGGTATCGTGTTGCTGAATATCGCAGTAGCATTGAGCATCTACTTCATTGACGGAGGGATAGACCTGCCAATGATAGTAGGTATTCTCTATGGTGCCGTAACCAATACTCCGGGTCTGGGTGCCGCACAAGAAGCCCTGAACCAGATAAACTATACGGGAGACCCCATTGCATTGGGATATGCCTGCGCCTATCCGCTTGGTGTGGTAGGTATCATAGGTTCCATCATAGCCATCCGCTATATTTGCCGGGTGAACCTCAAGAAGGAGGAACAGGAACTCAATACGCAGGAAGCAGATGTAAAGCATCAGCCGCACATGCTTCACCTCGAGGTACGCAATGAATCAATTTCCGGAAAGACCCTGCTCCAGATAAAGGATTTTCTGGGACGCCCGTTTGTATGTTCGCGCATACGCCACGAGGGGCACGTCAGTATCCCCAATCATGAAACAATATTCCACGTAGGAGACCAGCTCTTCATCGTATGTTCCGAAGAAGATGCCGAAGCGGTAACCGCCTTTATCGGAAAAGAAATACACGTAGACTGGGAAAAACAGGACACTCCGATGGTTTCCCGCCGTATCCTCGTCACTAAATCTGAAATCAATGGCAAGAAGCTGGGAAGCCTCCACTTCCGCAGCATGTACGGTGTAAATGTAACCCGTATCAACCGTTCGGGTATGGACTTGTTTGCCGATCCCAATCTGGTACTTCAGGTAGGTGACCGTGTAATGGTGGTAGGCCAGCAGGATGCCGTAGAACGTGTAGCCGGCGTATTGGGTAATCAGTTGAAACGTTTGGACACTCCGAATATCGTAACTATTTTTGTGGGAATCTTTTTGGGAATCCTGCTGGGAAGCCTCCCTATTGCATTCCCGGGTATGCCGACACCGGTTAAGTTAGGTCTTGCTGGTGGTCCGCTGGTAGTTGCCATCCTCATCGGACGTTTCGGTCACAAAATGCATCTTGTGACGTACACCACCATGAGTGCCAACTTGATGTTGCGTGAAATCGGTATCGTGCTCTTCCTTGCCAGTGTCGGTATAGAAGCTGGTGAGCATTTTGTACAAACAGTAGTAGAAGGTAGCGGATTACTGTATGTAGGCTATGGATTCCTGATAACTGTTATCCCCTTGTTGATAATCGGTATGATAGCCCGTTTCTACTGCAAAGTGAACTACTTCACCCTGATGGGTTTGATAGCAGGTAGCAACACAGACCCTCCCGCATTGGCATACGCCAATCAGACATCAGGCAATGATGCTCCGGCAGTAGGTTACTCCACGGTATATCCATTGACAATGTTCCTGCGTATTCTGGCGGGACAGATGATATTGCTGACAATGATGTAGGAGGAATTAAGGAATTAAAATTAAAGGCTGCGTAGTTGGGTTAAACCAACATTGCGCAGCCTTTAATTTTAATTCCTTAAAGTTTCAGCTTCTTCTTGACGAACTCTTCTATAAAGTCCACCGTAGCTTCAATACCCAATACGGAAGAATCGATACACAAGTGGTATGTTTCGGCAGCTCCCCATTTTTTGTAGCTGTAGTAGTTATAGTATTCGGCACGCTTCTTGTCCGCTTTGTTCATCATCTCCTCCGCTTCACGCTCAGAAATGGAATACATTCGGCAAATACGCTTGATGCGCTCCTCATTGGAGCAGGAAATGAAGACATTGACACAGCGTGGATGTTCTCGCAGGATGTAATCGGCACAACGCCCCACAAACAAGCAGGACTTCTCCTCTGCCAATCTGCGTATCACGTCACTCTGCACTTTGAACAGAGCATCATTACTCAAGCAATTCGTGGCTGGGATAGCCCCGTCACTGACAAAAGGGAAACGCATGCCGAAGAGCCCTCCAATAATACCTTGTGAAGCTTTCTCATCAGCTTTCTCAAAAAACTCACAACACAGTCCACTCTCTTCAGAAGCCAACCTAATCAGTTCCTTATCATAAAAGTCAATACCCAGACGGGCAGCCAGTTTCTCGCCTATCTCCCGTCCGCCACTGCCCAGTTGACGGCCTATATTGATTATAAAATTATTGCCCATACGCTTGTTCATCTATTGGTTTGCAGATAGCAAATATAAATATTCTTACGGAATATCTGCAGAAAGTAGGAAGAAAAATTCAAAGCCTCTCCCCCGACCCATCCCTACAAGGGAGAGGTTCTGAATTTGCGGAATTGACAAACCAACATCACCAATGCTATCAAACTTGCAAGCAAATCGGATACCGGCATGCTGTACCACACTCCTGCCACTCCGAAAAACTGCGGCAGGACAAGCAGGCAAGGAAGCAGGATCAGCATCTGCCGGGTGAGGGAAAGGAATATCGCTTTGCCTGCCATGCCTATGCTCTGGAAAAAGTTGGAAGTCACCATCTGGAAACCAATAATCGGGAAGAACATTACCGTAATACGCAGTCCCGTGACCGAAAGCTCTGTCAGTTCCGCATCCGATGTAAAGATGCCCACCACCAGGTCCGGCACCAGCATACCGACCAGAAAGCCGAAAGTGGTCACTGCCGTGGCATAGATTATCGTCAGTCTCAGCACCTTGTTCACCCGTCCGTACAGCTTCGCCCCAAAGTTATATCCGGCAATAGGCTGCATTCCCTGATTCAGCCCCATCACAATCATCACTACAATGAAAACCAGACGGTTCACGATGCCGAAAGCCCCGATAGCCAAGTCGCCGCCATACTTCTTCAACCCCTGATTGATAATGATAACGATGAAGCAGGCTGCCAGGTTCATCAGGAAAGGAGACATGCCGATAGCAAGCGAATCGAATACAATCTTACGTTTCAGACGGAATATCCCCCGGTGGAAATGCAACAGCTCGTCCTTATTGCTGAAAAGCTTGAACTGCCACGTCAAAGAGATGACTTGCGCCACAATGGTAGCGACGGCAGCGCCACGTATGCCCCAGCCGAAACCATAGATAAACACCGGGTCGAGTATGGTATTGATAACCACCGTGGCTATGGTGGCATACATCGCCTTCTGCGGATGCCCTGAAGAGCGTAGCACTGCATTCAGCCCCAGATAGAGGTGCGTAACGGCATTTCCCAAAAGGATAATCTGCATATAATCCCTGGCGTAGCCCACCGTCTGGTCACTGCCTCCGAAGAAATAGAGAATCGGGTCGAGAAAGAGCATGACAATGATGGTAAAGGCCACTCCCAGCACCATGTTCAGCACAAAGACATTGCCCAGCACACGCTGTGCCGTGTCATAATCCCTCTGCCCCAGCTTGACGGAAATCAGTGTAGAGGCTCCCACACCCACCAGCGAGCCGAACGCCGCAGCCAGATTCATCAACGGGAAAGTCAACGCCAATCCCGAAATAGCCATCGTCCCAACGCCGTGACCGATGAAGATACTGTCTACCATATTATATAAAGAGGATGCCGTCATTGCGATGATTGCCGGAACGGCATATTGCATCAAGAGTTTACCTATACTTTCCGTCCCCAACGCCGAGGGAGTCTTTTGTCCTGCCATATTATATACCTATTTCTTTTTAGCGGGTGCAAAGGTACTCTTTTTTTAAAACAGAACAGCAGAAAAAACACCTTAAACCTGCACACTATGCGGATGATTTATGCTATCTTTGCGATTCAATGATAAATCATAAGATATGATTACCATAATCATACCGTATGATTGATATAATCATACCGTATGATTGGCACATTCATACCGTATGAACCATGCCTGACCTACCGGTTGAGCCGGACACATAATAACAACAAGCCCCCATGGCATTCTATAAGAAAGTAAAACAGAAAGGCGACGACAAATGGCACCCAAGAGCCGTCACCAAAGGACATCCCTATACAACGGATGAAATAGCCCGATTATTGTCGGAAATGTCTACGGTAACCCCGGGAGATACTTATGCAGTATTAATGAACCTTGGTGAAGTGCTGGGCAAGCTGATGAGCTCGGGACACTCCGTAAAGCTAAAGGGCATCGGGACGTTCTACTACACCTGCCGTTCGGAAGGCACCGGGGTAGACACCCCAGAAGAAGTGAGTCCGGCGCAAATCACTGCGGTGCAGATACGCTTCATCCCCGAATACTACCGCGGGCAATGCGGACAAGTGACGGAACGCACCCTCCTCTCCCCGCATATCGAATGGGTAGATACCGAAGGAGAGGATTAATGTCACTCCCCGTTCCCTATATTTCAAGGAAAAAGGTTCGCTATCTGAAAAATGTTTCGTACTTTTGTACCCAAATTGAGTGAAATATAGCGAAATGAACGTATTAGAACTAAGTGAACAAGAAATCATTCGTCGCAACAGCATGAATGAACTTCGCGCGATGGGCATTGAGCCTTATCCCGCAGCAGAGTATGTAACAAATGCTTTCTCTACCGATATTAAAGCTGAATTCAACGACGATGCAGAGCCTCGCCAAGTGTCCGTTGCCGGACGTATCATGAGCCGCCGTATCATGGGTAAAGCATCTTTCATCGAATTGCAGGACTCCAAAGGACGCATCCAGGTATATATCACCCGCGATGACATCTGCCCGGACGAGGACAAGGAGATGTACAACACCGTGTTCAAACGTTTGCTCGATTTAGGCGACTTCATCGGTATCGAAGGATTCGTATTCCGTACCCAGATGGGCGAAATCAGCATCCATGCCAAGAAGCTGACCGTACTTGCAAAGAGCATCAAGCCCCTGCCTATCGTGAAATATAAGGATGGTGTGGCTTACGACTCTTTCGAGGACCCCGAACTGCGCTACCGTCAGCGTTATGTAGACCTTATCGTAAACGACGGCGTGAAAGAAAAATTCCTGAAGCGTGCCACCGTCATCAAGACCATGCGTGCTGTGCTGGATGAAGCCGGCTACACGGAAGTGGAGACGCCGATTCTTCAATCCATCCCCGGTGGAGCAAGCGCCCGTCCGTTCATCACCCACCATAACTCTCTGGATATGGACCTCTACCTGCGTATCGCCACCGAGCTTTACTTGAAGCGACTGATTGTAGGCGGATTCGAAGGTGTATATGAAATAGGCAAGAACTTCCGTAACGAGGGTATGGACAAGAACCATAACCCGGAATTCACTTGTATGGAGCTGTACGTGCAGTACAAGGACTACAACTGGATGATGAGCTTTACGGAGAAATTGCTGGAACGCATCTGTATCGCCGTAAACGGCTGTACAGAAACCGAGATAGACGGCAAGACCATCAGCTTCAAAGCTCCCTACCGCCGTCTGCCCATCCTGGAAGCCATCAAGGAAAAGACCGGATACGACCTCGAAGGAAAGAGCGAGGACGAAATCCGCCAGGTGTGCAAGGAACTGAATATGGAGATTGACGACACCATGGGCAAGGGTAAGCTGATTGATGAAATCTTCGGCGAATTCTGCGAAGGAACTTTCATACAGCCCACTTTCATCACCGACTATCCCGTAGAGATGAGCCCGCTGACCAAGATGCACCGCAGCAAGCCGGGACTGACCGAACGCTTCGAACTGATGGTGAACGGCAAGGAACTTGCCAACGCTTACAGCGAGCTGAACGACCCGATAGACCAGGAAGAACGCTTCAAAGACCAGCTTCGCTTGAGCGAAAAGGGAGACGACGAAGCGATGTTCATCGACCAGGACTTCCTGAAAGCATTGCAATACGGTATGCCTCCCACATCGGGCATCGGCATCGGCATCGACCGTCTGACAATGTTGATGACGGGCGAATCCTTTATTCAGGAAGTGCTTTTCTTCCCGCAGATGCGTCCGGAAAAGGTTATCCCCAAAGATGCTCCTGCACGATACACGGAACTGGGCATCCCAGAAGATTGGGTAGCCGTAATCCAGAAGGCCGGCTACAACCTGGTGAGTGACATGAAAGATGTGAATCCGCAAAAGCTCCACATGGACATCTGCGGTATCAACAAAAAATATAAATTGGAACTGGCAAACCCGACCGTAAACGAAGTTGCTGACTGGGTCGGAAGAATTAAGAATTAAAAATTAAAGAATTAAATAGGCAAGATTAAAGATAAGAGGAGGGTGAAGGTACTCCTTTCCCCTCTTTTAATTTTTAATTTTTAATTATTAATTTCGATATGAAACTACCCGGTAAGATAGCCATCATGGGCGGAGGAAGTTGGGCAACTGCCATTGCAAAAATGGTTCTGGCCCAAGCGGAGTCTATAAATTGGTACATGCGACGCGATGACCGTATTGCCGACTTCAAACGGCTTGGTCATAACCCTGCCTACCTGACGGGCGTCAAGTTTGATACCAAGCGTATCAACTTCAACTCCAACATCAATGATGTCGTGAAAGAATCTGATACGCTCATCTTCGTTACACCTTCCCCTTATCTGAAGGTTCACTTGAAGAAACTGAAGACTAAGATTAAGGATAAATTCATCATCACTGCCATTAAAGGTATTGTGCCCGATGACAACTTGATTGTCTCGGAATATTTCACTAAGGAATATGGCGTCCCGGCTGAGAATATTGCTGTATTGGCAGGTCCCTGCCATGCGGAAGAAGTGGCTCTGGAACGCCTTTCTTATTTGACCATTGCTTGTCCCGACACCGACAAGGCTTGCACCATTGCCCGCAAACTGGCCAGTTCATTCATCAAGACCTCTGTCAGTAATGACGTTGCCGGCATTGAATACAGTTCGGTGCTGAAAAATGTATATGCCATTGCAGCCGGTATTTGCAGCGGTCTGAAATATGGCGACAACTTTCAGGCTGTGCTCATGTCCAATGCCATACAGGAAATGAACAGATTCCTGCAAACGGTACATCCGCTGAACAGAAACGTAAGTGATTCCGTTTATTTAGGTGACCTGCTGGTGACGGGATATTCCAATTTCAGCCGCAACCGCACATTCGGTACGATGATTGGCAAGGGATACTCCGTGAAAAGCGCGCAGATTGAGATGGAAATGATTGCTGAAGGATATTACGGTACAAAATGTATCAAGGAAATCAACAAGCATTATCATGTCAACATGCCTATTGTAGATGCAGTATACAACATTCTGTATGAGCGTATCTCGCCGACGATTGAAATCAAGCTGCTTACCGATTCATTCCGGTAAGCGCGAAAAAAGATAAAACGAAATACTGAATTTAAAACCTAGAATATTATGATTAGTTTGAACATTGAAAAGACTCTTGGATTCATCTCCAAAGAAAACGTTTTCGCCTATGAAGCCCAAGTAAAGGCTGCACAGGAAGCATTAGAGAATGGTACCGGTAAGGGCAACGACTTCTTAGGCTGGCTGCACCTCCCCTCTTCCATCACTAAAGAGCACCTGGCCGACCTAAAGGCTACCGCACAGACGTTGCGTGACAACTGCGAGGTAGTAGTAGTTGCCGGTATTGGCGGAAGTTACCTCGGTGCACGTGCGGTGATAGAGGCTTTGTCAAACAGCTTCACTTGGTTGCAAGACAAGAAAACGGCTCCGGTCATTCTGTATGCAGGACACAATATCGGTGAAGATTATCTATATGAACTCACCGAATACTTGAAAGACAAGAAATTCGGTGTTATCAACATCTCCAAATCCGGTACTACCACTGAAACGGCCTTGGCGTTCCGTCTGTTGAAAAAGCAATGCGAAGACCAACGCGGCAAGGATATGGCAAAGAAGGTTATCGTTGCCATCACCGATGCCAAAAAGGGCGCTGCCCGCGTAACGGCCGACAACGAAGGCTACAAATCCTTCATCATCCCCGATAACGTGGGCGGACGTTTCTCCGTACTGACTCCGGTAGGCTTGCTGCCCATCGCAATAGCAGGTTTCGACATTGAGAAACTGGTTGCAGGTGCAGTTGCCATGGAAAAGGCTTGTGGAAAAGATGTTCCGTTTGCAGAAAATCCTGCTGCCATCTATGCAGCTACGCGTAACGAGCTCTACAAGAACGGTAAGAAAATTGAAATCCTCGTAAACTACAATCCCAAACTGCACTACGTAAGCGAATGGTGGAAGCAGCTTTATGGTGAATCCGAAGGTAAGGAAAACAAGGGTATCTTCCCTGCTGCCGTAGATTTCTCCACCGACCTGCACTCCATGGGACAATGGATTCAGGAAGGCGAACGTACCATCTACGAAACTGTCATCTCCGTGGAGAAGACACAGCACTCCCTGCAAGTACCTTCGGACGAAGCCAACCTCGACGGACTGAACTTCCTGGCAGGCAAGCACGTGGACGAAGTGAACAAGATGGCTGAATTGGGCACACAGCTTGCCCACGTTGACGGCGGCGTACCCAACATGCGCATCGTTATCCCTGCACTGAATGAAGAAAGCATCGGAGGTCTGCTCTACTTCTTCGAAATAGCTTGCGGTATCAGCGGTTATATTTTGGGAGTCAATCCGTTCAACCAACCGGGTGTGGAAGCATATAAGAAGAATATGTTTGCATTGCTGAACAAGCCCGGCTACGAAGAAGAGTCCAAAGCTATCCAGGCAAGACTTTGATAAATTAAGAATTGAGAGTTGAGAATTGAGAAATGGCTGCACAACAAGTGCGAAGAGAACCGTTCCCCGATTCTCAACTCTCTATTTATCTACCCCGCATTTTTAAATTCTCAATCCCCAATCTACCAAGTGTTCGAAAACTCTATCGCCCGTTATCTGGAAAAGCACGGGCACCCCTACATCCAACTGAAAGCCGTTCTTTTTGACATGGACGGTGTGTTATTCAACTCCATGCCCTACCATGCCGATGCCTGGCATAAAGTAATGGAACGTCATGGCCTGCACTTGAGCCGTGAAGAGGCATACATGCACGAGGGACGTACCGGAGCCTCCACCATCAACATCGTTTATCAACGCCAGTATGGCAAGGATGCCACTCCCGAGATGATAGAAAGCATCTATGCAGAGAAAAGCGCCGAATTCAGTACCCACCCGGAACCGGAACGTATGCCGGGTGCTTGGGAAGTGCTGCAAAAGGTAAAAGCGGCAGGACTTATTCCGGTACTTGTCACCGGTTCGGGCCAACACTCCCTGCTGAACCGCCTTGCCCACAACTTCCCTGGTATGTTTCAGCGCGACCACATGGTGACCGCCTTTGATGTGAAATACGGAAAGCCTCATCCTGAGCCTTATCTAATGGGACTGGAAAAAGCCGGAGTACAAGCCAACGAAGCTATAGTTGTAGAAAATGCACCTATCGGAGTACAAGCCGGAACAGCAGCCGGCATATTCACTGTGGCAGTCAATACCGGTCCGCTGGACAGGCAGGTATTACTGGATGCCGGAGCAGATTTATTGTTTCCGTCCATGCAGGCGCTTTGTGACGACTGGGAAAGGTTGCAAACCGCATTAGATGCCAGTAATAGCCTTCGCCACAAAGATTGACGGCGACCCAAACAATATAACAGTTGATTGGAGCTTATATAACCAAGTAATACCATTACTTGATATACAGAAGGCATCTATTGTCTTTCTTCTTAAAACGCTCCAATCTACTCATTTTCTCCTTCTCGGTTTCTTTAATAGGGAACGTTATCCTACGAGTATCTTTATCATAATCGTACAATTCTCTGGCAGGAACTACATAAACAGATTCCGGACCGTCACCACACCATCCAAAGCCAAAAACATAAAACAAGTTTTTTATCGGACGGTTCAACAGATTAGAGTTCATATACCTTTCGTACTTTTCAATGTCTTTTATATCGAGATAAAAACCTATCTTACTTCGCCATTTACATTCTACAGCTATAATATCTCCAACTTCATGAATGGTACTCGTAGTGGTAACACACTCCATCAACAAATCCGGAGATGATGAAGACAGAGGTCTATAACCCTCAATGTATTTATCACCTCTCCAATCTAAAAGCCGCCAAAATATTTTCTTGTCACAGAGGTCCGGATAACCTTCTTTACTAATATTAGAGTTCTTCACAACCCATTCCTCAAATCTATCTCCCAAATATTTACTTTTCTTCCTTTCTTTAAAATATTGAAAGGTATCCATAAACCGATATTGGAAAACACCTACAAAATCATCGATAAACTGATTTAATATTTTCATAGCCATAATAGTCTATTGTGTCTTTAAATAATATTCATTGCAAACAAAAATTCATAGGTGAAGAGCCGCAACACCCATTTTCAAAAATAGATTTTTTTTCATTTCCAAAAATAGAGTTTTTTTCCCAATTCTTTCCAGATTTCCTTCCCATCTTTGCAATACAGAAAACAAATAAAGTATTAATTATTAAAAATAGAAAAGTATGAAAAAGTTAGTTATGATGTTGGTTTGTATGTTTGCAGTGCACACAATGGTAATGGCAGATAATGATAAGCCGATAGAGGTGAGCCAGTTGCCGGCGAAGGCGCAGACATTTATCAAGACTTATTTTAAAGACCATAAGGTGGCAATGGCTAAATTGGAGTCGGGAATGTTTTATAAAAGCTATGATGTGGTGTTCACGAATGGGGAGAAGGTAGAATTTGATAAATCGGGAGAATGGAAGGAGGTACGATGCAGACAAAGTGAAGTTCCTGCACAGATTGTACCGGAAGCGATACGTAACTATGTAAAGACCAATTTTCCGGATGCAAGAATTCTTCAGATTGAGTACGATGACAATGAGTATGAGATAAAGTTGTCTAATCGTTGGGAAATTACATTTGACTCTAAAATGAGGGTGATTGACATTGACGATTGATGACAAGAAAGATTTAGAATATGTAGATTATAAAGTTAAGTATCAAGAAGCTGAAAACAGTTGCTTGGAGAGGGTTTCTCCAGGCAACTGTTTTTTTATGCACTTCCGTACGGTAGCAGGGCATATGGTGCTGCGCTCATTGTACAACAGTAGTTGTACTACTATTCCAATTGCCCGGAGTCAACGAAGCCCCGGCTGCACTTTTGCAGTTTTTTAATCAGTGTGTCCGGAGAAGGACACTCAACCTTCTCCGGAGCTGAAAATACTGATTTATAAGGAAACGGCGCTTCTCGGCGCTTCCTGCCGGAAGGCGACTCAGGCTATGACGCTTTTAGGATTTTGGCAGACCTCACCATGGTATAGGTAGTCCCCTTAGTACAATGGCGCATATCATTCAGCTTACTGAAAAATAGATTTTTTTTCAGAGAGGTTCGTTCGGCAGAGAAATTCCAACCGCAGAACGGAAGAACAACGTTTTCAGTCCGTCATAAAATCCCGGAAGAGCAACCGTTCCATGCGTCTCTTCCGGGAACTTTTTTGATACCACCCGCAAATGCCGCTTCTCCATACGAGGAACTGCACTCCCTATAAAATCATCTGTCAGGGGAAAGTGGATCAGCTTCCTATCAAGACGCGGCTGAGTGGCAAACGCAACATACAGTTGCTTTCCTGAAAAGTCAACCTTATCTACCTGCCGTTCTACCTGTTTCTGAAAATATCCTTTATCCCACCATAAACTGGGGTCTATGGCGATGTATGTATCAAATGCACTGGGATAATTCAGCAAAACATGCAGCGTGAACAACCCGGCATAAGAATGTCCAGCCAACAAGTGTTGTCCATTCACCGGCAAGTCTTGTTCCACTGCGAGGCGTAGCTCCTCCGTCAGAAAACGGCAAAATTGTCCTGCCCCACCCCCTTCCGGTTTATCGCCCGGACGGACTGTTCCGTCACGCCGGGCAGCGGAACAGGTTGGCGTAAAGTCTCTGGTTCTGTTTGTATTCAGGACAGCCACAACGATACAGGGCGGTAAGGAAGAAACTTTGGAGGTGGAAAACAAGCGAGTAAAACCTACCACCGAATGAAAAAAAGAATCACCGTCCAGCAAATAAAGAACCGGATAACTTTCCTCTTTTTCACCCGGGCGGGTTGCAGGTACATACACCCAATATTCTCTAGCCTCATTCAAGACATGCGAAAACAAAGTGTGGCGAGTCCCGATAGAAATAGCTTCTTGCGCTCTCAGCGGAAAACCGAGCCAAGTGACAACTACCAATATGAACAGAATATGCAGGCTTCTCATTTCAATTCTTTTTTCAGTCTGCAAAGTTCGCAGAAAATAAGTTGACTACCTATCCCTATTTTTAGGTATTCTCACGGTTGAAAGCTTTCCGCAGAAATCAAAGGCTGATTAAGAAAGTTTGATGGGCAACTGAATTTCCGTTATCCATTCATCCACCGTTTCTTTGTTCCAAATGCCGTCAATATGGCAAAACCGGGCACGGTCAATGACCTCGTATCCATTTGTCTCGGCATACGCAAAAAGCTCGGCGAAAGTTTCGGGCATATGCTCATAAGCACCGTAATGGTTGACACAGAGCGCAACCGGCACTTCCGGAAGTTCCTTGAATTTAATCAGTTCCGAATCTTCCTTGCGTTCAGCCACCGCTTCAAAAAACTCGATATCAATATCAACCCCATATTCCTCATTATATTCCACCGTGAAACAATATTCCGGGGCAGGACATTCACAACCCAAACGGTACATTTCAGGCCCGATGATATTCGGACAAAGATTGAACAGCTCCTGATAAGAGTCTATTTTACGGCGATGGGTAGCAAAAATTCTTGAAGGGAGGGATTTCTTAAACACTTTTTCCATAACATTCTCTTGTTTATGGAGTAAATTTTCCAATTTGGCAAGTTCGGTCTGCCGCCATATCAAGTGTTCAATCTCGTTTTTGCAACGTTCTATTTTAACCTTCAACAATTCAGCATCCGGAAATTCCTTGCCATCGGCAAACAACTCGGATATCTCTTCGAGGCTGAACCCTAATTACTTGAGGTAAACAATACGGCTCATACACCGGAGCTGGCTGATGTCGTAATAGCGATACCCCGTCCACTCATCCACTTCAACGGGTATCATCAATCCTATCTCTTCATAATGACGAAGCGTCTTAACGGTCACCTGGCAAAGTTTGGAAAACTCTCCGATTTTAAACTTCATTTTATTCTTCATAAACTCATGCACATTTTGTTTATGATGCAAAGATAGGTCCTGCCCTTAGGGACGAGTCAAGAGATTGCTTCAAAAAAAACACATATTTCACTATTCACAACGGCAATAGGTGTTTGCACCGCACGTACAATGGGGTAACAACTGCCCACTCAGTTCATCGCGGTAAAATTCATACAGCCGCCGGTACATGGTTTCATAGAGTGCGGCAATTTGTTGCTCCTGCTCACTTTCATTTTGAAAACGATTTTTAAAGGGGTCTTCAAAATTAAAATGCACCTGCTGCTTGGCATCCAGAGTGATAAATTTCAGTTCTTCTCCGGCTTCTTTACATAGGGTAATCACGTAGTCCCACGACCGGTGCGTATAGGTCCCGACACCAGACGGTTTCTTGCGAGACACGCTGAAACCATTCTGTTCCATCACATTGCACACGGCATCGGGAACGCAGTTCCCCTCCATAATTCCTGCCGTAGAGATATTCATTCCCCTGCCAAATGCATGCAGGAGTTCCTGCGCGATACGGCTGCGGCACGTATCTTCATTACTTATTAACAGTATATCCATTGTCCGTTACTTTTCCAGGTTTAAATACTCGCCATCTCCTTCTTTCTTCATCTTCGCTTTACGTGCCAGGTCGAACAAGGTGGGGTTAATGTGGCAATATCCACCAGGATTTTTGTCCAGATAGTCTTGATGATAATCTTCGGCGAGATAGAAGTTCTTCAAAGGCTCTATCTCTACAACCAACGGACGGGAGTAGTTGGCAGCCAGCCGGTCAACGGTTTCACGAATAACGGGCAGGTCGGCGGTATCCGTATAATAGATACCCGTGCGATACTGTGTACCTCTATCCCCCCCTTGCTTATTGAGGCTGGTAGGGTCAATCGTTTTGAAATAAAGGTCGATAAGGAAAGGCAAGTCCACCTCATCGGGATCATACTGTACTTTTACGGTTTCGGCAAAGTCCGTGGTACCGGTACATACCTGCTGATAGGTAGGATTGGCTATATTTCCATTGGCATATCCCACCTGGGTAGCCTCCACACCTTCTATTTGTTTCAGGAAATGTTCGGTACCCCAAAAACATCCTCCTGCCAGATAAATCTCTTTCATTGGTTTCATGTCTGTTCTCCTTTCTGACCGTCCTTCCGGCTTACCGGCATAGGACAGACAAGTCATTAACATTGCAAAAATAAATATTATTTGTTTCATACCTCTAACTCTATGGAAATTATAACAAGAAAGAGAACCGTATGGTTGACTTTTCTGGATGTATTGTATAAAAAGAAACTCCCTTTGCAAAGTATTCATGCAAAGGGAGTTCCTTTCTTTGTGACCCCGGTGCGATTCAAACGCACGACCTTCAGAACCGGAATCTGACGCTCTATTCACTAAGCTACGGAGCCAAATGTGGATGCAAAAGTATAAAAAAATTAGCAGATTCCTAACATTCAAACGCTTTTTATATCAAACCGAGGAATATTTTTATTATTACTTTGAGAAGACTAACCGCAATTACACAAACATTTTGTTCTTTTTTCCCACAAAACAGAAGCAAGTATCAATATTATTCCTATCTTTGCCGAGCAATTTAATAGAAGTTATACTGAATAAATTTATGAGCTACCTGATAACACCTGAAGGTTACAAACCTTTATTGGACCTAAAACAGACTGAATTAGGGATTAAACAAATTAAAGAGTTCTTCCAATTGAACCTCTCTTCCGAACTGCGCCTGCGACGTGTGACAGCTCCACTGTTCGTATTGAAAGGAATGGGTATCAATGACGACCTCAATGGAGTGGAACGTGCCGTAACTTTCCCTATCAAAGATTTGGGCGACGCCAAAGCTGAAGTGGTGCACTCCCTCGCCAAATGGAAACGCCTCACGCTTGCCGAATACCATATCGAACCGGGATATGGCATCTACACAGACATGAATGCCATCCGTGCCGATGAAGAACTGGGCAATCTGCATTCCCTTTATGTAGACCAGTGGGACTGGGAACGCGTCATTACTGCCGAAGACCGCAATGTGGAATTCCTCAAGGAGATAGTAACCCGTATCTATGCAGCTATGGTGCGCACAGAATATATGGTATATGAGATGTATCCGCAAATCAAGCCTTGCCTGCCCCAGAAACTTCACTTTATCCATGCCGAAGAATTGCGCCAACTGTATCCGGACTTGGAACCCAAATGCCGCGAACATGCCATTTGCAAGAAATACGGTGCAGTGTTCATCATCGGTATCGGATGCAAGCTGAGCGACGGCAAGAAGCACGACGGACGCGCCCCGGACTACGACGACTATACCAGCAAAGGGCTGAACGACCTCCCCGGACTGAACGGTGACCTCCTGCTATGGGACCACATCCTGCAACGCAGCATCGAACTTTCCTCCATGGGTATCCGCGTAGACAAGGAAGCCCTGCTTCGCCAGCTCAAAGAGGAAGGCGAAGAGGAACGCCTGGAACTTTACTTCCACAAACGCTTGATGAATGATACACTGCCGCTTTCCATCGGTGGCGGTATAGGGCAGTCCCGCCTCTGTATGTTCTATCTGCGCAAGGCGCATATCGGTGAGATACAAGCCAGTATCTGGCCGGAAGATATGCGCAAAGAGTGCAAGGAACACAATATACACCTGATTTGATATACATTTATCCCGTCATATAATATAAAGTTCACCCCCTCAAAAGGTTGGACTTTATTTTTTATTTTGTACTTTAGCATCCGAAACTACTAACAGATCCAATTATGAATGTTCAAATAGAAGAAAGCTGGAAAGCACATCTGCAACCTGAATTTGAGAAAGATTATTTCCGTACATTGACTGATTTTGTACGGGACGAATATGGGAAATATGCAATATATCCTCCGGGAAAGCTGATATTCAATGCATTCAACCTATGCCCTTTTGACAAAGTAAAAGTCGTGATAATCGGTCAAGACCCCTATCATGGTCCGGGACAAGCACACGGACTTTGTTTCTCCGTAAATGACGGTGTTCCTTTCCCTCCTTCCTTACTTAATATTTTCAAGGAAATAAAAAATGACATTGGCACTGATGCCCCCACTACCGGCAATCTGACACGCTGGGCAGAGCAAGGCATATTGCTGCTCAATGCTACCCTCACCGTACGTGCACACCAAGCCGGTTCTCACCAAAACCGAGGTTGGGAAACATTTACAGATGCGGCTATCCGCATTCTCGCCGAAGAAAAAGAGCATCTTGTATTTATTCTTTGGGGAGCCTACGCCCAACGTAAAGGGGCATTCATCGACCGTAGCCGACATCTGGTACTTACCTCGGCACATCCATCTCCCCTATCCGCTTATAACGGCTTCTTCGGGAACAAGCATTTCAGCAAAACAAACGAGTATTTGCGGGAACATGGAGAGACGGAAATAATTTGGTAAACATCAATACCACTGAATATTACTCTGAGTCTGGCTTCTCTGTTCCCATTTCAAGTCTTGCAGGATACTTGCATTGGCACGGATGGTAAAGTTATAGTATTTCCAGCGTCCAAAAGGTGATATGGCAGCCGTCATGCTGAAACAGTGCAGGTCACGTGTGATGTTGAAAGCGGTCTGCGTTATCTCCTTCGCATTGAAGTCATAACCGGAATTGAAGCTGACAGCCCATTTATTGGTAAGCTTGACGTTACCGTTTATATTAAGGGAATTCAGGCTGAATTTGTACGGATAGCGCATGTTCTTACGATTAATGGGCTTACTGGTGTCTTCCGTAATATTGAAACCGGTACTGAAGTTGATAGACCAAGGCATCTTGAATACCTGATAGCCGTCAGCATCGGCAGCAGCCTTTTCCTTCTTCTTCTTCGGAGTGCCGTCCTCGGTAGTTTCCCCCTCCATGTCACCGTCTTCCTCCGTCGAGGCATTCTGGTCTTGGCCCTGCTCCTCGTCATCCTTCTGACCGGTGAAGAAGTTCCTTATTTTCTTCCACGAATCATTGTTCACGGTCCAACTGAACGACGTACCATATCCCGACCAACGACCGAAACGGCCATACGACCATTCCGTACGGTTACCGGGCACCACCCTTCCGTTCTCATCAAACTCGTAAGCATAAGTGGCAAAGGTAGAGCTCATACTCAACGTATAACTCTTGCTCAACTTCAGACGGAGATTAAAGCTCAAGTCACTCCAAGGACGCACCTGGGCAGCCGTGTTGTAACTGATACCCATACTCAAATCGTCAATCAGGCTCACCTTGCGGATAGAGTCATTCTTATCCTTGAACTTCATTTCAAGGTTATTGGAGATATTGAAACTGATAAGCCCCTGCTTTCCTCCACTTGGCGGACTGAACACCTGACCGGCATAATAGGAATACTGCACGGTATCGCGAATGCCGTTCTGGTCTTTTATATAAGAGTCATAATAGCCAAAACGGGACGAAGTGAAATCGGGCGCAGCGCTGAAACTGATGGAGGGAGTGATGACGTGACGTATCTGTATCTCCTTCTTCTTCATGAACAATGGCTTGTACATACCATAAACTTTGGTATTGATACCCAGACTGGCACTGTAGTCGTATACACGGTGAAAGCCGTAGGTCGTATCATTCACCTCCTTGCCTTGCTCATCGTCCCAGTCCTTCTTCACCTTGCGGGTGTACCAACGCTCCGTATAGTTTACGGTAGGCGTCACATTGAAGTACTTGAACAAAGTAAACGTGGCACTTACCGGAATCTCATGCTGCATACCGTTCTCCCAATCGCGTATCAAGTTCTTCTTGAACAACAGATTGTCCTTCGTCTTGATGCTGTTCTTCACACGGCCAGTATAGCGAACGGAAATCTTCTCATACCACTTTTCATCTCCCACTGCATGTTTGCGCTTGAAAGGGAAAATGGTACTCAAGGAAATGGTCATGTCCGGTAAAGTCACCGCGATAGAGGAGTCGCGCATGGTCTGGGCAATATTACCTGAAGCGGAGATGCTCAGATGCTGGTCGGGAAAGTTACGCGAATAGCTGACACTGGAAGTCTTGGTATTCTGCGACATTGCCTGGGAGTTGTACATATTGCCGATATTGGTACGCTCATAACTACTGGTAGCAAAGTTCACACTGGCAGAAAAGGTAGAATTCGGACTCGCTTTCGGGTCCTGCCGGTGAGACCACACCACCTTGAAGTCTTTGGCAACCGAGTAGTCGGGCAAGCCTTTGTCACCGGTCTTGGTCACCTGATAGCTTGCCTGCAGCAAACCGGAATATTTGTAACGCTTCACATAGTTCGACTCCATATTCAGCGCCCAAGAACCTTTCGTGAAGATATCCGCCCGCAGCTTCAAGTCCATTTGGTCACTGATGGCGAAGTAATATCCACCGTCCGTCAGACCGAAGCCACGATTGGAGTCATCCATATAGGTAGGCATCAGAAAACCGGACTGGTAACTGCTAGAAAACGGGAAAAAGAAAAATGGAACGGCAAGCGGAAGCGGCACATCCTCTACTACCAGATAGGCAGGTCCCGTCACCACGTTCTTTTTCGGACGTACCTTGGCATAAGTCATCTGCATATAAAAATGGGGGTGGTCATGATGGTCACAAGTCGTGTAACGACCGCTCCTCATATAGAGTTCATCATTATTCCCTTTCTTGGCATTATTACCGGTCACGTATCCCTCGCCCTGCTGGCTGACAACATTGCTGATAAGACCTCTTTTACTCTTGAAGTTATAACGGATAGTATCGGTTTCGTAGGAGGTGTCCCCGTCTTTGAAGACCGGTCTTCCCTTGGCTGTTCCTACAGAATCGACCACGCCACGGGCAAAAACCGTACTGTTGTCCATATCCATAGAGATGACATCAGCCTCCAGGTCAGCACCCGGATAACTCACCTTTCCCTGGCCGTAAAGATGGGCAAAGCCACTCTGCGTAAATACAATGGAGTCATTGGCTTCGTAGGCTACGGGAGCATCCAATGCATCCTTCTTGGGAGGCGCAGCCGCTACCGTATCTTGTTGCAACGAATCGGCAGGAAGCCCCTTTCCCCCTTGCAGGGAGTCTCCCATCTGCAAACTATCCCCTACCTGCAACGTGTCTGTCCGCTGAATATTCGGAGGCGCGACCTTCGCTCTACGGCGCTGAGAAGCAGCCCCACCGGAGAGAAGAAGCAAGACGAATAGTAGTATGAATGATATGAATGTATTTGCTTTCAATGGCGTCATTAACTAATAGTTTACGCTTGGAGGGGCAAAAGTACATAATTTATACGGATAATCTCCCTTTTTAAAGAAATTTAGATTGCTACAAGAACTGTTCGCACCAATTATCAAAGCGCCGTACCCCTTCTTCACCATAACGTTCCAAACTTTTACGGGCTTTTTCTACACTTTTCTCCTTTTCCAAATGAGTTTTTGAATAAAACTTATCGGCAAAACAGATAGCTTGTTCTTCCAAGCTGACCGGAACCATTTCACGATGCGGTACGGGCAAATCCTGCGCAATGATTCCCTCCAATGAAAGTCCGGCACCCGTATGGCGTTCACAAACCAAAGCATGGCGGGGATAGCCTTCGCCGCGTATCAGGTCGGCTCCCAAATAACCGTGACAGATATAAGGCTTGTCGCCAAAACAATGGATACCTGCCGCATCTGTAAGAAAAATGCCTATATCGTGCAGCATGGCAGCCTCGTACAGAAAATCCTTATCCAATGAAAGTTCCGGATGGCGGTCGGCAATCCATAACGACTTGTCGGCTACGGAACGGCTGTGCGTCAACAGTATATGCCGCAACTCATTCTCTTCCGGATAATATTTGTTAATGATATCTATCGGATTCATTTTAAGTTATGAGTTATAAATTATGGGTTATGAATGTCAATCGCCCTAAATTTATACATGCAGATTTCATTACGCATATCACAACTGCGTCTGTCTGTACGGAATATCTTTTCCAGATGATACGTCTGTTCCAGCTGTCCCAACATATTCTCCTCCTCCTTTACGGGAACCAACAAATAGCCCTCCCCGCTGGACGGACGTTCCTTTTCAATGTGCCGCATGCGGTCTTTCAGATAGAAGTTAACACCATAGAAACTCATTTTCGAGTAAGAATAGACCACACCTTCCGGAACATACGTATTGACCCTTTCAGCCAAATGTTTATCTGATTTCACAGCCAGCACCGTGGGCTGATAAACCGAATCCAATGATACGAAAAGGCAGAGCATACATCCTGCTATGCCATATAATAATGACCGGCTATCCGCACGCTTTATCACCATGCGTAATGTGCAGATAGCGGCTACTACGGGAAGCGCTACCAGGAGCCACTTGGGAACAGACAAAGCCACATCCTCCAACGCATGCATAAAGGCTACATTCTCAGCGGCATGGCGTCCACTTCCAAAAACGCTGTCGGGAACCAGGCCGAGACGAACTACGACAAAAACAAGCGTAAGCAACAAGCCCAAAGAAGCAAAGATGATTGCACAAATCCTGAAAACTCGTGCCCCCTTTTGTACCAAAGCCAACAGATACTCAGCTATCAGCACTGCCATAAACGGATAGATGGGAAGCAGATAAACGCTCCGCTTACTCTTGGGGATGCAGTAGAAGACAAAGATTATCAGAATGACCAGCCACGTGAACAATTGTACCGGAGACTGGTTGCGGAAAGCAGTCCAGCCCTTCTTCAACCGCAACAGCAGGGTCTCCCCTTCCGGCAGACAACGCATGTTTTTCCACTTCAAGCCAAACAAGGAAATTACCAGAACCAACGTCCAGGGAATCCATCCCCAAATCAAAGTCAGGAAATTATACCATATAGGATTTTCATGGGACTCGTAGGACATTTTGCCCATAAACCGCCCGGTATTCTCCTCCAGAACCAAATCGAGGAACGGTTGTCCACCTTGTCTGTAAGCTACGTATACCCAAGCTAAATAAGGAACAAAAGAAAGCAAGCCGATACCTGCCAACGAGAAAAACGCTTTCCAGAAAGAACGTCCGCGCAACAACTGATACACACCGATACACGCGCAAGGGAATATGGAGCCTACCGGCCCTTTGGTCAACGTGGCACATCCCATCAGCAACACCGCAAGCCAGGGCACTCCGCGGCATCCCTTCTCATCCCAGCGGAACAGCAGACAAAGGGAAATAACGATAAAGGCAACCTGAACCATATCGACCCGACAAGCGACAGCCGCCCGATGCACCTCGAAAGAAGACAAAAGAAGAATAGAGGCCAGAAACGCCGTTTGAACGTTTTTACGTTTTGCCACAAAGGCAAAGAACATCAACTGCATGGCTAAAAAAGCCAATGCAGACGGGAAACGGGCGGAAAACTCCGTCACCTCTCCAAAAAGGGAAGAGACGGCGGCTATTGACCAGTAGAAGAAAGGGGGTTTATAAGCAATATCAGTACCATAGTTCACCGGAAGTATCCAGTTTCCACTTTCCAGCATAGAAAGGGCAACAATCGCCTCCCGCGGTTCCCCCTTGGAATAAAAAATGGTTTCTCCCAGAAAGGGAACAACCACAAGCACACTCAGCAGCGCAATAAACCAGAACGCCTTCTTTCTGTCCGACATACCTTATTTGTTTTTTATGTTTTCTGGACGCAAAGATAGCGCAAACCGAAAGCAGATGCAAATTTATTTGCAATTTGCTGAGATGCAGCTTAATTTCGCAAAGCAAAATTACAAATAATTCTGAAACAATGCCTAACTTTGCCGCCCCAATGATAATGGCAACAGAGAGTAGATATTTAATGTTAAGATGAAGCGGCTGAAACAACTACCGGAATTTGTACGCTTCGTAATGGTGGGCATCTTTGCGACAGCTCTGCACTACGGATTGTATTTTGTATTACAACGGGTTATCAATGTAAACATAGCCTATACACTGGGATATGCTCTCAGCTTCATCGCCAATTTCTATCTGACTGCTTACTTTACCTTCGGCCGGAAGCCCTCATGGAGAAAAGCCTTCGGATTTGGAGGGGCACACTTATGCAGCTATCTGCTACACATGGGGTTGCTGAACCTCTCTCTCTGGATGGGCATCCCCAAACCTCTGGCCCCCATTCCGGTTTTCGCCATCGCCATTCCGGTCAACTTCTTACTCGTACGTTTCGTTTTCAAAAGAAAAGAGTGATAATTTGTTTTTCTCCCGATTTCTTACGAATATTGCAAAAAGATTTGTTCTATGATGGAAAACTCTCCCATACTCGCCGTTGTCGTACCTTGCTACAAAGAAGAGGCAGTGCTGCATGAAACCCATAAACGATTGAGCCAATTATTCGACCGGCTGATACAAGCCCGGCAAATTTCCCCGGAAAGCTATATATTATATGTAAACGACGGAAGCACCGACCAGACATGGGCTATCATCAAAGAACTGCACCAAAATACGGCCTATGCCTGCGGACTGAACCTGGCAGGAAACGTAGGACACCAGAATGCCCTGCTAGCAGGACTCAATGCAGTAAAAGAGCGTTGCGAGATAGCCATCTCCATTGATGCAGACTTGCAAGATGACATCCAGGTGATTCCGGACATGATAAACAGCTATAAAGCGGGCAATGACATCGTTTATGGCGTACGTAAAGAACGGAAGACCGACACTTTCTTCAAACGCAACACCGCTTTGGTCTTTTATCGGCTGATGAAGGCAATGGGGGTAAAATCCGTCTACAACCATGCCGACTACCGCCTGATGAGCCAGCGGGCTATACAACACCTATGCCGCTTCCGCGAGCGCAACCTTTTTCTTCGAGGGCTGGTTCCCCTCATCGGCTACCAGACGGACAGCGTGTACTACAATCGTGACAAGCGTTTTGCCGGAGAATCAAAGTATCCTTTCCGGAAGATGCTTAATTTTGCCATCGACGGTATCACTTCCTTTTCCGTCAAACCGGTCCGTATGATTTTTTGGATAGGCTGCATCTTTATTCTTGTGGCACTGTGTGTCACCGGATGGACACTTCACTCTTACACACAGCATAACGCCGTCCCCGGATGGTCATCACTGATGATTTCCGTCTGGCTGGTAGGAGGTGTGATACTTGTGTCGCTGGGGATTGTAGGCGAATACATCGGCAAAATATACATTGAGGTGAAGGACCGACCGCGCTACAATGAAGAAGAACTGCTGATGCCGTCCGGCAAAACAGAATAAAAGAAGCCCATCATCATTCTACACAAAAGTTTTAAAAAGGAAAAACACTTGTCACGCTATCACACTATAATAAAGGTATAGGGAACAGTGTGTGTCTTTCTTGCCGACAAGTTGGCAAGATTTTGCCACCCTATTGGCAAGACTTTGCCATAGGCATGGCAAAAGTTTGCCAAAAGCATGACAATGGGTTGGCAAAATTACTCTCTGGCAGACAATGAGTTAACATAACTATCAAAATCGTATCGTCACATCAGTTTATATCAAAAAACACAAAATCGCTTGCGAAAGCGACATAAATGCCGTATCTTAGTACACGTGCAAGCAAACCATTTTGCTTACACATGATAAAAATCTGCTTATGGGAACATTAGGCTGCATCAATGACATGCTACAAAGGGATAAAGAGAACCGTGCTCTCCGCAAGTTGAGCAGAGGACGGATGCGGGAGCACTACAAATACCTTGTAAAAAGGAAAGGTCCTGAGAGAGCCGATGTAACCATTGAGGAAATAGAAGAAATCCGAAGAAATACTACTGAAAAGGAATTATCAGATAAAGAACATCTATTCAGGGCAAAGACGATTCTTGCAGCATGTGCTTTAGTCTTGCTTTTATTGGGAGTACTTTGTTATAAATTGTTCTTATAAGCAGGTCTGAAACCGATTGACAAGAAATCTACCCGGTTAAATTCATCAGCCATTGGCTGGCGATTGAAAGCAGATTCCCATGCTTCATAAAAAATTCGCATACTTTTTATATTCGAAGCAGAGAATCAACAACTTGGTTTCCTAAACCAATAAATTAGAAATGAAAAAATTATCTTTGCAAACACAATAAATACATTGAAAGACTTTCTGTTAGAACATGGAACATCTAAAAGCATACATTTTAGCACTTAAAAACATGAATACAGATTTTACAATTAGAATTGCCCAACAGTCTGATGCCCTTGAACTTATGAGTTTGTTTCAAGAGACAGTCCTCCATATAAACAAACGTGACTATTCAGAAGCAGAAGTGGCAGATTGGGCATCGTGCGGAAACGACCTCTCCCACATAAAAGACATGATTAAGACACATTATTTTATTGTGGCAACCAATCAACAGTCACAGATTGTCGGCTTTTCATCCATTACCCACCAAGGATATTTGCATTCTATGTTTATTCATAAAGATTTTCAAGGTAAAGGCATTGCTACCATACTTCTAAATGAGATAGAACGGTATGCAACCGCAAGAGGAATCATGCGAATTACATCAGAAGTAAGCCTGACAGCCCGTCCATTCTTTGAGAAAAGAGGCTATATAGTAGAAGTGGAACAGAAACGCAAAGCCAACCAACTTTATCTCACCAATTTTTGGATGGCGAAAAGGCTGGCTGAATGAAATCGTATAACGGACGTATTCCTGCTTGTGGTGTCTTTTGTGGTGGTTGTCCCATATACACAAGAGAAAAAAGTCCCTGCAAAGGAGCAGAACAGAATGGTTCTCGCTGTGAAAAATGTAAAACATTCCATTTATGTTGCTTGGAAAAAAGAATAACACATTGTTTCCAGTGTTCTGATTTCCCATGTACTAAATTCAAAAGATTTACCAAACGTTGGCTAAAATACGGACAAAACTTCATTGAAAACCAAAAGCTTTTAAAAAACGTAGGTGAAGTTAAATTTTTAAAGTATTATAATAAGAGAATCCACAACCAACTTACCAACAATGACAAAAAATCAGGAATAAAATAATAATTTTGTACCTTTCGAAAAACATGTGTTGTAAATGACAGATTTTAATTCATACATGGGCAATATAGACACTGACTTTTTTAGGGAACTGTGTTTAAGAAACGGAGAACTACGGTATTATAAAAGAAATGAATTTATCCTCCGAGAGGGAGAAGTCGGTTCTTTCTTCGGGTTTATTGTATCCGGTGTAATCAAATATACCTGCATCAACCAAACTGAAAACAAAACATATAATGTAGGTTTTTCTTTTGCCAATGAATTTATCTCTGATTATCCCAATTGTTTATACGACATAAAATCTGAATTGAATATACAAGCAATAACCCCATGTAGAATCTACATCTGTTCTTCCGAATTACTTCTACAAGAATTTGAAGAGAACAAAGAAAATCAACGAATAGCCCGTATTGCAGCCGAACAATTATTTTTTCAGTCGTATTCACGTTACTTGGATTTGTTCAGATTTACATCGGAAGAACGCTATCTCCAACTTCTTAAAAAATGTCCAGAAATCCTACAAATGGTACCCCTAAAAGAAATTGCGTCTTACTTGAAAATAACCCCTATTCACATGAGCCGCATCAGACACAAACTGAGTTTTGACAGCAAAGAACAAACATAGGTTTAGAAATTCAATCATTTAACAATATTCCAAGACAATATTGATTCTGTCAGGAAGTTCTCTTTTATTTTTGCCCTATCCTTTGGCTGATTCAGCGAAAGACAGGAATGAAAGGAGTTAAACATAGAGTCCTATATATGAGAACAAGAAAAGTATTTAGAATGCCACTTGATAAAATTCTTTGTTTATCAGCCAATGCTATATTAACCATTATTGCACTATGGAGTATTGCATCAGTCTTTTTCGAAAACGCCACAATTGATTCTATAATAGCCCGTTTCAGCGTGGCTTCTGCCTGCATGGCCAACCTATTTTCAAAACATCGTCTTATCCGGATAATATTCCTCATTATGGCATTTGTACTGATAATTGTTGCAACCACCCTCTATGTCCATAAAGCAAATAAGATGTAAAATACTCAGCAGTTATTCCGTCTCATTTTTCCTTTTCTTCCACAGCTGATAACTATTGATGATGTTTTGCCACAGCACATACGATCCCGGACCGACGGAAGATAACGGATTAAGATAAGTATATGCCATCCAGATGGCAAGCACCGTATTCTTTTGCCCCAGCGCCTGCCCTCCGCTAATGCGCTCACCATAATGACCGCCGATTCTCTTTCCCAAATAGAATTGTATACAGCAGGTTATCAGTCCCGCCAGGGCTATCAGCAGTTCAACAAATACCGGTGCATCACTATTGACCAATGAACGTACCGTCTGCCCTGAGACAATGGCAAGAGCTACCGCCCACAAATAGAAGGCTGCATCATGGAAACCCAACAGAAAATGATGCACCTTCGGCACAAACGCACGCAGAAACCATGCCAGCAAGAAAGGACAAAGCAGCAATGGAAAGACTTTACTCAGAATTTTCAGGAATGCAACAAAAAAAGTAATGTCAGCATGAGGCTCCACCAACGGGAAAACCAAAGGAACAGCCACAGCCGCCAGAAGATTGGACAACAACGTATAGGTCGTCAGGCTGGATGCGCTTCCACCCAGTTTACCGGTAATGACAGCCGCAGCGGTTGCAGTGGGACAAATGAGACAGACCATTGCACCTTCAAACACTTCCCGGTAGACCTCCTCCATAGGGCAACACACCAACAATACCGCAACAATCAAGCAAGAAACCGTCTGGAACAGCAGTAACCATCCATGCCACGATTTGGGTTTCAGTTCATGCACCTCCACCTTACAGAAAGTGAGCAGAAGTTGGGAAAAAATCAAAAGTGGAGTCAGGAAAGCCACTAACACATTCACATAAGGTTTGGCAGGCGCCACAAAAGGAATGTCTGCAAAAAAGAAATATCCCAAAGTACCGGCAAGCATTGCCAAAGGCAACGTCCAGTTCTTTATAAAACGAACCAGCATACTTGATTTGCTATTTTAATTATCTGCCGCAAAGTTACGCATATTATCAATACATTGAGCCACTAATTACTCAAACACAGACATTAATTACACTAAAAATGAGAAGAAGAACAATAAAACTGAACATAATCCATTAGTTTTCTATAAATTTCCACTACATTTGCCAAGCGAAAAGGAAGCATTGTCTTTGCTACAATTATATGAAACTATACAGACGATACATATTATATATAAGTATATGCTTAGGGCTGCTTATCTCCCCCTTTTGCAGTGGCAGCGCTGAAGCGAAAGACTTTGTTGTCGTTATAGACCCCGGACACGGTGGACACGACCCGGGTGCAGTGGGAAAAATTTCCAAAGAGAAGAATATCAACCTGAATGTAGCACTCAAACTTGGCAAACAAATCATGAAGAACTGCCCTGATGTAAAAGTTATCTATACGCGGGACCGGGACATATTCATCCCCCTGGACCGGCGCGCTGAAATTGCCAATAACGCCAAAGCTGATTTGTTCATCTCCATACATACCAATGCCCTGGCCAAAAACCGGACGGCCAAAGGAGCCTCCACCTGGACACTGGGTCTGGCAAAATCGGATGCCAATCTGGAAGTAGCCAAGCGCGAAAATGCCGTTATCCTCTACGAAAGCGACTACAAGACGCGGTATGCCGGCTTCAATCCCAACTCGGCAGAGTCCTACATCATCTTCGAATTCATGCAAGACAAATACATGTCACAGAGTGTGCACCTCGCCTCCCTCGTACAAAAGCATTTCCGCCAAACCTGCAAACGTACAGATCGGGGCGTGCACCAGGCAGGTTTTCTGGTATTGAAGGCCAGTGCCATGCCAAGCATACTGGTGGAACTCGGATTCATCTCCACACCGGAAGAGGAACGGTACCTGAACACTGAAGCAGGAACCACCTCACTTGCCAACGGTATCTTCCGCGCTTTCCTCACCTATAAGCGCGAGCAGGAAATCCGGTTGAACGGAAGCAGCAATACCATTCTTCCGGAGGATGTACCCGAGCCCGTTCAAGAAGAAGGCAACGCAGCTACAGCGACACCGGAAAAGAAAAATGCACCTCAAGCGGAGAGTAACCAAGCTGCCCAACGCCCGCAAAGGTCAGAAAATGCAGCCGTTTCCCAAACAGAACAGAGCGGCATCGTGTTTAAGATACAGATACTCACTTCTTCACGTCCTCTGGCCAAGAATGACAAAAGACTGAAAGGACTGAAAGACGTGGATTATTATAAAGAAGGCGGAATCTACAAATATACGTACGGCGCATCACCCGATTACAACAAGGTGCTGCGCAGCAAACGTAGCATTACGGACAAATTCAAGGACGCATTCATCATTGCGTTCAAGAATGGAGAAAAGATAAACGTCAACACAGCCATCAGCGAATTTAAAAAGAACAGAAATAAATAACAAAAGATACATCATGAAGTATATTACAAAAGAAGTTAGAATAGGAATAGCAGGCATAGCTGCACTTTGCATATTGGTATACGGCATCAACTACCTGAAAGGGATAAATATGTTCAAGCCCTCCAGCTATTTCTACGTGAAATTCCAGAATGTCAATGGGCTGACAAAATCCAGCCCGGTCTTTGCCGACGGCTTCCGCGTGGGTATTGTCCGCGACTTGTACTACGACTATACCCAACCGGGCAAAGTCGTTGCCGAAATAGATGTTGACCCAGAGCTGCGCATTCCCAAAGGAAGTACGGCAGAACTGGCAGCCGAAATGCTTGGCGGCGTAAAGATGAACCTGCTGCTTGCCAATAACCCACGGGAGAAATACCAGATTGGAGACACAATCCCCGGCGTGCTGAACAACGGAATGATGGAAAAAGTTGCCACCATGATGCCGCAAGTAGAGAAGATGCTGCCCAAGCTGGATTCCATCCTCGCATCCTTAAATGTCATACTAGCCGACCCCGCCATCCCTGCAACCTTGCATAACGTACAAGATTTAACAGCAAGTATGGCCGTCACAAGCCGCCAGTTGCAAACTCTAATGAAGGATGATATTCCACAACTGACCGGCAAGCTCAATACCATTGGAGACAACTTTGCACTCATTTCCAACAACTTAAAGGAGATAGATTATGCTGCCGCCATGCAAAAGGTAGACGCAACTTTGAACAATGTAAAAATGATTACAGACAAATTGAACCAGAAAGACAATACCGTCGGACTTTTGCTAAACGACCCTTCTCTATATAATAATCTGAACGCCACCACTGCCAACGCAGCAAGTTTATTGGAAGACTTGAAATCGCATCCGAAACGATACGTCCATTTCTCCCTATTCGGCAAGAAAGATAAGTAAAAGATGGACGTTATATAGATTTTGTCTAAATAACAAGTCTATAAAGGAATTAAAAGGAAAGCCCTCATTTGCTCTATACAAGGAGCGAAAAAGGGCTTTTTCCTGCTCTGGGCACAGAAAGAAAACAAGAGACGCAAAGCTACATAAACCACTATATGACAAAGTATTAGATAAATGCAACACACCTTATATAAGGAGTATACTCATAGTAACCGATAAGTAGCTGAAAGTAAAGAGCTTATTACTTTCCCTAAAAACGCAAGAAAAAAAGGATTTGTTTTTCTCGAATAAGATTGCCAATTTTGCAATCGTAGAAGTTATGCTTAATTAATAAATGTATTTATAGCCGTTATGAGTGAAATAGATCATGTCGGGCTGTGGAACCGCTGTCTTGAAATCATCAGAGACAATGTTCCGGAGCAGACATACAAAACATGGTTTCTTCCCATCATACCTTTAAAATATGAAGACAAAACGCTGGTCGTACAAGTGCCCAGCCAGTTCTTCTATGAGTTTTTGGAGGACAAATTTGTTGATTTGTTGCGCAAGACTCTCTATAAGGTCATTGGTGAGGGAACTAAATTGATGTATAACGTAATGGTGGACAAGAGCTCGCGGAAAACCGTCGACCTGGAGTCTACACAGCGTACCATCATACCGCAAAAACAAGTGATGGACAAAAGGATTCCGCAGATTCCCGTCCCCGAACTTGACCCGCACCTTAATCCAGAATACAACTTTGAAACCTTCATCGAAGGTTACAGCAACAAGCTGTCGCGCAGCGTTGCAGAAGCTGTCGCTCTCAATCCGGCTAAAACAATCTTCAATCCGCTGTTCCTATACGGAGCATCAGGTGTAGGCAAAACCCATCTTGCCAATGCTATCGGAACCAAAATCAAGGAACTATACCCGGAGAAAAGGGTATTGTATGTATCCGCACACCTATTCCAAGTGCAATACACCGATTCCGTACGTAACAATACGACTAACGACTTCATCAACTTCTACCAGACCATTGATATTCTAATCATTGATGATATTCAGGAATTTGCCGGCGTGACCAAAACGCAGAATACATTCTTCCATATCTTCAACCATCTGCATCAGAACGGCAAGCAGCTCATCCTCACTTCCGACCGTGCACCGGTATTGCTGCAGGGCATGGAAGAGCGTCTGATTACACGTTTTAAATGGGGAATGGTGGCTGAGCTGGAGAAACCTACCGTAGAACTCCGCAAGAACATTCTGCGCAACAAGATACACCGTGACGGCCTGCAGTTCCCCCAGGAAGTGATTGACTATATTGCAGAGAACGTGGGCGACAGTGTACGTGACCTGGAGGGCATCGTCATTTCCATTATGGCGCATTCCACCATATACAATAAAGAAATAGACCTGGAACTGACGCAACGTATCGTCCGCAAGGTAGTGAACAGCGAAAGCAAGGCAGTGACTGTCGATGAAATCATCAACACCGTATGCAAGCACTTCGGATTGGAAACTGCCACCATCCACACAAAATCCAGAAAGCGGGAAGTGGTGCAAGCACGACAAATAGCCATGTATTTAGCCAAAAACTATACAGACTTCTCTACAGCAAAAATCGGTGCGCTAATTGGACATAAAGACCATGCCACTGTATTGCATGCATGTAAAACCATCAAAGAGCTGAAAGAGGTAGACAAATCATTCCGTGCGGAAATTGACGAGATTCAAGCCGCACTGAAAAAAGGATAAGAATAAGGATAAGGGATTAAATGCAGCTAAGTATGCATTAGCTTAACCCCTTATCCCTAATCCTTAATTTTCAAAATCCCTGCTTTTTCATTATCTTCCAAAGATTCTCCGACATTGCCTCACTGTCTTTCTTCGTATAACGCACATCTGTAAAGACCTGCGCCAGCGTTTCCTTATTGTTCTCCAAGATGAACTGCTTGTTCTCAGGAAGCGATTCTTTATAGGCATACAACCGGTCAATGTCCTGAGGAGTATAATCATGATAAACCTCTTCGTGTACAATGGCCTCCAGCGGCAAACGGTCCACTTGTTCCGGCTGTTCGGCAGGCCATCCCACTGTGACTGTCGTGATGGGAAACACCAATTCCGGTAACTCCAACGCTTCGACAATCATCTGAGGGTTGTAAGTGGTAGTTCCCAGATAGCAAATGCCCAACCCCTTCTCCTCGGCAGCCACACAAAAAGTCTGTGCCACCAGCAAGGTATCGACAGCCCCCGTCACAAACCACTCAAAGTTGTTGTATCCCGGCTCAGCCTTACGTTGCTCACACCACTTGCTGAAGCGGCGCAAATCTATGCAGAAAGTAAGCACTACCGGCGCCGTCCGAACCATCGGCTGATTGAAATGTGCAGGCGCCAGTTTGGCTTTACGCTCTGCATCACGCGTCACAATCACACTATAAACCTGCATGTTCCCGACTGTAGAAGCCCGGAAAGAGGTTTCAAGCAAATCATTTAACAAATCAGCAGAAATATCCTTCTGCTGGTATTTTCGGATTGTTCTCCTTTGTTTCAAGCTTTCCATTCTTTCTTTTTTTGCAAAGATAATGTAATCCACGAACAATTCATTCAAGAGTTCACACTTTTTTTATCATCATATATCCGGAATAAAATACATCTTTTCAACAAGAAATGAACAATTATTATCTCTACGAGCAGATAAAAGTAACCTTATGTTCGACTAAACCGAGAGCCTTTCAGCCCAACAAGTTGTTAATAAATTCCATTTTGGAAAACTTATTCGTTTACTAAAATCAGTAAAACATTATAAACCAATAAATTAATAGCAATCAATAGAAAACTATACATCGGTTGATAAAAACATTCATTTTAATTTTGCCAAGTTGAAAAACATTCATAGCTTTGCAAATGCATTTGTTAACGATAAGTACAACTTCTACAACTTTACTTATTTGTAACTAATCCTAAGAGATACAACATTGTGGAAAAGAAAAATTATTCTTATGACGAAGCCTACGGAGAATCTTTAAAATACTTCCAAGGCGACGAGTTGGCTGCCAGAGTTTGGGTAAACAAATATGCAGTCAAAGATTCTTTCGGAAATATTTACGAAAAGTCTCCGGAAGACATGCATTGGCGAATAGCCAATGAGGTAGCCCGCATTGAGGCCAAGTACCCCAATCCATTAAGTTCAGAGGAACTTTTCGGCTTACTCGACCACTTCAAGTACATTGTTCCGCAAGGAAGCCCGATGACCGGAATCGGAAACAACTATCAGGTAGCCTCTCTGTCCAACTGCTTTGTTATCGGTGTGGACGGCGAAGCGGATTCTTATGGTGCCATCTTCAAGATAGACGAAGAACAAGTACAGCTGATGAAACGCCGTGGCGGCGTGGGACACGACTTATCCCATATCCGTCCGAAAGGTTCACCGGTAAAGAACTCGGCACTGACCTCCACCGGCTTGGTCCCCTTCATGGAACGCTATTCAAACTCTACACGCGAAGTAGCTCAAGATGGACGCCGCGGCGCACTGATGCTCAGCGTATCCATCAAACACCCCGACTCGGAAGCCTTCATCGATGCCAAGATGACTGAGGGCAAAGTGACCGGAGCCAACGTTTCCGTAAAACTGACCGACGACTTCATGCAGGCCGCCATCGAAGGCAAACCATATACACAGCAATATCCGATTGACGCCACAGAGCCGGCATTTCAAAAAGACATTGACGCATCCGCATTATGGAAAAAGATTGTGCACAATGCATGGAAATCGGCAGAACCCGGTGTATTGTTCTGGGATACCATATTAAAGGAATCCGTGCCCGACTGCTATGCAGACCTGGGCTACCGTACCGTATCCACCAATCCATGCGGCGAAATTCCACTGTGCCCGTACGACTCCTGCCGTCTGCTCGCCATCAACCTTTACTCATACGTGGTCAATCCGTTCAAGCCGGACGCCTACTTTGACTTTGAGCTATTCAAGAAGCATGTAGCTTTGGCCCAACGCATCATGGACGATATCATCGACCTTGAACTGGAGAAGATAGAGCGCATCATGAGCAAGATAGATGCCGACCCCGAAAGTGAAGACGTAAAACATACAGAACGCGTTTTGTGGCAGAAGATTTACAAGAAAAGCGCCCAAGGCCGCCGTACCGGTGTAGGTATCACGGCAGAAGGCGACATGCTTGCCGCCCTGGGATTGCGTTATGGTACTGAAGAGGCAACCGAGTTCTCGGAGAAAGTACACAAGACGGTGGCACTCAACGCCTATCGCTCCTCCATAGAAATGGCCAAAGAGCGCGGCGCATTCGAGGTATACGATACAGAACGCGAAAAGAACAACCCGTTCATCAACCGCCTGCGTGAAGCTGACCCGGAAATGTACGAGGAGATGAAGAAGTACGGACGCCGCAACATTGCCTGTCTGACCATCGCCCCGACCGGCACCACCAGCCTGATGACTCAAACCACCTCCGGTATCGAGCCCGTATTCCTGCCCGTGTACAAGCGCCGCCGCAAAGTGAATCCCAACGATACGAACGTCCATGTGGACTTCATCGACGAAACCGGAGATGCCTTTGAAGAATATATCGTGTTCCACCCCAAGTTCGTGACTTGGATGGAAGCACAAGGATACAACCCCGCCAAACGCTACACGCAGGAAGAAGTGGATGCCCTGGTAGAGAAATCACCTTATTATAAAGCAACCTCCAACGACGTGGACTGGCTGATGAAAGTCAAGATGCAGGGACGTATCCAAAAATGGGTGGATCACTCTATCAGCGTAACCATCAACCTGCCGAACGACGTAGACGAAGACCTCGTGAACCGTCTGTATGTAGAAGCATGGAAATCCGGCTGCAAGGGTTGTACGGTTTACCGCGACGGTTCGCGTTCCGGCGTGCTCATCTCTACCAAGAGCGACAAGAAGTCCGAGCTTCCCCCGTGCAAACCGCCTACAGTCGTTGAAACACGTCCCAGAATATTGGATGCAGACGTTGTCCGCTTCCAGAACAACAAGGAGAAATGGGTGGCATTCGTCGGCTTGCTGGACAATCATCCCTACGAAATATTCACCGGTGTGCTGGATGATGATGAAGGCATCATCCTGCCGAAGAATGTGGTGTCGGGCCACATCATCAAGAATGTGGATGAGCACGGAAACAAGCGTTACGACTTCCAGTTCGAGAACAAGCGCGGATACAAAGTCACCATCGAGGGTCTGTCTGAGAAGTTCAACAAAGAGTATTGGAACTATGCCAAGCTGATTTCCGGTGTATTGCGCTACCGCATGCCTATCGAGCAGGTCATCAAGCTGGTAGGTTCACTGCAACTGGACAGCGAAAACATCAACACCTGGAAGAACGGTGTGGAACGCGCCCTGAAGAAATACATCCAGGACGGCACGGAAGCCAAAGGCAAGAAATGCCCCAACTGCGGTAACGAAACACTGGTTTACCAAGAAGGTTGCCTCATCTGCAAGACGTGCGGAGCTTCTCGCTGTGGATAATCCCACGGCAAGCACAAACGTTTGCATAGGAATTTAAATGACTTAGATAACGGTAGCTGCATGATTATGAGGAATAATTTCTATACTTGCATAATCATTGCAGCTATTGCTACTTCTAAATCTAATATAATATGACACTAATATTCAATATCGAGTATCGTACCAGCTGGGGTGAAGAAGTCAGAGTCCTGGGTTCCATCCCGGAACTTGGCAACAACCAGCCCGACAAAGCCACCCCCCTGCACACTGTAGACGGCATTCACTGGACCGCGGAAGTGGATATCCAGATTCCCGGTAATGGAAGCGTCGAATACAGTTACCACATCTATCGAGATGGCAGAACCATACGGACAGAGTGGAACAGCCTGCCACGCATCCTGCACGTTGCAGACAATCCGAAGAAAGTTTACCGCATAGAAGATTGTTGGAAGAATCTGCCCGAGCAGCAGTATTTTTATACATCCGCTTTCACAGAATCCCTGCTGGCGCATCGCGAACGCAGTGCCGCCCCGAAAAGCTACAAAAAGGGGTTGCTGATAAAGGCGTACGCCCCCTGCATAGACAGCGACCATTGCCTGGCACTCTGCGGAAACCAGAAGGCGCTGGGTGACTGGAACCCGGACAAAGCTGCCCTTATGAGCGACATCGACTTCCCCGAATGGCAGGTAGAAGTGGATGCCGGTAAAATCAGCTTCCCGCTGGAATATAAATTCGTCCTTTACAACAAGAAAGAGCGCCGTGCCGTGGCCTGGGAGAACAATCCCAACCGTTATATGGCCGACCCGCAGATAGCCGCCAACGAAACGCTGGCTGTCGGCGACCGTTATGTATACTTCAATCTTCCTGCATGGAAAGGTTCCGGAGTAGCCGTACCCGTATTCTCCCTACGCTCCGAGAAAAGCTTCGGTGTAGGCGATTTCGGCGACTTGAAGCGCATGATTGACTGGGCAGTTGCCACCAATCAGAAGGCAGTGCAGATTCTGCCCATCAACGACACTACCATGACGCATACCTGGACAGACTCCTACCCTTACAGTAGCATCTCCATCTATGCCTTCCATCCCATGTACGCCGACCTGAAGCAGTTGGGCAGCTTGAAGGACAAGAAGGTGATGGCCGAATTCAACAAACGCCAGAAAGAACTGAATGCCCTGCCCGCCGTAGACTACGAAGCTGTGAACAAGACAAAGTGGGAATACTTCCACCTCATCTTCAAGCAGGAAGGGGAAAAGGTGCTGGCATCGGATGCTTTCCGTAATTTCTACGAAGCCAACAAGGAATGGTTGCAGCCATATGCCGTCTTCAGCTACCTGCGTGATGCCTACAAGACCCCGAATTTCCACGAGTGGCCCAAGTATGCCACCTACGATGCCAAAGAGATAGAGACATTGTGCCGGCCGGACTCCGCCGACTATCCGCACATAGCCATCTATTATTACATCCAGTTCAACCTGCACCGGCAACTGCTTGCCGCCACGGAGCATGCGCGCGCCAACGGCGTAGTGCTGAAAGGCGACATCCCCATCGGCATCAGCCGCAACAGTGTGGAAGCCTGGAAGGAACCCCACTACTTCAACCTGAACGGCCAAGCCGGCGCACCGCCCGATGATTTCTCCGTGAACGGGCAGAACTGGGGCTTTCCCACCTACAACTGGGATGTCATGGAGAAAGACGGCTATGCCTGGTGGATGAAGCGTTTCCACAAAATGGCAGAATACTTCGATGCCTACCGCATAGACCATATCCTCGGCTTCTTCCGCATTTGGGAGATACCGATGCACGCCGTACACGGGCTGTTGGGACAATTCGTCCCCGCCCTGCCCATGACGCGCGAGGAGATAGAAAGCTACGGGCTGGCATTCCGCGAAGACTTCTTCCTGAAGCCCTATATCCATGAGTACTTCCTCGGACAAATCTTCGGCCCGCATACAGACTATGTGAAGCAGACCTTCATAGAGCCGACAGACACGTGGGAGGTTTACCGCATGCGTCCCGAGTTCGACACCCAGCGCAAAGTGGAAGCCTACTTTGCCGGAAAGACGGACGATGACAGCATCTGGATTCGTGACGGGCTTTACGCCCTTATCAGCGATGTGCTGTTCGTGCCCGACCGCAACAATCCGCACGAATACCATCCGCGCATCGGCGTGCAGCACGACTACATCTACCGCGCACTGAACGATTGGGAAAAGGCTGCCTTCAACCGGCTGTATGACCAGTACTACTATCACCGCCACAATGACTTCTGGGGACAGCAAGCCATGAAGAAACTACCGCAACTGACACAGTCCACGCGCATGCTGGTATGCGGTGAGGACTTAGGCATGATTCCCGATTGCGTGGCATGGGTGATGAACGACCTGCGTATCCTTTCCCTGGAGATACAACGTATGCCGAAAGACCCGAAACAAGAATTCGGCCACACTGACTGGTATCCGTACCGTTCGGTCTGCACCATCTCCACACACGACATGTCTACCCTGCGCGGCTGGTGGGAAGAAGACTTCCAACAGACGCAGCGTTACTACAACACCATGCTCGGGCACTACGGTGCCGCACCGGCAACGGCCACGCCGGAGCTCTGCGAAGAAGTGGTTCGCAATCACCTCCATAGCAACTCCATCCTCTGCATCCTCTCCCTGCAAGACTGGATGTCCATGGACGGCAAATGGCGCAACCCGAACGTGCAGGAAGAACGCATCAATATTCCTGCCAACCCGCGGCACTACTGGCGCTGGCGCATGCACCTGACACTGGAACAACTGATGAAGGCAGAAAGCCTGAACGAGAAAATAAGGAGCATGATAGAAAGCACCGGAAGATAAGAAAGGATTCTTAGCAAAGTATTATTTTAGGCACGGATTACATGGACAATCACGGATAATATTGAAAGCAACCGTGATAACCCGTATAATTCCGTGCCTAAAATAGTTCGATAAGTTTATTCCGACCCTCACATAATTGTATTCTATAAAAAACAATTTCGCGCTATTTTTATATTTTACAGAATACAATCCGCAACCTGAATCGTAATAACCGGATACTGATTTGCCCGTACCACAAAATATCAGTAAGTTTGCAGAAAACAATCTACAAGTAATGACCAGTTATATTTTCCTTGACACGCTTCGCTTCTTCGCCCATCACGGCGTGGGTGAACAAGAAACCGTGGTAGGCAATGAGTTTACCGTCAGCCTGCGCCTGCAAGTTGATATCCGGCGTGCGGCAGAAACGGACGACGTAGCCGACACCGTGAGCTATGCCGATGTACATACAGCTGTGAAGGCAGAGATGGACATTCCTTCCAAACTATTGGAACATGTATGCGGGCGAATTATAAACCGATTGTTCCACGACTTCCCACAGATAGAAGAAATAACCCTCAAGCTGGCAAAGCGCAATCCACCGATGGGCGCGGATATAGAGGCTGCAGGAGTGGAAATATGCCAACGCCGCGGAGAATGACAGATTGCCGAATCACCCCATTCACTATTGATACACAGACACTTCCCACTGCAAAGACACTGCATGCTTTTTGCAGTGGCGCTGCAAACGGTTTGCAGTAACACTGCACATATATTTGCAGTAGTACTGCAACAGCTTTGCAGTAACGCTGCAACAGATATGCAGTAGCACTGCAAAATGTATACAGAAGTTCTGCAGTGAGCATGCAGCAACTTTTCTGCCGTAGAATACAACCATTGATACCAATATTCCGTACCTTTGCCCCATCATCAACAAAAAGTCAATGAGAAACGCTATACAACGACTGGCATTACTCCCCATCGTCGCTCTCTTCCTGCTACCGGCCGCTTGCTATCAAATACAGCTCCGAGTTTCATTGGAGAAATGCCCTCTACCTGCCCACCCCTTACGACTTTACAAACCCATACAACTATGCAGACTTCAGAAGGAATGAACTATTGAAAATAAACCTCACAGAGTTCCGCTTCCCCTACCAATACCTCAACGACATAGAATGGGCAGATTCACCAACACCATTATTGTGCAACTCTATGACTTCAAACGGCAAGGGTGGGCTATCGCACCAGTGTGGGCTGTCCATGAACGAAGGGTAGCGATAGATTAAGAATGCCCAGTAGAACCGAGTTTCATCCTTATTTTTGCCGTTTCCGCTTCTTTGCCGATTCCACCGCTTCGGCCACCACCGGCTTATTTGCAAACCGCTTGGTGTAGTTGCTGTAATCGGGAACAGTGCGTTCATACGTCGGGTCGACAAACAACGGGCTGGAAATGATATGGTCTGCCGTACTGCGGTTGCAGCAGAACACGATGTTCTCCACACCGGCAAGGCGGGTCAACGCCTTCACATCCGTATCGTGCGGCTGAAGGGTCATCGGGTCGGTGAAAAAGAAAAGATAGTCAATCTCTCCGTCCACAATGCGCGAGCCCATCTGCTGGTCACCGCCCAAAGGACCGGATTTAAGGATAGTGAAATCCCACTCCACATCAGGATGTTTCTCCCGGAGGGCTTCGAGGATAAGGGTACCCGTGGTGCCCGTACAATAGAATTTATGCCCCATCAGCAATTCCGAGTTCCACAGTACCCACTCGATGAGGTCTTTCTTCATGGCGTCGTGTGCCACTAATCCGATTTTTCTAACTAGTTTTTCCATAATTCAAAACCTTTAATAGATTGAACAATTATAAAAGGCAACAGTTCCTACAATTGGGAAAAGAATTTCTTTCCATGCAGATAAAACTGCGCCAATATACTGTTTTTTGTCCGTTCCGGTATTACGGCAAGCGTAGTTTTTTTCAGATTCTCTTTGCGGGACGCTGCCAATGAAGTGCGGAGGGAGTGGTAGGCACGGCGCGCACGGAATACGGCCAAAGCATTGGGTAACTGGCCTTTCAGCATGAAACTGAACGCAGCCACATAATCGAGCACCGCACGTACACGCATCACGGACGCCAAGTCCTCCTGCGGCAGATTCTTATAAAGCATGACAAGGTTATTACGAAAATTGAGGAAGGTCTTGCGCGGATTCTCCTTCTTCAAAGTGGCCCCTCCCACATGAAATACCACACTCTGCGGTATACATGCCAACTGTCTGCCACGGGCACGAAGCCGCCAACATAAATCTATCTCCTCCATGTGGGCAAAAAAACGTCCGTCCAGCCCACCCGCTTCCCGGTAGTCTGCCAGACGGATGAACAGAGCCGCCCCCGTAGCCCAGAAAATGGGTATCACCGTGTCGTATTGCCCCTTGTCCTCTTCTACCACGCCCATAATACGGCCGCGGCAGAAGGGATAGCCATAGCGGTCGATGAAACCTCCCGCAGCTCCGGCATATTCAAACTGCCCCTTGTTACGCCAACTGCGTATCTTCGGCTGGCAAGCGGCCGTCTCCGGATAGGCATCCATATACTCTGCCAACGGGACAAGCCAGTGCTCGGTGACCTCTACATCGGAGTTGAGCAGCACTACATATTCTGCCTCCACCTGCTTCAATGCCAGATTGTATCCGTCGGCAAAACCGTGGTTCTCTTCCAGCAGAATCAAGTGCACAGAAGGAAACTCGCGACGGAGCATTGCCACGGAAGCATCCGTAGAGCCATTGTCCGCCACATACACCACAGCACCATCCACCTCCGAAAAACGCACAACAGAGGGAAGGAAGGAACGGAGCATATCACATCCGTTCCAATTCAATATGACAACAGCAATCTTATCCATGTTGCACAGATTCTTTTCGTTTATTTTTCCAGCGTTTATGAGACCAGAACCAATAAGCCGGTTCGCGCCGGATGGTCTGCTCCAAACGACGGGCGAAGCACTCGGTTATCTCGCCATCTGCCGTCTGCTTGGGAGTTTCGGTAACCAAATCGAAGAGCACTTTGCAATATCCCCTGGATGTCCGTTCCAATTCACAATAAAAGACGGGGAAGTCCATCAGCTTGGCAATGCGCTCGGCGCCATCCATGAACACGGTGTCCTGATTCAAGAAAGTGGTCCAATAATGGGCCTCGCTGCGGTTGGGCGACTGGTCCGTAATCAGGCCGATGGCTATCTGCCTGCCTTCACGGCGAAGCTTTATCACTTCGCGTGCCGTGGAATGTTTCGCCACATTGTATCCTCCGAACCGGGCGCGGATATGCTTAAACATCTCGTCCAGATACTTATTGCTTAGCGGTTTGTACACCTGCACCGGGATGTCGCCCGGACGCATGATGGCCCCCATGCCTATAATCCACTCAAAATTGGCATAATGGGGAATCAACAGTACAATGCCTCCATGCTTCTCTATCATGGCAAGGTATTCTTCCTTATTATCATACTTCATCCGGCGGCAGAGCTCCTCGAAAGACATGCGCAGCATCTTCACCTCTTCCAGCATATAGTCGCAGATATAATGGTAGAACTTGCGCTCTATCTCCATCAATTCGGTTTCCGACTTCTCCGGAAAGGAATTGCGAAGGTTGCGGCGAACGACTTTCTTCCGATAATGCACGACGTGGCGCATCAGGAAGTACAGCCCGTCAGACAATGCATAAAGCGCCCGGAAAGGCAGAAGTGCCACAAGCCACATGCCCGCATAAGTCAGCCAATAGACAATTTTTGATTTCACTTCGTCAGTTATGAGTTATAAGTTATGAGTTATTTGTTGCAAAGGCGGCATTCCTCATTCCATTGCTCCCAAGAGTGCGGTGCCGTCGGCATTGAAATCGCCCAGGCGCACAGACACGAGCTGGTTGTCCAAGGCAGCATCATGAGGGACTTCCACACGGATATAATTGGGAGTGAAGCCGTGCATCGGCAGTCCGGGTTTGGGACGTTCCAGCAACACCGGCATCGTCTGCCCGATATGGCGCGCATAAAAAGCACGGGTCTTTTCGTCCGAAAGCTCCAGCAATTGCTGGCTCCTGCGGTGCTTTTCTTCGGGTGCCACCACGTGGTCTATCTTCAAGGCTTGCGTGCCGGGACGCTCCGAATAGCTGAAGACATGGAGCTGCGTCACGTCCAGGCTCTTGATAAACTCATAAGCCTGCCCGAAATACTCCTCCGTCTCTCCACGGGTACCCACAATCACGTCTACCCCTATAAAGGAATCGGGCATCACTTCCTTTATCTTCTTTATCTTCGAGGCAAACAAGGCGGTATCGTAACGGCGTCGCATCAGCTTCAGCACCTCGTCACTGCCCGACTGCAGCGGTATATGGAAATGAGGCATGAAACGCCGGGAACGGGACACGTATTCTATGATTTCATCTGTCAGCAGATTCGGCTCGATGGAGGATATGCGGTAACGCTCAATGCCTTCCACCTCGTCCAGCGCCTTCACCAAGTCGAAGAAAGTCTCACCGGTAGACTTGCCGAAGTCTCCGATATTGACGCCGGTCAATACAATTTCCTTTCCACCTTCGGCAGCCGCCTGGCTGGCCTGCTCCACCATAGAAGCAATGCTGCCGTTACGGCTACGTCCGCGGGCAAAGGGAATGGTGCAATAGGAACAATAATAATCGCAGCCGTCCTGCACTTTCAGGAAGAAGCGTGTCCGGTCGCCACGCGAACAAGACGGGGCAAACGAACGTATATCCTTCAAAGCGGAAGTGTAGGCCTCGCCGGTCTCGTGCTTCTGCAGATTGCCCAGGTAGTGGAGCAGGTCCTTCTTCTGCTCGGCTCCCAGCACGACGTCCACACCTTCTATCTTTGCCACCGTCTCCGGTTTCAGCTGGGCATAGCAACCGGTCACCACGACAAATGCACCCGGATGTTGCTTCACCAGTTTGTGGATGGCCTGGCGGCACTTCTTGTCTGCCACTTCCGTCACCGAGCAGGTATTCACTACACAAATATCCGCTTTCTCACCCTTGCGCGCCGTACGTACGCCCGCTTCCCGCAAAATTTTACCGATAGTAGAGGTCTCCGAGAAGTTCAGTTTGCACCCCAACGTATAGTAAACCGCCGTCTTATCTTGAAATATATTGGTATCTATCATGAGCTTATAAACACATTTATGCTGCAAATATATACATTATTAATCTATTTTTCCTACTTTTGCACACTCAACTAAAATTTGTGCAATGATACAAGAGAACTTTATCAAACTATACGAGCATAGTTTCCGCGAGAATTGGGACCTCCCCTGCTATACCAACTATGGAGAAAACGAGAGCTATACTTATGGCGAAGTGGCACAAGAAATAGCCAGACTGCATCTTATTTTCAAGTACTGCCAACTGCGCCGCGGCGACAAGATAGCCGTCATCGGCAAGAACAATGCCCGCTGGTGTATCGCCTATATGGCCACCATCACCTACGGTGGTATCGTAGTCCCCATTCTGCAAGACTTCAACCCCAATGATGTCCATCATATCGTAAACCACTCCGAATCAACGTTCCTCTTCACCAGCGATGCCATTTGGGAACATCTGGAAGAAGAACGGCTTACTGGACTTCGCGGTGTGTTCTCGCTGAGCGACTTCCGCTGTCTGTATCAGCGGGACGGCGAAACCATCCAGCGTTTCCTCAAGCATCTGGGCGATGAGATGGAAGCGACCTACCCGAACGGGTTCCGTAAGGAAGATATCGTTTACACGGACCTTTCCAACGACAAGGTCATGCTGCTGAATTATACCTCGGGCACCACCGGATTCAGTAAGGGCGTCATGCTGACGGGAAACAACCTGGCCGGCAACGTCACCTTCGGCATACGTACCGAGCTGCTGAAGAAAGGGGACAAAGTGCTCTCTTTCCTGCCTTTGGCACATGCATACGGCTGCGCATTCGATTTCCTTACCGCCACGGCCGTCGGCACACACGTCACACTGTTGGGAAAAGTGCCTTCCCCAAAGATTCTGATGAAAGCTTTCGAGGAAGTGAAACCCAACCTGATTATCACCGTCCCCCTTGTCATTGAAAAGATATACAAGAATGTCATACAGCCCATCATCAACAAAAAGACCATGAAATGGGCGCTCAGCATTCCCTTGCTCGACGGACAGATATACGGGCAAATCCGCAAGAAACTGATTGACGCACTGGGCGGACGTTTCAAGGAAGTCATCATAGGAGGCGCAGCCATGAACCCGGAAGTGGAAGAATTCTTCCACCGCATCAAGTTCCCCTTCACCATCGGCTACGGCATGACTGAATGTGCCCCTCTCATCAGCTATGCTCCCTGGAATGAATTCGTCCCGACTTCCTCCGGACGGGTACTCGACATCATGGAAGCCCGTATCTGCAAGGAAAACCCGGACGACAAACTCGGCGAAATACAAGTACGTGGCGAGAACGTGATGACGGGTTATTACAAAAACCCCGAAGCCACCAAAGAAGTCTTCACCGAAGACGGATGGCTTCGCACCGGCGACTTGGGTACACTGGACGACGACAACAACCTATACATACGCGGACGCAGCAAGACCATGATTCTCAGTTCCAGTGGACAGAATATCTTCCCCGAAGAGATAGAAGCACGGCTCAACAACATGCCTTTCGTCCTGGAAAGTCTTGTCATCGAACGGAATAAAAGACTGGTAGCACTGGTTTATGCCGACTATGAAGCCTTGGATTCTTTAGGGTTGAACCAGCCGGACAACCTCAAAACCATTATGGATGAGAATCTCAAAAATCTGAATAATAGTGTGGCAGCCTATGAAAAAGTAAGCCAAATCCAACTTTATCCGACTGAATTTGAGAAAACGCCCAAAAGAAGTATCAAGAGATACTTATACAACAGCATTGCCGAAGATTAATATGTTGTAAAACATATAGATAGGGATAAAAACAGCCGAAGCTCCAAAAAAAATATAAAAAAAGTTGGGGTTTCGAGAACAACATATTCAAAAAGTACATACCTTTGCAACGTTTTAATAAAGCAATTGATTGTATTACGTTTTAAAAGTAAAGAAAATGAAAAAATTAGTTTTGATGGCTGCAGCTATCGTAGCAGTATCTTTCGCATCTTGTGGCAACAAAGCAGCTAACGCTGAACAAGCAACTGCAGATTCTATCCGTATCGCTGACTCAATCGCAGCTGTAGAAGCAGCAGCAGCTGAAGCCGCAGCAGCAGCCGCAGCAGCTGACACTGTAGCAGTAGATAGCGCAGCTGTTGTAGCTGAATAATTTTCAGTACAACACTCGAGAGAATTGAAAGTCTGACGTGCATATAAGCACACCAGACTTTTTTTATACCCTATCCTCCCCTTCTATTCCCTTCCAATTGTTAAGTCTTGGTCTTATTTCACAAAAAAGGATATTATACGGCAGATAAACGATAAAGTATAGTGCATATACCAAATAAAAGCCGTTACTTTGCATCAACAAAACAATAAGAGGTTTATTACGATCTGCTTTTCATTATGTTTCTCCTCGATTAACCACATTGAGAATTTTCATTTCTGACTACAACTTCCTAAGACTCCTTTATTGAATTATTAATTTTTTATTTTTGTATTTTATGAATATGTACATTGGAAACCTTAGCTACAACGTTAGGGAATCAGATTTGAGACAAGTAATGGAAGAGTATGGAACAGTAGAGTCAGTAAAACTGATTATGGACCGTAATACAAACAGATCAAAAGGTTTTGCCTTCGTAGAGATGCCCGAAGCTGCTGAAGCCCAACAAGCAATCAACAAACTGAATGGAGCAGAATATGTAGGCCGCCAGATGGTAGTGAAAGAAGCATTGCCAAGAAACTAAAAAATTGTTGACTGACAATAAGGCAAAGAGCATACCCCTGAGTGGGTATGCTCTTTTTTGCATTAGTAACCTCGTAAAGAGACACAAGAGTATTCTTGCCAAACCTCTATACCGCGCGCGTAAACCTCTATGTCAGCATGCGTAAACCGCAGCTTTACGTATCCCTCAATAAGCCCACACACATACGCTCCGAACATAGAAAAGCCCGGTCCTTTATCAGAACCGGGCTTCCTTATCATTATGAAGTCTTTTCTTATGCTTCTTCAGCAACTACTTCGAAAGGAATTTCTACAGAAACTTCCTTGTGCAGCTTAACGATAGCCTTGTAGTTACCCACTTCTTTCACTGCGTCCTTAACAACGATAATCTTACGATCGATGTTGTGACCCAATTTAGCCAGCTCTTCAGCTATCTGGATATTACCAACAGAACCGAAGATAGTACCAGTAGAGCTAACCTTAGTAGCAATCTTCAATGATACGCCTTCCAGCTTAGCAGCCAGTTCTTCAGCATCCTTTTTGATTTTCTCCAGCTTGTGAGCGCGTTGTTTCAGCTCTTCAGCCAACATTTTCTTTGCAGCCGGTGAAGCGATGACAGCTTTACCAGTCGGGATGAGGTAGTTACGACCGTAACCAGACTTTACTGTTACGATGTCGTTCTTATAACCCAAGTTTACGATGTCTTCTTTCAATATAATTTCCATACTTTCCTCCTCCTATTATTTCATCATGTCAGTTACATAGGGCAGCAACGCCAAGTGACGTGCTCTCTTCACAGCTTGAGCTACACGACGTTGGAACTTCAAAGAAGTACCGGTAATACGACGCGGAAGGATTTTACCTTGCTCATTCAAGAATTTCTTCAAGAATTCGGGATCTTTGTAGTCGATGTACTTAATACCGCTCTTTTTGAAACGGCAGTATTTTTTCTTCTTAACGTCTACTGAGGGCGGAGTTAAATATCTGATTTCTGATTGAACTTGTTGTGCCATGATTAATCCTCCTTTTTAGTTGATTTAACACTTCTTCTCTTCGCAGCATATTCAGCAGCGTACTTGTCTTGCTTGAAAGTCAAGAAACGGATAACGCGCTCATCACGACGGAAGTTTATTTCCAATTTCTCAATGACAGTAGGTTCTGCATTGAACTCAATCAGCTGATAGAAACCGGTTGACTTCTTCTGGATAGGATATGCCAGCTTCTTCAGTCCCCAGTTTTCTTCATTTACAATCTCAGCACCTTCAGCAGTAAGGATGCTTTTGAATTTTTCTACCGCTTCCTTCATCTGAACATCAGACAAAACGGGAGTCAAAATGAAAACGGTTTCGTATTGATTCATACTCGTTTAATTAAATAAATAAATTATTCGTTTTAAAAATGCGGTGCAAAGGTAGACATTTTATTTTGAACTACAAACATTTAATGTTTTTTTGTGTAGGGATATAGGAATTGTCTTCGGCTTGCACTATCTTTGCAAAGTTGTTTAAACAATAATTTCATGATAGAGCAATTCAACTTTGATATCCGCCTTATCTTTGCCATACTGAACGGTAAAGTGTCGGCTGCCATTAACCGAAAGCTGTCCCGCAACTTCCGCCAGAACGGTTTGGAGATTACTCCGGAACAGTGGACCGTCCTCATCTTCTTATGGGAAAAGGACGGGGTGACGCAACAAGAGTTGTGTAATGCAACTTTCAAAGACAAGCCCAGCATGACGCGCTTGATAGACAATATGGAGCGTCAGCATCTCGTCGTGCGCATATCGGACAAGAAAGACCGCCGAACCAATCTGATACATCTGACCAAGGACGGCAAGGAGCTGGAAGAACGCGCGCGCGTCATTGCCAACCAGACCCTCAAAGAAGCCTTGAAAGGCATCACCATCGAAGAGCTCAGTGTGAGCCAGGAGGTGCTGAGGAAGATTTTCTTCAATACGAAGGACTAAGATATAGGGATTAGGGGTTAAGGATTAGAGATTAAGGGAGGAGAAAACAAGGGGATGAAGCGTCATTTTTCATTCCTCATCTCCCATTCTTTATTAAAATATGGATTTTTTGCAAAAATAATTTCGCTTGTTAAAGAATTATGCTTTTCTTTGTGACAAGAATACGAAAGAATATAATAATCTAATTAAAATACACACACATGAAAGGCTTATTAAAAAATCTGGGATTGATATTAGTCGTAATAGGAGCTGTAATCCTGGTTGCATGTTCTTTTACCGGCAATGTTAACAACAATGCCATCTTGGGCAGTTCTGCCGTTTTGGTTGTAGTGGGATTGATTTCCTACATTGTCATCAACAAGAGAATTGTCGACTAATATCAAAAGAAAAGAAATAAAGAAGGCGGTTAGCATATACATGCAAACCGCCTTTTTTATTTTCTCTCCCCCAGAGGAGCCGAGTCTCATCAAGACTCAGCTTCCGGAGTAATCAGTTTATATCCTTTTCCGTGAATGTTGATGATTTCAATCGAATCATCTTCTTTCAGGTGCTTACGCAGCTTTGTGATATATACATCCATACTACGTGCATTGAAATAGTTGTCATCAATCCAAATAGTCTTCAACGCAAAGTCACGCTGCAGAATTTCGTTGGCATGTGCACAAAGCAAGCCCAGCAGTTCGGATTCTTTGGTGGTCAGTTTAGTCTGCTTCTCGGCAGTCGCCAGAATCTGTTTCTGCGTGTCAAATGTAAACTTACCAATCTTATAGATGTTGCTCTCCTTGTTCTTCTTTCCGCGAACACGTCTCAGGATAGCTTCAATTCTGAAAGTCAGCTCTTCCATACTGAAGGGCTTGGTGATGTAGTCATCGGCACCAATCTTGAAACCTTCCAGAATATCTTCCTTCAATGTTTTTGCCGTCAAGAAGATAATAGGTATTTCGGCATTGGCCGCACGCACTTCTTGTGCCAGTGTGAATCCGTCTTTCTTCGGCATCATCACATCAAACACACACAAGTCATATTTATTCTTCAGGAAAGCCTTGTATCCTGCTTCTCCATCGGGATATAACTCGGCAGCGTAACCTTTTGCCTGTAAATATTCTCTTAAAAGCATGCCAAGATTTTCATCATCTTCGCACAATAAAATACGCAGTTTCTCGTCCATATCAATCAATTTTTTAATAAAGGTAATGCAATAATAAATTTAGTTCCTACGTTCAGTTCACTTTCTGCCCGGATAGTTCCCTTATGATCCATGATAATCTTCTTCACATAAGCCAGTCCCAAGCCGAAGCCTTTCACATCGTGCAGATTACCTGTATGCACGCGATAGAACTTCTCGAATATCTTTTTCAAATTCTCCTTCTTGATGCCGATGCCGTTATCTTGGATGGAAATCATCAGTTTGCCAGGCTCATTCCAAGTCTTCACCGTCAGTTGCAGATCCGCATCCGGACGTTTATACTTCACTGCATTATCCATGAGATTGAAAATCACATTGGTGATATGCATCTCATCGGCAAAAATGGCAGAGTTGGTAGCTTTAAGCTCCGATTCAATCTTTCCATTATAACGCTCCACTTTCAGTGTAAACGTGTTGATAACACCCGCTATCAGCTCGTTGGCATCCAGTTCCTTATTCTTCAAAGTAGCCTTCTGACGGTCAAACATCGACATCTGAAGCACTTTTTCTACCTGGAACCTCAAGCGCTTCGTTTCATCGTTGATGACACCCGATATATGCTGGAACATAGTCGGAGACTTGCCCACAGCCGGGTCTTTCAACATCTGTGCCGCCAGAGAAATCGTCGATATCGGCGTCTTGAACTCGTGCGTCATATTGTTGATGAAATCATTCTTCATCTCCGTCAGCTTCTTCTGGCGGAATACGATGTAAATCGTAAAGATGAACGTCACCAGCAGTACAAAAGTAAATATCATCGACGGTATCATAAACCTGACCGAATCGAAGATATAATCCTTCTTTCCCGGAAAATGTATCTTGACGATACTCATACGGGCTGGTGGGTCATTCAAAAACAATGGCTGCGAATAAGAGCTTTCACTCCCTGCATCGCTATAATCCGCACAACGGTATACCTCCCGACCTTCCCGGTCTATCACCTTGAAGTGATAATCCATATCACCGAGACCATTCTCTATCAGACCTGCTTTTAGATACTGGTCCAGACTTTTGAAATTAACACGCTCCTCAATCGGCTTGTCGCTGGCATTGTATACCATCTGCAACACCACCTCGTCTACCAATGCACGCTGGTAAAGATAGCGGTTTTTAAGCATCTCTATCTGCGAGCGTGAAGTCTGAGGAATGGTTTTTGCTCCATGTTTGCGTGAAATCATTGCTCTTGGCAATTCAGAAGGCTCGTTACTGAAAGTTTTCAATTCCACCGAAGAACGGACACTGCCATCCGGAGCTGTCATCACAAACCGCTGGGTACGCATCACTCCGCTACTGCTTTGCGATTGTTCCCACGCCTTCTTTTCCGCCTCGGAGATATCCTCATTCAGCCAACGCACAACCTCTGCGGACTCTGCCTCTTTCGAAGCAGCCATCAACGCACGCTTCACCGATTCATCAAATTGTCCGTTACGCATCTTCACCATTTCCTCAATATAGCTTATCTGCAGATACAGCAAACTAAGGAAGGAAAGCCCCATAACAACACCTAATATCCATATAGTTGACTTTTTCATAGTCACAAAATTAACACTCCCTAATTAACACTCCTAACCAATTAACCTGATTTAACCGGACGTTCTCGTAAATTAACCGAAGACCATTTTTTAGGTTGTATTATGAGCATTATAACAAAAACACAAGCCTTTGGTTTGCAAATTTAATAAAAAATTAATCATTCAATTCACAATTCTGCATGTTCTTAATCTACGTTAATGAAAAAAGCCGTTATTACTTGCCATGAAGTAACAACGGCTTTAACAATTGTTATATTAGCAGCCGGTAGTTACAACAGCCAAACTACCAACCCCTGAAAATCATTCTTCAGCTTGCTTTGCCTCAAATTCCTTAATCAGTTTATCCTGCACATCACTCGGAACGAGTTCATAGCTGGCAAACTTCATGATGAACGAAGCACGTCCACCGGTCAGTGAGCTAAGTGCCGTAGAGTAGGATGACATTTCCTTCAAAGGCACCTTAGCACTCAGTTTTTCGTAACCGGCCTCGCTGCTCATACCCATAATCATGGCACGGCGTCCCTGCAAGTCCCCCATCACATCACCCATCTTGTCCGACGGAACAAATACTTCCACGTCATAAATGGGTTCTAGAATCTTCGGGCCTGCATTCTTGAACGCTTCGCTGAACGCATTCCGTCCCGCCAGCATAAAGGAGATTTCATTGGAGTCAACCGGATGCATTTTTCCGTCATATACGATGACACGTACATCGCGAGCATACGAACCAGTCAACGGTCCCTGCTCCATACGTGACATGATACCCTTCAAGATGGCCGGCATGAAACGTGCATCAATGGAACCACCCACAATACTATTGACGAATACCAGCTTGCCACCCCATTCCAATGGAACTTCTTCGGTACCCTTGACGTTCATCTTGAACTCCTGACCATTGAATTTATAGGTTTCGGGCAACGGCATGCCTTCGTAGTAAGGCTCAACAATCAGATGAACTTCACCGAACTGGCCTGCACCACCCGACTGCTTCTTATGGCGATAATCCGCACGAGCAGCTTTGGTAATCGTTTCGCGATACGGTATTCTCGGTTCTTCAAACTTGATTTGCAGTTTTTCATTGTTTTCCAGACGCCACTTCAAGGTACGCAAATGGAATTCACCTTGTCCGTGTACAATAGTCTGACGCAATTCTTTAGACTGGTCTATCACCCACGTCGGGTCTTCCTCTCGCATACGGTTCAAAGCAACCATCATCTTTTCTGTATCCGACTCGTTCAACGGCTTGATAGCACGTGAGTATTTGGAGTTCGGATATTTAATGAAGTTGAAACGGTTTTCAGAGCCCTTACCGTTCAATGTATTGCCGGTATGTACATCCTTCAGTTTCACTGTACAGCCGATGTCACCGGCTACCATTTCCTCTACCTTGATACGGTTGGCACCGGCACAAGCATAAATCTGCGCGATGCGTTCCTTGGAACCGCGGTCTGCATTGGTAAAATCATCACCTTCGTGCACTTTACCACTCATAACCTTGAAGTATTGAACATCACCGATATGCGGCTCAACGGCAGTCTTGAAGAAATACAAGGAAGTCGGTCCGTTAGAATCCGGCTTCACCACCTCACCGCGTGTATTGTGCACCGGTGGCATTTCGTCCACAAACGGCACCACATTACCCAGGAACTCCATCAGACGGCGTACACCCATATCCTTGCCGGCACAGACGCAGAATACCGGGAACATACCTCGTGAAGCCAGTCCCTTGCGGATACCTTCGCGCATTTCGTCTTCTGTCAAAGAGTCCTGCTCAAAGAATTTTTCCATCAGGCCTTCGTCATGTTCGGCTGCAGCTTCTACCAAAGCCTTGTGCAGTTCTGTAGCCTTTTCCATTTCTTCGGCCGGAATTTCTTCAATAATGGGAGCGCCACCTTCGGGTCCCCACGAATATTTTTTCATCAAAAGTACATCGATCAACGAATTGAAGTTCGGTCCGGTAGCCAGCGGATATTGCACGGGCACCACCTTCGGACCGTATATGGTTTGCAACTGCTCAAGCACCATATCATAATCGCACTTTTCATTATCGAGCTGGTTTACCAGGAAAATAACCGGTTTGCCCAGTTTCTCGGTGTAGCGGAAATGGTTCTGCGTACCTACCTCGGGACCGTATTGCCCGTTCAGCAGCAGAATGGCAGTATCTGTAACGTTGAGCGCCGTCATGGCAGCCCCTACAAAGTCATCACTACCCGGGCAGTCAATGATATTCAGTTTCTTGCCGTTCCACTCCACATGGAAAACGGTGGAAAACACAGAATAGCCGTATTCCTGCTCCACCGGGAAGTAATCGCTGACTGTATTCTTGGCAGTAATCCTGCCGCGACGTTTTATAATACCACTCTCAAAGAGCAGCGCTTCCGTGAGAGTGGTTTTACCCGAGCCGTCATTGCCAAGGAGGGCAATGTTCTTAATTTCATTCGTCTGATATACTTTCATGATATATTAAGATTTTAAGTGAATAACCTGACATACGATGATGCCGTTAACTTTTTGTGAGGCGCAAATTAGGCATTAATTCAAAGAAAAGCAACATCGGGAAGCATGTTATATAACACACTTCCTCCACCAACAAAGAATATAATGTTCTTCTGCCAATAAACTGCCCGAATTCACAAGTCATCCAACTTCTTGGACGGCTTAAATATTTCTTATAACTTTGCAGGAAAAAGAATCCCCCCCGAAAACCATGAACAAACTACTGTTAACAGCACTGCTCGTTCTATGTCCATATTTGGCAATGGGACAGTCCAACCAAAAAACAACCAGGAAAGCCCCTCTCATCGGCATTTCCTGCTCACATCCGGGCCGAAGCTCATCTACACAGATGACGTATACCGAGTCTGTAATCCAGGCAGGTGGAACACCTATACTGATTTCCATCACTACCGATAGCCTTGTCTTGACAGACATTGCCAACCGGCTGGACGGTATCATTCTGATAGGAGGAGGAGACATCCACCCTTCCTATTTCAATGAATCGCCCATCGAACAGCTGGGAGAGGTGGACTCCCTGCGTGATGTATACGACATGGCACTCATCCGCCTGGCTACCCGGCGTAACATTCCGATGTTTGGCATCTGCCGGGGAGAACAGTTAATCAATGTAGCTTTCGGTGGAACCCTTTATCAGGATATCCCTACCCAGCATCCCGACACCACTGTCTGCCACCAGCAGCAGGAACCGAGCAGTATACCAACTCATACCGTCCACCTCACTCCCGGTTCTGCCATGGCATCCATAACCGGACAGACACAACTTTTCACCAATACTCACCATCACCAGGCGGTCAAGCAAGTTGCCCCGGGATTCAGCGTAACGGGTTGGTCGTCAGACAGTATTCCCGAAGCTATAGAGTCTTCCCACGAATATCCGATATGGGGTGTGCAATTCCATCCCGAAGCTCTGGCTACGGCAGGCGACAGCATCTCTGCCAGATTCTTCTATTTTCTGGTTCAAAAGGCAGCTACCTACCGGCATGCCAAAGAGATTCACCGCCGCATCCTCTCCCTCGACACGCATACAGACACCCCACTTGATTTTGACGTTTCCTATAATATAGGTACGCGCGAAAAAACGCAGGTTTGCCTGCCCAAGATGCGAGAAGGAAAATTGGATGGACAATACCTGGCATGCTGGGTGCGCCAAGGCCCGTGCGATGAAGAGAACAGTCTGAAAGCCATTGACCGAGTGGATGAGTTGATACGCCACATCTACCGACAAGTGGAGATGAACGGGGAGCAATGTGCCATAGCCCGCACGCCCGATGATTTGTCCAGGCTCAAGACCGAAGGAAAGAAAGCCTTTTATATTGGCATCGAAAACGGATACGGCATCGGCAAGGATTTGAAGAATATCACCCGTTTCCATGATGCAGGCGTTACCTACATCACCCTTTGCCACACCCGCAACAATGACATCTGCGACAGTTCTTCGGACACGACTGCCCGTTGGAACGGCTTAAGTCCCTACGGTAGAAAAGTGGTGAAAGAAATGAACCGGCTGGGAATAATGATAGACCTTTCCCATGCAGCCGAAAGCACCTTCTGGGATGTACTGAAATATTCAAAAGCACCGGTCATAGTCTCCCACTCCTCTGCAAGCGCCATCTACAGACACGACCGCAATCTGACCGACGAACAGCTACGCGCCCTTGCCGCACATGGCGGTGTGGCTCAAGCCTGCCTGGTAGACGAGTTTCTGAACCCGGATGCCAAGAAAACCAACCTTACGGACTTCATGAAACACCTGCTGCACATGGTTGAAGTGGCAGGCATAGACCACGTGGGCATTGGCTCGGACTTCGACGGTGGAGGCGGGGTCAAAGGATGCAATGGGGACAATGATTTCATCAATATCACCGTCCGTCTGCTGGAACATGGATTTACAGAAACAGACATCGCCAAGATATGGGGTGGAAATTTCCTCCGGGTGATGAAACAAGTACAAACCAAATAGAAAAGACCGAAAAACATCACAAAAAGGAGAGATTAGAGCTATAATCTCTCCTTTTTGACACATTTACATACCCTCCATTTCTCAACTTTCGCATATCTTTGCCCAAAACATAAACGATTTATTAATTATCTAATACCGAATTCTTAAATGAAAAGGAAAATTATTTGGAGTTTTGCATTGCTGGCCTGCCTTTGCTGCCTGCCATCTGCAAAAACAAAAGCACAAACGAAAAATGCCGCAATCATACCCGGGGAAGTATGGAAAGACACCGACGGCAATCCCATCAACGCCCATGGCGGCGGCCTTCTTTACCACGAAGGGACCTACTATTGGTATGGCGAATACAAAAAAGGGGAAACCATCCTGCCCGAATGGGCTACGTGGGAATGCTACCGCACCGACGTAACCGGTGTCAGCTGCTACTCTTCAAAAGACCTGCTGAACTGGAAGTTCGAGGGTATTGTACTTCCTGCCGTGAAAGATGACAAGAAACACGACCTGCACCCCAGCAAGGTGTTGGAACGTCCCAAAGTGATTTACAACGAAAAGACAAAGAAATTCGTCATGTGGGCGCATGTGGAAAGCGCCGACTACAGTAAGGCATGTGCCGGCGTAGCGGTCAGCGATTCTCCTACCGGGACATTCACCTATGTAGGCAGCTTCCGTCCCAACGGTGCGATGAGCCGCGACCAAACAGTGTTCGTTGATGATAACGGCAAGGCATATCAGTTCTACTCGTCGGAAAACAACGCTACCTTATATATAAGCGAACTAACGGATGACTACCTGAAGCCCACTGGTCGCTATACACGCAATTTCGTGAAGCAAAGCCGCGAAGCACCCGCCGTATTCAAGTATAACGGCAAGTACTATATGCTCTCTTCCGGTTGTACCGGCTGGGATCCCAATGTTGCCGAACTGGCTGTGGCCGACTCCATCATGGGGCAATGGACTACCATCGGCAATCCGTGTACCGGTCCTGATGCAGATAAGACCTTCTATGCACAAAGCACTTACGTGCAGCAAGTATACGGAAAAGGAAATGCCTACATTGCCATGTTCGACCGCTGGAAAAAGAAAAACCTTGAGGACTCACGCTACGTATGGCTCCCGCTTGAATTCGGCAAGGACGGCACAATCACGATACCCTGGCGCGACAGCTGGGACCCGCGTACCCAATGGGAAGAACAAGGCGACTTCTCTGCCGGCAAAGGAACATTCCTATTGAATGGCAAGCCGTTTGTCATCAAAGCCGCAGAGCTGCACTATCCACGTATCCCCAAAGCCTATTGGGACCAACGCATCAAGCTATGCAAGGCACTGGGCATGAACACCATCTGCCTTTATGTATTCTGGAACTCCCACGAGTCTCAGCCGGGAGTGTTCGACTTCACCGGACAGAATGACCTGGCGGAATTCTGCCGCCTATGCCAGCAGAATGACATGTATGTCATCCTGCGCCCGGGACCGTATGTCTGTGCCGAATGGGAAATGGGCGGACTGCCCTGGTGGTTACTCAAGAAAAAAGATATCCGCCTGCGCGAATCCGACCCCTACTTTATGGAGCGTGTAGGTATCTTCGAAAAAGCCGTTGCCGAGCAGGTAGCCGGTATGACCATACAGAACGGAGGTCCCATCATCATGGTACAAGTAGAGAACGAATACGGCTCCTACGGGGAAGACAAAGGCTACGTATCGCAAATCCGCGACATCGTACGCGCCAACTACCCCAGCGTAGCACTGTTCCAATGCGACTGGGCGTCCAACTTCACCAAGAACGGACTCCACGACCTGGTATGGACCATGAACTTCGGTACAGGAGCCAACATCGACCAACAGTTTGCACCGCTGAAGAAACTCCGTCCTGATAGCCCGCTGATGTGCTCCGAATTCTGGAGCGGCTGGTTCGACAAGTGGGGAGCCAACCACGAAACCCGTCCGGCTGCCGACATGATTGCCGGCATTGACGAGATGTTGTCCAAAGGCATCTCCTTCAGCCTCTACATGACCCACGGAGGGACCAACTGGGGACACTGGGCAGGAGCCAACTCACCCGGATTCGCCCCTGACGTAACCTCTTACGACTACGACGCCCCCATCAGCGAATCGGGACAGACCACTCCCAAATACAGGGAATTGCGAAAAGCATTGTCCAAATACATGAACGGCGAGAAGCAGGCTAAAGTTCCCGCTTTAATCAAGCCCATCCGTATTCCGTCTTTCCAATTTACAGAGATGGCTCCTTTGTTCGACAATCTTCCTGCTGCCAAGAAAGACCGCAATATCCGTACCATGGAGGAATATAACCAGGGATTCGGAAGTATTCTCTACCGCACCACACTGCCCGAGATGAAAACCCCGTCCCTGCTCACTGTGAACGATGCGCACGATTATGCCCAAGTTTTCCTGGATGGCAAATACATCGGCAAACTGGACCGCCGCAACGGTGAAAAGCAACTGGAATTCCCCGCCTGCCCCAAAGGTGCACGCCTCGACATTCTGGTAGAAGCCATGGGCCGCATCAACTTTGGACGTGCCATCAAGGACTTCAAGGGTATCACCCAAAGCGTAGAACTTACCGTAGACATCGACGGCCGTCCTTTCACCTGCAACCTGAAGGATTGGGAAGTCTATAATCTCGAAGATACATACGATTTCTATAAGAACATGAAGTTCCAGCCCATCGGCTCACTGAAAGATGAGTTAGGACAACGCATTCCGGGTTGCTACCGTGCCACCTTTAAGGTGAACAAGCCCAGCGACACATTCCTAAACTTCGAAACTTGGGGCAAGGGACTTGTCTACGTCAACGGGCACGCCATGGGACGCATTTGGGAAATCGGCCCGCAACAGACCCTCTACATCCCGGGATGCTGGTTGAAGAAAGGTGAGAATGAAGTGATTGTCTTCGACATCATCGGTCCCAAAGAAGTTAAGTCCGAAGGACTGAGCGAGCCATTACTGGACCAGTTGCTCGTCACCAAACCGCTGACGCACCGCAATGAGGGTGAAAATCTCGACTTGTCCGGTGAGCAGCCCGTCCTCTCCGGCAGCTTCAATCCCGGCAACGGTTGGCAGGAACGCAAATTCGACCAACCCGTCACCGGACGTTATGTCTGCCTGGAAGCCTTGAGTGCACAAGATGGAAAAGACCTGGCTTGCATTGCCGAAATGTATCTGCTGGATGAGAATGGGGAACGTCTGTCACGCGAACCCTGGATTGTCAATTATGCCGACAGCGAAGACGTATCCCACGTCAACTGTTCTGCGGACAAAATCTTCGACCTCCAGGAATCAACCTATTGGAGCACAACAAAAGACACTCCATACCCGCATTCTGTCGTGATTGACTTGGGTAGTACCCGCACCCTGACCGGCATACAATATCTACCCAGAATGGAAAGCGAGGTACCGGGTGGAATCAAAGACTTCAAGGTTTACGTAAAATCCAAGGCTTTCAACTATTAGGCCGGATTTACAACACTAATAGATTCTTTAGACACGGATTACATGAAAAATCATGGATAATAAATGAAGAATATCCATGATTTTTCGCGTAATCCGTGCCTAACTTAAAATCAATCAAACAGATTTTCCGTACAATTCATCGTCTACCACAGCCAGCATTCCCTCCACTTGAGCCAATGCCAGCATACGGCCATGAAAAGAATAACCTGCATTGTACCCTTTATCCTCGTCGCCCAACATCATGCGACCGTGGTCCACACGCATCGGCAATCCCGGATTTTCTTTCTCAAAGATACGAATCAAATCAATGAGGTGTCCCCTTCCCTCCAGATGGGAACTTTCGATAAAGTTTCCACCCGGTATTGCCTTCGTACTGCGCAAATGCACAAAGTGGGTACGCCTGGCAAACTTCCTTGCCAGTTCACGGGTATCATTCTGTTCACCCGCACTCAATGAACCGGCGCAAAAAGTCAGGCCATTATGGGGATTGTCCACTGCACTCAGTATCCAGGCAATATCTGCCTCGTCTGTCACAATGCGCGGCAACCCCAATACCTGAAAAGGAGGGTCATCGGGGTGTACACACATATTCACCCCATATTCCTCGCATACCGGCATGATGGCAGACAAGAAATAACGCATATTCTCGCGCAGAGCCTCCCGGTCTATCCCTTTGTATAGCGCCAGCAAACGTTTGAACAGGGTTACCGGCTCCTTGTCACCTTCCTTGATGTTGCCATTTACGAATCCTTGTGTCTTTACGATAATCGTATCTACCAGCTCTGCCTTTTCAAACTCCGTAATCACCTTATCCAGTTCTGCCACCTTGTCCAGCTCTTCCGGAGAATAATCGGCTTCCGCATTCTCCCGTTCCAATATCTTCAGGTCGAAGTAGGCAAAACGGATTCTGTCGAAATAAAGGGAAGAAGTCCCGTCTTCCCAGGGATGTTGCAAGTCCGTACGAATCCAGTCAATCACCGGCATGAAGTTGTAGCATACCGTCCGGATGCCTGCCTTGCCAAGATTGGCAAGGCTTATCTTATAGTTCTCTATCAATCGGTCACGCTCACTCCCCGCATATTTGACAGCCTCGCACACCGGCAGACTTTCTACTACAGACCAGCGCAATCCGAAGGATTCAATATAATCCCTCAAATCTTCAATGGCTTCCAACGTCCATATTTCACCATTGGGAACATCGTGCAAAGCAGTGACAACCCCTTCCACTCCTATCTGCCGCAACATGGCAAGGGTTATCTTGTCCTTCTTGCCAAACCATCTCCAGGTCTTTTCCATTCTTTATTATTAATTTTCTTGTTTTTCAGGCGTTCAAACCACCCGTTACCTTTTTGCAAAAGTAAGAAAGAATATGAGAACTGTCCATTCTGAATGGATAGATTTGTTTGTTCGCAATGAAAACAATATCTTAGCACTTCATTACATATATTAATTACGCTTATGCAAGACATAACAAACGGACGTTGCGGCTGGTGCGGAACCGACGAGCTGTATGTGAAATACCACGATGAAGAGTGGGGAAAAACGGTAACAGACGACAAGACACTATTCGAGTTTCTTGTATTGGAAAGTGCCCAGGCGGGACTGAGCTGGATAACCATCCTCAAAAAGCGGGAAGGCTACCGCAAAGCCTTTTGCAATTTCGATGCCGCGCAAGTGGCGCAAATGACCGACGAAGACGTGGAACGGCTGATGCACTTTGACGGCATCGTGAAAAACCGTCTGAAAATCAAATCGACCATCACCAATGCAAGGCAGTTTCTTGCCATACAGAAAGAATTCGGCAGCTTTTATAACTACACGTTATCCTTCTTCCCCGACCAGACACCGATTATCAACCACTTCCAGTCATTGAGTGAGATTCCGGTATCATCTCCCGAATCAGATGCCATGAGCAAAGACATGAAAAAACGGGGATTCAAGTTCTTCGGCTCTACCATTTGCTATGCCCATCTGCAAGCTTCGGGGTTTATCAACGACCATCTGACGGATTGCATTTGCCGGAAAGGGTAAGATAAGGCATCCCCTCTTCATCAAACCGGACCGGAATCCAAAGATATTCCGAATACATCAGGCTCTTGGGCCGCCAAATATCGGCCATGAAAAGGTAGCGGTTACCGGGAAGCTGCAATACGTAAGTGCTTTGACCGCCGAAAGTCCTATCACTTCCCTCACCCCGACAAGGGTTGGGATGCTGTGTCCACGGTCCCCAGATGGAAGGAGCCGAGAACAGACGCGCTGCATTGGGTGCCCAACCGGTACAGCCGGAGGTTATCATCCAATAAGTGCCGTCTTTCTTGAAGATGGCCGGCGCCTCGTTGTGTCCGGCAGGGAAGATGCGGATGTAGCGTCCCGAATGGGAAAGGTAGTCCTCCGTCAGTTCGGCTATCTGCAAAGTCAGATTGTCCTCCGAAGAATAGATATGATAGGCCTTGCCGTCATCGTCTGTAAACAGAGTCATGTCACGTGACATCTGCCCGCCTTGCCGGTCGCGTTTCACAAACATCCCCTTCTCTATGGCCTCATGCCATACCGGTGTCCACCATTTCCGATATTTTTCATCCTCCCAAGTGGCGTTCTGTTCCTCTTCCGTCATATTTATGGGCCATCTGCCCGGACAGACACGACCGGAAGAGACGAAACGGTAAGGCCCTTCGGGACGGTCACTGACGGCAACTGCAGCACGCGCAGGTCCATATCCCCTACCTTTCAGTTCCAGATGGAACCATAAGACAAACTTACCCGTTTTTCCGTTGTATATCACTTTAGGACGCTCCATTATACATCCACGTTCTATGTCCGAACCCTCTTCCTCGGACACAGCCAGAGCTACCCCTTCGTACTTCCAGTTTGCCAAATCGTCGGATGAATAGCAGGTTATCCCGACTTGTGTGGAAAAGCCTTTTGCCGGGCGGTGTTCGCCAAACCAGTAATATTTACCATTGTAAGGCAATATGCCACCTCCGTGGGCATTGATGTAATTTCCATCCATATCCTTCCAACTCTCTCGCCGGAGATAACGGTATCTCTCGCAAGCGGCCAACAGAAAGGCGCCTACCCCGAAATTTGCCGTAGAACCTACACTCAGCACCTGGTCGGGAATGGCACTTCCACCGATGGGCTGCACATATCCTACACTGCCATCGGGTTGTAAGGCTACGGTGGACAGGTACTTCCAAGCCTTGTCTACCACCGGTTGATAAACTACACCGTCGAGCAGGCCGTTATTGATACCCCATTGCAATCCATAAGCGAAGAAAGCCGTACCGCTTGTTTCCGGTCCCGGAGCAAAATCATGCTGGAGCAGGCTACGGGTCCAGTATCCATCGGGATGCTGGCATTTGGCCAAAGCTCCCGCCATCGCAAGATACCTGTCGATATAAAGCTGGCGATGTTTGTCGGTTTCCGGCAAATCCTGCAACACCTTGGCAAAAGCGGCAAGTACCCAGCCGTCACCACGCGCCCAAAAGTCCTTCTTGCCGCCGAGGATGGAATGCCTGGGATAGACAAAGCTGCCGTCACGGTAGTACAACCCTGCTTCCGGGTCGTACATCACACTGTCTGCATACGAAAAGTATTCGTACAACTTTTCCAGATAAAGAGGATTTTTCGTGATTCTATACAGTTTGGTCATCACGGGCATCACCATATAAAGCCCGTCAGCCCACCACCAGTAGTCATTTTTATCAGTCCCCATCTGATACTCCAACACTTCACGGGCACGGGCTATCCTCCGGTCATCACCCCGGATGCCATACAAATCGGCATAGGTCTGGAAACAACATTGCCAATCGCCGAAGAGCACATACTGCGGAGTCTCGCCATAACCGTATCTCCACTCCGCCTTATTGTCCGAAGCGGCTCCTTTCCAATGGTTGTATTCCGCCCAATCGGTGGAATATTTCAGATAAGCGGTGTTACCGGTCAATTCATAGACCTCCATATTGCCCGTGTGATAGGCAGCATTGTCCCAAAAATAACGTACTTGCGGAGAGTTGTTTTCCTGCCAGTGACGGTTCACTTTGTGAATGATGCGCAGCAAGTTTTCAGCAGACTCCGTAACTCGACCGAAAAGCTGCAACGGAGTGCTCAGGATAAAAAGTAAAACAAAAAGAAATTTAACTGTCTTCATACAAAAAAGGACTATTATACAAGTTTATTCAATGGCTGTTCCCGTCAATCGGATATATCTTATCGTTTTATCTTGAAGTAAGTGAGCCAGTTTATATGCCTTTTCCATTTCCTCTGAAGAAAGTTCCGTCATTCCCACATTTTCCAACCACTCAAACAGCAAGCCATAAAAGAAAGAATTGACCGGAGTATCAAAGGCTAGTTTCAGCTCGTCCTGAACATCTTTCAAATAAAAGACAGGTACGAAATAGAAATAATCATTGATGGAAGAAAAGAAGAGATTATACTTAAAGAATGAACTTCCCATTATCTTTTCAGTCAAGCACGATGCACCGTCCTGGTCTGTCACAAAATAAGCAAAACCATTATTCGGGTTACAAAGGCCATGCTTTCCCGGCACTGTGATGACGTCACCCGCTCCCTCCGGCTTTATACTCAGATGTACGGAAGCTTCCGGAACAAGCTCCGCACAAAGGAAACCGCCCAGACGTCTGCCGATGGCATCTAATACAGGAGTAATGGCATCGCTTACAAATTCTTCCACCGGTATCTGGCTTCCCTTCCATTCTATCGATGATAAAGAAGGATTCAAAAAGTCAAAATCCAATGATTGCCTGCCGAACTCAAAAAGAAACTTCTTTCCTACCAGCATTGAGGAAGTAATAGAATAGGTCAAATCCAAATTCAATATACCCTCTTTATAAACTCCTTTCACAACGAGTTCATGTTCAGGCTGCTTGGACATCCCTTCCAATACAACCTCCTCCGGTGAAGCGGATGCCTCAACCTCTAAAGTAACATTATCGAATACCGGCGACGTACTCACTGTAGCCAAATTCGGCCAAAGTGGAGGCAGCGCCAACAGTATTTTATAATCTCCCTCCATCTCATCTTTAGAATGATTGTCCAAAGATTCCATTGTCAAGGAGGCATTCCCCAAAGCAGGCATATCTTCACCATTAAAGGTCATTTTTACTTGTTGCGGAGTATAAACTCCACAAATATCTTGAATATCAATTGAGGTAGGAGTTTCGGCGTCATTACTGCAAGCGTCAAGAATACCCATACAAAATATACTGCATGCAATAAAAATAAAATGATTCAGTTTTTTCATGGTCATTAAAATTAAAAAGGAAAAGAGCCCACCCTTTCCGGCCAAAGAGTGGGCTCCCTACAATAGTACCTATTGAAAACGAGTGATTTATTATAAGAATTATTTATTCTGTGATATCCTCATCGGCTACTGCATCTTCCCAATTATCCCACATCTGGATATTGGCATCATAACCGTCATAGCCATAGTTCTGTGCCAATTGAGCCTTGTTATTGGCAGTAATGGCATCATTAGGAATTGGCCAGTATACATTACGCTTGTCCAAAGTAAAATACAACGTGTTAGGACCGGACGTAATACCATTAGGATTCTGATTGTAAACAGAATAGCGTGTCAGACGTTGGTACCAGTAGCTACCGCCTGTTGCATCAGTACCCGACTGCTTGTCCCAGTTATCCTTGCTGTATGTATTGCCCCATTCATCAGGTTTGCCACTCAATGCCAGACAGTAGGAAATGCGTTTCAACTCCATAGCGCGCCACTCTTCAAGATACAACTCACGGGCGCGTTCGTTGGCTATATCACCAATATTTACAGAAGTATAAAGCTGTGAACACTTGGCACGTCTACGCACTTCGTTTACATCCGACGTAGCATCTTTACCTTGATATAATTTAGCCTCTGCACGCAGCAGGTAAGTTTCTGCCAAACGGTAGAGATACCAGTTTGCATTACTTCCGGTAGTGGCACCATTAAATTGATTAGCTCCCTGATTGGCTTCAGCTGTTGCGTCATCCAAGAAGATTTTGTAATGCGGGAAATCAAACCAGTCACGAATCAAGTTTGTACAGAGTATTTTACCCTGGTCGTCATAGAGCTGTAAGTTCTTACCATAATATTCAGACTCAGGATTATTGTACTTCAAGTCTTCCATACGTACCCAGTTACCCACTTCATGGTTGTGGCGCAAGTCTTGTGTATCTTCTACACCATTCACCACCCACATTCCATGTTGTTGGAAATCGGTAGCACCGCTGACAGTAGCGATACCACGGCCAAAAGCACGTAAAAAGTCAAGACTTTTGTCATAATTCGCATGATTGCGTGCATAATTCACAGCCCCCGCCTTTCCATCCGGAGACAACAGATAGCCATTATCACTCCACATCGGACCAAAGATACGCATAGTCAAAAAGTCTGTATGAGAATCTGCCGTATTGTTGGGCATACCCATTATCACCTCTTTATTAGCTGCAATCAGTTTGTTTTCAGGACGGTGTAAATCCCAAATCACATTGTCTGTGATTTTCCAAGTTTCCGGTTCCCCACCATCATTAAAAGTGCCGAAAGTCTCTTGCATTAAAGAATAACCCGACTGATTGATGAGGATATCAGCTTGGGCTTCAGCTTCAGCAAAACGTCCGGTAGCCAAATAACATTTAATAAGCAACTGACGGCAAGCTCCCTTATTCACCATACCAATATATTCGGTCTGAGCTTGTTCGGGTACCCATTCTACCGCTTTCTCCATATCCTGAGTAATCATTTCCAGAATAGCTTCCTTCTTGGTGGATTTATAGTTACGTTTTGGACCTTCCAGAATCTTCGTCACCAAAGGTACATCTCCAAATTGAAATACGAGGGCCAGATAACGATAGGCACGGTGAAAATAAGCACGACCTTTATACTCGTTTTTCTTCTCTTCACCCAACCCTTCTACTGCATCAATGTAGCTCAAAATTGTATTGGCATATTTGATACCGGAATAATGCTGGTCCCAGAAATATTTAATTTGGTTGTCGTCACCATTGGCTATGCCACTTGTCGGTATCAACCGGGTAGCCCAGGTTCCATAGGCTCCACCCACATTATCCGTCTTACCGTAAATGGCTACATCCGAGAACAGATATTCAGTACCAATAGGTACACGTATATTATTGGCCTCATAGTTGGTCCAGTACAAACGCAGATGGCGGTCGCACATGGCAAGTACGGACTTCAAACCGGATTCTGTTGTAAATGTTGTTTCCGGTTCATAGAAAGACAAGGGGTCAGGTTTCAAGAAATCATCTGTACAGCTTGACAGAAATGCTGCTCCCATAAGAATCAGAAAACCCTTAGAAAGCTTATTTTTTATATTATTTTTCATTGTTTCTAGTTTTTAGAAGGTTAAATTTAATCCGAATGTATAGGTACGGGTAGCCAAACCACCGGTTTCAGGGTCGGCATATTCCCAATCGGCAGCCCAAGTGGCTACATTACGTACGGTAGCATAAAGCTTTACACGGTCAATCTGCCATTTCTTCGTCAGTTTTTGAGGCAACGTATAAGCCAAAGAAATATTATCCAGACGAATGAAATTACGGTTATGGAGACGTTGTGCACCGGTCGCACCATCGGGACCCTGCGCCTCAAGACGCGCATAGGTATTGCTCGGGTTTTCAGGCGTCCAATAATCCTTCTTGAAAGTATTGAAGCCATAGGTCATCAAAGAACCTCCATTATCATTGTTAAGGTAGTATCCTTCAAGGCTCTTATGTCCCATATAAGAATAAAGGTTAAAAGAGAAATCTATGTTCTTCAGAATAGTGAACTCATTACGCAAAGACCAACGGACAGGAGCATTCGTAGTACCCAAGAACTGCTTGTCGTTATCATTGTAAACCGGAGTGCGGCTACCGTCAGCATTGATTTTATCATCAGCTGTGTAATAGTTCTCGACCTTCGGATCACCCGGTTTCTGACCTACCTTGGCAGCTTCTTCCACTTCATCCGTCTGCCAGATACCCGTTACCTTATAATCCCATATCTCACCGATAGGCTTGCCGATAAACCATTTGTTACTGGTATCATCCTGCTCTTTACGACCGACCACATTACCATTCTCATCCAACACATCCTCATACTCATAATAGAGATGCTTGATTTGATTCTTATTATAAGCAAAGCCAAAGGTGGTACGCCATTCAAAGTCACTGTTACTGATATTGACAGTGTTCAGAGAGAATTCAAAACCATTGTTCTGCACTTCACCCAAATTAGTGGTCACTTCACCGAATCCGCAAAAACCGGGAAGACGTTGACTCATAATCATATCGTTGGTCTTCATGAAATAGGTTTCCAAGCTACCACTAATCCAGTCGTTCAAGAAACCGAAGTCAAGCCCGAAGTTCCAGGAAGATGTCTTTTCCCATTTCAAGTTGGCATTAGCCAAACGGTCAACACTTAGGTATTTCATATCAACATAATCCGAACCGGTATAGTAACCCATTGTACCTCCGGTACCCGAAGCCAAATTTGCCAAAGCAAGATAAGGGTCTGCTAACTGGCGGTTACCATTCTTACCCCAAGATACGCGCAACTTACCGGTACTCATAGGTTCCCATTTGAAGAACTTTTCATTGGCAAATGACCATGCTACAGAAAGTGACGGGAAAGTAGCCCACGGATTGTTGGCACCAAAAGCACAATAACCGTCGCGGCGAACGGTACCGGTGAACATATAACGGTCATCGTACGAGTAGAACAAACGTCCCAGATAAGCGGCAGCCGTTTCATGCGTGTCGTTTGTCTTGAAATTGCTGTTGTCCTTGGTTCCGTTCTGAGTATTATGGAAACCCAGTGCATCCGAAGGCAGGATATTGCGGGCTTCTATCTTGTCATTCCAATAACGGCGTTCTTCAGCCTCTTGTACCAATGTCAGTATCACATGGTGCTTTTCAGCAAAAGTATGATCCCAGGTAATAGTGTTATTCAAAGAATAATCAAAGCGTTTGCTGTGTTCACGGTCTACACCACGGCTTGTAGGGCTGCTGTCCGGCAACTCAGCCGACATAAAGTAGTAGTTATGGAAAAACTCATATCGCGGAGCTATATTAAAGTCATAGGTTATATTAAACGGCAACTTCACCTTAGCATTAAATATAGTATTCAATACCGTATAGCCTTTATCCAAATCAAGATATTGGCGATCAAATTCATAATTATAACCGCGTTTCACTGTACTACCCATCGGATATTGTACCAAACTGCCATCTTCATTAGTATAGTCAGAATACGGACTGTTGCGCAGCATATTGGCATCCCAGTAATTGGTTCCCAGACTGACGGCAATATCCCCATCCGTGCGGTCCTGGAAATTCACATTGGCACCGATTTCCAACCAGTCAGTCACTTTACCAGACACCTTCAAGTTGGCACGCATGGCACTATAATCATTACCCTTGACAGCACCCTCATTCTTTTGATAACCGAAAGACATGTAGTAGCTCATACGTTCACTGGCACCGGATACACTGGCATTGTAGTCCTGATTGATACCGGTACGGAAAGTCTGGTCATACCAGTCATGAGTTTTTCCAGTCAAGAAGTTTCGCAGCACAGCATCCTCCAAGCCCAAGCGCTTGGCATAAATACTTAATGCCGATTCTCCTGACTCATTCTTGCTATATGCCATCCACTGCTCCTGCGTAACTCCATATCGCCCCAAATTGTCCGGATGATCGTAATAACCCGGATTAGTCTGGCCAGTCTGGTAAGCTTCGTACTTGCCGGTTGCCGGATTCACGCCGTATGTACCGACTTTATACCAATCCTCGCGGTATTGCATATACTCAGAAGCGTTGAATACATCACGGTAAGCGCTCTTAGTATTGATACCAAGTGTTGCACTGACATTAATTGTCGGCTTGCCCATCTTACCCTTCTTGGTAGTCACTACAATAACACCATTGGCACCCTTCGCACCATAGATAGCAGCAGCCGAAGCATCTTTCAATACATCTATCTGACCGATATCCTCCGGATTGATTTCTGAAAGCTCGCCATAGAATTGCATACCGTCAAGGATAATCAACGGTGTATTGTGCGTATCATTGGCAGGATTATTCTTATCAGTCACATAAACAGAACGCTGTCCACGTACCATCATCGTACCCCCTCCCTTTGCATCGGCATTGTAACCGATATTTAGTCCTGGAGTACCGCGTAATACATCCTGTACAGTCTTGGGAGCTTCATTGGCAAGCTTGTCGGGACGAATCTGCACAACAGACCCCGTAAGGTCTTTCTTACGCATTGTTCCGTAACCCACTACCACCACTTCTTCCAGCATCTCACTGTCATCTTTTAAGATTACATTCAGTGGCTTGCCTGCGACGGCCTTTACTTCTACCGTTTTATAACCGATAAAAGAGATTTCCAATGTCGCATCCGGATTCACTTTGATACTGAAATTACCGTCAATATCGGTAATAGTACCATTACTGGGATTGCCTTTTTCACGGATATTGGCACCGATAACCGGTTCACCCGTGGAATCTTTCACTACACCCGAAACGGATTGTTTCTGTTGTTGGACCATCTGCACAGCAGGGACATTTTCTTCAGCAAATGCTGCCAAAGGATGTGCTGCAATGAAACCGGTGCAGATCAATAAGGCTGTAAGTGCCTTGCGATTTCTTTTGAACGAATTAAGATTCATCGTTTTCTTTGTTATTAGATAAGTAAGGTAATTGATAATTTCTCTCTTTCCATTTCCTACATATATAGAATAAAGGTTAACTTTTCGTCTCCCATTTCTCTAAACGAAGGTTAATTCTATGTTTTCATATGCATTAAAGATTTAATAGTTGTTTTCTCTTTTCAATGCAAACTTAAAAAATATTATAATATGGAGGAGAATAAAAACTAGGCAAGAAGGATAGAAAATCGTTCACGGAAAGGAATAAGTGTATATTTGACCATTTATTTACCTTTTAGTGACGAATTTTTAGTGGTAGAATGCAGAATTTCTACTCGCCTCTGCAAGAACATCATTCAAAGAAATGTGCTATTTTTGTGCAGACAAAATAAACCGCACCATGAAACACACCGGCATTATCTCTGCAATTCATCTTTTAGTCCTGCTGGCCATAACAGCCAATACATCAGCACAACCCTACCGCATCTCGCATTTGGGGGTAGACGACGGACTTTCCAATAATTATATAGTCAGCCTGGCACAAGACCGGAAAGGCTATATCTGGATAGCTACAGAATCAGGACTGAACCGTTTTGACGGGCAGCAGTTTATTATTTACAATAAAAACAATTCCGGACTGAGCAGCAATGAACTGAATGCCCTACTTGCCGATCCTAAACAAGATAAGATATGGATAGGTACCCAACGCGACGGATTGTGTTGCTTTGATTATGAAACGGAAACAATCACCTGCATAAAGACCGGAGAAAGCCAGCTTGCCAGTAATGACATCCCCTACCTCGCCCGGGCATTGGACGGAGGAATCTGGATTACCCACTATCACATGGGAATACAGCACTATGATATACAGAAAAAGCAGTTCTCCGCTGCTTATAACTATAAGACTATAAAAGGACTGCCGGGACGCTACTGGATTGGAATGGATGACGGAGAAGGCAATCTCTACATCGGGCATGTGACCGACGGATTAAGCATCATAGACATGAAAAGAAACACCTTCCGAAACTATCGGCACGACCCGCACAATCCCAACAGCATCCCCGGTGATGAAGTCTATTCCATCTGTATCGACCACAACAAAAACATATGGGTAGGAACCAACAAAGGAGCGGCCCTCTTTCATCCGGATACCCAACAGTTCACCGTATTCCAGCATAAAAAAGAAGATGAATACTCCCTGCTCCCCGGAACAGTGATGGACATCAAGCAGATGAAAAACGGCGACCTTTGGTTTGGCACCAGTATGGGAGGTATCAGCATACTGAACATGCAAAGTAACACTTTCACGGATGCCCGCAATATCCGCTTCCGAAATATCACCGCTACAAATGACGAATACGGACTGACCGGTCCCTATGTAAGACGTATGTTACAAGACTCTTTCGGTAACATCTGGATAGGCAATTACCGTGACGGACTGGACTTCATCAGCTATGAACCAAGCATTTTCAGTACCTTGCGCTATACAACGGAAAAACAAGGGAAAACCCGCTACAAACAAGTGTGGAGCCTCTGTATAGACCACAACAGACAGTTGTGGATGGGTGGAGAAAGCGAGCTGGCACTTTATAAGAAAGGTGAAAAAGTACAAGTAATACCATTGCCTACTTCCACTTCCCATCCGCATGCCTACGTCAGAGCTATTCATGAGGACAATAAAAAAAGAATCTGGATAGGTACCTGGGAAGCAGGGCTATTCTATTATGAACCGGAAAAAAGAAAATTCACCCAAATCCACGAAAACAACTCACAGCCTTTGGATGTGCGGTGTTTTTATGAAGAACCGGATGGAAAGTTATGGATAGGCAGTCGAAATGGAATCTACTCCTTTTCCAATGAAAAGCTGGTCTGTGAACAACGTATAAACGAACAGTTAGAGGACCTTATCATACACGGTATTCATCGCGACTCACAAGGCAAATTGTGGGTAGGGACTTTCGGCAAAGGAATCTTCATTTTCAGTCCGCAAGGAAAACTCTTGAAAAACCAACAGAAAGGTAACGGGTTCCCCTCTAACGCAGTAAATGCCTTGACTGCCGATTCGCAAGGACGTATATGGGTAGCCACGCGCGAAGGCGCCATCCTCTTTCAGGATACCCGCACACCCGACGATTATCTTACTTTCGGCAATCCCGAAGGCTTGGAAAACACGCAAGTCCGTGCTGTCTGTGAAGACCGGGACGGTAATATTTGGGTCAGCACCAACGCCGGCATCTCCCGACTGAATGAAAGCCGGAAAGTGTTCTATAATTACGACTATCGTGACGGCATTCCCTTAGGCGATTTTATGGACGGGGCCTCCCTATTGGACAGTGACGGTACACTGTATTTCGGCTCACAAAATGGTACATGCAATTTTGACCCTTCATCACTTTTCGCCGCACAAATCATAGCGCCCGTCACCATCACCCGTTTTTTTGTATACAGCAAACAGACGGAAAGCAAAGATGTAGAAACACCGTTACCTCTGGCTTCCGGCAAAATTACATTGCCATACAATGAAAACACCTTCAAAGTTTCGTTCAATGTACTGGACTATACACAAAACTCGCAAGTGGAATTTGCCTATATGATGGAAGGGCTGGAAGATGTATGGTATAACACCCAAGGAGAAAAGCAAGTAACTTTCCGGAATATCCCTCCAGGAAAATATACTTTTAAAGTGAGAACCCGATTCCGCAACCAAGAATGGGAAGAAAAGATTGCCACACTTCCCATTATCATCCGTCCTCCCTTCTGGTTGGCATGGTATGCCAAATTACTTTATTTCTTTATAGCAGCTACTCTTGTATATATTCTTATCAGTTTCTATAAACGTAAATTAGACCTGGAAAGCAGCCTTAAAGTAGAGCGCAAAAACAGTCAGAACAAACAAGAACTGAACGACGAACGCCTACGCTTCTACACCAACATCACCCACGAGTTACGCACTCCGCTAACCCTGATTCTGGGGCCACTGGAGGACCTGCTCAGCGACAACAGCCTTTCTCCCAAGCATGCCAATAAAATCAGTATCATCCATGATAGTGCTGCCCGTCTGTTGAATCTGATTAATGGTATATTGGAATTCCGAAAAACGGAAACGCAAAACCGAAAACTCTCCGTAGCAAGAGGTGACCTTTCAGAACTGGTACAAGAAATAGGATTACGGTATAAAGAGCTGAACCGTAATCCCAAAGTCAATTTCCACGTCCACATCAATACAGAAGAAACACTGCTTTTTTATGACGCAGACATGTTGACTACAATTTTAAACAACCTCCTTTCCAATGCGGCCAAATACACCTCAGAAGGTAACATCACTCTCAGCTTAAATTCTATAGAAGAAAACAGCGTGAGATATACAGAAATAAGTGTCAGCGACACCGGACACGGAATCTCTCCGGAAGCTTTACCACATATTTTTGAACGTTACTATCAAGCCAACAGCAAATACCAAGCCTCCGGTTCCGGCATCGGACTGGCTTTGGTGAAAGGATTGGCCGACCTGCACGAAGCTACTCTCGACGTCAGCAGCCAGCTGGAAGTCGGCACCACTTTCAGGCTACGTTTGTTAACAGACAATATTTATCCCAATGCCCTGCATACCGACATTCATCCGTCAAATGGGCAAAACGAATCTGAAGCCAAAGACAATCTGTCGGAAGAAAGCTTCAATATGGAAGAACAAATTGAAGAGAGCCGTCCGTTACTGCTTGTAGTAGAAGATAATCAGGATATACGCGAATACATACGCCAGTCTCTCGGCGATGATTTTGACATACTGACGGCTGAAGACGGCAGCAGAGGCTGGACGTTGGCCCAAGAACGGATTCCCAACATTATAGTCAGTGATATCATGATGCCGGTGATGGACGGTATACAGCTTTGCCGGTTAGTCAAGGATGACATCCGGACCAGCCATATTCCTGTTATACTGCTGACAGCCAAAGACTCCCTGCACGACAAGGAGGAAGGCTATACCGCAGGCGCAGACTCCTACCTGACCAAGCCGTTCAGTGCCAAACTGCTCCATAGCCGCATCAATAATCTGCTGGAAGCACGCAAGAAGCTGGCCGCCGGCCTGGCGGTTGCCACCCCTCATTCGGAGCCTGCCGACGAAACCGCCGATTCAATGAATCCGCTGGACAATGAATTCGTGCAACGCATCACGCAAATCATTGAAGACAATCTGGAAATGGAAAAAATGGATATTGCTTTCATTGCCGACCAAATGTGCATGAGCCATTCCACTCTCTATCGGAAAATCAAAGGAGTGGCAGATATGTCGGCAAATGAGTTCATCCGCAAGGTGAAAATGAAGAACGGGGTAAAACTACTGCTCTCCGGAAAATACTCCATATCAGAGATTGCCTACATGACGGGATTCAGCAGTGTAGCCTACTTCAGGCAATGCTTCAAGAATGAATTCGGAATGACGCCGTCGGAATACGTGAAGCAGAAATGATAAAATCGTCAATGAGGGTGTCAAAACTCTCCCTCTAACAGAAATCACCCCTGCTACAAATGCTTGCAACAAGGGTGATTTCTATATTATATCGGAGCATTTTAACTTTACCTTTATACTCAAAGAGGCTTAAACATCATTCCACTCCTACCTCATTTTTCACCGGCATCATGATAAACGTAAATTCATAGTCGGCATAAGGAACCTGATATTCCGGACGGGCTATACGTCCCCAACTGTCTTCGCAACCCAGACCAGCTTGCACCTTGTCGATACAGAGATTAGTCAAATCAGCTTCATCCACCTCTTGCGAGTGTCCTTGCTCTTTGCTCCAGCCTTCATCTAAAGACTCGATGGTATAGTGCAAGGCAGATGCGGAGAAGGGAGCGGCCGCCACAATCTTGATGCCATTACCAGACTGATCCAACATCTTCCACCAACGAATATCGGTCTTTGTTCCATTTTCCTGCGGACGGATGTAGGGATAGAACTGCTCGGCCACACTTTGGCGATAAATACCTAAGTCGGCGCAATGGTTACGGTCAATATAGTTTTCAACCGGACCGCGTCCATAGTATTCAACGGTTTCAAAGCTGCGCGGCATAGGCATCTGCAGACCGAAACGGAACATGTTCGATACTTTGGCATTCTTGTCGGCAGTCAGCTTCTGGGTCACCTTGACGGCACCGGCATTGTTGATGACATAAACAAGGTTCAGCTTAGCTGAAACACCCGGCATGTCGTAAGCAGATTCTACAATCACCTGATTGTTCTCCGTGCGCTGTTTGAAAGAGGTCAGTTTGATCTCCGGATTCTTCCAAGCGATATATTTGCGTTGCAGATTGGCACCGTAGTCGTTGTCAACAGGCGCACGCCAGAAGTTTGGTTTTAAAGCCTCGCCGTCTTTAATCATATCCCGGCCATTCACTTCGTACTTGGTCAGATAACCGTTGTGCTTGTTGATTTCTACACGGAAAGCATCACCGGAGACGATGAGGTAGTTCCAATCGTTATCCTGTACTTGGGGAGCCGTCATCTCGATATTACTCTGTTCGCAGTTCTTCAATTCCATGGAAGGAGCTTGGTAAGGATTGAGCGTCAACTGGTCTTTTGCCACTACATGTCCGGCGGAAAGCAATCCTTCACGGTTCTTCAGCTTATAGGAAACATTCAGCAACCACTCGGTGCATTGGCAAGTCTTGCCCAAGTCCAACTTGATTTTGGCTGTCTGTTGGGGAGCTACATTCAGATTATCCACACGACCGGTCCGTATCACCTTACCGCCTTTCAGTACCTCCCACTCCATATAATAGGCAGAAAGATCACGGAAGAAGTATTCATTGAACACATTGATTTCGCCGTTCTTCAAGTCGGCCGGAGTAGTCCAGATGTCCTGATAGATACGGCCTACCTCATACATGTGGGGATTGGGCACACGGTCGGGGCTGATAAGACCGTTATCGCAGAAGTTACCGTCGCTGGCATCAAAACGGTTAAAGTCACCGCCGTAGGCATAAATCATCTTACCGTTCTTTCCTGTCCAACGTACAGACTGATCAACAAAATCCCAAATAAAACCACCTTGGAATTTGGAATATTTACGCACCAAATCCCAATATTCTTTAAAACCTCCTTGCGAGTTTCCCATCGCATGAGCATATTCGCACTGAATCAGGGGCTTTGTCATAGAATCATCCTCACTGTATTTCTTACATCCGTCATAGCCATAATACATCGGGCAATAGATGTCTGTCTTGCCTGTTTTACCGGCTTGTTCATATTGTACGGCACGGCTCGGATCTTCAGCCTTTATCCAATCGTAGGCAGCTTCGAAATTAGCGCCATAGCCGGCTTCGTTGCCCAAAGACCAGAAAATGATGCTGGGATGATTGAAGCTACGCTGCACATTGCGCTGGTTACGCTCCATATGTGCTTTCCTATAGTCCTCACGTTTGGCAAGTGTCTCTTCCCCATAACCCATTCCGTGGGATTCGATATTGGCTTCGGCCACTACGTAAATACCATATTGGTCGCAGAGGTCGTACCAGAGATTATTGTCGGGATAGTGGCAGGTGCGCACAGCATTCAAGTTGAACTGCTTCATCACCTGAATATCCTGAATCATGCGTTCGCGAGAAATGACGTAACCACCGTCCGGATCCATCTCGTGGCGGTTGGCTCCCTTGAAGAGAACGGGCTGGCCGTTGACAAGTATCTGACTTCCTTTCAGCTCTATCTTTCGGAAGCCCACCTTTACGGGAATCACTTCACTGCTGCCTTGCAAAGTGGCACGCAGGGTATACAAGTAGGGCGTTTCTGCCGTCCACTTATGAGGATTCTCCACATTTATCAAGGCAGTAGCGTTACCTTTGGCGACAGCTGTAGCCACCTGTTTTCCGGCAGCGTCCAGCAGTTCAAGACTGACATTGCCGCCACCCTTCACATCAAGTTGTACTTTCAGGGAACCGTTCTTATAAGCAGTATCCAAATCGGGAGTGACACGGATGTCCTGAATGCGCTTCTTGTCACGGGCATACAAGTAGCAATCGCGCCCTACACCGCTATAACGGAAGAAGTCCTGGTCTTCCAGATACGTCCCGTCACACCAGCGGAATACCTGAAAGGCTATCAGATTCTTTTGTCCCGGCTTCAAGTAGGGTGTCAGGTTGAATTCAGCCTCCAGTTTGCTGTCCTCACTATAACCTACGTACTTGCCGTTTACCCACAAATACATATTGGAAGTCACGGAACCGAAATGAGCAATGATGTCCTTACTCTTCCAGTCGGCAGGTATTACAATCTCACGACGGTAGGAACCTACATTGTTATTCTCCGTCGGCACCTGCGGTGGATTGTTCTTGAACTGATTGCGCCAGGCATATCCGGTATTCACGTAGATAGGGTCGCCGAAACCGTTCAGTTCCCACATACCGGGAACGGCCATATCGCTCCATCCCTTGTCGTTGAACCCCACTTTCCAGAAATCCGTGGGACGGGCATCGGCATTCTTCACCCAGAAGAATTTCCAGATACCGTTCAGAGTCATGTAATTGGAAGATTGTTCTTTTGCTCCACGAGCCGCAGCATCTACCGACTCATAGGCAAAATAGTTGGTGTGCATCGGAGCACGGTTCACGGCATTCACTTCCGGGTTTTGCCATTCAGTGAAGGACTGTGCGCTTGCGGCAATGGCAAAAGTCGCAAGCAGTCCGGTAATGAAATGTTTCTTCATGGTAAATAGTTTATAAAAATTAGCAACGGCATACAAGCAGAACCGGTATGCCGTCACAAAGATACGCCTATCCTATAATTAAAAGGAAGAATAATCGTTCAAAAAAGGCTGAATTTAATTCTTTAAGTAAGTGTTCATAATTAGTTCACATAATTAAATAGGTGACTAAATGGGAATTTATTTTGATTGAGTACTTATCTGCAAACGATAGACTCCGAACGAACGGGGCTGAAGCTCCAGGCTCAGAGAACGGGAAGCCACCTCCACCGGACGAATACGTGGAACAATAGCCTCCTGCTCCAGTGTATTCTTGGCTTTCCAGTCATCACTTTGCAAATAGGTGCAGGAACCCGAGACAAGCTGCCGCTTCTTCAATCCGCTGAACTCTATCTGTACCTTCTCCGATCTGCTGCCCGCATTGACAAGCTTCAGAATTACTTCTCCCGTAGGAGCATCCAGCACTGCCGATGCATAAAGGCTGTCCTGCCCCGTCACGGGTTTTCCGTCCATTTGCAGGTTCAGCACATCTGTTCCGGCATTCATGCCGTACATCTGCTGTACGTAATAGTTGGGAGTCCGCATCATACGGAGATTGTCGAACCAAATCAAATCGGGATTCCACTGCCAGGCATCCACATGGGCAAACAACGGAGCATAGGTAGCCAGGCGCACCACATCGGCATTACGTTCCAGTCCCGTCATAAAAGCTGCTTCGGACAGTGCCGCCAAGAAATTATTGGCTTTCCCGGTGGGGTGGTCATGCGATGCATATTCACCGGCAAAGACTTTCGGTCCTTTACGGTCATAGTCATCATAGCGGGCAGCATTGGCAAAGAACCAGTCGGGAGCCATATAATAATGCTCGTCCACCAAATCCACCCCGATGCGTTTCATTTCGGGCCAGAGGTAATCGAACTTGTCCCCATCTGCACTCGGACCGGAAGAACCTACAATCTGCATATCGGGATATTCCGCACGGATGGCTTTCGTGAACACTTCCAGACGCTCGGGATAGACTTCCCCCCACTGTTCATTGCCGATGGCAATCATTTTCAGACCGAACGGTTCGGGATGTCCCATATCGGCACGCACCTTTCCCCACTTGGAGGTTGCAGCACCGTTGGCAAACTCGATGAGGTCGAGGGCATCCTGCACGTACGGGCCGAGTTCTCCAAGGGGAACCACTTCGTTGCTTTCGTATTGGCAGGACAGCCCGCAGCTCAGTACCGGCAGAGGCTCTGCACCGAGGTCTTCACTCAGCAGGAAATATTCGTAAAAGCCAAGTCCGTAACTCTGGAAATAATCCGGGAAAGCTTTATGCTTGAATGTATAGTTCCAGCGATTTTCGTTCAAAGGACGGTTCTCTACCGGACCCACGGAATTCTTCCATTGATAACGGGTGGCAAGGCTGTTGCCTTCGATGATACAACCGCCGGGAAAACGGAATACTCCGGGATTGAGGTCATAGAGGGCTTGTACCAAGTCGGCACGCAATCCATTCTCACGCTTCTTCCAAGTGTTCACCGGGAAGAGAGAGATGTGGTCCATATCTACCGTACCCTCCGTCTGCAACACAACACGCAGACGCGAGCGAACATCGGTAAAAGGAGCTTTCAGCACAGCCGTCAGCTTCTGCCATTCACTGCCTTTCACTTCCAGTTCCTTCTTCAGGAGATTCTCTCCGTTGGAATTCACCAGTTCGACGGAAAGCTTCATTGGTTTGGTATCCGGCGTACGGACATAGGCGGAGAAACGGTAATCTTCTCCTTTTTTCAGGCCGATGCCACGATAACCTTCATTATCCAGTCCGGCACGCAAAAGACGGCCGTCATTGGTAATGCGCACATAATGCGGATTGCGGTCGAAGCAGGGCCGCTCGTCCTGTACCGTCACCTCGCCGAAAGGTATCCACCCCACCAGCGGCTGCGGGAACTCAAAAGAGCGGTTCTTTACCAGTTCGGCATACAAACCACCGTCCGCACCGAAATTGATGTCTTCGAAGAAGACTCCATACATGGCAGGATTTATCCGAGCCGTCGGTTTTGATACATCAACAGTCATCACATGCTGTTGCGCCTGCATGCCAAGAACAACGAACAATGTCAATAGAAATAAAAGTCTTTTCATGGTTTTAATCTGTTTATAACGATAGCATAAGCTAAATTATGACGACATACTTACCTATTCTACATCAATCCTATTTACCGGCAACCATACATCCATCTTGCCCTCACCCCGGTGTGCCCATGCATAATAAGGTATCAGGGTCAGCGTCACATCTCTGGTTGCCAACTTTCCGGCAGCATCAAAACCAAGAGCCTGCACTTCTGTGGTAATTTCGTTGATGCCATACAGCAGTTCGGGCTTCTCCGTCACCTGGAATTTCGGATGACGGTTCAGGATGATATTCTGTATATTAAAATCATTATCGGCCCACTCGGCACAATAAACGATAGGACCACGCTCAACGGCCACCCGTCCACGGTCGGCAACCACTTTTTCATTGGCTTTCACCACACGGGGTTGCATGTCGAAATGCACCTCTACCACATCCCCTTTCTTCCACTTCCGGTCTATCCGGAGATAGCCTTTACGAAGTTCACCGGTCACCTCCTCGCCATTCACCAATACACGATAGCCCAACTTCAGGTCGTCGGCATACGAATAAAGGTCACTCGGAAGTACACTGCCGCGCACCCAACCCGGAATACGGATATTCATCGTAAACGGCAGGTTGCCCTGAGCCACCTTCACACGAATATCTCCGTTCCAGGGGTATCCGGTTTCCTGCTCCAGCACCACTTTCTTTTCATTCAACTTCAGCTCGGCACGGTTGGACAAGAAAAGGTTGACGTACACCTGATTGTCTTTCACGGCATACACATATCCCGGCAAAGAAGGAATGAACCGGCTGATGTTGCTGGGACAGCAGGCACAACCAAACCACGGCTGGCGTGTAATCGTATGGTCGGCATTAAAGTGATACTTACCATCGCAAGACAACGGATTGGGATAGAAGAACTTGCCTCCGTCCAATGAAACGCCGGAGATTAATCCGTTGTAAAGCGTACGTTCCAGCACGTCGAAATACTTGGAATCGCCATGCAGCAGAAAGAGGCGGTAATTCATGTAAACATTGCCGATGGCGGCACAGGTCTCATTATAGGCAGTCAGATTCGGCAATTCATAGTTATCACCGAAAGCTTCGCCCGCATGACGCGCACCGATACCGCCGGTAATATATATCTTCTTGCCGACGATATTCTCCCATATCTTGTCGATAGCCTTGATGTAGGAGCTGTCACCCGTAATGGCAGCCACATCAGCCATACCGGAATACATGTAACCGGCACGTACGGCATGTCCCACTGCCTCTTCCTGCTCCAGTACAGGCTTGTGCGACTGCAAATAGATGTCCTTGCGTGCCGTAGTGCCGCGCGCGTCGAGGAAGAACTTGGCCTGGTCGAGATATTTCTTATCTCCTGTCACGGTATAGAGGCGTACCAATGCCATTTCGGCAATCTGATGTCCGGGAATCACACGCTTCTGTCCGGGGCCTTCACCGATATTCTTGCATACGCAGTCGGCATAACGGATAGCTATATCCAGGAAGTTCCGCTTGCCTGTAGCTTGATAATAAGCCACAGCCCCTTCCACCATGTGACCCAGATTATAGAACTCGTGGCTCAAATTCTCCACCTCCGACCAGCGTTCCGGCCCCGACCAATCGTGCGGATGCTTGGGGTTCATGGTACGTGCGGTGTAAAGATACCCGTCCGGTTCTTGGGCGGCGGCCACTATGACCAATACGCTGTCGATATATTCTTCCAGTTTCTTGTCCGGGTAAGTCTGCAAGGAGTAACTTGCACCTTCAATCGTCTTATAGACATCCGTATCGTCAAAGGAGAAGCCTCCCACCTTATACTCATCACTGGGATGAGTAGCTTTCACAAAGTTTTCATAACGTCCCGTTTCCTCACACTTACTGAAAGCCAACGGGATGGTTACCTCGCGGCTTGCCTTCAAGCGTTGTCCCCAGAAACTGTCCGTCACCTTCACTGAAGTGAAAGGAACCGGGTCGATGGGATAACCGGAATGCAAAGTCTGTTGCTTTTGTGCCGACACACTGCCGGTCATGGCTGCAACAAGTGCCAAAGTCAATAATCGTATCATATCTTTTAAGTTTTTAAGTTCTTAAGTTCCCACGCACGGAATTACACGGATTTATCCTTATTTCCCCTTATTCTCATGGATACGTATCACCGTAAACGAATAGGCAGGCAAGGTATAAGGAAACTCCGTACCGCCGATGTCGACGAAGGCGGAAGTCACGGAACGTGCCTGCTTGTCTTTCGGGTCACCCGTCAGGAGCGTCTTCACTGCCGAGGGATTCTGCAAGTCGATGCCCTTCAGCTTCACTGTAGAGGAAACCTCCACCGGAAGCAGGTTCACCAGCTTTACAATATGGTCACCCGTGGCCTCATCCTTTACCACCGAAACACCGACGCGCTTACGGACAGCCTCTTGCCCATTATTCAGTGTGACGTGCGAGGTGATGTACTGCGTACCCGCATTCTGTCCGTACATCTGCTGTGTGTAGTAGCCCACGGTAGGCTTCACTTCCGTGTTATTGAAATAAATCAAGTCGGGATTCCACTGCGTATGGCCTTCCTTCGCCAGCAACGGGGCGTACGAGGTCATCTCCACCACATCGGCATTACGTTCCACCGAAGTCAGATAGAGAGCTTCTGCCAACGCTGTCTCTATGTTGTTGGGACGTCCGGGCAGGTGGGCGGCATATTCGCCCAGATAGACCTTGGACTTGGTACGGTCATAACGGTCGTAGTAGTCCTGGTTGTGAATCATCCAGCCCGGATCCACGTAATAGTGTTCGTCCACCATGGGCACGCCCAGTTCCGTGGCAAGGCGCCAGCCCTCCGCATAGTCCGTGCCTTCGTAGAAGGGACCTACAGTGCCGACAACCGTAATTTCGGGATGCTTCTCCCTGACAGCCTTGTATATCATGGCAAAGCGCTCCTCGAAAACTTCGGTAATCATGTCCTCGTTGCCTATGCCGATGTACTTCAGGTTGAAAGGCTTGGGATGACCTGCCTCGGCACGCTTCCTCCCCCACACGGTGCGGCGTGCATCGCCGTTGGCATACTCTATCAAGTCGAGCACATCCTGGATATAGGCAGGCATCTCTTCCATCGGGATGCCACCCTGCTGGCCGTAGCGCATCAGTTCCTTGTTGGCCCCCTGCGGACAGTTGTCGGCATAGTGCGAGTGTGTGCCCGAATTCTGGCACGGCACGCCCGCTGCCAATACCGGCAGAGGTTCGGCACCTATATCTTCGCAGAAGCGGAAGTATTCGAAGTAGCCCAGTCCGCGTGTCTGATGATACCCCCACAGATTGCGCAACGGCTTACGGGCTTCGAGCGGTCCGATAGAGCCTTTCCAGTCATAGATATTGTCGATGCCGTCGCCATGAGCCACGCAGCCACCGGGGAAGCGGACGAAGCGCGGATGCAAGTCGGCAAGCGTCTGTGCCAGGTCGGCACGCAAGCCGTTCTTATGGCCCTTGAATGTATTTTGCGGAAAAAGGGAAATCATATCGAGATGCAGTGTCCCCACCGTCTGCGGCTGAAGCGAGAGCACGGCGGCACGCACATCGGCGTTTGCCGTCAGCACCGTCTGCTGTTTCTTCCACTCTTTGGAGGACACATTGACGGAAGAGCGGGCAATCTCACGGCCCGTCTGGTCGAGCAGGCAAACAACCACCTTGCCTCCCTTGCTGCCCGGTGCCACGCGGGCGAAGAGAGAGAAATCGTACTTCTCCCCTTTCTTCAAGCTGATGCCGTCGAAACCGTCGTTCTGCAATGTCACTCCGGGACGCGCCTCCAATACGGCATAATGAGGGTTATTGGGATGAATGGGGTCGGCAGCGGCAATGGTAACGGCAGCCGCAGCATCGCCCTCTTTCACCGCCCAGGCATATGTGCCGTCCCAACCTTGGTGTGAACCGTCCTTAGACGAATACTCGAAGTCGCGGTTCTGTACCAGCTCGGCATACAGTCCTCCATCCGCAGCATAGTTGATGTCTTCGAAGAAAATACCTATCAGATGCTTGCTGATGGGTTTTGCACATTCCGTCTCCACTTCGATAGTCGCCTCCACCGGTTTCAGTCCGGCAAAACGTACGGGGTCTTGCTCGGTACGTTCGGCATGGAGTGCCTGGCGGTACTTCTTATGCTCTGCAAAGGAGATGACACGCTGCACCGTGGCATACGGTACACGCTGCATCCAACCCTGCTGTACGGTACCGTTCAGCAGAACCTCCTTCCGCACGTTAGGATAGACCTCCGCCGGCCGGTATTCGGCAAGGCGAGAACGGTCAAAGTATTTCTGCGCTTTCCATTGCAGCAAGTCGGGAGACTCGACGTATGCAAGGGAGTTTCCGCTTTCCGTCAGTTCCCAGATACAGTGCCAACGGTCGTCGGCACGGGTCTGCATCAAGTGCGGTTTCAGCATCCGCTTCATTTGCCCCCAGGGGCCGAAGTCCGAGTTGACAAAGGAGCTGCCCTCTGCCACGCTGAACCATCGGTTGCCATTGGGACTCCAGGCTAGTTTCAGACCGCCACTGCCGTCGGCATGGGAGTAGGAAAAGAGATAGACTGAATCGGGTTCATTCGCCACTCCATTCGTTATAGCCTGCAAAGGAACGGTCAGTGTCAAGAACAGACACAAGGACAATAATTTCAAGAATCCATTCATGGTATTAAGTCGGTATTAATCATTTACATTTAGTTCGATAGTCACAATCAGCCGTATTCTGAATGCCATTCAGTCGTATAGTGAATAGGGTTCAGTCGTATAGTGAATGCCATTCAGTATACGACTGAATCAGGACAATTATAGACCTCTGATAATCAAAGATTTGCAAAAGGAGTAATCCGTTATGATATATCATTACAAAACAAGGGTTGCTCCATGCCTTCTTTATTCCACGATTACCGCCCCTCCCTGCGGCTGAACCGTGAGTTGCAGAGAGCCGTCAGCCTTTATCCTCTGTAGCTTTAATTGAGGCTGCATCTTCTTGTCATCACTATACAGAGACACCTCTTGTCCTGCCAGCATAGGAAGGTCAAGTTTCAGTTTCAACGGTTCCACCGTTGCATTGGCAGCGGCTATGTACCACGTGTTTCCATGACGGCGGGCAAGAACAATATATCTCCCCGGATAGCCGTCAATGAAACGGGTCTCGTCCCAAGTAGTGGGCACTTGTTTCATAAAGTCGAGGCAGATTTGCGGAGCATCCGTCAGGTTATTAGGTGCCAAGGCGAAGTTCTGGATAGGATTTTGAAACAGCACTGCCGTTGCCAGCTGAAAGATGTCCGTGGTGCGGCGAATAGTTCCACCATCGTTGCTGCGGTTCAGACGCTTGTTCAGGAACACACCGCCAAACTCCATGCATCCCACAGCATTGCGGATGAAAGGGTGCAGCGTGGCATTGAAGGCCTCATTATCACAGAAATGCTGGCTAAATACCAGATTCTCGGAAGCCAGCACCGCCTCGCTGCCTACGTAATTGGGATACATCCGTTCCCAGCCGCGAGGCAAGGTACAGCCGTGGAAGATAACCATCAGACCGTGGTCGTCGGCATCGCTCAGAATCTCCTCGTACAAACGCAGGGTCTCCTGCTTGTCACCGCCGAAGAAGTCTACCTTGATACCCTTCACACCCAGGCTTTGCAACCAGCGCATCTCTTGCTTGCGGGCAATGGAGTTATCCATCCGGTTGACGGGACTCTGCTCTATATCGTTCCAGTAACCACTGGAGCTATACCACAAGAATACCTCCACACCCTTGCTGCGGGCATACTTGATAAACTGTTCCATGCGGTCGCGACCGATGTTGTTGTCCCACCAGTTGTCAATCAATACATATTCGTATCCCATGGCGGCCGCCAAGTCAACATAGCGCACCTGGTCGTCGTAGTTGATGCTGCCGTCCTGCCAGAGAATCCAGCTCCATGTGCCACGGCCCGGCTTGTAATCATGGGTGGTGGTATAGCGTGGTTCCACTACATCCCAGGGGACGGTGGTTTCCACAATCGGCTTCAAGGTTTCCCCCACCGTCACAGTACGCCACGGCGTGGAGCCCGGCAGGGAAAAGGCAGGTGACACCGTTCCGTTGCCGTTGTTCTCTTCCGGCATGGGGAAAGCAATGCGATACACGCCGTTATCCCAATCACTCAAACGCGAGCCACAATAACGGCTGTCCACTCCGGTTTCACTGAGCAGTACCCAGCCGTCATCCCCCACCTTGAACAAGCAGGGAAATGTATATCCATGTCCATAGCCCGAACGTTCGTTCATCGGGGCATCTGCCTTATATTCTTCTTCGTAACTGGGTTTGGTACGCTTCCACCCTATCATGGCGTCGCTCTGCGGACAAAGGAAAGTGGTGGTCTGCGACGGGAAGCGGAAGCCGGTCCGTTCGCTGTTCACCGTGACGCTTCCTTTTCCCTGCTCCCTCGGCAGGGTGTAACGGAAAGCCACGTCATTGTTGCTGACGCGGAAAGTTATCTGCACATTCTTCCCCTCACCGTTGACGAATGAACAAAGCAATTCGTTTGCCCGGTAATGGATGTGCGAAGCTTTGATTCGAGATTGTTCATAAACCGTATCGAAAGCTGTGACTTTATGTTCCTTCAACTGCAATCCTCTATAGAAATCACCCACATTTGTCTCCATCCCCAAGGGAGAAGATTCCAGCATTTGCTTTCCATTGTAGGTGACGGCGTAAGACACTTCGCCGTTGGCTGACGGGCAGGATACCGTAAGCTGCAATTTTCCATCCGGACCATTGACAGATACACTCTGTGCTGCCAGCGGACCTGAGAGGGCAAACAACCAAACCAATAATTTCAATCTATTCTTCATGGTATTAAATTATTATGTTATATCATTAAATTAAAAGGTAGGCACCACCGGCCTGATGGTTCCGTCTTCATTGAACTCCATCCGGTCTATGCAGACTTCACGATGAACGCCGGGGCCATCTTTCAAGTACCATTTATTAATACGGTGGTAAACGATTCTCCACTCATCTGTACCGGGAATCTGCAATACAGCGTTGTGTGCCGGACCGTAAATTTCCTTTTCCGGATTCTGAATCAGCACAACGGGTTGCTTGGCAACTTCGATAGGACCGAGCGGCGACTTGGATGTACCGTATGCCACATGGTAATTGGGCGAACCGGTATCGTCTACCGACCACATGAAATAGTAGAGCCCGTTGCGATAAAAGACATAAGCTGCTTCGCGGAAAGCATAGTCCTGCAAGGTGCCTCCCGCCGGTGTCATCACCGTAACGGTATTTTCCTTGATGGACACCATATCGTCGTTCAGCTCGGCACCTGCCAGGTAGCCGTTGCCCCAGTAAAGATAGGATTTGCCCGAAACAGGGTCTGTAAACACATCCACATCAATCTGTTGCCCGCCACCGACGGGCGAGGCAGTAATGATAGGGCGTCCCAAATCGGTGAAAGGACCGGTAGGAGAATCGCTCGTAGCCACTCCAATCTGCTTGCCACCGCCATTCTTGGGATTTCCACTGTAATAGAAGAAGTATTTATACTTGCCGTCCACTTTTTTCTCTTCAATGCAAGGCGCCCAAGCATTGCCATCTGCCCAAGGCACTTGCTCCGACTTCAAGTCCAACATGACGCCTTCATCCTGCCAAGTCTTCAAATCCGTGGAGGAGAATACGGTGAAATACCAGCCTCCCCAACCCGGCTGTCCGTCCGTAGTAGAATAGATGTAATACTTTTGGGTCTGATGGGAATAAAGGATTTCCGGGTCGGCATGGAAACCCGGCAATACGGGATTGTTGGGCAATGCGCCCAGTTCTGTCGGCTTGCCCCATTCATCGGTAATGCGCAACAGCTCATGGCGGGTAATGGGGATAATGGTCCCATGACGGGGATGGAAGTTCATCTTCACCTCGCTGTCTATCACCTTAAAATTCTTCAAGTCAGTGGTTTCCGTAAACTGATAGCTTCCTTTCATATAGACGTCGTACATCAGGATATACTTATCCTGCCCTATCAGTTTGAAAGTGCCCGCACCCTCTACGGCTTCCTTAGTCTGTTGCTTGTAATCGGGTTCTTCCGTCCATGCCCCGGAGGTCAAGGAACGGGTGGTGGCTACCTTTATGCCGTTTCCATGCCCTTCCGTCTTATAGAAAAGGTGGAAAACACCATCCTTATAGACAATGTCTCCATCGATGCACGATTTCCCATTCTTCGGCAGAAACAATGGCTTGGGCTCTCCCTCCAAATCCGTAAACTCCGCATTGGCATAAGCATAATATATGACATCGGCTCCATCACCATGCAGCATGGACCAATACACCATGTACTTTCCCGCCTCTGGGTCGTAGATAGTCTGCGGAGCCCATACACGCTTCAAATCCTCCTGACCTAAATAACGTTTCTGTATATTGATAACGGAGTGGGACCAGTTGACCAAGTCGGTAGATTTCAGCAAAACCATGGCACGGTTGGAACTCCATCCATTGGCTGAAACCATATCTGTCACTACCATATAGAAAGTCTTGCCATCCTCACAACGAAGGATATGCGGGTCGCGGACTCCCCCGGTGGAGCTGATGACTTTCGAGTCGATTACCGGTTCATTATCATTCAATGCCCAGTAGGTATAACCGTCCATGCTTACAGCATAGCGCACAGCCTCTTCATCGCCACTATTCCCAGTGAAATAAGTGAACAAATAAGCTACATAATCTTTTTCGGGAAAGGATTTTTGCCAGGAATATCCCGGAAGTGCAAACAACGACAATAACATTGCCGCCAAAAGCATCCGGAAAGTGTTTTTCATCCGTACAATCATAATCTTTTTATATTAAACCTTTTAACGGGTGTAAAATTAACACTATATACATTATAATACAAAGAAAGTGTATATGTTGTGTAACATATACACTTATTTAATCTCTCCAATCAGTCGGCATTCAAAAAACGCACCATCTCACAAGCTGCCAGCAGAAATGCCCCTACCCCAAAGTTAGCAGTAGAGTTGGCATCAACCACTTGTCCGGGAATGGCTTTCTCGCCAATCGGCTGTACATACCCTATGCGGCCATCGGGCTGCAAGGCTACAGTAGTCAGATAATTCCACGCCTTCATCACTACGGGTTGATAAGCAGCCTTGTCCAGCAAGCCGTTGTTCATCCCCCATAATAGACCATAGGTAAAGAAAGCCGTACCGCTGGTTTCAGGACCGGGAGCATGCTCAGGGTCGAGCATACTGCGTGTCCAGTAGCCTTCCGGCTGCTGGCAGGCAGCCACGGATTTGGCCATCGTCTGGAAGCGGTCTATGTACTCTTGGCGGTATTGGTCTGTTTCGGGCAGGTCTTTCAGTACCTTTGCCAAGGCAGCCAGCACCCAACCGTCGCCACGCGCCCAGAAGTCTTTCTTACCATTCACACTTTTATGTTTTGGATAAATATATTTGCCGTCGCGATAGTATAGGCCTTCCTCCGAATCGTACATGATACTGTTGGCATAGGTCCAGTATTCATGCAGTTTCTCCAGATATAACGGATTGCCGGTCAGCTTGTACATCTTTGTCATAACGGGCATTACCATGTAAAGTCCGTCCGCCCACCACCAATAATCGTTCTTGTCCGTACTCATCTGGTATTCCATCACTTCGCGCGCACGGGCTATCTTCCCGGAATCCGGCTTCACGGTATACAAATCCGCATAAGTCTGGAAACAAATCTGATAATCACCGAAAAGCACATAATCATCACTCTCCCCATAGCTGTACTTCCACTCTTCCTTGTTGTCACTCTTCGCGCCTTTCCATTCATTATGTTCTGCCCACGCCTCGGAATAGGCATAGCATTCCGGATTACCGGTCAGGAAGAACACCTCCATGTTTCCCGTATGATAGGCGGCATTGTCCCAGAAAGAGCGCCCATGTTGCGGATGGGTCTCCTGCCAATAGTTGTTCACCCGATTGATAATCTCAATCACTTCTTCCGGTTTCGGCTGCTGAGCGGTGCATGAGAACAGTCCCCAGCAAAAAGCCAAACCCAATAAAAATAAGCATGTCGTTTTCATATACTAATACTGTTCTTTTATCTTATCACTTCCAATACATATACCGGTTGCGGTGCAAACTCCACAACCCGCTCTCCGTCTCCTTGCTTGGCATGCTGCACAAACAGATGCAGCCGCTTCCTGCTCTTCCACAATTCCGTGTCATGAGACGGTTCCCAGGCACCGACAGTGAAGTCGGTCAAATCGCTGATGCTCCACTTACTGTTTGCTACATCCGTAGCGTGCGCCAAGGAGACTTTGCTCCCCCGTTCTTCATCCCTGAATACATAAAATATCTCCCCACCATCTACTACGATGCGCGGACGGGCCATCGGAATCATCTTCGTGCCTCCGCCTTTCAAGGAAAACGGAGTGGTACGCCCGGATACCTGGCGGCTGTGCCACATCTGCCCGTCATGCCAGACAATCCGGTATTGCGGGACGTCGCTGTCCGGGTCACGCCAATAGGAAGCAATGTAGGGATGACCGCCTGCATCGGCACTCATGCTGGTCTGGTTTATCAGTTCCGAATTCTGAGGAATGCGGCAGGCATACTCTGCATTACCCAGACGGATGGGCAAATCATATTTCTTGCCATTTGCCTTATACCATGTTACGCCATTGTCAAAGGAACGGGCGTAGCATAGGTCGTGGTTGGTTTCCACATGCCAAGTCTCGCGCCAGACCCACGACAGATGGATGGTTCCAAGCTCATCTACATATAGCTGCCAGTAAGCATTGCGCTTGTTCTCGCCATCAATCAGCACATCCTGCACACGGCTCCATTTCTTCTCCTTCAAGGAATAGCGGTTTATCACCAGGTTGCCCCGGCCGGAAGAACCGGAACGGTATGCAAACAGCAGGTCGCCTCCGGACAGCAGATAAAACTCCGGATAGGTTACATTGCCTTCATCCACGCCCGTCATGGGCTCCTTCTCACCCAATTCCAGCGAATGGGGTGCAATGCTGCGACAGTAGTTCAAGGGCTGTCCGTGATGGTCGAAGGCTACATGAATATACCCGTCACCGTCCAGCATCATGCTGATGACGTTATGGGCATCCTTCACATTCCCTTTATACTGTGTGCGGTGCAGTGTCCACTGTCCGGCATGGAGGTTCCGTTTTCCAAGAGTCAGAAACCCTTCCGCATCATAGTAACTGATGTATTGCTCGTCACCTTGCGTCACCAGCGAATTATTACGGAATACGGCAGTGTTGACGGAAGTCTGGCTGTATCCTTTCCCCACTTCCACCAGATGCGTTTCGGGAAGGACACCGGCAGCACCCTGTGCACAGAGTGCCACCGGAAATCCACCAATCCCCCAAACAATTAATATAAATACTATAAAAAATGAATCAGTCTTACTCATAATAGGCATGGTCTTTGGGGAATTCTTCACCACCCCACGCCTTTTTCGAGGTCCATGCCTGCGGAGCATCTGTCCAGAACGGATGGTCGGCGGGCAAGCCCAGGGGCAAGAATGCCAGGGAAGCCATGTAAAGGCTGCCGTTGTTAGTATACCAGTCGGAGATATGAGGCTGGGAACCATTGAATCCCAATGTCAGAAAACCTTTCTCGTTGAAGTTCCGGTTGTCACCGAACATACGGTTGATGACAGCTGTCATGGCAGCACGTACCTGTCCGTTCGACAATTCCTTGGGCAACCATCCACGCCATGCCAACAAAGCCAATGGTTGGAGGGTACCGGTGCGGTAGGTAATGGAACGCCCGAATACGGGGAAGGCCCCCTCGGGAGAGATGAAACGTTCCAGAATCATGCCGAAACGCTGCATGCGCTTCTGGGCACGCTGGAAATTGCAATCCGGCGCATTCCATATCTTATTTTTTCCACTGTTCGTAAAGACTTCCAGACACTCCACATACATGGGATGGAGTACGAAGCTGTTGTAATAGTCAAAGGCAAATCCCGGTCCGTCGCTATAGAAGCCGTCACCTACATACCACTCTTCCACCTTGCGCAGAGCGGAGACAATACGGTAAGCATCACTCTTGGCACCAGCCTTGCGCAGGAAACATTCTACCGTAGACGAGAACAGCAGCCAGTTGGTATAAGGAGGGTCCACACGGCGCAACTGGGTGAACTCTTCAATGTAACGCCGTTTAGTCAAACTATCCAGAGGCACCCACAAAGCATCGTATCCTCGCAGGAAGCTTTCAGCAACATAAGCGGCATCGACCAGCGGCTGCCCCTCTTTCCGCCAAAGTAGGTAATCCTGACTTTCCGGGTCTACCGCCTGCGCATAACTTTTCAATGCCCATTCGCGGAGCTGCCTGCGCTGCTTGCCTTCGGCAGTGTCATCGTCCGGCAAAGAGAGCCAGGGCGCCAACCCCGCCATCAGACGTCCGAAACATTCCATATAGGTCACCCGTTTGTCGCGTCCATCCCAAGTGGGGCTAAGCTCCACCTGCATATTTTCCTGGAGCTTCCCTTCACTCATATTGCTCAGTACCGGAGCAGCCATTTGATACAACACCCCGGCCCAAAGTTCGCGGTCTGTCACTTCCTTCTCTTTTTTCTTCTTGGCAGCCATTTCCTGAGCGGGCAGCAATAAAACTGCCACCAGCAGCAGCCATAAGTAGTTACTTTTTCTCATGATATTATTTAAGTTTGTTTTTCAATACTGCAAAATTACCCCATTCCCGGTAATTTCGGGGGCACTATTGTTTCAAAAAGGGGTAAATATCGGTCATTAGTACCCCAAAAGCTCAGAAATCACAAGAAAAAGCCTAAGATTAAACCGTGCTACGACGGAAGTGAATAAAGTATTTGCCGCTATATTTGTTTCTTCATGAACTGCACCAGTACGAGGGCAATGCAATAAGCTATAATCTGTTCAAACCAAAAGTCAAGTCCTTCAAACATATTACTCATTATTTTAATAGACACCCATTCCTTTTTCTGATAACAAAGGAAAGGAGTTTATTCGGAATAATGAATTTCCATACGACTCAAAAAATGTTCTATTTTTCCGGATTACAGACAAAACTGAGAATATCCACCAAGACACTGACTACTTCCATATTACATTAAATGTCCCGAAAACCGATATATTCTCCTGCCAAAAGACTATTTTTGCAACAAATATCCATAAGCATACCATGGCAGGCATCTATATTCATATACCTTTTTGCAAGACACGCTGTATCTATTGCGATTTCTATTCCACCACTCGCAGCGAATTGAAGCAGCAGTACATCCGTGCCTTGTGCACTGAACTGAAAACCCGCAAGGGTTATCTGAAGGAAGAACCGATAGAGACCATCTACTTTGGCGGAGGAACTCCCTCACAGCTCGCTCACGAAGATTTCGAGCAGATATTCCGGACTATCAAAGAGGTGTATGGAACAGAACATGCCGAAGAAATTACCCTCGAGGCCAATCCCGACGACCTGACGGAAGAATATGTGTCCATGCTGCGCACCCTCCCCTTCAACCGCATAAGCATGGGGATACAGACATTCGACGCCCCCACCCTGAAACTGTTGAACCGCCGGCACAATGCCGCGCAAGCCATCGCAGCCATACACCGCCTCCGCCAAGCCGGCTTCCGGAATATCAGCATCGACCTCATCTATGGACTACCGGATGAAACAGACCAACGGTGGGAACGCGACCTGCAACAAGCCGTCGGCCTTGATGTGGAGCATATCTCCGCTTATCATCTGACTTACGAAAAAGGTACCCGCATCTACGAAATGCTGCAGAGCCATCGTATCAGCGAAGTGGATGAAGAGAGTAGCGTGCGCTTCTTCTCGGCACTCATGGACACCCTGGGAGCCGCGGGGTATGAGCATTACGAAATATCCAACTTCTGCAAGCCCGGCATGTACTCACGCCACAACACTGCTTACTGGAAAGGCATTCCGTATTTGGGCTGCGGCCCTTCAGCCCACTCCTTCAATGCGGAGACAAGGGAATGGAACACAGCTTCTCTGGAAGGATACATAAAGTCCATTGAAGAGGGACACCGTTCCTCCGAAACAGAAATTCTGGATAAAGTGACCCGTTACAATGAATACATTATGACTTCCCTGCGTACCATGTGGGGAATCTCCCTGACATATACGGAAGAAGCCTTCGGCACAGAGTTGTGCCAATATTGCACGAAAATGGCAGCCCCCTACCTCCAAAGCCACAAACTGGAGATGCAGGCAGACCGCCTGCGCCTGACCCGGGAAGGTATCTTTGTTTCGGACGGCATAATAAGCGACCTGATGTTCATTGATTAACAGCAAAACCGGGAGACTGCATGACCGAACAAGAAGTCAGACGCTACTTGCGCCAAATGAAGGAAGAAGACTCGGAACGGGCTTTTCACAGTTTCTACAATCTGTGCTACGACCGCTTGTTCCGTATTGCCTGCTATTTCGTGAAGCACGAAGAATGGGCGCAAGAAATTGTGCTCGACGTCTTCATGAAGCTTTGGGAACAACGCGCCCTGTTGCCGGAAGTGAACAACATAGAGGATTACTGCTTTATCCTTACCAAAAATGCCTCCCTCAATTACCTGGAAAAAGAGAACCGGCACCCTACACTCTCGTCCGAACAGCTTCCCGAAGTTTCCGGCCAGGCCGATTCCCCCGAAGACACTCTTATCAGCGAAGAACTGTTTGCCCGATATGTCAAGGCGCTCGACCGCCTGCCGGAGCGTTGCCGTGAAGTATTCATCCGCCTGCGCGAAGAGAAACAAAGCTATGCACAAGTGGCGGAGGAGCTGAACATCAGCACAAAGACAGTAGACGCGCAACTGCAAAAAGCACTCACAAGACTCAAGGAAGCATTGCTGACGGAGTGAACTCTGCTTCATCTTCCTTGCAAGAAGCCGCGTATGCATGTATGAGATGTACATCTCGAGCTGCATGAGATACACATCTCGCACAACATGAGATGCACATCTCGAGCACACCTTCCCTATTGATTGAAACAGAGAAACAAGGAAGTCATACGTAGGCAGGACGGACTTTCACGGACAAAGAGCTTTAGATTAACATTATTTCAGGATATAGGCATAGGGAATTCCTGAAAAGGAGCTGTCTTTACATGCAGAAAAGGAGTCATAGGCTCTTAATAAATTGCCAAAAATGAAAGTGAATAACGAGAATTTCGACAAGGTACTGAACAAACTGGTTGCTTCTACCCGTTCCCCACGAGGACGCTTTACGGCAGAGAACAGCTGGAGGCTGCTGGAAAGCCGTTTGCTAAAGCGCCGCAGCATGAAGCGGTTCTGGATGCGTACAGCCAGTGCCGCAGCCGTAGTCCTGCTCTGTGTAACGAGCTGGGCAGCCTATCAGTTCTTATACGTAGCACCACCACGGGAAGCCATTCCCACAGAAGCCATACATACTACCGAGGAAACCCAAGTAATTCATAGCGTACTGACATTCGATCAGCAACCCTTGCAGGAAATCGTCCGTCAACTTTCCGAAACGTTCCGTACCGATATACGTATCGAAGGAGACAGCCTGAAGAACTATCATATGACAGCTACCTTCCGCGAAGGGGAGAGTCTTACAGAAATCCTCGACCTACTGAAGGACGCCGGCAACTTTACCTATAAAAAAGAAAACAACACTATTATCCTTACTACTAAACTTAACTGACAATGACCAGCTCTACTATCTGTTCGCACCACCGCATCAGAACCGTACTTCTGATGTGTGTGGTTCTTTTAAGCGCCTCACTCCATGCACAGGCACAAAACAAGGAAACACGTATAAACCTGAATATCCGTAACGCAACTTTAGAGAGTTTCGTGAAGCAACTGGAAAATGCAACCGGATTCTCCTTCATCTATGGGGAAGAAGTAAAGCTCACGCACCGCATCACACTGGAGATGAAACAAAAGAACATCAGTGAGATATTGCAACGTGCCTTTGAAAACGAACCCATCACGTTCGAAATATCCGGAAAGCACATTCTACTCCATAAGCGGCCCGTGCCGCAGAAACCCGTTAGCCGTAAGTTCACCATCAGCGGATACGTGACCGACGGAGCGTCTTCCGAGACGCTGATTGGTGCCAATATCCTTGAGAGTCGTCGTTCCACAGGTACTGCCACCAATCCTTTCGGTTTCTATTCCCTCACCCTGCCGGAAGGGGAAACGGAACTGGTTTTCTCCTACCTGGGCTACGAAAGCCGGCATAGCCGGTTCGAACTGACGAAAGACACCTTACTCAACGTCAGGCTGGACAGCAATAACCAGCTGGCAGAGGTCGTGGTGCTCTCGGACAAGCGGGAGGCCGGCATAGAAAGCACAGCCATGGGAGCGCATGAGATACCGATGACACAAATCAGGCATACCCCGTCCATATTGGGAGAAGCCGACCTGCTGAAGACCATTCAGCTGATGCCGGGTGTGCAAGCCGGTATGGAAGGTTTTGCAGGCATGTATGTGCGAGGGGGAGGTCCCGACCAAAACCTGGTTATGCTGGACGGAATTCCTGTTTACAACGCAGACCACCTGCTGGGAGTATTCTCCATCTTTACGCCCGAAGCGGTAAAGAACACCACACTCTTCAAAAGTTCTTTTCCTGCCCGCTACGGCGGGCGTCTTTCGTCTATAGTAGATGTATGGACCAACGACGGGGACATGCATAAATACCACGGCGCATTCAGCATAGGCCTGCTGACGGACAAACTGCATATCGAAGGCCCTATCTGGAAAGAACGGACCTCCTTCAGTTTCAGCGCACGAGCCATCCCCACCCTATTCTTCAAAAATCTCATTGTAGACAAAGACGACACCTATTCCGACAAATACAACTACTATTTTTACGACGTCAATGCAAAGGTCAACCATAAGTTCAGCGACCGTAGCCGCATCTTCCTCAGTTTCTACAAGGGGAAAGACCACTATCATTATGACAGTTACTACCACGGTGACAATTACGACAACAGCATTAAGAATTATTCCAAGGACAACAGCCATCTGAATTGGGGAAACACCATCGCCTACGGCCGCTGGAACTATGTATTCAACAGCAAGCTGTTTTGCAACACCACCGTCTCATACAACAAATATGAGATGGGGCTGGACGGAAACATGGAAGATACCTATACTGTCGCCAATAAAGTACAAGACAGATACTATTACTCCTCCAAGTTCAACTCCGGTATCCGTGACTGGAGTGCGCGTATGGACTTTGACTACACCCCCATGCCGCAGCACCACATCAAGTTCGGTGCAGAGTACATCCACCATACGTTCCGTCCGGGAATAGCTACCTCGAAAATACAAGATATAGATAATGGCGCCCTCCAGGAAGATACGGTTTACAATACCAGCAACAGCCATGCCATACGCGGACAAGAAATCTCCCTTTACGCCGAAGACAATTTCAATGTAAACGCCAGGCTCAGTCTGAATGCAGGTGTACGCACATCGCTGTTCCACACACAAGGGAAAAGCTACTATTCGCTGCAGCCCCGCCTTTCCGCCCGCTATGACCTCGGACAAGGATATTCTGCCAAAGCATCCTATACGTGCATGGCACAGTATGTGCATCTGCTGTCCTCTACTCCGCTGTCTATGCCTACCGACCTCTGGGTACCCATTACCAAAGACATCAGTCCGATGTATGCCAACCAGTTCTCCATAGGAGGCTACTATTCCGGACTGCCGGGTTGGGAGTTCTCCGTCGAGGGATATTATAAACAGATGAAACACATACTTGAATATCAAGACGGTGTATCCTTCTTCGGCACCTCTACCAACTGGGAAGAAAAAGTGGAAATGGGCGAAGGCCGCTCCTTCGGTCTGGAACTGATGGTACAGAAAACATTGGGCAAGACTACCGGCTGGCTGGCATATACCCTATCCAAGACCGATCACCGTTTTAAGAACGGTACCATCAACCAAGGCCGATGGTTCCCCTACAAATATGACCGCCGCCACAGCATCAGCCTCAATCTCAGCCATAAGTTCAGTGACCGCATTGATGCAGGAGCTTCCTGGATATTCAATACCGGTGGATGTATCACTATCCCCGAAAAGGCAACAATCATCATCCGGCCCGATGGCTCTATTGAGGAAACCGGTTACATCTCCCGGCGTAACAATTACCGCCTTCCCGCCAGCCATCGTTTGAATCTCGGCGTCAACTTCAACAAGAAGACCAAACATGGTATGCGTACCTGGAATATCAGTATCTACAATGCATACAATGCCATGAATCCGAACATCGTTTACAGCAAATACAAAAATGGATACAACGTATACTACGATGATTTCTACGAAAGTATTTATCATGGAAATACCGGGCAGAAGAAAGCTCAAACTGTCATCAAGAAAATAACAATACTGCCTTGTATTCCTTCTGTTACCTATACTTATAGATTTTAAAAACAAATCCGGCATATGAAAACAAAAATGAAATTACACCTTATTATATACATAACTATTGTAGGCTTCCTAACAGCCTGCGAAAACGAGATTCCTTACAATCCCGGACAACAAGATCCGCAAATCATCATGAACGCCTTGCTCGAAACCGGACAAGCTGAGAATGATGTCTATCTCCATTTAGGCGAGGGCTATAGTATTGAACATTTGAACGAAGCAACTCTTTTCCTCTACATCAATGGCAAAATAGCAGAAACTCCGAAAGCGGTTTCCCCGGAAGAAATTTATGGGCATCTGGAAGGAGAACTTGATAAGGACATTTATGAATCATTACTGAAAAGTATACGTTTCAAGAAATATCGTCTGACCAGCACACTGCATCCCGGCGACAACATACGTCTGGAAGCCACTGCCGAAAACGGGAAATACCATGCCAGTGCCGAGGTCACCGTGCCACAACCGATAGAGAGCCTGCACGTGGACACTTGCTTGGCCTACCTGCGCGAGTACAGCGGACAAACCCTTTACCGCCAATACAAAATTACATTGCAAGACCGCCCCAACGAGAAGAACTACTACCGGCTGGACATTTGGAATGACCGTAGTTACTATTGCAAATGGAAAGAATACCTGAAAGATGAAAACGGCAGCCTCATCAAAGTGGAAGACGAGGACGGCTCTTGGCATTGGGCCTCCATACCCAGAGACACTACCATCCTTGCTCCCCGACAGAACGAAATCATCAACCGGGAAGATGTTATACTGACTGACGGCCACCCTGGCAACTATGATGATGAAGAAAATGAATTGTTTCCCACCATAAATAACAAATACAACATATTCAATGATAACACTTTCCGTGATTCGTATGCCACATTAAAAGTATATACCCCTCTCTACCAAGAATATTATCCGGTAGAGGGACACTACTACTACCATATATCCCGCAAACAAACCATCACCGTACGGCTGCTTAGCATCACTGAAGCCGAATACCGCTACCTGAAAGCCTTAAACTGCCTGGATGATGGGGATTACGCCGATGCTTTAATGGAACCTATCAGTCTGCCTTGCAACGTCATAGGTGGATTAGGCTTTGTGGGAGTCTGCTCTGAAAGCAGAGTAATCATAGAATTGCCCGAAACTGTTTGGCAATAACATTTTGACTAATAAAAATCCTTTTATCCATTACAATAAACTGAATTTCATTTAACCTACATTACATTCGTATTACAAAAAGCATCCAAATAAAGCATTTTCACACTACAAAATTGATTTAAGTCAAGAAATGAAGGTATAAACTACACTTTTTTACGTATTCATTTTTGTGTTATAAAACATATACCTATATTTGCATAGGTAAAAAGAAAAAGCTAAGCGCTTAGAGAATTTTCAATAGGTATTAGATTGAAATTAGTTTTTAGGAATAACAATTAAAAAGTAGGTATTATGAAACGTTTAGGATTAACATTAGTGGCAGCAGTCTGCCTGACTGCTACAACATTTGCAGCAGAAAACCAGCCTACAACTGCAAAATGGGAAGGTAACATCAACATAACAAAGTTGAGCAAGTATTTGAATCTGGATTCCAACCAGCATGAAGAAGTGGCAAACATCTGCGAATATTTTACAGAACAGATGGAACGCGCTACAAATTCCAAGAAGAATCAGGAGAAGTTACTCCGTAATGCAGTTTATGGTAATCTGAAGTTGATGAAAAAGACTCTGAATGAAAAGCAGTATGCCGATTATGCCAGAGTATTAAATGTCACACTGCAGAACAAAGGTATCGAAGTGAAATAAGCTTCGCTTCTGATGAATACGAAAATTGTATTTGATAAATAAAAAGGCATTGGACTTTAAAGGTTCAATGCCTTTTCTTTACGTCAACGCCACCAAAGTCTGCGGCGTCAACTCCCTAACCAAATAATTCTTATCACTTTACAAGCAGAATCTGTCTTGCAGTTCTTTTTTATACTTTCTGGAAACCAGCAGTTCCGTAACTTTGTCAAATGGTGGATAAAGCATGCATTTGCTATCCTTTATAATCATCAGATAATCAATATTGATAATATACGATTGATGTATCTGCACGAAACTGGATGAATATTGAGTAATCTGCTCAGCAGTCATTCCGCGACGCAGCACCAATGGCGGCTGGTTGTTTAGTATCACCTCCCACTGTTTACGCTCGGAGCAATAGCGAAAAAAACCGATTTCAGCCGGACGCAATGCACGCATATCATTGGTTGGCGTAAATACGATAAATGTCTGTCCGGTATGCAACGGCGCACCAATGGGATATGACATTCTCTGCCCAGCTTCTGCCTGCTCTACAAAACGTGCAAGAATATCCCGAAACTCCTGCTCTTCAAAAGGTTTCAACAGATAGTCGAACGCAGCCTCCCGGATAGCCTGAACCATATACTTATCATAAGCCGTATAGAAAACAATCCGCATGTTCCATGAAACACTGCCACGTATTTCCTGCAGTAGTTCCATTCCTGTCATATCCGGCATTTCCACATCCAAGAACAACAAATCCGGCTGTACCTTGGCAATGAGTTTTTTCCCTTGCTTGCCATTACGGGCAGTTCCCTTCAAAGAAAAGCGTGCATCCTTTCCCAATTCAAAACTCAGATTCTCAAGAGCCACCTCATCGTCGTCAACTATTGCAACCTTATATTTATCCATGTTTCTTTTATGTTTTTCTTTTCGCGAATATATACATAATCCTACTCCCATACAAAGCAACAAGAAGCCATTTACGGACTATTTATCCGTAAATATGCCTATCCTTGCAAAAAACGAGATTAAACGGTTCTTTTAAATCCTGTAATCGTAGTTGTCTGGCAACCAGAAAGTCACCTCACATCCCATCTCACCACTCTGTAGAGAGACATTGTGCACTGAAACATCAATGGCCTCCTTATTCTTATTGTTGAGAATCTGAATGGTCTGCATAATGACTTTCATTCCCGTCCCCGTGCCCCGGTTCCGACTGTCCGGACGATAACCGCCACCATTATCCGTTATCTTTATACAGATACCGTTTCCCCGGCGGCAGACCGAAACCCAAAGATTACGTTCACCTTCCTTCTCGCGCAACGCATGCTTCACTGCATTTTCAACCGGAATTTGAATCATCATAGACGGAATCCTTATTTGCTCCGGCTGCACATCCTTTTCTATCTTCAGTTCCGAATGAAAATCCGGACCTAAAGAACGGCGTTCCAGATTAATATATGTTTTCACAAAATCCAGCTCCTCTGCCAAGGTTACACACAGTTGTTCCACCAATTCCAGATTGCGACGCATCAGTTTTACCAGCGACGAAAGCTCTTGCTTTTCTTCCACATTCCGCTCCACCATCTCCCGGTTCAGCACATTGAAGATAAAATGAGGGGACAAGCGGTTACGGATATTCTCCAGACGAAGTGTAGAGACTGTGCGATGATTCCGTGCAAGCAACAAAGCACGTTTCTTTTTGCTGTACAGATAAAGGAAAACCGCCGTCAATATAGATACAACAGCTACAGCAAACACGACAAACTGTGTCTGCCTCAGCACCAGCACCTTGTTTTTCTGCTCCTGAAGCAAAACCCGATGTGCTATCAAGGTAGAATCCTGCTGATAACGCAAAGTCAAGTCTGCCGTACGCATCCGGACACGCTCATTCCTGATAGAATCATCAAGCTGGTTGTTCCTCTGCAGATAGTGATAAGCCCTCTTGTAGTTGCCGGTTTCCTCGTAAAACTGCTGAAGGTATTTATTACGGATATGTACCATATCAGGGTCGATGCCCGGAGGGACTACACTCTCGGACAATAAACGACGTGCCTCTTGAAAGTCTTTCTGAAGCAGAGCCAATTCTATTTTCTGCGTATCGATATAATATAGTGCAGTACTTACCCCCATTTCCTCAAAAAAAAGTTGGCATTCATTTATATATTTAACAGCCAAATCAACCATATTCAGTTGAAGATAACAGTCTCCTAAATTCAACCTCCCCAGATTAAGTTCAAAACTCATATCAGCATATCCTTCGACTAAATCAATAACCTTTTGGAAATATTTTATCGCTGTCTGGTAATCCTCCCTATAATAGTAAGAAGTCCCTCTATTATTCAAATAAATATATTTTTCATAAGGTAGCATACTGTCATAGCTTTCTCCTGCTAGATTATAATAGTAATCACACTGTTCAAAATCACGCATGGTAACATATACTTGTGCCAAACCATAATAAATGGGAGGTTTCTTGGTAGAAGCTATATGCAAAGAGTCGCACATCAATAAAGCTCTCCTATACCAAGCTGCCCCTATATCCAATTTTCCTAAACGGTTATTCGCATCAGCAAGATTCATCAAAATATCCGGCACCACTTCAATCCTAGTCCCTCTCATCCGTAATTCATAAGCCTTCCGGAAACAAATTTCGGCAGAATCCATATTCCCAACACGTGCAAAGATATTTCCCTTCATATTGAAACATTCAGACTCCAAATCTGCCATTTGAGAAGAACTATGCTGCCTTTCTATAAAGTCATGTATCTGCTGGATTACGATTTGTGCCGAATCAAGCTGTGAAGTAATCAAATATGTTTTCAGTGTCATTGCCAGATAATTATACTTGACCAAGCTATCCTTTGCCTCTTCCATCTTTTGAAAAGCCTTCAACCTTACCTTTCGGGGCACAATGGCCACAGAATCTCCATTTATATGGGAAAAATCCTCAAAAGCTCTCATTTCTGTGTATACGTCCTCTTTATCTCCGGGCGCACAAGCTCCTAGAAGCACAAACCCTAATATCCAATAAATATAAAATCGAATTCGCTTATCCATCCTCTCTCCCATGTTTCTCGTAATTAGATTATTTATTCAATACATCTGCAAACTTAAAATATTTTTGCGAAATACCGTCAAGCATAAGGCGTATTTCTCAACCACAAAAGAGCATACGCTACCGCTTTATTAAAACGAAACAAAAAATCACATCATAGTACAATATTTAGCTACATAAGCCATTAAAACAACATTTTAGTACATTTCAAACTTTTTCTCATTTTCTTATTTACATTTTTATTAATTACTTTGTGGATAAAGAATTGCGAATATACTCAATCAAACAAAATAATACAATCACACAAAGAAAGGCTGTTTCCAAAAGAAAACAGTTCTTTTACATAATTTATAAGTTCTATGTTAGACAGTGGACAAATCATAGCAGATAGATACGAGCTACTCAAACAACTAGGAAGAGGAGGATTTTCTGAAGTTTGGCTGGCACAAGACAAACTTACGGATGTTAAGGTCGCCATAAAAATATATGCTCCGGGGATGGGGCTTGACGATGCGGGGATATCCCTTTTCACACAAGAGTTCTCCCTCGTATTTGATATGAATCATACCAATTTACTGCATCCTACTTATTATGACTGCTGGGAACGGATGCCATACCTGATTTTGCCTTTTTGCAAAAATGGTTCGGCCTTCCAATACCTTACTGACAACAACCGGATAACAGAAACGGAAAGCTGGCATTTGCTCCATGATGTTGCAGAGGGACTGGCTTATCTTCATGCAAAAACTCCCCCGGTTATCCATCAGGATATAAAACCCGATAATATTCTGATTAATGATGAGAATAGGTATATGATTACGGATTTCGGAATCAGCGCACGGATTAGAAGTACATTACGCAGGAACCAAGGCCAAGAATCCAGTGGAGGAACTTTGGCCTATATGGGACCAGAACGTTTTGGTCCATCTCCCGCCCCTATTATGGCCAGTGACATTTGGTCATTGGGAGCAACAATGTATGAGCTTCTAACCGGTATGCCGCCCTATGGTGATCATGGAGGCGTATTGCAAAAAAACGGTGCAGACATTCCACTTATCAACGAAGACTTTTCTCAAGAATTAAAGGATATCATTTACAAATGCCTTGCCTTAAATCCATGGGACAGACCCACAGCCAGACAAATTGCAGACTACACTTCCCAACATATCAATGGAAGTCCCGTCCCCTTTAGTCTGTCAAACAACAGCCATGATACTTTGCAAGAGGAAGAGGACAAAACCCATGAGGATTCCATTAGCGCACACTCTTCTGACATAAATAAGATGTCACCCTATCAAGACAAAGGGAAACGCAAAAAAGTTATAGTCGTAGCAGCAATCACAGCTATATTCGCAACAATTGTCATCATCTTTTCGCTAATAAGCGGCAAAGAACCAATAGTGGAATCCATACCGGAACCGACTCCAACGATTGATTACGACAAAATGTGTCTGTCAATCATTCAAGAAGGCGAAAACTCTAAAATACAAGGAGATGTTTTCCGATTTGACATTGACACTTTAAAGCAAAACAATGATTCCGTATTTGAGGATTTTTACATAAATGCCATTGGCAAATACCGACAAATAAATTATTACAAAGATTCCATCTCCGCAAAAATATACTTAAATGCAACAGAACTGAAACAGCAAGTAGAGGCCATACTGGATTCTGCCTATCATGTTTTTAAAGAAAAGGCAAATATCATGAAAGACCTTGACCAAGCCGTAGCAGCCCAGTCTTTTGAAGACCGTGCAAAAAAAATAGAACCATATATAAACATAGACAACAATGAAAATGAATAAACTTATCAGACTGATTGTTTTAGCGTTCGCTCTCTCTATGCCAATAAGTATATGGGGGCAATGCGCCTCCATCTATCAAAAGGGAGAGACATACATGAAAAGAGGAAGATACAGAGACGCTATTAAAAGTTTTAAAGCAGCCATGAAATGCGACAGCAATCTGGAGCAAGCATGCAAAAATAAAATCAAAGAGTGTGAGGAAAAAATAAATCCCGCTCCCAAGCCAGCGCCTCCTGCCGAAATCACCAGACTTACCATAGACAGAAAAAGCCTGGAATTTGGGTGTGAGACAAAGACTGCAGAAAGTATAAAAATAGAAAGTCTTCCAGAACAATGGACTGCAATATCAGATGCAGACTGGTGTCAAGTGACTCCCGGTGAGAAGAAACTCTCCATAAGCTGCCAGACCAATTGGCTGACTACCGAACGTAAAGCCACCATTACAATCAGTAATGAAAAGATGAAAGCTACGGTCAGTGTTACCCAAGGTGGCCAAGAAGAATTCATTAATATCGCATTAGATAAATTGGAATTCGGCTCCAAAGGAGAAATTAAGGAACTGCAAGTAGACTCCAATGCCGAATGGGAAGTTGCAGATATTCCTGAATGGTGTGAAGCTATAGCAAAAGACCGTGGCAAACTCATTCTAAAAGTGGGAAAAACCAAGAAGGCCAGAGAAGGAACTCTCATAGTTAAAAGCAAAGGAGGAAAAATATCTTCAATTATTCTCTCCCAGAAAAAGGGAGGTCTATTCTAAATTCATGGTAAACCGACAATGGTGAGAAACTCTGATTTATACAAAGTAATTCCATTATTAAAGTAAAATCTTATGAGATGTATGAATTGCGGTTGGGACAACCATTCCAACACAACAGTATGCCTGAAATGCGGGCAACCTTTGCGAATGCCGGAGAATTATGCCAACAGTCAGGACATTTTTATTTCAAAAGAAGGTCATGGAGAAGCTATACCCAAACCGACAGTATTGAATGTCAGCTCTAATGAAGAAAAATGCAGAAAAACTGTGGTGTTTTCCACAACAAATGAAGAAGAGAATCATTCTACTGTTGTACAGCCAATTATAGAATGTCCCAATTGCAATTACCCGGTAGTAGGAGATTTCACAAGTTGCCCTTGCTGCGGAACTCCATTGAAAAGAGCAAACACATCAACAAACAATGAATACAAAACAATAAGAGTAGAAGAGGAAGTACCTTCCGTTTCTGAAGAGAAAATGCTCTGTCATGAATGTGGAAGTAAGATAGCAATAACCTGCTCTTTTTGCCCGAACTGCGGTGTCCGCGTACATCGGCCAACCATACGCCGACAAATAAAGAACATCACAGAGACAGAACCGGAAACCAAACCTCACTGTTCATTAACAATTATACCGGAAGAAGAAGAGAACATCCTTCCGAAAAGATTTGAATATGAAGGGAACTCCATCATCTTGAACCGGGAAAATACAGAAATGTCTAATCGTACAATCACCTCAAAGGAACAAGCTGAAATAGTTTTCGATGATGGTCATTGGTATCTGCTTGACCGAAGTATGCTCCAAACGACCTATATCCAGGTAAACAGAAAAATAGAAATCATACCGGATGATATCATTGTACTAGGCGACCGAAGATTCAAGTTTGAATGTGACTAAATATAACTCTTGTGAATAACCGGACTGTCGACAGATGTGATTATAATGTAGGGGAATATATCAATAACCGTTATAGGGTTTCCCAAACATTAGGCGAAGGTTCATTCGGTAAAGTATATCGGGTTACGGACAGCGCAAGCAAAGATTATGCGCTTAAACTACTGAGATTATGGGAAGTTCCTCCTGAAATACGTAAACCATTAATGGAACGTTTCGAGATGGAATTCAAAACTGGGCAAATTGATTGTGACTATTTAGTGCGTTCATTGGACTACGGTACAGTTGGAGGCAACCCTTATATTGTAATGGAATACTGTTCCGGAGGAGATTTAACACCTTATTTAGGTTCTGGAAGCAGTAAGATTCCTCTAATTTGCCAACAAATTCTAATAGGTTTACATGCTTTGCATACCAGAGGCAAGGTTCACCGTGACCTAAAGCCGGAGAATGTCCTTTTCAAGAGTAACGGAATTGCTGCGTTGACAGATTTCGGTATAGCAGGGGATAGAAATAAACGTATGACTGAACGCAATATTTTTGGTAAACCCAACCAAATCTTCGGGACTTATGCATATATGCCGCCAGAACAAGTGAACCGCATGCGAGGTGAGGCCACTGTCCTACCCACTACGGACATTTTTTCTTTTGGAGTATTAGCCTTTCAATTATTAACTGGCAGTTTGCCCTTTGGCGAATTGAGCAGTCATAATGAATTGGCACTATACCAGAAACGTGGGAAAAATGGAGATTGGAACCGGCAGAAATTGACACAGTTGAAACATAGAGAGCAGTGGCAGCAACTCTTTGCAGGATGTCTTAATCCAGATTTCAAAAAACGTTTCCAGTCTGTGCAAGAGGTATTGGAACACCTGCCAGCAATAAGCCAAGTCCCTATGGAAAGAGGATATTGTCCACCACAAACAGTCAATGGTTTCTGTATACGTATTATGCAAGGTGAAGAGTACGGAAAAATATATCAATTAAGTGAACTTATAAAATATGGCAATAGAATCCTTACTATCGGGAGAGAACGCGACAATCTGCTACATATAACAGAACAGCAAAGTGCCTATATATCACGCCATCATTGCACAATAGAAACAAATCCCGCCACTGATAAATGGATTATTCGGGACGGGCAATGGCAGAAGGAGTTAAAGTTGTGGCAGGAGTCTAGTAATGGGACTTATGTCAATTCCACCCAAGTCACCAAACAAGGGCATATACTGAAAATTGGAGATATCATCTCCATTGGGGATGTAAAAATGAGATTTGAAAACTATTAATTATATATCAAGTAGTATGGATACACAAAATTACAAACGTACCTTAGCCGGCTCAGTAGGGGCTGGTATGGGGGCATTAATGGGTGCTTCCGGTAGAACTTACTTTATTTTGGAGCACAAGACCTCTTCAAAGTATCATCAAGCGGGAGAATCCCAAAAAATCATTGTCGACCAAGTAGAATTAGGTAGAGACGCTTCCTGCCAAGTACGCTTTGATGAAAGTTTCGAAACAGTCAGCCGCAAACATGCTGCAATTGTACGCGACGGTGAAAACTGGAAACTTATCCACCTTTCACACTCCAATCCGACATTGGTCAACGGACATCCTATAAATGGGTCCTACTATTTACAAACAGGAGATGAAATACAATTATCCGTTGGCGGACCACGCTTGGGATTCATTGTTCCACAAGGTCGCCAAGCATTAACTTCCAGCATTGGATTGACTGAGAGAATGAGCCTTTTCCGCAAACAAGCCTTACGCCCCTACAAGACCGCATTAACAATCATGGGAATTGTTTTCGTACTGGCGGTGGCAGGATTGGCTGCCTGGAACTACAGTTTAGGTGTAAAAAATGATTTGTTGGCACAGAAGACAGAAGAACAAGAACTTCAACTGAAAGGATACCAAAACCAATTGGATTCACTGGGGACCGAAAGAGCATCTCTAGAAGCACAGCAACGGGAGTTAGAGACCAAATTACGAAACAGTGACGGTAATGCAGAGGCCTTAAAAACACAGTTGGACAACGTTAATAGTCAATTAAAGAATGTCAATGCAAGTTTCTATAAGGTCAAATCAGACTTGGACAATCTCTCAAACAGCATAAGCACTAAAAGCATTGAGAATTCAAGCAATGCCATTAACGCAAATATACAAGAAGGCACCAGACTCTCCAAAGACCAATATTATGAAGACCCTGATATAGCAGATGAACAAGACAGTAATGCTTCAGGAGATTTGAAAGATTATTATGATTATATCTATACAATTAAAGTCGACCGTATTGAAATCGAATATAATGGAACAAAGTTTGATCCGGGCATACAAGTTTCAGATATAATCTGCGGAACTGGCTTCATGCTATCAAACGGAATGTTTGTAACAGACAGGCAGAATGTCGAGCCATGGATATACTCCAACACAGAGTGGAAAGACCCATGGCGTAAACTATTGGCTGTATACAAAGGAGCAGGATGTAATATCATTATCCATTACCGTGCATACAGTACCAAAGGAACTGGAAAGCCTCTGACATTTACCAGTAGCGATTTTGCCAAAGACGGACGAAATGATGTACAAGTGACCGAAATAGAAGTAGATAAATCCATCAGGGTACAACTAAGGGAACATGGGATAAAATTGACCTATACACGTAGGAAATATATCAGTGTCAGCATTGTTACCCCTGCTGCCAACAGTTGGGCATACATTAGAGGAAAAGGCGTTTATGGTGAGGGATTGCCTTACGACATTACCGCCGCAGACAACATGAGTGGAGGTACAGAAGTTCAAATGGTGGGCTATGCAGGTTATGCTGATATTCATAATCTTACTCCGGCTCATTTCAATGACCATACCAATATAGCCGACACAAAATATGAGACTACCATATTACAGAATCGTGTGGCAGAGCCCGGTTATTATGGTTCTCCAGCATTCCTTCTAGAAAATGGTTCTTACAAAGTAGTGGGTTTCATGGTAGGAAGCATAGAGGGTAAGGATCGTTTAGTACCAATCAGAAATTTAATACATTAAAATTAAACATGTCCGAGATAAGCATTAAATTAGCGGCAGGTACCAATGTTGGTTTAGTCAGGAAAAACAACGAAGACAATTTTGTTGTCAATCGTGATTTATGCCAATCAGAGTGGATTATCCCCCAATCGATAGAACCCATTTCTTTAGGACGGTATGGCAGCATATTGGTAGTGGCCGACGGAATGGGCGGCACCAATGCCGGAGAAGTTGCTTCTGCCATAGCCATTGAGACGGTGCAAAATGCATTCACCCCCGAGAATTTAGGAGATATCGTTACGCAGGAAGGCATTGTTACCTCAGAAGAAGCCGTTGAAGAATTTCTGAGCAGAACTGTCAAAACCGCTGATTTAAATATTGTCAATACAAGTAAAGAAGATAGTAGTACCCAGGGAATGGGTACTACTATTGTCATTGCTTGGATATTGAACGATAAAGCCTATATCTGTTGGTGTGGCGACAGTCGTTGTTATGTATTCAATGGCAATTCAGGTTTTTGCCGTTTATCTAAAGACCATTCCTATGTACAAGATTTAGTAGATCAGGGAAAACTAGATCCTGAAAATGCGTTTGACCATCCTTACAGTAATATCATTACCCGCTGTTTGGGAGACCCGACCAATCGTTCTAATCCCGATTTCCGTTCCTATAATTTAAAGGATGGCGATACTCTCCTACTGTGTAGTGATGGGTTATGTGGTTTATGCCACGACGAGGAGATAATGCAAATTATAGAAGAGAGCCAGGATGATTTAATGACATGTAAGGATAGGTTGATAGAAGCTGCTCTTGAAGCAGGTGGATATGACAATATTACGATTGTGTTATGCCACATCATGCTACAGGATACCGAGCCCAAAGTAAAGTTGAACAATACAGTGTTCAGCAAACCCAACCACCACAAAATCCGGAAAATTCTTCTGTTACTCCTGGTACTGGCTTTAGCGGCAGGCTTCTATTTATATAGAAATCCACAGCAATATGCAAAATGGAAAACGATAATATATCAGGCAGATACGGTTCTGGTTACAGAGACAGACACTACTAACACTACCCTAACAGATTGATTACTATTGCGAAACTATGCAACTAAAAAATGGTGATATATTTGCTGAACACTATCAGCTGAAGAAACTATTAGGAGTCGGAAGCTTTGGTGAAGTCTGGCTTGCCCGAAATATATTGGCAGATGTAGACGTTGCCATAAAGTTGTACGGACTGTTGGATGACAACGGCATAAAAGATTTCCGGGAAGAATTCAAACTTGCCTACAAATTACACCATCCCAATCTACTGCACCTTAATCATTTTGATGTTTTTGGACAGTGCCCTTTTTTGGTAATGCCTTACTGTCCCAAAGGGTCCTCAGCGAGCTTGAAAGGCAAAATGTCTGAAAAGCAAATCTGGCGCTTCATACGCGATGTATCATGCGGATTGATGTTTCTTCATAATCAGAATCCTCCTATCATTCATCAAGATATAAAACCCGATAATATTTTGATAGGGGATGATGACAAATTCATCATCTCAGATTTTGGCATCAGCCGTAAACTGGAGCATACTTTTCGTAAAAGTATCAACAAAGTAGAAAGTTCCGGAACACTCGCCTATATGGGACCAGAACGTTTTGCAGAGAAACCACTGATTGTGGCTACCAGCGATATATGGTCTTTAGGGATGAGTGTTTATGAATTATCCACTGGTCTTGTATTATGGGAAGGTATGGGAGGTTGTGTCCAACTGAATGGTGCACATATTCCAGCATTAGATGAGAAATATTCTTCCCAATTGTCCCAGTTTGTTCACGCATGCCTTGCCCTCAACACTTGGGACCGACCCACAGCCCAACAAGCCTATGAGTTTGCTTGCTCCATACTAAAACAAACAAAGACAGACTCTCCTTCAGTACAGCTGAAGCCTATTGCTCCACTTTTTCCTAAAACAACATCACCACGCCTTAAAGAAAAGTTCTGTCCTTCGAACATGCATAAACGCATAGCAGGATGGACCGGCCTTGGTATAGTATTGATTCTATTGCTTGTCAAAGGAGGTTCCATATACTTTAGACACCTTGAAGAAGAGCGCAAGTACGCTGCATGCCGTACAGAAGAAGACTACAGAGATTTTCTAAAAGAATACCCCTCCTCATCTCATGCAAACTTTATAAAACAATTTTTGGGAAACAAGGTAAATCCAATCTCCCCAATAAATAGAGAAGAAAACATCGTTATGGACTCGGTAAAAACGGATACTGCAAAACTTGAACAGTTCCAAGAGGAACCTAAAAAACAGATTGTCCACCCGCATCCACAATCTTCTTCACAGCCAGAACTTCCCATTACTGATATAAGAGAAGTCAGAAGAGAAAATGAAGAACGCCTCTTCTATAGTTGCCAGTCAGTAGCAGATTACGAAGAATATTTGCGAAAATATCCCAAAGGCAGGTTTGTACATAAAGCCAAAAGAGCAATCCAGCAAATAGAATCAGAAATGATGCAGTCCAATCCTTCCACTCAAGAAATACACATAAGAAAAAATACAAGAGTCAATGTCAGACTATAAATAATGAATAGGGCATTCCAACGTTTGAACTGCCCTATTCACTATTCAAATACTTGATTTTATTTAATCGTCACCATCGTCGCCCCAAATCCATACTCCTGGAACGAAGCATCCTGATGGCGGCAGTCAGGATATTTACGTTTCAGCTCGTCCAGCAAGGCTTTACGCAGCACTCCATCTCCCTTGCCGTGAATAAAGACGATGCGTTGTTCGCGCTTTTTCTTGTATTGTTCCATCACTTCACGAAACTTATCCAACTGATAATTCAATATTTCGCTGTTGCTCATACCGCAGGTGTCATCCAGCAACTCGCCGATATGCAGGTCAATCTCGACAATCCCATTCTTGCCGCCACGCTTGATAACCGTCTGCGGTTTGGACGGAGTATCTGCCGTTTTTTTCTGTATTAAAGCCTCCTTCAGTTCCTCTGCCGAAACATACACCTGCTTGGCAGGCTGGTCATTCCGGACAATATCATACACCAAAGCCGGTGTTTCAAAGAAAACCGTCTGCTGGAATGTATGCAGTTTATAGAACTTTACCATATCTATGCGGACTTCCACACTGACAGCCGGTTTCATTGTGAACGCACGGTTATCTTTGAATGCCACCAGCTGTACCATCACACGTTCACGGTCGTTCAACTCGGACTTTTCGAACTCCTCCAGCAGAAGTTTCGTATTCGGCTCTATCAAACCATGCGAACGGACTGTCCAGGACTTTCCTTCAGCACTCGAATAGGTATAATACATATAATAATTACTGTCGTTCACCAAATATGTCTCGAAAGGTGTAGTGCTGACAGCCTTGATATCCTCCGGAACAAAAGCCAGAAAAACATTCAAGATATCTCCACCTTTCATCTCGGGCTGACGATAAACAGATATCTGCGGTTTCTCCAAACGGACCGTTTGAGGCTCTGAAACCTGAGAATCCATAGCAGACGACCTTGCCGCAGTAGCGGCCGTACGCAATTGTTGCTCTTCTTCCCGCTTCTTCTTGGCAGCCGCTTTGGCTGCCGGAGTGGGGATATTATAATCATCGGTCTCTATCACCACACATTCGTTTATGGGCATCGGTATGTCAAAACCGTCGGCATCTTCCACCAACACGATGTTTTTTCCTTGAAATCCTGTCACAACACCGCCCCCAACTTCGCTGAGAAAACGGACTTTATCTCCTATCTTCATAGTAACTTATCTTTTAGTTTGTCTTTTCCTACTTTCTTCCTGCAAAGTTAGGAATTATTTCCCTTATTCTTCAAATCTTCCCAAATATCCGTACCTTTGCAGCCGATATTATAAAGAGAAAGCCATCATGAAAGAAGACCCCAGACATATCAGAATCAGCGAATTCAACTACCCGTTGCCGGACGAACGCATTGCAAAGTTCCCATTGTCCGTACGTGACCAGTCCAAACTGTTATTGTATCGCCACGGAGAAGTTTCAGAAGACAGATTCACTTCACTGCCGGAGTATCTGCCATCGGGAAGCCTGATGATATTCAACAATACCAAAGTCATCCAAGCACGCCTGCATTTCCGGAAAGAAACGGGAGCACTGATTGAAGTATTCTGCCTGGAACCCATACAGCCGAACGACTACGCCCTCAACTTCCAGCAAACCGAGCATGCCGCCTGGCTCTGCATGGTCGGCAACCTGAAAAAATGGAAGGAAGGCATGCTGAGACGTGAGATGACCGTGAAAGGCAAGTCACTCACCCTGACCGCCGAACGGGGTGAATGCCACGGAACCAGCCATTGGATAAACTTCCGCTGGAATAATCCGGAAGTGACTTTTGCCGACATTCTCGAGGTCTTCGGTGAATTGCCCATCCCCCCCTACTTGAACCGGGAGACCCAGGAAAGTGACAAGGAGACTTACCAGACTGTCTACTCCAAAATCAAAGGTTCGGTGGCTGCCCCTACAGCGGGACTGCATTTCACCCCACGCGTATTGGACGCATTGCGCAATAAAGGAGTAGAATTGGAAGAGCTGACACTCCATGTGGGAGCCGGAACCTTCAAACCGGTGAAAAGTGAAGAAATAGAAGGGCACGAAATGCATACGGAATACATCTCTGTCTCGCGCAACACATTGGAAAAACTCATAGTACACGGCGGCAAGGCAGTGGCCGTAGGAACAACTTCAGTGCGCACATTGGAAAGCCTTTATCACATCGGAGTCACTTTACTGAATAATCCAGAAGCCACAGAGGAAGACTTGCACGTCCACCAATGGCAACCTTATGAAATGTCTGCCAAGGCCACCGCCACCTCTGCAGTAGAAGCCCTGCAAGCCATTGCTGCCTATCTGGACAGACATAGCATGGAGGCTCTGCATACCAGCACTCAAATCATCATCGCTCCGGGATATGAATACAAAATCGTGAAGGCTATGGTGACTAATTTCCACCAACCGCAAAGTACCTTGCTGCTGCTCGTATCAGCTTTCGTACACGGTGATTGGCCGAAGATTTACAACTATGCACTGGCACATGATTTCCGTTTCCTGAGCTATGGAGATTCATCATTATTAATACCCTAAGCACAATGAACCACGATAACAATCAAGAGATGTTCCCCCTTGTCGACGAACAAGGCAACATCACAGGTGCCGCCACCCGTGGCGAATGCCATAACGGTAGCAAACTGCTTCATCCGGTAATCCATCTTCATGTATTCAATTCCAAAGGTGAGTTGTATCTACAGAAACGTCCCGAATGGAAAGACATACAACCGGGGAAGTGGGACACCTCCGTAGGCGGACACGTCGATTTAGGTGAAAGTGTAGAGATGGCGCTAAAACGCGAAGTACGCGAAGAGCTCGGCATTACCGACTTTATTCCCGAAACCGTCATGCATTACGTCTTCGAGTCTGCCCGCGAAAAGGAACTGGTCTTCGTACACAAAACTGTCTACGACGGTGAAATACATCCCAGTGACGAGCTGGACGGAGGACGTTTTTGGAGCCCCGATGAAATCAAGGCAAATATCGGCAAAGGTGTATTCACCCCGAATTTTGAAGGAGAGATAGGAAAGGTCATCAACTTGTAGTGGAAGCTGCTTTCTATCAGTTCGCAAAATATTCTTTCATCTTTCTCCTGACCCGTGGAGCAAGTAACAGCAGTGACGTCATCGTAGGCAATGCCATCAAGGCAAAAGCCAAATCCATGATGGCAACCACTGCTCCCAACGGAATCATGGCAGCCACAACAATCATCACCAAATAGAAGTAGTTATAATACTTGGCATTCTCCGCACCAAACAAGAAGTTGGTGCACTTCAGTCCATAATACGAATAAGAGAACATGGTAGAAAAGGCAAAGAAAAAGACCATCACCATCAACAGATAATGCCCATAGCCGGGAAGGAGCTGCTCAAAAGAATTCAAAGCAATATAAAGGCCTTTTATGCCTCCTTCCGACGCATAGTTTCCAGCTATAAGAATAGGGAAGGCCGTCAATGTACAAACAAGCCCCGAGTCGATGGCCGGTCCAATCATGGCTACCAGCCCCTCACGAATGGGATTGTCATTACGGGAGGCGCCATGCATCATAGAGGCCGTACCTACGCCTGCTTCATTGACGTAGGCAGCACGGCGGGCACCAGTCAGTGCAGTTCCCAAAATTCCACCGATACCGGCTTCCAGGCTGAAGGCAGACTGGAAAATGGAAGCCAACACTCCCGGCAACTTATCAAAATTCAAACAAAGAATAACGAAGACAAGCAGCATATAGCAAGTAACCATCACCGGCACTATTTTAGCCGAGATAACCGAAATGCGCCGGATGCCACCGATAATGACCGCCCCTACCACCAGGCTGATGACAATACCCATCACAAAACGCAGACCGAGTGTATTCTCTATTCCTGCCGGAGTAGTAAATACCGTAGTGACAGACTCGACCAACTGATTGGCTTGCATTACACACAACGTACCTATCAACCCCACCACCGCAAAGAAATAAGCAAACGGTTTCCAGCGTTCGCCCAACCCATGAAGAATGATATACATCGTCCCCCCTTGCGGTTCTCCGGCAGAATCGTGTCCTTTGTACATAATGGCAAGAGCCCCTTCAAAGAATTTGGTGGACATACCCACAACGGCACTTACCCACATCCAGAAAATGGCTCCGGGACCTCCTACTGTAATAGCGATAGCCACCCCCGCAATATTCCCCATACCCACTGTTGACGCTATGGCGCTCATCAAGGCCTGGAAAGAACTGATTTGTCCTTCGCCCGCCACTTCCGATTTATAGCGCAAGGCCTTTATCGAATATCCGATGCGGCAGAGGGACACAGCTCCAGAATAAAAGAACAAGAAAAGTCCTCCCCCTATCAGAAGGATAAATAAGGGATACCCGCAGACAAAGTCACTGACAGTGGTTATTGCTGAGCCTATAGAATCTAAAATGCCATTCATAGTAGTAGTTTGATGGAGGAGTGCATGGGAAGGTTTAAAAAAAGTCCCACTTCTCTTTCACGGGAAAGTGGGACATTCATTATAACATTTCGTTCGGCCTTATTTAGCCAGGTCTTCAATCACCTTCATAATCTGCTGGCCGATTTCCTCGGCAGCCTCCGGTGTGGCAGCCTCACTATAGACACGGATAATCGGTTCCGTATTGCTCTTACGCAGATGAACCCATTTGTCGGGGAAGTCAATCTTCACACCGTCTATATCATTGATTTCTTCATTCTTATACAGCTCCTTCACCTTGGCAAGAATAGCATCTACATCTGTTTCAGGAGTCAAGTCTACACGATTCTTTGCCATGAAGTATGCAGGATAGGATGCACGGAGTTCGCTCACCTTCTTGCCTTCGTGTGCCAGATGGCTCAAGAACAAGGCAATACCTACCAAGGCATCACGTCCATAGTGGCTGGCCGGATAGATTACCCCCCCGTTTCCTTCGCCACCGATAACGGCACCTACTTCCTTCATTTTGGTAGTTACATTCACTTCACCTACGGCGGAAGCGTAATATTCTTGCCCATACTTGCGGGTTACATCGCGCAAGGCACGGGTCGAACTCAAATTGGATACCGTATTGCCCGGAGTATGTTTCAATACGTAGTCGGCAACAGTAACCAGCGTATATTCTTCACCGTACATCTTGCCGTCTTCGCAAATCATTGCCAGGCGGTCTACATCAGGGTCTACAACAAATGCAACGTCTGCCTTCCCCCCTTTCATCAGGTTCATGATGTCACCCAAGTTCTTTTCCAGAGGCTCGGGATTATGCTGGAAGTTACCGGTCGGTTCGCAATAGAGCTTCTCTACGTGCTGAACACCAAGCTGCTCGAGCAGCTGCGGCAATATGATACCGCCCACAGAGTTTACACAGTCGATGGCAACACGAAAGTTTGCCTTTCGGATAGCTTCCACATCTACGAGGTCAAGTGCCAATACACTGTCGATGTGTTTCTGGTTGTAGCTTAAATCCTGACGGTACGAGCCAAGTTGGTCCACTTCGGCATAGTCGAATTCTTCGGCGGCGGCAATGCGGAGTACTTCCTGGCCTTCGGCAGCGTTCAGAAATTCGCCCTTTTCATTCAGCAGTTTCAACGCATTCCACTGCTTGGGATTGTGTGAGGCAGTCAGAATAATACCTCCACTGGCACCTTCCATGGTTACAGCCAGCTCGGTAGTCGGAGTAGAAGCCAAATCAATGTCCACTACATCCCAGCCCATACCCATCAAGGTACCGACTACTACGTTCTTGACCATCTCACCGGAAATGCGGGCATCACGTCCCACTACAATTTTGTTACTTTTTACAGTACACGTCTTGCGAATCAAGGTAGCATAAGCTGAAGTGAACTTCACAATGTCGAGCGGATTCAATCCCTCGCCAGCACCACCGCCAATAGTTCCGCGGATTCCAGAAATAGATTTGATTAGAGTCATAGGTTAATGATTTAAAATTTATAGGTTAGTTCCAAATTTGGAATTTATGAATATCATAGTAACAAGGATAAACCCTCTCCATAGCTTGTTGTTGCCCCATTTTAGAAGGAACGATTAATTTCACATGCGCCCTATCACGAACGTACTTCAAAGCCACCAGCCAGCCAGCAGGCACAGACGTACCATAGGCAAGACGCATAGAACCCTTTATGAAAATTCCGGCAATAGATGACGAGGTAACTGTATATTTGAATTCATCCAAATAATCTGGTATCGGTATATCCAGATTAGACATTAAATATCCAGACTGCAAGTTCAGCTCTTCATAACGCACCAAAACCAAATCATTCGGTTTTATTGTATCCGCAGGATTCGTCGAACCTTTATCCACAATCTGCATATATACCCCGCTTGCCAGCTGCACATACTCATTCCTGCTTACATCCGTGGTCGAATCTTGCGCATAGAACTCACTTTGAGAAATAACGACAATGCTACTGTCTTTGATAAATGCTTTGATGGCATCTTTTTCTTCCTCAAGCATTTCGGCATAGGTTTTAGAATTATCGCATGCCTGGAAGGCTAAACAAACTGCAAGTAAGGCAAAAAAGAATAAAGTAAGTTTCTTCATTTCTGTTATTTAGTAATTTCGTACAAAAGTATCTGATTTCCTTGAAAGTTGAAAGCTGCGGATAGAAAGTTCGTAACTTTTAACCTTTACAACTGAACTTTTTTTATCCTTTGGCATTCAGCAGCGGTTTGTATTTCTCCAAAGCCTGCTCAAAGACCTTGCGGGCCTCATCCATCGTTCCATAAAATTCACCGCCGGAAGCATTCAAATGACCGCCGCCTCCAAAGAACTCGGCAGCCAGCTGATTGCAGGGGAATGTACCGACCGAACGTAAAGAAATCTTTATCATCGGCTTCTCCGTATCTTCACGCAGGAAGCAAGAGAAAATCACCCCTTTGATGCTTAAAGGAATGTTCACAAACCCCTCACTATCTCCACGCACATAGTCGAACTGGCTTTGTTCGGCTTTAGTCAGAGAAATTAAGGTTGCATGATAGTCCGGATAGACCTTCATTTGTGACAAGACATATCCCATTAGGCGCAAACGGCTTTCTGAATAAGTATTGAACACCTTACGGTAAATCTCGTCCTTGTCAATACCTTTCGACAACAGTTCGCTGATGATGAAATAGATTTCCCGGTTATTGGAATTGTAAGTAAACCCGCCGGTATCCGTCATCATCCCCGTATAGATGCATTCTGCACCTTCCCTTGAAATGTCACTGAAATAGCCCATACGGCAAATCAGGCGGAAAACCAGTTCCGAAGTGGAAGATATCTCCGGATGGGAAATGATAATCTTGCAGAAATCCTCCGGATGGAGATGATGGTCTATCAGTATTTTTCTTGCCGGAGATGCAAGAACAGCGTCACCCATGGCATCTATACGATGGATAGCATTAAAGTCCAGACAACAAATAACATCCGCCTCGGCAATCAGCTTGTCGGCAAACTCCTTGTAGCGGTCGTACAGAAGGACGTCCTTGCTCCCGGGCATCCATTTCAAGAAGTCGGGAAAGGCGTTCGGCACAATAACATTCGCCGTCTTTCCCTGCGAGCTGAAGAAGTGCCACAAGCCCAGAGAAGAGCCGATGGCGTCCCCGTCGGGACCCACATGCGAAACTATTACTATCTTGTCTGCACGGTCAAACCATTTGGTGAAATGGTCTATCTTGGATTGTTCTATTACTTTGGTCAACATATATTTATTTACTATTTGACGATTGACTATTTACTATTTGGCGTTTATAACAAATTGAAGGGGCAAAAGTACAAAAAGTTTGTGATTTATAACAATATGCGGTAAGAACCTTTTTGAGAAAGAAGAAGATAGGGAATACCTAAGCGAACGCAATTATTGGCAATCTTATTCTGATAATAGTCTGAAAGAGAAGAGTCAAGTACCACCATCCCTATGGAAAAGAGCGAAGTAAGTTCCTCTATCCCACCTTGATACCCCTTGGAGATATACAAATAATCAACTGAGAGGGGACGGGAAGAGTTCTTGTTTCTCCAACGGTTGTCGGAAAGAAGACAGATGCACTTACCGGCATAAGAGACAATCTGGTTGCGCATGGATAAGCCGGGAGTTGTATAATCTCCGGCAACCAGTCGGGGAGTCTCCAGACGCAGGCGGTTCCAATGCGGAGAAAGGGCACGGCACAGACGCGGCATATCCGGCAAGCTATCGGTACATGCCAACCAAGAATGACGGTTGTCTGCCATACAATGGACAACGGGACAGCCTCTCACGCTATAAAAAGCAATCCCCTGCCGGGGAGCATTGGACATGATGGAAAGGGAATGCCAGGAAACCACTGCCAACAATGCCAGCAACGCAAAACAGACTCTACGTACCGTAAGGCGTAGAAAGCCATAATATGCCATCCCCAAGAACAGATAGACGAGCAAAACACCCCATATATCCAGCCAAATATCATCGACAGCAGCGCCGGGAAGATGCTCTATCCAGCGGAGCACTTCATTCTGGACATGTACCAATGCCTCTACTACCCTTGCAAACAGATGTTGTACAAAAGGCAGCGGCGTAAGCATCAACAGAAAGACAGCAGAATACAGAACGAGTGACACCATGGGAATTACCCAAAGATTAGTCAACAGAAAATGAGTGGAAAAACGGGAGAAATAGAAAATGACCAAAGGGGCCGTACCCAGCTGAGCCGCCATGGACACTGTCATAAGTCCCCACAAATATCGCAGGAAACGATTGTCGACCTTCCAAAAGGCATACAACTTAGGCTGTACAAGTACAATAGCTGCAACCGCCGAGAATGACAACTGAAAACCGACATCAAACAACCAGACCGGCTTGCACAGCAGCATCAGGAAAGCAGTTGCCGCCAGCGTATTCAGAGTCAGCGGCTTTTCCGGCTGCAAACCGGCAAACGCCAACAAAGAGAACATGACGACCGACCGCACCACCGAGGAAGACAATCCCGTGAAAAAAGCAAAACTCACCAAGAAAAGGACCAGAAGCAAAAGCAACAAAAGTTTTAACCGCCGCCATCGCCTCCACAAAGGACGAAGCACAAACAAGAGCAAAGCATACAGAAAACCTATGTGCAACCCCGAAAGTGCCAGTACATGGCTGGCTCCCGAAACGGAGTAGGTCTCCACAATATCATCACTCAGTTCCTCTTTATCCCCCACTGTCAACGCAGCAAGTACCGCCAATTCATCAGCTTCAAAACCCAAACTCCGGTATAAGCCAACCACTTTCTCCCTATAATCCAGTGCCACTTGGCTGACAGTGCGAGAGGCATCATGCCCCGTCTTCCGCCAATGTCCGTCAGCCACGTAAGCCGTGCCGCTATAGCCTTTCCGCCTCAGGTAGCGAGCATAGTCAAACTCGTCGGGATTACCATTGTTTGCCGGAGGAACAAGCCGGGTAGATACCAACAACTCATCACCACGGCGCAAAGTGGCCGTAGCAGAATCTTTCGGGAAATAAGCCAGAAAAAGATGATTCCGGGGACAACCCATAACTGTATCCTGCTCTACCTCTCCCAGCAGGGCAACCCTGCACAATATGCTGCGCTCCCTCTCTTCTGGATGCTCACGGATACAAACCCTATAAACAGCAGTTTTGCCCGAAAAGGGAAATGCCGTCTTTCCCTGCTGCCAACTCATCAAGCAGAACCCCGTACCACCCAAGAAAAGGTATACCGCCGCTCCATACACCCATCCGGTATGCCTGTATCTACCTATAATAAAAAGAAAAAGCAGAAAACCTGTCACATATTCCCATGCAGAAAGCACGTGTGGAAACATATCTCCACACAAAACACCAACTACCAACGGCACCAACAGTCGAAGGAAAGGATGCCGTTGCCAGCTGTCGATTATCAATCCAGAAGACGGATTACAGGTTCCTTAATGCACGGATGGCCTCTTTCGGGTCGGGAGCCGAGAAAACGGCATTGCCTGCCACCAGTACATCTGCTCCAGCCCCTACCAGACGCGAACCGGTTTCCAAGTTTACGCCACCGTCCACTTCTATCAAGGCCTGCGAACCGGTAACCGTAATCAATTCACGCAACTCGCGTACCTTACTAAGAGAATGCTCTATGAACTTTTGTCCGCCGAAGCCGGGATTTACGCTCATTATCAGCACCATGTATACATCATTAATAATATCCTTCAACAAGGACACGGGAGTTGCCGGATTAATCGTTACCGCCGGCTGCATCCCTGCTTCGCGGATTTGCTGCACCACGCGGTGCAGATGCGGACAAGCCTCGTAATGCACATTCATGACATGTGCTCCCAGAGCCTTCACCTCCGGAATAAACTTCTCCGGCTGTACAATCATCAGATGCACATCCAAAGGCTTCTGCGACAGTTTTGCCACATACTTCAGTACCGGGAATCCGAAAGAAATATTAGGGACAAACACACCGTCCATGATGTCGATATGTACCCACTCCGCCTCACTTTCGTTAATCATTTCAATGTCTCGTGCCAGATAACCAAAATCGGCAGAGAGAATAGAAGGGGATATGATTGGTTTCATAATGTTATGTTCTAAAGTTTACGAACTTTGTTATGTACAAATATAGAGAAAAGATTTAATTCAGCCTAACATTGGAAATCAAAACTCTCACTGCAAACTTACTGCATACCTTTTGCAGCGTCACTGCAAACGTGTTGCAGTAGCACTGCAAAGCAGTTGCAGTCACACTGCATATTAGTTGCAGCAACACTGCAAAGCGGTTTGCAGTGACGCTGCAAAACGAGTGCAGTAGTTTTGCAGTAGGAAGTCATTGAATGTCAATCAGTTATTTCATCACGTATCCTTCCGTCAACCGGAAGCCGCGCAACAGTTCATCCGTTTTCAGTTTCTTCTTGCCCGGAAGCTGGAGGGAGCAGATGCCGACAAAGCCATCTTCGGCAGCAACGCGGATATAGGTCTTCCCGTCTGTCTGCAAGGTTCCGGGAACCAGTTGATGGGATTCCCCTATTTTCTCCGTCTCGAAGATTTTTACCACAACAGATTCTCCACCGGGTTGGACCAGCTCCGTCCAAGCGGCAGGATAGGGAGAAAGACCGCGTATAAAATCGTAAATACGCTTCACCGGGCGGTTCCAGTCAATACGACAAGTATCTTTGAAGATTTTCGGTGCCGGACGCAGTTCACCCACGACGGCCATTTCTTCTTGAGGAATACTTTTCACTGTACCGGCAAGAATGGCATCTACGGTTTCTACCACCAGGCGACCGCCCAACAGCATCAGTTTGTCGTGGACGATACCCACGTTGTCCGTATCGGCAATGGGTACCCGTACCTGCTGGATAACCTCACCGGTGTCAATCTCATGTTTCAGGAAGAAAGTGGTGATGCCCGTTTCCGTATCACCATTAATCACCGCCCAGTTGATGGGGGCTGCGCCGCGATACTGCGGAAGCAGGGAAGCATGCAGGTTGAAGGTGCCCAATCGCGGCATGTTCCATACCACCTCCGGCAACATGCGGAAGGCAACGACTATCTGCAAATCGGCCTTCCATGCACGCAACGCCTCCACAAAAGCCTCATCCTTCAGCTTCTCCGGCTGAAGAAGCGGAAGATTATGTTCCAGTGCATACTGTTTCACCGGAGAGAATTGGAGCTTATGTCCCCGTCCGGCAGGCTTGTCGGGCATCGTAATGACACCCACCACATTGTAACCTCCTTCTACCAGACAACGAAGAGCCTCCACCGCAAAGTCGGGAGTACCCATATATACAATCCTCAAATTCTTCTTTTCCACCATTTCATTTACAATTTACCATTTACAATGTACCATTTGCGAGGCAACTCATTTGCCCATTTACAATTTACCATTTACAATGTACGAAGCATCTTCTTTGCGATTTACAATGCCCCATCACCCCGAACGGCAAATAGTAACTTGTAAATAGTAAAATAGTAAATACCAAAAAGTCCTCAGTCTTCTGAAAAATGTACCAATACTTCACGGTACGAGTTGAATATCTTCGACTTGGACACGAAGCCCAAGTATTTGTTTTCCGCATCCACCACCGGCAGATTCCACGCCTTCGTATCATCAAAGGTGCGCATCACCTGCTCCATACTGTCCGTATCATACAGACGTGCCGGAGCCGAAGTCATCAGTTTTCCCACCGTGAAGCGATGATATAACTCCTGGCGGAACATAATGTTCCGGATATCGTCCAACAAGACAATGCCAATCAGCACCCCTTCCTTATCCGTCACGGGAAAGACATTGCGATGCGAGGCAGAAATGGCCTTTACCAGTTCGCCCAAATCCATTTCGGGATGCACGGTCACAAAATCCTTTTCCACCACATTCTCCATCTTCATCAGGGTAAGGATGGCCTTGTCCTTATGGTGCGTCAACAGTTCTCCTTTCTTGGCCAAACGCATGGAATAGATACTATGAGGCTCGAACATGATGATGGTAAGATAGGAACTGACGGAAACAATCATCAGTGGCAGAAACAGGTCGTATCCTCCCGTAAGCTCGGCTATGAGGAACACGCCGGTCAGCGGAGCGTGCATGACCCCACTCATGACCCCCGCCATTCCCATCAAGGCAAAGTTCTTCTCGGGCAGATAAGCCGTCATCTCTATTTCATTGCTGAAATGTGAAAAGACAAAACCGGCAATACAACCCAGATACAACGAAGGTGCGAAGATACCGCCGCAACCGCCCCCGCCATTCGTGGCACTCGAGGCAAAGACCTTGAACAGAATAATCAGTATGAGGTATATCAGCAACAGATTGCCGTGCCCGTAGAAGAAGGAATTATTCATCACCGTGTCCCATTCGGCATTGCTCATCCCATTCAGCAACAATTCTATCGTATCGTAACCTTCGCCATACAACGGTGGGAAAAGGAATATCAAGATACTCAGCATGGCACCGCCCATTATCAGTTTCTTATAGGGAGTTCTCAACCTTCCGAACACGCCTTCCACAGAGTTCATGGCCCGGGTAAAATAAAGGGAAACCAATCCGCAGAAGATACCCAGCATAATGACATACGGAATACGCTCCAGTTCGAAAGCTTGGTCCAGATGGAATTTGAACATGGCATCCGTACCCGTCACGATATAGGAAACAGTTGCAGCCGTCACCGCAGATATCAGCAACGGCAACAAGGAGGACATTGTCAAATCTATCATCAGCACCTCCAGCGTAAATACCAGACCGGCAATCGGCGCCTTGAAAATGCCTGCAACCGCACCGGCAGCACCACATCCCACCAATAGCATCAGCGTACGATGCTCCATCTTGAAGATGGTTCCCAGATTGGAACCGATAGCCGAACCCGTCAGCACAATAGGCGCCTCTGCCCCGACCGAACCACCGAAACCGATGGTAATGGAACTGGCTATGATGGACGACCAAGTGTTATGCCGTTTGATGCGTCCCTGCCGCCGCGAGATGGCGTATAGGATTTTGGTAACACCATGACTGATGTCGTCCTTCACCACGTAGCGGACAAACAATCCGGTCAGGAAGATACCCACTACCGGATAGACCAGATAAAGGTAGTTGGCTTCCGTCGCATTGAAATTGTCCGTCAGGAAGTTCTGTATCCAGTGTATGATGACTTTCAGTATCAGTGCGGCAAATGCCGTAAAGATACCTACAAGGAAACTGAGAATCAGTATGAACTGCTTTTCCTTGATATTCTTTTCGCGCCATATGATGAAGCGCTGCAACAAACCCCTCTTGTCCTCTGCCATTTTCCCTTTTATTCGCGAATAATCTTAATGACTCCACCCTTGCCCAACTTGATGATGCTGGACGGTTTCGGGCGTCCCGTTTCCTCCTGGCGGTATCCTACTATATAATCCACCGCAGACTTGATGTCTTCACTTATTTCACTGAAGTTTCCGGGAGACGGTTGCCCACTGACATTGGCAGAAGTAGAGACTATCGCCTTACGGAACTGCTGGCAAAGCCGTTTTGAAAATACCTCACCGGTGACGCGGATACCTACACTGCCATCTTCGGCAAGCAAGTTAGGAGCCAGATTACGCGCTCCGGAATAAATTATGGTAAGGGGCTTGTCAGCCAGTTCTATCAAATCCCAGGCAACCTCCGGAACATCCTGCACATAGAAATCCACCTTTACCGGGGAATCTACCAATACCAGCATCGCCTTACTGTCAGAGCGTTGCTTGATTTCATATACACGGCGCACCGCTTCTTCATTGGTAGCGTCACAACCTATGCCCCAAATCGTATCTGTCGGATACAGAATTACCCCACCTTCGCTCATTACCTGGCAGGCTTTTTTAATGTCTTCTATCATTTCTTGATATATAAGTTCACGGATTAACACGCAAAAATAGTATTTTTGCAGCGATTATAAACAAAGTTTAAGAGAAAACAATGGAAGAAATTCAATTTAACCACACCCTGCCCATACAACTACGCTTCAATGACGTCGACAAATTCGGTCATGTAAACAACACTGTTTACTTCTCTTTCTATGATTTGGGAAAAACGGAATATTTCGCTTCTGTATGCCCGGATGTAGATTGGGAAAAGGATGGCATCGTTGTCGTCCATATTGAAGCAAATTTCCTTGCGCAGATTTATGGTTCGGACCATATTGCCGTGCAAACTGCCGTCACTGAGATAGGAACCAAAAGCTTCCACCTCGCCCAACGGGTCATTGATACGGAAACCCAAGAAGTAAAATGCGTATGTACCTCCGTCATGGTAGCCTTCGACCTCGCCAAACACGAGTCCAAGCCACTGGAAGAAAAATGGATTGAAGCAATCTGCAAATATGAGGGAAAAGATTTGAAGAAAAAGAAATAAAATCCTATATTTGTCAATTAAGCTAACATTTGTATAAGTAACAATCAGTTACATTTAGTCAACTGCTATGATTCGATTGATATTATTGACCGATTTTACAGAGTCCTTTTCGTACAATCTGCTAAAGGGGGTATTGGCCTATTCCAAAAGCCATGAGCCATGGGTAGTATGCCGTATGCCACCCTCCTACAAAAACAGTCATGGTATAGAAGGAGTCTTGAAATGGGCAAAGACATGGCATGCAGATGCAATCATCGGCAGATTTGACAATGATGACAACGTGGAGCTATTCCGTGAAAACGGAATTATCGCATTGGCCCAGGATTATAAATCAAGGTTCAGCAATATTCCAAACATCACCGGCGATTACCGCAAGACCGGCAGAATGGCGGCAGAGTTTTTTCTGAGTAAAGGCTTTCAGAACTTCGCATTCTATGGTTATCGCGATACGGTATGGTCACAAGAACGTTGCGAGGGTTTCTATGAATGTATAGCAGCCCAAGGGTTTGGAAACAATTTCTATTCTTATCAGGACCAATCCCTTGATGACTTATGGTTTTATGAAGCACCGCCCCTGCTCAACTGGTTAAAGTCATTGCCACAACCTACGGCACTCATGGCTTGCGATGACAATCAAGGTAACCGCATTACGGAAATCTGTAAAGTCAACAACATCAGAGTGCCCGACAAGATAGCAATATTAGGAGTCGACAATGATGAGATTATATGCAATCTTTCAGACCCTCCCCTATCCAGTATCAGCCAAAACATTGTAAGAGGCGGATTTGAGGCAGCCGCCCTCATAGAACATCTATTGAATGATGAGGAGGCCACTTATCGGGACGTAGTGCTCCAACCAGTTAATATCATCAACCGGCTTTCGACCGACTTCTATTCTACCACCGATGCCCATATCCAAACCGCTCTGAAATATATCCATCAGAATATAGCGGCTGATATCACTGTATCGGATATAGTGAAACAAGTACCATTATCACGCCGTTTATTGGAGATTCGTTTCAAGCAAGTCACCCAGCAGTCCATCCACAAATATATCTTCAACCTTAGGATGGAACGCTTTGCCCAATTGCTGTTGGCCAGTGATGCTCCGATTGCAGATGTGGCGGAACAAGTCGGAATAAATAACCTGAAGAACTTGTCCCGCCAATTCAAAGCTTTGAAGAAAGTTTCCCCCAATGAATATCGGAAAGAGTACCAGACAAAGAGTTACCAGCGCTGATTTAATCCGGTACAAACAACATGGTATCAGGTAACACGGTTTCCAGAACATTCCGTCCCGAATACCCGACTTCCAATTCCTGGCCCATGTAATCTTCGAAATACAGCAGATGCAACTCGTGGTACCCTGCTTCGAGAGCGACTTTCCCTTCGGCACGGCGTCCGCTGTGTCCACCGTCGTTATCAACAATCAATTTACCGTCTATGTATAGTTTAGAACCATCATCGGAAAAAGTATAGAAACGGTATACTCCCCTTTCTGGAATTTTCACCAACGTACGGAAATCATAAGCAAAATGATCAGGAACGGCTGCTTCTTCAACCGAGAAGTTCTTCATCACCCCTTCCTTCACTTTATTGCAGGCGGCAATATCGGCAACACGTTTACATTTGCCTTCATAATAGGTATATGCCACGCCCTGCTTCTTGGGAGAAGTTCCCGTAGCCGGCAAATAAGCCATACTCTGCTCCTCATCCGAATTCAGACCTGAAGGGTAATAGTAGGCAGCCTCCCTTCCCGAAGGAGTGGAAATCCATGTGTCAAATTTGAATTGGTCTTCGTACAGTTCAATGATACGGGCTCCTCTCGTCAACTCTCCATACGCATCCGCACCGGTCACCCGTCCGTATCCCAATGCAATACCTTTATCTATTCCTATAAAATCGTTATCATGGTCATGTCCTACAAATACTCCCATTACATCCCTCATGTCAAGGAAGGAAGCAAACATACCGGAATTGATGTTAGCAGAGGCAACTCCACCTTCTTTGTCATTGCCATAAGTTTTCCCGTCACCTCTGATTTCGTTGTATTCAATCAGCGGAATATGGAAAAAGGCCAAAGCAGGAACGGGATTACCACCGTTCTTCTCTGCAAAGTGTTTACTTTGCTTTCTGTACCATTCTATTTGGTCGAAATGAATCCAGTCGTAAGCACCATAGATTTTATTAGGCTGATAGTCGTTGGAATCCATGCAATAGAGCAATGCCTCTACCTGGTCCTTCTTCTCCGGACTATAAATAGAAATCACACAATTACCACATCCCATAATATCTTCAGGGCCTTTTGCCCCCACATAGTAGGGAGACTTCAAGAGGAAATCATAGATTTCATTGCGCGTCAAGTATTCTGCATCATGGTTTCCCATCATCACCACAAAAGGCATCTTGGCTTCATTGAAAATATCCACTACACTTTTCCATCCATCCATAGCAGGGTCATCGGTCACCACATCCCCACTCAGTATAGCAATGTCCGGATGTTCGGCTGCCAGGACAGCACGGATAGTAGCTGCCGTTTCGGCACACTTTGCAGAACCCGGCATCCAGTGCAAATCTGTAAACTGTGCTACTACAAACCTGCCATCCTTAAAAAAGAATTGCTTCTGCGCAAAAGCCGTTACCGGCATACAGCCCAACAGTACAACTAAAAGAACAACTATTTTCTTCATAATTTCTTGAGATTAATATATTTCTATTTCATCTATTGCCAACTCACTCTGCAACCCTTCATGAAAATATCCTTTCGGGCACAAGCCACCACTCAATAATTCCAAGCGGACAAATGTAGCTTCCGTTTCGGCAAATGAAAGAGATGCCGGAAAACGGGTGCCTTCCGTCAAGCTAAAATCATAAGTCAGCCGTTTAGTGCCCACCGGAATAAAAGTCTGACCATCCATTGAAACAGAGACACCCATCGCTCTTGCCGGCCATATCTCATTTACCGGCCGCCATAAAGAAGAAAAGGCCACTTCCTTGACTTTTTGAGGTTTCTTCAGTTCCACTACAATCTGTACAGTATCCTGGTAGAAGCTAATCCAGCGACGCATGTCGCGGGCATAGCCACGTCGTCCATCAGTCAGCCCGAAGCCTTCATTCAGGTGTTCCCATCCTGCTTCAGGATTACAAGTATAGTCACATCCGGTTGCCTTGTTTACAGCAAAGCTCTTGCGGGTCACTTTCCCCAACGGCTTACCGTCTCTGTAAACTGCCGAATAAACAGTTACATCCTCGTCCAACGGTATCGGAGTCTCATAAAGGGAAGATGAAGTGTTGACCGTTGAATCATTTACCGCATAGTAAATATCGGCATCCGGACAGAAGGTGTTCAAAGTCACCTCATAAGTCTGCTGCGACTTGTTCCACGCACCAGCCTGATTGACTTCATAGAAGTTGCGGCAAGCATTCACTCCGCAATAATCCAATCGTTCAAACTCCTTATCCAGCCTACGGGCAAACGACTCGAAGTCCTTATGTTCCGGCTGTGTCCATTGCACCTCTGACATAGCCAGCAAACGAGGGAAAGCCATATATTCAAAATACTCGGGAGTCTGTATGTACTCTCCCCAGATATTGGCTTGTACACCTATTATATAAGCTTGTTCTTCCGGAGTCAGTTCAGCAGGAAGCGGGTTATAATTGTACACCGTATCCAACGGAAGAAAACCGCCGATAGCCAACGGGGCAAATTCCGGACTTTCCTGGTAGTAATCCAAATAACACTTTTTGCCGGGTGTCATAATGACTTTATGCCGTTGGCGAGCCGCTTCGATACCTCCTTTCTCGCCACGCCATGACATGACGGTAGCATTAGGGGCAAGCCCTCCTTCCAGAATCTCATCCCACCCGATGATGTCACGCCCTTTACTGTTCACAAATTGCTCAATCCGATGGATAAACCAACTTTGCAGAGCTTCTTCGTTGGGCAGACCTTCCCACTTCATCAAATGCTGGCAATGGGCACACTTCTTCCATGCTTTCTTGGGACACTCATCTCCACCAATGTGGATATAATGGCTGGGGAAGAGTTCCATAACTTCGGTCAGCACATTTTGTAAGAATTCAAATGTATGCTCTTTGGGACAATAGACCTCATCAAAAACATCAAAATAATCACGCACCACATAAGTCTTTCCCAGTCCGCAAGAAAGTTCCGGATAGGAAGCCAGTGCTGCGGATGCATGTCCCGGCATTTCAATTTCGGGAATGACCGTAATGAAACGGTCGGATGCATACTTCACAATTTCCTTTATTTCTTCCTGCGTATAATAGCCTCTCTTTTCTTTTCCATCGTAACGCCGTGGAAAATAATAATCAGAGTGTCCTATCTGAGTCTGTTTACGATAAGAACCTATTTCAGTCAGTTTCGGGTATTTCTTTATTTCTATTCTCCATCCTTGGTCATCTGTCAGATGAAAATGGAATTTATTCAATTTATAGAATGCCATCAAATCAAGAAACTTCAGCACTTCCTCTTTTGGCAGAAAATTACGCCCTACATCCATCATAGCCCCACGATGAGGGAAACGGGGAGCATCCGTAATGCTGACAGCAGGAATCCTAATCTTTCCTTCGTATTTCCGGTCACCATCATAAATGGCTGCCGGCATGAGCTGCAGCAAAGACTGGACACCATAAAAAAATCCGGCGGCAGTTTCATTGGAAGATATATTTATCCTATCGGAAGAAACCTCCAATGTATAGGCCTCATTGGGCAAGGAATTATCTATAGATAAGCAAATATCGGCCTTTCCCGTTTCCGAAATATCCTTCAGCGTTACAGAAGTGTTTTTCAACGCATCCTCCAAATAATGAAAAACTTTCATCGCGGCTTCCCCGGAAGGGACAGCCACTGTTTTTTTCCCTTGCAAGACATACACTCCCTGCATTGGAGCAAGTTCATTCGGCATGGGTATAATACCATAGTTTGCCTCTACATCATCAGCCACTCTCCCACAAGAGAGAAAAATGAATGACATAGCCAGTAACCAATATCTTATCTTCATAGTATTTGGGATAATAAGTTGGGATATTCCTTGATTGTATTCAGTATCAGTTCACCGAACAAAGTATTTGTCCAGGCAAACCAGGAACGAGTAAAGTCCGCGGCATCCTCCGAATGGAAAGACTCATGCATAAAGCCCGTCCCTCCATCCGTATCACGAAGTTGCTTCAGACAAGCACGTATTTCTTCGGAATCATCCGTTGTAAAAGCCTTCATAATGATGCTCATCGGCCAGATATAATTCAATCCCACATGAGGGCCTCCTACCCCTTCACCGGCTTTTCCTTTAAAGAAATAAGGATTATTGCCGCTCCATATCATTTTACGGGTATTCTGATAAATCGCATCTTTAAAAGAACAATAACCCAGATAAGGCGCAGCCAGCAAACTGGGTACATTGGCATCGTCCATACAAAGCGCGTTACCAAAACCGTCGACCTCAAAAGCATAAATACGCCCACAAACCGGATGATTGAAAGTACCATACCTACGGATAGCTGCATCCACTTCATCTGCCAATGTTATACATTCTCCGGAGAAGTCCTTGTTTCCATAAACTTTATCCTCTATCTCAGCCAATTGGCGCAATGACACAACCGCAAACATATTAGCAGGAATCAGAAAACCGTATTGTGTAGCATCATCTGACGGACGGAAAGAAGAAACGATTAAGCCGACCGGCTTTACCGGTGCTCCCCATCCGTTGTTAATCTGCGAATCTGTAGGGCGGTCGCAATCGCGCGTAAAGCTATAAGGTCCTAAGCCTTGTTTCCTCTGTTGCTCTTTAAAGGTCTTGACCACCAGCAGCATAGCTTTATGCCAATTTTCATCGAACACAGACGTGTCTTCCGTGTATTGCCAATAATGATAAGCCAGACGAATGGGATAGCACAAAGAATCTATCTCCCATTTGCGTTCATGCAGTTCCTTAGCCATATGTTGTGTATGGTCGGTTTCCCAATAGCTGCCCAACGGCCCGTCGTTGAAGGCATTGGCATACGGGTCTATTAAGATACATTCAGTCTGTCTGTTGACAAGTCCTGCCACCATCAACTGCAAGTCCTTATCTTTCTTCATCAACGGCAGATAGGGCCATACTTGCGCTGAAGAGTCGCGCAACCACATGGCATCTATATCACCTGTAATGACGAAAGTATCTGGTCTGCCATTCTTCACTCTATATCTGACAGTAGTGTCAAGCGTATTGGGAAAACAGTTCTCGAACATCCAACGCAACTTCTCGTCCTTTATTTTAGGCTTTGCTTCTTCAATGGCAGCATCTACTGCCTTCGAAATGAAGTTCCTTTTGCTTGCAGAAGGACGCAACGAAACATATCTCTGGCTGAAAGTCCCGGATGAAGATAATACGGAAGCGGGCTGAAAGGTCATTGCAGCCAAGGCAAGCCCGCCAGTCTTCAGAAATTGGCGTCTTGACATATTGTTTTTCATGATTGATTTCTTCTTTAATAGGTATGCTTACCGGATGTCACATTTATCTTTTTCTCTTTTCCACCATAGAGTACACACAGTTCAAAATCGATATTGGAATCTACTGTAATACGAGGTTCATCACTTGCAGAACGGCGTGCTTCAGCTTTTAAGGAGATAAGCCCTTCGGGACCAAAAGGATAGCGTTCTATGCCGTTAATCTCCGTCAAATTCATATCCCAGATAATCTGCTTTTTGGCATAATCTCCCCGAATACCGATAATAAATTCTATCAATTCAGCAATAGGAGGAAGTCCTGCCCAACCCACAAAATTATCCCTTGCCATAAATCCCGGCTCAGCACTTTCCGGAGCATAATATTCCCAAAAAGTTCCAGTCTTCTTATAGACCTCAAACACCTGGGCATAATGATTCAAACAAATCTCCCGTGCCAGTTTACCATAACCTTTCTGCACAAGGCCCTGCATCACCATGTAATTAGTTCCCGGCCATACGCCACCCTGCCAATAACGGCCATTCTCCTTGTACTTGGGATTATCGGCAGACAAAGAAGGAATACGGTGTTTCCGGTTGAATGTGGCAGGATTATCCAATTCCTTCACCATGCGGTCCAACTGTACAGAATCCAATACATCAGTAAACAGAGCCCAATAGGCACCTATTCCCTTGGTTGTACAGAGCGTACCGTCAGCATACTGGTCATAAAGGAAACCGGTCTTTTCATCCCAAAGATTGTCATGGATATATTTTCCCAGCATTTTGGCTTCGTCTTCAAACTCTTCTATCTCTTGCCAACGTTCCAGATAAAAGCCCATCTCAAGTAGTAAATTGGCAGTAAATAATTGCTGTAGGTTTGTATCTAACCAAATCATATGCCCGTGACTGTAGATAGGGCTGTATTCCGACGGAACACGGGGCATATTATCCATGCCGGTCCCCCATCCGCTTGACCAGTAGGTTCCATTTCTCCAAGTATGGTTCAATTTCAACCACTTATAATAAGCACAAAGTACCGGAAATATCTTGTGCAGGCGTTCCGTATCACCAAACTGATGGAAATAGACCATCTCACACCAAGGCATCAAATTCGGTCCGGTACTCACCGGATCATAGCGTTCAAAGCAATCGGCACCATCCGCCTTTATTTCACGGCAAATGAAACCGTCGGGATGCTGCTTGGCGTAAAAGTTGTTCAGCGTATTCTGGAAAGGAAAGAAACGGGTACCATAGCGGGCAAACATCAGAATGAAAGAGGAATCCCACATAAAGATATTACCATTATAAGCTGTATCCAAATAGCTTGAGACAAAACCCGAGCCTGCTTGAGGAGCACGAATATTGCCGATAGCTATTTCCCATGCCTTCCAATACATTTCAAGTTCCTTGTCATGTCCACCCCAAATGGGATTGGGAAGAATCTGCCGAGCTTCTTCGAAGCTTTTCGGCACAATCGTCTCAGGTTTTGCCACACGATACTCATTTTCAGTGACCAGCGGTTCCTTTACATATGTATTTTTATAAGGCAAATGATACTTTTCATCATTGCCACAGCTCTGAGCTTTCAGCAAAGGGAGAGTGGAAAAAGAAAGCAAGCTTACCAATAAAATGTGTTTCAACATAGGAAATAGTTATTTTTTAAATTACAAATTGAGCAGTTTTTTTATCTTGTCAAAGATAGCAGTATTTTCAAAAATCCCTGTAAACTCCTCTGCACCGGGACCAAAAGCATACACTGGTACCATTACACCGCTATGACCACCGGTAGAGAACTTACATACGATTCTGCCTTCTGCCAAATCTCCATCAACCAACGTAAGTCCACCAGTCTCATGGTCTGCAGTAACTACTACCAATGTTTCTCCATCCTTGGCAGCCCATTCATAAATGGCACCGATAGTACGGTCAAAGTCATGTGTTTCCTGCATCAGCAAATCAATGTCATTGAAGTGTCCGTAGTCATCCAGCTGCGAACCTTCTATCATCATAAAGAAACCGTTTTTATTTTGGTCCAGCAATTCGATACCTTTCAATGAAGCACGTGCCAAAAGGTCGCCACGTTCAGCAGGAAGAGGAGTATCGACGGGATAAGGTACGGCAAATACCTTACCACTCTTTATGCCAGCCAATTCATCCCAACTGCGAGGAGTCTGAAATCCTTTATCGCGTAGTTCCTTAAACAAGTCACGTCCATCTTCACGGTTTTCGAAAAGCTTGGCACCTCCACCGAATACATAATCGGCACTGCAATTAACGTAATCTGCTACGATTTCAGCTTCCGCATCCCTATCCTTGTTATGGCAACAAAAATCAGCAGGAGTGGCATCCCACAGACGGCAAGTCACCGCTATACCGGTCGATTTACCTTTAGCAGCAGCCAGGTCTACCAATGATTTCAAAGGACGTCCTTCGGTATCTACACCCACAGAATGATAGTTTGTCTTCCGCCCCGTAGCTATGGCTGTTCCACCCGCTCCCGAGTCTGTAATCAGCTTGTTGGCACAATAGGTTTTAGACAAACCCACTACCTGGCAGTTATCCAAAAACAACTTGCCTCGATTGGCTGTCCAGGCAGAATATACGTGCATAAGACTCATGCCATCACCAATCATCAAGATGACATTCTTTATCTTCTTGCCCTGGGGAGGGGTAATCTTTGTCACCTCATAAGGTTGGTCCAAAACATAGGTCTGTTCTTTATCACGGCGGCTTTGTGCCGATAACTCTACCGGCAGTAGCAAGACTGCCAAGAGCATAACGATACATATTCTTAATATCTTAGTCATAATTATTGTTTTATTATTCAACTGTTACTAAAATAGGGGCATGGTCGGAGAGGAAAGCATTATTCTCTGTTTCAGCCAATACACCATACCTCAAAACTTTCAGTCCATTACGTACAAAAACGTAATCAATCAGCGGACGTTTATCGTAAGGAATCTTTCCGAAATCATGGAAACTCCATGCCGGACCATAAACAATTGCCGATGCCTGGCGTGCATCTGTCAAGTGTTCCGGATTGGAAGGGTCAGTCACGTGTTTGATGACATCCGATTCCGGACTAGCATTAAAGTCGCCCGTTACTACTACGGGTAAGTTACCACTCAACTCATTTACTTTATCCAGCATAAGGCTTATACCTTCACGACGTGCAGCAACACCTACATGATCCAAGTGGGTATTCAATGCGAAGAACTCCTTGCCACTTACTTTATCTTGCAGTTTTGCCCATGAAGCGATACGCTCACAAGCTCCATCCCAGCCCTTGGAACCGGCAACTTCAGGAGTCTCGCTCAACCAGAAATAGCCAGAATCCAGCAAGTTGAAACGATCTTTCTTATACCAGAGTGCACTATATTCACCCTTTTCCTTTCCATCTTCACGACCTACACCGATGACTCCGTATTCCGGCAATCGTTGTTTAAGGTCTTCCAACTGATTATGAAGTACTTCTTGCGTACCCAATATATCCACATCATAAAAACGGATGGCATTTGCCGCGCGGTCTTTACGGTATTGCCAGTTGTCCAAGCTATCTTCCAGATTGTCATAGCGAATATTGAAACTCATGACATTAACGGGCTCTGGTGCAGGTGCCTGCTGCTTCACCTGTCCGCATGATGCAGCGAACAAAGGTAAAAATAACAAAAATAACTTTCTCATAGCATATATATTAAACTATTATTTCACAAATAAAGCCGATGCAGGGATGGGTGCCAACTTCTCGGCAGAAGGCAGTTTCCAAGCCCAGCTCAAATACTCACCTTCATAATCTTCAAAGTAATAGAGCTTGTAAGGATGAAAACCTTTCTTCAGCGCGACCATTCCGGTAGCAGGAATTGCAGCATGGGAAGCATCATTATTGACTACCTGCTCATCGTGAATGTACAAGACACTGCCATCGTCCGAACGGGTCTGGAAAGTATAGACCCCATCTTCGGGAACATTTATCAATCCAGAAAAGATATAACCGAAATGATCCTCCTGCTTAGCACCCTTAATAGAAGGTTCGGGCATGACACCAGACTCCAGCAACGGTGACTTTTCTACATCAGCCACTTTCTGGTAAGTGCCTTCAAAGTACTTATAAGATGTACCATTCTGAGTAGGATTTACAGAAAGAGCAGCCTTTAATTCAGCTTTCGTTGCCGATATGGATAATGTTCTGCTTGAGCGGAGACCTTCCTTGAATCCTTTGGCTTTTATTAAAGTGGTCTTGTCCAGTTCAAAAGGCTGCTCGTACAATGCCGACTGCTCTGTGGGCTCGCTGCCATCCAATGTATATCTGATTTCGGCATCCTTGGTTGTTGTGGCCAATGCAACCGTTACCTTATCCATAAACAAGTTCAAATCCTTATCCACATAGGGAATGGAAACGACTTCATCTTTAGTATAGGAATAAGGGGATGCTTCAGAGGAAACACCTCTCTCCATATTCGGCTTATCGGACAAAGTAAAACGAAGTTCTCCACCTTCCATCAACTGTGCATAAGTAATAAAATTTACATCTATCGGTTGTCCGTTCAATTCTACTTTTGTGATATAGACATTCTTCTTCGGATTGTTGGCAAGGATGGTCAAAGTCTTTCTATTTGCCAGGTTGACAACCGCTTTCTCAAATAGAGGAGTAGTCAGTGCAAATTCATTGCTTCCCGGACAAACTGAATAAATACCCAAGCTGGATAATATATACCAACCGGACATCTGTCCACAATCTTCATTACCAATGATTCCTTCAGGCGTAGGAGCGTACATTTCATGGAGCAGACGGCGTGTCATTTCCTGCGTCTTCCAAGGCTGTCCGACGTAATCGTACAGATAGGCGATATGATGGCTCGGCTCATTGCCATGAACATATTGACCTATCAGTCCGGTAATATCCACTAAATCGCCATGTACATCCGACTCTACTGTAAAGATAGAATCGAGTGCGGTAATAAACTCTTTCTTACCACCAAACAGTTGTGCCATACCGCTTACATCGTGAGGTACAAAGAAGCGATACTGCCAGGCTGTGGCTTCCGTATAGGCACGACCTACCTCAATAGGATTGAAGGGAGTTTCCCAGTTCCCATCCATCCGCTTGGGGCGGAAGAATTTTGTATTACCATCAAAAACATTGATATAGTTCTGGGAACGTTGAATATACTTTTGATAAATATCATCCTTACCCATTTCCTGAGCCATACGTGCAATACACCAGTCATCATAGGCAAACTCCAGCAAACAAGAGATGGACTCTTTCTTTATATTAGAAGGAATAAAGCCATTCTGAATATAGTAATCGGCTCCCTTTTTGTTCTTTTCAGAAGAAACTACCATAGCTTCCAACGCTTTTTCCGCGTCAAATCCTCTAATACCCTTCATATAAGCATCTGCTATAACGGACACTGCATGATAACCAATCATAGTTCCCGTCTCTCCGGCAGAAAGCGGCCAGATAGGAAGTTCACCCGAAGATTCGTAAATGTCCAAAAAGGAATTTATCATATTATTGACCAAAGTTGTATCAATCAAAGTCATCAACGGATTCCATGCACGGAAAGTATCCCAAAGCGAAAATGTAGAATATTGCACTTTACCTTTTGGCAGTTGCCCAACCTCCATATTATGACGGCGGTACTCACCATTGACATCACTCACGACATTGGGTACAACCATAGAATGATACATGGCTGTATAGAAATTCTTCAAGTCGTCCGTATTGCCGCCTTCTACCGTAATAGCAGAGAGAGCTTGTTCCCAAGCGGAACGGGCAGCACTACGCACGGCATCAAAATCGAAACCTATCACCTCGGTTTCCAAATTCTCACGTGCATTCTTTTCACTGACAATGGATAATCCAACTTTGGCTATAACCGGCTCTCCATTACTATTATCGAAGGACAAGCAAGCCTGCAAATCGGTACCGATCAACTTAACTCCTGCAGAAACCATCTTTTTATTCTGTATAAAGTCTATGGCCTGAAAAGGTTTCGAGAACTGGGCTACAAAATAAACGTACTGATTGTCCGTCCATCCCCTGGTTCTGCGCATACCTATTATTTCGTTGGCGGCAGTCTGTTCAAGTTCAGCCTCATAAATATATTCGTTATCAAGCAAATGAGTCAAATCTATAATAATAGATGCTTCTTTGCCGGAAGGAAACGTATAGCGGTGCATACCGGCGTGTGCCGTTACCGTCAATTCAGCTTTTATTCCTTCTTCTTTCAGAACAACCGAATAATATCCGGCAGAAGCATCTTCGTCTTTATGGGAAAAAGCCGCCGGCTGGTAAATGTTTTCGGTAGTCAAATCCGGTTTCAGCGTAGTAGGACGAAACAGTATATCCCCAAGATCAATGCATCCGGTCCCACTTAAATGTGTGTGTGAAAAACCTTTTAGAGTCGTATCATTATAATGATACCCCGAACAAGCATCCCAGTTTCCGGCACGCGTGTCAGGACTTAGCTGCACTGCCCCAAAAGGCACTGTTGCTCCCGGATAGGTATGTCCGTGGAAACCGGTACCGATAAAAGGGTCTACATAGTCTACGGGAGATTGTTCACCGGACGTACAAGAGCAGCAAGCCAAGAACGCAGCAGCTGCGCATATAAGAGTTTTTAATTTCATCAGACTGTATATTTGAAGAGCGCTGCAGACTGTCGGGAATGCCGCCTCTCCGTATATTAAAATGATTTTATGAATAGCCTTTGCAAATGAAAGAAAAAGAAGAAATATCTGCAAGGATCAATACCCGAAAATACCAACCCCTGCAGATTAGACCAATGGCAATGAGGTCTTTTTTTATATTTTATCTCTTTCAGAGAAAATATCAATCATAATGAGGATTCTGTTTTAACTTACCATCAGATTTGGTAATCTGAACCGAAGGATAAGGGAATACGATCATGTAATCCTGATAAGCAATCTTATCCGTATAATCCTCATACTCACCTACAACGAATGTGGAAGCAGGGTCCTGGCGGTTGGCATAATGACGTACGCGCGGACGGGCATTCAATTCGGCAGCAGCCAAAGCCTTTATTTCAGTATTGCCTGAGCGATACCAGCGTTTCAAATCATATAAATGGTCTGTAAACTCAAATGCCAATTCACAACGGCGTTCATGATATAGGTCAGCCATAGTAGCAGTGCCCGTCAATAATGCAACATTGGCACGTTTACGAATGCGATTCAAATCAGCCGTAGCCAAGTCCGCTTTATTAGTCATCAAATAAGCTTCCGCACGGAAAAGTAACATTTCTGCAAAACGGATAACCGGGAAATTAATACGTACTGTCGGCCAGTCTCCGTTTGTATTGATATACCCCTTATTGGCTGCATCTTCATACTTAAAGGGATCCATGTATTTATTAATCATAAAACCGGATTCAATATCCGAGCTTGAATAAAAAGCACGGGATTCACCCAAGAATTGAAATTCCTGACCATACTCTAAAACCGTACGAACCAAACGGTCATTACCAGCTCCGTCTTTCAACATCTCTTCGTAAATATCATAAGACGGCTTGTTCTGTCCCCAGCCATTATATTGTCCCCAGCCTTTGTTCTCAAGGACAACTCCCGGAAACTCCGAACCGCCACCTTGAGAGCCACCATTTCCAGGAATAGTCCAAATATACTCTTTATTCCACCATTTAGAGAAATCAGAAGAGAACAACTCTTCATAAGTACCGGCTAAATCACGTCCGTAAGCAGTTTCCAGTTCATTGACCATACTGATTACATTTCCCCATTGTGTAGCATCCCAAGTTGCCCAATAAGCATAAACTTTAGCTTTAAAAGCTACTGCAGCCGCATCGTGCGCGCGTCCTCTATCATTATCTCCATACTCTTCAAAACGGGGCAAATACTCTATTGCCTTGTCCATATCCGAGATAATCAATTTATAATTATCGATGACCGAAGCTTGCTGAGGAGGAATAGAATTGTCATAGCCACCTTCAAAATCTTCATAACGGACAAAAGGTACCCCTTGTGTATCAAGACCGTAACGATAAGCGATCAAGAAATGAGCCCATCCACGAGTGAAGTAAGCTTCACCGAGACTTCTCTTTTCAATATCACTCAAAGTGGTGCTTTTCCCTTTCTTAAGCAACTCTTGTATTACCCAGTTGGAACGTGCCATCACTTTGTACATAGTATCAAAAATAGTACGCAAAGGGGATTCGTCTCCTGTATATTTCAATGTAGCAAGTGTTGGAAAATCACGGGTCCTTCCCCACACAACGTCGCACGCGGCACCTTGTTCCCAAAACAGTTCGCGTCCATATACAGCTTCCTGATGAAATCTTTCATACAATGCATCTACAGCATCAATAGCCTGCAGGTCATTGGTAAAATAAGTCGTTGTAGTAGCATCTCCCTCTGGTTGCACATCAAGGAAGTCACTGCAAGAACTCATAAGCAATGTGGCAGACATCGCAAAAAATAATATATTTTTTTTCATAATCATTCTTCTCTATTAATTATTAGTAAGTCAATTTTACACCAACAGATAATACGCGAGATACCGGATATTTCAAAGCATCCCAGCCACCACATTCAGGATCCATGCCAGAATATCCAGTGATAGTAGCAAGATTTTCACCACTGAAGTACACAGACAAACGGCTGTTACGGTCATTCAAATGAGACCACTTGCGGAATACATCGCTTAAATCATAAGAAAGGGTTACATTCTTCAAACGCAGATAAGAAGCATTCTCCAAATACCAATCAGATGCAGTCGTAAAGTTTCCATTCGGGTCATTCTTTGACAAACGAGGAATATCAGAACCGGTATTTGTAGGACTCCAAGCATTCAATATCTCGCTGGAACGGTTAAAGTTTCCTTCTACATCACTCAACAGCATGTACTTTCCTACATATAAAGCTTTTGCTCCACCTACTCCCTGGAACATGGCACTGAAAGAAAGTTTTTTCCACGTCATTCCCAATGTAAAGGCAAAAGTCGTCTTCGGAGTCGCACTACCCATATACTGACGGTCTGCATCCGTAATTTTACCATCGCCATTATGATCCACAAACTTCAAGTCACCAGCCTTGGCATTCGGCTGAATACCTACCCACTCTTTTTCACCATTATCATTGGTCACATATGTTCCATGTTTAGCATTCCACTCGGCAACTTCTGCATCACTTTGGAACAAACCATCTGTCTTAATCAAGTAGAAGGAATTCAGAGGTTCCCCTTCCGTACTCTGCATCATATAAGGGATGCTACGGAACCTTTTATCATTAGGCCACAAACCCGGATTGCCATCCGCATCCTTCACACCTATATCTGATACCCAGTTCTTTAAATACGAGAAGTTACCCGATACGAAATAAGAAAGGTTTTTGTTAATCTTATCGCTCCAATTAGCTTGAATCTCAAAGCCACGGTTACGCACTTCACCTTGATTGATTAACATGGCATCGAGTCCCATAGTAGAAGGCCACCCCATTGATTGTGTCTGAATCAAATTGAAAGTACGTTTATCAAAATAGTCTAATGATACCGACAAACGGTTTTTAAACATCTCAACATCCAAGCCCAAGTCAGTCTGTTCTGAAGTTTCCCAGGTCAAATCAGGATTTAACGCAGAGCCGTTGTAAATCAAAGTATTCCAGATATTATTTGCCTCAGGACCATATTGTGCTTGTTCTGTCCACGAGCTTTTCTTCAACAAAGCAGACTTATAATTAAGCCCTATAGAGCTCAAATTACCTACACGCCCCCAAGAAGCACGCAATTTCAGCAAACTGATAAAATCACTCTTCTTAAAGAATTTTTCATTAGATATTTTCCATCCAAGGGTCACTGCAGGGAAATCACCATAGTTATTTTCCTTAGGCAAACGTCCAGCATAATCACGACGCCAAGATGCAGTAGCAAAATAACGGTCATTATAAGAATAAGCCAAACGGGCAATCAACGACACATTGGCATCAGGTCCAGTCAAATAGTCAGATGCTGTCACTGATCCTGCATATGCCATGTATTGTAAAAATTCCGATTCATCCGCAAAATCCTTACCCGTCACTTCCAGTCCACGCGTTTCAGAATGATCTGCCGTAGTCGAGAACAAGGCACCAACCGTATGTTCACCGAATGTCTTATCATAAGTCAGGGTATTTTCCGTCTTCCAAGCATCTCTACGGTAAGTAGTTTCTTGAAGATTATTCGACAAAGCCGGTTTACCTACTTCATCACGAATAGGATTGAACTTCTTGTAATGATTAGTCTTCATATTATAAGTAAAACGACTCGTAAACTTCAATCCAGGAAGTACATTAGCTATCTCCAAGCTGGTAGTGCTCCATATGTCACTTATCTTGTCATACAAATTCTCTGCTTCCAATAGACGTACCGGATTTACAGCATCCCCGTGGATATCAGAGAAATTCGAACCATATTTTTCAATATAGGCAGGATCTTCCGTAGTCACACCACCATAACTTCCGTCCAACGGATTATAGACAGTGGCACTTGCCGGCATGTAGATAGCCGAAAGGATAGGTCCTGTATAAGCATCGTTATCCGTAGCTTTGGAACGTTGGGTAGTGTTCTGCCATACAAAATCCTCACTGACGCTCACCCACTTGTTCAGCTGCATTTTACCATTATAACGTAATGTAAGATTCTTCTTGAAAGTATTAATCAAAACACCTTCATCATTATCGTAAGCAAAAGATATACGATTTGAAAAATTATCAGAACCTACATTCAACGCTACGTTATGACGTTGGTAGAAGGCAGTGCGGAAAATCTCATCCATCCAATCAGTACGAGTCGTACCTATCCATGGATTTTTGGTAACATCCCAACCGACTGGAAGCGAAAGTCCTGCATTTTGATGAGATATCTTACGCATCTCAATCTGCTGCTCCGCATTCAGTGGTTCTATCAAATTGGTAGCCTGACGAATACCAAAAGTGCCGTCATAAGTCAACGAAGGAGCACCTTGTTTCGCTTTTTTGGTAGTTACCAACACAACACCACCTGCACCAGACTGTGCGCCATAGATAGCAGCAGAAGCAGCATCCTTCAAAACAACGATACTTTCAATATCATTCATGGATGAGATAGGTGCACCGGGAACACCGTCCACAACCCAAAGTACATTGTCTCCATCTTGTGAGCCTTGACCACGAATCACAATGTTAGGAGAAGAAGTTGGGTCGCCACCATCGGCCGTAATGGTAACACCTGCCAGCTGTCCCTGCAGCATGCCTTCGGTAGAAGTTACCGGGCGAGCAGCCAATTCTTCAGTATTACTTACTACACCCACTGAAGCAGACAAGTCCTGCTTACGTGTATTCGCACCATACCCTAATACAACAACCTCATCCAGAAGTTCTGTATCCTCTTTAAGCACAATTACCATTTGTTTTTCTGCCACTGGTACTTCCTGAGTCACATAGCCGACAAAACTGATTACCAATACGCCGTTTTTATCGGCCGAAACATTAAAGTTTCCGTCAACGTCCGTAATCACTCCATTAGTCGTCCCCTTTACTAATACATTGGCACCAATCACAGGTTCGCCAGTCTGATCCTTTACTGTTCCTTTCACAGAAATCTGCTGTGCATAAGCACCTGCCGACAAGAACAGTCCCAACAATAGGGTCAGAATCGTTCGATAGATTCTAAGATTTACTTGTTTCATGCATTCAAAATTTAAAGTTTATAATATAGAAAATTATAATTCCGCCACAAAGGTCAGAAAGCAGAATTACATAGTTATTACAAAAGAAGCAATTCTCTAACAGTCCTTATTTATGCGTAAAATAATACAACTGTAAATATTTATTATCTTTCAATCAAACCGTATAGGGATTATTACTCAAGAAGAGCGGCAGCACCCAATAAACTGGAATCCTTTTGATGCGAAGCCACCACACTCACATTATCCGATATAATCTTGTAGGGAAAACTTTGCATTGTTTGTTCCATAGCATTTTTAAAGAAAGGAAAAGCCGATACAATACCGCCTCCTAAAACAATAGCCTGGGGAGCATAGGCAAAAAGAATTGCCTTTATAAGATTACCCAAATGCCTCCCAAACTCTTTCCAAATCTCCAATGCAGCTTGTTCTCCTTGCTGGGCTTTTTCAGCTACTACCGCACCGGTAGTGCCATAACGTTTAAACAAGAAACTACTGCAATAGTGTTCAAAATCAGAGTCCAAATAAGGAAATGAGCCTATCTCACCGGCTCCCATATATTGCCCACCATACAAACGACGGCCAATGACAACGCCAGCTCCAATTCCGGTCCCGATAGTAACGCCTACCATGTTGGTATAAGATTTTCCTTCGCCGTATAGGCTCTCCCCCAAAGTGAAACAGTTGGAATCATTATTAATGGCAACTGCCACCTTGAATTCGTTCTCCAAAATCTCCTTCAAGTGTATTTCTTTCCAAGAAGATATATTTGCTACATTATATACAATTCCTTTCTCCGGATCAACAATTGAAGGGACACCGATACCGATACCATCTACCTGCTCATTCATCATATTCCGAATAAGCTGGGAAAGCTGGTTTAGCACAGTAGAAGCATCTTGCTGAGCTAAACATGGAACCGACACTTTATTCAAGCAGTTCCCTTTTTCCACTTGGGCTATTCGAATATTGGTTCCTCCTAAATCTATTGACAGTTTCATAGTATATAACATTAAGGTGTTCAACATGTGCAAAATTAAGAAAATGCTTTTTTTTCAGTATTCCCAATTGCGCATATAAATCTTCATTTTGCGCAAACATTACTGTCAATCAAATATTCCACCAAATCTTTTCCTCCAGGTTCACTGACAAAATCGATAAAAACAATACCGCAATTCCGGCTATTCTTTTGTTTTAAATAGTCAGCAATAGGCTTGTTCACCTTATCAGCAAAGACTTTAGGGGTTCCCAAGGGCAGCCCCGTCGCACTTACAAAAGTAATTCCCCACCGACGTGAGGAAACCGGCTCAGCAGACATCCCTTCAATATTACGGACACAAACCCCTACCTTCTTCCCGGCCTCCTCACCCGATTCATATTGATATTCATCTTCGAGCAAAGCCACTCCTTCCTTACCATCTTTATTGCGAAGAGTGAGCAGGCAAGTACTGTCATCCTCCCAACCTACACATGCTGCTCCAGGATAATTATCCATAGCATGATCCCTATGCAGGAAAAGAATCTTTCCACGGCAATCTTTCAGCGTCAATTCAGGGCGAAAGTCCATCACGAAATAACTTTGATACTCAGGGCTGCTTAAAGAAACGGACAGCAGAGAAGCATAATCCCGCAATTCTCCCCCTTCCTTTTTCAAGGAAACAATCAAAGTCTCAGAAGGATATGTTTGCAGAAAGTGTATAAAAGCAGGTAAAACATCATCTTCCCAATATATATCCTGAAAGGCATGACTGTGAAACACCCCCAGTTTATTACCTTTCTTTTCCAAACGGATATCGAAAGCACGGATGCCTTGCCGTAATTGAGCAGGAATATCTGTTGCTTGTGTTTTCAACATATGCCCTCCTTTGATACTACCGCTATCGTGTGAACCAGGAATAGAAATCTTACATATAGGAAGCGTATCATGGAGAATCCTCATCCACTCAGGCCGCAGTGCAACCTCATCCCGCGCCTCCGCACAAGTATCCTGCAATCTGGAAGCTGTAGCACAAACCGGAGCATTCAATAGAAATATGGTCAAAGCTAATACAACAACTGTTCTTAATCCGTTTCTCTTCATAGTATATTGCTTTTAAGTTTACTGCATGCAAATGTAGAGGGTTCATTCTTTTCCCTCATCCTAAATTGCGTATTTAGTTCTTCATTTTGCGCAAACATCGAAAGCAACATATAGTAACATCTGAGCCAAACGTAATGTACCTTTTCATTACATAAATGTACCTAACGAAAAATGCCATACATTCTCCGTACTGCGTATCTCATCCCAGACGAAGCCCTCCCAAGAAAAGGATTTCAACTCCTCAGGACACTCCAGACGGTTCTTGACAATAAAACGCGTCATCTCTCCGCGACACATCTTGGCATAGATAACGACAGTCTTCGGCTGTCCGGCCTTCCAAACTTGAAACTCGGGCGTAATAACACGCACCTCTTGCTCCACCCGCTTCCAGTCGAACAAATCTTTCATTTCAGCACTTGCCAAATTAATGAGAACACCGCCACAGTTTTTAATTTCCTCTATGAAGTAATCCGTCAACAAAGGCTTCCAATAATCAAACATGGATATTCCACCTTTTTCGGGCAAACGGACATCTCCTTCCAAACGATAGGGTTTGATACCGTCCAGCGGGCGAAGCAACCCATAAAGAAAAGAAGTGATACGTAGATGTTCTTGCGCATAACGAAAATCCTCCGCTGAAAAATCTTTCGGAAGAATGCGTTTAAAAACAGCTCCCGTGTAGGCGCAAACGGCTGGCATCGAACGATTCTCCTCCGAACAGAAATCATGAAAACGCAAACGGTTCTCGGCAGCAATTTTGGTATTCACCCGAAGAAGCCTTTCCAATTCGGATACTGAATACTGCGACATTTCCAACGCATTCCGCACAGCCTCCGTTTCGAATTTCGGGACTGTGACTTCGGGCACGACAACAGAGCAGCGCGCTGCCATGGTCTTTGCACAAGAGATAAAAACAAGCATAGCGATATTTTTTAATGGATACAAAAATAAAGTTTTTTAGTGGAGAATACATATACTTATAAAGTTTTTCCGCAGAATTCACCTCCGTTTCAAGAGTTTTTCATACCTTTACACCTTGTTGGAGAAAAGTGCACGTATTGAACCCCTCTACTCCCCCAACATCTTGAGATAGAAAAAGAAAAAATAATATATAAAATGACTCACAAATGGAATTATCAACCCATTACACCCGAACAGGCAGAAGCAAGCCAACAACTGGCCCAAGAATTGGGAATTAGCCCAATATTGGGAAAATTGCTGGTGGAGCGGGGAATAACAACGGCAGCGGATGCCCGGAAGTTTTTCCGCCCCCAACTACCGGACTTATACGACCCATTCCTGATGAAGGATATGGATATAGCCGTAGAGCGCCTGAACAAGGCAATGGGAAAGAAAGAGCGCATTCTTGTTTATGGAGATTATGACGTAGACGGTACCACGGCTGTGGCATTGGTCTACAAGTTTATTCAACAGTTCTATTCGAACATCGACTACTATATCCCCGACCGTTACAATGAGGGGTATGGAGTTTCAATCCAAGGAGTAGACTATGCCGCAGAGAGTGGTGTAGGTTTGATTATTGTATTGGACTGCGGTATCAAAGCCGTCGAAGAAATCACATACGCCAAGGAGAAAGGCATTGATTTCATCATCTGCGACCATCATGTCCCCGATGATGTACTGCCCCCTGCTGTAGCCATTCTGAATGCCAAACGGGAAGACAACACCTATCCTTATGAACATCTGTCCGGATGCGGTGTAGGCTTTAAGTTCATGCAGGCATTTGCCCTCAACAACGGTATCGAGTTCCATCACCTTATCCCTTTACTGGACCTCTGCGCCGTCAGTATCGCATCGGATATTGTCCCCATTATGGGTGAAAACCGCATTCTCGCCTACCACGGTTTGAAGCAGTTGAACAGTAATCCCAGCGTAGGCCTGAAAGCAATCATTGATGTCTGCGGACTGACGGACAAGGACATCACCGTCAGTGACATTGTATTCAAAATAGGTCCCCGCATCAACGCCTCCGGACGTATCCAGAACGGGAAAGAAGCTGTTGACTTGCTTACTGAAAAAGATTTCTCTCTTGCCCTGGAGAAAGCCGGACAAATCAACCAATACAACGAGACACGCAAGGACTTGGACAAGACCATGACCGAGGAGGCCAACAAGATTGTAGCTGACCTGGACGGACTTGCCGACCGACGTTCCATCGTATTGTACAATGAAGACTGGCATAAAGGCGTCATCGGCATCGTAGCCTCCCGGCTGACGGAAATCTATTACCGGCCGGCAGTAGTACTGACACGTACGGATGACATGGCAACCGGATCTGCCCGTTCCGTCTCCGGATTCGATGTCTACAAAGCCATTGAATACTGCCGCGACCTTCTGGAAAACTTCGGAGGTCATACCTACGCCGCCGGTCTTTCCATGAAGGTGGAAAATGTACCGGCCTTTATCGAACGCTTCGAAGAGTTCGTATCACAAAATATCCTGCCGGAACAGACATGCGCCGTCATCGACATCAATGCCGAGATTGATTTCAGAGACATCACTCCGAAATTCTTCAGCGACTTGAAGAAATTCAATCCATTCGGACCGGACAATGCCAAACCCATTTTCTGTACGCACAATGTCTATGATTATGGTACCAGCAAAGTCGTAGGCCGCGACCAGGAACATATCAAGCTAGAACTGGTGGATAATAAATCGAACAATGTAATGAACGGCATCGCTTTCGGGCAAAGTTCCCACGTACGCTTCATCAAGACCAAACGTTCCTTCGACATCTGCTATTCCATTGAAGAGAATACCCATAAGAGGGGTGAAGTGCAGTTGCAGATTGAAGACATAAAGCCGAACTGAAAGCCTCTCCCCTAACCCCTCCCCCACAGGGAGGGGAATAAGAATAGTCTCCTTATATTAAGGAAATGATGAAAATTGGTTGATGCTATAAGATAAGTAATCACTACTATTAGCATAGAGAAGGAAAGAATATCAATTCAACGATAAGAAGTAGCAAGAAAGTTCAATAAGACCATGAGCAGCAGTAGTAACTTCAAAACTCCCCTCCCTATGGGGGAGGGATTGGGGGTGAGGCTTCTGAAGCAATACTGGGGATACGATACCTTCCGGGGAATCCAGGAAGATATCATCAACAGCATTACCGAGGGACGGGACACTTTGGGACTAATGCCCACGGGAGGAGGAAAATCCATCACTTTCCAAGTTCCGGCACTTGCTAAAGAAGGACTTTGCCTGGTCATCACTCCGTTGATTGCCCTCATGAAAGACCAGGTACAAAACCTAAAAAAGCGGGGAATCAAGGCGCTTGCCATCTACTCAGGCATGAGCAGGCAGGAAATCATCGTCACACTGGAGAACTGTATATTCGGCAATTTCAAGTTCCTCTATATCTCCCCCGAAAGGCTCGATACTGAAATCTTCCGCACCAAACTGCAGAAGATGAAAATCAGTATGATTACGGTAGACGAAAGCCACTGCATATCGCAATGGGGCTACGATTTCCGTCCCGCCTATCTGAAGATAGCCGAAATACGCGAACTTCTGCCCGGCGTACCCATCCTGGCATTGACAGCCACCGCCACTCCGGAAGTAGTGAAAGATATCCAGGCCCGTCTGCATTTCCGTGAGGAAAATGTGTTCCGCATGAGTTTCGAACGCAAAAACCTTGCCTATATCGTCCGCAAGACGGAAAACAAGACGGGAGAGCTGTTGCACATCCTGCGCCGTATGCCCGGAAGCGCCATCATCTATGTGCGCAACCGTCGCCGTACCAAGGAAATTACCGAACTGCTGCACAACGAAGACATCACCGCCGATTTCTACCATGCCGGACTGGATGACGCCACCAAAGACATCCGCCAACAACGCTGGCAAACAGGAGAAAGCCGTGTCATGGTCGCCACCAATGCATTCGGTATGGGTATCGACAAACCGGATGTACGGATTGTCATCCACATGGATCTGCCCGATTCCATAGAAGCCTACTTCCAGGAAGCAGGACGTGCCGGAAGGGACGGACAAAAAGCCTACGCGGTCGTCCTTTACGCCAAGTCGGATAAGGCAACACTGCACAAACGCATTCCCGACACCTTTCCTGAAAAAGAATATATAAAGGAAGTATATGAGCATCTTCAATACTATTACCAGATGGCAATGGGAGATGGACAAGGCTGTGTACGCGAGTTCAATATAGAAGACTTTTGCCGAAAGTTCAAGTACTTCCCCGTTCCCGTGGACAGTGCCTTGAAGATTCTGACACAAGCGGGATACTTGGAATATACAGACGAACAAGACAATGCATCCCGGCTACTGTTCACTATCCGTCGAGACGAACTTTATAAACTGAGAGAGCTCGGCGAAGATATGGACAAACTCATCCAAACCATTCTCCGCTCCTATACCGGGGTCTTCACAGACCATGCTTTCATCAATGAAGATTCACTGGCCATACGCACTGGACTCACACGCCGGCAAGTGTATGAACAGCTCATCCACCTAGCCAAGCTACATATCGTCAGTTACATCCCCCGCAAAAAGACACCATATATAATATACACGCGAGAGAGGGTTGAAATGCGCCACCTGCAAATCCCTTCCACCATGTACGAGGAACGCAAAGAGCGATATGAGAAACGCATAAGTGCCATGCTGGATTACGTGAGCAGCGATACCGTGTGCCGTAGCCGGATGCTGCTACACTACTTCGGAGAGAAGAACGAGCATAACTGCGGGCAGTGCGACACTTGCATCAATTTGAAGAACAAGAAACCTTCCGGCCACCTTTCGGAAAAGGAACTTTCTGAAAAGATTCTTCAAGCCCTATCTGATAAACGACAAACTCCAGCCACTTTGGCAGAACAGATAGCAGACGATAAAAACATGCTCATCGATGTGTTACATGGATTGTTGGACGAAGGCAAGGTAATTGCTGTCAACGGAATGCTTCAAATCAAAAAATAATTCATTACTTTTGCCGTTGGAAAAGAATGTCCTGCCGCTGAGAGGAACATCTCCTATCAGCCATGCCCCTCCTTTTCCTTTTTAATTTTTAATTCTTTAATTTTAATCACCTATGGGATTCTTTAAATCTTTTTTCTCCGGCAAGTCAGACAGTCCGGCAAATGAGAAACAAAAAAACGAACAGAAGAATTTTGAGATATTCAAGTATGACGGTATGCGCGCACAACGCATGGGCCGTACAGACTACGCCATCAAATGCTTCACTGAAGCCCTTGCCATTCAGGAAGACTTCGAGACCATGGGATATCTCGCCCAAGTCTACACCCAGACCAGCGAACTGGACGAGGCGCACAAACTACTGGAACGCATGACCGAAATAGAGCCGGAACATATCTCCACCTACCTCAGTCTTGCCAACGTATGCTACATGCAGGAAGACTATCCCGCCATGGCAGGAGCGGCAAAGAAGGCTATCGAAATAGAAGAGGGCAACGCCATGGCACATTACCTGCTCGGCAAAGCAGACAATGGGCAAGGGGACGGCATCATGTGCATCGCCCATCTTACGAAAGCCATCGTACTGAAAGATGATTTCATCGAAGCACGTCTGCTCCGTGCCGAAGCCCTGGTCCAAATGCAGCAATACAAGGAAGCGATGGAAGACATAGACACCATTCTGGCACAAGACCCGGAAGACGAAAGTGCCATCTTGCTCCGCGGAAAGATAGAAGAAGCTACGGGAGACAAAGAAAAAGCAGAAAGCAGCTATCAGAAAGTGACGGAGTTGAATCCCTTCAACGAACAAGCCTTCCTCTACTTAGGACAGCTTTACATCACCCAAAACAAACTGGCAGAAGCCATCGAGCTCTTTACGGAAGCCACAGAACTGAACCCTAATTTCGCAGAGGCCTATCATGAGCGCGGACGTGCCAAGTTGCTGAACGGCGACAAGGAAGGTTCTGCAGAAGACATGAAGAAAGGACTGGAACTCAATCCTAAAGAGATACAGAACTTTAACGGACAATATGGTAACCAACCGGGGGGAAGTACCGGTAATATCCTGGGATTATGACAAATTCAATTATTGCCGCCAATGAAACGAAATTTATTTCTATCAGTACTTTTTGTACTGATGTTCGCACCTGCCCATGCACAGCAAGTGAACATATTGTCCTATAACGTACATAATTGCATAGGTATGGACAAGGAGTACAATTACCGGCGCATTGCCAATGTTATCAGTCAAACTTCTCCGGACATAGTCGCCCTGCAGGAACTTGACAGTGTAACGGTGCGCAACAAAGGAATCCATGCTCTCGGAGAACTAGAAAAACTGACCGGAATGCACGGGACTTATGCAGCAGCCATTCCTTTTCAGGGTGGAAGCTACGGCATCGGAATCCTCTCCAGAGAGATACCCATAAAATACAAAATCATTCCAATGCCCGGACGGGAAGAAAAACGTACCCTCATTATTGCAGAATTTAAAGATTATGTATTTTGTGCCACACACCAGTCCCTCACTCCAGAAGACCAGCTCCTTGCCGTACCATTGATAGAAAAAGCCTTGCAAAACGTCGATAAGCCCATCTTTATGGCAGGCGACATGAACTCTGCACCAGCAAGCGCTCCCCAGCTGGAATTGGCAAAACATTTTGCCACCCTCAATGACACAACCTCTTATACTTTCCCGGCAGACCGTCCCAACCGATGTATAGACTACATCTACGGCTATTCCAAGAATGGGTATCGGTTTGACGTACAATACCGGAAAGTCATAGAAGACACCATTTCATCCGACCATCGTCCGGTTCAAGTCATTGTACAAGTTAAAGGGAAATAAGTTAAATTGCTACTATCCCTAAAAAAAACATTGTTTTTTGTTTGTATATAAAAGAAAAGCATTACTTTTGTCACGTAATTCAAAAACAGAGAATACAAGTATGAAGTCATTTACTTATGCATATTACTTCTTTTTTTACTTTTACTTTAGCCAGAAAGTAGAGCGGGAGTTTGTATGTATCAAGTGACAGTGATGCTTAAGGACTGAATAGAGAAACAAGTAAATATACAGAATCCCGCTCCATCGTATGGAAGCGGGATTTTTTTTATAGCATAACCAAGAAAATAAAAATAATGAAAAAGGTAGCCATTCAAGGAACATTAGGCTCGTATCACGACATCGCCGCACACAAGTACTTCGAAGGAGAAGAAATAGAGTTAATCTGTTGCGCCAACTTTGAAGACGTGTTCGGTGCCATCAAAAAAGACAGTCAGACCATAGGAATGCTGGCAATAGAAAACACCATTGCAGGCAGTTTGCTGCATAACAATGAGCTATTACGCCAAAGTGGCGCACAGATTGTCGGCGAGTACAAGCTACGTATTTCCCATAGTTTTGTCTGCCTGCCCGATGAAGACTGGGATGATATTACCGAAGTCAACTCCCACCCTATCGCCCTGATGCAATGCCGTGAATTCCTGGGACAACACCCCGGAATCAAAGTGGTGGAAGGCGAAGATACCGCCCGCAGTGCCGAAATCATCCAACAGGAACATCTGAAAGGCCATGCAGCTATCTGCTCCAAAGCTGCTGCAGAGCGTTATGGCATGAAGGTCCTGCAGGAAGGTATCGAAACCAACAAACATAACTTCACCCGTTTCCTGGTCGTAGCCGACCCTTGGCAAGTAGATGAACTGAACCGGCATCGCAGCAAGGACGTCAACAAGGCAAGCATGGTATTCACACTTCCCCATACTGAAGGAAGCCTTTCCCAAGTATTGTCTATTTTGTCTTTCTACCGCATCAACCTGACCAAGATACAATCACTGCCCATCATCGGGCGTGAATGGGAATACCAGTTTTACGTAGATGTCGTCTTCGACAATGTACTGAGATATAAACAATCCATTGCGGCCATCACACCGCTGACCAAAGAGCTGAAAATATTAGGAGAATATGAAGATGGAAAATCAAACGTGTAGAATAAAGCCTGCCGACCGCCTGGCAAGCGTAAGCGAATATTACTTCTCGAAGAAGCTGAAAGAAGTGGCACAAATGAATGCCGAAGGAATGGATGTCATCAGCCTGGGAATCGGAAGCCCCGACATGCCGCCTTCCGAAAAGACAATCCGGACACTTTGCGAAGCTGCCTGCAATCCGGACGGACATGGTTACATGCCCTACGTAGGTATCCCCGAACTGCGCCGCGGTTTTGCGGACTGGTACCAAAAATGGTACGGTGTAGCATTGAATCCCAACACAGAGATACAACCGCTCATCGGCTCCAAAGAAGGCATCCTGCACGTGACGCTGGCCTTTGTCAACCCCGGTGAACAAGTATTGGTTCCCAATCCCGGCTATCCCACCTATACTTCATTAAGCAAGATTCTGGGTGCCGAGGTCGTGAACTATAACTTGAAAGAAGAAAACGGCTGGATGCCCGACTTCGACGAACTGGAACGGATGGACATGAGCCGTGTAAAACTGATGTGGACCAACTATCCCAATATGCCCACCGGGGCGAACGCAACACCGGAACTGTACCGGAAACTGGTGGACTTCGCACGCCGCAAGGACATCGTCATCGTAAACGACAACCCCTACAGTTTCATCCTGAACGAACATCCTATCAGCATCCTCAGCATTCCGGGTGCCAAAGAGTGCTGCATAGAATTCAATTCCATGAGCAAAAGCCACAACATGCCGGGCTGGCGTATCGGCATGCTTGCCTCGAATGCCGACTTCGTGCAATGGATATTGAAAGTAAAGAGCAACATCGACAGCGGTATGTTCCGTGCCATGCAACTGGCAGCCGCCACTGCCCTGGAAGCAGAGCAAGACTGGTATGACGGCAACAACGCGAATTACCGCAACCGCCGTCAGTTGGCAGGAGAAATCATGCATACCTTGGGTTGCACCTACGACGAAAACCAGGTAGGCATGTTCCTCTGGGGCAAAATCCCCGACAGCTGTACAGACGTGGAAGAACTGACTGAACACGTGCTGCATAAAGCCAGAGTGTTCATTACTCCCGGATTTATCTTCGGAAGTAACGGGAAACGGTATATCCGCATCTCCCTCTGCTGTAAGGACAATAAACTGGCAGAAGCATTGAAGCGTATCAAGGACATGAAATAAATGCTTACAAGTAAGAGATGAACACCCTAAAGCCGGAATCCCGTTTACTAAAACTCCACCGGAGATTTACTAAAACGGGAGGAACGATTTAGTAAATCTTCTCCGACGTTTTACTAAATCTCCGGGACCTTGCTCAGAAAGTCTTCTGAAAAGGAGGAAACGTCACAAGGAAGAAAAAGCATAATTAAAGAATATTATTAAACAAATAAAGAATATGGAACTCGAATTAGAACCTATCACATTACCTGGTGTTGAAGACAAACGCCCTATGGTAATAGCCGGCCCCTGCAGTGCCGAAACCGAAGAACAAGTAATGAGCACCGCCAAACAATTGGCAGACAAAGGCCTCAAGCTATTCCGTGCCGGCATCTGGAAACCGCGCACCAAACCGGGCGGCTTCGAAGGAGTAGGCGTAGACGGCCTTGCATGGCTGAAGGAGGTAAAGAAAGAAACCGGCATGTACGTTTCAACAGAAGTAGCTACCGCCAAACATGTATACGAATGCCTGAAGGCTGGAATTGACCTTCTTTGGGTAGGTGCACGTACCACCGCCAATCCTTTCGCCGTACAGGAAATTGCCGATGCACTGAAAGGCGTAGATATCCCGGTACTGGTGAAGAATCCGGTAAATCCTGACCTGGAGCTGTGGATTGGAGCTTTGGAACGTATCAACAATGCAGGCTTGAAACGTCTGGGTGCCATCCATCGCGGATTCAGCAGCTATGACAAAAAGCTCTACCGTAACTTGCCCCAATGGCATATCCCCATTGAGCTGCGCCGCCGAATTCCCAACCTTCCTATTATCTGTGACCCCAGCCACATAGGTGGAAAGCGCGAACTGGTTGCTCCACTCTGCCAGCAAGCTATGGATTTGGGCTTCAACGGACTGATTATCGAGAGCCACTGCAACCCGGACTGTGCCTGGAGCGATGCAGCCCAGCAAGTCACCCCGGATGTGCTGGATTACATCCTCAACCTGCTGGTCATCCGCAAGGAAACACAAAGCACCGAGAACCTCAGCGAATTGCGCAAGCAGATAGACGAATGCGACAACAATCTTATTCAGGAGCTGGCCAAACGGATGCGTGTGGCACGTGAAATCGGTACATACAAAAAAGAGCATGACATGACCATCCTGCAAACCGGACGCTACAACGAAATCCTCGAGAAACGCGGCTCGCAAGGCGCATTGTGTGGCATGGATGCTGAATTCATCAAAAAGGTATTTGAGGCGATACACGAAGAAAGTGTGAGGCAACAAATGGAAATTATAAATAAGTAATTATTTAATGTGCCAATGTGCTTATTGGCTGCGCAGTGATGCCGCATGGCAATAAGCACATTAGCACATTAGCACATTAAACATCATGAGAATACTTATACTTGGGGCCGGAAAAATGGGCTCTTTCTTTACAGATATATTGAGTTTCCAGCACGAGACGACTGTGTTCGATGTCAACCCGCACCAACTGCGTTTTGTCTACAACACCTACCGCTTCACTACATTGGAGGAAATCAAGGAGTTCGAGCCGGAACTGGTCATCAATGCCGCTACGGTGAAATACACACTGGACGCCTTCCGCCAAGTGCTGCCAGTACTGCCTAAGGACTGCATCATCAGTGACATTGCTTCGGTAAAGACCGGATTGAAGAAATTTTACGAAGAAAGCGGTTTCCGATATGTATCGACACATCCCATGTTCGGCCCTACTTTTGCCAGTCTCAGCAATCTGAATACAGAGAATGCGATCATCATCAGCGAAGGTGACCACTTGGGAAAAATCTTCTTCAAGGACCTCTACCAGACAATGAAACTGAACATCTTCGAATATACATTCGAAGAGCATGATGAGACTGTAGCCTATTCGCTGTCCATTCCGTTTGTATCCACCTTCGTGTTTGCAGCGGTAATGAAACACCAGGAAGCTCCAGGCACTACATTCAAGAAGCACATGGCTATTGCCAAAGGACTGCTGAGTGAAGATGACTACTTGCTCCAAGAAATTCTCTTCAACCCGCGCACTCCCTCACAAGTGGAGAACATCCGCCTGGAACTGAAGAATCTGCTGGAAATCATCAACAACAAGGATGCGGAAGGCATGAAGAAGTATCTGACCAAAATCAGAGAAAAGATTAAATAGAAAAAATGTCCATTGTGAAAACATCAGGTTCCCTCGTCCTCAACGAGGGATTTTTTTTATCTTTGCACTGTTAATAGAACCGCTTTCATGATAGACCAACCCACTATAGACAGAATTCTCGATGCCGCACAAATATACGATGTCGTATCGGACTTCGTTACCCTGCGCAAACGCGGCGTGAATTATGTAGGACTGTGTCCCTTCCACGATGACAAAACCCCTTCTTTCTATGTATCCCCCGCCAAAGGGCTCTGCAAGTGCTTTGCCTGCGGAAAAGGAGGAAATGCAGTGCATTTCATCATGGAGCACGAACAGATGTCTTATCCTGAGGCGCTGAAATATCTCGCAAAAAAATACGGCATTGAAATCAAAGAACGCGAACTATCCAGCGAGGAGAAGATAGCACAGAGCGAACGGGAAAGCCTCTTCATTGTGAACAACTTTGCCCGTGACTACTTCCAGAATATCCTAAAGAACCACGTAGACGGACAGAGTATCGGCATGGCCTATTTCCGCAGCCGCGGCTTCCGGGATGACATCATCGAGAAGTTCCAGTTGGGCTATTGTACCGAGAGCCACGATGCCCTTGCCCAGGAAGCTTTGAAAAAAGGCTATAAAAAGGATTATCTTGTCAAGACCGGCCTCTGCTACGAGACGGACGACCACCGACTGCGCGACCGCTTCTGGGGGCGGGTCATCTTTCCGGTACACACTCTCTCCGGCAAGGTGGTGGCTTTCGGGGGACGTGTGCTTGCCGGCGCCACCAAAGGCGTCAAGGTGAAGTACGTCAACTCGCCTGAATCGGAAATTTATCATAAAAGCAATGAACTGTATGGCATATATTTTGCCAAACAAGCCATTGTGAAACAAGACCGTTGCTTTCTGGTCGAAGGTTATACGGATGTCATTTCCATGCACCAATCGGGCATAGAGAATGTGGTTGCCTCTTCGGGCACGGCATTGACACCCGGACAAATCCGGATGATTCATCGTTTCACCAACAATATGACAGTGCTCTACGACGGTGACGCTGCCGGTATAAAGGCCTCTATCCGAGGTATTGATATGTTGCTGGAAGAAGGCATGAACGTCAAAGTCTGCCTCCTGCCCGACGGTGACGACCCGGACTCCTTTGCACGCAAACACAATGCGACGGAGTTCCAGGCCTTCATACAAGAGAATGAAACGGACTTTATCCGCTTCAAAACCAATCTGTTGCTGGAAGATGCAGGAAAAGACCCCATCAAGCGTGCCGAGCTTATCGGAAACCTTGTGCAGAGCATTTCCATCATTCCCGAAGCCATTGTGCGTGATGTCTATATCAAGGAGTGCGCCCAATTATTGCACGTAGAAGATAAACTGCTGGTTTCTGAGGTTGCCAAGCGTCGCGAAAAGCAAGCCGAGCAACAAGCTGAGCGAGCAGAACGCGAGCGTCGGTCGGCCAATGCCGCAAGAGCCAATGCAGAAGCAGGTGTCAATGGCAGTCATACTGCAGCTACAGCTACCAGCCCCGACGCACAACAAGCTGGCTATCCGTCCGAATCACTGCCTGCCGGTCTCCCTTCCGAAACACCTCCACCTTTTCCACCCGAGGAAGAATATGTATCCTTCATCCCACAGGAGGGCAAGGAGGGCCAGGAGTTCTATAAATACGAACGACTTATTCTGAAGATGGTAGTGCTCTATGGTGAGCGGGTGATGTGCAATGTCACCAATGAAGAGGGGCAGGAAACCCCTATCACTGTAACTGAATATATAGTCAATGATTTAAAAGAAGACGAACTTGCCTTCCACAATCCGCTTCACCGGCAAATCCTGACAGAGGCTGCCGAACGTATCCACAATGAGGGTTTTACCGCCGAACGGTATTTTGTGGCGCATCCCGACCCCGTCATCAGCAAGCTGAGCGTGGAGCTTATCAGCAACCGCTATCAGTTAAGGAAATCACAGATAGAACAAATGGTGACGGACGAAGAACGCCTCTATGAGCTAATTCCACGGTTAATGATAAACTTCAAATATGCCATCGTCTGCGAAGAATTGAAGCATACCCTATTTGCGTTACAGAACCCTGCCATAGCCAATGATGAAACCCAGTGTAACAGCATCATGGAGCGCTACAACGAATTGAACAAAGTAAAAAGCATCATGGCAAAGCGGCTGGGAGACAGAGTCATCCTGAATTTTTAAATTCAATTCGGGGAGTTCTCCGTCAAGAATTATGCCTGATTAAATTCATAAATTCCTCGCGAGTCTTCGCTTGGTTGAATGCTCCGGTAAAATCGGATGTAGTGGTAATGGAGTTCTGTTTCTCTACTCCGCGCATCTGCATGCACATGTGTTTGGCTTCCACAACAACCATAACCCCCAGCGGATTCAGCGTCTCCTGAATACACTCTTTTATTTGGAGAGTCATACGTTCCTGCACTTGCAGGCGGTGAGAGAAAATATCCACTACGCGGGCTATCTTGCTCAGTCCGGTAATGTAGCCGTTAGGAATATATGCCACATGTGCCTTTCCGTAGAAGGGAAGCATGTGATGTTCGCAAAGCGAGAAGAAATCAATGTCTTTCACAATCACCATCTGACTGTATTCTTCTTGAAACTTGGCTGAACGGAGTACCTCGTGCGGGTCCATATAATACCCTTTCGTCAACGACAACATGGCCTTCGCCACCCGTTCAGGTGTCTTCTGCAAACCTTCACGTTCGGCATCTTCACCCAACAGAGTAAGGATGCGGTGATAATGTTCCTTCAATTCATCTAATGAAGGAGATACAATTTCTTCTTTTCCTAACATGATAATTCTTTATAAGGGGATGTTTATCTGCTCTTTCACGATAGAAACTTCCTTGAATACACCAGTAGCCCGCAACTGACGCATCATGGCATCCGCTTCTTCGATACTGCGGAAATCTCCTGCACGGCACAGCCAACGGGGGGGATTGAAAGAGGTATAAACTGTAAGTTCGGGAAAATGTTCCTTGATGCGGGTAGCTACCGCATAAGCTTCGTTCTTGGCCTGACGGGTATTATTCCCTGCATAAACTTGTATGCGGTAACCCGAACTTTTAATCACTTTCTGCTCATCCGAACCGGCAGGAACATACTCCGAACCTATCAATGCCGCAATGCGTGCATCTTGATGGATAGTCACCTTGCCTTGTCCCGGCACATTACGTTCCAGGCTTTTCACAATATTATTCTGCGCTACAGAAATCGTTGCAAAAGCGAAACATGCAACTAAAAGTAAACCAAGCTTTTTCATGAGTCAATATCTTTATATAACGGAAAATGGAAAGCTGAAAATGGAAAACAGTTATGCAGATACGACATGCAATCCATTTTCAACTTTCAGCTTTCAACTATTTAATTAAAGGCATCGATGATACCCTTGAAGTCAGAAACCTTCAAGGCAGCACCACCAATCAGACCGCCGTCAACATCCGGGTTGGCAAACAGTTCCTTTGCATTAGAAGGCTTACAGCTGCCACCATAAAGGATAGAGCAGTTGTCAGCAATTTCCTTACCATACTTTTCAGCAATCAAGGAACGGATGAAAGCGTGGATTTCCTGTGCTTGTTCTGCAGTAGCAGTCTTACCGGTACCGATAGCCCAAACCGGCTCGTAAGCCAAAATAATCTTAGAGAAATCTTCGGCAGACAAAGAGAATACAGAAGCCAGCTGAGCGGCTACCACTTCATTCTGCTTGTTTGCTTCACGTTCTTCCAATACCTCACCGATACAGAAAATCGGAGTCAGACCGTTAGCCAAAGCCAATTTTACTTTTTCTTCCAGAATAGCAACTGTTTCACCATAGTAAGCACGACGTTCAGAGTGACCCAGAATGACATATTTTGCACCAGTAGAAGCAACCATAGCAGCTGATACTTCGCCGGTATATGCGCCTGACTCCTTGTCTGCACAGTTTTCTGCACCTACACCAATCTTGGCAGCGTCTACCAAAGGAGTAACAGATGCCAGGTGGATAAACGGAGTACAGATGATTACATCACAGTTAGGCTTTTCGTTAGCCAATGTTTCATTCAGTTCTTTTGCAAGAGCAATACCCTCTTGGAGGGTTTTGTTCATTTTCCAGTTTCCTGCAACAATGTTTTTTCTCATTTTGTTTTATTATTAAAAGGGTTAATGTATTTACTATTTGACAATTTACTATTTACTATTTGATACTATTGTTGTCTGAGGCGTTGTTTCTCCCGGCGCCTTACGACTAAAATATCGACACAAAGCACCATCATCAGAGGAAGGATGAACCACAGCAACACATAGCCTATTGTTTGTAAGTCACTTTCCTGCTTCTGCTTGCCCAATTCCAACTTGTCCAGGCTATCGGTCAGCACATATTCATCAGGCAGCCGGTTGTCACTCCACTTATTCAAAATTGTTCCGTCCTTTACCAACAGCAAACCGGGATTTGAACGGATAATGGTCTTCAGCGTAATATCATCTGTCTGGCAGAAAGGGTATTCCGCTCCAGTCTTGTCACGCCACAATTCTATCTCGTCTTCCGGAGATGAAGTCAAGGCATAAAAGCCATAACCATGCTCCACACTGTAATCGTATATTTCATTGATAAGGTCGATGTTACTGTCGTCCGCTCCTTCTATCCGATGGGCAACCAGCAGAAACGTATATCCTTTATCCGACAGTACGCTGTCCGTTATATCTTCCCATGTATCCAGACTCATCATGGAAAAATCATGAATGGGAGGTTCATAACCTTTTTCCTTCAGTATCGTACGCGATTCTACAAACGTCCATGTACTGTCCGGATAGTTGTCCAATGTAAATTCCTGACGCTTTCCTCCTTTTTCCAAAATGAACCGGCTTTCAAACACACTTGGTTTAGCACCTTCCGGAATTTCCATGCCCGCCTTGATATTCGCTCCAATTCTGTAAGGTCGGAAATCAAGTATCGGCAAATTCTCCAGGCAATAGAAGGACAACGCAAACACAAATAGAAACGTATACATGGAAATCATCCACTCCATCTTCGGAGTAATGAAACGCACCAGTAAATCCTGCCACTTGAATACAGATACTGCCGCCACCAACAATACTACGTTCTTGCCGAAAGTCTGCCAATTGGTCAATATCCACGCATCACCGAAGCATCCGCAGTCGGATACCGGATTCGCCAAAGCCAGATAAAGTGTTAGCGGAGTCATTACAACCATCAGCAATAATGCCAATACAGATGCCACCTTCCGGCGTATACCCAAAAACAAGAAAACACCTACACTGAACTCTATGGCAGACAACGCTATCCCTACCAGCAAGGGCGCATAAGAAGGAAACCAGGAAATCATGCCGAAAGCCGTCAGGTAATCTTGAATTTTATAGAAGAAACCCAACGGATCAACAGCTTTCACAAATCCGGAAAATATGAACAAAGCCCCCAGCAGAAAACGGCAGAGGTTCACCCAAACTTTCCCGACAATATGTTTCTTGTCAATCTCCAAATTCAATCTTAATTAAGCCGAATACGGAATAGTTAATCATATCCATATAATTGGCATCAATACCTTCCGAAACCAAAGTCTCCCCGGACAAGCTTTCAATCTGCTTTGTCCGGTAAATCTTCATCAATATCAAATCCGTATACGAACTGATACGCATACTACGCCAAGCCTCATCATAATCATGATTTTTGGCAAGCATCAACTCCAAAGAGGTTTTGGCATATTTGTCATACAGCACCAATGCCTCTTCATTGGTCATATCGGCAGCTTCGGCATAACCAAGTTCCAACTGTATCAGCCCTACAATTCCATAGTTGACAATAGCTATGAATTCAGAACGGATGCCTTCGTCTACCAAAGTCACCCCTTTCGTTTCAATACTTCTGATACGGTTGGCTTTGATGAATATCTGATCTGTTACGGAAGACGGACGAAGAATGCGCCACGCCGGACCGTAATCATGAAGTTTCTTAGAGAACAAGTCACGGCAAACCGCAATGACATGTTCAAATTGTTGCTTGGTATCTTTCATTTCCTTTTTTCACAGTGCGCTGCAAAGATAGGAATAATTAAAGAAAAAGAAAAAGAGGGCACTCTAAAATCTATTAAAGTACCCTCTTCTATAGAGATTGTTTACGTTTTTATGAGCAGCGCAATACTTGTCCCGGTCTCAGGATTGTTTTACGCGTAATTCTGTTCAGTTTGCAAAGCTTGTCGATGGAGGTTCCCTGACGTGCTGCAATCCGTCCCAATGTGTCTCCCTTCTTTACCTTATAGAACAGACCTTCACCCGATGCCATGCTACGCGCCGTACCGGAAGAGCCTTTTGTCTTATGGAAAGTATAGGAATCAGCTACGATATCCTGCTTTTCAAAATCAAACATAAGCGCAGGATTGATGGGAATACCCAAGAAACGGGTTTCAAAGTGAAGGTGTGAACCGGTAGAACGTCCGGTATTTCCTCCCAATGCAATCGGTTCGCCGGCTTTTACCAACTGGTTTGTATCAACTAATTGTTTAGACAAGTGTCCGTAAACTGTTTCCAAGCCATTGTCGTGACGAATAACGACGTATTTGCCGTATCCACGACGACCTTGATTCTTGACAACGCGTACTTTTCCATCAAAAGCCGCACGGATTGTATCGCCTACATACACCTTGATATCCAAACCATAATGAGCTCTTCTTCTCCGGGGACGGTAACCGAATACATCTGTGATACGGGTATTGGGAGTAGGCATACAAAAACCGGTCAAATCAAATGTATAGCTCTCAGGCACAATCGCATTGCCATAGGCTTGTACGAATTCGTTATTCCAGTTGGGATACAAATCCAAACCCGGATACAATGATTGTTCCGCACGTATCTGTTTTTGCAAAGCCAGTGAATCTACACTCTTAAGTTTTCTGTCGATGGGGGCCTGGCGGGCAATCAGGTCTTGCGAGAAAGAATTCAAGCTAACCATTGCCGTCGCAGCCAATAAAGCAGTTTTTATCCAATTAAAATTCATCCGTTTCGTCATTCATTTTGATATCCGTTGCAAGCATCTCGGCAAATCAAACACCACTTGTTCTACGCGAATATCCAGATTGATTTTCAAAAATTCTCCCAAAGGTAACATTTCTCTCTGAAAAACGACATCAGTCATTAACTATTTTTTCGAAGAGGAGGAAACTGTAAAGCTCGCAAAGATGTCTTAATCCCCTATAGATAGGAGATTTACAAGCAAACATGTTTTACAACATAAAATGCAATAAAAGTGCATGTTTAACCGTTTTTTCAGCTAATGGCAGCCCAATTAACGTTCGTTTTTCTCAACGCTTTCAGTTGTCGCCACAAGACCTCGTTCTCAGGCAACATGCCATGTGGATCTGCATCCACCACCGTTTGCGCTACTTCACGGACATATTGCAGCAGTTGTCCGTCACGGGCTATATCGGCAATCTTCAGATCGAAAGCAATGCCGCTCTGCTGTGTCCCTTCCAAATCTCCAGGACCACGCAGTTTCAAGTCTGCTTCCGCTATTTCAAAGCCGTCATTAGTCCGCACCATTATCTCCAAACGCTTCCTTGTATCCTCCGCCAACTTGTAGCCGGTAACCAGGATACAATAGGACTGGTCAGCTCCACGTCCTACACGTCCCCGAAGCTGATGAAGCTGGGACAGCCCGAAACGCTCGGCGTTCTCAATCACCATCACCGAAGCATTGGGCACATTTACACCTACCTCAATCACGGTGGTAGCCACCATTATCTGTGCCTCGCCGGATACGAACAATTGCATCTGAGCATCCTTTTCAGCAGGTTTCATCTTTCCATGTACCTTGCAAACCCTACACTCGGGAAACTCTTCACAAACATGCAGATACCCTTCTTCAAGATTCTTCAAGTCAATCTTTTCGCTTTCCTTAATCAGCGGGTAGACAATATAGACCTGCCGGCCTTCGGCAATCTGCTTGTGCATGGACTGATACAAGCTTATCCGACGGCTATCAAACTGATGAAGAGTGACAATCGGTTTACGTCCGGGAGGCAATTCATCGATGACAGACACATCCAAATCGCCATAAAGCGTCATTGCCAATGTACGGGGAATCGGGGTTGCCGTCATCACCAATACATGGGGAGGCTGCACATTCTTTGTCCACAACCGTGCCCGTTGGGCCACACCGAAACGATGCTGCTCGTCAATCACAACCAAACCGAGCGAAGCAAAATTCACCGTATCTTCAATGACGGCATGGGTACCTATCAGTATATGTATGTCTCCCGTCAACAAACCGGCAAGGATAGCTTCGCGCCGCTTGCCCTTAACAGAACCGGTCAACAGTTCCACACGTACCTCCATTCCATACAGCAGCTCACGGATGGTTTCATAGTGCTGGTTTGCCAAAATCTCGGTAGGTGCCATCATGCATGCCTGAAAGCCATTATCGAGCGCCATCAACATACTCATCAGTGCGACAAGCGTCTTTCCACTTCCCACATCCCCTTGCAGCAAGCGGTTCATCTGCTTTCCTGAGCCTACATCCTTACGGATTTCCTTCAATACCCGCTTCTGTGCATTGGTCAGTTCAAAAGGAAGATTACGGGAGTAGAAAGTATTAAACACTTCGCCCACCCTTTCAAAAATATAACCGCGATATTTCCGCTGACGGTCTTTTGCATACCTCAGGATATTCAACTGTACGTAAAAAAGCTCCTCAAACTTCAGGCGATACTGTGCCTTACGCAATAAATCCGGATTAGCGGGAAAGTGTATATTGACCAAAGCTTCCGTCAACGGCATCAGATGATGCTCGGCAAGTATAGCGGGAGAAAGGGTCTCGGGCAACGGCTCACGCAACTGCTGCACCACCGTATTCATCATCTTCTCGATGGCATGCGAATTGAGAGAACTCCGTTTCATCTTTTCAGTCGTATTATAATAAGGTTGTAACCCCATGGACGACAATTTCAAATCCGAAGCAGAGTCTATATCCGGATGAGCCATATTTATTCTACCATTGAAGAAGGTCGGTTTTCCGAACACAATATATTCCTGATGCACTTTATACTTCCCTACCAAATATTTGATGCCCTGGAACCAAACCAGGTCCACTACCCCCGTACCGTCCGAGAAATGAGCTATCAGCCTGCGCTGGCGCCCTTCTCCAGCCGTCTCAAAACTTAGTATTTCACCTTTCAGCTGAATATAGGGCATCGTCCCATCAATCTCCTGAATATAATAAATCCGACTGCGGTCTACATATTTATATGGAAAGTAATATAGCAAATCGTGCAAGGAGTAAATGCCCAATTCCTTATTGAGCACCGAAGCACGCTGCGGCCCGACGCCCGACAAATATTTTATGTCACGCGTGGCTAAATCGAACATGAACCTATCAGAGCTGTGGCTATTTTTAAATCAAAAGGAGTGGTTATTTTAATGTTTTCCCGGTTTCCCGGCGTCAAAAAGACAGATACGCCCAATGCTTCCACCACAGAAGCATCATCGGTAAAATGGGGTGTATAGGGCTGCTCGTATGCCGCTTTCAGCAGTTCCGCATCAAAAACCTGGGGAGTCTGCACCAATCTATAATCATCCCTGCCGACAGTCACACTGCCTTTCCCTCCCATACGGCGAACGGTCTCCACCACACCTATTACCGGAACCACAGCCTTTTTCCCGGCAGCCAAGTCATAACAGCGTGCAATCACTTCCCGGGCTACGAATGGACGTACCCCATCGTGCACACCGACCAAAGCAGGTGTCTTGACCAAAGCCAAACCGTTCTTTACGGAGTGGAACCGCGTCTCCCCTCCATCTGCAATGGCATGCGGCAATGAAAAACAGTACTCCCTGCACAGCTGCCTCCAGTAATCCTGCTGGCTGTGGGGAAGCACCAATATTATCCGTATCTCAGCATTGTAGTCATAAAACGCCTCCAGAGTGCGCATCAAAACAGGTTTCCCCCCTATCGGGAGAAACTGTTTGGGGAGTTCGGTCCCCATGCGCAAGCCCTTGCCACCGGCAACAATCAGAGCATACTGAACCATTTATGATTTATGATTTATGATTTATGATTTTAAATCATAAATCCGTTACGCACATAGCTTCTTTCAGTTCCTGCACCTTCTCTTTGCCTTGCAACAGCTCCACTACGGCCAATGCAAACTCCATGGCAGCGCCCGGTCCTTTACCAGTGATGATATTGCCGTCTCTTTCTACCGGAGCACCCGTACATTCGGCACCTTCCAAATACTGTTCAAAGCCGGGATAGCAAGTAGCCTTCTTGCCTTTCAGCAATCCCAGCTTACCCAATACCATAGGAGCCGCACAAATAGCAGCAATCGGTTTCTGCTCTTGGGCAAAACGCAGTACCAGATTACGCAGTTCTCCACACTTCTCCAAAGTGGACGCACCCGGCATACCGCCAGGCAATAATACAAGCTCTGCATCAAAGAAGTCGCAGTTCACTACATTCTTATCGCACAAGACCGGAACATCGTGTGCTCCCGTCACTATTTCATCAGGGGTTACCGTCACCATTTCTACGTTCAGTCCGGCGCGTCTCATCACATCCACAGAAGTAAAAGCTTCTATTTCTTCAAATCCGTCGGCAAAAAAAACATAAACTGTACCCATAATTGTTCCTCCTCTTATTTTAGATTAAAATAATACGTTATTGTTCCCGTCTGATTGTTCAAGCCGCTTACCGCATTGAAACGGGCTTTCTTGGCAGCATCCTCTGCCGCTTTCCGCAATGCGGGATTGACGGTATTGGTCTGGCGGTTGATGCTGGTTGCTATCACATGTCCGGCAGGGTTCACTGTGATGGTCACCACAACCCTACCTTCATCCTGCACATTATATACCGGCCGCGGCAATCCGCCCTCACCAAGAGAACGTCCGCCCAAATTAAACGAGCCGTAGCCTCCCGTACCCGAAGTGGCTCCGGACGGAGCATTTCCCGTAGGACTTCCTTGAATACCTTCGCCTTCCGTATCGCCTTTACTACCCATTTGGGCACCTTTGCCAAAAGCGCCAGCTACCCGTTTACGGGCAGCTTCCTCGGCTTCCTTACGTTCCCGTTCGGCTTTTGCCGCTGCCAGTTTGCGGGCCTCTTCCGCTTTTTCGGCTTCCGTCTTTTCCGGTTTCTTCACCTCCTCCTTTTTCTTGGGTTCGGCTTTGGGCTTTATGGCAACGGTTTCTTCAGTTTCCTGCGTAATGATGTCCTGCTCCACCGTTTCCTGCACCTGAGGAGCGGTTTCCTCCGGCATGACATCCACCTTTACTAAAGAAGGGTCGGCAGCGCCCAGTGCATCGGGCACCTCTCCCAGCATAACGGGTACACCGCCTTCTTCCGAGGGTTCCGGCGGTGTGAATCCTACCAGTATCAGAAGGGCAATAATGGCAACATGCACCACAAGTGCACCTGCCATACCTATATATTTTCCTTTCTTCTTCCGATTCACCATTGCATTTACAATTTAGCCATGTACAATGTACGATTTAGTTTTCCGGTGGTCGTGTAGCCAGCACCATCTTGAATTTATTCTCGTTTGCAATGTTCAGCACCTTCACGATTTCCCGGTAAGGCACTGTTTCGTCAGCATACAAAGCTATATACATTTCAGGCTCCCTCTCCGCACACGATTGTAGGAAAGGAGTCAATTCTTCAAGCGTCAGAGACAGTTCCTTGTCATTGCCAAAAGCAGCATAATAATTCAGATTCTTATCTATGATGACTCTTGTCAAAGGCTTTGCAGAAGTCTGTTGCTTTCCCTGCGGCAGCAGTACCTTGATAGCATTGGGCGATACCATGGTAGATGTTATCATAAAGAAAATCAGCAGCAGGAAAATCAGGTCCGTCATGGACGCCATACTGAAATTGGGTGATATTTTAGCTCTACGTTTTAACACGCCTTTAAGTTTTAATTCTTAATTCTTTAATTAATCATTTCGCCGGTTCGTTCAACAAATCCATGAATGCCATTGTCTTGGCTTCCATCTTGTTGACCACGCCATCTATCAATGTCACCAGGTAATTGTAGGCAAACATAGCTATGATACCGACTATCAAACCGCCCACCGTAGTAATCATCGCCTCATAAATACCACCGGAAAGCAACGTTATATCAATATTATTTCCGGCATTTGCCATTTGCCAAAATGCACGTACCATACCCGTCACCGTGCCAAGGAAGCCTAGCATAGGAGCGCCACCGGAAATCGTGGCCATAATCGTCATTCCCTTCTCCAGTTTGGCAACCTCAATATTACCCACATTCTCGATGGCAGCCTGCACATCGTTCACCGGGCGTCCCAAACGGCTGATACCCTTTTCAATCATACGGGCCGAGGGAGTATCCACACTGCGACAATAAGCAATGGCAGCTTTCAATTCCCCACCCAAAATATAATCCTTTATCTTATCCATGAACTGGGGGTCTTCTTTCCCCGCCTTCCGGATAACATAGTTGCGTTCGAACAAGATGTAAAAGCAAAGTACGGACATCAAGCCCAGGACAACCATAATCCAGCCGCCCTTGACGGCCATGCTCCATAAGTTCATTTCGTCGGAAGCGTTTACTTGTGTCAGTACCGGATTGGCACCTGCAATAGAGTCAGTCAGTGCCGGAGCCACTTGGGCCAATAACAACATTACATTCATCAGCGAAGACAGTTTTTATATTCCTTGACCGTACGCTCCAATCCCAGATACAGCGCGTCACTAATCAGCGCATGCCCGATGGACACCTCGTCCAGCCACGGAATGTTTTGATAAAAATAATTCAGATTCACCAGGCTCAGGTCATGTCCGGCATTCAGCCCCAGGCCTAAGCTGCGGGCCACCTTGGCAGCCTCGACAAAAGGAGCTACAGCCGCTTCCCGTCCTTTGGGATAAGCCGTAGCATAAGGTTCCGTATATAGCTCCACGCGGTCGGCACCGGCTTTGGCAGCATATTCTATCATTTCGGCATCGGTGGAAACAAATACGGAAGTACGGATACCAGCATTGTTGAACTCATCCAACACTTCGTTCAAGAAGTCAAAATGGGTCTTGGTATCCCAGCCTGCGTTTGAAGTCAGCTGTGTAGGGCTGTCGGGCACCAAAGTTACCTGATGCGGTTTCACCTTCAAGACCAAATCCATAAATTCGGGTGCAGGATACCCCTCGATATTGAACTCTGTCCGCAGCAACGGCCGCAAATCATATACATCCTTACGGCGGATATGCCTCTCGTCAGGACGGGGATGCACCGTAATGCCATCAGCACCAAAGTCTTCACAATCCAGCGCTACCTTCACAACATTCGGGACATCACCTCCACGGGCATTGCGCAGCGTTGCCACCTTATTTATATTAACGCTTAATCTAGTCATAATTCGGTTTATAGTTTGGGACAAAAGTACAAATAATAGTTATATATTGGCAGCATTCTGAGAAAAAAATAGCATCTTTGCACTTCAATCCAACAGAATTGATTATGAAATTTGCCATATTCGGAAATACCTACCAAGCAAAGAAATCCTCGCATGCAGAAAACCTCTTCCGGTTGCTCGGACAGCATAATGCACAGCTCTGCATCTGCCGGGAATTCCATCACTTCCTGACTGCCGATTTACATTTAAACATACCTGACGCCGAATTGTTTGACGGAGATGATTTCTGTGCCGACATGGTTATCAGCATCGGTGGCGACGGCACTTTCCTAAAAGCAGCCAGCCGTGTAGGAAAGAAGAATATCCCCATATTGGGCATCAATACCGGCCGGCTGGGTTTCCTTGCCGACATCTCACCGGAAGAGATGGAAGAGACCTTCGATGAAATCTACAATAATCACTATAAGGTGGAAGAGCGTAGTGTACTGCAACTGAGGTGCGACGATGAACGCTTGATGCAATCCCCTTACGCCCTCAATGAGATAGCCGTATTGAAGCGGGACAGTTCGTCCATGATCAGTATCCACGCCGCCATCAATGGCGCTCCGTTGACCACTTATCAAGCTGACGGCCTGGTTATCTCCACACCTACCGGTTCCACCGCCTACTCACTCAGCGTCGGCGGTCCGGTCATTGTGCCCCACAGTAAAACCATCGCCATCACCCCGGTGGCTCCACACAGCCTCAACGTCCGTCCCATCGTCATTTGTGACGACTGGGAAATTACACTTGATGTGGAAAGCCGCAGCCACAACTTCTTGGTTGCCATCGACGGCCGTAGCGAGTCCTGCAAAGAAACGACCCGGTTGCACATCTCACGTGCCGACTATAGCATAAAGGTAGTGAAACGGTTCAACCATATTTTCTTTGATACCCTTCGCAATAAACTAATGTGGGGGGCGGACATCAGATAAGCCTATATCACTTCATTCACTCCAGCAGGATAACCTATTCACTCCAGCAGGATAACTTATTTACCTCAGTGGGGAACTCCATTTACCCCAGGATGTAACTACCTTTACCCCGATATGTAACGGCCTTTACCCCGGTGTGTAAAGAGTCTTTCCCCGGCATGTAACGTCTTTTACATAAGGATGTAACAACGCTGTAAATGTAATGTATTGACAATAAGTTCCTAAACCCATCCATCAGTTTACCACTTCTTATACTGCAAATGACTATTTCTGCCATCCTCCTTCATCGTGGAATATAGAATTAAATAATAATCACACAAAGTATATTTTCAGCAAAAAACTTTTAAATAAATAATAAAAACACCACCTTTGTAGTTCATTCTTTCAGAGTCTATGTGGAATAGTACTTTACTATACAAAGACACTACCATTCAGAATGCGTAAATGTAAGATGAATCAATATGCAGAAAGAAAATGATACTTTATTGGTAGCCAAGTTGAGAGAAGGCAATAAATTTGCCTTTGAAGCATTGTACGAAAAATACAGTGCCAGGCTGTACAACACCATCGTCCTTCTCGTATATGACAAATCATTAGCCAAAGACATCACCCAAAGCAGCTTCATGACGATATGGGAAAAACGCAGTAATCTGGATACCGAGAAAAGTTTTCCGGCATATCTATGCACCATCGCACGCAACATGGTATACAAAGAAACCGAACGAAGATTATTACACAACAAATTTGTAGAAAACAAGCTGAAAACAGAAGCAGAGGCTATCGAGGAAGATACGATGGATATGGACGTCTCCATCATTGAAAAACAGATAGAGCAACTTCTGCAAAGCCTGCCAGAAGTTTCACGGGAAGTCTTTCAGCTGAAAAGAGCAGGAAAACTGTCCAACAAGGAAATCGCCTCACAGCTAGATTTGACGGAACGTGCCGTAGAGGCTCATTTCTACCGTACTATGAAACTACTGAAAGAAGAATTACGCAAATTCATCATGCTTTTCCTCTCCTTCTACTTTCTAAATAATTGTTAAAGCACGAAAATCCGTGAGTGTTTTGGCAGGCATACAGATATATACTACAGAACATGGATAAAAAAGACAGTCATATTGAACTTTTGGATCGTTTCTTTCGAGGACTGACCAGCCCTGAAGAAGATGTACAGTTGAAATCATGGATTAAGCGACCGGATTTTCAACAGAAATTTTCCGCATACTATCAGCAATGCTGGGCACTGGCTCCGGACACGATGGACAAAGCCGTACAAAATGAAATGTTCACCGAACTTTTAAGCCAGATAGACGCAAGTTCCACCACGGAAACGAAGGTCCTGAAAACAAGGAACCGTTTCCTGCGTCAGATTGGGCGCTATGCTGCAGTTGCCTGCATCATATTGGCAGTGGGAAGCGGAGCCTATTATGCAGGAGTCAAACGACCGGCCGATGACGCCAATACAGAAGTCACCATGTCCGTATCCAACGGGCAGAAGGCCGACATCATTTTGGCTGACGGCACAAAGGTCTACATCAATTCTGATTCAAGAATTGTATATGACAACACTTACAACAAGAAAACACGTATGGTCTCCCTGGAAGGAGAGGCCTATTTTGAAGTTGCAAAGGACAAGGAAAAGCCTTTCATCGTGAAAGCAAATGGCATCAATGTACAAGCGTTAGGTACAAGCTTCAATATACGTGCACATAAAGACGATAAATCAGTAGCTGTAATCCTGATAAGTGGAAAGGTTAAAGTAGACGACGGCAGACACGAGGCATATATGAAGCCAAACGAAAGGCTCGTTTGCAACCTGACCAATGGACAGTTCGAAAAAAGCGAGCTTCATCCTAATGCAAGTTATTTGCTATGGAGAAGCAATGAACTAGCGTTCTACGGTGAATCTTTTGAAGAAATTTGTACCATGCTTACACGAATGTATAATTGCAAATTTATATTCAAAAACGAGAAAGTAAAACAATATACTTATCACGGCATCATCAAGAATAGCAGTTTGAATAATGTATTAGAATACATCAGCCAAGCTGGCGGCATTAATTACAAAATAAAATCTGATAATACGATCGTAATATATTAGTAGTGTTTAATAAACTCTTTATGTTAACTTAAAAAGGAAAATATGGAATAGATTTTATAAACTTTTTACTTCATCAAACACAACTGCCAGCTTTCGGCAGCAAAATAAAATTCTAGTTTAAACATTCACGAGAAATTCGTCATAAGTTACTCTAATATCTTATTAGAGCAGGTCTTTGGTACGCCTTTCTCAAAATAAAAAACAATTAATCTAATATTATTAGACATGAGACAAAACAAAATGATTATGCGGTCTTTAGTACTGCTGGGTGCCCTGTTTTTCTGGGGAAACAGCTTCGCCCAAATCAGTTTATCTGTAAACAAGCAGACCATCAAGCAGATTATACCGCAAATTGAAAAAGCTAGCGGTTATAACGTATTCTACACAGACAAACTTCCCAATCTTGAAACAAAAAAGGATTTAAATGTATCAAATGCTTCACTTGAGGCCGTATTGAAAGAATTATTTAAAGGAACGAAAATCTCCTTTGAAATAAAAGCAAACAAGCAGATTTTGCTGTTCCAGCAAACCAACAAATCTGTAGGTGCTAAAAAGAAAGTAACCGGTAGAATCGTAGACGAAAATGATGAGCCGCTTATCGGAGCTTCCGTTATTATCAAAGGCTCTACACAAGGAACAATAACCAACATTGACGGTGAATATACATTGGAAGATGTGCCGGAGAAAGCTACTCTAACCGTTTCTTACGTAGGCTATATACCGGCATCTGTTGCTGTCAACGGTAAAAACGCAATCAATGTAGTGCTGCAAGAAGATTCAAAGACTTTGGAAGAAGTTGTTGTTATCGGTTATGGTACCGTAAAAAAGAAAGACTTGACCGGTGCAGTAGGTTCTGTGGGAGGTGCAGAAGTAGCCGCCCGTAAAACAACTTCCCTTTCCACCGCTTTGCAAGGAACCATCCCAGGGTTAATGGTAACCCGTAACAATAATGCGCCTGGTGCAAATGCAGACAAGATATATGTACGTGGTATCACAACCATCGGGAATTCAGATCCTCTGGTTATCGTTGATGGAGTGCCTGGTGACATCAATTCAGTAAATGCCAACGACGTTGAGAGCATTTCTGTATTGAAAGATGCTGCTTCCGCTGCTATCTATGGTTCTCGTGCCGCTGCCGGCGTTATTCTTGTCACCACCAAAAGAGCCAGTGACAAGGAACTGTCATTGACCTATAACGGTGAATTCGGTTGGGAAATACCTACCGCAGAGCCTGAGGTTGTAGGCGTGCAACGTTTTCTGGAAATGGCTAATGAATTACGATATACAGATAATCCGGACGGTGGCAAATACCAAGCCTATTCAGAAGATCAAGTTAATAACTGGGTGAAAAACAATGCAACCAATCCCAACCAGTATCCTATAACCGACTGGCAAGATCTGATTCTTGAGAAATCCGCAACCCGTCAAAGTCACAGTATCCACCTTTCAGGCGGTAGCAAGGTTGTTAAGACCAAAGCATCCTTGGCGTATGATGAAGTAGGCGGTCTGTACGGTGACCGTTATTTCCAACGCTATACATTACGTGTAAACAATGACTTCAACATTACCCAAAAGTTAAGTGCTACATTGGACTTCAATGTTAAGCGCACTAAACACCACATGCCGCAATTCACTCCATTCGGAATGATGCGCTACATGCCTGCTATTTATGCAGGAGTATGGGATGACGGCCGTATAGCTGAAGGCAAATCGGGAGCCAACCCTTATGGATTGATGAAATTGGGTGGTACAACAGAAAAATGGTACACAGCATTGGGCGGTAAAGCATCTATTGATTTCAAGCCTTTTGACGGATTTAAAATTTCAGCAATCGTTGCTCCTCGCTTTAATTACGACAAGTTCAAAACATTCAAGAAAGCAGCCAGCTATACATTGGCAGATGATCCCAATACAATAGGGGGATACTTAGACAACAGCGGACTATACAACACAACCAAACTCTCAGAAACCCGCAATGACAGCTACAATGTCACTACACAATTAATAGCAAACTATGCAAAGAAGTTTGCCGGAAAACATGACATCAACCTTATGGCAGGTTACGAAAACTATTACGAATATATTGAAGAATTAGGTGCTGACAGAGACGGCTACGTTCTCACGAACTTTCCATACCTCAATAATGGACCTAAAGATTTAATTGGCAACTCTGGAAAAGGAAAAGAGTACGCTTATCGTTCCTACTTCGGACGTGTCATGTACAGCTATGCCGACAGATATTTATTCCAGGCTAATATACGTCATGACGGCTCATCACGTTTTGCAAAGAAACACAGATGGGGTACATTCCCTTCCTTCTCTGCCGGTTGGGTACTCAGCGAAGAAAATTTCATGAAGAATCTTAATTGGGACTGGCTGTCATTCTTGAAGATTAGAGCTACATGGGGAGCATTGGGTAATGAACGTATTGGCGATTTTCCATATATGTCAACCATTGCATTTGGGAACACTATTTTCTATCAAAACAACGGTATTTATTTTGACCAAACTGCATCTCAACAGAAATATGCCATTGAAAATGTAACATGGGAGAAAACTGAATCTACAGACATTGGGTTAGACATTTCTTTCTTGAACAACCGCTTACGTGTGAACGGTGACTATTACTGGAAAAATACTAAAGACATGCTATTAGCAATGGCTATCCCTGATTTTCTAGGATTCTCTGACCCAGACGTCAATGCCGGCAAAATGTCAACCAAAGGTTATGAATTGAATGTCAGCTGGAATGACCACATCGGTGACTTCAGCTACGGAATAGCCATTAACTTCTCTGACTTCACCTCCAAAATGGGGGATTTACAAGGAACCCAATTCCTCGGTGACAAAGTTAAAATGGAAGGCAGTGAATTCAATGAGTGGTATGGCTATGTTAGCGATGGTCTTTTCCTGACAGAAGAAGACTTAAAGAATTCTCCCAAAATCAATGATAAGAACACTCAATTGGGCGATATTAAATACAAAGACATATCTGGTCCTGACGGTGTACCCGACGGAAAGATTTCTCCTGAATATGACCGAGTATTACTAGGCAGCTCATTACCCCATTTCCTATATGGTGGTAATATCAATTTGGGCTACAAAAATTTTGACCTTTCATTGGCATTCCAAGGTGTCGGAAAACAAAATGCACGCTTGGCAAGAGAAATGGTAGAACCATTCCGTAACAATTACGGAAATTTCCCCGCCATCATTGATGGAAACTATTGGAGTCCTTATAATACGGACGAACAAAACGCAGTTGCCAAATATCCTCGTCTAACCCATGTAAACAAAAGTTCCAACTATGCCATGTCAGATTATTGGCTGTTCAACGGAGGTTATTTCCGTCTCAAAAATATAACTTTAGGCTATACATTCCCTAAAGAATGGATGAACGCAATAGGTATCAAAGGTGCACGCATTTATGCCAGTGCTTCCGATCTATTCTGTTTGAGCAAATATCCGAAAGGATGGGACCCTGAAATGGGAGTAAGTGAATATCCTATCACAACATCTATATTGTTAGGCGTATCTGTTAACTTTTAAAAGAAAGAAAAAAAATGAAACATAAATTTATAATATTAGCTTTAGGACTTGGATTTTTAGCAAGTTCCTGCAATGACTTGGACTTAGTTCCATTGTCTGAGGCCTCCACTGAAAACTGGTATTCTTCAGAAGAAGAACTATTGATGGCTGCCAATGAATTCTATAAAATCGGATATTGGAATAAAATGAACCAGGGACTTCTGGAACAAGCCACCGACAACTTCACCTATAGAAATGTGAATCGTTGCAACCTCCTAGACGGTACAGTAAATGGTGATGGTGGAACAGAGAACTGGTATCCAGTAGAGCAATGGCAATCAAACTATAAATGTATAACGATGGCCAATACATTTCTTGAAAAATCTGAGCGCGCCGAAAAGGCTGGTGTCTCTGAAAAAATATTGAATCAATACAGAGGAGAAGCTTACTTTACAAGAGCTTGTAAATATGCAGTACTCGTTTCTTTCTTTGGTGATGTTGTCTGGCTAGATAAGAATATTTACATTGAAGAAGCCTTCCAAAAAGGACGTACTCCCCAAAAAGAGATTATACCTTTAATTTACCAAGACTTCGACAAAGCAATTTCTATGTTACCAGTATCTTATACCGGTAACTCGACACAACGTTTCACAAAAGGTGCTGCATTAGCCATGAAAGCACGTTTTGCCCTTTACATGGGTGATTGGGAACTTGCGGCCGAATCAGCTAAAGCGTGTATGAATTTGCAAGCTTATCAATTACATCCCGACTTCAGCGACTTATTTCTGATGAATACCAAAAATTCCATAGAAAGCATTCTTGTATTCCCACGTTCCGTGCAATACAACATTCTATACGATGCTACTGCCACAAAAAATGAGCTGCCTAGAAATGCTGGAGGATACGGTTCGTATGCACCCTCTTGGGACTTGTTGGCTTCGTTCCTCTGTACAGATGGGTTGCCCATTGACGAGTCACCTCTTTTTGATCCCCACAATCCTTTCAAGAACCGTGACCCCCGTTGTACTGCCACCATTGTAGAATTTGGAACCCGCCATTGTAGCTTTGACTTTGATCCTCATCCCGATGCATTAAAAGTAATGAACTACAAAACCGGTAAAATGGTAACCAACCAAGATACCCGTGCCAATGCGCAATACACCTCATTCAATGCATTGCTATGGAAAAAGGGTATTGACGATTCTTGGGTAGATAACAAACAAAAAGTGGAAAGTGACTATATTGAAATACGTTACGCAGAAGTATTGTTGACTTATGCAGAAGCCATGATTGAACTGAACAAGATTGACGAATCTGTATTAGAAGCCATCAATAGTGTACGTGCCAGAGCATACGGAGTGAAATCTTCTGAAACAGACAAATATCCGGCAGTAACAGCACGTGACCAAAAGTCCTTACGCCAGACAGTCAGACTGGAACGTCGCGTAGAGTTTGCTAAAGAAGGACTCCGCTACATGGACCTCATTCGTTGGAAATTGGCAACCAAAGCTCTGAACACCAAGAACTACGGCATTCTATATCCTGCTGACATATTAAGAGACAAAGTTACATCAAAAGGACTGTGGTTCTGGCCTACGACACCACAGATAGATGAAGATGGAATCGCAGACTTCTCTGCTATGGAAAAAGAAGGCTTAATCCAAGTACTTTCCCAGCGCAAATGGGACGAACGGCAGTATTTATGGCCAATCCCCACATCTGAAATCATTATTAATGAAAACATGAAACAGAATCCAGGGTATTAACGGTTAGACATTATAGGTAAAAAGATTGTGAATAAAAGGATAAACAAACTGTAATGAAAGGACTGCCCCTGCAAATTAGAAATCCAGGGCAGCCCTTTTATACCGTTTCCACAACAAAATAAAGAACCGCATATTTATGAGAAGAATTATATTGATTTTAAGTCTACTGTTCTGTAGCCAGCTTATCACAGCCTCCAATCTATTGATAGAAGCAGAAAGCTTTGACCAAAAAGGAGGATGGGTAGTAGACCAGCAATTCATGGACCTTATGGGGTCACCCTATCTAATGGCTCATGGAATGGGGGTCCCGGTTGAGGATGCTTCCACTACCATATCTTTTCCCGAGAGCGGTACATATTATGTATATGTACGTACCTATAACTGGACTTCTCCTTGGCATGATGGCAAAGGACCAGGAAAGTTCACTCTAAAAATCGGTAATAAAAAGCTGCCTATAGTTTTAGGGGATGAAGGCAACCAATGGATGTGGCAACCCGCCGGAAAAATTTCAGTAAAGGCTGGGAATAGTAATCTAACATTAAAAGACTTGACCGGTTTCAATGGCCGTTGCGATGCTATTTATTTTACAACAGAAAAAGAGCAACTACCTCCTAACGAAACTGTACAACTGACAGATTTCCGTAAAAAGATGCTGGATATTCCAGCCGAACCGGAGCAATACTCCTATGATGTGATTGTAACTGGTGGCGGTATAGCCGGTATGTGTGCAGCCGCAACCGCTTCCAGATTGGGATGCAAAGTGGCATTAATCAACGACCGCCCAGTACTTGGCGGCAATAATAGCTCTGAAGTCAGGGTTCACTTAGGGGGCAATATCGGAGTAGGCCCCAATTCCGGACTGGGACGTATGATAAGAGAATTCGGACATTCTAAAGAAGGAAATGCCAAACCTGCCGCAAACTATGAAGATGAAAAGAAGGAGCTTTTTATCGCCAATGAAAAGAATATCACCCTTTATGCCAACTACCGTGCCATATCTGTAAAGACCGATGGCAACAGAATAGAATCTGTCATCATCAAGCATATAGAGAATGGAAAAGAAGTGGAACTGAAAGCACCATTGTTCTCCGACTGTACCGGAGACGGCACCATCGGGTATCTGGCCGGTGCAGACTACAACATGGGACGCGAATCCCGTGCCGAATACGGAGAAGAGCTGGCACCGATTCAACCGGACAAAATGACAATGGGTTCATCCGTACAATGGTACTCTGCAGACAAAGGTAAACCTACCCGTTTCCCTATTTTCTCGTACGGTCTGCAATTCAATGAAAAAAATTGCGAAAAAGTGACGATGGGTGAATGGAAATGGGAAACCGGCATGAACTTCAATCAAATCGACGACTTCGAACGTATACGTGATTATGGCTTAATGGTCATCTATTCTAATTGGAGTTTTCTGAAAAATGAATTAAAGGACAACAAGAAATATAAGAACCGCGCATTGGACTGGGTAGCCTATATTGCCGGAAAACGCGAGTCACGCCGATTGTTGGGCGATTATATTCTAAAGCAAGATGATATAGATAAAAATGTCTATCACGAAGATGCCTCCTTCGTCACAACCTGGAGCATCGACCTGCATTTCCCGGATTCGCTCAATGCATCACACTTTCCTGATGCGCCTTTCAAAGCAGCAACCAAACACATCCATATATATCCTTATGCAGTGCCCTATCGCTGCCTATATTCCAGAAATATCGAGAATCTTTTTATGGCGGGCCGCAATATCAGTGTTACCCATGTGGCACTGGGCACTGTCCGCGTAATGCGTACCACCGGAATGATGGGCGAAGTTGTCGGGATGGCAGCTTCCTTATGTAAAAAGTACAACACCACTCCGAGAGGAGTATATCAGAAACACCTACCGGAATTGAAAGCACTGATGAAAGAGGGAGTAGGAAAAAAAGAAGGGATTCCCGATAATCAGAAGTTCAATGAACAAAAATTATTAAAAAAGCCTCGTATATTTGCCATTGAAAAAAACAAGAAGTAAGAAACACGTTGATACTACAATTTAAGTATTAATAAAACACGCATATCATGAAAAATATTCTAACATTATTATTTGTCCTTTTCGGAGGATATTCGTTACACGCACAAGATACCTGCTACGGCTTTCTGAGAAATGACACTTTAACCATCGGGAACAATTTGGTCGAACGTACCTTTTTGTGGAACGGGGGAAATATCATAACTTACCGCCTGACCGACAAGAGTAATGGAAAATCATGGAAGAACCACAGCCTTACTCCAGATTTCAGAGTAACGAAAGATTTGCCGCAACCATCAAACGGTTCACTCAAAGTAGTTCCCGTAAAAGAGACTAAAATATTTCCCGCTTATCTGAAAGTAGAAGTTTCTTTCAGCCTGGAGAAGCTAGATATAAAACGGGTATATCGTATTTATGATGATTGTCCAGCCATAGCCTGCGACACCTATTTAAGAGGAACAGTAAACAGTATTTTCGGAGGCAGAGAAGTTAGTGCAGCCGACCGGAAGAATATTGAATTCGCCGAAGACATGAAATCTAAAGAAGTAACCGCTGTACTAGACCAGTTCCATTTCCAAGGACAACATTGGCACGCTCGCAGCGTGGAATTTTCCGATGTGACCGACTGGCACAACAACCTGGTTTTCGAGAAAGAGATTATTTCCTACCGCAAACTGGGATATCGCGGCAATCTGCTGTTTGCCTTTAATGGCGAGGACAACTGTGGCATCTTCTTTTTAAAAGAGGCTCCCTGCTCTTCGGTACAATTAGCCTATCAAGGAAAGGATTTTCTGACTGATTTCGGAAAGTTTACAGTAACCGGTCTGGGCATTACCGAGAAAGACGTGACTCCCGACCGTTGGACCAAAACATACGGATGTGTATTGGGAATATACGGAGAAGATGAACTGAGCCGCCTACAAGCGCTTCGTTCATATCAGAAGAATATACGTACTTACCGGGCCGACCGCGACGAGATGATTATGATGAACACCTGGGGAGACCGTAGCCAGGACTCAAAAGTAAACGAATCCTTCTGTTTGAAAGAACTGGAACGCGCCGCCCGTCTGGGAATCACCCATTTCCAGATTGATGATGGCTGGCAAATAGGTAAAAGTCCTAATTCAGCTGTAGCCCGCGGTTCATTCAAGAACATTTGGGACAATAAAGACTACTGGAAACCCGATCCGCAAAAGTATCCACGTGGTTTGCATCCCATCGTAAAGCGTGGCAAGGAATTAGGTATTGAAATCGGTCTTTGGTTCAATCCCAGCATACAAAATGATTTTGCCGATTGGCAGAAAGATGCGCAAGCACTCATCAGCCTCTATCGCGAATACGGCATCAAAATATTCAAGATAGACGGGCTCACCATTCCCAGTAAAGAAGCCGAAACAAACCTGCACCGCTTATTCAACAAAGTGCTGGAAGAGACGGACGAGGCAGTGATTTTCAACCTTGATGCGACAGCCAGCCGCCGCGGAGGCTACCACATGTTCAATGAATATGGAAATATCTTTCTGGAAAACCGTTATACCGACTGGCAGAACTACTATCCTTACTGGACTTTGCGTAACCTCTGGATGCTTTCCAAATATGTTCCGGCAGAAAAGCTGCAAATAGAGTTCTTGAACAAATGGAGAAATACGGATAAATATAAAGGAGAAGTCTTCGCTCCAGAAAACTATTCATTTGAATATCTGTTTGCTACGACTTTAGCAGGACAGCCGCTTGCCTGGATGGAAGGTACCAATCTACCCGAGGAAGCATTTACATTACGAGAACATACAGAAGCCTACAAGAAATTTCAGCATGACATGCATTCCGGCACTATCCTACCCATAGGAGATGAACCATCGGGACGCTCTTGGACCGGCTTCCAGTCTCTAAAGAAAGATAGAGGATACTTGATTGTGTACCGTGAAAATCATCCAGAAGGGACTACAGAAGTCGAAACCTGGCTGCCAGAAGGTGTCACAGTAAGATGTATCCCATTGATGGGACACGGCAAAGCGATGACAGCAGTAACCGGAAAGAAAGGAAGGCTGGAAATCTCTCTGCCATCAATCAATGACTATGTTGTCTACAAGTATGAAATTAAAAACAAACGCTAAAATAAAGACTGACATGAAAATCACAAGGAGTATACTCTTAATCGCCTTCTTGATGCTGTTTTACCGAGCCTTCGGACAACCTGCCGAACGGCTGATTCGGATACAGATCACTCCCAATCATACAGACTGGCTATATAAGCCAGGCGAAAAAATAAAATTCAGCATTACGGTACTGAAAAACAACGTACCAATTCCTGACACAGAAATTCGGTACCAGATTTCAGAAGATATGATGAAGCCTCACAAAGAAGGCATATTGCAAGCTGAAAAAGGGACAGCCACGGTGGAAGCCAAAACAATGGAAAAACCTGGCTTTCTCCGTTGCCAAGCCTTTGTTAAATATGGAGGACGTGAATACCAAGGGATAGTAACCGTTGGAATCAATCCAGAAAAATTAAAACCTATCACATCATTGCCCGAAGACTTTCTAAATTTCTGGGAAACAGCAAAACTCCAGGCTCAAAAGACACCAATGGATGTACAAATGACCCTTGTACCCGAACGTTGTACAGAGAAAGTGAATGTATTCCATGTGAATATACAGAATTATGAATCCCATACACGCTTATACGGCATGCTGGCTATGCCTAAAGCAAAAGGTCGATATCCCGCAGTTTTAAAGCTACCAGGTGCAGGAATACGTTCTTATGCCGGAGATGTGGAACATGCTGCCAATGGCTGGATTGTTTTCGAAATAGGAATACACGGTATTCCGGTCAACATGTCAGGACCGGTATATACCAATCTCTATATGGGAGCATTAAAAGGGTACCACACGTTCAATCTGGATAATCGGGATAAATACTATTATAAACGTGTATATCTAGGCTGTGTACGTGCCATTGACTTTATTTATTCCCTACCACAATTCGATGGGAGCAATTTGATAACATTCGGCAGTAGCCAAGGAGGAGGATTGTCCATCGTGACAGCTGGACTTGATTCACGTGTCAAAGGACTGGTAGCCTTTTACCCTGCTCTTTGTGACATGGTCGGCTATATACATAACCGTGCCGGAGGATGGCCACACATGTTTAACAAGCAAGAAAATCAGACTGCAGAAAAGGCAAATACAGCACGTTATTATGACGCAGTTAATTTTGCACGCCAAATAAAAGTTCCCGGATTCTACTCATTCGGATATAATGATATGGTCTGTCCACCCACTACTACCTATTCTGCCTACAATGTAATTCAAGCACCCAAACAAATATTAGTATCCGAAGAAACGGCTCATTATGCCTACCCAGAACAATGGGCAGCCGCATGGAAATGGGTCGCTGATTTCTTTCAACAAAAAAAATAAAAACTATAAGAATCATGAGAATACTTTTTTTTATTACAACACTGCTTTTCATCATCCCGAACATGTTCGGACAAAAGGAATATCGTCTGAACTCACCGGACGGCAAGTTGGAGGTTACCTTATATATAGGTGACCGGATCACTTACGAGCTGACGGAAGAAGGGCATACATTGGTAGCCCCCTCTCCCTTATCAGTACATCTGGATAATAGGACAGTCTGGGGTAACGGCTCCCATCTTAAGAGAGTCAGTCATCGCCAGGCAAATGAGGTGATTCCCTCTCCTTTCTACAAACGCAGTGAAGTAAAGGATGTCTATAATGAAATGACGTTAAGTTTCCGGGAACATTTCAACCTCATTTTCAGAATGTACAATGAAGGAATGGCATACCGGTTCGCAGCGACCGGAAACAGACCGTTCAAAGTTACAAACGAAGAAGCCGCCTTCAACTTCAACAAGGACTACAAATCGATTGTTCCTTATGTAAAAGATGGCGATAAACAACCGATAGAAGCCCAGTTCTCCAACTCTTTTGAAAACACCTATACACATATAGAGCTATCCGGACTGAACCCCCAAAGACTGATGTTTACCCCCGTAGTAATAGAGCAGGAAAACGGCCGTAAACTTTGTATTGCCGAATCCGACGTGGAGAGCTATCCGGGCATGTTCCTCATCAACAGAAACGGGGGAACAGCACTCACTTCCGCTTTTGCCGCCGTCCCCAAAACAAAAAAACAAGGCGGGCATAACCAACTGCAAATATTAGTCACAGAGCGTGAAAACTACATTGCTTCCTGCCAGCCGAAAGCCAAACTACCCTGGCGCATCATTGTTGTGGCAAGAAATGACAAGGAGCTGGCAGATAACGATATGGTTTATAAGCTGGCTGCTCCATCACGCATGAAAGACATCTCATGGATACGTCCGGGCAAAGTGGCCTGGGAATGGTGGAACCATTGGGGAATCAAAGGCGTGGATTTCGAAGCTGGAATAAACAATGAAACATACATGCACTATATCGACTTCGCCTCCCGGCATGGCATCGAGTATGTGATTCTGGATGAAGGCTGGGCTGTCAACCTCAAGGCTGACCTTTTCCAAATTGTACCGGAAATTGATTTAAAAAAGCTCACGGCCTATGCCAGGCAAAAGAATGTAGGACTCATCCTTTGGGCAGGTTACCATGCCTTTGCCCGCGACATGGAACATGTATGCAAGCACTATTCCGAAATGGGCATCAAAGGATTCAAGATTGACTTTATGGATAGGGATGACCAGGAAATGGTAGACTTCCACTACCGGGCTGCCGAAATTGCCGCTAAATATAAGTTGATGGTAGACTTTCACGGCACGTACAAACCTACCGGGCTGAACCGCACTTATCCCAATGTCATCAACTATGAAGCCGTTCACGGGCTGGAACAGATGAAGTGGAGTGACATCCATACCGACCAGGTAACCTACGATGTCACCATGCCATTTATCCGTATGCTGGCCGGACCGGTGGACTATACACAAGGCGCCATGCACAATGCCAACAAACGGTGTTACCACTCCTCAATGGATACCCCAATGAGCCAGGGAACCCGTTGCCGCCAATTAGCTGAATATGTAGTATTTGAATCACCATTGAACATGTTGTGCGACAGTCCCACCAATTACGACCGTGAAGAAGAATGCACGGAATTCATCGCTACCATCCCTACCGTTTGGGAACAAACAATAGCCATGAACGGAGAAATTGGAAAATACATTACAATGGCGCGCAGGAAAGGAGATGTCTGGTATGTCGGCTCCCTAACCAATTGGGATGCACGTACTCTGACACTGGACCTTTCTTTCCTCGGTGCAGGCAGATGGAAAGCGGAAATGTTTCATGACGGAGTGAATGCCAACCGCCTGGCTTCCGACTACCAAAAGACCGTCACAGACATTCCTGCATCCCGTAAACTGACCGTCAAAATGGCACAAGGAGGCGGATGCGCATTGAAAATATACAAAGAATAATTCATAGGCTTTTTAAACGTTAACTGATACATACGATTTATGAAAATTAAAAGATTAATGATTACTTGTTTGCTCGCAGTGTCTGTACTGGGAGGCAAGTCACAAGCACAAGACTTATTGTCCAATGTTTACGGACGCGATTACCAGCTACTGAATGGGAAGTGGGGAGCCATTGTAGACCTTTATGACCAAGGAGAAAGGATGCAGGTGTACAAAAACAGAAAACCTCAAGACAACAAGCAATTTTATGAATACTCTTTCGACGGAGGTTTGGTCCTGAATGTACCTGCCGATTTCAATTCACAAATGCCCGAGTTGAAATTTTATGAAGGAACAGTATGGTACGGACGCTCTTTCGATACCCCAAAGACTGACGGCAAACGTTTGTTTCTCTATTTCGGTGCGGTAAGTTACCGTAGCAAAATATATCTGAACGGGGAGAAAATAGCCAGTCATGAAGGCGGATTCACTCCCTTCCAGGTGGAAATCACAGATAAGGTAAAGCAAAAGGACAACTTCCTGGTGGTGAAAGTCAACAATACCCGCACCACGGATGCCATCCCTGCCATGTCCTTTGACTGGTGGAATTACGGCGGCATCACACGCGATGTAATGTTGGTAAGCGTTCCACAAAGCTACATCAAAGACCATTTCATCCAGTTGGACAAGGTACAATCCAACCTGATTCGTGCCAAAGTAACCTTATCCGAAGCAAAGCCTGGCATCAACGTACAAGTCGCCATCCCCGAATTGGGCATCAGACAGAACATGACTACCGATGCCAACGGAATTGCCCAGGCCACTATCAAAACCAAAAAACTGCAACGTTGGTCACCGGATGCTCCAAAGCTGTATGATGTAACCATCACTTCGGAAAGTGACCGGCTCAACGAGCAAATTGGTTTCCGTAACCTTTATGTAAAAGGTGAAGATATCTATCTGAACGACCAGCCCATCTTCCTGCGCAGTATCAGCTTCCACGAGGAAATTCCGCAACGCCGCGGGCGTGCCTTCTCTGAAGCGGACGCAACAATGCTGTTGTCCGAAGCCAAAGAGCTGGGTGCCAACATGATTCGTCTGGCACATTATCCACAAAATGAATATACTGTCCGCCTAGCAGAAAGAATGGGATTTCTTTTATGGGAAGAGATACCTATCTGGCAAGGGATTGACTTCAAAAATACCGCTACCCGTGAGAAAGCAGGCAGAATGATTAAAGAGATGGTGATGCGCGACAAAAACCGTTGTTCCGTTGCCTTTTGGGGGATTGCCAATGAAACAGCCACTTCCGCCCCGCGCAATGAATTTCTGAAACACATGAAACAATGTTGCCTGGACATCGACTCAACCCGTCTGATTACGGCCGCCTTCGATTTGGTACGCTTCAACCGCGAAAGCCGGGACTTTGAGATGAATGACTCCATTATCAACATCCTGGACATGGTAGCCATCAACAAATATATGGGATGGTATCATGACTGGCCACTGGCTCCGGACCAGGCTGTCTGGAATGTAGCTCCCGGCAAACCTCTTTTCATTTCCGAGTTCGGAGGCGAAGCGCTCTATGGCAAACATGGCGACGCGGAAGTCAAGAGTTCTTGGAGTGAGGATTATCAGGCACAACTCTACAAGGACAATCTGGAAATGTTTAAGCATATCCCCAACCTGCGCGGAACATCGCCGTGGATTCTTTTGGATTTCCGTTCTCCCTTCCGTTTCCATCCACACCAGGGAGGGGAATGGAACCGTAAAGGACTGGTTTCCGACCAGGGACAACGCAAAAAAGCATGGTACATCATGCGTGATTACTATAACCAAAAGAAAACAGAACAATGAAGCACAAAATAAAACACTACATGGCTGCCCTCCTCCTGACCTCTATGGTCTGGAGCGGGCATGCCCAAGAAAAGAATGAAATGGACTTGTCTGGTGAATGGGCATTCCAGACAGATGTCATGGACTTCCGGAGAGGTTCACTGGACGTACGTTACTGCCATCGCCTGCAGGAAAGCATCGTTCTGCCGGGAATTACAGATGACTATAAAATAGGCTACAAATCTCCTTACCGCCACCTGGATAGGCTGACCCGTGTCTACGAATATATGGGCCCCGCATGGTACCAGCGAGAAATAGAAATTCCTGCGGCATGGAAAGGCAAACGCATTTTCCTCTATTTTGAACGTACACACTGGCTCAGTTCGGTATATGTAGGCAAAGAAGAAGTGAGTAAAATAGACTACATCAGTATTCCCCACAACCACGAACTGACCCAATGGCTACATCCAGGCAAAAAAGAACTGATAACTTTCTGTATAGACAACCGCTACCAGTACGATACCCATAAATGGGACCATGCCCACTCCGAATTTACCCAAATAAACTGGAACGGAGTATTGGGCGAAATTAAGCTGGTAGCTGTAGACCCAGTCTATGTAGATGACATGCAGGTCTATCCGGACATCAAGAACAAAAGCATCAAAGTCAAAATGACTGTCCGCAACTGTACAGAACATACCGCCAGCGGCAAAATATCCTTCCACGTGTCAGGAAAGGACTATAGACTACAAAAGGAAGTACCAGTAACAGTGACCGATTCCATTACTTATATCGAGGAAGAAATGTTTTTGAGTAAGGATATCCATTTGTGGAATGAGTTCCATCCCAATCTTTATACGTTGGACTGTAAGTTGACTTCCAGTGTAGAGGGCCAATCCTATGCGCATGAGAAAAGCACAACTTTCGGTATGCGCGAAGTAGAGGCTGGTGAGGACCATATCATCCTTAATGGCGAACCCATACACCTGCGCGGTACCGTTGAAAACGCAGTGTTCCCCAAGACCGGCTATGCTCCCGTGGACGATGCCTCTTGGGAACGTGTACTCCGTATCCTAAAAGAATATGGTATGAACCATATGCGCTTCCACTCCTGGTGTCCTCCTGCCGCTGCGTTCCGTATGGCAGACAAGCTGGGTGTCTATCTGGAGGTGGAAATGCCGATGTGGGGTAAAGATGCCCAACCCGATGAGAAGCGCTGGAATTTCTTCCGTCGCGAGCTGCGGGGTATCTTGAAAGAATATGGGAATCACCCTTCCTTCATTCTCTACTGTAACGGAAACGAAATTACCGGCGATTTCAGTTTCATAGAAGAGCTTACCGCCACAGCCCGCCAGTTGGATAACCGCCGTCTATACAGCGGTTCCACAGCCCGCACACGTGTCAAATCAGACCAGTTCTACATTACCCATCAGACTACCAAAGGACACATGGCTATCTACGAAGGACGTCCTTATACAAACTGGGACAAAAACAAGGAACTGGGAGTAGGCCTGCCCATCATCTCGCATGAATCCGGACAGCGGTGCATCTATCCCAATTTCGAGGAAATAAAGAACTTCACCGGCCCCGTACAAGCGCGTAATTTCGAGATATTCCGTGAACTGCTGGACAAAAACCACATGCTCGACCAAGCACATGACTTCTTCCGTGCTTCTGGAGCCTTGACCGCCATAGAGTACAAGGATGTCATAGAAGCCCAGTTGCGCACTTATCTGAAAGGCGGTTTCCAATTACTGTCTCTGAATGATTTTACCGGACAAGGATATGCACCGGTAGGCATTCTCGATCCTTTCTGGAATACCAAAGGGCTCATCACACCGGAAAAGTGGCGCGAGTTCTGTGCACCGACTGTTGCGTTGCTCCGTTTCGACAAACGCGCACTTTACAATGATGAAGTATTTGAAGGAAAAGCGGAAATATACAATTATGGACCTACCCTATTGAAAAACGCAAAAATCAATTGGAGTATCACCGACAGCAACGGTAAAACCCTTAAGAGCGGAAAACTGAAAACACAAACTGTCGGAAAGAACGGGGTATTTCCACTTGGCAGTTTCAGTTATGCATTGAACAATATCACTGAACCACAGAAGCTGACGGTCCATCTTTCTGTTGCACACGTAAAAAACAGCTGGGATATCTGGGTATATCCCCGTCATAGCAACTTAATGCAGTCCACTAGTGAAGTGCTCTACACCACAGTATTCGATGAAAAAGCAAAACAACACCTTGCCGATGGCAAGAAAGTGGTACTCTGCCCCAAACCTTCCAAAGTAAAAGGTCGTAAATCCGTGTTCCACAATCACTTTTGGAATCCGATAATGTTCAAATGGCCTCCTATGACCATTGGCTGTCTGATTCATGACGACCAGCCTATATTCGAGCATTTCATAACTTCCTACCATACTGACTGGCAGTGGTGGGACATTCTGGAAAATGCCAAGGTTATTGAGATGAAAGATGCTCCGGCAGCACTGCGGCCTTTCATACAAGTAATAGACCATTACGACAATAATGAAAAGCTCGGTATTGGTTTCGAAGCAAAAGTGAAGAAAGGCAGTCTGCTGGTACTGGCCGTAGATACCCAGAAAAACATCAACGAACGTCCTGCCACCCAGCAATTGCTGGAAAGCATTGACCGCTACGTAAAGAGTGACAAATTCGCTCCGCAAATTACCGTTGACGAGTCCTACATTGAATCATTCTTAAAGAAATAAATAAAGGAAATATGATGAAATTATTCTTGCTTTGGGCTCTTGTGCTGCTGCCGGTCGGACCGGCAGCAGCACAAGAGATAAAAATGTCACAAACAGCTCCATTGGAACAAGTTTATGGAGAAACAGTAGAAGATGATGCCTTACTGCCCATGAATGAACTGGATATGGATTTCGGCTATGCCCTCTATGAGACAACCGTTGATGTGGAAGAGGAGAATCCCACACTAACTATTGAAAACGTACGGGATTATGCTGTGGTCTATGCAGACGGCAAACTGCAAGGATATTTAAAAGATAGCAGTAAAAGCCTGAAAACCAATCTACCGATAGGTATACACAAACTTAGTATCTATACTGAAAATATCGGACGTATTACCTATGGTCCTGAAATTCTGGACAATTCAAAAGGTATCTACGGCAGCATAACATTGGGAAAGACAGATTTGGAAGGCTGGAAGATGACCCCATTGGAAATTAAGGAATGCGATGTGGCCGGAATAACTTTCAAAGAAGGTACCTCCTCCATCCCTTGCTTCCGTAAAGGTTGTGTCACAGTAAGCAACCCGGCACAAGAGACCTTTCTTGACGTGTCCGGCTGGGGAATGGGAGAAGTCTGGATAAACGGGCAATACTTGGGTGCCTACTGGGAAGAAAATGCAGAAAAGACCCTGGAGATACCTGCCGGTGCTCTGATAGCAGGTAATAATGAAATAGTGGTATTTGAACTAAAAAATAACGAACAAGCTTCCATAACACTAACCGATAAGCCTATTTTCAAATAAGCCCTTGCATGTACTTGTTTATATTCCTTAAAAAAACGACCTTTGTGTAGGAGCAGATTCCGAAAAACGTGTCTTATTTAATGAGAATAGCATAATTATATATATCATGAAGAAACTAACATTTATCAGTTGCCTCCTTTTAAGTGGTTGCCTGGCCGGAGCAATGGCTGCAGACAAAAAGCAACCCATCTACAAAGATGCCAAAGCTCCCATTGAGGAGCGTGTAAATGACCTGGTCAGCAGAATGACACTGGAAGAAAAGGTACAACAACTCAACCAGTACACTTTGGGGCGGAATAACAACGAGAACAATCGTGGTGAGGAAGTAAAAAAAATTCCTGCCACATTAGGCTCCCTCATTTATTTTGATGAAGATGCCAATCTGCGTAACGAGGCTCAGAGAAAAGCAATGGAAGAATCACGTCTGGGTATCCCCATCCTTTTCGGATACGACGTCATCCACGGGTTCCGTACCATTTATCCCATCTCTTTGGGACAAGCATGTTCTTGGAATCCCCAATTGGTAGAACAAGCATGTGCCGTTGCCGCCCAGGAAGCACGCATGTCCGGGGTAGACTGGACTTTTTCCCCTATGATTGACGTGGCAAGAGACGGACGCTGGGGACGTGTTGCAGAGGGCTATGGCGAAGACCCTTATACCAATGCTGTATTCGGTGTCGCATCCATCAAAGGATACCAAGGTGAAGACATGTCCGACAGCAAGCGAGTAGCCGCCTGCCTTAAACATTATATCGGATACGGCGCTTCTGAAGCAGGACGTGACTATGTTTATACGGAAATCTCCAATCAGACTCTGTGGGACACCTATATTCCTCCCTATGAAGCTGGCGTAAAAGCCGGTGCCGCTACTTTAATGAGTTCATTCAATGACATCAGCGGCACTCCCGGAAGCGCCAACCATTACACGATGACAGAAATTCTGAAGAACCGTTGGAAACACGACGGCTTTGTTGTTTCAGACTGGTCTGCAGTACCGCAACTTATTGACCAGGGCCATGCTGCCGACCGCAAAGAAGCTGCCCGTCTGGCTTTCAACGCCGGCCTAGAAATGGACATGATGGGGCATTGCTATGACAGGCATATGGCAAAGCTGGTGGAAGAAGGTAAAATAAGCATGCAACTGGTGGACGATGCAGTAAAACGCGTGCTCCGTATCAAATTCCGCCTTGGACTTTTTGACAATCCCTACACCCCGACATCTACAGAAAAAGAGCGCTTCCTCCTTCCACAAAGCCTGGCTATTGCAGAGAAACTGGCAGAAGAGAGCATTGTTCTACTGAAGAATGAAAACAAGGTACTCCCTCTGGCAAACGGGAACAAGCCAACTATCGCCGTCATGGGGCCTCTGGTAGAAAACTATGCCGAGCTCCTGGGGTCATGGTATGGACATGGACATGCAGAAGATGTCCTCCCCATCAAAAAGGCGCTGGATGCAGAATTTGCAGGCAAGGCTGAACTGATTTATACCGAGGGTTGTGATTTCGACGGTAACGACACTTCCAAATTCAGTGAGGCACTGGCTGTAGCCCGGAAAGCAGATGTCATTCTACTCTGTATGGGTGAAAAGAAAAAGTGGAGTGGCGAAAACGCATCGCGTTCCATCATAGAACTGCCTGCCATTCAAGAGGAATTCATTGCTGAAATGAAGAAAGCAGGCAAACCGATTGTTCTGGTACTGGCTAACGGACGTCCTTTGGGACTCTCTAAAGTGGAACCTCTCTGTGACGCCATCGTTGAAATGTGGCAACCGGGAGTACCTGGCGGTAAACCATTGGCAGGTGTCTTGTCCGGCCGGGTAAATCCTTCGGGCAAGCTTTCCATTACTTTTCCACGTTCCACCGGACAGATTCCAATCTATTACAATCAGCGCAAAACAGCCCGTCCACAAAGTGGCAAATATCAAGACATCTCCTCTTCCCCACTGTATGAATTCGGATACGGCTTGAGTTATACCACCTTTAATTATGGTAATATCAACTTGCCCAAAGAAACCATCAGACGCGGTGAAAAGTTGGTAATGGAAATCCCAGTCACCAATGTAGGCAAACGTGACGGTGCAGAAGTGGTGCATTGGTTTATCTCAGACCCATTTAGCACGATTACCCGTCCATGCAAAGAATTGAAGCACTTCGAAAAGCAACTAATTAAAGCAGGTGAAACACATATATTCCGCTTTGAAATAGACCCGATGCGTGATCTTGGTTTTGTAAATGCCAATGGTGAACATTTCCTTGAAAATGGAGAATATTATGTAATAGTGAAAGACCAGAAAGTAAAATTCACGGTTATAGATTAATCTTCTTTTTATATTGCAGGCCATCCTCCTTTCATCCTTCTAAAAGACAGATGGCCTGCAATTTCTATTTTAGAACAAATAAGTATACTGTTCTCCTAAAAATTTCTTGATATGCTTCAAGGCTTTGGTTATTTGGGCCTCCACCGTCTTGACAGAAATCCCCATTTCCCCGGCAATTTCTTGATTAGTCTTCCCTTCCTCCCTACTTTTGCGATAAACCTGCCCACATTTGTCCGGAAGGGAACAAACAGCTTCTTCAATCAATCGGTTCAGTTCTTCCATCTCCACCGAAGTATCAGCCGCAAGAGCATATCCATATTCTTCTCCTCCCTCGATGGGAACCGTATCCTTTTCATCGCGTAAAGCATTCAGGCAACGATTGCGTGCAGACTGGAAAAGATAAGCCTTGAATGAGATTTTAAGAGTCAAGTCGGCCCTACCCTCCCACAAATTCATAAAGATGGAAAGGGCCAGTTCTTCTATCTCCTGCTTGTCTCTCAGATAAAGGGACATGAAGCGGCAGAGTGAAACAAAATAAGTATCGAAAAGGTGCTTGAAAGCCTTCTCGTCATCTTGTTTGATTAACTGTAACAATAGGATATCATCTTCTGCAGGCATATCGAAGTTATATTAGATAAGGGCTTCTTGAGCGGCAAAGATACTAATATTATTTGTTCCTCGAAATTTATTAAAAAAATAATTGGAATTGGAATAAGGGTTAAACCCAAGTGATGTGTCATATAAGTGAAGGCCTATAAAAACATCATGATCATGAAAAAAAGTGTTCCTTGGAATTTAATCATTCCTAAGTTGAAACAGGAAATTTCCGCAGACGAAGAGCGGCAATTGGAGACTTGGTTACGCAGCAGTAACAACGAAGCGTTATTCAAGGAATTGCAACTGTTATGGGAAAAAATTCAGGCAAATGTAGAAAACTACACGCCCAATACCGAATATTATTGGAATGAACTTGTCAACCGTATGCACGCCAGCGAGCCTAAGCAGACTGAAAAACCTGCAAAGAAACGCTTCGAACTGAAACGGATATACCGCTACGCAGTAGCTGCATGTATAGCTGTTGCCATCGGTTGCTCATTCTACATAGGATTCCTTAACGGACAGCCTGAAGCCATGCCGCAGTTATACTCTAATTTGTCGGGTAAGTCTAAGGTTCTCCTTCCTGACGGAAGCGAAGTATGGATGCATACAGAGACCTCTTTGCAATACGGATCACAAATGAATAAGGATGAGCGTATCGTAAATGTAACTGGTGAAGCTTACTTCGATGTAGCACACGATGCTGACAAACCTTTTATTGTGCAGACAGAAGGTATGCGTATCGTAGTTCACGGAACCAAATTCAATGTCGATGCATTCCCCGGTTCGGAAAATACATTGGTGAGTTTGGTAGAAGGGTCCGTCTCTTTGGAAACCGAGACAGAGAACCGTTTCCTCAAACCGGGCGAAACAGCTACTTTTAATCGGAAAACCCTTACACTTAAGGTAGAAAAAGATGATGTACATTTTGCCTCTTCGTGGGCAAATACACAACTCGTATTCAGAAACCGTTCATTGGGAGACATTTGCAAACTGCTTTCTAAATGGTATCGGATAAAGATAGACGTGGATCCTACATTATCCAATAAATATTTCTATACGTTTACGTTGCGTAGCGAACCGCTGGACGAAATACTCCGCATCATGGCACGCATCCAACCTATGAAATATACCTTTAACGAAGAGAATGAGTTGACAATTTCGTTTGCAGACACAAAACAAAAAGTAAAATGAAACAGTAACAAAATTAAAAACTTATGCCAAACAAATGAGAAATGCACATTATTTAATAATTAACGAAAAGTAAACACCTACATTAATCTTTAAATTTAAGACAATTATGGATATAAGAAAACAACTCATCATTCTTATACTGGTATTTCTATGTGCCCCGGTTTCTGCACAAAAGAAAGAGAAACTGATCACACTGAAGTTCACAAATATCCCATTATCAGAGGCTATGCCAAAAGTGGAAAAGCAAAGCGGATACACTTTCTTCTATGAATCGCAGCAAATAGACATCAAACAGAAAGTCAGCTTGAATGTTAAGAATGAAACTATTAATAAGACAATAGCAGCCTTATTGAAAGGGACCAATGTTAAATTTGAAATCGACGCAACACACATTATTTTATATACCGGAAAGAATAACAAGGCAATATCCGGACAACCACAGAACATCTCTGGTACAGTAATTGACGAAAGTGGTGAACCGATTATCGGAGCAAATGTCATGGTGGAAGGAACCAGTACTGGTGTCATTACAGATCTTGACGGAAAATACACAATCAACGCACCGGCAGGGAGTAATCTCAAAATCTCCTATATCGGTTATGTGACACAGACTGTAAAAGCTGGTAGAAACAGTACCGTAAAGTTAGTGGAAGACAGTAAAACACTGGCAGAAGTCGTGGTAATCGGCTATGGTACACAGCGTAAGTCCGACCTGACTGGAGGTCTGGTATCAGTAGACCAGAAGAAACTGAACATGATAAATAGCAGTAACTTGATGGACCGTCTCGCAGGACAAATTCCGGGCTTAAGCGTAACTACTGGTGATGCGAAACCGGGGGCAGACCAAACCCTCCGTGTACGTGGTGAAAACTCATTAAGTGCTGACAATGCACCGCTTATTGTATTGGACGGTATTCCTTACAATGGTTCTTTGAGTGATATTGACCCAAACATCATCGAAAGCCTTAGTGTCTTGAAAGATGCTTCCGCAGCAGCTATCTACGGCTCACGCGGTTCCAATGGTGTTATCTTGATTCAATCAAAGAAAGGCAAGAAAGGTGCACCCCAAGTTACATACAAAGGGCAGTTCAGAATGTCGCAACCCCAACAGACTATTGATGTGATGACTCCAGACGAATACATCACATTTAAACAAGACATTGCACGCCTGAAAGATGGATGGAGCGGAGACCAATTGGCTCCTGAGAATATTCTGAGTGCCAGCGAACTTATAAATTACAAGAAAGGCGTTACAAACGACTGGCAGGACTATATTTTCCGCAATGCATTTACCATGGAACATCAAGTAGGCATTTCCGGAGGTACTGAAAGCACCACTTATATGGGGGCAGTTTCCTATCTGGATCAAGAAGGTGTAGTCTACAATTCTGCTATGAAACGTTACAATATCAATTTGAATGTCACACAAGTATTAAACAAATGGCTGACTATTGGTATACAGACCCAATTTATTCAAAGAGATGGCGGTGGTATAACCCCGAATATTGAACATGCTGTAAAGCAAAGTCCTTATGGTATCTACAAAGATGAAAACGGCAAGTATTATGAAGAACCTATGGACCAATCCCTGATTATTAACCCGATGGCCAATGTCAATGCCGACCAAGATCAAACAAGACGTAACTTCTTCATCAACACCTATGCTGACATTCTGTTGCCGGTAAAAGGTCTTTCAGCCCGTACAACCTTTGGTTACAACTATCGTAGCGACTTTACCGGCACATACTATGGCCGTGACACCAAAGACGGTAGAACAGCCAGCGGAAAAGCCAGCATCAACAATGAACACTACTGGGATTACACTTGGGAAAATCTGCTCAAATATAATCGTGAATTTGGCAAGCACCGTTTCGACGCTACAGGTTTGTTCAGTGTACAACAAACTCAGAAAAAGACTTCCAAGTCAAGCGCCGAAAGTTTTGTAAACGATGATTCCAGTTATCATAACATCAATGCAGGTGAAAAGAATAAAACCGTAAGTTCTGGTTTATCAGAAACCTCGATGCTGTCTTATATGCTTCGCTTGAATTATTCATATGCAGGAAAATATATGTTGACCCTGACCGGACGTTCCGACGGTTATTCTGCCTTCGGTGCAAACAACAAGTATGCATTCTTCCCGTCAGTGGCTGCTGCATGGAACATTGCTTCCGAAAGTTTTATGGAAAATGCACAAAACTGGCTGGACCAATTGAAGCTCCGCGTATCTTATGGTTCTAACGGTAACCAAGCCATCAACCCCTATCAGACATTGGACCGTCTGCACCTCACAAACTATATCTGGGGTGACGGTGGAGCAGGTGTCAACGGTGCTTATCTGGCCAACGACGGTGTCGGAAATCCGAATCTAAAGTGGGAAACAACCCAAACATTCAACGTCGGTATCGACTATTCATTCTTCAACGGCCGTATCAACGGTAACATTGAAATGTATGTCGCCAACACAAAAGACTTGCTGATGAAACGTACTGTTCCTATCATGAACGGCTATAAAACCATTTGGGATAATGTGGGTAAAACACGCAATAAAGGTGTTGAATTTACCTTGAACACCGTCAACATACGTAATAAGGACTTCGAATGGAGCACCGGAATCATCTTTTCACTGAACCGTGACAAGATTGTAGACCTACGTGGTGACAAAAAAGATGATATCACCAATAAATGGTTCATCGGCAAACCCTTGCGAGTTTACTACGACTATGACGTCGACGGCATCTGGCAGGAAGGTGACAAATTCACCTATACCGCAGCAGACGGTACAGAAAAAGAGATCCAAAAAGGTGCCAAACCAGGTTCTGCCAAAGTGAAAGATGCAGACGGAAACGGTTATATTGACTCCAATGACAAAGTTATCATCGGTTCAAAGAATCCAAGCTTCCTCATGTCTATGAGCAATACATTGACTTACAAGAACTTTTACTTGTCATTCTTACTGAATGGAACCTTCAAAGTTACACGTGAGTTGAACGAAGCCAATATCGGAAGTTGGAGTTACAACTTATACAACTATCTGCATAATGCCGATTACTGGACACCGGAACACACCAATTCCAAATATGCTTCTCCAGCATATAACAACTTCGACGGACACAGCTATTACAAAGACTTTACATACATCCAAATAAAGAATATCACTTTAGGATACAATTTTGAAAAGAATTTTGTAAAGAAATTGGGACTGAGCGGTTTGGGAGTCAATATCAGTGTGGAGAATCCTTATACATTCTGTGACATACGCAGCGTATTGAACTATGACAACAGTTGGTTTGCCTCTTACCCGACTGCACGTTCCTACGTACTTGGACTGAACTTATCATTCTAAACTTACTTAAATATATATACAATGAAAAATTATATATCAAAAGCAACTCTAGCTCTGTTAGTAGCTCTGTCTGCTACCGGTTGCTCTGACTTTCTGGATGAGAAACTGAAAAGTGAACTGGCTCCGGACAACACATATACAAGTTCCTATGGTTTCGAAGTAGGTTCTACCGGACTTTATGCCGAAGCACGCTCTGAATACAACACTTGGGGTGAAAACGGTGCCTTCATGCACAATGCCGCTTGCCCTTACGAAGCATTACAGATTGCCACTGACCTTGCTACTATGGGTACCAAAGACGGTTCTATCCAACCGTTCGGTTTCTTGACATTAACTCCAAATACCGGTATTGTAGGCTCCTACTGGAACTGGGCTTATAGTCTGATTGCAGGAGCCAATGAGATGTTGAAATACTCGGAAATAAACACGAACTGGGATAATAGCACAGACAAGGCGCTCTATCAGGCAGAATCACGTTTTTTCCGCGCCTATGCATACCGTACATTGGTTTATCTGTATGGAGACGTTCCTTATGTAGACAAGATTCAAGATCAGTTCAGAATCGATTTTACCCGTACACCGAAGGAAGAGGTTATTGCCCACATGGTAGAAGACCTTCAGTTTGCTGTCGAGAACCTGCCTACTGACCCTGATGCCGTAAAAGTCGGCAAGCTGACCAAATGGGCGGCAGAACACTTACTAAGTGAGGTTTACTTGATGCAGGGTGATTATGCAAAGGCTGAAACTGCTGCAGAGAATGTCATCAACAGCGGATATTTCCACTTGATGGAAGACCGCTTCGGTGAAAAGGCAAAAGCAAACGGCGATGTGTTCTCCGACCTATTCGTTGAAAACAACCAAAATCGCACATCCGGCAATATGGAAAGCATTTGGGTCATGCAGTTTGAATATAACACTACTGGTGGCGGTACAAATTCCGATGACTGGACACGCCGTGCCTGGGAACCCAAATACTTCGAGATTACCGGTTTTGTTTTGGCAGACTCACTGGGTGGCCGCGGCTTGTCGCAATTGGTACCAATGAAATGGTGGATTGGAGAAGATACCGGTTTCTTTGATGAAGAAGACATTCGTAATTCCGAATACAACATCAAACGTAACTGGTATTACAACAACGAGAACATGCCCGACCTTTATGGTAAAAAAGCCACGATTACAGACGAAACATGGTTTACCACCTTCCGTCTTTATCCGGCTCTGACAAAATTCTTCTATGGCCGTTCCGAAAACCTTTCTTTGACCGGTTCCTACCGTGACCGCATGAAGTTCCGTTTGTCCGAGACTTATCTCTTACTCTGCGAAGCAAGGTTGGGGTTGAACGATATTTCAGGTGCCCGCGAAGCAATCAATGTTGTACGCCGTCGCGCGCATGCTCCTGAAATTACGGACAGTGAAATGACCATGGACTTCTTGCTGGACGAACGTATCCGCGAGTTGGTAGGTGAAGAATCACGCCGCTTTACCTTATGCCGTACCGGCAAATTATTGGAGCGTACCCGCAAATACAATACAGAATCGGGGCCCGTTATGCGTGATTACCACACATTATGGCCGATTCCTCAGAGCATAATCGATTCAAATACGGGTGCAGAATTCCCGCAAAACGAAGGATATTAACAGCACAAAGACAAAATAAAACACGAATAAAGGTAAAAAGATAGTTTTCAAGATTCTCATAAAGGGAATTGTCCGCGTCCATTGAGAACAAAGGCAATTCCCTTAATTTTATCAATAAACAATCATGAAGATACACAGACAATTAACAGCAGCAGCCTTTCTGTTTATCAGTATGGCAATCATGGCACAAGTGCCATTCAGCAAAAAGGAAGTAAAAGAGAAAATGAAGCAAGTGGCAGACTGGCAAATTTCCAATCCTAACACTGCCCACGAACACCACGACCTGGATTGGACCAATGGAGCACTTTATGTAGGTATGGTAGATTGGGCTAAACTGGCAGAAGAGGAGTACAATGACAGCACCTACTATCAATGGCTCTATAAAATAGGAAGACGAAACTGCTGGCAACCCCATCAGCGGTTGTACCATGCAGACGATATAACCGTTTCCCAATCATTCATTGACTTATACCGTAAATATAAAAAAGAGGAAATACTGGCTCCTACCCTGGCACGTACGGAATGGATTGTCAACCATCCATCCAACGGTACATTCAAACTGGAGTATGGTGACAACAAAACCCTAGAACGCTGGACCTGGTGTGATGCCTTGTTTATGGCCCCCCCGGTTTATGCCAAGCTATACCGTGAAACCAACAACCGGAAATACCTCCAATTCATGGACAATGAATACCGGGCTACCTACGAATACCTATTCGATAAGGAAGAGAACCTTTTCTACCGCGATTGGCATTATTTCGGTAAAAAAGAAGCCAATGGCAAAAAGGTGTTCTGGGGACGTGGAAATGCCTGGGTACTGGCCGGTCTGGCAGAAGTATTGCAGGAGTTGCCCAAAGGCTTGATGGAACGCGCTTATTACGAAGAACTGTTTATCCGGTTATGCACACGTATCGCCGGATTGCAGAACGAAGACGGTTATTGGCATGCCAGCCTTCTGGATCCGGCTTCTTATCCTTCTCCCGAAACCAGTTCCACCGGTTTCTTTGTATATGCGTTGGCCTATGGCGTAAATGCGGGACTCTTGAATGAAGACGATTTCATGCCAGTCATTATAAAAGGCTGGAAGGCACTGACCGATGCTGTAGATGCAAGCGGTAAACTTGGCTGGGTACAGCCTATCGGTGCCGACCCCCGTAAAGTGACGCGTGACATGACAGAAGTTTACGGTGTCGGTGCGTTTCTTGCAGCAGGATGCCAGATATACAAGATGGCTGTAGATACGGAAGCTGATTATATAAAAATCTGGCCAGACAGAAAAACCATGCAGGGAAACCCTTTAAGTGGTTGGGTTGTTTATGCAAATGAGAATGTCAGCGATGACTTCTGGAAGAAATACGACCATATCTATGTACCGGAAAAAGGAACAACCGTGAAAATCTCCGATTATGCACGCGCACTCTATATCCGTACGCATTGGAGTACCTTCAATCCCGCCGAAGGAGTCTACGGCTGGGATACCAACGAAAAGTTGAAAAAAGTAATTCAAGGGGCACTCGACAGAGGTATGCGTCTCTCTTTCCGTGTAGTTGTCGACAGCCGCGACCGAAAAAATGAAGCCACTCCGGCCTATGTATTCGATGCAGGAGCCAAATACTATACAGACAATGGAAAACGCTCTCCCTATCCTGATGACCCTATCTTCCAGGAGAAATATGCAAAGTTCATAGAAGCATTTGCCCAAAAATACAATGACCCTGACCTGGTGGAATTTATAGACGGCTACGGTCTTGGCAAATGGGGTGAGGCACACACTATGAAGTACATTGACCCCAAGAACCGGGAAGCTGTGTTCAATTGGATTACAGACCTCTACGTCAAACACTTTACCAAAGTACCTTTAGTTATCAACTACCATCGTTGGATGGGTGCAGGCAAAGACTGGGCAGGTGAGGAGAATTTTGATCCCGATAGTAAACGCTTGTTGGACAGCGCTTGCGAGAAAGGCTTTTCCTTACGTCATGATGCTTTCGGAATGAGAGAGTATTACGGCCAGTGGGAGCGAAACTATGTGAAACCTTGGATTATGAAACGCCCGGTTCTACTGGAAGGTGGATGGATTGTGAGCAAGCACCCTTATCACAATGACCCGAGCGGTTACAAAACAGCCAAAGATGTGCGTATCGGAGAATTTGAAGACGGTCAGGAAGCTCATGTCAACATGATGGATTTCCGTGTAGGAGACGAAACCATGAGTTGGTTCCGTGATGCCTATCCTTTGGTTGAGCGTTTCATCTCCGAAGGAGGTTATCGTTTATATCCCGATTCCATTGTAGTTCCCAAAGAAATGAAGAGTGGTTCAAGAATAAAGATAGTACATCGCTGGAACAACTTAGGCTGGGGATATTGCCCAACCAATATACCACAATGGAACCAAAAGTATAAAGTAGCTTTCGCATTATTGAACCAAGACAATCAAGTAGTCTACTCTTATCTGGACAACAATACTGATTTATCCGTCTGGATAAAAGGCTATCCCACTTCCTATGAGTTCACTCCCAAACTTCACGGGGTAAAAAAAGGAACCTATACCTGGGCAGTAGCTTTAGTCGATACAACCAAAGGCAATGGAAGCAATGTTAAGGGGCTGGATATCTCTGCCAAGGGAACCTTCACTAATTCTGGTTGGTTAAAACTGTCAGAAGTAACTGTAAAATAAATAAGACACCCCATCGACTTTATAAACAAGAGGCTGAATTCAATCTTGAATTCAGCCTCTTGTTTATAAAGTCCAATCCATCTATTTCTTTTGCGGCAACCTCTTCAGCAAGTGGTCCACCGCCGCTTTCAGCTGTGCATCTTCTCCCTTCAAAACAGCTTCCGGCTCATTATAAACCAAGATGTCCGGCTGTAAAGTCCGGTTCTCCAGATAGTTACCCTGCATATCCACACAACCTACCTGCGGAATACCGAATACAATACTTGGATCGATCTGGCTTTCCCACCAGACAGCAGTCATGGTTCCTGCCACGGGAGCACCTATCAGCTTACCGATACCCAACGTCTTGTACACAAAAGGAGTACCGTGGGCATTGCTGTAATTATCCTCGCAAACCAGCATACACGAAGGTTTCAGCCATCTGTCAAAAGGATCGCTGCCGATGTACTGGCCACGCGGCACAAAGCGTTCATACTCCTTGCCGCTAAGTAACGTCGCTACTTGTTCGTGCAGCCACCCGCCTCCGTTATGGCGGGTATCCACCACAACAGCCTCTTTCTTACGACTGCTTTCGCTCAACAAATCGGAGTAAATCTTACGGAAGCTCGGACTATCCATACCTTTGATGTGAATATAAGCAATGCGTCCGCCGGAATATTCATCCACCTTCTTGCGGCAGTTTTCCACCCAGCGCTTATACAACAGCTCATTCTGGGCACCGTAAGATATGGGCTTCAAGGTTTCTTCAAACCGCTTTCCGGTAACAGGATCATAGACCGAGAGAATCACCTTGCGGCCTGCCTTACCTTCGAGTAACGGGAAATAATCAGCGCCAGCCTTAATGGCAACACCATCCACTTTCTCGATAATACAGCCCGGCTTGACATCCGTCTTTTTCTTCGTCAATGGACTCTGAGCTATAATTTCTTTAATCTTCAATCCATCGCCCGCATAAGCTTCATCATAGAACACTCCCAAAGCAGCCGTAGGAAGTGCTGCGCCCGAAGCATAATAACGCGCTCCCGTATGAGAACCGTTCAATTCACCCAGCATCTCACTCAGCATTTCCGCAAAATCGTAGTTATTGTTGATATACGGCAAGAAGCGCTTATAAGTTTCTTTGTATCCATTCCAGTCCGTACCTTGCAAGTCTGCCACATAGAACTTATCATTTACCTGCTGCCAGATGTGGTCGAAGATATATTCACGCTCACCATAAGGGCGGTAATCGAAGAAAGCCTCAAATTCAATTGGAGAAATCTTGCTGCCTTCAATCTCTATCTTCTTCATTCCGTCGCGGGCACAAAGGAAGATATTCTTCCCTTCCTTGTCAGGCTGCAAAGCGCCTGCACCTACTTTCTTCAAAAGAACTTTTGTAACATTCTCTTTCAGATTGTGTTCCCAAAGATCGTACCCATCCTCGAAAACAGAAAGATAATAGAGTTTATCCCCTTTAGCAGAAAGCATGGCATCTGCCATATGCGAGGAGTTGACGGTCAGGCGTACAATACGGTCAAAGCGGTTTGCGAGGTCGAACTTTAACGGCTCTACCTTTTTCTCCTTATCTTTGTCGGCATCCCCTTTTTTCTTCTTGGCATCCTTTTCGTCTTTCTTCCCGGCTTTTTCCTTCTCTGCCTTCTCCGCTTCCTCGAGTAAAGCGGTTTCTTCCTTATTCATCAAAAAACGGTCGTATGCTTCAGCATCAAAGAACATGATATAAGTATCGTCTTCGGCTCCCCAACTGCCGTGGCTGCGATACCCCGCACGGTCACTGGTCCAAATCATGGCTTTTCCACCCAATACCCATTTGGCATTGCCATCGTTGTATCCGCTCTCGGTCAGGTTCACCATTTCACCCTTGCCATCGGCATTCAGCAGCACAACATCTTTGTTGTTCCATCCACCTACACCGATATAGTCCGAAAGAATCCATTTGCTGTCCGGACTCCACTGAAACCACTGGTCACCGTCCGAATAAGAGTATTGATACTTGCCATCCATAACGGTACGCACTGCCTTTGTCTTCAGATTGATGACACGGATGGTGCTGCGGTTTTCGAGAAAGGCAATCTCTTTGCCGTCGGGGCTGTATTGAGGTTGGAAAGAAGCGGCATCCGAGTTTGTCAGGCGTTCTTCCTTCAGCTCTGTGGCATAGGTAAACAGCTTTTCATCCTTACGCACAATCGTCGAAGTGTAAAGTTGCCAAAGCCCGCCACGTTCGGAAGCATAAACCAGTGTCCGCCCATCGGGGGCAAAGTCTACGGTACGTTCCTGACAAGGAGTATTCGTTATCTGCTTCGTAGTCTTATATTCCACTGAAGTGACGTAGACATCGCCGCGCAAAACGAAAGCCACTTCCTTACCATCCGGAGACACTGCCATTTCCGTGGCACCGCTACTCTTAATCTGGCGGATAATATCCTTGTCGTTTCTGTCGGAAACAATGCTGATGTTCACCTTTTGCGCTTCTCCACCGGGAAGCAGGGTGTAAATCTCACCATCAAATCCATAGCACAACCTTCCGTCCGTAGCGGCACTGAGATAGCGTACCGGATTTTTGGTATAGTGCGTCAACTGCACGGCCTTCGCATCTCCGGGAGTACGTCGGTAGATATTGAAAGAGCCGTTTTCCTCACTCAGATAGTAGAATGTTTTTCCATCAGGAGCCCAAACCGGTTCACGGTCTTCTCCTCCGAAAGTGGTCAGCTGGCGGTACTGCGGTTCTTTTCCCGGAGTATACATCCAGATGTCACGGGCAATGGGCGATACGTGATGTTTACGCCAGTAGTCCTCGTAACCTTTCTTATCTTGATACAACATCGCTCCCTCCTTATTGATGGAGATGCACTCCATAGGCATGGACGAAATCATCGTCGGGCGCCCTCCCTCCACTGATACTCGATAGACCTGGTTGAACTGCCCGTTAGAGGGAAAGACAACAGCCTCGGCAGACGGCATGATGCCCGCAGAGAACAAGACATGTCCGGCATCTGTAAAAGCAAGCGGCGTTTCGCTTCCCGAGTGGGTAGTCAGCCGTCGTGGTTCGCCTCCGTCTTTGGCCACAATGTAGACGTCCAGGCTTCCCATACGGTCCGAAGCAAAAGCAATCCGCTTACTGTCCGGACTCCATACCGGAGCCGTATCATATGCGGGATTGGTAGTTATCTGCATGGCACGTCCACCGGCAACCGGCACCGTATAGATGTCTCCTTTATACGTAAAAGCAATGGTGGTCCCATCGGGAGAGATGACACTATGACGCATCCACAGCGGAGCATCCTGCGCAAAAGTAAAACCAGCCAGGCAAACGGCAGCAATACCTAATAGTAGTTTTTTCATAATGATTCTTGTTTTTGGAGAATAAAAAAAACCTCACGACTTTTCCTTTCGGAAAAAGACCGTGAGGTTTGCTTATCATTTTAAGTTACCCTCAATTAGAGAGCACCTACTTCCTTCAAAGCGGCATTTGTCTTGTGAACGGCAGCAGCGCTGGCAGCAAATTTAGCTTTTTCGTCAGCAGTCAGTTCCAGTTCAACGATTTTCTCGATACCGTTCTTGCCAAGGATTACGGGAACACCGATACAGATGTCTGATTCACCGTATTCTCCTTCCAGATATACTGAACAAGGAATCATCTTCTTCTGGTTGTGGATGATAGACTCAACGACATAAGCGCCTGCCGCACCCGGAGCATACCATGCAGAAGTACCCAGCAACTTAGTCAGTGTAGCACCACCTACCATAGTAGAAGCTACCACTTCGTTCAGTTTTTCTTCGCTCAGCAGTGTGCTTACCGGCTGTCCTTTGTAAGTAGCCAGACGAGCCAACGGAATCATGGTAGTATCACCGTGACCACCGATAACCATGCCTTCCACTTCGTTGGCGTTGCAGCCCAAAGCCTGAGACAAGAAATATTTGAAACGAGAGCTGTCCAAAGCACCACCCATACCGATGATACGGTTCTTCGGCAAGCCCAGAGACTTCAATGACAGATAAGTCATGGTATCCATCGGGTTGGAGATAACCACAAGGATAGCATTCGGAGAATATTTCAAGATGTTCTGTGCAACCGACTTAACGATACCTGCATTAACACCGATCAATTCTTCACGAGTCATACCCGGTTTACGGGGAATACCGGAAGTAATCACTACAACGTCGGAGTTGGCAGTCTTCTCATAATCGTTGGTACAACCTACAACAGTGGTGTCGAAGCCCAGCAGTTGAGCAGTCTGCATCATATCCATTGCCTTACCTTCTGAAACGCCTTCTTTCACGTCCAGCATTACCACTTCGTCAGCCACTTCATTAAAGGCTAACACATTAGCGCATGTAGCACCTACGTTACCTGCACCTACTACGGTTACTTTTGACATAATTTCTAAAGTTTTTTGTTTATAAGTGTTCTTTAAAGATGACGCAAAAGTACAGCGAACTTCGTAATTAGAGAAATATTTCCGTAATAATTTTAGTTAAATACACATTTAGCCAATGATTAGTGGACGATGATTAATGATTAATGATTAATTTTGCGGACGATTAATGAATGTAGGACGAATAATCAGCCACCAACCATTAATCACTTAACCATTAATCATTATCAAAAATGGCAGTTAAGAAGAATACACTTCTCATCGTGGCAGGCAGCCTCCTTATCTTATTATTAATAGGAGTTACCATTCTGCTGATTTCCGAAAAGCAAACCAACAAGGAACTGGTGATGGAATTCAATCTGGATAAAGAAGACCTTGAAAATCAATACACAGACTTCGCCAGACAATATGACGAACTGAAGTTGACAGTCTCCAACGACTCCCTCTCCGTACTCTTAGAGCAGGAACAATTGAAGACCCAACGTTTATTGGAAGAACTCCGCACCGTGAAGAGCAGCAATGCCACCGAGATACGCCGTCTGAAGAAGGAACTGGCTTCTCTCCGCAAAGTCATGATAGGCTATATCAACCAGATTGACTCGCTGAACCGCCTGACTGCCCAACAGAAGGAAATCATAGCCGATGTCACCAAGAAGTACAACGCCGCTTCCCGGCAAATCAGCAACTTGTCCGAAGAGAAGAAGAACCTTACCAAGACCGTGACACTTGCCGCCCAACTGGACGCCACCAACATCTCTGTGCAGCCCACAAACAAACGCGGCAAGACTGCCAAGAAGGTGAAAGACATCGTGAAGTTCAAAATAAACTTCTCCATCGTGAAAAACATCACTGCAGAGACCGGCGAACGTACCCTCTACATCCGCATCACCAAACCGGACAATGACGTGCTGACCAAAAGTTCCTCGAACACCTTCCCATACGAGAACCGGGAACTGGTATATTCCATCAAGAAGTATATAGAATACAACGGAGAAGAGCAAGCCGTCACCGTATATTGGGATGTAGAAGAATACCTCCATGCAGGCACCTACCGCGTAGACATTTTTGCTGACGGTACCCTTATCGGTTCGCAATCATTCAGCTTGAATTAATACAAAAAAATCTAAATTATTTTGCAATATCATTGAAAGCCTATACATTTGCATCGTTGTTTATGCAATTATTGTTGCTGTATAAACAACAGATTCATCACCTTAATTAATGTATAGCCCAATGAAAAAGTTCTTCTGTTTCATCTGTTTGGCATACCTATCCTTCCCCATGAAGGCCCAGGAAGCATTAAGCTTGGATAGTTGCCGTGCATTGGCAATCTCCAACAACAAAGAACTGCTGATAAGCCAGGAAAAAATCAACGCTGCCCACTATCAAAGGAAAGCGGCATTTACTAATTACCTTCCCAACATTTCGGCCAGCGGCGGATATATGCGCAGTCAAAAAGAGTTGTCCATCCTCAGCGACGCTCAGAAAGGAGCCTTGTCCGGATTGGGTACAAGTCTCAGCGGACCGTTACAGCAGGCTGCCCAAGTCATCGCACAGCTTCATCCAGAACTGGCAGGCCAATTGCCGGCTTTAGGACAAAGCCTGGTAGGTGCCCTCGACGGTGCAGGCCAATCCTTGGTTGACGCCTTTCGTACAGACACCCGCAATATGTATGCGGGCGCACTGACCTTGACCCAACCCCTATATATGGGCGGCAAGATACGTGCCTACAACAAAATTACCAAATACGCCGAAGAGCTGGCCCGCCAGCAGCACAACACCGGTATGCAGGAAGTAATCCTGAGTACAGACCAGGCATATTGGCAGGTAGTGTCCCTTGCCCATAAAAAGAAGCTGGCAGAAGGTTATCTGAAACTACTGCAGAAGCTCGACAGCGACGTTGACAAAATGATTGCCGAAGGCGTTGCCACCAAAGCAGACGGACTCTCCATCAAAGTAAAAGTGAATGAGGCCGAAATGACCCTGACCAAAGTAACCGATGGCCTGAGCCTTGCCCGGATGCTGCTGTGCCAATTGTGTGGTCTCGACCTTTCCACTCCCGTCATGCTCACAGACGAACAGAAGGAAGACCTGGCTCCCACTACTCCGGAAAACGGTGCCATCGACATCAACAATGTTTATGCTACCCGTCCCGAAGTACGTAGCCTGGAACTTGCCACGCAGATTTATAAGCAGAAAGTAAATGTCACCCGTTCGGAATATCTTCCTTCCATAGCACTAATGGGCAGCTATATGGCAACCAACCCTTCCGTCTTCAACAGTTTCGAGAAAAAGTTCAAGGGGATGTGGAATGTGGGTGTCATGGTGTCGGTACCCATCTGGCACTGGGGCGAAGGCATCTATAAAGTAAAAGCAGCCAAATCGGAAGCACGCATCGCCCAATACCAGTTGGATGACGCCAAAGAAAAGATAGAGCTGCAGGTCAACCAGTCGGCTTTCCAAGTGAACGAAGCTGCCAAGAAACTGACCATGGCCGAAAAGAACCTGGAAAAAGCCAACGAGAACCTGAGATACGCCACACTTGGCTTTGAGGAAGGCGTTATACCTGCCAGCAATGTGCTCGAAGCGCACACCGCATGGCTTTCTGCCCAATCGGAAAAGATAGACGCACAGATTGACGTAAAACTGACGGAAATCTATCTGAGAAAGGCAACGGGGGAATTGACAATTGATAATTGATAGTTTCTTCAATCGTAAATAGTAAACAGTCAAATAGTAAATAATATGTTGGATACAAAATCACAAAACAGTAACATGTTGTTGGCATTCCTCACGCTGACGGGAGTGATTGCCATCGTTGCCCTTGTAGGTTTCTTCATGTTGCGTAAAGGGCCGGAAATTGTGCAAGGACAAGCAGAAGTAACGGAGTATCGAGTATCGAGCAAAGTGCCGGGACGTATTCTGGAATTTCGTGTAAAAGAGGGACAAAGCGTACAAGCCGGAGACACCCTTGCCATTTTGGAGGCTCCGGACGTGCAGGCCAAACTGGAACAAGCACGCGCCGCCGAATCGGCAGCCCAAGCCCAGAACGAAAAAGCTCTGAAAGGCGCCCGTCGGGAACAGATACAAGCTGCCTATGAAATGTGGCAAAAGGCACTGGCCGGACTGGAGATTGCCGAAAAATCCTACACGCGTGTGAAGAACCTGCACGACCAAGGCGTGATGTCTACACAAAAGCTTGACGAAGTTACCGCCCAACGCAATGCAGCCCGGGCTACAGAGAAAGCCGCCAAAGCCCAGTATGATATGGCCAAGAACGGTGCGGAACGCGAAGACAAAGCCGCTGCCGCTGCCTTGGTGGAACGCGCCAAAGGAGCTGTGGCCGAAGTTGAATCGTACATCAAGGAAACTTACCTGATTGCACAGACTGCCGGTGAGGTATCCGAGATATTCCCAAAAGTAGGCGAGCTCGTGGGCACGGGTGCTCCCATTATGAACATCGCCATTCTGGACGATATGTGGGTAACCTTCAATGTACGCGAGGACTTGCTGCAAGGGTTGGGTATGAATACCGAATTCGAGGCGTTCATCCCTGCACTCGATAAGAATATCCGCCTGAAAGTGTACTATATGAAAGACCTCGGCACATATGCCGCCTGGAAAGCGACCAAGACTACCGGCCAGTTCGACCTGAAAACATTCGAAGTAAAAGCCGCTCCGCAAGAGAAGGTGGAAGGACTGCGTCCGGGAATGAGTGTTGTATTGAAGAAGTAAAGGAGTTATGAGTTATTGGAGAGGATGATGGAAAGAAATAAGAAACATACGGCTTTGTGGAATGTAGCAAGACGCGAATGCCGCCGTCTTGTTTCCCGCCCGCTCTATCTGTTCTGTATGGTGATAGCACCGTTGTTCTGCTACATATTCTTCACCACGCTGATGGACTCCGGGCTTCCTACGGACATGCCCGTAGGTGTGGTGGACCAAGACATGAGTGCCACTTCACGCCAGCTGATACGTAACTTGGACGCTTTTGAGCAGACAGCCGTCGTCGCCCGCTACCCTACCGTCAACGAAGCCCGTACCGCCATGCAGCGCGGAGAGATTTACGGTTTCTTCTACATTCCCGAAGGTACCTCTGCCAAAGCGCAGGCCGGACGGCAGCCCAAACTCTCTTTCTATACAAACAATACCCTGCTCATCGCAGGTTCACTCCTCTTCAAGGACATGAAGATGATGAGCGAATTGGCATCCGGTGCCGCAGCACGTAGCACCCTATATGCCAAAGGAGCTACCGAGGAACAAGCGATGGCCTTCCTCCAACCCATCGTCATAGATACGCATCCACTCAATAACCCGTGGCTGAACTACTCCGTATATCTGTGCAACACCTTTGCACCGGGCGTATTGATGCTGCTTATCTTCATGGTAACCGTCTATTCCATCGGAGTCGAGATAAAAGACCGCACCGCCCGCGAATGGCTGCGCATGGGCAACAACTCCATCTGGATTTCCCTTGCCGGCAAACTGCTGCCGCATACCGCCATCTTCTTCCTGATGGGAATATTATATAATGTATACCTCTACGGTTTCCTCCATTTTCCCTGCAACAGCGGCATCCTGCCGATGCTGCTTGCCACCCTTTGCCTGGTGCTGGCATCGCAAGGCATGGGAATATTGATGATAGGAACCCTGCCTACCCTGCGTCTGGGACTCAGTTTCGCTTCCCTATGGGGCGTACTCTCTTTCTCCATGTGCGGATTGTCATTCCCTGCCATGGGCATGCACCCCGTATTGCAGGCATTGGCAAATCTGTTCCCCCTGCGCCACTATTTCCTGATTTATGTGGACCAGGCACTGAATGGATACCCCATGATTTACTCGTGGGTCAACTACGTAGCGCTGCTTATTTTCATGATGCTCCCGTTCCTTATAGCCCATAGGCTGAAAGGAGCGTTGGTTTACTATAAATACATGCCCTAATGAAAGACCTGACGTTCAGACAGAAAGTGATACAAGGCATTCATGACTTGTTCTATATATGGAAACGGGAATTCGGCACCACCTTCCGCGACCAGGGCGTGCTCATCTTCTTCGTGCTCGTTCCGTTGGTCTATCCGTTGATATACGCTTTCATCTATACCAACGAAACTATCCACGAAGTGCCCACTGTCGTGGTGGATGACTCACGCTCCTCGTTGAGCCGCGAATACCTGCGGAAAGTGGACTCCAGTCCCGAAGTGAGCCTCGTGAGCTACTGCGCTGATATGGAAGAAGCCAAACTGATGTTGAAGGACCGCAGGGCATACGGTATTATCTACATCCCCTCCACCTTCAGCGACGACATTGTACGCGGTAAGCAGACGCAGGTCAGCATCTTCTGCGACATGAGCGGACTGCTGTATTACAAAGCCTTGCTGACTGCCAACACCAACGTGTCGCTCGCCATGAACGCAGACATCAAAGTGGAGCGAAGCGCCAATACCACCGACCGCCAGGACGAAATTACCGCCTACCCGATAGAGTATGAGGATGTCGCCCTCTATAATCCGACCAACGGATTTGCCGCTTTCCTGATTCCGGCAGTATTGGTATTGATTATCCAGCAAACGCTGCTACTCGGCATCGGCTTGTCTGCCGGGACGGCACGCGAGCAGAACCGCTTCCGCGACCTGGTGCCTATCAACCGCCACTACAACGGCACACTACGCATTGTGATGGGAAAAGGGCTGAGCTACTTCATGGTATATTCACTGGTATCGGTATATATACTGTGTGTGGTTCCATGGCTTTTCAGCCTCAACCAAATAGCGATACCCGGTGTCCTGACTCTGTTCACCCTGCCCTACCTGGCCGCTTGTATTTTCTTTGCCATGACAGCATCCATTGCCATCCGCAACCGCGAAACGTGCATGCTGCTGTTCGTGTTCACCTCCGTGCCGCTGCTGTTCCTCTCCGGCATTTCATGGCCGGGAGCTGCTATGCCCGCTTTCTGGAAGTACTTCTCGTACATCTTCCCTTCTACCTTCGGCATCAACGGCTACGTACGCATCAACAGCATGGGAGCCACACTCAATGAAGTCTCTTTCGAGTACCAAGCACTATGGATACAAACGGGCTTCTACTTCATCACCACGTGCCTGGTATATCGCTGGCAGATATTGCAGAGCAGGAAACATGTGATTGAAGAGTATAAGAAGCATAAGAGTATAGAAGCGTAACACATTGTTCCAAGCCTACGAAACAAAGTGTTCACATGCGTTTGAACACTTTGTTTCAGCGTATCAGAACAATTTGTTCCAATATATAAAAACAGTTTGTTCGCCATATTGAAACAGTCTGTTCCCTTATAGGAAACAGACTGTTTTGTTAAAGGAAACAAATAGTTGCCCTACAGCATCGGCAAGGCAGCAAACAGACAAACGGTTGTAATACCTAATTACGGTCGCATGTGTTTCTCCAATATCGGGTAAAGTATCTCAGCATACCTCATAAAGCCCAAATCGGTAAAATGAATGCCGTCTACTGTAGCCTCCCCGTCGTGGCCGATGATGTCACGGGAAGCAAGGAAATAGATGTTTTTCTCTCCACGTTGCTTCAAAGAACGGAAAAAGGCATTCAATGTCTCATTCTTGTCCTTTACCTCCTTGGCAATCCTGGTGTCAAAAGGAGAGTGGGTAAAGAGAGGGTCTTCCACGAAAAGGACAGGCGTATCGGGATGCTTGCTGCGGATAGTGGTATAGAATTTATCGGCACGCTCTCTCATTTGCTCCACGGTAGCATTGGGCACAAAGTCGAGGACAAACATAGAAGCGTCCACACCGGCTATGACATCGGCAATCTCCAGGTCGAGCAAGGCATTGCCGCTAAATCCCAGATTGATGCACTCACGATTGAGCCAACGTTCCAGAATATTGGTATGCGCCATGCCGGGACGGGAAGCGCAGCCTCCCTGCAAGATGCTGGTACCATAGAATACCACCGGCTTCTCACGTTTCGGCAAGTCTACTGCCGGCAGGGTAATGGCGGATAAAGAATCCACGCCGATGGAAAGCGAGGTAACCCCGTCATATAAAGAAAGGTACAAAAGGTATTCGCGCTCCTCGGGCAACATATTGCTTACGATAGTCGCCTTATTGATTTTGCCCTGCGGACGTCCGCTACCGGCAAATATCCACTTGCCGTCTTGCAAGCAGTAGAGGTCGAGGCCTTTAATGCCGGTCGGTGTCATGTGGTTCATACTCATATTGTTCCTTACTTCCCATTTGGCGGAAATGCTTGTAGAGTTGGAACGGAAGCGCACGGCGAGTCCGGCACTGTTGCGGCCTAAGTCCCACAATGGCTTGCGGGAGATGTTCTGCAGAGAGTCCGGCAGACGCTCATAGCGGGTAAGGGTAGATTCTGTTGCTTTGCCCAGAAGGGGGAAGGCGGAAGCATCATGATAGATAGTCTGGGCATTGGCAACAGCGGCCAACAACAAGCCCATCAAAAGAATTCTGGTTCTCATATGACAAGATATTAAGTGTTAAGTATCAGATAGCAAAGATACAAGGTTTCTTTGAAAAACGAAGAAATGGAAGTATTTTACATCAATTAACTCCCACATGCTTGTTTCTTTACGAAACATTCGTATTTTCGCAGAAAACAATTCATATGAGACACATCCATTTCCTCTTAGCAGGCTTCCTACTGTGCATCTGCTGTACCCTGCAAGCCAAAAACCGTGTGATTGACCAACCACCGTTTATCGTAAGAAACACGACTTCCATCGAAGTGAGTAAAGTAGTCATCAGTGACACGGCAACCGTGCTCCATATCTATGCCAAGTATCGTCCCAAGTACTGGATACAGATTGCACCCGACAGCTACCTGACAGACAATAACGGAGAAACCTACCAACTGCGTTCCGGTATAGGCATCATACCAGGTAAAGAATTTTGGATGCCCGAATCGGGCGAAGCGGAATTCCAGTTGGTCTTTCCTCCCCTATCCGACAATGCTACCTCCTTCGACTTCACCGAAGGCGAAAAGGTGGAAAACGGATTCAGCATCTGGGGAATACAACTGAAAAGCAAGAAACTGCCGGAACTGGCACTTCCCCAGAACGCCGTAGTACACAAAGCCGACCCTAATGCCGAACTTCCCGAACCGGTCATCCAATACGGAAAAGCCATGCTGAAAGGAAAACTCCTGGATTCACGCCCCAATATGGGAATGCCAATCAGTATTGCCGTGTGGGAGAATATCAAAGGAGACATCACGGACATACCACTCGACATCCAGCCTGACGGCAGTTTCACCAAAGAAGTAACATTGCCCGGCACTACCCCATGTACCATATATTTGGGTAGAGAGCATATGCTCCAGTTCTTCATGGAACCCGGCAAGACAACAGAAATATACGTCAATCTACGCGAAGCTTCCCGGCGCAAGTCTAAATTCCACAGCGAAGGGAAACCCTATGGAGAAATGGTATATATCAACGGACCGCTGGAAACCGTGGCACAAGAGTTGAACGGAAACCACCTCAGCATCGACATGCAAGACAAGCTCTATCAAAACATAGCTGCACTGGCTGGCAAGGATATTGATGCAGCCAAAGCATACGTACTTCAAATATCCGACGAAACACAAGAAGCAATAGACAAGTTGCCTTATAGTGCTTCTACCCGACAACTTTTGACTATCAATAACAAACTGATTACAAATGCCATGCTGTCTTCCGTTGCCAGCATCTTGACATCGGCTGCCCTACACGCCAATCTCATCAAACGGGAGGAAGCAAACAACTACTATCAGGAACTTTCCCGGAAAGTACCCGCCAACTACGTGTCCGACGAAGATATGAGCATATTGAATGTGCCGCAGGCAGTCTTGTCCAACCAGTATGTACAAATGGCTTCAAGGAATGTAGAACGGAGTGGAGAATTGGCCAAAGCCTGGGGAACCGACAAAGGTATCTTCTTCGACATAGCCCGCAATGTCACCCTCTACCGGGGTATCAAGAACTTCACCCCGCTCACCGACGAGCAAAAGGCCACCGTTGCCGCCATGCCCGCCGCATACCGCGAGATGCTGACTGCCGCCAATGACGAGTTGCTTGCACAGCTCGAAGCCAACAAGAAAAAGACGGGTTACACCATCAACCAAGTGGACGCCAACGTCAGCAACGAAGATTTGTTTACTTCCATCATCAGCAAATTCAAAGGAAAAGTATTGTTAGTAGATTTCTGGGCCACCTGGTGCGGTCCATGCCGTATGGCAAACAAGATGATGGCCCCCATGAAGGAGGAACTGAAAGACAAGGATATCGTATATCTGTACATCACCGGTGAAACCTCCCCCTTGAAGACCTGGGAGAATATGATTCCCGACATCCACGGCGAACACTTCCGCCTGACGAATGCCCAATGGAAATACCTATCGGACGCATTCAAGATAGAAGGGGTACCGACTTATCTGATTGTAGACCGCGAAGGAAACACCACGTTCAGACAAACCGGCTTTCCGGGAGTAGAGAAGATGAAGGAAGAGTTGCTGAAAGTGACTAAATGACAAACTGATAAAACAAAAAAACAGCAGGCTTATCACCTGCTGTTTTTTTGTTTTATCAGTATACCGCTATTACTTTTCAGCCCATTCCTTGGCTCCCTGCTCTTTCAGTTTAGCAGTAAATGCCTTTGCCTTCTCCATAGCAGCCGCTTCCTCTTCCGGAGTTGCATATGCATGCTTGTAGCCCTTCACCACATTCCATTCACCACGGGTGAAATCGGGGAATGCCACAGCCGCACAACCGTTGTCCATAGAAAGTTCTCCCAATTCTGCAAGGCAGCACCACTCAGCAAGGTCGTATACATCCATATCCAAAGGAAGACCGTTTTGCAGGCAATATACCAGACGGCTGTCCATCACGAAGTCCATGCCACCATGACCTCCTACTTCCTTCGCCATCTCACCGTACTTCTTTAAAATGGGATGCTGGTATTTCTCCACGAGTGCCTCCATCTCCGTCTCCGGCAGGAAACCGTGTGAATTCAAATCATCCACTTTGGGCTGAACGCCCGATGCACTCAGCTGGTCAGCGTCAAGCGCATACCCTTCTACCGGATATTTGTTGGCGAATCCCTTGGTACCCGTAAGCTGATACAAACGGTTATAAGGCTGTGGTGTCATTACATTGTGCTGAATCTCAATCACCTTTCCATTGGCTGTACGAATCATGGTCGTGGTATGGTCACCGTTACGGAATTCCTTGCACTCCTCGCCGGTTCTTTTTTCTACCAGCTCCTTGCCCACTACAGACTTGGTATCCATGGCTACCAACGTTTCCATACGGTCACCACGGTGAATATCCAGTGCTTGCGCCACCGGGCCAAGGCCATGGGTGGCATACACGTCACCACGATGCTTCATGTTGTAGTCCAAACGCCAGCCCAGCTTGTCATTTTCTCCATTCTTCCAATAATGGTCCCAAAACGGGCTCAAATTATGTATATAAGCACCCTGCGCACGGATAACTTCACCGAACACGCCATGCTGCGCCATGTTCAGCGTATTCATCTCGAACCAGTCATAGCAGCAGTTCTCCAGAATGAAGCAATGCTTACGGGTAGATTCACTCAAGTTAATCAAATCCCAGCATTCCTGCAGATTCATAGCCGAAGGCACTTCTATCGCTACATTCTTTCCATTCTCCAACGCACACTTGGCAACGGGGAAGTGATGCAGCCAGTCTGCAGCAATATAAACCAAATCTATATCATCACGTTTGCAGAGTTCCTCGTATCCTTTGTCACCGGAATAGACGGCGGCTTTGGGCATGGATGCCTTCTTCAAGAGCTCCTGACATTTATCTGCACGGGCCTCTTCATAATCACAAAGAGCCACTACCTGCGTACCCGGAATATAAGTGAAACGCTCCACTGCTCCGGGGCCACGCATCCCCAAACCAACAAAACCCACACGGACTGCCTCCAACTTCGGAGTAGTCAGTCCCAATACACTCTTCTGTCCTGCCGGACGCTCGGGAGTTTTGACAACAATGGTACCATTCTGCCATTCCCATTGAGTTCCCTTCTCTGTGGTTTGCACAGTAGAAGTCTGGCTTGTGCATGCACCCAATACGAAGCACATTCCCAGCAACAACGATTTAACTGTTCCCATATTTCTGCTTTATTTAAGGTAAAAGAATTCATTGCAACAAAGACAGCGCAAACCGAATGCAGAATAAAATGAACCCGTTCATTTTTTATGCTGAGGTGCCGCCAGTCTTCGCTTCTTCTGCAAAGATAGACAATCTTAGCCAAAAGAAGATTATCAACAGCCATGTTCTTTTCAATCTGGCAAAAGAATATACACACAGCAGGAACATTTAGATTAATTAACTCACTGTTTGATGTTTGTTTACGAAATATTCGTAGATTTGCATTGAATTCATTTAAATACTTTATCCATGGAAAAGTTAACGATACAAGAAGAAGAAGCAATGTTGTACATTTGGGAACTGGGCAGTTGCTTCGTAAAAGACATTGTTGCCAAATATCCCAAACCGGCGCCTCCCTACACAACTGTAGCATCTATTGTGAAAAACCTGGAGCGCAAGCAGTATATCCGTGCCGCACGTGTAGGCAACACTTACCAGTATACCCCGCTTATACGCGAAAGCGAATACAAACGTACCTTTATGAGCGGTTTTGTGCGCAACTACTTTGAAAATTCTTATAAGGAAATGGTTTCGTTCTTCGCCAAAGACCAGAAGATTTCGGCCAATGACCTGAAAGACATTATAGACATGATAGAGAAAGGAAAGGAGTAAACATGTTAGCCTATTTTCTGAAAGTGAATGTAGCGATAGTACTGTTTTATGCATTCTATCGGCTGTTCTTCTACAAAGACACGTTTTTCGGCTGGCGCAGAACCGCACTGCTCTGCTTCTTTGCCGTTTCTGCCGCCGTACCTCTGCTGAACATACAAACGTGGATTACGGAGCAGGAACCGATGGTGGCCATGGCAGACCTCTATGCCAGCGTTGTGCTACCGGAACTCACAATAGGCACCGAAGCGGCTCCTACCGACTGGAAAAGCATCCTTTCAGAATATGCCAATATCGCCTATTGGGGAATAGTGGCATTGCTGATGATACGCCTCATCATGCAACTGGCGGGCATCATCCACCTGGCATGCCGATGCCGCAAGGTACAAATAGGCAACACAAATATACATCTGCTTCCCAAAGCAGACGGGCCTTTCTCTTTTTTCCACTGGATTTTTATCCATCCGTCCTCGCATACGGAAGAGGAGTTCAACGAAATATTGACCCATGAGCAGACACACGCCCGGCAATGGCACTCCATTGATGTCATCATCAGTGAACTGGTGTGCATTTTCTGCTGGTGCAATCCCTTTGCCTGGCTCATGAAACGGGAAATCCGTACCAATCTGGAATATATGGCCGACGCCCGCGTATTGGAAAACGGCTATGACTCCAAAACCTACCAGTACCATTTGTTAGGATTGTCACATCAAAAGGCTGCAGCAACTATCTATAACAGTTTCAATGTTTTACCTCTAAAAAAACGCATCAAGATGATGAACAAAAAGAGAACAAAAGAAATAGGAAGAACCAAATATTTGATGTTCCTTCCTTTAGCGGCCTTACTTATGATTGTCAGCAATATCGAAACCGTGGCACGGACTTCCGAGATATGGATGCCCACCCTAACGGCAATAGAAGAGCTGCCCCTCAGTATTATAAATCCTGAACAGAAAGGCGAAACGACCTTCCACGTCACTATAGTAGACAAGCAAGGGAAAGTTGTGCCGAACGTAAAAATCCAAACCACGCTGGCGGGAAAACAACTGGACTTCAAGACCGGAGGAGATGGAAAGACCGACATCACCTTAGACATGAACGGACTGAAACATGCCACGATGTATGCCACCTCCCAAACCGGGAACAACTTCATTTTTGTTCTCTCTCAAGGAGAAACCACACGCACCATCAACATGGATGAGCATCAGTACACCCCACCTACACTCGCCCCCGATGCGAATGGTATTTTCGAGGTAGTAGAACACATGCCCGAATTCCCCGACGGAGGAATGTCAGCACTGATGGAATATTTGAAAAAGAACATCAAGTATCCGGAAGCAGCCATGAAGAAAGGTACACAAGGGCGGGTAACCGTACAATTCGTGGTGGAAAAAGACGGTAGCATCGCCAATGCGAAAGTGCTTCGTGGTGTTGACTCTGATTTGGACAAAGAAGCCGTGCGCGTAGTCAGTGTCATGCCCAAATGGAAACCCGGTACACAAAAAGGAGAAGCCGTACGAGTAAAATATACAGTTCCCGTGATGTTCCGTCTGACAGAAGACAATACACAAGTTAAGTATGCTCCCATTGAAAACAAGATAGATGAAATGGTAGTAGTGGGTTACGCTCCCGAAGAGACAACCTACCCGGAGGAAGTAACCGTTTTCGAAGTCGTAGAAAAAATGCCGGAATATCCCGGCGGCATGTCTGCAATGATGGCATTCATCAGTAAAAACATCAAATATCCGGTAGCTGCACAAAAAGCTAAGATTCAGGGAAGAGTGGTCATACAGTTTATAGTGGATAAAGAAGGGAACATCATATGCCCCAGAGTAATCCGTGGTGCCGACCCACTGCTGGACGCTGAAGCAATCCGTCTGACTACCATCATGCCCAAGTGGAAGCCCGGCATGCAAAGAGGACAAGCTGTAAACGTAAAATATACAGTCCCCATCATGTTCCGTCTGCAAGAACCGGAGAAAAACCCTGCTGTCCAGAATGCCACTGTTACTCCAACTAAATAAACTAATTTTCTCTCTAAACAAGTTTAAATGAAAAAGGAGCAGTTACCCGGCGACGGGCAATTGCTCCTTTTTCATAAGGAAAATATCCATGTTTATTTATGCACTTCCACAATCCGTGTCGGCGCCATTTCCATATTTCTGCGGTCTACCTGACGGACTACGGCAGCAGCCAGTTGCAGGAACGCACGCCCGGTCACTGTATTCTCATCCAAAGCAACCGGAGTGCCCTTATCACCACTCTCACAGATGCTCTGTACAATAGGTATCTGCCCCAGCAACGGTACATTCATCTCTTCCGCCAACCTCTTGGCTCCTTCTTTACCGAAAATATAGTATTTATTCTCCGGCAGTTCGGCAGGTGTAAACCAAGCCATATTCTCTACCAAACCGAGGATAGGCACATTCACTTTGTCATTGGTGAACATATTGATGCCTTTGCGTGCATCTGCCAGTGCCACAGCCTGCGGTGTGCTGACAACGATAGCCCCCGTCAGCGCCAAGGTCTGCACCACGGTCAAGTGAATGTCACTCGTTCCGGGAGGAAGGTCAATAAGGAAATAATCCAGTTCTCCCCAGTCGGCATCACCAATCAGTTGCTTTAAAGCATTGCTTGCCATGCCTCCACGCCACAAGGTGGCCTGATCGGGGTCGACAAAGAAACCGATGGAAAGCAGCTTGATGCCATACTTCTCTATCGGAACAATTAAATCACGTCCACCAATGTTCTCCGCCACAGGACGGGCATCTTCCACTTGGAACATCTTAGGAACGGAAGGCCCGAAAATATCTGCATCCAGCAGCCCTACCTTGTAACCCAACTTTGCCAAAGATACAGCAAGGTTGGCAGCAACCGTAGACTTGCCCACACCACCTTTTCCGGAAGACACTCCGATAACATTCTTCACTTGAGGCAAAAGTTTGCCTACTTCCGGTCGCGCCGCCTGGCGGCTCTCTGTGGTAATCACAACCTCCACTTCGGGAGAGACATATGTGTGTATAGCTGTCTCGGCAGCTTTCACCATCGACTTCATGAAAGGATCGGTCGGTTTCTCAAACGTCAGCGAGAAGCTGACCTTCATCCCGTCAATTCGCATATTATCGGCTACCATCTCTGCCTCGACAAGGTTCTTTCCGGTGCCGGGATAACGCACTGTTGCCAATGCATCAAGGATTAATTTTGGATATAATGCCATTGCATTTACTATTTGACAATTTACTATTTACTATTTTTATGCGAATCAGTGGCTTAAACTACTACTGATTCGCATCACTTGCTGGTTTGCAGTCCGCTACGCTTGCTACGGTTATAACTGCGGTACTCATCCAGTTCTATCTCCACATCCGGCTCCTGCAACTCGCCTGCTTGCGGAAGATGGAACTTGATGTACTTGATATTCAAACCACGATCCAGCCATTGTTGTTCATAATAGGTCTTGATGCTGAGTATTTCATCAGCCATGCCGGAATGGTATAAGTCTTCCGTCATCACATCCACCGGCAACCGGTTTCTTTCAATCATGTACCGGGTATAGGTAAACATGAAGTTGCTGTCCGTCTTCAGATGGACTATGCCGTCATTCTTCAGAAACTTGCGGTAGCGCTCCATGAAATAAGTGGAAGTAAGCCTTTTGGTAGCCTTCTTCATCTGCGGATCCGAGAAAGTAAGCCAGATTTCACTCACTTCATCCGAAGCAAAAAAACGGTCGATGATTTCGATATTCGTACGCAGAAAGGCCACATTCTTCATTTCCGATTGCAGCGACTCGGTAGCTCCCGTCCACATACGGGCTCCCTTTATATCCACTCCGATGAAGTTCTTGTCGGGAAACATGCGTCCCAATCCGACAGTATATTCTCCCCTACCACAGCCCAGTTCCAGGACAATAGGATGGTCGTTCTTGAAAAATTGCCCGTGCCAGTTCCCTTTCATGTCAAACGGTACATCATCTACCGCAGAATACGGATATTCGAAAACATGCGGATAACTCGCCATATCAGCAAACTTCTCTAACTTGTTTTTTCCCATAATTACTTGGTCCTATATATATATATGCTATGCCCCGAAAACAGAAGTGCACACAGATGACACAGATTAGACAGATTTTCACAGATTATTTTTTTTCTCTTTATCTGTGGTCATCCGTTTAATCTGTGTCATCTGTGTGCCATCTTGGTTTCGGGAAACTTTCACGACACAAGAGAATCTCTAATTATTCAACGATAGTCACCCAGCCATGAGTATCCGGCTCATCGCCATACTGGATAGCACGCAGCTTGTTGTAGAGCTTCGTACATACCGGTCCCGGTTTTCCATCTTTGGAAATAACGTATGACTTACCGTTCTCTACGTCGTCAATACGTTCGATGGGGCTGATAACGGCAGCCGTACCGCAGGCACCCGCTTCCTCGAAAGTCAGCAACTCTTCTTCAGGAACCGGACGACGCTCTACCTTCATACCCATGTCCTCTGCCAACTGCATCAGGCTCTTGTTGGTGATGGAGGGCAGGATGGAAGTGGATTTCGGAGTGATATACGTATTGTCCTTGATGCCGAAGAAGTTGGCAGCACCACACTCGTCCATGTATTTCTTTTCTTTGGCATCCAGATAGAACTCGCAGGCATAACCCAAATCGTGCGCTTTCTTATTGGCACGCAAGCTGGCTGCATAGTTACCACCTACCTTATAAGTACCGGTACCCAACGGTGCAGCACGGTCGAATTCGCGGATAATGACATACGGATTGGTTGAGAATCCACCCTTAAAGTAAGGACCTACCGGGGTCACGAACACCACAAACAGATATTCGCTGGCAGGATGCACACCTACTTGTGCACCGGTACCCACCAGCAACGGACGAATATACAGAGAAGCACCCGATTCATAAGGCGGAATGAAACGCTCGTTCAGCTTCACCACCTTCAAAATGGCTTCTTTGAAACGCTCCGTAGAAAGCTCCGGCATCAAGATACCCCGGCAGGTGGACTGCAGACGCGCCGCATTCTCTTCCAAACGGAAGATGCGCACCTTACCGTCTTTACCACGAAAAGCTTTCAAACCTTCAAATGCTTCCTGACCGTAGTGCAAACAAGTGGCAGCCATGTGCATAGGAATGGTTTCCTCACTGCAAACTTCCAGTTCACCCCATTGTTCGTTACGATAATAAATTCTCACATTGTAATCTGTCTTCATATATCCGAACGGCAGATTAGCCCAATCAAGTTCTTTCATATCTCAAAGTATTAGTTACTGCATTACGTACAATTTGCAACAAAAATAGCTTTTATTCTTCAGATTCTCGCTTCTCCGACAGTAATTTTTCAATTTCCTTGTCGGCTTTGGTCAATTTATCGCTGCAAAATGCTATAATTCCGTTTGCCTCCTTTATCTTTTCGGCAAGTACATCTATCTCCAGTTCGTTGTTGTCTATCTGGCTGACAATTTTCTCCAAACGCGCCATGGCTTCGGAGTAGGTCTCTTTTTTCTTGGTTACCGGCATAATTGAAATTAATTAATCGTTGTACTTCTCAAGCCGTTTGTCAGAATTCCCGTCTTTGGACGATGCGTTCTCCCACTTCATATCCTTGGACGTCAGTTTCAAAATATGATATTGTTCAGTATAATGTCCCTCTTTATCATACAACGTAATCAATTTTTCATCAAGACTTATGATATAAGTTCCACGAAAAGGGACTCCGTTAGATAACGGGCTTCCGGTATAAACTTCATAGGTCTTGTCTGCATTAAACGTATAGCAGGTCACAAAATCGTCCTGCAGGACTGGTTCTTTCACAATCCACTTACCTACCAGTTGAGGAATTTCGACCTTATCATCCTCATCCGTACATGAAATAAAACTAAATGCCATACTTATCAGTATCAGCATAAAAAACAAATTTTGTGTTTTCATCTTTGTTCATTTTAAATGATTTAAGCAATATTCATAAAATACAGAGATTTGCAAAACACTGCATGAATGAGAGTTAAATATGTACTATTGAAACCACTTCACCATTCTGCAGACGGGTTGTTATCATATCATTCTCCTGCAGTTCATCTGCATTCTTCACTACTTTCCCATCTTTCAACGTAATGCTGTAACCGCGAGCCAACAACTTTTCCGGTGAAGCATCTGCCAATCGTTGTTGCAACAATTCCAGGCGATGGCGATGGCGGAACAAAGAGGAAGTCACAGCCTGCATCACATCTTTCCGCACAGTCAGCAAAGCCATTTTTGCATCAGATATACGATGGTATGCGGCAGAAGGAATCCGGTTCTTGTAACCAGAGAGTCTGCGCTGTTCCTGCTGCAACAGATTCTTGACACCCTCATGCAAGCGGGAAGCAAGCATTTCCAGTTCATCAGCAGCGCTGTCCATGGACTCTATTAAGAATTCGGCAGCCGCCGTAGGGGTCTTTACACGGGTATGTGCCACAGAATCCAGCACCGTGTCATCCCGCTCGTGACCGATGCCCGTTATGATAGGCAACGGAAACTGTGCACAAGCAGCAGCAAGCAGGTAAGTATCGAAACCGGATAAGTCGGACGTGGCGCCTCCACCACGAATAATGACAACCACATCAAACTCGGACAAGCGTGCATTTACCCGGTCAAGAGCAGAGAGGACAGACTCCTCCACACGGTCACCCTGCATCAGGGCAGGAAACAGTTCCGTATAAAAGTAGAAACCCCGGGAGTTGTTTTCCAGCTGATGACAGAAGTCACCATAGCCCGCCGCCGTCGGTGAGGATATGACGGCAATACGTTGCGGCAGACGGGGCATCCCGAGTTCCTTATTGAGGGTGAGCACCCCCTCTTCCTCGAGCTGTTTCAGTATCTCCCTGCGGCGGCGTGCCATATCGCCCAAGGTATAGGTGGGGTCTATGTCCTGCACCGTAAGGCTATAGCCGTAAAGTTCGTGGAAGCTGACGGTGACCTGCACCAGCACTTTGATGCCCGCAACAAACGCCTGCCCCGTGGCTTCCTCAAAATAGGGCTTCAGCAGGCGGAACACATTTGCCCAGATTGTTCCTCTCGCCTTAGCTATCAGGCTGTTGCTGCGAGGGTCTTTCTGCACAAATTCCAGATAGCAATGCCCCGTGCTATTGGTACGCACATCACTCAACTCCGCCTGCACCCAACACTCGTCAAGAAGGCATTGTTCCAGACTGCGGCGCACAAGGGCGTTGAGCTCATACAAAGACAACGATTCCATATGGCTATCTTTTGAGCAGATAATCCTGATATGCTTTCCACATATCGGGCACACCATAACCGTATATATTATCGGGATAATCTTTACGGTCACCGGAGCGGCGTACCAGTTCTATCACCTCTTTAGCCGTAAGTTCAGGGCAAGCCTGCCACAAGCAAGTCACCATACCACACATGATAGGAGAAGAAAACGACGTACCGTTTGCCTTACCCTGGTTACCATCCGTACGTATGACATCAGCCCCCAAGCCGACAGCCACCACATCCGGTTTTATCCGGTGGTCCGCCGTATTCCCGATAGATGAGAAAGGAGCCAGTACGGCTTCCTTGTCAATAGCGCCCACGGTCAGCACGTTCTCCGCATCTCCCGGAGGTGTGATTTTCTTCCACGAACCCATACCGGAATTGCCGGCACTGCACACCAGCACCATTCCTTTGTCCGCAACGTGTGAAGCCTGACGGGACATCAGTGCATGGCGTCCGTCCAAATCACGGAACCTATAATCTTTCGACTTGTCGTCAAAAGTGTAATATCCCAATGAAGTATTGAGTACATCCACCCCTACACTATCGGCAAACTCCACCGCTGCAGACCAATAGTCCTGCTCGACCAAATGCTCGGAATACTCGTCTTCGCTACGCAGCAACCAGAAAGAAGCCTCAGGCGCCGTACCGGTCATAATGCCGGGCTGGTTCATGCCGATGCAGGACAGTACCATCATGCCATGACTGCTCTCTGCAAAGATGTCTGCCTGCTGATTTACAAAATCTTTGGTTCCCAACACCCGGATGTTCTGCATGGCGGTTATCTTATCGGCATTATGAAAACCGGCATCGATAACTGCAATCGTCATGCCCTGCCCCTTGAACCCTCCCTGGTGCAATTTATCACCATTACTCATCTGTATCTGGCTAACGGCAAGTCCATAGATACTGTCAGGATGTACACTCGGCTGGTTAATCAAAGAATCGCGTCCGGTAGACATCATCGGACTGTCACCTTTGGGAGCTATCCAGACTTTTTCCGTAGCGCAGACAAAAGGTAGTGCGGCAATACGGTCTATCAAGGTAGAGTCATTGCAAGATACCGTGACAAAGTTCTCCCATTTACCGGTAACTACAACATTTACGCCCTGATGGCGAATTTCGTCCACGTACTTGCGGCACACCGGCAAGTCGGTAGAATCTATCGGCAGGTTCTGCTTATGCCGACGGGCAATCGCCTTTTCAGAAAGAAACGCTTCCGGGTGTTCCAAGGAATACGTGGTGGCAGCCTTATCCTTCAGGCTGATGCGATACTTCAATGTATCTTGTTGTGCCGATGCTCCTGCCGCAAGCAGGACAAAGGCGGAAAGGAGTAGAAGTCTTTTCACAATTATAAATTATAAATTATAAATTAAAAATTAAAGGAACATCCCGATGCCTCTTTGGGAAGCGATAAAGGAACCGCCCACTACCCTTCGGCCTATATAGAATACGGCAGACTGTCCCGGAGCTATGGCAGAGGCTTCCGTCTGGAAGTGTACCAGCAGACGACCGTCCTCCAGGCGCTTCACGTCGCAAGGAATCGGTTTACTGCGGTAACGGATACGTACGGTTAGCTCCTTGCTTTCAAAAAACTCTCCCTCATCCACCAAATTCTCATGTTCGGCAAGCATATATCCCGTCTTCAGCTGTTCGGCGTCTCCCAGCATCACCGTATTCTTCTGAGGATTGATTTTCAAGACGTAGGCAGGTTTGCCCAAGGCTATTTCGAGTCCCTTGCGCTGCCCGATGGTGTAATAGGGAAAGCCTTTGTGTTCACCCAGCTTAACGCCTTCCGAATTGACAAACCATCCCGGTCCCACCTCGCGGTCTATCTCCGGAGAGTGTTCGCGCAGGAAATCACGGTAATCACCTTTAATGAAGCAGACCTCCATGCTCTCGCCTTCTTCCGCCTTGACGGTATAACCTTTGTCGCGGAGGTATTCGCGGACTTGCTGCTTGGTATAGGTGCCTAAGGGGAAGATACAACGCTTCAGCAATTCCTGCCCCAGTCTCCACAAAAAGTAGGACTGGTCTTTCTTGTCATCATCCCCGGCTATGATATAAACCTTACCGTTCCGTTCCTCCAGACGGGTGTAATGTCCGGTAGCAATATAGGCACACCCCAGCTTGTCTGCCCACTCCGTAAGAATACGGAACTTGAACAGCGGATTACACATCACACAAGGGTTCGGAGTCCGACCCTGACAATATTCATCTATAAAATTCTGTACGATTATCTGTCGGAAGGCTTCGCGCTCATCTGCCACATGATGTTCAATCCCCATGCTGTCTGCCAGTTGGCGGGCTTCTACCGGTTCGTCTCCCCACACCCACATGGTGAGACCGACTATCTCATAGCCCTGCTCCTTCAACATCAGGCAAGTGGCAGTACTGTCTATACCACCGCTCATACCGACCAATACTCGCTTTTCAGGTGTACTCATATCAGAAACCAATGAATTAGTCTGCAAAAATACATGATTTCGAGCAGAAGATAGAGAAAAGGCATGCCTTTTTAGCATGCCTTCACATAAAGAACTTGTCAATCGGAAGAGGGCACTCCCGTCACAATCCCCCGTCCATGTGTCCCTATATAGACCCTGCCATACTCCTGCATATCCCCACAGATATGCAGAACCAACCCGTATTGATGAGCATCATCGTTAATACGCACCCAGGAAACGGCAGCATCGTCTGAGCGGAAAAAGCCGTACTGACCGTTGACAACGCCAATCAGATAAAGGGCCGGATAGTTACTGCCCGGCTTTGCCTTGCCAAAACCGAAGGCATAGATAGTACGGACTTTGTCCAGCGCACGAAAATCAAATCCCGTACGGGTAGTGGAATGGTACAGGCCATCGTAAGCGGCAATCCACAAATCTCCCTCACGACCGGGAGTCGAATAAATACGGTCTTGCCCTCCGCGCGGGTCACCCCTGCGATTCGTCAGAGAGGCATTGCCCCGCCGGAGTGTTTTTACAGCCAGTTGCAGAGTATCGGTATGGAAGGTCGCCCCGCCATCTTCGCTGCTGTATAGAAGTCCGGCAACAGCATCCACGGCATAAAAACGTTTGGGATTCACTTTGTCGGCTATGACACGGATATTCTCCGGCAGGCCTTGACAAGACATCCACGAATTCCCTTTGTCGCGGGTCAGAAAAGCGGTGGAACGGTCGGGTGTCCAAATCCAGGAAGAGCCGTCGGCCGAAACGGCAATATGCCCGTTGCGCGCCTTCTCTACGGGAACAGTAGCACACATGTTCCAACTCCTGCCTCCGTCTTCTGAATAGGAGATGGTGCGTGCACCCGGCTGGTGGCCGAACAAAGTTCCCACTCTGACTATCAAATCCTGCTTCAACCAGGCACCCGTCACTCCATTCGTATTACCGAAATGAGGATTGGCATGACTGCCCAACGGATCGGGCCGATTGAGGTCGAAATGCGTAAAGCCACCATAGTCACCGATACCGGAAATCAGGCGCGCGCCTTTTTCGGGAGCATAAAGTTCGAGGGGCACGGTCTCTTCAATACCGGCAGACATGATGCTCCATTTCACCGGTTCCCCGCGTTCCACGGCCGATAGATTGAAAGTTTCCCAACCACCGAAACCAGTGGTAAACATGGCATGTTCGGCGTCGGCAGGGTCTATCTCAATGTCGAACATCCAGTGCAGGGGCGCCACCTCTGTATAGGGAGCTTTAGAATAATCATACTCATATCCCGTCTTGAAAATCGGTTTCCAGCTTTTGCCACCGTCGGTCGTACGGAACATCTCATCACTCTTATAACCGTGTTTGCCTCCCAAGCTGTGTGTACTGGCAATCAGATGTTTCGGATTACGGGCATCCACTGATACGGCTGCATAGCCAAATCCCGCTTTTCCGCCATCGGACAGTCGGACGGGCGAAATGTCCGTCCATTTGTCTTTACGTATATCGTACTTCCAAACTCCACCGTCCTCCATCTGACTCGGACCGGGAGTATCTCCGTACGTCAATACTAATTGGCCGTCACCGGTCAAGACCATATGTGTGGGGCGATACTGCACCGGCTGTCCCCCGACCGGCCGCCAGCTTTCACCATAGTCGTGGCTCACGAACAGATTTTCCCTTCCCATCAATGAAGCCGCCACATAAATGTCACGGGTACCACGCCCATCTTGAGTACCTTGTACATCGTAGACTATGCAGACAATGCCACTACCGCGATTCCCCCATGCAGCACGGTCGGCAGGATTGAACTTCTCGGAGACATCCGGGAAAGACACCACCCGTGCCCAGCTCTGCCCCTTATCCATACTGCGCCACAAACCATGCAAACGGGTTCCCATATAAATGATATTCCCATTCTGCGGGTCCACCATCATCCGTTCCCCATTACCACGCCCGTTCTCGTTGCCGCCCATCGTAAAGGGCACATCGACACGGGCAAAGGTTCTGCCGCCATCATAAGAACAAAGTATGGCCCCATTGGAGCTACTTGTATACGTACCGCAGGCAATATACACGTTCTGCGGATTCTGCGGGTCGATGGCAATGCTCTCCACCCCCTGCAGATTACTTTCATCCAGACTTATCCAGTCCAGCAAGGGCGTCCACTGGTTGGAAGCAGCGTCCCACCGGTAGGCTCCTCCCATATCGGTGCGGCAATAACGGACACCAGGAGCTTCTGGGTGAAAAACGATACCGTCCACAAAGCCTCCTCCCACTATCGGTACGCTCTTCCATTCGTAAGAAACGGAATTCACCGGAGATATATCTTGAGCAAGCATCGGCATGCCGCCCAGTATCAAACTTATTCCTGCTAAAAACAACTGTCTTTTCATAAGCATCAGGGTTCTAAAACAAACGTTCTTGATATTTCCTTCAAAGATAAGAATATTTCATTGATATTTCAGACTGAAACATTTGTGGCAGTGCACATACAATCCTAACAACCAACGTTTTAATAAAAACAAGAAACTAAATCAAGCCATAAAAAGATTAAAACGGCACCCATCGCAGTTCTTCCCTCCAACAGTTTTTTGTAACAACAATGCAACATATATGACACAAAAACACAACACGTATGTCCGAACTTTGTCGCCGACAAATCATTCGACAACAACAGATTATGAAAAAAAGTGCATTGACAGTACTGATTGCCCTGCTGCCGTTGGCCGCAATTGCCCAAACGCCCTCCATCAATGAGGACGGAAAAAAGATTGAAAAGGAAAAAATGGAAACCAAAGACTACCTGCCGGAAGTCCACGGAACCATCCGCGCCAAATACGAATATCAGACCACCATGGGTGCAGGACGTTTCGAAGTACGCAATGCCCGCGTCAGCGTGACGGGCAACGTATTGCCCAGCGTAGCCTACAAAGCCGAGATAGACCTCTCCGACGAAGGCCAAATCAAGATGCTGGATGCCTACGCCCGGCTTTTCCCGACAAAAGGACTAACAGTCACCGCCGGACAAATGCGCGTCCCCTTCACCATCGACGCCCACCGCTCGCCGCACCAGCAATACTTCCCCAACCGCTCGTTCATCGCCAAGCAAGTGGGCAATGTACGGGACGTGGGATTCACAGTAGGATATACCCTGCCTACCGATGTACCTATCACCGTGGAAGGAGGACTTTTCAACGGTTCCGGACTGACCAACCAGAAAGAATGGCACAAGGAAGTGAACTACTCCGCCAAAGCCCAGTTTCTCTTCACCAAAGGACTGAACCTGACACTAAGCGTGCAGAGTATCCAACCGGAAGAAGTACGCATGCAGTCCTATGACATCGGCGCTTACTACGAAACCGGCCGTTTCCATATCGAAGGCGAATACTTGTACAAGCAATATTCCGACAACGCTTTCAAAGATGTACACGCCGTCAACACCTTCATCAACTACGACCTGCCTCTACGAAAAGTATTCAACAAGATGTCTTTCCTGCTACGCTACGACATGATGACCGACCAGAGCGACGCCAAAACCGCCGATGAGGAAACCGGCAGATTGACAGTGACCGACTACAAACGCCAACGCCTGACGGGCGGCATCACCTTCAGCCTCAGCAAGGCATTCCGCACAGACCTCCGGCTGAACTACGAGAAATACTTCTATGCCAAAAACAGCATAGCGAAAGAGTCGGAACAAGACAAGGTGGTATTGGAATTGATGGTACGCTTCTGATATTTCCTGACTTCCCCTTGCTTTTTTCATTCCAAAAAGGTATATTTGGAATAAATTATTCCGAGCTATGGCAAATCCAATCATACCCGGCATACCGCAGACTGAACAAGACTTATTGTATAGTAAGCTGAGTGCATACAATCAAGGGAGAGCCTCTTATAAGGAAGTGGGCGCCTATCTTGTCGTACTGCCCCGACCGGAGCATCTCCAATATACTTTATGGATTTACTCTCCACTGCCCGGAAGACAGTCCATCTTCTACATTTGCGACCTTTCCACCGACATTCACGAAACGCTGCGGATGGCAAGCACGCTATGCTTCTACTCACCGCGCAGCCTGTTGCTTGTGGAGTACAATGCCAAAAGAATGCAGAGCAAAGGGGACGACATTATCTCCGTAGGCAAATACCACGGACACTTCCTGCACGAAATCCTCCGTATAGACCCTGCCTATCTTACGTGGATAGCTTTCAAATTCCAACCACGCATCCCCAAGCAGGAACGTTTTGTACAGATTGCCAAGATTTACCATTCGGTCCATCTCGACATACAACGGAGAAAAACGTACCAGACCACCAGCGGACGTTTTCTGGGGAAGGAAGGCGAAAAAGTGGAGAACCTGACGCTGACGGTGCTCAGCGTGCGACTGGAGGACAACCCCTACAAGACGCAGCTCAAAGGGACCACTCCTTATTTCTATGTGCGCCAGGTGCTGAAGCTGAAAGACTCCATCGGCAACTTCGTCAGCATCCGGCTGAATGCACGCACGGCAAGCCGGAAATCATGCCAGCTGCCCGCCGTGGAACATGCCTACCAGGTAGGGGAACTGATGGAGATAGCATCGGCACGCATCGTGCGTACCTATATAATAGGAAGTACGAAATACACCCGGTTGACACATGTGAAGCTGCACATCCCTACCGGGTAAAAGATTTTCTATCAGATACGAACCACACGCTGCATACGGCTGCTTTCCCAGCCTGCCTCTATCAAGCGGATGACTCCGACCACCTCGCGGGCATCGCTCTGCAAAGGTTCGCCGTGACAAATATGCCGATAGATATTCTCGTAAAAAGCTGCATAATCACCGGGAAGGCTTGGATAAGGTTCATGCACGATTCTACCGCCCTTTTCCGTATGAAGTATCCCCCAAGAGGATTTGTCCTCCTCGCCCCAGTGCGGAGTGACGGGCAATACGCCTTCGTTCAAGGCGGCTTCCTGCGGGTCGAAACCATATTTCACGTAAGAACCTTCCCTGCCGTGGAGGACGAAACGGGGTTCGCTCGCACACATCAGATAGCTGGATTTCAGCGTTATCTTTACTTCGGTTGCCTTTGAGGGGCGTAGCAAATGAATGATGAAGTAGTCGTCTACCTTGCTGTCCTTGCGCAACGTGGCAATATCTGCAAAGACGGCTTCGGGCATACCGAACAGCTGCACAGCCTGGTCTATGACGTGGGCGCCCAGGTTATAGGTCAAGCCACCGCCATCTTGTCCGGTTTCCTTCCAAGTATTCGGCTTGATAAAATTACGATAACGGGGGAAGGTGGATTCAAACTCCACCAGATGTCCCAGCAGGCCTTTGGACAGTATTTCCTTGACCGTCAGAAAATCGCCGTCCCACCGGCGATTCTGGTAAACGCTCAAGGTCAGCCCCCGGCTTGCGGCAAGTGCCACAAGCTCCTCAGCTTCTGCCACGGTGGTAGTGAAAGGCTTCTCCACAACCACATGCTTGCCAGCTTCGAGGGCGCGGCGGGCATACTCATAATGAGTGCTGTCCGGTGTGTTGATGACAACCAAATCCAACCCTTCCAGTCCGATAAGTTCCTCAAAACTCCGCACAATACAAGCGTCGGGATACTTTTCCCGGGAGAGTTCCTTACTGCGCTCCGTAACGGCAGTCAATTCAAAATGAGGGTTGGTGGAGATGAAGGGAGCATGGAAAACACGTCCCGACATTCCGTAAGCGGCTAATCCAGTTCTTATTTTGTCCATATGATATTCTTTTTTCTTTCCTGCAAAATTAATAAATCCAATGCTATAATTCAATGAACGGAGAGTGATAAAGTTTCAGCTGGGCAAGAAAGCTAAAATTCACAAACGAACGGTTCTTCGTTCAGAGATAGAGATTTTCGACCAAGGCGTGACGGATGTCCATAAAGCCAAATCATCTAATGTGGCCGGATAAGGGTATTCCTCCTTTAAGTCTGCTTCCAGAGCTTTCAACATGATGTAGTCCATCCCCTGATGATGGCTATCAACTTCCAGTGCCTTCCTACCCCACTGTTGCCAATAGGAATGTTCATAGCAGTCTATATAAGTACGGTCCGCCTCCCAAGTCTCATCGGGACTGCTCCCTTCTATATATATAAGCCGTCTGTCTCCCTGCCAGATTCCTTTCGTGCCTTGTATCTCGAAGTCCAAACTGCGCGGACGGGGCAAGGTGGTGTCGTGGGTCAGCGAGAGAAGGATGCCGTTTTCCGTTTCCAACTGAGTGATGACAACATCTCCCGTCCGTATCTCTACATCTGTATTTCCACCGAGGTCTTTGATACGCTGCAACATGCCCGCCGGTTTGGAGGCGAATGAGGTAAGACTTCTAATCCGGTCTTTCCGGTTGATGCCCGCAATCATGCAAAGGGGAGCCAGACCATGGGTGGGATAAAGGTCACCGTTCTCCTCTTGATAGAACTTGCTACGCCAGACGCTTTCCGTCTTTTCCCGATTACCGATATTGCCCGCATCGTCCAGCAACAAGTGCCGCAGGTCGTGCCGATAGCCACCTCGCATGTAGACAATCTCTCCCAACAGACCTGATTCCACTATATTGAGAATGGAAAGGTTTTCGCGCATAAAAAGTGTATTCTCCAAAGGATATACGCGGCAGCCATGCTGCTCTGCCAGTTCCATCAAAGGAGTATATTCATCAATATAGAGCCCTCCCTTAATCTCCAACGCCACGTGGCACCCGTGCTCCACACATAGCAAGGCATGCTGCACATGGTATTGCCAGGGAGAGGCGATAAACACCAATTCCGGATGATGCTCCTTCAGCATATCAAGGCAGGCATCCTCCCCTTGGTTATAGCAAGGGATACCGGATATTTCCGACGACTTCACACCCGGGTCGGCAACTGCCTGAACCTGAAAGAAAGGTATATTCTGCAATAATCTAAACAGTTGTTTGCCACGGTATCCCACACCGATAAAAGCAGTCCTCACCTTATCCATCTTCCTATTTCTCTAATTTTACCAACTCTACAACTTTATGGGTTGCATCTATGCGATAGGACAACTGCGGAGTAATGCTACATAGCAACGACAGAAATTCATTCAGGCTTTCATCGCGCAAAGTCGCTTTGAAACTGAGCTGATGCAACTCCGGCGCTATCTGGAAGCGATAACCGAAATGCCGGGACAATTCTTCTTTCTTATTTTCCAGAGTATGCCCCTCAAAAACAATCTCCTTATGTTCCCATGCGTATATCTGGTTCAACGAACGCTTCTCTATCTTGTAAGTTCCGGAGCGGTTGTCATAGACAAAACTTTCCCCGGGTACCAACACCGCATTCTCGACAATACCTTCCACATCAATCTCCACCTTTCCATTTTTCAAGGTCACAATGTCCTCGGCTTCTTCCGCATAGGAAGAGACATTGAAATTCGTTCCCAGAACGCGGATGTCATAGTGACGGGTATGTACATAAAACGGTTTACCATTTTTATGCTTCACATCGAATATCGCTTCTCCCTCCAGCTGTACACCGCGTGCTTTCCGCCACTCCCCCAATGAATAGGTCAGTTTGGAACAAGCGTTCAGCAACACCGTAGAGCCATCTGGCAGCACAGTCCTGGCCTGCTGTCCTACTTCTGTTTCCAGAGTAACCAGCTCCACAGATGAACTGATACCGGAGTAATAAGCATTGGCCTGCCAGCCCACGAAGGCAACGACCACGACAACAGCGGCGTAAAGGAAGAAACGCCTCCATGACACATTCTTCTTTTTTGGAGGTGTGCCCGCCTGCTGTGACAGACCGGTTCTCTGAGCAAACTTCTGCCACTCGTGTTCCGTATCCGCTTCCTTGCAATCATTCTCATAATTGAGATATACATAAGAGTCCTTCAGCGAGAAAAGGAAGTCCTGATTCTCCTTCTTTTCCTTCACCCAAGCTATCAACTGCCGGGTTTCTTCCTCCGTCAGTTCATTCTTCAGGTATTTTATAAAATAATCTTCGTTTATCATCATCACATCGTTATTTAAACAAATCTTTGACAAATAGCAGAATTAATACGGGCAGATAATCACCCAATGATTTCTTAATTAGTTTGAGTCCGCGGTAAAGTTGGTTCTCAACGGTACGCACAGACAGATTCAGCACTCCGGCTATCTCGTCGCTACGCATTCCTTGGTTCCGATTCATCCTGAAAATGGTTTGGCACTGCTTGGGCAGCTTGTCAAGCGCTTCCAGATACCTCTTATTCAAATCCTTGAAATAAAGATCATTCAAAATATTATGCTCAGCCGTATAACTGGCAAGTTCTAGTTCCCGCAGGGTCATCGTCTCTATTTTAGAAAAGTTATTCAGTATGGTATCCCGGCGGATTTGTTTCACGCAGAGATTCTTCATAATGCGGAACAGGTAAGCACTGATGGCTTCGGGAGCATCAATATGAGTACGATGTTCCCAGAAGGCGATAAAGCACTCCTGGACAATGTCCTTTGCCTTGTCACTGTCATGCAACAATCCGTAGCAAAAGACGTACATCCTGGGATGGTACTTTTTGTACAACCACTCAAAAGAAGCGGCATCCCCCTGCTGTATTTTGGAAAAGAGAATATGTTCTTCCATGTATCCCCTCCTTTTCAAGTATAGTTATTCATAGGCATAACAATATGAACCAGATTATCAAAACGGGTTAATAAAAAAGGGACCAGAACATTAAAGAGCGTCCAAATATAAAGGTTTCCATATCATCTGCCAAAAAAAAGGAGTTTTTTAACGAGGTGCAGGAACAATATTCATCATGAATGTTAATAAATGTTTTATTTCTATTTTCAAATGAGTAATTCTATATTTGCCGGACTCTTTAATTAATAAAGGCCTTAAAACATTAAAGAGAAAAATTATTATTAACTAAAATCTAATTCATTATGGGAACATACTGGTCACAGAATGCCCTGACAAGATGTCCAAAAGGACTTTGTCTTCTATTACTGCTTATTGCAGGCATATTCCCTCTTGCTTCTCATGCACAGAATGCAGGTATCAACATCAACCTGACCGACAAACCTCTATCCGCATTCATTCAAAGCATTGAACAGCAGACAGACTTTAAATTCTTCTATGAACAACAACAAGTAGACGTGAAACAGCATGTCACTGTAAATGTACGGAATGCATCCATTAACGCCGCCCTGGAACAAGCTTTGAGGAATACGAATATTGCCTATTCAATCTCCGAAAAACGAATTCTTCTAACCCAAAAACAAGATAACGCCCCGTCGCAGTCTGGTAAGGTCATACTTGCCAAAGGACAAGTGACGGACAAGAACAGTATCCCCGTCATCGGTGCAAACATTCTTGTCAAAGGCAGTACTCTAGGATGCATTACCGACATAGACGGTAATTATTCACTGGAAGTACCTACCGGAAGCACACTCGTTGTCTCTTATATAGGGTACACTACCCAGGAAGTGACCTTAAAGAACAACAAGTTCCGGCAGATTGTGCTGGAGGAGGACAGCAAAATGTTGGATGACGTGGTAGTGGTAGGATACGGTACGGTCAAGAAACGCGACTTGACGGGCTCTGTGTCCAGTGTAAAAGGAGACGACCTAAACTTGAACGGCGTATCTTCCATCGGACATGCACTCGAAGGTAAGGCTGCCGGACTCTATATCCGCCAGAACAGCGCACAGCCCGGTGGCGGTCTGGACATTCTGGTCCGCGGTGCCGGTTCCGTCAATGCCAGCAATGACCCGCTCTATATCGTAGACGGTTTCCCCATCGCTAAGCTGGACCAAGCCTCGGGTGGAGATGCCAAAATGGACCCGGGTACACAAGGAATCCTAAACTTCCTGAATCCGAACGATGTAGAATCCATCGAAGTGCTGAAAGATGCCAGTGCCACTTCCATCTACGGTGCACGTGCTGCCAACGGTGTCGTTATCATCACCACCAAAAGAGGTAAGGAGGGGAAAGCCCGTGTGAACTACTCATACAACTACTCTTTCCAGAAATACACAGACAATTATGACCTCTTGTCTCTGCAAGAATGGATGGTAGAAAAGAACAGCACCACCTGGGAATCCTGGTTATGGAACAACAACGTGTCCCCTTGGGGAAACAGAACGCTGGAAGAAGCACAAGCCAATCCTGCCAACGGAGTGGCATACAGCCGACCTTACTCGGACAATGACATTGCAGGCGCCGGCCCCGGAACTGACTGGTTGGGACTGATTACACGCGACGGACAGATACAGGAACACAACGTCAACCTGCAAGGTGGTAGTGAAAGTACGCAATACATGGTGTCGTTCAACTATTACGACCACCAGGGTATCGTCAAGAATTCCGGTATGACTCGTTATACTGCCAAAGCAAACATTGACCAGAAGTTTCTGAACATCTTCAAGGCAGGTCTGAACCTTACATTGACCCGCATCGACAACGACAACACTCAGTTAGGTTCCGGGCAATTCGAAAACTCCGGTATCATTCGCTCTGCCATACAGATGGGTCCCAATATCCAGGCGTATGACGAAGCAACCGGTACGTATCCCATCAACCCCTTACTGGGACAACAGCCCAACCCCTACTCCTTGCTGAACAATACGGACAAAGGACGTACTGACCGCCTCTTGGGTAATATCTTCATCGAAGCAAAACCCATCGCAGGACTGACACTGCGCGTCAACGCCGGTTTGGACCACGCCAATGTGGACCGCAAAACCTACCAGCCCCGCAGCACGCTGAACGGAAAGAATCTGAATGGTGTAGCCTACATCTACAATACCGACAACAACCAGTATCTGATGGAAGCAACTGCCACCTATCAGCGCACTTTCGCAGATATCCACAGCATCAACCTACTGGCAGGCACCTCTTACGAAAAATTCAATTATGACGCATCGGAACTGGGCAACAACAATTTCATCACAGATGCATTCCTCTGGAACAACATGGATGCCGGTACAGGTACCAAAATCACCAAATCCACCTCTACCGAGAATAAGATGATGTCCTACTTCTTCCGTGCCGGATACATTCTGAAGAACCGCTATCTGCTGACAGCTACACTGCGTGCCGACGGTGCCAGCGTATTTGCCAAGAACAACAAATGGGGATATTTCCCATCGGTTGCAGCTGGATGGACCATGAGCGAAGAAAACTTTATGCGCAACATTGACTGGCTATCCAACCTCAAACTGCGTCTCAGCTGGGGACAGACCGGTAATGCAGACATCAGTACCAATGCCTTTGCCAGCTACGGAGCACAAGGCAGCTGGATAAACTCCGACTACAAAACGGTAAGCGGCGTCATGAAAAGCCGCCTTGAAAATCCAGACTTGAAATGGGAAACGACAACTGAATGGAATCTCGGACTGGACTTCGGCTTCTTGAAGAGTCGCATCACTGGTTCTGTGGAACTCTACCAGAGAGTGATTTCGGACCTGCTGAACTACAAGCCCCTGAATACCTATCAGGAGGTGAAGCAAGTAATGGCAAACATCGGCAAGACGCAGAGCCGTGGTATCGAAGTCACCTTGAATACCCGCAACATTGTCACCAAAGACTTCTTCTGGGAAACATCACTGACGTATACCAAATACAAAGATCGCTGGAAAGAACGCACTCCGGACTGGAAACCGAACGTATATGAGAAAGAGACAGACCCGATACGAGCCATCTACTCCCGCCGTGCCGACCATATCATGCAGATAGGTGAAGAAGCTCCTACCGCACAGCCGGACCTGCGTCCGGGACAGATTGTCATCAAGGACCTCGACGGCTATGTACGCGATGAAAACGGCAACCCGAAAGTGGATGAGAACGGTCGCTTCATGCTGCTGGGACGCCCCGACGGCATCATAGACGAAGCCGACACCGAACTTATCGGTACGTTGGACCCGGGCTGGATGGCAAGTATGACCAATACATTCAAGTACAAAGGTTTCGACCTCAATATCATGTTCAACGGTATGTTCGACCGCATCATGCAGGACCCCACTGAAATGGATTTTGGCGTAAACGGCGGCGGAATCGCCCAAAGCGGCTACAACATGTTGCGAACCATCAAAGACAGATGGACCTTCGACAATCCGTCGACCACACGTCCCAGCTCTTACTACATCACCGGAACTAACTATACGGCAGGAGACTTCTTCTACCAGAAAGCCTGGTTCATCCGTCTGCAGAACATCAGCCTGGGATATACACTGCCCAAGTCTTTACTGGCAAAAACTAAGGTGCTGAGTAATGTACGTTTCCATGCTTCCGTCAACAACCTGTTTGTCATCACTCCCTATAAAGGCCTTGACCCCGAAACAGATGCTTATGCGGCAGCCTATCCCAATGCACGTACCTTCAGCTTCGGTGTAGATGTTTCATTCTAATCATTTATAAAAAGTATTCTTATGAAAAAGTACTGTAAACTATTTATATTGGCAGCAGCTCTGATGGGAGGCTTGTCTCTGAACAGCTGCATAGACCTTGACCCCATAGACTATTCCGACATCAATCCGTCCAATTTTCCACAAACGGAAACAGACGTTGAGTCGATGGTCAACTCATGCTACTACTCTGTACGCTCCAGCTGGTTCGACGGGCTCTTCTCAACCAGTGAACGCGGAGTAACCGTAGTAAACGACCTTACCACAGAAATTCTAACCTGCAAATCCGGTTTCCTGAAAGACGTATCCGACCTTAATTTTTTCCCAACCACCGCCGACCTTACCCGCTTCTACTACACAGATACAGATGCATACAGCGACGGTTGGCTCAATGACATCAGCCGCTGCACCTCCGTACTGGCACAGATTGAAGCATGCGACTTCCTGAGCACGGAGAAGAAACAACGCTACGCTGCGGAAATAAGATGTGCCCGCGGACTCATTTCCTATACCTTGTACGACATGTTCGGTCCACTGGTCATAGCTCCGCTGGAAGTACTGGAAAATCCCACAGTGGAAAAGCCGCTGGCACGCCTTTCCAAAGAGGAAATGGTAAAGTTCATAGAAGAAGACCTGATCTTTGCAGCTAGCTACCTGCCCACCCCAGCAGAAGCCGAATACGGCAGATTCAGCCAGGGACTTGCCAATATGCTCCTCATCAGGCTCTATCTGCACGAGAGCCCAGACGACAAGAGTTACTACACAAAAGTAGAAACGATTGCCCGCGAACTGATGAGTTCGTCTTACGGTTACCGCTTGTCTGCAGACTATACGAAGATGTTTGAGATAGGTGGACAAGGTAAGAGCAATACGGAAATAATATGGGCAATCCCCGTCAACACGGAAGCAGTAAGCTGGAATGACTGGCACATGTTCGTACTGCCCACCGACTTTGCAGACCATGGTATGGCAAGTGGATACGAATGCGTGAACAGCACCTGGTATTTCTATGATAGCTTTGAGGAAAATGACGTCCGTAAGACTTATCTGGTGACTTCTTACCAGGCTCAAAACGGTGACATCGTAGATCGTGAGAACCCCAGTTCACACCTTGAGTTAGGTCCTATTCCATTGAAATACGGCTACGACACCAACGTCACTGGCAATGGAGGCAAAAGTTCTATCGACCCGATTATCTACCGTCTGGCAGATGTGTATCTGACACTGGCAGAAGCGCTCTATCTGAAACCCGGCTCATCTGCTGCGGATAAGGAAGAAGCGATGACCCACATCAACACCATCCGCAACAGAGCCGGACTGGATGGTATCAGCAACAGTGAGGTCAATACGGAAGAAAAGTTCGTGGAAATACTACTGAAGGAAAGAAGCCATGAACTATGGTGTGAGAACGGACAATACCGTGCCGACTTGATTCGCTTTAACAAGTTCGTGGAACATGCCGAAACGGTAAAAGGTACGGCCTATGCCAACAAGAACAAGGAATTATATCCGTTACCACTCTCGGCTATCAACGACGGTAAGGGATTGGTTACACAGAATCCCGGTTATTAATATCCATTGCTCCTCGTCCCCATTCAGGAGATTGGGGAATCATTTAAATACAATATCCTATGAAAACAAGATATACTTTTCACACAGTATTACTGATAGCCCTATTGCTTGGCGGCCTCTTCCATTTCTCCGCCTGCACCTCTGACTCAAAGAGAGCCGAAACACAGATAAGTGTCTCCACACCACCCCGCCCTGCCGGACAGACCGATGTAGTGGGGCTGACCTGCGAACCTATCGAAACCGTGCGCATCGGATTTATCGGTCTGGGCGCCCGGGGTACCGAAGCCATCCGCCGCTTCACCTATCAAAAAGGAATCCAGGTAAAGGCTCTGTGCGACTTGAACCAGTTCCGAGTGGACAGCTGCCAAAACATGCTGAGTCGCGCCAACATGCCCGAAGCAACCACCTACTACGGCAGTGAAGATGTCTGGAAACAAGTGTGCGAACGCGATGACATAGACCTTATCTATATAGCCACCGACTGGATACACCATGCTCCCATGATGATTTATGCTATGGAGCACGGAAAACACGTGGCTTGCGAAGTACCCGCCGCCATGACACTGGATGAAATTTGGAAAGTGATAGACACCGCAGAACGTACCCGCAAACACTGCATGATGCTGGAAAACTGTGTCTATGACTTCTTTGAGATTACCACCCTGAACATGGCGCAGCAGGGTCTTTTCGGAAATATCACCCATGTGAAAGGAGCATACAACCATTGTCTATACGATATCTGGCCGGACTATAATGCCGACTGGCGCATGCAGTACAACATGGCCCACCGGGGAGACGTATACCCCACTCATGGAATGGGTCCGGCATGCCAGTTGCTGGACATTCACCGGGGCGACCGTATGAAGTATCTGGTGGCCATGGACAGCGATCCCGTTTCCCTTCCCGATTACCTGGATAAGCACGGAAGGACCGAAGATGCCAAGAACTTCCAGAACGGAGAAGTCACACTTACCTTGATACGTACAGAAAAAGGTAAAACCATCCAGATTGAGCACAACGTGGCCTCCCCCCGCCCTTACAGCCGTTTGTACCAATTATCCGGAACACAAGGATTTGCCGATAAATATCCGATGGAAGGATATGCTCTGGAAAGTAAGAACCTTCCAGAAACCATCACCAGCGGGCAGACCTTCACTGCCCACGAATACATGCCCGAAGCTGCCAAAAGCAGACTGATGGAGCAATACAAGGACCCCATCATCAAGGACATGGAAGAAAGAGCTAAGGAAGTGGGTGGACATGGCGGAATGGACTTCATCATGGATTCACGCCTCATCTACTGCTTGCACAACGGTCTGCCGCTGGATATGGACGTCTACGACCTTGCCGAGTGGTGCTCACTCATCCCGCTGACCAAACTCTCCATCGAGAATGGTTCGGTTCCCGTAGAAGTGCCCGACTTCACACGGGGAGCATGGAACAAGATACAAGGCTATCGACACGCTTTCGCCCAATAAGAAAAAAGCCATTTTATGAAACCGACCTTTTTATCTCATTTCTTAACACCCATACTGTTGTTCTGCGGGGTAGCTACGCTACCCCTGCAGGCACAGTCCTATAAAGACCCCACACTCTCGCCCGAGGAACGTACCACCGACCTTCTCCGACGGATGACACTGGAAGAGAAAATCGCCCAAATACGCCACATTCACTCCTGGAATATCTTTGACGAGCAAGACCTCAACGAAACCAAGTTGCAAGAATTCGTAGGTGACTTGTGCTGGGGATTTGTAGAAGGATTCCCGCTGACTGGAGAAAGCTGCCACCGGCACATGCGGCGCATACAAGAATATATGGTGAAGCATACCCGGCTCGGAATTCCGGTCTTCACAGTTGCCGAAGCCTTGCACGGTTCGGTACACGAAGGCTCCACCATCTACCCGCAGAACATCGCACTGGCTTCCACTTTCAATCCGGAGCTGGCCTACCGTCGTGCCGCAGAGATATCCAAAGAACTGCATTATCAAGGCATCTGTCAGATTCTGGCACCATGCATAGACGTGGTGCGCGATTTAAGATGGGGGCGTGTAGAAGAGAGTTACGGCGAAGACCCTTTCCTGAATGGCATCTTCGCTTATGAAGAGGCAAAAGGCTATCTGGACAACGGAATATCCCCTATGCTGAAACATTATGGTCCACATGGCAACCCGTTGGGAGGTCTCAACCTTGCCTCGGTCCATTGCGGTGTGGGAGAACTGCATGATGTCTATCTCCAACCGTTCAAACGGGTTGTCACCTCCCTGCCGATACACGCTGTGATGTCCACCTACAATTCATGGAACCGTGTCCCCAACTCCTCCTCACACTATCTGCTCACCGAGGTCCTGCGCAACCGCTGGGGCTTTCAAGGGTATATATATTCTGACTGGGGAGCCATAGACATGCTACACACCTTCCAGCGTACCGCCTCCAACCAAGCGGAAGCAGCGGTGCAAGCCATTGTTGCCGGATTGGACGTAGAAGCCTCCAGCGAATGTTTCCCACATCTGGCTGCACTGGTCAAGGAGAAAAAAGTAGATGAAGGGATTATCGACAAGGCAGTGAGCAGGGTTCTTCTTGCCAAATTCCGTATGGGATTGTTCGAGGACCCTTATGGAGACAGATTTGCAGGACACTCCTTGCACTCGCAGGAGAATATCCAGGTAGCGCGACAGATAGCCGATGAATCTACCGTCCTTTTGAAGAATGACAAGGACCTGCTACCGCTAAACCTATCTCAGTTGAAATCCATTGCTGTCATCGGACCGAACGCAGACCAGGTGCAGTTTGGAGATTATACTTGGAGCCGTACCAACCAAGATGGCATCACCCCGCTGGAAGGCATACGCAAGCAGGTGGAACCGGTCGGCATAAAGATACGTTATGCCAAAGGATGCAACATGATGTCCATGGATACCACGCAAATTGCGGCGGCTGTTGAAGCGGCACGGCAGAGCGATGCAGCTATTCTGTTCTGCGGCAGCGCTAGCGCCTCGCTGGCAAGGGATTACCACGAAACCAACTGCGGAGAGGGCTTCGACCTTACCGACCTTTCTCTGACAGGTGCCCAAGGGAAGTTGATACAAGCCGTCCATGCCACCGGGAAACCGGTCGTGCTGGTCTTGGTTACGGGAAAGCCTTTCGCCATCGCATGGGAAAAGGAGCATATACCCGCCATCCTTGTACAATGGTATGCAGGAGAGCAGGAAGGCAGCTCCATCGCCGATATTCTGTTCGGAAAGACAAATCCTTCCGGCCATCTGACCGTCTCGTTCCCCAAAAGCAGCGGACATCTGCCTGCCTATTACAACCACTTGCCTACGGACCGGGGATTCTATCATAAACCGGGAAGTTATGAACAGCCCGGTCGGGACTATGTATTCTCCTCTCCCGGTCCCTTATGGGCCTTCGGGCACGGACTGACCTATACAACCTTTGAGTATGCGGATTTGCAGATAGAACAAACAACGGATTCGGTAAAAGTCCTTGTAACAGTGAAAAACACCGGAACACGGGCGGGCAAAGCCGTACCGCAACTCTACGTAAGGGATGTGTTTAGCTCCATATCCACCCCGGTCAGGCAGTTGAAAGCGTTTCAGAAAGTAGAGCTGAAACCCGATGAAGAAGTTCAAGTCCCCCTGCACTTTGCCATCGAAGATTTAGCCTTTACTAACGAAAACGGACAGACGGCAGTAGAACCTGGTAACTTTGAGATACAAATGGGAGATGCTTCAGACCATATCTTGTTGAAAGACATCATCAGTATAGGAAAGACCTCTGCCGATGGGCACCAAACAGAACAAAGACAAGCCGGAAAAGAAATAGGTAAAGGAACCATTATATCCATCAAAGGCATGGTGCGCGATGTGCAGGCCACTCCGGCAGACAGAGTGGAAATCTACTCTACCGCACAGCAACGGGTGGTGGGTGTCACTGATAAAAGCGGCAGATATACCATAGAGGTACCGGAAGATGATATACTTGTTTTCCGCAAATCCGGATATCTAAACGAGGAGGTCAACGTGGCTGGAAAGAGCAGCATTCTGATTACAATCAGAAACGGAACAGACCTTTAGCCGTGAACGTGAAAGAGTAAGGGAGAAGAATCAAAAGACAATAGGTATTCATGCACGAGATGTACATCTCATCCTGTACGAGATATACATCTCACGCAGCATAAGATGTGCATCTCGTACATGAAAAACAATAATGTTTCTATCGGGAAAGTATAGGTTCCCACCCATTATGGGATAAGGCTCTCCATTTCAGTCTATTCCGTCACCAACGGACGCTTACGCCAATCGTCCTTCACATAGCTGTCGGGGTAGACCGTCTTATCAATGATTTCACCACCTTTCAGACGAATCCAGGTGGTGAAAGTACGGGCGCCTTCCTTCATCACAATGACACGTGCACCGTTGGGAAGGTGGTTGTACTCAGTATTGCCACCTGTGAAACGGCCGTAGGCCAGAAGGATTCCTTTCCACATCACGGCATAGTCGTTGTCATGGTCGTGCCCGACAAACATACCCATCACATCACCGGCCTCTTTCATGGCAGTGAACATGCCCGTATTCAGTTCCGGAGCGCAAGCCTTTTCCATGCGGGTACCTATCAGTATGGCGTTCTCGTCAGAAGCGGCTTCATTATATTCCGGCAGAGGGATATGAAAGAATGCCAGTGCAGGCAAAGGTTGCCCACCGTTTTTTGCTTTATAAGCGGCACTCTGCTGGCGGTACCAGTTCACCTGGTCGAAAGTGAGCCAGTCGTACCCTTTTACATCGGGCAGTTTGGAGTAGGAATGGGAATCCAGACAGTAAAGCAGGGCTGCATCCTTCTTGCCGTCCGAGGATTTCAATGTGAGGACATAGTCGGGAGATTCTACTCCACCACGGTCTGGCTGGATATTGAAAGGCATGGAACGGATAACGTCATAAAGCTCAGCACGTGTTTTTCCCTGCTCGTTGTCGTGGTTGCCAAAGGTTACGACAAAAGGAATCTTACGGTCCGTAGCATAGGAAAGCACCTTGCGCATGGCTGTATCGGCAGGTGCGGCATAAACCACATCGCCGGTAAAGACTACTAAATCGGGGCACTCAGCATCAAGCACCTCGCCAATACGCTTCAAAGCAATATCCGAAGCCGGATTGCCATACTTGAAGTGGATGTCTGTAAACTGGACGATTTTAAACTCTCCGTTCTTGTTGAACTGCAAAGGCGATACTTGTGCCGGGCAGAACAAGGAGGATAAAAGTGCCAGACAAAAGGCCAAGGAGATTTTCTTCATATAAGTGGATGATTAAATTGAGTTGATATTATTATTCCTTCACTATCAATACAGTGGCATAGGCGGATATACCTTCCTCCCTGCCCGTAAAGCCGAGTTTCTCCGTGGTGGTGGCCTTGATGGAGATGGCATCCTCGTCTATTCCCATCACCGCGGCAAGCGTACGCTGCATTTCGGGAATATAGGCCTTCAACTTAGGCCGCTCAGCGCAGATGGTAGCATCAATATTACCCACCAAATAGCCTTTAGCAGCTATCAGTTCTATTGTTTTCTTTAACAGAATCTTGCTGTCTATATTCTTGAACTCACCGGCAGTATCGGGAAAATGATAGCCGATGTCGCGCATATTCGCCGCTCCCAGCAATGCGTCACAGATAGTATGGATGAGCACGTCTGCATCCGAGTGCCCCAACAATCCCTTTTCATGTTCCAGGCGGATACCGCCCAGCCAAAGCTCGCGCCCTGCCACCAGTTGGTGGACATCAAAGCCGAAACCTACACGTATCTTCATATCGTTACTTCTTTAAGTTGATACGAAAGTACGGAAAAAATAGGAACAAGAGAAGGAACAAGACACAAATTGCACGGATTACGCCGTTTTTTGCTCCCCTTGTGGAAAGAAAATCGAACGTAAACCGTGCAATCGGTATGGAGTATGAAGAATATGTTACGGTCTGTCGGGCAGACTGTCTACAATTCCTTTATAAAAAGCTCTCACATCTTGCCAGTGATAGAAAGGAGCCATATCCGTCTTCACCGGGATACTTACTTCATGCTCGTGCAGCAACAGTTTTACAATCACATCTTCCGGCGAGCCTTTCTTGCGGAAGAACACCAGCTGTATATTTCCTGCCATCGGCGCAACCTTGTAGTTGCACCACGCCTGATAGAACTTATCGGGGTCGGCCTCCTCGTTATAGCAGTTCTCCAACTTCATCAATCCTGCCAGGGGGATAATGTTTCCATCATGTGCAAAGCGGAAAGTAGCCGAGTTTCTACCCGAAGCAATAGCCTCGTCGGCAGCGGCAATGATGTTCTCCAGTGTCGGTTTGGCGTTTGCCACCATCAGTCCGTTGGTCATGGGCGAGGGACCGTCGCACACGTAGTTCTTGTAGTTGTGTATCTGCCAAATGTCGAATAACTCTTGCTTCTCAAAAATATCATAGAACGATACTTCCTGCTCCACGTCCTGCATGTCCGAGGCTATCGCATAAAGACCGCGCATCAGTTCCTCCGGATTCACACGTTTATGGACAAACTCTTTATCGGAGAAAAGTGAGTTCATCAGACGTTCGGGACGAACATGGCTCTTCTCGAATTTGCGGAACTCCTCGTACCAAGGGCCCTTGTGCGAAGTGAACTTCATGGCTTCCTGCGTATGAAAGTTCAAGTAAGGCATGTATTTGTTGCTAGATTCACGCTCAATCTTCAGTTGGGGATTGAATTCCTTCAGACGTTCGCAGAAGGCATCCATACTGAGTACGCAACGTATTACGAGTGTAGCACATGCCGACATCTCCGGCGCACCTTTAAAGACTTCGGGAAATGCCTGATACATACGTTCGGCAATACCGCGCTGCTGATCCACGCCCACTGGGCTCAAGTCTCCACCGCGTCCTTCGGCATCTGCCCAGACAATAGCCAACCGCTTGCGCACATCTTCGCCCAGCGGAGTAAGTTTACCTGCCTGATGTGCCTTTTCAAACACTTCCATCACACGGATATACTCCTCGTCAGAAATCAGCCAGCGCGAGCCATGACGTCCGAAGTGACTGATATAGAAAGGCTCGTAACCCTTCGGTGCCTTGGTCTGTACACCCGGTGCCGGATAGGCATAATACACTCCTCCGGTAACGGCAATGTTATCGAAGATTTCTTCGCGCGTGGCTTGTGCATACGACGATGTATGCACAGCCGATGCGGCAAAAAGAATGGTAGAAAAAACGATTCGTTTCAATCTAAAATTCATAGGATAATAAAGCTTTTCAGTTCAAGAAATCAGGATTTTGTGTCAAATTAGGATTGGTGGTAAACTCGTCCTGCGGAATGGGGAAGAGGTTGTATTTGTCGTCCACATCCTTACCTATGTAAGAACCTGCCACGCCATTGTCACTACCTTTCCAGTCCCAGTTATATCCCTTGGTGAACTTACCAAAACGAATCAGGTCTGTACGGCGAACCAACTCCATGTGCAACTCGCGGGCACGTTCATCCAAAAGGAAATCAAGATTCAACCGACTGTCGCTGATGCGTCCCGATACGCCATTACCATATTTGCCGGACATGTAAGCACGGTCTCTGATTTCATTCACATACTCCAACGCTTCGGTACGCGAACCACCTTCGGCGCCACGCAGAATAGCCTCAGCCGCCATCAAGTAGGCATCTGCCGTACGGAACATCGGATAATCGACAGAGGAGTACTTCGTGCCGCCTGGTTCCAGTTCACTGCCGTCTTTGCGCACGTTTCTCCACTTGATGCAGGCGTAGCCGTTATTGAAATCGCTCTGGAACTCCTTGCCTTCTACCCAAGTTTCTTTGGTGTGGCCAATAGAGAAGAATTGGGCACGCTTGTCTTTCTTGCCGTTCCCCCAGATGTCGTCTGCCACAAAAGTCTGGTCTTCTTCTTCGAACATATCCACCAGCTGTGTCTTTACGCGGGCATTGCCCCAGGTGCCGTTCACACCTATCCGGATATAGTTGCCCATATCTCCATTCATCAACGCCTTAATCAGGAAGTTAGTACCTGCGCTGCCTTGCGCATAGTCTGCATCCTGCACCAGCGGCCAGATGATTTCGGAACAAGTTTCATTGTCTGCCAAGAAGATGTGGCGATAATCGGAAGCCAGCGGATAATTACCTTCCGTAATTACCTTTTTGGCATATTTGTATGCGTTTGTGTATTCATTCTTTCCTACCCAAGTTTCGGCATTCAAGTAAACACGTGACAGCAAGAACCAGGCTGCTACACGGTCCACACGGGCATATTCGTTCTTTTTGGGTTCTTTCAGCAGGGTGGTCAATTCTTCCAGTTCGGACACCACAAAGTTGTAGATTTCCTCGCGAGTGGCTTGCTCGGGCATGTCACCTACTTCCATCGTTTCGTCCACGAAGGGTGTAGAACCGTAAAGGTCGCAGAGCATACTGTAACTATAAGCACGGATGAAGCGGGCTTCGGCACAATAGTATTGATACTCGTCTTTCAAGGCTTCATACACACCTCTCTCCTGCAATTTGCTCTCTGTACATTCACGTAGGAACTCGTTGCAATAGTTAATGGTCATGAAAAGACGGTAATAAGGATAACCCACAATCTCAGTAGAAGCATCCCAATTCAAGTAAAGCATGGCACGTACACCCTTGCTGCCACCGGACTGGAATACGATTTCATCCGTACAAGCTTCCTGCAAGTAGAACAAGGCACGAGTATAACCAGAATATCCTTCATCGATGCCCGACACATCGCCGTCTCCTCCGTCACCACCCTTCTGCCCTGTCTGTATCAGGGCAGCATAACACTTGGCAATCATGCCGATATAGCCCTCGGGAGTAGAGTACACCATCTCACCGGTCAGTTCGTTATCATCCAGCGGCAATGTATCCAGGTCGCCCAGGCAAGAAGCAAAAAGTGACACAGCCAGCAAACATACTGTTACTAATTTGAAATATCTAGTTTTCATAATCATGTATCTGTTTTTAGTCATTAAAAATTAAGGTTAACTCCCAGCATGAACGTACGCGGACGCTGATAGATGTTTTTATCGATTCCGTCATAAAGCTCCGGATCAAGACCGGAGTATCCGCTCAAAGTGCATACATTCTGTACGGCGAAGGAGAGACGGAGCGATGTCCCGTCGTTCCACAGTTTATTGAACGTATGACCGATGGTGATATTGTCTATACGGAAGAAGTTGCCTCTCTCCAGGAAATGGTCGGTGAACTGGCGGTCTTGCGTAAACTTGTTTTCGAGCGTAGAACGCAGGATGTTGCTGGAAACGCCGTTGCTGCCATAGAGTGCATCCAAGGAGTTGGAAGCAGCCACATAGTTATAGACATAGAAACCGAAGCTACCGTGTCCGTTGATGCCCAAATCCCAATTCTTGTAGGACAGACGGGTGGACAGACCGCAATAGTAAGGGGCCTTGGAACTCTTACCAGTGACGTACTTGTTAGAGTCTTCTTCGCTAGAAGTGATGGAGCCGTCTTTGACAATGTATTTACCGTCCAGCGGCTGTCCGTTTTCGTCATAAGCTTGCTTCAGTAGATAGTAGGTATTCGGAGTCTCTCCTACCATGTGTACTTGCAGATAGCGGCCTGTACCTCCGGCGTTACCTGTCTTTACGTAGTTGCTCTCGTTGTCGATGGTGTTCAGCTTGGTAATCTTTGAGGCATTCCAAGTGAAGTTACCGCTGATGTTCCATTCCCAATCTTTGGTCTGGATGGGAACCAAGTTCACACCGATTTCAAGACCTTTGCTTTCCATATCACCGATGTTGGTTTCGATACGGTTGGTGAAGTTACTGCCGGCAGGTACAAAAATGTCGTTCAGCAGGTCTTTCGTGTTACGCCAGTAGTAGTCAATCGTACCCGAGATGCGGTTGTTCAAGAAACCGTAGTCGATACCGATGTTGTAAGTTTCCGTAGTCTCCCATTTAATGTTGGGATCGTAGCCGTTGGGGCGGTAGGTGGTGTACCACTTGTTACCGAACAAGTATCTGGACTCATCGTAAGATGCAGTATAGGTGGACAAATGCTGGTAGTAGGAACCGATGGACTGCTGGCCGGTCTGACCGTAGCTCAAACGGAGTTTTAGGTCGGACACTACTTTGTTGTCTGCCAAGAAAGCCTCATCGTTCACACGCCATGCAGCGGCTACGGAAGGGAAGTAGCCCCAACGGGTCTCGGGCGAGAAGCGAGAAGAAGCATCGGCACGTAACGTAGCAGTCAGCATATAACGCTGTTTCCAAGAGTAGTTCAATCGACCGTAGAAGGAGAGCAGGTAGAGTTCAGCTTCCTCGTGCTTGGGAGAGGTAAGATCCTCACCCTTGGTGTCGGTAGTGGTATCATGGTTCTTGTACCAGAAACGTTGCCAGCCGTAACCAGCCATGGCATTGAGGTTATGGTCGTTGAAGTCTTTGGCATAGTTGGCGTAGAAGTCGAGTAGTGTATTGCGTTTGTCGTTATGATATGTATAACGCTTTCCGGTACCATCCTGTTCGTTGCCGGTGTACATGGCGGGGGCCAAGTCAGGCATGTTATCGTGTTTGTCTTCCGTCAGGAAATCATACCCCATGTTCAGGTTCAGTCGAAAGTCTTCAAAACCGTGTATTTTATAATCGAGGGCAATATTACCGATGGAGCGTTTGGTCTTGTTCTGCTTGTCGGCAAGTTCCAAGTCGGAGACGGGGTTTGAGGCAGCTAGCGTGATGGGGGTATTACTTACACCCATCCACATATAGTACCCCAAACCTACATTACCGTCATAGTTCTGATATACAGGGCGTGTAGGGTCGAAACCTACGGCACTTCCGATGACACTGGTGGAAACCGGCTTTTCGTCCTCGATGCTACCCTTGATATTGATGTCAACAGAGAGATGCTTGTCGAAGAACTTGGGCGACAAACCGATACTGGCATTGAGGCGCTGGTAGTTGTTGTTTTTCAACGTACCGTTCTGGTTGGTATAGCCCACGGACACGCGGTAAGGCATATTCTTCAAAGCACCAGTCATGGAGAGGTTGTGGTCTGTACCCATTGCCACGCGGTAGATTTCATCCTGCCAGTCGGTATTGACATCACCCAGCTTGAAAGCCTCCGGAGCATTGGCATACTTGGCAAAGGCTTCGCGATATTCGGAAGCGGAAAGTACATCCAGTTTCTTATACACATTGCCCACCGTCACGTTGGCACTGTAGCTGAAAGAGGGACGTGAAACACCGTCGGTGTTTCCTTTCTTCGTAGTGATAATGATGACACCGTTGGAGGCACGCGAACCGTAGATGGCTGTTGCCGAAGCATCTTTCAATACCGTAAACGAAGCAATGTCATTCGGGTTGATAGAGCTGATGGAGGCGTTGCTGACAGGCACACCGTCGATAACTATCAGTGGGTCGTTGTCTGCTGACAAAGAAGCTCCCATACGGATACGGATGGTACCGCCGCTGCCCGGAGCACCGCTGCCCGGTACAATGTTCACACCGGCAACCTTACCCACCAGAGCGTCTTCGGCAGTCAATTGCTTTCCTTTGTTCAGCTCGTCCGGCTTCACAGTTAGCAGAGAACCAGTGACATCTCCTTTCTTCACTTGACCGTAACCGATTACAACGACTTCGTCCAGCATCTCCGTGTCTTCCTGCAAAGTGATGACGAGCGGTGTATTGCTGCCGGTAACCGTCAGTTCCTGGCCCTTAAAACCGATACATGTAATGGAGAGAATATCATTGACGGCAGCTTTCAAAGTAAAGTTACCGTCCACATCAGAGATAGTTCCCACAGAGGTACCCTTTATCAAGATGTTAGCCCCAATCAGTGGTTCACCTGTGTGGTCTTTCACATGTCCTTTCACTGCAATATCTTGTGCCGAAAGTGACAAAGACAAGAGCAATCCCAGCAACGGGAGAATACTCTTTGCGATTTTAATCATGCTTTTCATATAATACAATATATAGTTAATAAAAATAATGTTTGCCAAGAAAAGGAACCAAGCACGCCCGGTTCCATGCAATCCTTATACCCAATCTTCTTAACTAATACTTATCAAAAAACTACAGTTAACTTTAATCTTTTGTCGATGTTGCAAAGGTATATGATTAACTGTCCCGCGAAAAAGGCGAGTAGAAGCTTAAAGTAGACGCAAGCAGATTAGCTTTATCTATAAAACATTAAAAAACAGCATATTGTGAAAATCAGCAGAAAGTAAGAAAGTAGATTCACATAAAGGGCATAGGAGGAGTTTTACCCTATTTTCTGCACCATATTCAGGAAATCTTCTTTAGAAAGAAAGGATTTGCTCCGCACTTTCAAGCGGTAATTATATACGGTCTGCGAAGAGTAATGCAGGAAGGTGGCAATCTTTCCGCTATCTGAAATTCTCAACCGAATCAAGGCAAACACACGGAGTTCCGGAGTCAGCAGTTCGCCCTCTTTAGGATAGATGCGCTCGTTCTCCTGCAAAAGGTTATTAAAGTCGTTCACAAACTTAGGATAGAGTTTCAGGAAGACGCTGTCGAACGTATGGAAGAATTCTTTCAACTCGCCGGTGACAAAGGTGGTGGAGTGGATGGTTTTCACCAGGTCGTCCAGCTGCCCGGCCTTCACTTTCCTTGCCAGCATCTTGCGGAATTCTTCCTGCTTGTCTATATAGACGGAACACATGTTGAAGACGTAGCCGATGTACTCCTCCTTCACACGGTTCGACTCCTGCAACCGAGCATTCAGTTCCTGCAAGTCACCGTTGATGTGCTTCAATTCCTTGTTCATGTCATCCATGGTCTTTCTGGCAAGGGAAAGGCGCTTCATCTGATGATAAATATAGACCAAGGCCACCAGCAATACTGCCGCCAGGATGGATATCCATATAAATAAGGTGACCAGCTGTTCTTTTTCCTCATGCAACTTGGCCTCGTAGGTGGAGTTGATGACGGGCAACATCCCCGAAATCTCCATCGTACACGGCTCTTTCATTTAAAACAACCTCTATAATCCTTGTTATTCTCCGAAAAACC